>Ga0209345_10000032_pt1 | contig 242340 bp, 220 predicted proteins | sample Cruoilmetagenom7_FD_187294 | JGI IMG/M metagenome (GOLD analysis project Ga0209345, IMG submission 187294) | Oil polluted marine microbial communities from Coal Oil Point, Santa Barbara, California, USA - Sample 7 (SPAdes) (version 2) | ecosystem: Environmental > Aquatic > Marine > Oil seeps ... | reverse complement strand
AAGCGGTCGAGCGTGGTCAGGTTCTGTGCAAGCCGGGTTCGGTCAAGCCGCACACGAAGTTCGAAGCCGAAGCCTACATCCTCACCAAAGAGGAAGGTGGCCGTCACACGCCGTTCTTCGCGAACTATCGCCCGCAGTTCTACTTCCGCACGACGGATGTGACCGGCACGGTTGTTCTTCCCGATGGCACCGAAATGGTGATGCCGGGCGACAACCTGAAGTTCACGGTTGAGCTGATCGCCCCGATCGCGATGGAAGAATCCCTGCGCTTCGCCATTCGCGAAGGCGGCCGGACCGTCGGTTCGGGCGTGGTCTCCAAGATCATCGAGTGATCCTTTTCCGGATCGGGGCAGGCGGGGCACCGCGCCGCCGTCCCCGCCCGGAGTGATACGTTCGACGCAAAAGCGCCACGGTCCGAGTGCCGTGGCGCTTTTTTTATGGGCGCGCTAATGGTCACTTCGCCCTTCCCCTCGCGGCGCAATGGCCTAATCTCATGCCACCGCAGACGGAGCCCGCATGACCGACCCTGTCCTTCTGGCCTATGCCCTTTCCGGCCCCGAGGCAGGCGCGCCGCTGCAGGGGGCCGACATCGACCGATGCCTCAGGGAGGAGACCCTCGGCTGGGTGCACCTCTCGGCGGATCATGAGGCGACGCCCGATTGGATCGCCTCCCATATGCCCTATCTCGACGAGACGGTCACAGAGGCATTGACCCAGACGATGACCCGCTCGCGTGCCTCGCGCATCGGTAAGGGGGTGCTGGCGGTGCTGCGCGGGATCAACTTCAACGAGGGCCGGGACCCCGAAGACATGGTCGCCATCCGCATCTGGGCAGAGCCGGAGCGGATCGTGACGCTCTCCCGTCAGCGGGTGCGCGCGCTCGAGGATATAGCAGAGGTGATAACGGCCGGGCAGGGACCGGAGACTGTCGGCGAATTTCTCGCGATGCTGGCGGAACGCCTGAATGCGCGGCTGGAGCCGCTGATCGTGGATCTGGATATCGAAACCGACTCGCTGGAGAGCCTGGTTATCCGCCGGCCGGATCAGAACCTGCGCCATCGAATCGTTGCCATGCGGTTGCAGGTGATCGAGCTGCGCCGCCATTCCTCCCCGCAACGAGAAGCCCTGGAACGGCTGGAAGGCGAGGATATCGACTTTTTCGACGAAGGCGACCGCCGCCGTATGCGCGAGGCCCGCGAGAAACTGACGCGGCTTGTGGAAAACCTGGACGAAATGAAAGACAGCCTTGCTGTGCTGCGCGAGGAACTCTCCGGCCAATTGTCGGACCGCCTGAACCGGCACATGTACATCCTGTCGATCTTGACCGCCATTTTCTTGCCGCTCGGATTCTTCACCGGACTTCTGGGCATCAACGTCGGCGGGCTGCCGGGGGCCAGCCACCCTTGGGCCTTCTGGATTGTCAGCCTGGGCCTTGTCGGCGTTCTAGTGCTGCAACTGGCGATCCTGCGACGCGCGCGTTGGCTCTAGCGGTCCTCTTCGGCCCATGTCGCAAAGGCAAAAACCGGACAATCCGTCAATCGGGCGCAGTTCCCGCTTGATCTTGCGCCGATGCTGCCATATCCCGACGCACGGCTTAGGGGTATAGCTCAGTTGGTAGAGCATCGGTCTCCAAAACCGAGGGTCGTGGGTTCGAGTCCCTCTGCCCCTGCCAGCCGCAATTCTCTACGTTCCGCAGTCGCGACAGGCATGACCACGGGCGCCTCGGCGCATACCAACGTGCCCCGCTCGGGCTTCATCTCGTCGAAAATACTCCGGGAGGTCTGGAGGGCTGGCCCTCCAGTCTGACCCAGCCACCACGTCCCGACTTGAATTCGCCGCAGCCTCCGGTTATGTGACCGGCCACGGCCCTTGCCCACCTGTCCGACAGCGTCGGGACGACAGCCACCTCAAAACGGATGACGACATGGCGAACCCTATCCAGTTCATTAACCAGACACGGTCAGAGATCTCCAAGATCACCTGGCCGACACGTCGCGAGGTGCTGCTGACCACGGTAATGGTCTTTATCATGGCGGCGCTGACTGCGGTGTTCTTTGCGCTTGTCGATCTGCTGATCCGCACCGGGCTGCATGGTCTCCTCAGCTTTTTCGGCTGAGACGCGGGCGAGAGCAGCGCCATAATTGGCGGCGAGAGCCTTGCCTTGGCTGGCTTAACTCGGTAGGTGACGCCCTAATTCCCCCGACATGACGCGCAGCGATTCGAGTTGCGCGTCGATTTGTTTTGGGGGCGGGTCCGGCAAGGACCCGACAGAACGGAATTTTCCGGCCCCAGACCGGAACACAAAAGGATCAAGGCGAGATGGCGAAGCGGTGGTACTCGGTCAGTGTTCTCTCGAACTTCGAGAAGAAGATCGCCGAGCAGATCCGGACCTCGGTCGCTGAGAACGGCCTCGAGGACGAAATCGAAGAAGTTCTGGTCCCGACGGAAGAAGTCATCGAGATCCGCCGCGGCAAAAAGGTCTCGACGGAGCGTCGCTTCATGCCCGGCTACGTACTGGTGCGGATGGAAATGTCGGACCGTGGATACCACCTGATCAACTCGATCAATCGCGTCACCGGTTTTCTCGGCCCCCAGGGTCGTCCGATGCCGATGCGCGATGCCGAAGTGGCCGCGATCTTGGGCCGTGTCGCCGAGGGTGAGGAAACGCCGCGCACGCTGATCCATTTCGAGATCGGCGAGAAGGTGAAGGTCAACGACGGCCCCTTCGAGGATTTCACCGGCATGATCGAAGAGGTCGACGACGACAACCAGCGCCTCAAGGTCTCGGTGTCGATCTTTGGCCGGGAAACCCCGGTCGAACTGGAATACACGCAAGTCACCAAACAGGGCTGAGCGTGGGGGCTTCGGCCCGCTCCCCTTCGCCTCTCGGGCAAGGGTTCATACGTGGGAGGTGAGGCAGCCGCGGCTGCCGACCCGGACCACGCGTAAATCGGCCAGAGGAACGCGTTCCGACGGTCAGGCGTCAGATGGGCAATTGCGCCCTTCATACGCGATGAAAAGGAGATTGGCAGATGGCCAAGAAACTCATCGGCAGCCTCAAGCTGCAAGTGCCCGCCGGGCAGGCGAACCCTTCGCCGCCGGTCGGTCCCGCCCTCGGTCAGCGTGGGATCAACATCATGGAATTCTGCAAGGCGTTCAACGCCAAGACGCAGGACATGGAGGCCGGTGCACCTTGCCCGACCGTCATTTCCTACTATCAGGACAAATCCTTCACGATGGAAATCAAGACGCCGCCGGCGTCCTATTACCTCAAGAAGGCCGCGAAGTTGAAGTCCGGTTCCAAGACCCCGGGCAAGGAGACGATCGCCACAGTGACCGCCGCTCAGGTCAAGGAGATCGCGGAAGCAAAGATGAAGGACCTCAACGCGAACGACGTTGAAGGCGCCATGCAGATCATCCTGGGCTCTGCCCGGTCCATGGGCATCGAGGTGAAGTAAGATGGCAAAAATCGGAAAACGCACCGCCGCCGCCCGCGAAGCCTTTGCCGGCAAGGATAGCCTCTCGGTCGAGGACGCCGTCGCACTGGTCAAATCCAACGCGACAGCGAAATTCGACGAAACCGTCGAGATCGCGATGAACCTCGGGGTTGATCCGCGCCACGCAGACCAGATGGTCCGCGGCGTCGTCGGTCTGCCCAATGGCACCGGCAAGGATGTCCGCGTCGCGGTCTTTGCCCGCGGCCCCAAGGCGGATGAAGCCACGGCAGCAGGGGCCGACATCGTTGGCGCCGAGGACCTGATGGAAACCATCCAGTCCGGCAAGATCGAGTTCGACCGTTGCATCGCGACGCCGGACATGATGCCGATCGTCGGTCGTCTGGGCAAGATCCTCGGTCCGCGCAACCTGATGCCGAACCCCAAGGTCGGGACCGTCACGATGGACGTCGGCGACGCCGTGAAAGCCGCCAAGGGCGGTGAGGTCCAGTTCAAGGCCGAGAAGGCCGGTGTCGTGCACGCCGGTGTCGGCAAGGCCTCCTTCGATGCGGCCAAGCTCGCCGAGAACATCCGCGCCTTTGTCGACGCTGTTTCCAAGGCGAAGCCAGCCGGATCGAAAGGCACCTACATGAAGAAGGTCTCGCTCTCGTCTTCGATGGGGCCGGGCGTTTCGGTTGATATCGAAAACGCGACAGGCAACTGATTGGCCCTTTGGCGATAGAATGATCTGAATGTGGCGGGGCAGGGATGCTCCGCCGTTTTCTCATCCGCTCATCTGATTGGTGCATCTGCGGGGTGGGTCGGGGCCACACCGTAGCACTGATCCCTTCGGGGCATTCGGCACGCATCCGCGCGAAAACCGAATTTTCGTGCGTCCCGATGAAAATCGTGCTATATACTGGGCTTAACGAACACTGACGTGGCCCGCACCTGCGGATCACGGATTTGTTGTTCCGCGCCATGTCATTTTGGTCTTCACATCCTCATCGTGACTCTCTAATACGCTGACTGTCGATGCGCCCCGGATTCGGGGCTATCGGCGATTCGTCCGAGATGGCGGGTGGCTTGGGGTTCCTTGTCATAAATCCTGCCTGAGACGGGTAAGACCCAGATTTCTTCGGACGCCTCAGTTGAGCACCCGGAGCGAGATTGGACGGACCCGTAAGGACCCGAATAGTCGGGGCTTTATTGTCCCGGCTGAACTGAGCCGGAGGGTCTGACCCTCCAATACTTGGAGTGAAACTGTGGATAGAGCCCAGAAAGAGAAAGTGGTCGGGGAACTCGGCCAGATCTTCGAAAGCTCTGGCGTTGTCGTGGTCGCCCACTACACCGGAATCACGGTTGCTGAGATGCAGTCGCTTCGTGCAAAGGCCCGTGAGGCCGATGCCAGCGTACGTGTCGCCAAGAACAGGCTCGCCAAAATCGCTCTGGATGGAAAGCCCTGCGAAAGCATTGGGCCGCTCCTGACAGGCATGACCGTTCTGACCTACTCCGAAGACCCCGTCGCTGCGGCGAAGGTGGCTGAGGATTTCGCCAAGGAAAACAAGAAGTTCTTGATCCTTGGCGGGGCTATGGGTGAGAACGCTCTGGACCGGGCCGGTGTGGAATCCGTGTCGAAGATGCCGTCGCGCGAGGAGCTTATTGCTTCGATCGCCGGATGCATCGGCGCACCCGCATCGAACATCGCCGGGGCCATTGGCGCACCTGCTTCGAACATCGCGTCCATCTTGTCCACGATCGAGGACAAGGCGGCTGCGTAAGCAAACCGAGATTTGGCGTAGGGTTGAACACCCAAACGTTGGAACACATCTAAAGATACGGAAACAGTAAAATGGCTGATCTGAAGAAACTGGCAGAAGAGATCGTTGGTCTGACGCTTCTCGAAGCACAAGAACTGAAAACCATCCTGAAAGACGAATACGGCATCGAGCCCGCCGCTGGTGGCGCTGTCATGATGGCTGGCCCTGCGGATGCCGGTGGCGCCGCAGAAGAAGAAAAGACCGAATTCGACGTCATCCTGAAGGCGGCCGGCGCATCCAAGATCAACGTGATCAAGGAAGTCCGCGGCATTACCGGTCTTGGCCTGAAAGAAGCCAAGGACCTGGTCGAAGCCGGTGGCAAAGCTGTCAAAGAAGGCGTGTCCAAGGACGAAGCCGAAGAAATCAAAACCAAGCTGGAAGCAGCTGGCGCTGAAGTCGAAGTTAAGTAATCCGCTCCGGGCCATTGCCCGGACCATGGATTTCAAGGCTGAATCCGGGATTTCCGGGTTCAGCCGAACCTGTCTCAGAGAGGCGCTGGCGGACCGGCGCTTCTCTAAGGAGAGGTTCGAAGGATCGGGAGGCTACCACTCGGGGCGGTGGCCAGGCATTGATCCGAACCCCCTGTTTCTGAAGGGCGCAGTGTCGAAACCCGACGACAGCTGCTCCCTCGCGCGAAACGAAAGGTGACTTACGTCATGGCTCAGACCTTCCTCGGTCAGAAACGTCTTCGGAAATACTACGGTAAAATTCGCGAAGTTCTTGAAATGCCGAACCTTATCCAGGTTCAAAAGGCCTCCTACGACCTTTTCCTGAAGTCCGGCGATCAGCCTGACCCGACGGAAGGCGAAGGCATCATGGGTGTCTTCCAGTCGGTCTTCCCGATCAAGGACTTCAACGAGACCTCGATCCTCGAGTTCGTCAAGTACGAGCTGGAAAAGCCGAAGTACGACGTTGAGGAATGTCAGCAGCGCGACATGACCTATTCGGCCCCGCTGAAGGTCACGCTGCGCCTGATCGTGTTCGATATCGATGAGGATACCGGCGCCAAGTCTGTCAAGGACATCAAGGAACAGGACGTCTTCATGGGCGACATGCCCCTGATGACCCCGAACGGTACGTTCATCGTGAACGGGACCGAGCGCGTCATCGTAAGCCAGATGCACCGGTCGCCCGGCGTGTTCTTTGACCATGACAAGGGCAAGACCCATTCCTCGGGCAAATTGCTGTTCGCCTGCCGCATTATCCCGTATCGCGGTTCCTGGCTGGACTTTGAATTCGACGCCAAAGACATCGTCTTTGCGCGGATCGACCGTCGCCGCAAGCTGCCCGTGACGACCCTGCTCTATTCCCTTGGAATGGATCAGGAAGACATCATGGACGCCTATTATAACACCGTGACCTACACGCTGCGTCGCGGGCAGGGCTGGGTAACGAAATTCTTCCCCGAGCGCGTTCGTGGCACCCGTCCGACCTATGATCTGATCGATGCCGACAGCGGCGAAGTCATTGCCGAAGCCGGCAAGAAGATCACTCCGCGCGCCGTGAAGAAGCTGATCGACGAAGGCAACGTGCAGAACCTGCTGATGCCTTTCGACCGCATCGTTGGCCGCTATGTGTCCAAGGATATCATCAACGAGGAAACCGGTGCGATCTATGTCGAAGCCGGCGATGAGCTGACGCTGGAGTACGACAAGGACGGCGAGATCACAGGCGGCACCGTGCAGGACCTGCTGGACGCCGACGTGACCGAGATCCCCGTTCTCGACATTGATAACGTCACTGTCGGGCCGTACATGCGCAACACCATGGCCGCCGACAAGAACATGAACCGCAACACCGCGCTGATGGACATCTACCGCGTCATGCGTCCGGGTGAGCCGCCGACCGTCGAAGCGGCCTCCAACCTGTTCGACACGCTGTTCTTTGACAGCGAGCGTTACGATCTTTCCGCCGTTGGTCGTGTGAAGATGAACATGCGCCTGAATCTCGATGCCGAAGACACGGTGCGCACCCTGCGCAAGGCCGATATCGTCGCCTGTATCAAGGCGCTGGTTGACCTGCGTGACGGTCGGGGCGACATCGACGACATTGACCACCTCGGCAACCGCCGTGTCCGTTCGGTCGGCGAGCTGATGGAGAACCAGTACCGCGTCGGGCTGCTTCGGATGGAGCGCGCGATCAAGGAGCGTATGTCCAGCGTCGAGATCGACACGGTCATGCCGCAGGACCTCATCAACGCGAAACCTGCGGCGGCGGCTGTCCGCGAATTCTTCGGCTCTTCGCAGCTGTCGCAGTTCATGGACCAAACCAACCCGCTGTCCGAAGTGACGCACAAGCGTCGCCTCTCCGCGCTTGGGCCGGGCGGTCTGACCCGTGAGCGCGCCGGTTTCGAGGTGCGCGACGTTCACGCCACTCACTATGGCCGGATGTGCCCGATTGAGACACCGGAAGGTCCGAACATCGGTCTGATCAACAGCTTGGCCACCTTTGCCCGCGTCAACAAGTACGGCTTTATCGAAACACCGTATCGCCGGGTCGAGAACGGGCATGTGACCGATGAGGTCAAATACATGTCCGCGACCGAGGAAATGCGTCACACCGTTGCGCAGGCCAACGCGCATCTCGATGAGAAGGGTGTCTTTGTCAACGATCTGGTCAACACCCGCCAGCAAGGGGAATACACCCTTGCGCCGCGTGAAAATGTCGACCTGATCGACGTCTCGCCCAAGCAGTTGGTTTCGGTCGCGGCCTCGCTGATCCCGTTCCTCGAAAACGATGACGCGAACCGCGCGCTCATGGGTTCGAACATGCAACGTCAGGCGGTTCCGCTGTTGCGGGCCGAGGCGCCGTTGGTCGGCACCGGTATCGAAGAGGTGGTCGCACGGGATTCCGGTGCGGCGATCATGGCGTTCCGTGGCGGTATCATCGACCAGGTCGATGCGCAGCGGATCGTTGTGCGTGCCACCGAGGACCTGTCGCTCGGTGATGCGGGCGTCGACATCTATCGTCTGCGCAAATTCCAGCGGTCCAACCAGAACACCTGTATCAACCAGCGCCCGCTGGTGAAGGTGGGCGACACCGTGACCAAGGGCGAAGTGATCGCCGACGGCCCCTCGACGGATATGGGGGAATTGGCGCTCGGCAAGAACGTCGTCGTCGCCTTCATGCCGTGGAACGGCTACAACTACGAAGACTCGATCCTGATCTCCGAGCGGATTTCCCGCGATGACGTCTTCACCTCGGTCCACATCGAGGAATTCGAAGTCGCCGCGCGTGACACGAAGCTCGGGCCGGAAGAGATCACCCGCGACATTCCGAACGTCGGCGAGGAGGCCCTGCGCAACCTCGACGAGGCGGGCATTGTCTACATCGGTGCGGATGTAGAGCCGGGCGACATCCTCGTGGGCAAGATCACCCCCAAGGGCGAAAGCCCGATGACGCCGGAAGAAAAGCTTCTGCGCGCCATCTTTGGTGAGAAAGCCTCGGACGTGCGTGACACCTCGCTTCGCGTGAAGCCGGGCGATTACGGCACCGTGGTCGAAGTGCGCGTGTTCAACCGCCACGGCGTTGAAAAAGACGAGCGCGCCCTGCAGATCGAGCGTGAGGAAATCGCGCGCCTGGGTCGTGACCGGGATGACGAACTCGCCATCCTTGATCGGAACATCTACGCCCGTCTGCACGACCTTGTGTTGGGCAAGGTGGCGGTCAAAGGCCCCAAGGGGACCCGGCCGAATTCGGAGATCACCGAAGACCTGCTCGGCTCCATGCCGCGCTCGCATTGGTGGCAGCTGGCTCTCGCCGAAGATCAGGACGCCCAGATCGTCGAAGCCCTGAACGAGCAGTACGAGGTGCAGAAACGCGCCCTTGATGCCCGTTTCGAGGACAAGGTCGAAAAGGTCCGTCGCGGGGATGACCTGCCGCCGGGTGTGATGAAGATGGTCAAAGTCTTCATCGCCGTGAAGCGTAAGCTTCAGCCGGGTGACAAGATGGCCGGTCGTCACGGCAACAAGGGTGTGATCAGCCGCGTCGTTCCGATGGAGGACATGCCGTTCCTCGAAGATGGTACGCCGGTCGATTTCTGCCTCAACCCGCTCGGCGTTCCGTCGCGTATGAACGTTGGTCAGATCCTCGAGACCCACATGGGCTGGGCCGCGCGCGGTCTGGGCATCCAGGTCGATGAGGCGCTTGGTGAATACCGCCGCTCGGGCGACATGACCCCGGTTCGCGATGCCCTCAAGATCGTCTATGGCGAAGATGTCTATGACGAAGGGTTCGAGTCGATGGACGAAAGCCATCTGCTGGAAGCCGCGGGCAACGTCACGCGTGGTGTTCCGATTGCGACACCGGTGTTTGACGGCGCGAAAGAGGCGGACGTCAACGACTCGCTCAAGCGGGCCGGTTTCGACACCTCGGGTCAGTCGATTCTGTTCGACGGTCGCACGGGCGAGCAATTCGCGCGTCCTGTGACGGTGGGGGTCAAGTACCTGCTGAAGCTGCACCACCTGGTGGACGACAAGATCCACGCGCGTTCCACCGGTCCGTACTCGCTCGTCACCCAGCAGCCGCTTGGTGGTAAGGCGCAGTTCGGCGGGCAGCGTTTCGGGGAAATGGAGGTCTGGGCATTGGAAGCTTACGGTGCCGCCTACACCCTGCAGGAAATGCTGACGGTCAAATCGGATGACGTCGCGGGCCGGACCAAGGTCTATGAAAGCATCGTCAAGGGCGAGGATAACTTCGAAGCCGGCGTTCCGGAGAGCTTTAACGTTCTCGTCAAGGAAGTCCGCGGCCTCGGCCTGAACATGGAACTCCTGGACGCGGAGGGCGAGGATTAAGCCGGTCGCCGCGGGGTCGGGCATCTGCCCCCCTGCGGCCCCGGTCGACGGTGCGCACCCGATGGGGCGCCGCCGCCACGATCCTCTCCCCCTCCCGCCCTGTCACATAGGATAAAGACATGAACCAGGAACTGACGAACAACCCATTCAACCCGCTCGCGCCGCAAAAGACCTTTGACGAGATCAAGGTATCGCTGGCCAGCCCCGAGCGGATCCTGTCGTGGTCCTACGGCGAGATCAAGAAGCCGGAGACCATCAACTACCGGACCTACAAGCCCGAGCGGGACGGCCTGTTCTGCGCGCGCATCTTTGGCCCGATCAAGGACTACGAATGCCTCTGCGGCAAGTACAAGCGGATGAAGTATCGCGGCGTCGTCTGCGAGAAATGCGGCGTGGAAGTCACGTTGCAAAAGGTCCGTCGCGAGCGTATGGGCCATATCGAACTGGCCTCGCCCGTCGCGCATATCTGGTTTCTGAAGTCGCTGCCGTCGCGCATTGGCCTGCTGCTGGACATGACCCTGCGCGATCTTGAGCGGGTTCTCTATTTCGAGAACTACGTCGTGATCGACCCCGGCCTCACTGACCTTACCGAAGGTCAGATGATGACCGAGGAAGAGTTCATGGACGCCCAGGACGCCTTTGGCATGGACGCCTTCCAGGCGAACATCGGTGCCGAAGCCATCCGTGAGATGCTGGCCAAGATCGACCTCGAGTCCGAGGCCGAGGTCCTGCGCGCTGACCTCAAGGAAGCCACTGGTGAGCTGAAGCCCAAGAAGATCATCAAGCGGCTCAAGGTCGTGGAGAGCTTCCTCGAATCCGGCAACCGTCCGGAGTGGATGATCATGACGGTCATTCCCGTGATCCCGCCGGAACTGCGTCCGCTGGTCCCGCTGGATGGGGGCCGCTTTGCGACTTCCGACCTCAACGATCTCTATCGTCGTGTCATCAACCGGAACAACCGTCTCAAGCGGCTGATCGAGCTGCGCGCGCCCGACATCATCGTTCGGAACGAAAAGCGGATGTTGCAGGAATCCGTTGACGCACTCTTTGACAACGGTCGTCGCGGTCGCGTCATTACCGGTCAGAACAAGCGTCCGCTGAAGTCGCTGTCGGACATGCTCAAGGGCAAGCACGGCCGTTTCCGCCAGAACCTTCTGGGTAAGCGGGTCGACTTCTCGGGTCGTTCGGTCATCGTCACCGGCCCGGAGCTGAAGCTGCACCAGTGCGGTCTGCCCAAGAAAATGGCGCTCGAACTGTTCAAGCCGTTCATCTACTCGCGGCTTGAGGCGAAGGGCCTCAGCTCCACCGTCAAGCAGGCCAAGAAGCTGGTCGAAAAGGAACGTCCCGAAGTTTGGGACATCCTCGACGAGGTGATCCGCGAGCACCCGGTTCTGCTGAACCGCGCGCCGACGCTGCACCGTCTTGGCATTCAGGCGTTCGAACCCACCCTGATCGAAGGCAAGGCGATCCAGCTTCACCCGCTGGTCTGCTCGGCGTTTAACGCCGACTTTGACGGCGACCAGATGGCCGTGCACGTTCCTCTCTCGCTCGAAGCCCAGCTGGAAGCGCGCGTCTTGATGATGTCGACGAACAACGTCTTGTCGCCCGCCAACGGCGCGCCGATCATCGTTCCGTCGCAGGATATGATCCTTGGTCTTTACTACACCACGATCATGCGCGAAGGCCTGAAGGGCGAGGGCATGACCTTCGCTTCTATCGAAGAGGTCCAGTACGCGCTGGATTCCGGCGCCGTTCACCTGCACTCCAAGATCAACGCGCGGATTCCGCAGTTTGATGAAGAGGGCAACCAAGTGATGATCCGCGTCGAGACGACGCCGGGTCGCGTTCGCTTGGGCTCCTTGCTGCCGATGAACGCCAGGGCGCCGTTCAGCCTGGTCAACCGTCTGCTGCGCAAGAAAGAAGTGCAGCAGGTCATCGACACGGTCTACCGCTACTGCGGTCAGAAGGAATCGGTCATCTTCTGTGACCAGATCATGACCATGGGTTTCCGCGAGGCCTTCAAGGCTGGGATCTCCTTTGGTAAGGACGACATGGTCATCCCCGACTCCAAATGGCCGCTGGTCGAAGAGACCCGCGAGCAGGTCAAGGACTTTGAACAGCAGTACATGGACGGCCTGATCACTCAGGGCGAGAAGTACAACAAGGTCGTGGACGCCTGGTCGAAGTGTAACGACAAGGTCACTGAGGCGATGATGTCGACGATCTCTGCCGTCAAACACGATGGCGACGGGTCCGAGATGGAGCCGAACTCGGTCTACATGATGGCCCACTCCGGTGCGCGTGGCTCTGTCACGCAGATGAAGCAGCTGGGCGGGATGCGCGGCCTGATGGCAAAGCCGAACGGCGACATCATCGAAACGCCGATCATCTCGAACTTCAAGGAAGGCCTGACCGTTCTGGAGTACTTCAACTCTACCCACGGTGCTCGTAAGGGTCTGTCCGATACGGCCTTGAAGACCGCGAACTCGGGTTATCTCACCCGTCGTCTGGTCGACGTGGCGCAAGACTGCATCATCCGCGAAGTCGATTGCGGCACCGAACGTGCCGTGACCGCGCAGGCCGCCGTTAACGACGGTGAAGTCGTCGCGACGATCGGTGAGCGTGTGCTGGGCCGGGTCATTGCCGAGGACGTTCTGCGCCCCGGTACTGAAGAGGTCATGTTCCCGCGTGGCACGCTGATCGACGAACGTATCGCCGATCTCATCGAAGAGGCCGCCGTGCAGACGATGCGCGTCCGGTCGCCCCTGACCTGTGAGGCCGAAGACGGCGTCTGCGCGGCCTGCTACGGTCGTGACCTGGCGCGCGGTACGATGGTCAACCAGGGTGAGGCTGTCGGCATCATCGCCGCACAGTCGATCGGTGAACCCGGCACGCAGCTGACGATGCGGACGTTCCACATCGGTGGCGTTGCGCAGGGTGGTCAGCAGTCCTTCCTCGAGGCGTCTTCGGACGGCGTGGTCTCCTTCGAGAACGCGCAGCTTCTGGAGAATTCGTCGGGCGAGATGCTCATCATGGGCCGGAACATGAAATTGCGGATCCTCGATGAGACCGGCGCGGAGCGGGCCAGCCACAAGCTGGGCTACGGCACCAAGCTCTTCGTCAAGGAAGGGGAGACGATCTCGCGCGGCGACAAGCTGTTCGAATGGGATCCCTACACCTTGCCGATCATCGCCGAGAAGTCGGGTCAGGTGCGCTATGTCGACCTCGTCACCGGTATCGCCGTTCGCGAGGATACCGATGATGCGACGGGCATGACCCAGCGGATCGTGGCCGACTGGCGCGGTTCGCCCAAGGGCAACGAGCTGAAGCCGGAACTGCTGATCCTCGATTCGGACGGTGAACCCGTGCGCAACGAGGCGGGCAACCCCGTCACCTACCCGATGTCCGTCGACGCGATCCTGTCTGTCGAAGACGGTCAGGACATCAAGGCCGGCGATGTCGTCGCGCGTATCCCGCGCGAAGGGGCCAAGACCAAGGACATCACCGGTGGTCTGCCGCGTGTGGCCGAATTGTTCGAAGCCCGTCGCCCCAAAGATCACGCGATCATCGCCGAAATCGAAGGCTACGTGCGCTTTGGCAAGGACTACAAGAACAAGCGTCGCATCGGCATCCAGCCGGCGGACGAGAACCTCGATCTGGTCGAATACATGGTGCCCAAGGGCAAGCACATCCCGGTGCAGGAAGGCGACTTCGTGCAAAAGGGTGACTACATCATGGACGGCAATCCCGCGCCGCATGACATCCTCGCCATCATGGGTGTCGAAGCGCTGGCCGATTACATGGTCGACGAGGTTCAGGACGTCTATCGTCTGCAGGGCGTGAAGATCAACGACAAGCACATCGAGGTGATCGTTCGCCAGATGCTGCAAAAGTGGGAGATCTCGGACTCCGGTGACACGGTCCTGCTGAAAGGTGAAACTGTCGACAAGGCGGAATTTGACGAGGCAAATGCCAAGTCGGTCGGTCGTGGCGGTCGTCCGGCAGAGGGCCAACCGATCCTGCTCGGGATCACCAAGGCGTCGCTGCAGACCCGGTCGTTCATCTCGGCCGCGTCCTTCCAGGAAACCACGCGCGTGCTGACCGAAGCTTCGGTGCAGGGCAAGCGGGATAAGCTGGTCGGCCTCAAGGAGAACGTGATCGTGGGTCGCCTGATCCCGGCAGGTACCGGTGGCGCGACACAGCGTGTCCGCCGCATCGCGTCGGAGCGGGATAACGTGGTCCTCGAAGCGCGTCGCGAGGAAGCCGAACAGGCCGCCGCCCTGGCCGCACCGGCAGCCGACGATATCGTCGGCGGGGATGAGTTCGACACCTTCGTCGAAACGCCGGAAAGCCGCGATTGATTCTCTGACCGGATCACGCTGATCGTAAAAACGGGCCTCCGCATCGCGGGGGCCCGTTCTGGTTTTGATAGGATTGGTCTCGGTGGAGTTGCTTTGCTGGCGCTCTGCAATTCCAACCAGCCTGGGCTAAGGGCGCGGCGCGAAATCACGCGACCTTGTCCGATCCGCGCGGCGCCTGCGCGCAGCTATCGGTCAAGGCGCCTGTGTCACCCTAGTGTTCCATAACCGGTCGAACGCCAATGTCCGTGGCGGACCAGTTGGTGACCTGAAGCAATCACAGAGGCTGCGTGGAGAAGCCTGCCGGAGCGGAGCGCACCGCGCTCATCCCGCTATTTGAAATTGCGGCTGTCCTTGATTTGATCCCAGGCCCAGACCACCAGTTGCAACTGCTCTTCCTGTGAGCGATCGCCGCCGTTCATGTCCGGGTGCAGCACCTTGATCAGGGATTTGTAGCTCTTGCGGACTTCGGCCTTGGTCCAATGGTCCTTGGCCTCCAGAATGTCCACGGCGCGACGTTCGGTGGAGGGCAGGGTGCGGGTGCTGCCGGTGGTGCTCTTGCCCGGATTGCGGGTCGCGTTTCCACCCAACACCTGATGCGGGTCGTCGATGCCCAATCGCGCCCAGGCGCGCGTCTCGGGGTCGGTGAACGCCTTGGTCTGACGATCCCATACCTTGTCCTTGGACATCTGCGCGTTCATCTCGGCCTCGGTGGTGCCGTCAAAGAAGTTCCACTTCAGGTTATACTCGCGGACATGCTGCTGACAGAACCAAAGGTAGTCATCCAGCACGTCCGGCGCCTTGGGCGCGCGGTACTTCCCGGCCTCTTCGCAGCCCGGATGTTCACACACTTTCTGCGATGTCTCCGAAGCGCCCGACATGCCGCGGCGACCGCGGTTCGTCTTCTTCTTGGCAGACGAAATCGACATGTCGAATCCAAAGGGGTCCGTTTTGGCCATGCGTTGTCCTTTCCGAGTCAGGCGATGCACTTTAGACTGTCTGTCCCGAGATTGAAGAGGTTAGGACGGAAAAAATGTCTGTATCGGCAGAGATACGCGAGCGGTTGGTTACTCACTTCGACCCGCAGGAAATTGAAATCGTTGACGAAAGCGAAAGTCACAGGGGCCATGCCGGTTATCAGGAAGGCGGCGAGAGTCACTTTCGCGTGCGCATGGTCTCAAAACAATTGAGCGGCATGTCGCGCCTGGCGCGTCACCGGGCGGCTCACGAGGCTATCGGCAAAGACCTGATCGGGCGCATCCATGCGCTGACGCTGGATCTGTCGGATCAGCCGACAAAGTGACGGGTCCTGCGTGTCACGATGGCGCGCGGTAGGGATGTGGCGTCCGGATCGGTTCCATCAGGTCGATGTCGTCCTCTGCAGGCTCGTCCGCAGGCGCATCGACATATGACGGCGTGAGGCGCGCGCCTGATGTGAACCCCGTGCCCGGATCGGGGTCCACCGGGCTGTGGGCCTCGGCGTCGGGTGCCGGTGTCGCCTCGTCTGTGTCCGGCTTGCCTGGGGTGCTCGCCGTGTCTATGACCGGGGCTTCCCAGTCGCTGTCCGCAGAGGTGTGCAGCAGCGAAGCCGCACGCTGACGCAGGATGTCGGCAAGCCCTGCGTCGGTTTCCAGCGCGGTCTCTGGGTCTGAGGGCGCCTGTGCAAAGAACTCTGCCGTTGGATCCTGCAGAACCACCGCATCCTTGTGCGACGCAACCTCTGCCGGTGGCAACAGCAAGGTGGCCGGTGCTGGTTCGGCGAGACTGCGAGGGCGATAGGCGGAAAGGTCGTCGACGCGCCTGCGCCGGAAAATCAGTACATTGCGATAAACTGTCTGACTGGACGTGAGACCGCTGCGCTCTTCCGAAGGGAGAGTCTCGGCGCGCTGATATTCCCAGCCGTTCCCAGCCATGTCATTCATCAAATTTTCAAGCGTATTGGCAAAGCGCCCCTCCGCGCCTTTTACCGCGCGGCTTCGCCTGCCTTTTGTGGGTGCTGACACCACCTTGTACTCGTAATTCGCCATAAGACCCTTTCCGTGGCGCCTGCCGTTTGACACGGTTCTGACGTCTCGACCCGGAAATTATCCACAGATTGGTGCGAAAAACGACCCGAAATCGGGCAATAGTTTGGATTCCAAGGGAATTTGGTCGGAAAACAGCTATTTCCGCAGCTGCATTGTCGATCCAACCCAATCTGGCACGGGCAGGGTGGCGTGATCGGCCAGCACCGCATCCAGACGTGCCTTGATCGCGTCTGGATAGGGGGCGACGCGAGGACCGGATTGGTCGATGTGAAGGCTGATCCCCTCTCCGGTTGCGGCGATCCAGCCCTCCTCGTGAACCAGCTCCTGACAGAAATGATAGGCTTTGGGCCCTACATCCAGCAACCGGAAGGAGGCGCGTACGCGCGCGCCCAGATGCAGCTCCCGCAGATAGCGGATGCGGAATTCCGCGGTGAAGGTCGTATGCGTTCCGCCCGAGGTGTAATCCCAGCCCAGCCCAAAGGACGTGACGGCCTCATCAAGCCCGGTATCGAACAAGACGCTGTAATAGGCCATATTCAGATGGCCGTTCTGGTCGATCCACTCCGGTTTCAGCTCCATCGTCGGCGACATCAGAACCTTGGTCATCACCGTACTCCCAATGGCAGGCCAACCCAATCCGGCACGGGCGTGCGTGCATGATCCGCCGCCATCGCATCCAGGGCTGCCTTGCGATCCGCAGGGTAGGGGGCGACCTTGCGTGCGGCAATCTCGACGTTCAGGTTCACGGACTCAGCGGTGGCGGCGACCCAGCCATCGCTGTGGATCAGCTCCTGACAATAGTGGAACGCCTTGGCCGCGACCTTGACGATGCGGAAGGAGCAGCGCAACCGATCGCCCAACACTAGCTCCCGCAGATAACGGATACGAAGGTCCGCTGTCATCGTGGTGCAACCCCGCTCGCGCCGATAGTTTTCGTCCAGTCCAAGCGCGTTGAACCCATGCATGCCCCCCTTGTCGAGCAGGACACCGTAGAAGGCCATGTTGAGATGATTGTTGAAGTCGATCCATTCCGGTTGCACGACCAGCTCTTCGCTCAGGAACGGCAAGGCGGTCGGGTCGTGCGAGGGCGTATTTGGATCGTGAGCTGTCATCGTTAGGTCCTTCGGAGGAGGTTGGAAGGTGAGGGCGGCTGCAAACCGCGAGGGGTGCCGAACGCCGCCGCCTCGGCGGGTTTAAAGTCCCAGTTTGGCGGCGACAATTTGGTTCACCGCGGCTGGGTTGGCCTTGCCGCCCGTTGCTTTCATCACCTGGCCGACGAACCAGCCAGCGAGCTTGGGATTCTGCTTGGCTTTTTCGACCTGGGCCGGGTTGGCGGCAATCACGTCGTCTACCGCCGCCTCAATCGCGCCGGTGTCGGTCACTTGTTTCATGCCGCGCGTCTCGACGATCTCAGCCGGGTCGCCGCCCTCGGTATAGACAATCTCGAACAGGTCTTTTGCGATCTTGCCGCTGATGTCGCCCTTGGTAATCAGGGCGATCACCCCGCCCAGTTGCGCGGGCGTCACCGGGCTGTCGGTGATATCCTTTTCGTCCTTTTTCAGACGGCCGAACAATTCGTTGATCACCCAGTTGGCGGCGAGCTTCCCGTCGCGTCCATCAGCCACCTTCTCAAAGAAATCGGCATTGGCCACTTCGGCTGTCAGGACCGAGGCGTCGTAATCCGACAGCCCCATTTCGGCCATGAAGCGCGCTTTCTTGGCGTCCGGAAGCTCCGGCAGGTTGGCGGCGATGTCGTCGACCCATGCCTGTTCGATTTCCAGCGGCAGCAGGTCGGGGTCGGGGAAGTAGCGGTAGTCATGCGCCTCTTCCTTGGAGCGCATGGAGCGCGTCTCGTCCTTGTCCGGATCATAAAGCCGGGTTTCCTGCACAACCTCGCCGCCGCCCTCGACGATGGCGATCTGGCGGCGGGCCTCGACCTCGATCGCGGCCTGGATAAAGCGCATGGAATTCATGTTCTTGATTTCGCACCGCGTGCCGAGATGCGAGAAATCCTGGCTCTGCATGTATTTCTCGTACTGGCCTGGACGACAGACAGACACGTTGACGTCCGCGCGCAGGTTGCCGTTCTGCATGTTGCCGTCGCATGTGCCGAGGTAGCGCAGGATCTGGCGCATCTTGGTGACATAGGCGGCGGCCTCTTCGGGGCCGCGAATGTCGGGGCGCGAGACGATCTCCATCAGGGCCACGCCGGTGCGGTTGAGGTCGACGAAGGACATATTCGGATCCATGTCGTGGATCGACTTGCCCGCGTCCTGTTCCAGGTGGATGCGTTCGATCCGCACCAGCCGCGCGACGCCGCTTCCCATTTCGACCAGCACTTCGCCTTCGCCGACAATCGGGTGGTAAAGCTGCGAGATCTGGTAGCCCTGCGGCAGGTCAGGATAAAAGTAGTTCTTGCGATCAAACGCCGACCACAGGTTGATTGCGGCCTTCAGGCCGAGCCCGGTGCGCACCGCCTGTTCAACGCAGTATTCGTTGATGACCGGCAGCATGCCGGGCATCGCCGCATCGACAAAGGCCACGTTGGAATTGGGCTCGGCACCGAATTTGGTGGAGGCGCCGGAAAACAGCTTGGCGTTGGAGGATACCTGAGCATGGATTTCCATGCCGATGACCAGTTCCCAGTCGTGCTTCGCCCCGGCGATCATCTTGGGCTTGGGCGTCTCATATGTCAGGTCCAGCATGGCCGTCCTCTCGCTAACGTTGAGGGGCGTTTTAGGCGAGGCGGGGCAGCGGGGCAAGGGCATCGCGCCCCGTGCACCAACGCGGGGCGCGATGCGCCTGAGCGGTTGAGCATCTCGGGAAGCGAGTCAGGCGGCGTTCCCCGTCAGATCGGCGATCCGTCGGTTCGGCGCAGCGGTCTCAAGGGCGGCGCGGGCTTGCGCGGTCGCGGCGGCAAGACGACCCTGAGACAGGGGGCCGGTATGCGCCGCACCCGGCAGCGCATGAGATCGCGCCCAGACCTGGGGGTGCAGCTCGCTGAGGTGACGCTCCATCAGGTTCGGCAGGGTCGCATGGATGCGCGCGCGGGCCTGCAAGGCCGTTTCGCACAGATCGTCGGGCGCGCAATCGGGGGCCATACCGTCGGCATAGGCGGCCATGAGGTTGGCCATGTGCGGATCGGACCGCAAGCTCAGGATCCGGCGCATTCCGGCGACGAACCGTTCAGCGTCGAGCATGGCCGCAGAGGAGGGGTCGAGCCGCAATGCATCGAACCACATCCATGTATAGGCCCCATCGCCCCAATCCGTCGCGGCGGGGGTCACGGCGCAGTGGCGCATCACATCACGCGCCGTCTGATCCAGCCGGGCGTGCGTGCCGAACCAGCGCGGCAAGAGGTGCACGCCGTAGGCCCGCAGCCGGCCCGGATTTCCCGGATCGAGGTCAATCGCTTTCAGATGGCGGGCGTCGAGCCGGTCCTTGGCAGAGGGGTCCGCCGCAAGCAGATCGCATCGTGTCGCGGCAAGCTCCGCGCTGTCCGGTGACTTGGCCTGCGCCTGTTTCACGAGGTCGGCGGCGGCCGCGAAATGCGAGAAGAAGCGCGCGTTCGGTCGTGCGGGCAGCGCGTAGGGGTCGACCTGACCTTCAAAGGCCCAGGCGCATTCGATCTGCGCGCGTGCCACGACCAGCGCGACGCCCCAATGGCCCGCGTGGTCCAACGCCACGTCGTCCAGCGCCCGGATGCCCGCCGGTACCTCGTCGTCTGCGCCCGACACGACACTGCGGGCGTGATGCACCGCATCGGCGCGCGCGCCATCCGCCAGGAGCGCCGCCATCGACACGCCCGACAGGGTCGCCGCGCGGTGGCGGTCGGTTTCCGCGATCAGACGGCCCAGCATGTCCCAACGGTCTTGCCGGGCGAGGTATTGCCCCTTGGCAAAGTAGACGTTCCCGCCGCGGTCCTGACGGCTTTCCTCGCACACCGGGATTGCCTGCTCTGCCGGTGCGGCCTGCTCGTTGGCAGCGGGTTTGGCAGATTTCGCGGTCTTGGACCGGGCGGTGGCGGCGGGGCGGGAAAAACCAAGCATCGGGGACTCCTTGTAATGACAAGGATGGTATCGCCGCGATTTCGGGCCGAAAAACGGCGACCGCTTGGCCTTTGCGCGAAATTGCCGTGTCGGGCTGCCTTGATGCGGGCGCAGGGACGTCAGGATTGGCGGGGGGGCAAACGCCTGTGGGCAGACGGCCCCCCTTGCTAACCGGCGCACCTCAGGCGGCGAGGATGCGTCCCACCATCTCCGCGGTATCTCGGCTCAACCCCGGCAGGGCGGCGATGCGGTGCAATTGCTCGCTCATCATCGCCTGCCGGTCGGCGTCGTAGCGTCGCCAGGTCTGAAAGGCCGAGGCCATGCGCGCCGTGGTCTGCGGGTTCAGCGGATCGAGCTTGATCAGCCAGTCCGCCATCAGCCGATACCCGGCACCCGAGGCATGATGAAACCCGGCTTGATTCATTGCCAGCGCGCCAAAGACGGCGCGGAACCGGTTCGGGTTTTTCATCGTGAAGTCCGGATGCTGACTGAGAGCCTCGGCCATGCCCGCCGCTTCTTCGGGTCGCGCCTGCGCCACCTGGATCATGAACCATTTGTCCATCACCAGCCGTTCGTGCGCCCATTGGTCCGCAAAGGCCGTCAGTTCTTCGGTGCCCAGATCGTTCGCTAACAAGGCCGACAGCGCGCCAAGCTGCTGTGTCATGTTGTCCGCTGCTTTGTACTGCGCGCGCGCCGCCGCGCCACCGTCGCTGCGCGTCATCAGCGACAAGAGCGTGTTGCTCAGCGCACGCTGACCGGCGGGGCCTGCCTCGGGGCTGTAGGGACCCGTGACCAGATGCTGGTCGTAGAGCGGCCGCAGCTCCCCCTCCAGCGCCTTGGCCATCGCGGCGCGCATGTCCTCACGCCCATTCCAGATGCGCTGCGGCTCGGGCGTCTGACCCATATCCGCAAAAGACTGCGCCAGATCATCCTCGGACGGCAGGGCCATCGCCAGCGCGCGAAATGCGGGGTCGAGCGTCTCGTCCGTCACCAACCGGCTGAGGGCGTCGAGGTAGCCGGAATCGGGTGCGTGCCCACTGTCGATCATCCCGATCAGGGCCGATTTTGCCAGTTGGCGGCCTGCCTCCCACCTGTTGAACGGATCGGTGTCATGCGCCAGCAGGAAGGCGCGGTCCTCATTGCTCGTCTCACGCTCTAGGATCACCGGGGCGGAGAAGCCGCGCAGGGGCGAGGGGACAGGGCGCGTCTTGAGATCGGTGAAGGTAAAGCTCTGCTCAGTTTCCGTCAGTTCCAGCAGGGTGGTCGGGACAACTTCGGCCCCTGAGCGATCGAGCAGACCGATGGCAAAGGGGATGACCTGCGGCGATTTCCCCGCCTGTCCGGGGGTCGGCGGCAAACTCTGTTTCAGCGTGACCGTATAGGTGCCATCCTCCCAATCCTCTGTCATGGCCACGCGCGGCGTGCCGGCCTGCGCATACCACAGCTTGAACTGCGACAGGTCGCGGCCCGTCGTATCCTCGAACACCTGCAACCAATCCTCGATGGTGCAGGCTTGCCCGTCGTGACGGTCAAAATAGAGCGTGACGGCCTTGGCGTAGGCTTCGTCCCCAACCAGCCGCTTGAGCATCCCGATAACCTCGGCGCCCTTTTCGTAGACGGTCGCGGTGTAGAAGTTGTTAATTTCCTGAAAGCTCTCGGGCCGCACCGGATGCGCCAACGGGCCGCCATCCTCGCGAAACTGGCGTCCGCGCAGGTCGAGCACGTCCGAGATGCGCTTCACCGGTTCAGAGCGCATGTCGGCGGTGAACTGCGCGTCACGAAATACCGTCAGCCCCTCCTTGAGACATAGCTGGAACCAGTCGCGGCAGGTGATGCGGTTGCCGGTCCAGTTGTGGAAGTACTCATGCGCGATGATGGCCTCGATCCGCTCGAAATTCGCGTCCGTGGCGGTTTCCGGCGAGGCGAGCACGGCGGCGGAGTTGAAGATGTTCAGCCCCTTGTTCTCCATCGCGCCCATGTTGAAATCATCGACCGCCACGATGTTAAAGATGTCGAGGTCGTATTCGCGCCTGTAGACCACTTCGTCCCAGCGCATCGACTTTTTCAGCGCTTCCAGCGCGAAATCGCATTTGTCCTCATCGCCGGGGCGCACCCAGATGTTCAATTCGACTTCACGGCCCGATTTGGTTGTGAAGCCGCCGGGCAGGTTGACGAGGTTGCCCGCGACGAGCGCGAACAGGTAGGCGGGCTTGGGCCATGGGTCGTGCCATTCGGCAAAGCCATCGCCGGTCGCGACCTTGTTTCCGTTGGACAGGAGCACCGGCATGTCGGATTCGATGCGCACGGTAAAGGTCGCCATGACGTCGGGGCGGTCGGGGTAATAGGTGATCTTGCGAAAGCCCTGCGCCTCACATTGCGTCGAATACATGCCGCCGGACATATAGAGCCCTTCGAGCGCGGTGTTTGCCTCTGGCGCGATCTCGACTTCGGCTTCCCAGAGGAATGCGGCCTCGGGTACATCGCAGATCAGGCCTTCATTCGTGACTTCGGGCGTCACGGTCTCTCCGTCGATGCGGGCGGAGATGAGGCGCAGGTCCTCACCCTCAAGGAAGAATCTGCGATCCTGCGTGTCGGGGTTCGGCACGAAACGGATGCGCGACAGCACGCGCGTCGCCTGCGGTGCCAGCCGAAAGGTCAGATGCACATCCTCGACCAGCCAGTTGGGGGGCGTGTAATCCTTGAGATAGATCGTCGGATTTTCCGCATCTTTCATGGCTGCTCTCCTGATCATGGTCCGGCGGAGGATCGCGCCAAACCCTTGGGCGTGTTGTTCCAGCAGCGAAAGGGGGATGCAAGAGGGTAGCGTGGCTCCTTCCACATCCTATCCGTCCACCCGGTTCAGAAATGATCAAGGATTTGAACCAACCCGCCCCTCCGCGCGTTGACCCATGAAACCAATACACGAGAAGGGAGCGTACGATGTCCGCACCAACCACCAATGTCGATCGTCAGGCCAAAAGGCACCGCGGGCCGATTTGGGGCATTTTGATCGCCCTGGCCTTTGGCGGCGTGATGGGTGCCGCCATCACCTTGACCGCGACCGGCGGCGATAACCCCGATGGGGCAAATACCCAAATCGACGGCCGGACCGGCGACACGACAATCGGAGAAACTACCGATACACCCGCGACCCAGGCGCCCGCGACGACGAACTGATCCGGTCAAGGGCCTTTGTGCTTTTCGCACAAATGACAGACGGTGCAGCCCGTCCCTGCGCAAGCGCACACAGGAAGTGATTTTCCTCGACCCGCCACAGGTATATACCTGGTGACGAAGAGAGGAACCACGCTCCATGGCACGTCCCAGAATTGGAATCATCACCAACCTACAGGTTGTCAATGACAGCTACCTGACCCACGCTGGCGGAACCATGAACTCCGAAGCGGTGGCAGAGGCCACGGACGGCCTGCCGTTGTTGATCCCCGCTGATCCCCGCATGGTTTCGGTCGAAGAGTTGTTGGAGACCTTCGACGGCTTCCTGTTGACCGGGGGACGTCCAAACGTTCACCCGGAGGAATACGGCGAGGACGCGACCGAGGCACATGGCACTTTTGACAGGGCACGAGACGCGATCACCTTGCCGCTGATCCGGGCGTGCACCGAACGCGGCCAGCCGTATTTTGGCGTCTGCCGGGGCTTTCAGGAGGTCGCGGTGGCCATGGGGTCGTGCCTGCATCCCGAGATTCGGGACTTGCCCGGATATATGAACCATCGGATGCCGCCCGAAGGCACGATAGAAGAGAAATTCGCTCTGCGCCATAAAGTGACGGTCAGCGAGGGCGGACCGTTTCACCGCCTTTTCGGCGCGACAGAGGTGATGACGAACACTCTGCACGGTCAGGCCGTTATTCGTGCGGGCGAGCGGTTTATCATTGATGGGACCGCCCCGGATGGCACGGCTGAGGCCGCCTATGTCAAGGACGCGCCGGGGTTTACCCTCTCGGTCCAGTGGCATCCGGAGTATGACGCCGCGCGCGACCCCGTCTCCTGCGCGTTGTTCGGTGCCTTTGGTGACGCCGCGCGCGCATGGATGACCCATCGGCAGCCGGTGCGATTGGCGAAGTCCGCCTGACGAGCGTCGTTCTCAGGCTCGCCACCGGTTGCGATCCCCGGTGGCGATCCGTCGTGGAATAGCCAGCCGCGTACTCTCCACACCGCAATGCGCCCCGGACACCAGTCCTGAGAGCGGCTGGCGCGGATCAAGCCTGACCGCCACCGATCTGGACTTCGCTGCCGTTCACGCTTTCACAGGCTGGGTTGCAGAGCCATAACGCGGCGGCGGCCACCTCTTCGGGCAAGATCAGCTTCTTGTGACGGTTGATGTTGACCATGATATCGCGCGCCGCCTCTTCGCTGATCCCGGCCCGTTTCGCGATGGAATCCGTGTTGCGGGTGACGATTGGTGTGTCGACATAGCCCGGGCAAAGCGAGTTGAAGGTGTAGGGTTGTCCCAGAAAATCTTCGGCAAAGGACCGGATCATGCCGACGACCCCGTGTTTTGAGGCCGCGTAGGCCCCGGCCCCGGCGGCGCCGCGCACCCCCGCGATGGACGAAACGGCGATCACCCGCCCCCAGTCTGTCGTCCTCATGGATTTGAGACTTTCGCGCACGGTGTAGAAACAGCCGTCGAGGTTGGTTGCCATGATTCTGCGCCAAAGCTCCGACGAGGTCTTGTGCAGCTTCTGGCCCTCCGCGATCCCGGCGTTTGCGACGCATATCTGGATGGGGCCGCGCTCTGCGACCGCGTCTTCAGTCGCGGCAATGATCCGGGATTCGTCCGTGACATCCATCACGACAGGATACATGCCCGGTTGGGCAGCGGCCTCCAGCACCTCAATCCGGCGGCCGGTGATCGTGACGCTGGCACCCTCGGCGACCAGCGCGCGCGCGATTGCCAACCCAATGCCCGTCCCGCCACCGGTGACGATTGCGTGTTTCCCTTTGAGCATCATTTTAGGCCCCCTGCGATGCGGAACTCATTTCCGCTGAACCATAGGGGAGAGGGACAAAATCGCAAGACCGCGGGCAATGCGGGACAAACCGACCCCAGAGCGGGATTTGGCTGTGGATTCCGGCACCACATAGCCGGATAATAGGTGTGCTGGATTGGGGATCGGTTTGACTCTCCATAACAGACAGTGCAAATCGCCTGAGATCGTTTGCGCAATAATCTTGCGCGAATGAACTGAATCCGGTCGGTGAACGATCACCGATAGACTGATCAGGTGTTCAAAGGGGGACGACACAGGTGAAGATCGGGACGCCGAAAGAAGTGTACGAAGGCGAGAACCGCGTTGCAATGACGCCGGATTCCGCCAAGCAGCTACAGAAACTCGGGCATGAGTGCTACGTGGAAACCGGGGCAGGCATGGCCGCCGGGTTTTCGGACGCGCTCTACGAGGAGGCCGGTGTCACGGTGGTGAAAACCCCGGCCGCCCTGTGGAAAGACGTCGACATCATCGCCAAGGTGCGCCAGCCCAACGAGACGGAGCTGAAGCGACTGACGGCTGACAAGACGCTGATTTCCTTCTTTAATCCCGCAGGCAACGAGCCGGGGATGGAAGCCGCGAAAGCCAAGGGCGCCACCGTCATCGCGATGGAAATGGTGCCCCGCATCAGCCGCGCGCAGAAGATGGACGCGCTGAGCTCCATGGCGAATATCGCCGGTTATCGCGCGGTGATCGAGGCAGGCAATAACTTTGGCCGCTTCTTCACCGGTCAGGTGACGGCGGCGGGCAAAGTGCCCCCGGCAAAGGTTCTGGTCGTCGGTGCCGGGGTCGCGGGACTTGCCGCGATCGGTACCTCGACCTCGCTCGGCGCGATCACCTATGCGTTTGACGTTCGCCCCGAAGTGGCCGAGCAGGTCGAATCCATGGGGGCCGAGTTCGTCTACCTCGATTTTGACGAGGAACAGCAGGACGGCGCGGCGTCGGGCGGCTATGCGTCTGTCTCCTCACCGGAGTTCCGTGAAGCCCAACTGGCGAAATTCCGCGAGTTGGCGCCGGAAATGGACATCGTGATCACCACCGCCCTGATCCCGAACCGCGAAGCGCCCGAACTTTGGACCGAAGACATGGTCAAGGCGATGAAGCCGGGGTCGGTCATCGTAGACCTCGCGGCGGAAAAGGGCGGCAACTGCAAGCTGACCGTGCCGGATCAGAAGATCGTCACCGACAACGGCGTCACGATCGTGGGTTACACCGATTTCCCCAGCCGGATGGCTTCACAGGCCTCCAGCCTATACTCTACCAACATCCGTCACATGATGACCGACCTCACGCCCGAAAAGGACGGTGTGGTCGATCACAACATGGAAGACGACGTGATCCGCGGCGCGACCGTGACCCACAAGGGAGAGATCACCTGGCCACCGCCCCCGCCAAAGGTCGCGGCCATCGCAGCGCAGAAGAAGGCCGAACCGCCCAAGGAACTGACGCGCGAAGAAAAGATCGCCGCCGAACAGGCCGCGTTCAAGAAACAGACCAAGTCGCAAGTCACGCTTCTGGCGGTCGGCGCGGTGCTGCTGCTGGGTGTGGGCCTGATCGCCCCGGCCAGCTTCATGCAGCACTTCATCGTCTTTGTGCTGGCGGTCTTTGTCGGGTTCCAGGTGATCTGGAATGTCAGCCACTCGCTGCACACGCCGCTCATGGCCGTGACCAATGCGATTTCGTCGATCATTATCCTGGGAGCGCTGATGCAGATCGGCTCTGGCTCCTGGCTGGTGATCCTGCTTGCTGCCCTGTCGGTCTTCATGGCCGGGATCAATATCTTTGGTGGCTTCCTCGTGACCCGGCGCATGCTCGCCATGTTCCAGAAATCGTAAGGAGTAGAGGGCAATGGATTTCGGATTTACAACGGCGGCCTATGTGGTCGCGGCTGTCCTCTTCATCCTGTCACTGGGCGGTCTGTCCGGGCAGGAGAGCGCAAAGCGCGCGGTCTGGTACGGCATCGTCGGGATGGCGCTGGCGGTCTTTGCCACGCTGATCGGCCCTGGCTCGGGCTTCTGGCTCTTGTCGGTGATCCTGATCGCGGGCGGCGGGGCCATCGGTTTTGTCGTGGCGAAGCGGGTGCAAATGACAGAGATGCCGCAGCTTGTCGCGGCGATGCACAGCCTCGTCGGTCTGGCAGCGGTCTTTGTCGGCTACAACGCCCACATCGAACTGGGCCGTGTTCTGGCCATGGACGAAACCGCGCGCGCCTCGCTGCACGGATTTGCCGAACTGCTGGCGCATAAGACGCCTGTGGAAATCGGCATCCTCAAGGTCGAAGTGTTCCTCGGCGTGTTCATCGGCGCGGTGACATTCACCGGGTCGGTCATCGCCTACGGCAAGCTGGCGGGCAAGGTCACGTCGGTCGCGCAAAAGCTGCCCGGCGGGCACCTGTTGAACGCGGCGGCGGCGGGTCTCTCGGTCATCTGCCTGATCTGGTACGGCAACACCGGTGGGTTCCTGCCGCTGTTCCTGATGACCCTGGCCGCCCTGTTCATCGGCTATCACCTGATCATGGGGATCGGCGGGGCGGACATGCCCGTCGTCGTGTCGATGCTCAACAGCTATTCCGGTTGGGCCGCGGCGGCGATCGGCTTCTCGCTTGGCAATGACCTCTTGATCGTGGTCGGCGCGCTGGTCGGCTCTTCGGGGGCGATCCTCAGCTATATCATGTGCAAGGCGATGAACCGCAGCTTTATCAGCGTGATCCTCGGCGGCTTTGGCGGGACCAGCGGTCCGGCGATGGAGGTCGAGGGCGAGCAGGTTGCGATCGACGTCGATGGCGTTGCCTCCGCGCTGGAAGAAGCGGATTCGGTGGTGATTGTTCCCGGTTACGGCATGGCCGTGGCGCAGGCACAGCAGAACGTCGCCGAACTGACCCGCAAGCTGCGCGCTCAGGGCAAGGAGGTGCGTTTCGCCATCCACCCCGTCGCGGGCCGTCTGCCGGGCCACATGAACGTGCTGCTGGCCGAGGCCAAGGTGCCCTACGACATCGTGCTGGAAATGGACGAGATCAACGACGACTTCCCCGATACGGATGTGGTTATCGTCATCGGCTCCAACGACATCGTGAATCCGGCGGCCCAGGACGATCCGAACTCTCCGATTGCGGGGATGCCGGTTCTCGAAGTGTGGAAGGCCAAGCAGGTCTTCGTTTCCAAGCGCGGGCAGGGCACCGGCTACTCGGGCATCGAAAACCCCTTGTTCTACAAGGACAACACGCGGATGTATTATGGCGACGCCAAGCAATCCATCGGCGATCTGCTGACCAAGATCGACTAACGGCCAGGCCACGCAACTGCCATCGCGCCCGCCCCCTCACCGGGGCGGGCGTTTTCGTTTGTGCCTGGGCGCAGGGAACCACGCGCTCCTCGGACGTGTTTCAATTCCAGTCGTGAAGGAGAAGTGCGATGATCCGCAAGGGTACAGACGTGACGTGGAACTGGAGCAACGGTCAGGGCAGCGGCACGGTCGAGGAGACCTTTCATCGCAGCGTATCGCGCACCCTGAAGGGCACCGAAGTGACCCGCAACGGTAGCGACGATGATCCCGCACTGCTGATCCGGCAGAAGGACGGCGATTACGTCCTCAAGCTGCGCTCCGAAGTCGATCGGGCCTGACGGGGTGCCCTCGCTCGTCTATTATCCCGACGACCGTCCCGGCATCAGCCGCCGCCGACACGGACGTGGCTTTACCTATCGCGGCTCCGACGGGACCACCATTGCGCGTGGAGCAGAGCGCAAGCGGCTGGAGGCAATGGCCGTCCCCCCGGCCTACGAACAGGTCTGGATGTCACCCTTGGACAACGGCCACCTGATGGCGACGGGCAAGGATGCACGGTCCCGCAAGCAATACCGCTATCACCCCGAATGGTCGGCGGCGAAATCGGCGGAGAAGTTCTCGGCCCTGCCAGCATTTGCAGAGGCGCTACCCCGGATCCGCAGGCGGATTTCGCGGGACCTGACCAACCGGGAGGCGGGGGAAGAGCAATTTTCGCTCGCCGCTGCGCTGCTGCTGATCGACCAGACCGCCATACGGGTCGGCAATGCGGCTTATGCTACGGAAAACGGCACCTACGGCGCCACCACCTTGCGCAGCCGCCACCTGAGGCTGAAGGACGGTACGCTCCACCTCTCGTGGACGGCGAAGGGTGGGCAACGGGTCAAACGGCGCTTGCGCTCCAAACGGCTGATGCGGGTGCTTCAGGCGGCGCGCGATTTGCCGGGGGCGGAGCTCTTCACGTGGATCGACGACGATGGCGATGTGCGCAAGGTGACCTCCACGACGCTGAACGACTACCTTGTAGAGATCGGCGGGTCGGATCAGTTCACCGCCAAGACGTTCCGAACCTGGGCAGGCAGCCTCGCCGCCTATGAGTGCCACCGGGCGGAAGAGGGCAGCACGATCACCGCTATGGCCCGCGCGGCCTCTGAGGCTTTGTCGAATACTCCGACGGTGGCGCGAAATTCCTACGTGCACCCAGCAGTCATCGATCTGGCCGGAGCGACGCCCGCGTCCCTGCCCGACGCGCGGCGCGGCCTCTCAAAGGCAGAAACCGGGTTGCTAGGGGTGCTGACGGGTTGAGACGCGAAAGGGGCCGCGAAGCGCGGACCCCTCTTCCACAGGATTCCGTATGTTCATTCCGCCGGTTGAGCGTTCAGCCTAGTCACGCCTTTGGCCCGCAACACCCGGTCCATCACCAGCCCACCAATGCCGATGAAGATCAGGGCCAGAACAGCCGTGAGGCCCAGCGTTGGAATGCCGCCCAACCCCGCACCGATGGTGCAGCCTCCGGCCAGGACCCCGCCGAAACCCATCATCACGCCGCCGGTGATGTAGCGCGCGGTCTGGTTCGGGCTCTCAAAGCTCTGCCAGACAAAGCTGCGGGTCAGAAGGGCGGCCAGCAGACCTCCGATAAGGACGCCGCCGATCAACCCGGTGCCAAAGCCCGCAGGCACTGCCGTTGAAGCCACGAGCCAGAACAGCCCTTCGGTCATTGGTGCGATGAAGCTGAGGCTTTCCAGCGTGATCGGATCGAATTCATCTAACAGCACGTAGCCAGTCCCGACCCAGCCAATCGGCACGGTCAGCCCAAGCAACGCGGCGAACACCAGTCGCGACACCGGATTGCCCGACCGCAGAACGAAGGCCAAAGCAATCGCGACGATCACGATGGACCAGACAATCGCGCCGCCGGGCAGCGCGGCGAGGGAGCCGTACTCTCCGACCGACCAGGTGACATTGGCCAGCCCGGTGCGCAGCGGTGACAGCACGCCTTTCAGCGTCGCATGGGCCGCAATGGCAAAGACGACCAGCACCAGCAAGGCCCGCAAATTGCCCGCCCCGGTCAGCACCGCCAGTCGCGAGACGCAGCCCCGCGTCAGAACCATGCCAGCGCCAAACAACAGGCCGCCGCCGGCGATGGCGAGGATCGGCAGCTCCGCCGTGGAATACCGGTGCCCTGCGAAATCGATCAGCCCCAGAGCGACGGCCAATTGCGTGCCGAGCACGGCGACCGCCAGCGCGAGTCCCCAGACGCCGCGTGCTTCGCGCCGGTCTTCGCCGACAAGCGCCCTGCGGAAACAGAACTTTGTCACGGCTGCCGTCACACCGAACATCACGCCGAGGGCCAGCGCGAACCAGACACTGACCTGTTGGGCCGAAGCGGAGTCAAAACCAAGGGATTCGAACATCGTTGGGCTCCTGAAGTGGAATATTGTTCCTCTACGTCCTCAGATGGTGCGCAATCAAGACATTCCCATATGTGAATACCAGCGCTTGGCGGGATATTTTCCCGCAGAGGGACTGCTTCAGGAATGATTTTCCGCCGCGACGCCGCCCTTGGGATATCGTCCCGTGCTGCCGCAATGGCCGTGGAAAACGCGCCCTATTTTTACCGTCCCCTGATGCGCGGGTCGAGCGCGTCCCGCAGCCCGTCGCCCAGATAATTCACCGACAAGACGGTGAGAGAGATCGCAACCCCCGGCAGGATCACCCGTTCAGGATTTTGCTGCATGTAATCGACGGCGTCGAACAACAGACGCCCCCAGGTCGGGAAATCCGGCGGAAACCCAAGGCCCAGGAAGGACAACGCGCTTTCAGTGATGATCGCGTTCGCGATACCAAGCGTCGCCGACACCACGATGGGAGAAATCACGTTCGGCAGGATATGACGCAGGATCATCTTGACGTTCGTGGTCCCGATTGAGCGTGCGGCGAGGACGAACTCGCGCTCTTTCAACGCCAGCACATCGCCACGCACGATCCGCGCGGTCGGCATCCATGAAGTCACGCCGATGGCGAGGACGATCAGGATGAAGATGCCGGTTTCGGGTCCGAACGTTTTGCTCAGTGTTTCACGAAAGAGCAACACCATGACCAGCAGGAGGGGGAGCAGCGGCAGCGCGAGGAAAAGATCGGTTGACCGCATCAACAGGTTGTCGAGACGGCGAAAATAGCCTGCCATGACCCCGATCAGCGAGCCGAGGAAAAGCGCCAGAAGCATCGCGGTGATCCCGACTGACATGGACACCCGCCCCCCGGCCATCATCCGCGCAAGCATGTCCCGCCCCAATTGGTCGGTGCCAAAGGGATGCGCCAGCGAGGGGCCTTGATTGCGCGCGCGGATATCGATGTAGGTCGCGTCGATGGTCCATATCCACGGCCCGACAAAGACCGTCAGCACGATGAGGAAGAAGACGATGCCGCCCGCCATCGCCCCCTTGTGGTGCCGGAATTGACGCCAGACTTCGGCCCATTGGCTACGCGGCGGGGTCGACGGCAGCGGGGTCGTCAGCACGTCCGCCGCCTGCGCCTCTCCCGGGCCGGGGGTGATGGGCTGGGGAACGTCGTCAGTCATAGCGGATCCGTGGGTCCAAGATGCCGTAGAGCACGTCGGCGATCAGGTTGAAGAGAACGATCAGCACGGCAAAGATGAACGTCAGGGTCTGCACCATCGGCAGGTCGTTGGCCTGAATCGAGGTGATCAGCAATTGCCCGATGCCGTTTACCTTGAACACCTGTTCGGTGATGATCGCGCCGCCGAAAATCTGCGGAATGCCGAGCGCGATGACCGTCACGACCGGGATCATCGAATTGCGCACCACGTGGCTCAGGACCACGACACGTTCGCCCAGACCCTTGGCGCGGGCGGTACGCACATAATCCTGATGCAGATTGTCGAGCATCGAGGCCCGCATGAACCGCGCGATCTGCGCCGTGATCTGAAGCGCCAGCACCATCACCGGCAGGATCATCTGGCGCAACTGAACCACAAAGCTGTCCCAGCTCACCACCTTGTGTGTCGTGTCGTAGATCGAAGGAAACCAGCCGAGGTTGACGGAAAAGATCACGATCACCAGCACTCCGGAAAAAAACGGCGGGACCGAGAAGCCGATCATCGAAACAAAGGTACCGACGTTGTCAAAGACCGAGTATTGCCGGTATGCTGAATAGATTCCGATCGGCAGGGCGATCAGCACGGCCACCACGTAGGCGGTCCCGACCACCCAGAGGGTTTGGGGTAACCGCTGCACCACGATGTCCATGACCGGCGAGCGGGTCTGCCACGACAAGACCCGCAGCTTGCCATCCGCGAAGCTCGTCCCAAAGACATGATCGAACAGCACCTGCGGCTCGACCCAAAAGAACTGGACGATCCATTTCCAATACTGGATGTACCACGAATCTCCCAGGCCCAGGGCCTCGCGCATCTTTTGTTTGACTTCAGGCGGCACGGTCAGCGGGACCTGCGCCATCGGATCGCCCGGCGCCAATTGCAGCAGGCCAAAGATAATCAATGAAATCAGCAGCAGCGTCGGGACGGCCAGCACAAGGCGGCGTATCGTGAACGTCAACATTTGGCCTCAGGGGCGCGGACAGGGATCATCACGGATCGAAAAATCCCGGTTTGGAGCGGCACGCGTGTCGCATTGCGAAGACTGGTTCAGGGAGGCCGCTCGGGATAAAGGAACGCCCCCGCGTGAACAGGCGGGGGCGATGAAACCGACAAGTTATTTGATTCGGTGCCAGTCTGCGACATTCCACAGCTCGGAGTCCCAAGTGTTCAGAACAACACCCCCGAGAGAGTTGGAATGCGCCGACACGCGGCCACGATCCACCAGCGGGATGATGACGTAGCTTTCCTTGGTCAGCATCTCGTTCAGTTTGATAGCGAACTCTGCGCGCTTGGACAGCTCACCGGTTTGGCCCAGCTCGTTCACAAGCTTGTCGAATTCAGGATCGCAGTAGCGGTTGATGTTTTCACCCTGCCACTGCGAAGAGGGCTTGGGCGCCTTTTCGCAGGTATGCTGGGCCAGATATGGCTCGGGGTCGGTGCCGTCAAAGTTGTTGGCGTACATCTCGACGTCCGCGTAGAACTTCTGGAACGTGTCCGGTGAGCCGGGGTCGCCCCCGAAAAAGACCGAACCCGACACGTTGCGCAATTCGGTTTCGACACCGATTTCCTGCCACCACTGCTTGATCAGCGCCTGGAAATCCTGACGCACGGCGTTGGTCGAGGTCTGGAACAGCAGGCTCAGCTTTTCGCCGTCCTTGTCGCGGATGCCGTCACCGTCACTGTCGGTCCAACCGGCCTCTTCCAGCAAGGCCTTGGCGCCTTCCATGTCCTGACCGATGCAATCGGTGTTGGGCGAGGCAAACATTTCCGGCGCCGGGACGAGGTTACAGGTTGCCCGGCCCGCCTGACCGTAGCCGATTTCCACCAACAGCTCGCGGTCTATGGCCATGGACAGGGCTTTGCGCACCTTGAGGTCGGACAGGATCGGGTGTGGATGCTTTTCGGTCGCGCGTTCGCCTTCGGGCAGGTCCGAGGAAGGATCGGTCATGTTCATTTCGATCCGCTCGACCAGCGTGCCGAACCCTGAAACCGGGGTGCCCTTGCCGCCCTTGGCCATCTCTTCGATGACTTCGGGTGCCAACTGCAGGTTCCAGGCATAGTCGAACTCGCCGGTTTCCAGAACCGCACGGCCCGCCGCCGCGGCGTCGCCGCCACCCTTCAGTGTCATTGTGGCAAAGGCTGGCTTGTCCGGGTCACGATAATTCGGGTTGGCCGAAAGCGAGATCACGTCGTTGGGGCGGAATTCGTCGACCACGAAGGGGCCAGTGCCGATCGGGTTGAAGTTCGCCTCGGTGCACTCCGGTGCCTTTGCACCAAGGCAATCCGCGAATTGCGCGGCTTGCAGGATCGGGGACAGGCCACCCATAAAGGCCTGATAGGGGTTGGGCTTAGGATCCGTAAAATTGATGACTATCGTCAGATCATCCGGCGTCTCGATGCTGTCGATGCCGTCGAACTTGGCCGCCTGTGCGCATCCGCCCTCGGGGTGCATGCAATAATCGGCAGTGAACTTAGCATCGGCCGAAGTGACGGGCGTTCCGTCGGACCACATCAGGCCTTCTTTCAGCTTCCAGGTGATCTGCTTGAGGTCGTCCGAAACGCCTCCGTTTTCAACGGTCGGGATTTCCTCGGCGAGAAAGGCGACCATATTGCCGTCTTGATCGAAGCGGCCAAGCGGCTCGATGACCACCGACGCGGCCTCGATATCCTTGGTGCCGGCAGACAGATAGGGGTTCATGATCGACGGCGCCTGCCAGTAAATCACGTTGACATGGCCATCAGCGCCGCGCTCGGCCATGGCCGCCGGGGCCAATGCGGACGCAGCGACCGCGCTGAGCAAGAGGGACTTGAGGTTCATTGCACTCTCCATAGTTGGTCATACCTTGCCGCTTCTGTCGGCGGTCCGGTTCGGGTCGTAGGCGGGGCCAGTCAGGGCATCGCATGCGATGCCCGACAGACCGTCCGTCCACGATCCGCGTCATGGAAAGGCCAATTCGATCAGAATGCAAGCCCGCTGACAGCCTGATGCGACGTAAAGGGCTCGTGCCGTTTGACAATTCGCATCCTCTCTCGCTAGCGTCACCGGGTCAGACACGACAGGATCCCCCATGCTGGACCAGGGCGCGCCCCCGATTCAAAACCTGCGGCAGGACAAGGACGGGACGCCTGTGGTGCGCGTCGAAAACCTGCGCGTATCTTTCCAGACCAGGGGTGGCGAGGTCCTCGGGGTCGAGGATGTCTCCTTTGCCATCAACCCGGGAGAGACGGTTTGCATCGTCGGAGAATCAGGGTCGGGTAAATCGGTTTCTTCCCTGTCGCTGATGCGGCTGGTCGAATTTGGTGGCGGTCAGATTGCCGGCGGTCATATCTTTTTCGACCGCACAAGGGACGGCGAGCTGGATATCGCGGAGGCAGATCAGGGCCTTATGCGCAAGATTCGCGGTAATGAGATCGGGATGATCTTTCAGGAGCCGATGACAGCCCTCAACCCGGTCTTCACCATCGGGCGGCAATTGACCGAGGGGTTGCGCCTGCACATGGGGCTCGACCGCAAGGCTGCGCAGGCGCGCGCGATCGAACTGCTGCGCGAGGTCCGCATCCCCGAAGCCGCGCGCCGGATGACCCAGTATCCACATGAATTGTCCGGCGGCATGCGCCAGCGTGTGGTGATCGCGATGGCATTGGCCTGTAAACCGCGCTTGTTGATTGCGGATGAACCGACCACCGCGCTGGACGTGACAATTCAGGCCGAAATCCTGGCCCTGATGGACCGGCTGAAACGCGAGACGGGCACTGCGGTGATGTTCATCACCCACGATATGGCGGTCGTTGCGCAGATGGCCGACCGTGTGGTCGTCATGTTCCGGGGCAAGAAAGTCGAGGAAGGCCCCGTCGCTGACATTTTCAGCAATCCGCAGCACGACTACACCAAGGCGCTGCTGGCCGCCGTACCCAAGCTGGGTGAGATGACGGGCACCGATCTGCCCGAACCGATGCGCCTGCTGGGCTACGATCCCAGTGACGTCGTGCCTATCCCCGGCACCCCGGATCCGCTGCTCGAAGTGCGCAACCTGACCACCCGCTTTGCCGTCAAACGCGGCCTGTTGCGCCGCACCGTCGCGCAGGTTCATGCGGTCGAGGATATCTCTTTCAAGATCAACAAGGGCCAGACGCTTAGCCTCGTGGGCGAGTCGGGCTGTGGCAAATCCACCGCGGGCCGGTCGCTGCTGCGGCTTGTCGAACCCATGTCGGGCGAGGTGCGTCTGGACGGGATCGACGTCATGGCCCTGTCACCGACTGGCCTGCGCAAGGCGCGGCTCGACATGCAGATGATTTTTCAGGATCCCTTTGCCTCGCTCAATCCGCAGATGATGCTGCGCGATCAGGTTGCTGAACCGATGCGCAACTTTGCTACGGCGCGCGGCAAGGCGCTGGAGGATCGCGTTGCCATGCTGTTCGACCGTGTGGAACTACCGCGCGGCTTCATGCGCCGATATCCGCATGAGCTGTCCGGCGGGCAGCGGCAGCGCGTCGCCATCGCCCGCGCGCTGGCGCTGAACCCCAAGCTGATCGTGGCGGACGAGGCGGTCTCGGCGCTGGATGTCTCGGTGCAGGCGCAGGTGCTGAACCTCATGATGGAGCTGCAGGCCGACCTTGGGCTTTCCTTCCTGTTCATTTCGCACGACATGGCCGTGGTCGAACGGGTCAGTCACCGTGTCGGCGTCATGTACCTTGGCCGGATTGTCGAAATCGGGTCGCGACGCGCGGTCTTCGAGGATCCGCGTCATCCCTATACTCAGGCTCTTCTCAAGGCGGTGCCGATTGCCGATCCGACCCGGCGCAAGATAGATCGCGACCTGCATTTCAAACCGATCCCTTCCCCTATCCACGACATGGGTTACGTCGCTGTGCCGTCGGTCTATGAACAGGTTGGGGAGGATCATCAGGTCCTCGTCACCGAAAGTGGATACTGATTGCGAGGTCGATCGCCGGTGCGCGTGCAGAGTGACCATGCGGCGTCTGATGATCCCAGGGATTTCGCCATGGACCAGGCGTTGATCAAGGGCAGCACATGCTCGTACCAAAGACGCGATATTGGAACCTCCGGCCCACGCCTGTATGCTTGTCCATGAACCACCCCCGAAGATTGCTTGCCGGCCCGTCGCTCGGCCTTGACCATTCGGTTGACGCAACACGCCCCCGCAAGATCAGGAGTCCACGATGCCCGTTAAGAACCGCTTTGCCGAATTGCTGCCCGAGATCACCGAATGGCGGCATGATCTGCACCAGAACCCCGAAATCCTGTTCGAGACACACCGCACCGCGCAGATCGTCGCGGACAAGCTCAAAGCCTTTGGCTGTGATGAAATCGCAACCGGGCTGGGGCGCACCGGGGTCGTCGGGGTCATCAGGGGGAAATCCACGGCATCGGGCAAGGTCATCGGCTTGCGGGCTGATATGGATGCGCTGCCGATCCATGAGACCACCGGGGTGGATTACGCCTCCAAGATCCCCGGCGCGATGCATGCCTGTGGCCACGATGGCCACACCGCCATGTTGCTGGGTGCAGCCAAATACCTCGCCGAGACCCGTAACTTCGACGGCACCGTCGTCGTCATCTTTCAGCCCGCCGAAGAAGGCGGCGCCGGCGGCAAAGAGATGTGTGACGATGGCATGATGGACCGTTTCGGCATTCAGGAAGTCTATGGCATGCACAACTGGCCCGGCATCCCGACCGGGCAATTCGCGATCCGTCCCGGCGGGTTCTTCGCCTCGACCGACCAGTTCGAGATTACCGTGCGCGGGCAGGGGTGCCACGCGGCCCAACCGGACAAGGGGGTTGATCCGATTGTCACGACCTCTGCCGTCATCAGCGCGCTGCAATCAATCGCCTCACGCAACGTCGATCCCGTGGAACAGGTCGTCGTCTCGGTCTGTTCGATCGAATCCTCGTCCAAGGCGTATAACGTCATCCCGAATTCCGTGACCTTGCGTGGAACCATTCGCTCCATGTCAAAAGAAACGCGCGCGCTGGCCGAAACCCGGTTGAAGGCGATTGCGACCGCGACCTGCGAGGCCTTTGGTGCCAAGGCTGAAATCCGCTGGATCGATGGCTACCCCACCATGGTAAACAGCGAAGCGCAGACCGAATTCGCAGCAGAGGTCGCGACAGAGGTCGCCGGGGCCTGTGATCACGCGGGAATTTTCATGGGCGGTGAAGACTTCGCCTACATGCTCGAAGAGCGTCCCGGAGCCTATATCCTTGTCGGCAACGGGCCGTCATCGAGTTTGCATGCGGCAGATTACAATTTCAACGACGAGGCGATTCCGGCGGGCTGCTCCTGGTGGGCGGGGCTCGCCGAACGTCGGATGCCGGCTGCCTAAGCGCGAAATGGATGGGGGCCGCTTGGCCCCGCTACCCCTCGGCCCAAAGCGCCTCGTAAACGGCGTTGATCTCTGCGGCCTCCTGGGTGACAGAAAAAAGCCGCACCGCGTCCTCGCGCGCGTTCCGCGCCATGGCAGGCAAACGGTCGGGACCGTTCAGCAAAGCGCGCAGCGCCTTGGCCGCCGCGACCGGTGCATCGCGATCAAGGATGACGCCGTTTGCACCCTCTTGCGTGAAATGCCGGAAATACCCCGTATCCGAGGCGAGCAGCGGCACGCCCGAGGCCATCGCCTCCAGCGGGGCCATGCCGTACCCCTCATAAAGCGGCAGTTGAACCAAAAGCTCCAGCGACGGCAGCAGCCGGGCCAGATCATCCGGTGCCATCTCACCGGGAAACAGAATGCGCTCCGACAGCCCGGCGGCGGCGATCTGGGCCCGCAGTCCGGCGAGGAACCCCTCGTGCTTGTTCGTGGCCTTCCCGATCACCAGGGCGGTGACATCGGGCAGGTCGGGCAAGGCGCGCAGCATCGTTTCGACAAAGACATTCGTTCCCTTTTCAGGCCGGATCCGCCCAATGGTCGCGATCCCGCGCCGTCCGCCAAAGCCGCTGGCTGACCACGCGGCCGCACGATCATCGACGGGGGCGAAACGCGCGGTATCAACGCCATGCGGCACCACGGCGCGCACATGCGGGACGAACTCCGCCGCGCGCGCCGTCGTGGCGATCACTGCGTCCATGCGTGAGATCAGCCAACGCGGCCAGACGGAGTGCAGGCGCTGCGCGGCCGAAGTAAAGACCACGCGGATCGGCAGCCGCAACACATCGCGCGCCCAGATCGCGGTCTGCATCTCGGAATTGCGACGCACATGCCAGATTGCAAAGGGGCGTCCAGGGGGTGGGGTGCGAGACAATCGGCGCGCGGCAGCAGGCGTGATCGGGTCGGGGCAATCGGGCAGGGGTTGGCCAACCAAGTGTAGATCGTAGCGCGCCATTTGCTGTCGCAGCACACCGGCAGCGGTTGCGGACACACCCGTGTAGTTCCGATTGAAATTGGTAACGAAAAGCTCGGCCATCCGTTCGCTATCTACGCGCATGCGCGTCAGGTCAATAGACGCTGAACCAGCAGGTCGGTCAGATCGTCGAGTTCCGCCAGACGAGACTGCGCCAAGGCTGCCGCCACGCTCTTTTGCGCGCGCTGCTCTTCGAGATCGGTGAGCAGGATTGTCACCGCGCCTGCCAGCTCCTTGGCGTTCTTCACGATGCGCACGGCACCGGCCTCATTGAAAGCGTCGTAGACATCGGCGAAATTCGCCACGCGCCGGCCGCTGATCAGGGCCGTGTTCATTTGGGCCGGTTCATAGGGGTTGTGTCCGCCGGCCTTGCCGAACGATCCCCCCATGAAAACCACAGGCGCCAGTTGATACCACAATCCCATCTCGCCGAGGGTGTCGGCGATGTAGACATCCGCCTCGCCGGGGTCGCGGCTCAGGCTGCGTCGCGCGACGGACAGGCCCTTGCGCTCTACCATCGCCGCGATGTCGGCGGCGCGGTCGGGATGGCGGGGGACGAGGATCAGGCGCGCGCTGCGCACAGCCTCCATGACGCGGAGATGCGCGTCGATCACCTTTTCCTCTTCGCCCGGATGGGTCGAAGCGGCGACCCAGAGCATGCCGGAATAGGCGTCCTCGACCTCGTGATAGGCGCGCTCATCGACCGGCAGCGGGTCCGACATCGCCTTGAGGTTGGGGCCGAGGGCAGTGGTGGCGGGATCCGCACCCAGGTCCAGCAAACCGTCCATCGTACGTTGATCCTGTGTCCGGATCAGGCGGAACAGACCCAGCAGGTAGCGCGCGGTGGCATCGAACCGCGCCCAGTTCTTGAGACTGGCGTTTGACATGCGCGCGTTGACCAGCGCCAGCGGCACCCCGGCTTTATGCGCGGCGACCAACATCTGGGGCCACAGCTCGCTTTCCACAAGGATCGAGGCATCGGGTCTCCAGTGCGCAAGGAACCGGCGCAGTGCATCGGCCCGGTCGAGCGGGGCGAATTGATGACGGCATCCGGGCGGCATCCGTTGCGCGAGAATCTCGGCTGAGGATGCGGTGCCCGACGTGATCAACACCTCTGTCGCGTCGTTTTTTTCGGTCATGCGCCGGGCGAGGGCGAGGACGGAGACGCTTTCCCCGACGCTTGCGGCGTGAAACCAGATCAGCTGACCCTCGGGTCGGGCTTGCGTCGCATGGCCCAGCCGTTCGCGGCGCCGGTCCGGGGGCACGCCCTCGCGGGCCAGCTTGCGCGAGACACGGTACCAGACGAAAGGCGCGGCGATTGCCGCGACACCCCTATAGAATTGATAAAAAACAGTCCCTTGCGGCCTCATCAGCCGCCTGTATGGCTCATGTGGCGAGAGACCTGGCCATCGGTTTTCTGGCGCGAATAATCGAAATCGTGGCCCTTGGGCTTGCGATCGATCGCGGCGCGGATCGCGTCTTTCAGCGGGGCGTCGTCATCGGGATGCGCGCGCAAGGGCGCACGCAGGTCGGCGACGTCCTCCTGTCCGAGGCACATGTAGATCTCGCCGGTGCAGGTGATCCGCACACGGTTGCAGCTTTCGCAGAAGTTATGCGTCAGCGGCGTGATGAACCCGATCTTCTGCCCGGTCTCCTGCAATTGCACATAACGCGCCGGTCCGCCGGTCCTTTCCGCCAGATCGATCAGGGTGTAGTGCTGCGCCAGCGTGGCGCGCAGGTGTTTCAGCGACCAATATTGCCCGATCCTGTCTTCGTTACCGAGGTCGCCCATGGGCATCACCTCGATCCACGTCAAATCCATACCACGCTCGGCGCAGAATTCCGTCAGGGCGAAGAGCTCATCCTCGTTGAATTCCCTAAGTGCGACGGCGTTCAGCTTGACGCGCAGACCGGCGGCCAGGGCGGCGTCGATCCCGCGCATGACCTGCGGCAGACGACCCCACCGGGTCACGCGGGCGAACTTGGCCTCGTCCAGCGTATCGAGAGAGACATTCACCCGGCGCACACCAGCCGCATAGAGGTCGCTGGCAAAGCGTTCCAGCTGCGAGCCATTGGTGGTCAGCGTCAGCTCTTTCAGCGCGCCGCTGTCCAGATGCCGTGACATCGCGCGGAAGAACGACAGAATGTCCCGCCGCACCAGCGGTTCCCCGCCTGTGATCCGCAGCTTTTCCACACCGAGGCCGATAAAGGTCGAACACAAGCGGTCCAGCTCCTCCAGCGTCAGCAGCTCTTTCTTGGGCAGGAAGGTCATGTTCTCTGACATGCAGTAAACACAGCGAAAATCGCAGCGATCCGTCACCGAAACCCTGAGGTAGGTGATGGCGCGGGCAAAGGGGTCGATGAGCGGGGCGTTCTGCGTGGACATACCTGGAACTTAAGCGCGGTGCAGGGTCGGGGCAAGTCACATCGGATGAACCCTCTGTCTCGGATTCAAGGGATTGACGCGGCAGACAGACACGCCATCATCGGGATTATGAAACCGATCCTTCTCCTCACCGTCCTCGCCCTTTCCGGATGCAGCGCCAGCAATTCCGTTTTCCCGAACCTCTCCGGACCAGCGACCGGACCCGGCGCGAATGCGAGCGCCTCCGCGATCATCACCCGCCCGCCCACACGTCCAGGTGACGCGCCCGCCGCCGGTGACACGGCCACGGCTGAAGCGGATGCAACCATAACGCCCGCCGCCGCAGCGCCCGCCACGGGCGTTCTGGGCAAGACGATTGTGTCGCTTGATGCGTCCGAACCTGGCGTCTGGCTCAAGACACCGCTGGTCAAGACGCGGGCCAAGGGCAACGTCAGCTACAAGGGCAAGACGGTCGGGGCCGATCTGATCCCGATCCCCGGTCCTGCAACAGCAGGCTCGCGTGCTTCGCTGAACCTGATGCAGGCGCTCGGCGCGCCCCTGACCGAGCTACCCGAAGTAACCGTCAGTCGGTAAGGTACTTGCCGGCCTCGGCGCGTGCAAAAGACTTCATTGCCGCGCCGTGCGCTGCCAGAAAAGCCGATGCGCGGTCCTTGTCATGCTTGGAGAGGTCACGGATCCACCATGCGATGGCCTTCTGGATGAACCAGGTCTGATCGGGCACGTAAACCGCCGCCCAACCCAGAACACGATCCCGTGCAGCTGCCTCGGCCGCGCCGGGGTGGTTTGATTTGGTTAGCGCCAGCGTTGAAACCAGCGCCGCGCGGCGGGTCCACATGTGATCCGATTGTGTCCAGCCCTCGACCTCGTCCAGCCGCGACAGGTCGGCCATGATCCGCTTTTCCGCCGCCTTGCTGGCGTGGTCCGCGATGGCCCATGCGTCGAACTGAGGAACCCAGGATGCGATGAGCGCCCAGACGGCGGCGTCATCGCGGATACGGGCCTGTGTCAGCAGTTTGGCGGCAGCGATTCGCCCCTCGTGCACATCACTGTCCCAAAGGCCGCGTGCCAGAGCCAACCGTTGGTCCAGCTCCATTGCGCGCCGCCAATCGGTCGTCAGGTCGTTGAGCACGGGGTTGGGTACGCCCAGATAGACGCGGGCCGCCTTGTGATAAGCGGCGGAGCCTTCGGCGCGCCCCGGTTCGACCGAGGCGCGCATGATCTCCAGCGCATCCTCCGCCGAGGTCGGCAGGGTCATTCCACCGTTACCGATTTGGCGAGGTTGCGCGGCTGATCCACGTCCGTGCCCTTGGCGACGGCGGTGTGATAGGCCAGTTGCTGTGCCGGAACGGCATAGAGGATCGGGGCGAGGATGTCCTCGATCTCGGGCATCTCGATACTGCGCCACAGCCCTTCGCCGGCGATCTCCAGCCCTGCCTTGTCCGAGATCAGCACGATCTTGCCGCCGCGCGCCATAACCTCCTGCATGTTGGAAACCGTCTTGTCGAACAGCGCGTCGCGCGGTGCCATGATGACCACCGGCATGTGTGGATCGACGAGGGCGATTGGCCCATGCTTCAGCTCTCCGCTGGCGTAGGCTTCGGCGTGAATGTAGCTGATTTCTTTCAGTTTCAGCGCGCCTTCCAGTGCGAGAGGGAACATCTGTCCGCGCCCGAGGAACAGAACGTCACGCGCCTCGGCCAAATCTTGCGAAACGGCCTCGACCACCGCTTCGCCGTCGAGCGCGAGGTTCAGACGCGAGGGCAATCCGCGCAGGGCGGCCACCAGATCCGCTTGCCTTACGTCGCTCAAGGTGCCACGCTGGCGGCCTGCCTCCATCGCGAGGATCAGCAGAACGGTCAACTGGCAGGTGAACGCCTTGGTTGAGGCGACACCGATTTCGGTCCCGGCGAGGATGGGCAGCGCCACGTCGCTTTCCCGTGCGATGGAGCTTTCGGGAACGTTGATGACCGACAGGATCCGGTCCGCCTTGCCCTGACAATAGCGCAGCGCGGCCAGCGTGTCGGCGGTCTCGCCGGACTGGCTGACGAACAGGGCGACCGTGCCAGGCCCGATGGGGGGGGCGCGGTAGCGGAATTCGGATGCGACATCGACCTCAACGGGGATCCCTGCCAGCCGTTCGATCCAGTATTTCGCCGTCAGACAGGCATAGAAGGCCGTACCGCAAGCGACCAACACCATCCGGTTCACGCCGGTGAAATCCACCTGATCCGTGGGAAACTGAATTTCATGCCCGCCCGCGCCGAAGTAATGCCCGATGGTCTGCGCGATCACCTGTGGCTGCTCGGCGATTTCCTTGGACATGAAGTGCTTGTGCCCTGCCTTGTCCACCATGGCCTTGTCTCGCTCAATCGTGCGCATCTCGCGATTGGCGAGGTTGCCCTCGGCGTCCCGGATTTCGATCGAAGTGCGGGTCAGGACTGCCATGTCCCCTTCTTCGAGGTAGGTGATCCGGTCGGTCAGCGGGGCGAGCGCGATGGCGTCCGAGCCGATGTAATTCTCACCGTCCCCATGACCAATCGCAAGGGGGGAGCCCTTGCGCGCCGCGATCATCAGATCGTCTTCGCCCTCAAACAGGAAGGCCAGTGCATAGGCCCCTTCAAGCCGCGCCAGCAGCCGTTCGACCGCCACACGTGGTGAATCGCCGTTCGCGATGTAATGCGCCGCCATCAGCGCCACGGTTTCGGTGTCGGTATCAGTATGAAATTCGATGTCCGCCGCGGCGAGTTCGGCGCGAAAATGGCGGTAATTCTCGATGATACCGTTATGCACGACAGCGACGGGGCCGGCCTTGTGCGGATGGGCGTTGCGCGTCGAGGGTTCGCCGTGCGTCGCCCATCTGGTGTGACCGATCCCGGCCTTACCGGCCAGCGGCTCATGCACGAGGAGATCCGAGAGGTTGACCAGCTTGCCGACCGCGCGGCGGCGATCCAGCGCGCCGTCCTCCACCGTTGCGATGCCGGCGCTATCATATCCGCGATATTCCAGCCGTTTCAGGGCCTCGACAAGGAAAGGCGCAGCCTCATGCTTGCCGAGATAACCGATAATTCCACACATTCAATGCGTTCCTTGATCTCGTTTTTTTTTCTTAAGTACTTCAAATAATCTTCTTGCGAGGCCCGGTTTTGTTACTTGCCGCGACCGGCCCAGCGCCAATGCGCCGGGTTCGACATCCTGCGTGATGACGGACCCCGATCCGGTCATCGCGTCATCGCCGATGGAAACCGGGGCGACCAGCATGGTCGAGGAGCCGATGAAGGCGCGCGCGCCGATGCGAGTGGTATGCTTGAGCACGCCGTCGTAATTGCACGTCACGGTGCCGGCGCCGATGTTGGCCTCTTCGCCGATTTCCGCGTCCCCGATATAGGTGAGGTGATTGATCTTGGCGGCGCGATCCACCCTCGCGGCCTTGATTTCCACAAAGTTGCCGACCTTCACATCTTCGGCCAGTTCCGCGCCGGGGCGCAGGCGGGCATAGGGGCCGATGACGCCGCCCCGGCTGACATGGCAGCCCTCAAGGTGCGAAAACGCGCGAATTTTAACTCCGGATTCGATCGACGCGCCGGGCCCGAAAACCACGTTCGGCTCCACCAGGCTGTCGCGTCCAATCGCTGTGTCATAGGCGAAATACACGGTTTCGGGGGCCACAAGCGTTACCCCGTCCTCCAGCGCCTCGGCTCGCGCGCGGGCCTGGAACAGCCCTTCGGCGACGGTGAGTTCGGCGCGCGAATTCACGCCCATGGTCTCGGCCTCCGCGCAGGTGACGGTCCCGGCGGAGAGGCCACGTGACCGCGCCAACCCTACGATGTCGGTCAGGTAGTATTCGCCCGAGGCGTTTTCATTGCTGACCCCGTCGATCAGATCAAAGAGGACGTCCGCATTGGCCGCCACGACGCCGGAATTGCAAAGCGTGATGCGGCGCTCCTCCTCGGTGGCGTCCTTGAACTCGACGATCCGTTCCAGGTTCTGACCGTCCATGACGAGCCGTCCGTAGCGGCCCGGATCGGCAGCCTCGAACCCCAGCACGACAACATCATGCGCCGCACGTGCGGCCTGCATCTGCTCCAGGGTTCCGGGACGGATAAAAGGCGTGTCGCCGTACAAAACGATTACATCGCCCTCGAACCCCTTTAGGGCATCGCGCGCCTTCGCCACAGCATGTGCGGTGCCAAGTTGTTGATCCTGAACCGCAATTTCGATGCCGGGTTGATAGTTGAGCGCGGCCTTGCCGACCGCTTCGCCGCCATGGCCGGTGACGACGACGATGCGCGACGGCTCTAGCGGCTCGCCGGCGCGGATGGCGTGGACCAGCATGGGTGCCCCCGCGATCTGATGCAGCACCTTGGGCAAGTCGGAGTTCATCCGTGTCCCTTGCCCCGCCGCCAGAATGACGAGTGCAATGCTCATGCTGTTAACCCCTTACATTGTTTTTCTGTCGCGGCCGTTTTATCCGGATGACGCGGCCTTGCAAGGGCTGCGCGGTTCAACTTGGGTTTCGGCCCGTAACAACAGGGCAGGGAAACCGGATGGCCACGATTGTTTTCGACCTGGATGGCACGCTGGCGGATACCAGCGGCGACCTGCTGGCGGCGGCGAACAGCTGTTTTTCCGGCATGGGCGCGGGCGCGATACTGACCCCGGATGACGCGGGCACGGCCCTGCGCGGCGGGCGGGCGATGCTGCGTCTGGGGATGGAGCGCATGGGCCGAGCAGAGGATGCGGCAGAGATCGACCGCCAGTACCCCCTGCTGTTGAGCGCTTATGCCGAAGCAATCGCCGTGCACACCCGTCTCAACCCCGGCGCGACGGAGGCGATCACGGCCCTGAAATCCGCCGGCCACAGCGTCGCGATCTGCACCAACAAGCCCGAGGCGCTGGCCCGCACCCTGCTGAACGAGCTGGGCGTGCTGGACGAATTCGCCGCGATCATCGGGGCGGACACATTGCCGGTGCGCAAGCCCGACCCTGAGCCTCTGCGCGAGGCGGTGCGCCGGGCAGGGGGCGATCCAACCATCGCCTGTCTCGTCGGGGACAGCGACACCGACCGCAACACCGCGCGCGCCGCCGGGGTGCATTCCATCCTCGTCACCTTCGGGCCAAGCGGTGAGGATATGGCAGCGCTCCTCCCCGAGGCGTTGATTGACCACTTCGATCATCTGCCGGGCGTCGTGCAGGGGTTCTGGCCCTGAGCGTCCATCAAACCGGGGTCGCGGTGCGACCTGCCTTACGCCGGTTCTCGGGCTGTTTCGCAGACTTCGCTCCGCTCATCGCCAGCCCTGCACAGGCCTGGCCGCGATCCCCATCCGCTCGCAGCATTAGCGTTAACAGCCGACAGTGGCGCGGATTGACGCCTCCAAGCCGCCCCGCCACACTCCCACACTCCGCCCGCAGGAGACAACATGCCAGAGATTTTCACAGGCTCTTTCACTCAGCAGGAGCCAATCCCCGAAGAGGCCATCGACGCCGCAGTTGCTGTCATGCGAAGTGGCCGGCTGCACCGTTACAACGTCGCGGACGGTGAGGCGGGCGATGTCGCGCTGCTGGAGCAGGAGTTCGCCGAAGCCATGGGCGCGCGCTACGCCCTGGCGACCGCATCCGGCGGTGCGGCGATCGCGACAGCCCTGCGTGCGGCGGGGGTGCGCGCGGGCGACGCGGTTTTGACCAACGCTTTCACCCTTGCGCCGGTGCCGGGGGCGATTGCTTCGCTCGGCGCGGTGCCGGTCTATGTCGGTGTGACCGAAGGGCTGGTCATCGACCTGGATCACCTCGCGCAACGGCTTGATTCTGACGCGTTCGAGGGTCGGGCCAAGGTCCTCCTGCTCAGCCACATGCGGGGTCACATCTGTGACATGGATCGACTGATGGCGATCTGCGACATAGCCGGGGTCCGGGTGATCGAGGATTGCGCGCACACGATGGGTGCTGCGTGGCGTGGCGTGCCTTCGGGTCGGCATGGGGTGGCGGCGTGCTATTCCACGCAGACCTACAAACATCTTAATTCCGGCGAGGGTGGGTTCGTCACCTCTGACGATTCCGACCTGATGGCACGCGCGGTGATCCTGTCGGGCAGCTATATGCTATACGAGCGGCACCTCGCCGCGCCGGGCCCGGACGCCTATGAGGCGGCCAAATATGTCACGCCCAACGTCTCGGGGCGGATGGATAATCTTCGCGCGGCTATCCTGCGACCGCAGCTGCGCAACCTTTCTGCGCAATGCGGGCGCTGGAATGAACGCTATGGGCGGGTTGAGGAGGGGTTGCGCGACACGCCCGGCCTGACGCTGATCGAGCGTCCAGAACAGGAGCGATATGTCGGGTCCTCGATCCAGTTTCTGCTGCTCGACTGGTCAGATCAAGCCATAGACCAGGTCTTGCAGCGTTGCGCCGCGCGAGGTGTCGAATTGAAGTGGTTCGGCGGGGCAGAGCCGACCGGATTCACCTCCCGCTATGACAGTTGGCGCTATGCCCCGTCTGAGGCGATGCCCAAAACGGATCGGATCCTGGAGTCCATCGTCGATATGCGCCTGCCGCTGACCTTTTCGCTGGAGGATTGCGATACGCTGGCCCGTATCATCCGGGCCGAGGTGGGCGCGGTCTGGCAGGGCGGGACAGGCTGACCTTGGGCGATCTTCAACGAATGGGCAAAACGCGGCGCTGAAAATTCAACGCCGCGTGTGTCGGGCCATCTGCAGGCCCAGAAAATATATCGCGAGCGGTCTCAGAACGTGACGCGCCCGTGGTCCCCCATATCCGGCTTGGCCTCGGTCATGTTCGCCTTGGCCACCTCATAAAGGAACCCGGCGGCGCCATCGGTGGTCCAGATCTCGCCCTCGGTCGGGCGGAAGGCCAGCAGGCGCACATCGTCGTCTTCGCGACCGTCATCGAACCATGCGGCAGCGACGGGCGACCATATCTCGTCCAGCTTGTCGGGGTTGTTGGCGACCGTCAGGCTGCCTTGCACGTCGGCATAGAGCTTTGCGCTGGAATCCGCCGCGACGAGGCGGACGCGACCAGAGCCTTGTGCAGCCTTGTAGGCGTCGGTCCCTTCGGCAGTGATGAACCAGATGACGCGCTCGTCGTCGTCCAGTTGCGGCGACATCGGCATCATGCGTCCATCGATGTCCAGCATGACGGCGCGGGTGTCGTCGATATGGTCCCAGAAGTCTTCGATCAGTTTGTTTGGATCGTGGGTCATGGTCTCTCCGTTCAAGGTTGAGATTGGGTCAGGCGGCGTTATTCGCCATTGCCTGACCAACGCCACCCTGCCTTTCACGGTTCCCGTGCTTGACCCGACGCGCGGGTTGTGGTTCTTTTATGAACGACTGTTCAATAAACTGGAGGAGGTCTGCATGTTCAACGCGTCGATGACGTTCGATCTGGGCGAGGACGTGAATGCCCTGCGCGATATGGTGCACCGGTTCGCCCAGGAGCGGATCAAACCCATGGCATCCGAGATCGACTCGAGCAACGAATTTCCCGCTGCACTTTGGAAAGAGATGGGCGATCTCGGCCTTCTCGGGATCACCGTGCCGGAAGAATTCGGCGGCGCGGGCATGTCCTATCTCGCCCATGTGATCGCGGTTGAGGAAATCGCGCGGGCCTCGGCCTCTGTTTCGTTGTCCTACGGCGCGCACTCCAACCTCTGCGTCAATCAGATCAAGCTGAACGGCACGGATGATCAGCGCCGGAGATACCTGCCCGGACTCGTCGCGGGCGATCATGTCGGCGCCTTGGCGATGTCCGAACCCGCCGCCGGCTCGGACGTGGTGTCGATGAAGATGCGGGCCGAAAAGCGCAACGATCATTACCGGTTGAACGGCAACAAGTACTGGATCACCAATGGCCCGGACGCCGACACGCTGGTCGTCTACGCCAAGACGGATGCGGACGCCGGATCCAATGGCATCACTGCCTTCCTCATCGAAAAGTCCATGACCGGGTTTTCGACATCCCCCCATTTCGACAAGCTCGGGATGCGCGGATCGAACACGGCCGAGCTGATCTTTGACAATGTGGAGGTCCCCTTCGAGAACGTGCTGGGCGAAGAGGGCAAGGGCGTGCGCGTCCTGATGTCGGGGCTTGATTACGAACGGGTCGTCCTGTCGGGCATCGGCACTGGCATCATGGCCGCCTGCCTGGACGAGATCATGCCCTACATGCGCGACCGCACCCAGTTCGGCCAGCCCATCGGAAATTTCCAGCTGATGCAGGGCAAGATCGCGGACATGTACACCAAGATGAACTCCGCGCGCGCCTATGTCTACGAGGTCGCCAAGGCCTGCGACCGGGGCGAGGTTACGCGTCAGGACGCCGCCGCCTGCGTGCTCTATGCCTCCGAGGAGGCGATGGTCGTGGCACATCAGGCCGTGCAGGCCATGGGCGGGGCGGGCTATCTCAACGACAATCCCGTGGGGCGTATCTTCCGGGATGCCAAGCTGATGGAAATCGGCGCCGGAACCTCTGAAATTCGCCGGATGTTGATCGGTCGTGAGCTGATGGCAAGCATGGAGTAAGCACGCCATGGAAGCCTTGTTCAAAATGGAGCAGGAGGGCGGTATCCTGCACGGGCAGCTCCACTGGCTGGTTCAGGTGCTCGAATGGCTCGCGGCCTTCATCGACGTCGCGGCGATCATTCTGCTATTGATCGGCGCCGGGCGATTCATCATCGGCGTAGCGGTGGCCGAAATCGCGCGCCGGGGCCAGGACAGGGTGAGCAGAACCAACCGCGAACGCATTGAACTGGGGCGCTATATTCTGGCCGGACTCGAGCTTTTCATCGTGTCTGACGTGATCCACACCGCGCTGAGCCTCGCCTTCGCCGACCTGATGTTTCTTTTGCTATTGGTCGTCATACGGTCGATCACGTCCTACTTCCTTGATCGAGAACTCGATCAACTAAAGAAGGAACTCGGTGAATGACGGATTTTTCCGGACTGAAAGCGCTCTACATCAACACCTCGCTCAAGAAGCAGCCCTCAGACAGTCATACGGCGTTGCTGCTCGCGGCCTCCAGCAAGATCATGCAGGGGGAGGGGGTGGATATCGAACACCTTTACCTACTCGACCATCAGGTGCCGCCTGGGGTCTATCCTGACATGACCGAGCATGGCTGGGACCGGGACGATTGGCCCAGGATCTGGGAAAAGGTCAAGGCGGCGGACATTCTTGTGATCGGCACGCCGCTCTGGCTGGGCGAGGAAAGCTCGGTGTGCCGGGTGCTGATTGAACGGCTCTACGCGATGAGTGGTGAGCTGAACGACAAGGGCCAGTCGGTCTATTACAACAAGGTCGGCGGTTGTGTCATCACAGGCAATGAGGACGGGATCAAGCATGCCGCCATGAGCCTTGGATTCGCGCTCAACCATCTGGGCTATTCCATTCCGCCACAGGCAGACAGCGGCTGGATCGGCGAGGCGGGGCCAGGGCCGTCTTATGGCGACGAGATGGATGACGGCTCCCGAGCGGGGTTCGACAACGAATTCACCCAGCGCAACACGACGATCATGACCTGGAACCTGATGCATCTGGCGCGCATCCTGCGCGACGCTGGCGGCTATCCCAACGAGGGGAATGATCGCAACGCCTGGTCGGCGGGCGCAAGGTTCGGCTTTGAAAACCCCGAGTATCGCAGCTGATGTTTGAGCCGCGCGGATCATACCAGCGGACGCTTGTCGTCAGGCAAACGGCCGCGCGGCTGATGGAGCAGGGCGTGCCGCATGGCAATGATTTCCGGCCACGCCGCGCCCCAGTCGCCCGGCGCGCGCCGGGCCAATGCAGGGTCACGACGGGCAGGGCGCACGCAGCCCTCTTGTGCAGCGAAATTCTGCACGACATCATCCGCCCCGTTACAATCCGGCCCGGCCCAATCCGCCCCGTCAATATCCGCCCCGTCAAAATCCGCCTGTCCAGCCATCCGGGCCCGCACGAGACCGCATTTCTCGATGTGCAGCCCATGGCCGGAGCAGGTAACGTCGTCCACAAGGGCCTGAAAACCCGCTCCAAAGAGGAGGCACAGGCATGAAGCTCATCTCTCAAGCCATCGCCACATCCGAAGACTTCAAGCGCAACCGGGAGGGGCACCTTGCCGCGCTCGAAACCGTCCGTGCGGCGGCCGAGGCCGCGACGCAGGGGGGCGGCGCAAAATCGCGGGAGCGCCATGTTTCCCGAGGGAAGATGTTGCCGCGGGACCGGGTGGCGGGCTTGCTCGACCCCGGCTCGGCCTTTCTGGAACTGGGTGCGACGGCGGCGCACGGTATGTACGACAATGCGGCTCCGGGGGCGGGTGTCATCACTGGCATCGGTCAGGTCCACGGGCAGGACGTCATGGTTGTGTGCAACGATGCCACCGTCAAGGGCGGCACATACTATCCGATGACCGTCAAAAAACACCTGCGCGCACAGGAAATCGCCGAGGAAAACCATCTGCCCTGCGTCTATCTGGTCGACAGCGGCGGCGCGAACCTGCCCAATCAGGACGAGGTTTTTCCCGACCGCGATCACTTTGGCCGCATCTTTTACAATCAGGCGCGGATGAGCGCGAAGGGCATTCCCCAGATTGCCGTGGTCATGGGCTCTTGCACCGCCGGGGGCGCCTATGTGCCTGCGATGTCGGACGTCACCATCATCGTCAAGGAACAGGGCACGATCTTTCTGGCTGGTCCCCCCCTCGTCAAAGCCGCGACCGGTGAAGTCGTGACTGCCGAAGACCTGGGGGGCGGTGACGTGCACACGCGCCTGTCCGGCGTCGCCGACTACCTCGCTGAGGACGACATGCACGCCCTGTCGTTGGCCCGCCGTGCCGTCAGCCACCTGAACCGGGCCAAGCCCGCGACGGTGCAATGGCAGTCCCCCGAAGCGCCGGCCTATGATCCCGAAGAGATCATCGGCGTCGTCCCCGCCGATCTGCGCACCCCCTATGATATTCGCGAGGTGATCGCGCGCATGGTGGACGGCTCGCGCTTTGACGAGTTCAAGCCGCGATTTGGCGAGACGCTGGTGACGGGCTTTGCCCATGTCATGGGCTGCCCGGTCGGGATCATCGCCAACAACGGCGTGCTGTTTTCGGAGGCCGCGCAAAAAGGCGCGCATTTCGTCGAGCTCTGCTCGCAACGCAAGATCCCGCTGGTGTTTCTGCAAAACATCACCGGTTTCATGGTGGGGCGGAAATACGAGAACGAAGGTATCGCGCGCCATGGGGCCAAGCTGGTGACGGCTGTGGCCACCACCAACGTTCCCAAGATCACAATGCTGGTCGGCGGCTCCTTTGGCGCGGGCAACTACGGCATGTCGGGTCGTGCCTATTCGCCGCGGTTCCTGTGGACATGGCCGAATTCGCGGATCTCGGTCATGGGCGGCGAACAGGCCGCCGGTGTTCTGGCCACCGTGCGCCGCGACGGGATCGAGCGGGGCGGCGGTACCTGGTCAGAGGACGAGGAGGCGGCGTTCAAGCGACCCACTATCGAAATGTTCGAAGAGCAGTCGCATCCGCTTTATGCGTCGGCTCGGTTGTGGGACGATGGAATCCTTGATCCCCGCAGAAGCCGCGAAGTGCTGGCGCTGAGCCTGTCGGCCAGCCTGAACGCCCCGATCGAGGAGACCCGCTTTGGCGTCTTCCGCATGTGATCGCCGATGACTGTCTCGCTGCCGGATCGCCCGTTTTCCGTATCGCTACGGAGCCAGGTGCGCGTTCGTGCGGCGGGTGGCGGCGTTGAGATGGGCCGCGAATTTCAACCCTGTCACCCGGTGACAGACGGAGCGGGCAACGCGCCCCGCATGCAAGATAGGTGAAGTGATGTTTGAAAAGATCCTGATTGCCAATCGTGGCGAAATTGCCTGCCGCGTCATCGAAAGCGCCCGTGCGCTCGGCGTGCGCACCGTCGCGGTCTATTCCGATGCCGATGCCGCCGCGCGTCACGTCGCCATGGCGGACGAGGCGGTGCATATCGGCGGACCGGCCCCCGCCGACAGTTATTTGCGCAAGGATGCCATCATAGCCGCCGCCAGGGAGACAGGCGCCCAGGCGATTCATCCGGGCTACGGCTTCCTCTCCGAAAATCCCGATTTCGTCGACGCGGTCGAGGCGGCGGGCCTCACTTTCATCGGCCCCTCGGCCCGAGCGATCCGCGCCATGGGTCTGAAAGACGCCGCCAAGGCGCTGATGGAAGAGGCCGGCGTGCCGGTCGTGCCGGGCTATCACGGTTCGGATCAGGGCGATGACGGTCTGGCGCGTGCCGCCGGGGACATCGGTTATCCCGTCCTGATCAAGGCGGTTGCAGGTGGCGGCGGCAAAGGCATGCGCCTGGTTGAGCAGCCGGGCGATTTCGCCGATGCCCTCGCCAGTGCGCGAAGCGAGGCAGAGACCGCCTTTGGCAACCCGGATGTTCTGGTCGAGAAATACATCCAGCAGCCGCGCCACATCGAAGTTCAGGTCTTTGGCGACGGAAAACACGCCGTGCACCTGTTTGAGCGCGACTGCTCTTTGCAACGGCGCCATCAGAAGGTGATCGAGGAGGCCCCGGCCCCCGGCATGACGGAGGAGATGCGCACCGCCATGGGTCGCGCCGCCACGCGCGCTGCCGAAGCGATCGGCTACAAAGGTGCCGGTACGGTCGAATTCATCGTGGATGGCGCAAATGGTCTGCGTCCCGACGGGTTCTGGTTCATGGAGATGAACACGCGCCTGCAGGTCGAACATCCCGTGACCGAGGCGATCACCGGCGTCGATCTCGTGGAATGGCAGTTGCGGGTTGCGGCCGGCGAACCACTGCCTGCCGCACAGGAGGACCTCACCATCACCGGTCATTCCTTTGAGGCGCGGATGTATGCCGAAGATGTGCCCGCCGGGTTCCTGCCCGCCACCGGCACGCTGTCCCACCTTGCTTTCCCCAGCTTCGCGCGTGCCGATACCGGCGTACGCTCTGGCGATACGATCAGCCCTCATTACGACCCGATGATCGCCAAGATCGTCACGCATGGCCCAACGCGGTCCATCGCTCTCAAGCGCCTCTCGCGCGCCTTGGTCGAAACCGAAGTCGCGGGCACCGTCACCAACCTCGCCTTCCTCGGGGCGCTGGCCGCGCACGAAGGCTTTGCCGCGGGCGAGGTCGATACCGGCTTGATCGCGCGCGATATCGACCAGTTGGCCGCGGCGCCAAATGCGTCGGACGCCGCCATCGCATGGGCCGCCCTCGTGGCACTGGGTTTGGACGATGCACCGGGCCCCTTGAGCGACTTTACCCTGTGGGGCGTATTGCGGCGCAGCGTGACCTTGCAACACGCGGACGATGAAATGACGTTGATCGTTGCCAGCGAAGGGGGGACGACCGGACGGATACAACAGGTCACTCTGCCCTCGGGCGCAACCGTGAGCGTGACCTACGACGGCGGCTGGCGTATCGATGGCAACCCGGTGCCACGCCATCACCGCAGCGCCAAGCGGATTACCGTGTTCGACGGCTACGGCCAGATTTTTGATCTTATCGACCCGCTGGACCGCGCCGCTGTCGCCGGGGCGGGCGGCAACCTGATCGAAGCGCCTATGCCAGGCCTCGTCAAAGCCATGCTCGCCACGCAGGGGCAGGAGGTCACTGCCGGAACGCGGCTGGCCGTGCTGGAGGCGATGAAGATGGAACACGCCCTGACCGCCCCGCGAGACGGGGTTGTCGCCGAAGTTCTGGTCGATCAAGGTGCGCAGGTAGAGGCTGGCGCACCGCTAATCCGATTGGAGGACGAAGAATGAGCACTGTTTTACACCACATCCCAGGGGCACGGTCCTTCCGTATCCTCTGGTTGCTGCAGGAAATGCAGATCACCCCGACCGTGAAGACCTACAAGATTCAGGACGGGTCCTTGCGTCACCCGGATTTTATGGCGAAATCCCCTGCGGGGCGGATTCCGGCGCTCGAAATCGACGGTGAAGTCATATACGAAAGCGGCGCGATCACAGAGTACCTGTGCGAAACGCGGCCCGAATTCGGGCTTGGCCGGGCGCCGGGCGATCCCGAACGCATCGCGTTTCTCGAAATGATGCATTATTCCGAAACCATCGCGCATCTGATCGCCGGGCTGAACCTGCAATGGATTTTCCTGCGTAATCCCGCGGATCGCTCAGAGACGGTTTGCAAACTGGAGGCACGTCGCCTTCAGGCCTCACTCGTCCCGATCGAAGAGCTGCTGGGCCGTCAGGACCACATGCTGGCCAGCGGGTTTTCCGCTGCCGATACCATGGTCGGCTTCAGCCTGACCGCATCGCAGCGTTATGTTCGTTTTGACCGGTTCCCCAAGATTCTCGCCTATCTTGACCGCATGACGGCCCGCCCGGCACATGCGTTGGCCACGGCCCTGGACGGAGAGTCCAATGTCTTCGACAAGGATTTCTACGAGGTCGAAGCGTGATCACACTGCACCATTGTCCGCAGACCAGGTCGATGCGGGTGCTCTGGTTGCTTGAGGAACTGGAGGTCGACTTTCAGGTCGTGCCATATCCGTTCGACAAATCCCTGCGCGCGCCCAGCTTCCTGTCGCTGTCGCCCGCAGGGCGCGTGCCCGCGCTGGAGATGTATGGCGAGACCTACTTTGAATCCATCGCAATCATGCAGATCCTCTGCGAACGGTTTCCCGAGCGTGGGCTGGGGCGTGAACCTAGGGACCTTGACCGCCCGGACTGGCTGGTCTGGTTGAACTTTGCCGAAACCATCACTCAGCACAGTGTCGCCCTGACCCAACAGCACGTCGCGCTCTACGATGATTCCATGCGGTCCCGAACCGTGATGAAGCTGGAGGCGGCCCGGCTGGAGAAATGCTACGCTGCAATCGAAAATCGCCTCTCCACCCCTGTCGAGAACCGCGATCACTTGCTGACGTCGGGCTTCTCGGCGGCAGATATCGCGGTCGGGCAGGCTGTTTACCTGGCACGTTTTTTCGCCAAGACGGACGAATATCCCGAGCTGAGTGCCTGGTATGACCGCATCACGGACAGGCCGGCCTTTCGCAAGGCTCTGCCGCCGAAGGAGGCGGGGGTATATTCCCGCGACTTTTACCCGGCGTGGGATGAGTGAATGTTACGGTGCGTAAGTGTTGCGGTGCGCTCAGGGCGCGAATGACCTAGGCGCCGTCGGCTTGGCCAGATCGGCCCCGGTCCCAAGAGTTCCATAACGAGATCGCGTATAACCTTGGGGTCCCGCGCGAGCGTCGCGACATTCGGGCAGACCTCTGAGGGTATGCGTTTCCATCGCCGCGCGTCCCTTTCCCAGCGTCCGCTCTGAGGTCTCAAAAGCTCCCCTCGCACGCGCAGCATTCAATTTGGCGAATTTGTGGCGCTTTGGTTGACCATAGCATAGGTGGGGAGTAAACCGCTCACAGCCTGGATTGTGGCACGAACAGCCCGTCCCGCCCACCTCGAAAGGAGCCATCCAAGTGGAAGAGATGCTCAGGGAATACCTTCCCATTCTCGTTTTCCTCGCCGTTGCCATCGGGTTGGGCCTTGTTTTCATCCTCGCGGCCCTCGTCATTGCGGTCCGTAACCCGGATCCGGAAAAGGTTTCGGCCTATGAATGCGGGTTCAATGCGTTCGACGACGCACGGATGAAATTTGACGTCCGGTTCTATCTGGTGTCGATCCTGTTCATTATCTTTGATCTGGAGATCGCGATGCTGTTTCCATGGGCCGTGGCGTTCAAGGATATCTCGATGGCCGGTTTCTGGTCGATGATGGTGTTCCTCGGTGTCCTGACAATCGGCTTTGCCTACGAATGGAAGAAGGGGGCGCTGGAATGGCAGTGAAGCAAGACGATGCGCTGGTGACACCGGTTCAGGGTGATTTCACCCAGACCCCGCGTGTGAAATCCGGTCCCTCCGCCATGGCGGCCTACGGCGAAAATGCTGCCGGCCAGGACAAGGACCACACCACGCAGGTGCTGAATCGCGAGCTTCAGGACAAGGGGTTCCTGCTGACCTCGACCGAGGATCTGATCAATTGGGCGCGCACCGGCTCCCTGCACTGGATGACCTTTGGTCTGGCCTGCTGCGCGGTCGAGATGATGCACACCTCGATGCCGCGCTATGACGCCGAACGCTTTGGCATCGCGCCGCGCGCCAGCCCGCGCCAGTCCGATGTGATGATCGTCGCCGGTACGCTGACGAACAAGATGGCCCCGGCGCTGCGCAAGGTCTACGACCAGATGCCCGAGCCGCGTTACGTCGTCTCCATGGGCTCCTGTGCAAACGGCGGCGGCTATTATCACTACAGCTATTCCGTGGTGCGGGGCTGCGACCGTGTCGTGCCCGTGGATATCTACGTGCCCGGCTGCCCGCCGACCGCCGAGGCGCTGCTTTATGGTATCATGCAGCTGGCCCGGAAAATTCGCCGCACCGGCACGATAACCCGTTAAGAGGGGACCGAGGATAAGATGAGCGACGCCCTGAACGAACTCGGCACCTATATCGAGACCAAGCGCAAGGATTGCGTGCTGGCCTGGGATGTCACCCTGGGCGAGCTGACGCTGGACGTCACCCCCGCAAATATAGCGGGTTTTGTTGAGTTTCTGCGCAGCGATGCCACCTGCCGGTTTTCGACCCTCATCGACATCACCGGCGTGGATTATCCCGACCGGCCCAAGCGGTTTGACGTGATCTACCACTTCCTGTCGATGTACCAGAACCACCGTGTGCGCCTGCGCGTTTCGGTCCGTGACGATGAGATGGTCCCGACCATCACTGAACCACACCCAAGTGCCAATTGGTTTGAGCGCGAAGTTTTCGACATGTTCGGCATCATCTTTTCCGGCCACCCGGATCTGCGCCGCCTGCTGACCGACTACGGGTTTCGCGGCTATCCGCTGCGCAAGGATTTTCCGACCACCGGTTACACCGAGGTGCGCTACGACGAAGCCGCCAAGCGCGTCGTCTACGAACCCGTCTCGCTGGTTCAGGAATACCGGCAGTTCGACTTCATGTCCCCGTGGGAGGGTGCGCAATATATCCTTCCCGGCGATGAGAAGGAGTCCGAAGCATGATGGGTGGTACGATGGGCGGCATGATGGGCGGGTTCCCGATGATCGTCTTCCTGGTGGTCTGGGTGGTCAATATCTGGGCGCTGTGGAAACTGCTTGCGCGCAGCGGCAGCCCCGGCGCGCTGGCGCTGCTGGCGATCTTTCCGCCCCTTTTCCCCATTCTGGTCTGGTACCTGGCGTTCAAACGCTGGCCCAGTGACGCGGAGGCAATCTGATGGACGGCGCGAACCAATTCGGTGACGCCCAGACGGGCGAGCAGAAGATCCGCAACTTCAACCTGAACTTCGGTCCGCAGCACCCTGCGGCGCACGGGGTACTGCGTCTGGTTCTGGAGCTTGACGGTGAGGTCGTAGAACGCTGCGACCCGCATGTCGGGCTGTTGCACCGGGGTACCGAGAAGCTGATGGAAAGCAGGACCTACCTGCAGAACCTGCCCTATCTCGACCGCCTCGATTACGTCGCGCCGATGAACCAGGAACACGCCTGGTGCCTCGCCATCGAAAAGCTGACAGGCGTGGAAGTGCCGCGCCGCGCCTCCCTGATCCGGGTGCTTTATTCCGAGATCGGGCGCGTGTTGAACCACCTGATGAACGTCACGACGCAGGCGATGGACGTGGGTGCGCTGACCCCGCCTCTCTGGGGGTTCGAGCAGCGCGAAGAGCTGATGATCTTTTACGAACGGGCCTGTGGCGCGCGTCTGCATGCGGCCTATTTCCGCCCCGGCGGCGTACATCAGGATCTGCCGCCGGCCTTGCTGGACGATATCGAGGCCTGGGCCGACCAGTTCTTTGACTTCATCGACGACCTTGGCACCCTGCTGACCGAGAACCGGATTTTCAAGCAGCGCAACGTCGACATCGGCGTCGTCACCGAGGACGACATTCAGCGCTACGGCTTTTCCGGCGTCATGGTGCGTGGATCGGGGCTGGCCTGGGACCTGCGCCGTTCGCAACCCTATGAGTGCTACAACGAGTTCGACTTCCAAATCCCCGTGGGCAAGAACGGCGATTGCTATGATCGCTACCTCTGCCGGGTCGAAGAGATGCGCCAGTCGACATACATCATCCGGCAAGCGATCGAGAAGCTGCGCGCGCCCGAAGGGCAGGGCGATATCCTCGCGCGTGGCAAGATCACGCCGCCCTCGCGAACGGACATGAAGACCTCGATGGAATCGCTGATCCATCACTTCAAGCTCTACACAGAAGGGTTCAAGGTTCCCGCGGGTCAGACCTATGCCGCAGTCGAGGCCCCCAAGGGCGAATTCGGCGTCTACATCGTGTCCGACGGCAGCAACAAACCCTACCGGGCCAAGCTGCGCGCGCCGGGGTATCCGCACCTTGCCGCCATGGATTACATCGCAAAGGGCCATCAACTGGCCGACGTCGCGGCCATCATTGGCACGCTCGACATCGTATTCGGAGAAATTGACCGGTGATCAAATTGACCTCCCCCCTCGCTTCGCGCACCTCCCTGCGGACTGTGGCCCTCGGCCTGACCGTTCTGTCCCTTGCCGCCTGTGCGATGCCGCCGCAGGGCGTGCCGCTGGATGCCGTAACCTCTTATGATGCGGCTGTCGCTTCGGTCGGGTGCAAGATGCGCAGCGAAAAGGATTACCTGCCGGTCGAAATCCAGACGGGCATGAGCCGCCAGCAAGTCCTCGAAATGACCGCCTACAAGATCGCCAACAAGCAGGCCGTCCGTCTTGAAGACGGTAGTGTCCAACTGACGACCGGAGCCTGTGCCTGATGCTGCGTCGCCTTCACAAAGACCAACCGGCCAGTTTTGCCTTCAGCCCGGAAAACCAGAAATGGGCCGAGGCGCAGGTGACGAAATACCCCGAGGGCCGTCAGGCCTCGGCCATCATTCCGCTGTTGTGGCGCGCGCAGGAGCAGGAGGGCTGGCTGACCCGTCCGGCGATCGAACATATCGCCGAGATGCTGGGCATGGCCTATATTCGGGCGCTTGAAGTCGCGACATTCTACTTCATGTTTCAGCTGCAACCTGTCGGGTCCATTGCGAACATCCAGATTTGCGGCACCCTGTCATGCATGATCTGCGGCGCCGAAGACCTCGTGGCGGTCTGTCAGGAACTGATCGCCCCCAAGGCGCATCAGGTTTCCGCTGATGGCAAGTTCTCATGGGAAGAGGTCGAATGCCTCGGGGCCTGCGCCAACGCGCCGATGGCCCAGATTGGCAAGGATTACTACGAAGATCTGACCGCCGACCGCCTGCGCGAGATCATCGCGGAATTGGCGGCGGGCAAGGTGCCTACGCCGGGTCCGCAGAACGGACGCTACGCCGCCGAGCCGCTCAAGGGCCTCACGTCGCTGACCGAATACGAAAGCGGGCGCACGCAGCACAACGCCTCCGTCGCGCTGGCGACAGAGCTGGGCGATACGGTCAAGCGGATCGATGGCAGCGAAGTTCCCATCCTGACTCCCTGGTTGAACACGGCGCGCCCCGAGGCGCCGGCAGTCGAGGACCCGAGGGGCGGTGCGCTTCGCGATGAGCCCCGGCCTGCCGAGGGTGCGCCCGCCGACAAGACCGGGGTGACGGAGCAGGAGGCGCAGGCCGATTCCGAAGCGCGGCCCATCTCCAAGCGCGAGCCTGAAGGCGACGGCGCAACCGTGTCCTCCGGTGAGAGCGACCCGGTACCCGAGGCGACAAGCCAGGTGAAGGGCGCGGAGACCGCCACCGATCCCGAGGTCGAGGCGACGGACGATGCGACCACGCCGGAGGCGGATACGACGACTTCTCACGCTGAAACCCAAGCGACCGCGCCGGATGCCAAATCGACAGCGACCGGGGCAGGGGGCAAGCCGACCGAAAATCCCGCGCCGGAGAGTGCCGCGCCAAAGAGCACCGGAAGCGGCAGCGTCGTAGCGGACAGCGCCGCGTCGGAGGGCACGAAGCCCGCGGCTCTGAGCGCTCCGCGCGAAGGTGGCGCAGATAACCTCAAGCAGATCAAGGGCATCGGTCCTGCACTGGAAAAGATGTGCAACGACATGGGTATCTACCATTTCGATCAGATCGCGCGGTTCACGGAAGCCGAACTGGCCTGGGTCGATCTCAACCTCAAGGGGTTCAAGGGCCGCGCCAGCCGCGACAAATGGGTCGAACAAGCCCGTATCCTCGCGGATGGCGGGTCCACCGAATTTTCCGGTCGGGTGAAAAAAGGCGACGTCTACGACTGAAACACTGACAGCTAAGGGGACGGACAGATGGGCAATAATTGCAAAATGATCTGCTGGGTCATCGCTGCATTCGTGGGCATTGTCGCTCTCGTGCTGATGACTGGTGCGATGTGGTTCCTCTTTGTCCTGATCCTTGCCGTTGTAATTGCCGCGGGCGTGGGCATCTTGCTCACTCGCTTCCTGTGCGGTGGTGATGACGCGACCATGACGATGACCGGCCAATCGACCGGCTCGACAAGCGCGCAATCGACGGGCACTGCGACGACCCCCGGCGCGGTGACCCCTTCGGTTCCGCCGGTCTCGACCGTCCCGACCACCGCCCCCGCTGCACCAGAGGTTGAACCGGTAGAGCCGCCGGCGACGACGCCGGATGAGCCTTCGCAGGGACCAAGCGAAAGCGTGACGCCCGTCTCCTCGACGGACGCGGGTCAGGCAGGTCTGAATGGCACGGCCAGCGAAGGCACGACGACACCCTCGCCAGCAAGCGGAGCCCGGACTGAGGATTCACCGACCCCACCGACAAAGCCTGCTGTAGCCAAGGCCGATTCCACGGCGGACACGGACGGGTCTGTCAAAGCTGAGCTGGCCGAATCAGCGCCTGAGACGCCTGCCAAGACCACCTCTGCAGATACTGTGGCGCATGAAACCAATTCCGCCGCCAAAGCTGCCCCCGACGACGCGCCTTCCGACGCCGACGCGCCCGTCGCGACAAAATCCGTGGAAACGCCAACCGCTAAGCCCACGCCAACCGCCGAACCGAAAATTGCCGAAGAGGGTATCGCCGACATCCAGTCCGAGGGCGGCACCAACATCGCCACCCCTGCGGATCCCCCGGCCGCTGTGCCGGTGGTCGCCGATGAAACCGCCGCCATCGCCGCAGGGACAAAGCCCGAGGGCCTCGCCGCACCACGCGCAGGCGGCGCGGATGATCTGAGGTGGATCAAGGGCGTAGGCCCCAAGCTGAACGCCGCGCTGAATACGGCGGGCTACTACCACTTTGATCAGATCGCGACCTGGACAGCGGACGAGGCGGCCTGGGTCGAACAGAACGTCAAAGGCGCCAAGGGCCGCGTGATGCGCGACACCTGGGTCGAGCAGGCCAAGACGCTTGCCGCCGGTGGCGAAACCGAATTCTCAAAGCGCGCCTCTGATGGCGGCGTCTATTGAGGCAACATATGACTGATCAGGATCAGGCAAACGCGAGAAAGGGCCGGATGGTGGCGCTGGTGATCGCCGGGGCAATGCTGCTCTGGATCGCGGCGCAGGTGATCGGACCCCGATTGGGACTGCCGGGACGCTATGCGCTTCTGATTGATTTTCTCGCCATCGCCGCCTTTGTCTGGGCGCTGGTGGTAGCGACACAAATTTGGCGCGCGCGCCAGAATGGCCAAGGCCGGGATAACAAAGGGTAGAGCATGCTCAAGGATCAGGACCGCATCTTCACCAATCTCTACGGGATGCACGACCGCTCGCTCAAGGGCGCGCAGGCCCGTGGCCATTGGGATGGAACCGCTGGCATTATCCAGAAGGGTCGCGACTGGATCATCGACCAGATGAAGGCCTCGGGTCTGCGGGGCCGGGGGGGCGCTGGCTTCCCGACCGGGCTCAAGTGGTCCTTCATGCCGAAGGAAAGCGATGGCCGTCCCGCCTATTTGGTGGTCAACGCCGATGAATCCGAGCCCGGCACCTGCAAGGACCGGGAGATCATGCGCCACGATCCCCACACCTTGATCGAAGGGTGCCTGATCGCCTCTTTCGCGATGAACGCAAACGCCTGCTACATCTACCTGCGCGGTGAATACATCCGCGAGCGTGAGGCGCTGCAAATCGCGATCGATGAATGCTACGACGCGGGCCTCGTCGGGCCGAATGCGGCGAAGTCCGGCTGGGATTTCGACATCTACCTGCACCACGGCGCAGGGGCCTATATCTGCGGTGAAGAAACCGCGCTGCTGGAATCGCTCGAAGGGCGCAAGGGCATGCCCCGGATGAAGCCGCCGTTCCCGGCCGGTGCTGGCCTCTACGGTTGCCCGACCACCGTGAACAACGTGGAATCCATTGCGGTTGCGCCGACCATCCTGCGACGCGGGCCTGAGTGGTTCTCCTCCTTCGGGCGGGCGAACAACGCAGGTACCAAGCTGTTCGCGATCTCTGGCCACGTCAATAACCCCTGCGTCGTCGAAGAGGCGATGTCGATCACCTTTGAAGAGCTGATCGACAAGCATTGCGGTGGCATTCGCGGCGGCTGGGACAACTTGCTGGCGGTGATCCCCGGCGGGTCGTCGGTGCCCTGTGTCCGCGGGGAAAAGATGAAAGACGCCGTCATGGATTTCGACTACCTCAGGGGCGAGCTTGGCTCGGGCCTCGGGACGGCGGCGGTGATCGTGATGGACAAGCAGACCGATATTATCAAGGCGATCTGGCGTCTGGCCAAGTTCTACAAGCATGAAAGCTGCGGCCAGTGCACGCCCTGCCGCGAAGGCACCGGCTGGATGATGCGGGTGATGGAGCGTCTGGTGAAGGGCGAGGCGGACCCTGAAGAGATCGACATGCTCTGGGACGTGACGAAGCAGGTCGAGGGGCACACCATCTGCGCCCTCGGCGATGCCGCCGCCTGGCCGATCCAGGGTTTGATCCGCAACTTCCGCGATGTGATCGAAGACCGTATCAAGCACAAGCGCATCCCCGTGGCGGCCGAATGACCATGGGCCTGTCGCGCCATATCCGTTCCGTGTCCGTCATGGGTCTCGTCGCAGCTGCCGGCCTGGCGGCCTGCACGCCTGCGAGCATCCGCGACAGCTGGATTGACCGCGCGGCGGGGGCAACTCGTGTAGACATCTTCGAGGGCGCGTTTGACGTGGCCTTTGTGCCGCTGGCCTCACCGCCGGGTCGGCGTGCGGATGCCTGGGTGCTGGGGACACGGGTCGATGCGCCCTTCACCATTGTGGATGGCGGCGTTCCGGCGCTGCGGGTCAATCACGCCGACGGCCACCCGATGACGGAGGCCGAGCATGAAAAGGCGGTTGCCGCTGCCTCGGCCAGCTGTGTGGATCGTCCCGGCTGGACCCCGGCCAAGGCAGCGCTGATCGCCCGCCCGGTGGCCGGAACTGACGCGACCAAGTATTATGGGGCCGGCTATCTGATCGATGGCGCCTGGACCTTGATGGGGGTGTGCAAATGACTTGTGCGATCCTTGTTGTGAAACCCGCGACCTCCCCTGTCGCGCCGTATTGCGGAGACGCGGCATGACGCGCACCCTGATCCTTGCCCTCGTTGCGATGACGGCGCTGAGCGCTTGCGCAAAGAACGGCGGAAATCCTTTCGGCAATCGCGAAGCTTATGACGGACATTTCTTCCGGGTAAAGCTCGACCGCAATCGCGACGACCGTGCGGCCTTTGGCGTCACGGTCAATGACGCGGGCAGGTCGCTCATCGGTGCGCGCGAAGCTGCTCGTCAGAAAGCCAACGAATATTGCATTCGCCAGTTTGGCCGGTCCGATCTGACCTGGGTCGTGTCGCCGGATGTTGAGGATGCGCAGTTGCCCATCGTCAACGGCGCCCTTGTCATGCGTGGGGAATGCGCCGGATGGTAGGCTATTGCGCATATCACCTCTCGGGATCGACCGTGGTGCTTGACCTCGGCCAACGGCAGAACCACGCCGGCGGGGTTGCGGCGGAATGAGCGGTTTTTCCCGCATATCAATGTCTTGGGCGGCTTGTCATTGCATAACAACGCCCCTGACACCCATCTGCGCAGCAGATGGGGCGGCCGATTTGGCTGTCCCTGGCTGCAAGAAAGGGAACCCGACATGCGCCTGAAGACAACTGCCCTGATCCTTACCCTGGTGGCGAGCACAGCGAGCGCCGCGACTGCCAAAACGCCGCTGCGCGACGTGCCGGCGATCGACAACCAGATGTTTGCCGTCGCCATGGCGATCGAAATCAGCGACAAATGCACCGAACTGAAGCCCCGCACCGCCAAGGGGCTGGCCTTTTTGTGGAACCTCGCCGGGAAGGCGAAATCCATGGGCTACACCAAGGAAGAGATCGACACCTACCGCAAAAGCGACGCGGAAAAGGCCCGGATGCGCAAGATGGGCGAAGCCTATGTGCGCGCCAAGGGGCTCGACCCGAAGGCGACGCAAGACCTGTGCAAGCTGGGGCGGATGGAAATGGCCGCGAACAGCCAGATCGGCGCTTTCCTGCGGTGACGCCATGCGGTATGCGCCGCGACCCGACCTGTCCTCTGGCGCTCTGCGCGCCGGAGGAAACCCAAGCCCGCCGGTCCCGGATCGGCTGACAAGAACAAGCCGGTCTCAACCCGGCAAGACGGAAGCAAAGTGAGAGACCATGTCTGACCTGCGCAAGATCATCATCGACGACCACGAAGTCGAGGTCGATCCCAAGCTTACCCTCATTCAGGCCTGTGAACAGGCAGGGATCGAGGTTCCGCGCTTCTGTTACCACGAACGCCTCTCCATCGCGGGTAACTGCCGGATGTGTCTGGTCGAGGTCGTCGGCGGCCCGCCGAAACCCGCCGCCTCCTGCGCGATGCAGGTCAAGGATCTGCGCCCCGGGCCCGAGGGACAGCCCCCCGTGGTCAAGACCAACTCGCCCATGGTCAAGAAGGCCCGCGAAGGCGTGATGGAATTCCTGCTCATCAACCACCCGCTCGATTGCCCGATATGCGATCAGGGCGGCGAGTGTGATTTGCAAGATCAGGCAATGGCTTACGGCGTGGATTTCAGCCGCTACCGCGAACCCAAGCGGGCGAGCGAGGATCTGGACCTCGGCCCGCTGGTCGAAACTCATATGACGCGCTGCATCTCCTGCACCCGCTGCGTGCGTTTCACCACCGAGGTCGCCGGGATCAGCCAGATGGGCCAGACCGGACGCGGTGAGGATGCCGAGATCACCTCCTACCTCAACCAGACGCTCGACTCGAACTTGCAGGGCAACATCATCGACCTTTGCCCGGTCGGCGCGCTGGTCTCCAAGCCCTACGCCTTCACCGCCCGCCCGTGGGAGCTGACCAAGACCGAGACCATCGACGTGATGGATGCGCTCGGCTCCAGCATCCGCGTGGATACCAAGGGGCGCGAAGTCATGCGTATCCTGCCGCGCAACCATGATGGCGTGAACGAGGAATGGATTTCCGACAAGACCCGTTTCGTCTGGGACGGCCTGCGCCGCCAGCGTCTGGACAAACCCTACATCCGTGAAAACGGCAAGCTGCGCCCCGCCACATGGCCCGAAGCGCTGAGCAAGGCCGCCGAGGCGATGAAGGGCCGCAAGGTCGCCGGCCTGATCGGTGATCTGGCCCCGGTCGAGGCCGCCTTTGCGCTGAAACAACTAGTTGAGGGGCTGGGCGGTTCGGTCGAATGCCGTACCGATGGCGCGAGGTTGCCGGCCGGCAACCGCTCGGCCTACGTCGGAACCGCGCGGATCGAGGATATCGATACCGCCGATGCAATCATGCTGATCGGCACCAACCCGAGTGACGAAGCGCCGGTACTGAACGCCCGGATTCGCAAGGCCTGGCTGAACGGCGCCAAGGTCGGCGTGGTCGGGCCGGCCGTCGATCTCACCTACGAATATTATCACATCGGGGCCGACCGCGCTGCCTTGGCCAAGATGACGGCGAACCATGACGGCGACGCGATTGGCAAGAGCACCATCGTCATCGTCGGGCAGGGGGCGCTGCGAGAGGCCGACGGTGCCGCCGTCCTGGGCCATGCGATGAAGTTTGCCGAAATCACCGAGTCGAAGTTCATGGTCCTGCACACGGCCGCCAGCCGCGTCGGCGCGCTGGACATCGGCGCCGTAACCGACGGCGGGCTGAGCGCCGCGATTGACGGCGCGGACGTCGTCTACAACCTCGGCGCGGACGAGGTCGAAATCGGCGATGGGTCCTTTGTCATCTATCAGGGCAGCCACGGCGACCGCGGCGCGCACCGTGCCGACGTCATCCTGCCAGGCGCGGCCTATACCGAGGAAAACGGGCTGTTCGTAAATACCGAAGGGCGGCCTCAACTGGCCTTGCGCGCCGGGTTCGCCCCCGGCGAGGCCAAGGAGAACTGGGCCATCCTGCGCGCGCTGTCGGCTGAAACCGGTGAGGCGCTGCCGTTCGACAGCCTCGCGCAGTTGCGCAAGGCCTTGATCGCGGCGGTTCCGCACCTCAAGAAGGTCGATGCCGTGCCGTCCAACGACTGGGCCCCGGTGGCCGTGGACGACATGGGCGACGCGCATTTCGTGCCCGCCATCCGGGATCACTACCTGACCAACCCGATTGCACGCGCAAGCCAGGTTCTGGCCGAACTGTCGGCCAACGCCGCGGCGCGCGCGGCGGCCCCGGTCGCGGCTGAGTGATCCGCGCGTCCCTCATAGTCGCGGCGGCCCTGGCCGCCTGCACTCCGGCCGGAGACGTCACAGGTGCGGCGCCGGTCGCGACGGGCGCGCCGGACAGCGCGCGCTACGAGGGGATCGAGACCCGGCTCTTGGACAATGACCTCGTGGCATTTCACGTCAAGATGCGTGGCGCGCGCGGTGCTGAAGACGTCTCAACTTACGCAGAATGTGCCGCGGCGCAGTACACATTGATCCGTGGCTTTGGATTCGCGCGTCATTTGCGCACAAAAACTGCCGAAGTCTCTGGCCTCTGGCAGGCAGATGCGATTTATACCATCTCGGCGGCGATCCCCGCCGGGTTGCGCACGATCGACGCCGAAGTGACGGTCGAGAACTGCAAGATCAACGGAATACCGACGGTGTGAGGACCAATGGCTGACTTCTTTACCACGCACCCCATGGGCATCCTGCTTCTGACGCTTGGTCAGGTTCTGCTGCTGGTGGTGCCCTTGCTGGTGGCACTGGCCTTCCTGCTCTACGCGGACCGCAAGATCTGGGCGGCGGTCCAGTTGCGCAAGGGGCCGAACGTCGTTGGCATCTTTGGCCTGCTGCAATCCTTCGCGGATTTCGGCAAATACATCACCAAGGAAATCGTGGTGCCAGCGGGCGCGGACAAGTTCGTCTTTTTCCTCGCGCCGCTCTTGTCCTTTACCCTCGCGCTGATTGCCTGGGCCGTGATTCCGTTCAACCCGACATGGGTTCTGGCTGATATCAACGTCGCGATCCTTTACGTGATGGCGATCTCCTCGCTTGAAGTCTACGGCGTGATCATGGGGGGCTGGGCCTCCAACTCGAAATATCCGTTCCTCGGCTCGCTGCGCTCTGCGGCGCAGATGATCTCCTACGAGGTCTCGCTCGGCCTGATCATCATCGGTGTGATCATCACCACGGGGTCCTTGAATTTCGGGGATATCGTGGCGGCGCAGGATGGACGCTTTGGCATCTTTTCCTGGTACTGGCTGCCGCACTTCCCGATGCTGTTCCTCTTCCTGATCTCGGCCATGGCGGAAACCAACCGTCCGCCGTTCGACCTGCCGGAGGCGGAATCCGAACTGGTTGCCGGCTATCAGGTGGAATATTCCTCAACCCCGTTCCTTTTGTTCATGATCGGTGAATATTTCGCCATCGTGCTGATGTGTGCGTTGACCTCGCTGCTGTTCCTCGGCGGCTGGCTGTCACCCATTCCGGGGCTGCCGGACGGGTTCCTGTGGTTCCTGGGCAAAATTCTGTTGGTGTTCTTTGTCTTTGCCATGGTCAAGGCCATCGTGCCGCGTTTCCGCTATGACCAGTTGATGCGGATCGGCTGGAAGGTCTTCCTGCCGCTGTCGCTGGTCTGGGTGGTGATTGTCGCATTCCTCGCGAAATTCGAACTCCTCGGCGGGGCCTATGCCCGTTGGGCGATTGGAGGCTGATATGACGCAACAAGTCGACTATACCCGTGCGGCGAAATACTTCCTGCTGTTTGATATCTGGCAGGGGTTCAAGATGGGCTTCAAGTACTTCTTCAAACCCAAGGCGACGCTGAACTACCCGCATGAAAAGGGCCCGCTGTCGCCGCGTTTTCGCGGTGAACATGCGTTGCGCCGCTATCCCAATGGCGAAGAACGCTGCATTGCCTGCAAGCTGTGCGAGGCGATCTGCCCGGCGCAGGCGATCACCATCGACGCGGAACCCCGTGAGGACGGCTCGCGCCGCACCACGCGCTATGACATCGACATGACCAAATGCATCTACTGCGGATTCTGCCAGGAAGCCTGCCCGGTCGATGCCATCGTCGAGGGGCCGAATTTCGAATTCGCCACCGAGACCCGCGAAGAACTGTTCTACGACAAGGCCAAGCTGCTCGCCAATGGCGACCGTTGGGAGGCCGAGATTGCCCGCAACCTGGAAATCGACGCGCCTTACCGATGAATCTTGCCGACCAAAATATGTTGACTGACGCGACGGCGCGCGGACCTGTGCGTCGCGCGGGCGCGATGTCTGCCCGCACCGCGGGGCAGCCGGAAGGGTCCGTTCATGAGTGATCAGAAAACCCCGTTCGAAGTCATGATGGCTCAGGCGCAGGACATGATGAAATCCATGAACCCGGCGCTTGAGACATTCACCCCCAAGGGGTTCGACAGCCTTTGGCCAACGATGCCCAAGGAATGGATGGAGATGGCCTTTGGCAACACGGTCAACAAGGAAGGGCTGGACGCCAAGACCCGCCTTTTCCTGACGTTGGCTGGCCTGACCATGCAAGGGGCTCATGCCGAGGCACAGATCCGCATGACCGTCCGTCACTTGCTGGAAATTGGTGCGAAGAAGCAGGAAATCGGTGAATGCATCACGCAGATGTCGATGTTTGCCGGAATACCCGCGATGACCAAGGCGGGTGAAATCGCGAACGACGTGATGAAAGATCGCGACGACGCCGACAAGGAAGGGAACGCCGAATGACCGTCATGTCACTGGCCTTTTACCTGTTCGCCATCTCGACGCTGGTCGGTGGCCTGTTCACCGTGGTCAGCCGCAATCCGGTGCATTCGGTGCTTTGGCTGATCCTTGCCTTTCTGTCTTCGGCGGGGCTGTTTGTCCTGCTGGGGGCTGAATTCATCGCGATGCTGCTGATCATCGTTTATGTCGGCGCGGTCGCGGTGCTGTTCCTGTTTGTCGTGATGATGCTGGATATCGACTTTTCGGCGCTCAAGGCCGAGATGGCGAAGTACATGCCGCTCGCCCTGTTGATCGGGGTGATCCTGCTGATGCAGTTCGGCTTGGCCTTCGGCTCTTGGGAGGCGTCGGCAATGGCCGAGGCGAACCGCCTGGCCATCGCCCCCGAGGGCGGGAATACCAGCGGGCTGGGGCTGTTGATCTATGATCGCTATTTCATCCTGTTCCAGCTGGCGGGTCTCGTGCTGCTGGTCGCGATGATCGGGGCCATCGTGTTGACGCTGCGCCATCGCACTGACGTCAAGCGCCAGAACGTGCTGCACCAGATGTGGCGTGATCCGGCCAAGGCGATGGAGCTGAAGGACGTCAAGCCGGGGCAGGGCCTCTGAAGAGGCGCTGACCGCGCTCGGGCCTCGGTGGCGTCGCGCGGTCCGGTTGCAAGATCTGACGGTCTGAACCGTCACGGGGCCGGGCGGTGATCCGGACCCGGAAAACAAGAAACGCGAAGGTCTGAGGGGACTGGGATGATCGGTATTGAACATTACCTGACGGTTGCGGCGACGCTGTTCGTCATCGGGATTTTCGGGCTCTTCCTCAACAGGAAGAACATCATCATCCTGTTGATGAGCATCGAATTGATGCTGCTGGCAGTGAATATCAACCTGGTGGCTTTCTCGTCCTACCTTGGGGATCTCGCCGGGCAGGTGTTCACCCTGTTCGTTCTGACGGTCGCCGCCGCAGAGGCCGCCATCGGCCTCGCCATCCTCGTCTGCTTCTTCCGCAACCGCGGCACGATCGCGGTCGAAGACGTCAACGTGATGAAAGGCTGAAACCATGGTCTCGATCATCCTCTTTGCCCCGCTCATTGGCGCGCTGATCGCCGGGTTCGGCTGGCGCCTCATCACCATTCAGGGTGCGCAATGGATCACCACGGGGCTGCTGTTCCTCGCCTGTGTCCTGTCGTGGATCGTCTTTTTCACCACGCCCGAGCAGACCCAGCACATCGAGCTGTTGCGCTGGATCGAAAGCGGCACGCTTTCCACGTCCTGGGGTATTCGCCTTGACCGGCTGACCTCGATCATGCTGATCGTCGTCACCACTGTGTCGGCTTTGGTGCATCTCTACAGCTTTGGCTACATGGCGCATGATGAGAACTTCAAAGAGGGCGAGGAAAGCTACCGCGCCCGGTTCTTCGCCTACCTCAGCTTCTTTACCTTCGCGATGCTGATGCTGGTGACTTCCGACAACCTCGTGCAGATGTTCTTTGGTTGGGAAGGGGTCGGGGTCGCCTCCTACCTGCTGATCGGGTTCTACTACCGCAAGCCCTCCGCCAATGCCGCCGCGATCAAGGCCTTCGTGGTCAACCGGGTCGGGGACTTTGGCTTCGCGCTCGGGATATTCGGGCTCTACTACCTGACCGACAGCATCATGCTGGACGACATCTTTGCCGATGCATCGCGCCTCTCCGGCGTCAATCTGCAGTTCCTGAGCTGGAGCTTTGACGCGACCGAAATCATCGTGCTGTTGCTGTTCATCGGTGCCATGGGCAAATCGGCGCAATTGTTCCTGCACACCTGGCTGCCCGACGCGATGGAAGGCCCGACCCCGGTGTCGGCGCTGATCCACGCGGCGACCATGGTGACGGCGGGGGTCTTCATGATCTGCCGCATGTCGCCGCTGGTCGAGTTCGCGCCGGACGTCAAGACGATCATCGTCTTCCTCGGGGCCTCCACCGCCTTTGTCGCCGCCACCATCGGGTTGGTACAGAACGACATCAAGCGCGTGATCGCCTATTCGACCATGTCGCAGCTCGGCTATATGTTCGTTGCCGCCGGTGTCGGCGTCTATTCCGCCGCGATGTTCCACCTCTTCACCCACGCCTTCTTCAAGGCGATGCTGTTCCTCGGCGCGGGCTCGGTCATTCACGCGATGCACCACGAGCAGGACATGCGGAACTACGGTGGCTTGCGCAAGAAGATCCCCTATACCTTCTGGGCGATGATGATTGGGACGCTGGCCATCACTGGCGTCGGCATTCCGCTGACCCACATCGGTTTCGCCGGGTTCCTCAGCAAGGACGCGATCATCGAAAGCGCCTGGGCTGGCACGGCGGGGGGCTATGCCTTCTGGATGCTGGTGATCGCGGCGCTGATGACCTCCTTCTATTCGTGGCGCCTGATGTTCCTGACGTTTTACGGCAAGCAACGCGGCGACAAGCACACCCACGATCACGCACATGAAAGCCCGATGGTCATGCTGATCCCCCTCGGGGTGCTGGCGCTTGGCGCGATCTTCTCGGGCATGCTTTGGTTCGGGTCGTTCTTTGGCGATCACGCGCAGGTAAATCGCTTCTTTGGCATTCCGGTGCATGAGACGGCCGAGGCCCATGGTGAGGCCGATGACAGCCACGGTGAGGGCGTCGTCGCCGCCACCGAAGGCGCAGTTGAGGGCAATGGTACCGAGGTTGTCGAAAGCCTGACCGAAGACACGGTGACCGAGGGCAGCCACGCCCCGGCGACCCCCGCGGAAGATCACGCCACAGCGACCGCCGCCGGTAGCGGTATGGCACCGCAGGGTGCGATCTACATGGCGCCGGAAAACCACGTCATGGACGACGCGCACCACGCGCCGGTCTGGGTCAAGATCTCGCCCTTTGTCGCGATGCTGATCGGTCTCGTCACCGCGCTCTGGTTCTATATCTGGAGCCCGACAATGCCGGCACGCGTGGCCGGGGCGAACCGTCCGCTCTACCTGTTCCTGCTGAACAAATGGTACTTTGATGAAATCTACGCCGCGATCTTTGTGCGCCCGGCCTTCTGGATCGGCAAGCATCTGTGGAAGCGCGGCGACGGCAAGATCATCGACGGCGGGTTGAACGGCCTTGCCATGGGGATCATCCCGTTCTTTACCCGCCTCGCGGGGCGGGCGCAGTCCGGCTACATCTTCACCTATGCATTTGCCATGGTGATCGGCATCGCGCTTCTGGTGACGTGGATGACGATGACCGGAGGGGCGGAATAATGAGCAACCTTCTCTCTATCGTCACCTTCCTGCCGGCGATTGCCGCGCTGATCCTCGCCATCTTTTTACGCGGTGAGGACGAGGCCGGTCAGCGTAACGCCAAGTGGGTGGCGTTGATCGCCACGACGCTGACGTTCCTCGTCTCGCTCTTCATCCTGTTCGACTTCAACGCCGCCGACACCGGATTCCAGTTCGTCGAAGAGCGCGAGTGGCTGATGGGCCTCAAGTACAAGATGGGCGTCGACGGGATTTCGGTCCTTTTCGTGATGCTGACGACCTTCATGATGCCGCTGACCATCGCGGCCAGCTGGAACGTCAACACGCGGGTCAAGGAATACATGATCGCCTTCCTGCTGCTGGAAACGCTGATGCTGGGCGTCTTCATGGCGCTGGACCTCGTGCTGTTCTACCTGTTCTTTGAGGCCGGACTGATCCCGATGTTCCTGATCATCGGCATCTGGGGCGGGGCGAACCGGATTTACGCGTCGTTCAAGTTCTTCCTCTACACCTTCTTCGGGTCGGTCCTGATGCTGGTGGCGATGGTGGCGATGTTCGCGGACGCGGGCACCACGGACATTCCGACGCTGATGGCGCATCAGTTCGCGTCCGAGTCTTTCTCGATCCTCGGCGTGCAGGTCATCGGCGGGATGCAAACACTGATGTTCCTCGCCTTCTTTGCCAGCTTTGCGGTCAAGATGCCGATGTGGCCGGTGCACACCTGGCTGCCGGATGCGCACGTTCAGGCCCCGACGGCTGGCTCGGTCGTGCTGGCGGCGATCCTACTCAAGATGGGGGGCTACGGGTTCCTGCGGTTCTCCTTGCCGATGTTCCCGGTCGGGGCGGATGTGCTGACCCCGCTGGTGTTCTGGCTGTCGGCCATCGCCATCGTCTACACCAGCCTCGTCGCGCTGGTGCAGGAGGACATGAAGAAGCTGATCGCCTATTCGTCCGTCGCGCATATGGGGTACGTCACCATGGGCATCTTCACGATGAACCAGCAGGGCGTGGACGGGGCGATCTTCCAGATGATCAGCCATGGCTTCATCTCGGGGGCACTGTTCCTTTGCGTCGGCGTGATCTACGACCGGATGCACACCCGCGATATCGACGCCTATGGTGGCCTCGTCACGCGGATGCCGGTCTACGCGATGCTCTTCATGCTGTTCACAATGGCCAATGTCGGCCTGCCGGGCACCAGTGGCTTTGTCGGGGAATTCCTCGTGCTGATGGGCATCTTCCAGGTCAACACCTGGGTGGCTCTGTTCGCGACATCGGGCGTGATCCTGTCGGCGGCCTATGCGCTCTACCTTTATCGCCGGGTCGTCATGGGCGACCTGATCAAGGAGAGCCTGAAAGCGATCACCGACATGACCGCGCGCGAGAAGTGGATTTTCGCGCCGCTGGTCGTCATGACCCTGCTGCTGGGCGTCTATCCCAGCCTCGTTACCGATGTGATCGGCCCCTCTGTCGGGGCGCTGATCGCGGATCACAATACGGCGCTGGCCGCCGCGGATCGCCTGGGCGATGCGCAGGTCGCCGCCGCGTCGCACTAAGGGAGCCCGCCGATGTCGGCCGATCTGAACACCATCCTCCCGGAAATCCTGCTGGCGATCTATGCCATGCTCGCGCTGCTCGGTGCCGTCTACACCGGCAAGGACAAGATGGCGCCGGCGCTGACCTGGCTGACGGCAGGCGTCATGGCGCTGCTGGCGCTGTGGATCGCCTTCACCGGGCAGGGTACGACGCCGGCCTTTGGCGGGATGTTCGTTGACGATGCCTTCTCGCGATTTGCCAAGGTCACGTTGCTGATCTCGGGCGCGGTCGTGCTGGTCATGGGGCAGGAGTATATGGAGCGGCGCGGTATCCTGCGCTTTGAATATCCCGTGCTCGTCGCTTTGTCGGCTGTCGGCATGATGGTCATGGTCTCCGCCGGGGACCTCATGGCGCTCTACATGGGGCTCGAATTGCAGTCGCTCGCGCTATACGTCGTCGCCTCGCTGCGGCGCGACTCCGTGCGTTCGACCGAAGCGGGCCTGAAGTACTTCGTCCTTGGCGCGCTGTCCTCGGGCATGCTGCTGTATGGCGCGTCGCTGGTCTACGGCTTCTCCGGGACGACGTTGTTTTCCGGGATCATCGCCGCGACAGGTGATGGGCAGGCGCCGCTAGGGCTGCTGTTCGGGGTGGTCTTCATGTTGGCGGGCCTTGCGTTCAAAGTCTCTGCCGTGCCGTTCCATATGTGGACCCCGGACGTCTATGAAGGCGCACCGACCCCGATCACCGCCTTTTTCGCCACCGCACCCAAGGTTGCGGCCATGGGGATGTTCGCCCGCGTGATGTACGACGCCTTTGGCGGCATCATCGGGGACTGGCAGCAGATCGTTGCCTTGCTGTCGGTCCTGTCGATGTTCCTCGGCGCGATTGCCGCCATCGGGCAGACCAATATCAAGCGGCTGATGGCCTATTCCTCCATCGCGCATATGGGCTACGCGCTCATTGGCCTCGCGGCGGGGACGCAACTGGGGGTCGGCGCGATGCTGACCTACCTTGCGATCTACGTGACGATGAACGTCGGAACCTTTGCCTTTATCCTGTCGATGCAGCGTGACGGCGAACCGGTAACTGACATCGCCTCCCTCAACCTCTACGCGAAAAGCGAACCGGCCAAGGCGCTGGCGATGCTCGTTCTGCTGTTCTCCCTCGCGGGTGTACCGCCGATGCTGGGCTTCTTTGCCAAGCTGGGTGTCTGGCAAGCGGGTGTGGACGCGGGTCTGATCTGGCTGGTCGTGCTGTCGGCAGTCGCCTCGGCCATCGGGGCCTATTACTACTTGCGGATTGTCTTTTTCATGTACTTCGGAACCGAAGGCACACAGATGGACAGTGATCGCTCTCCGGTCCTGTGGGTGCTGCTGATGGGCTCGGCCGCAGTGATGATCCTTGGGGTCATCAACCTGTTCGGGATCGACGGCGTGGCGCAGGCGGCCGCAGCCTCGCTGGTCAACTAGGGTCATGAGCGCGTTTCCGTCGTGGCCCGACGGTCACGACAAGCTCATCCTCGATACAACCGACAGCACCCTCGACGAAGCGCAGCGGCAGTTCGCTTCGGGTGTCACGCGTCCGCTTTGGGTCCTCGCGCTGAACCAGACGGCGGCGCGCGGGCGGCGTGGGCGGCCATGGGCCATGCCGCCGGGAAATTTTGCGGTGAGCTTGATCCTGCCAACTTCCGACAAACCCGACCGGATCGCATTGCGCAGCTTCATCGCTTCCCTTGCGCTATTTGACGCTTGCGTCGCCGCCACGGGACGGGTGGCAGGGCTAAGCCTGAAGTGGCCGAACGACGTGCTGTTGAACGGGGGCAAGCTGGCAGGGATCTTGCTGGAATCGATGCAATCGGGCGGCTACGTCTCGGGTGCCTCGATCGGCATCGGCGTCAATCTGGTACAGGCTCCCCAGCCCAAGGAGGTCGAGCCGCGCGCCCTGCGGCCTGTCGCGTTGAGCGAGGCCGGCCCGCCGCCCAGCCCGCAGGACTTCCTCAGTCTACTTGCACCCGCTTTCGCGCGATATGAAACGCAGTTCATCACCTATGGCTTTACGCCGATCCGCACGCAATGGCTGCAGCGTGCGGCTGGGCTGGGCACGGTCCTGACCGCCCGCACCGGCACCAGCGAGGTGACAGGCACCTTCGAGACGATTGATGACAATGGGCAATTGATCCTCACTACCAACGCCGGTCGCCAGGGGATCGCGGCGGCTGACATCTTCTTCTGACAGGAGGGCGCGATGCTGCTCACCATTGATTGCGGTAATACGAATACGGTTTTTTCCGTCTGGGACGGAAAGGAAATTCTGTGCACGCTCAGGACGGCGACCGAGCATCAGCGCACCGCAGATCAATATTACGTCTGGCTTTCGGCCTTGCTGTTGCACCACCGGATCCCCATGGACATCAACGCGGTGATGATCTCGACCACTGTGCCGCGTGTCGTCTTCAACCTGCGGGTCCTGGCGGATCGGTACTTCAGCTGTCGCCCGCTAGTGGTCGGCAAGCCGGAGTGCCTGTTGCCCACACAGCCGCGCGTGGACGAAGGCACCGTCGTCGGCCCGGACCGGCTGGTGAACTCTGCCGGAGCCTATGATCGCTATGGCGGCAACCTGATCGTCGTGGATTTCGGCACCGCAACGACATTCGATGTGGTCGCGCATGACGGCGCCTATGTCGGCGGGGCCATCGCGCCGGGGGTCAACCTGTCCTTGCAGGCGTTGCATGAAATGGCCGCCGCCCTGCCGCACGTCGACGTGACCATGCCGCAAAAAGTGATCGGCACCAACACCGTGACCTGCATGCAATCGGGCGTCTTCTGGGGTTATGTCGGGCTGGTCCGCGGCATCTGCGACCGAATCATGGAGGAATATGACCATCCGATGAAGGTTATTTCCACCGGAGGCCTTGCGCCGCTGTTCGGTCAGGGCGATACCCTCTACGATGAATTCGACGAATTCCTGACGATCCACGGGCTGCGGATCATCTATGATTACAACCGCGAGCAGGGTAATATATGACCACAAATCGGCTGATCTATCTCCCCCTCGGCGGTGCCGGGGAAATCGGCATGAACGCCTATGTCTACGGCTACGGCGCACCCGGAGAAGAGCGGCTGATCCTCGTCGACATCGGCGTTGCCTTTCCCGATATGGATACGACGCCGGGTGTCGATCTGATCTTTGCCGACATCACTTGGCTGGAACAGCGGCGCGATCAGCTTGAGGCGGTATTCATCACCCACGCCCACGAAGATCACGTCGGGGCCATCGGTCATCTGTTCGATCGGCTCGGTTCGCCCAAGGTCTATGCCCGTGCATTTACCGCGAATATCGCGCGCGGCAAGCTGGCGGAATACGGACACGGCGACAAGGCCGTCACCGTCGCCAACGCCTGGCCCGAGCAATTGGAAGCGGGACCGTTCCGCGTCGGCTTCCTGCCGATTTCGCATTCGATTCCCGAAAGTTCGGCCCTTGTCATCGACAGCCCCGAAGGGCGGGTCATCCACACCGGCGACTTCAAGCTCGACGTGACTCCGCTGGTCGGAGAGGCCTTTGACGAGGACCTTTGGCGCGAAGTCGCATCGACCGGCGTGCGCGCGCTGGTCTGCGATTCCACCAATGTCTTCACCCCGCATGCGGGTCGCTCCGAAGTTGTGGTGGGGCCGGAAATCACCCAGCTCGTCAATGACTCGACAGGTATGTTCGTGGCGACAACCTTTGCGTCGAACGTGGCGCGCGTAAAGACGCTGGCTGACGCGGGCGTCGCGGCGGGGCGGTCGATCTGCCTGCTGGGCCGCGCGATGCGCCGGATGATCGAAGCCTCCATAAAGACCGGTGTGCTATCTGACTTTCCGCTTGTCATCTCGCCCGAGGACGCACGCAACATTCCCCGCGAGAACCTGATGCTGATCGTCACCGGATCGCAGGGCGAACGCCGCGCGGCTTCTGCTCAACTGGCACGGGGCAAGCATATGGGGCTGTCGTTGAAACCGGGCGATACCTTCCTGTTCTCTTCCAAGACCATTCCGGGCAACGAAAAGGGCGTGATCCACGTCATCAACTCCTTTTCCGAACTGGGCGTGGATGTGGTCGATGATACATCGGGCCTTTACCATGTTTCGGGCCACGCCAACCGGCCTGACCTCGCCAAGATGCATGAGGTGGTGAACCCGCAGATCGTGATCCCGATGCACGGGGAACACCGGCACCTGCGCGAACACACAAAGCTCGCCGAGCAAAGCCGCCGCAAGGGCGTGCTAGCGGTCAACGGCACGATGGTCTCCCTCTCGGGCAATGCCCCTGAAATCGTGGAATACGTGGAAACCGGGCGCACCTATCTCGATGGGTCGGTTCAGGTCGGCGCGCTGGACGGCATCGTGCGGGACCGTATCCGCATGGCGCTGAATGGCCATGTGACCGTGACTGTGGTGCTGGATGAGGGCGACGAACCCCTGGGTGAGCCTTGGTGCGATCTGATGGGGCTGCCGGAAACCGGTCGTTCCCGTGCCGCGTTGCAAGAGGTGCTGGAAGAAGACCTCAGCCAATTCCTCAACCGTGCGGGGAAAAAGATGCTGTCGGACGACAAAAAGTTGGAAGAAGGCCTGCGCCGCGTCGTGCGCCAGTCCGCGCAGGACGAAATCGGCAAGAAGCCCGAAGTCACTGTGGTTGTCAGCCGGTTGACTTGAGGCCAGGGGCAAGGGGCATCCGAGATGCCGTGCCTGCCTCATATCCGGACCGCACGCGCGAGTTAGCCTCGACACGACATCCAACCGTGCTCATTCACGCGTCGCCATCAGGTGAGAAATCGCGTCGCGTAGCTGGGTTGGTGAGATAAATTCGACACCGGCCATCCGCCCGCGGGACCAGCGCCACATTATCCCGAGGTGCAGGATATCGACGATCCGCAGCCCAGTCATTCCCCTCGATTGATAGACCGATGCGTGCAGCGGAAATTCGAGCCGCGCGCCACTATATGAGAGATCGATGATCTTGACCGCGACAGAGGTGTCGCTGAACAGCGCCGTACCGCGCAGGTTCACGCGAGTGCGTTCGAACCGGCGTTCCCGAAGGATTTTCAATTCGTGAGACAGGGGCATGTGCTGGGGCCATCATCAATGTCGTTGCGACAGATGATGGCAGATCGACCCTGCCCAAAGTTTAAGGAGCGCCCGGGCAGGGGCGGAGATTAGGTCAAATGCGACTCAACCCGTGCGACGCTCATCAAAGCTGAGCGCGATAAAGCTGGGCAGGTGATCGCCCATGCCCACAACCTTGTTGTCGTCATGGCGTTCGCGGCGGCGATTGCGATCGCGACGCGGCTCGCTTTTCGCTTCGGCAGGTTGCTCGTCGGAGGCCACCAACGCGATGTCGGCCTTCTTGGCGTCGTCGTCTGCTTTCGGCTCTGTGACGGGGACTTCGTTCGGTGCCGGTTTCGCAGCGCTCTGATCCGCCTTTTCGACGGCATCATCGGACCCTTTGCCAGCCTGCTGAGCGACATCTTTTTCCGCTGCGGGCTTGCGCCGGCTGCGGGTCCGCTTGGGCTTTTCCTTGACCTCTTCACCCGCCTCGGCAGGCGCCGGAGCGTTCTTCTGACCATTCGGCAGGTCGATGCGCGGGATCGTATTGCCAACCAGCGCTTCGATGTCCCCCAGGTTCCGCTCGTCCTTGGGAACGCAGATCATCATCGCCTTGCCCTTGCGACCGGCGCGGCCAGTGCGACCGATCCGGTGCACGTAGTCTTCGGCGTGCGACGGAACGTCAAAGTTGAACACATGGCTTACGTTGGGAATGTCGAGCCCACGCGCCGCCACATCGGAGGCCACAAGGAAGCGAAGCGAGCCATCGCGGAACCCGTCCAGGGTCTTCATCCGCTGTGATTGCTCCAGATCGCCGTGGATCGGTGCTGCGTCGTACCCGTATTTCTTCAACGATTGCGCGGTGATATCCACGTCGGTCTTGCGGTTGCAAAAGATGATGGCGTTGCGGCACTCCGCACCCTCGGACTCGATGATGTCACGCAGCAGCCGGCGCTTTTCGCTGCCTTCGCGATCCTTGCGCGAAGCCTTGAACATGAAAACACCCTGTTCGATCGTCTCGCTCGTCGTAGCCTGACGCGCCACTTCGACACGGGCGGGGCCGGAGAGGAAGGTATTGGTGATCCGCTCGATCTCCGGCGCCATGGTGGCCGAGAAGAACAGCGTCTGGCGGGTAAATGGCGTCAGGCTGAAGATCTTCTCGATGTCGGGGATAAAGCCCATGTCGAGCATGCGGTCCGCTTCGTCCACGACCATGATCTGCACGCCGGTCAACAGCAGTTTGCCACGCTCGAAATGGTCCAGCAAACGACCTGGCGTCGCGATCAGAACATCGACGCCACGGTCAATCAGCTGATCCTGCTCCTTGAAGCTGACGCCGCCGATCAGCAGCGCCTTGGTCAGTTTCAGATGCTTGGTATATGTGTCGAAATTTTCAGCCACCTGCGCGGCCAGTTCACGCGTCGGACACAGCACGAGGCTGCGTGGCATGCGCGCGCGCGCGCGACCTTTTGCCAGAAGCGTGATCATCGGCAGGGTGAAGCTGGCGGTCTTGCCTGTCCCGGTCTGCGCGATGCCGAGGACATCGCGGCCTTCAAGGGCGGGGGGGATGGCCCCTGCCTGAATGGGGGTCGGCGATTCGTAGCCGGCTTCGGAAATGGCCTTCAGGACCTTGGGGTCCAGGTTCAGATCAGTAAATTTTGTCATGCGTATCCGTTGTTTGCGGACACGTCTTGGCCCGCGCAGCTGGGGCGACCGTCGCCCATATGGCCCTGAATATTCGTCAGGTCGGCCTGAGTGGAGCGGGCATAGCGGAAAAAGCGTGTTTCGTCAAATTAGTAACCGCTATTTAGCGAGATTGCAGTCAGGAAAGTGCTTTAGCCGCAGCGCGTCGAGCGGTAGATGTACCTCGCGCAGCAAACCCGCCTTTGCGAGGCGGTTGAGATGCTGAGGATTCGCGGCGCAAACCTCGTCGAAAAATTGCCGCAGGGCTGGCTCGCCGCCCTCCGTTTCGATCATGGAAAAGAGCTCGTGCAGGGTCAGGCCACCCTTGTCTCTGGGCCGGTCGGGTTTCAACTCGGCGCGGTAGGAGCCTTTTTGATGACGAAAGCGGTACTGCGCCAGCCAGTCGGGCCAGTTGCGGGCATGCATATGGGCAAGGGCTGCGCCGCTCAACTCGACCGAACCGGGGTTCTCCTCGCCGCCGGAGAAGACGTTGTGAATGCGGAAATCGGCGGCCTCAAGCCCGGTGCGGACAAGGATCTTTCCCGCGACATGGCTGAGGAAACCGCCGTTCATGTAAGCGCCGTAGGTCGGCCAGACCTCAAGCGATTGGCGACGGCGGCAGTCCCGGTCAAGTGTCAGGGTCTTGAACGCCCAACGATCGCTTTGGTTCTCTTGCGCCAGTGCTTCCATCGGGCGAACGCGGGCGATATGGCAGTCCTCGGACAGGGCGCCCAATAATTGAGTGAGAGGCCCCTCGGGCACGAGAAATTCGTCAACGTCGATATGACCCAGCCAGTCGACGCCCGCGCCGCTATTATAGCGGTGCGACGCGTTCGCGGTTTGGCGCACTTGGTGCCTGGCTGGGCGCTTGCGTCCGCGCTGCCGCCAGTAGGGGTGGTCCGTCAGCATCGGGCGCAATTTCGGATGATCGCGAAGGACATCGAGCGTACCGGGCTCCAGCCCCTCAGGGTCGTCGAGGTAAAGGAAGATGCGGTGCGCACCCAGCTCAAGATGCCAGGCGGCGAACTCCAGAATGCTGCGCAGCGGTGCCTTGACCGTCGTGACCAGGCCCCAGGTCGTCATGTGTTTATCTCCGGATACCAACGGGCTAGGGCGCGATCTAAATCCAGAGGGTAACGCAGCAACATATCTCGTTCATCAAGACGGGCGACCAGTTCCGGACTCGCGCGCGCGACCTCATCAAACAGCATGCGGAACCCAGCTTCGCCCTCGGTCTCTTCGAGCAGGTCGAGCAATTCGGCAAGGCGGAAACGCTCTCCCTCCTTGTTACGATAAGACCCTTTCTCGCGGCGAAAGGATAGATGGTCGCGAAAGCTGTGCCAATCTGGGGCATGGGCGTGACCGAGGGGCAGGTCGGGCAGAGTGATCCGGTTGGATATCCGGGCGCCCTGCCAGAACGCCATATGAATGCCGAACCGGACCTTGTCGGCCCGAGGCCGCCCGCCTGCGCGCAGCAGATTTTTACCTTCCAGATGGCTGAGGAACCCGCCGCGCAGGTAGGGGCCGAAGGTCGGGTAAACCTCCGCGAGGTCAGATTTTTTCAACCCCACATCGGCGGCGGTACGTTTGAAGGCGGTGCCATCGCCGTCGGCGAGTTGCTCGACCGGGTCGAGGTGAAGCAACGCGCAATCCTCGGGAATATCGCGCAGGATTTCGTCCATCGGGCACGGCGGCAGAAGGTATTCGTCAACGTCGATATGTGCCAGCCATTCATGCCGCGTGTTGCGCCACTCCTCGGTGGCGTTGCGCACCTGACGCAACTGGTGCTGCTCTGGCCTCGTGCGACGACGAATCCAATGCGCGTCATCGCAGGCGACGAGCTTTACGCGCGGATGGGCGAGGGATTTGATCTGCTGGGCGTCGGGTTCATCGAAATAGATCGACACACTCTGCGCCCCGAGGTCGAGGTGCCAAGCGATGAAGCGTGCGATCTGCGTCGTCGAGCCGCGCACCGTGGCCACCACACCCCATGTCGGCGGGCCTGTCGGGGGCAGGGGAAGCGGATGAGATTCCCATTCCAAATTCCTGATTTGGCGAAAGTTATCCGACTCATCCACAGGTGGGGTTTGCGTGTGCTGGGGCGTGACATCGGGGCGGCTCATCCGCGTAGATTGCGCCCACGTCCCGGCGCTTGCAAGCCCGAGCACGCGAGGGACCTCAGACCGACATCTCCTTGGTCGCAGTCAGCTCGACCTCGGGATAGTCACGCTCGACCCGGTCGATATCCCATTGCAACCGGGTGAGGTAAACGACGTCGCCGTCGTGATCCAAGGCGATATGCTGCTTATTGGTATCTGCAAACTTTTCAACGGCTTGTCGATCACCCTTCACCCATCTGGCTGAGGTGAACTGCGACTGATCGAAACGCACGGGCAGGCCATATTCCATCTCGATCCGGCTGCCCAGCACCTCGAATTGGAGCGCCCCGACGACGCCGACGATAAAGCCCGACCCGAAGGTCGGCTTGAATACCTTGGCGGCACCTTCTTCGGCGAACTGCATCAGCGCCTTTTCCAGATGCTTGGCCTTCATCGGATCGCCGGCGCGGACCGATTGCAGCAGTTCCGGCGCAAAAGAAGGAATGCCGGTGACGCGCAGCGCCTCGCCTTCGGTCAGCGTGTCGCCGATCCGCAACTGGCCGTGGTTGGGAATGCCGATGATGTCGCCTGCCCAAGCCTCTTCGGCGAGTTCCCGATCCGCTGCGAGGAACAGCACCGGGTTGGAGATCGCCATCGGTTTCTTGGTGCGCACATGGGTTAGTTTCATGCCGCGTTCAAAGTGTCCCGAGGCCATGCGGAGGAACGCAACCCGGTCGCGGTGCTTCGGGTCCATATTGGCTTGTACCTTGAAAACAAAGCCGGAAACCTTGGTCTCTTCGGGGGCGATTTTGCGTGGTTCGGCTGATTGTACCTGTGGTTCGGGACCATATGCGCTGATCCCGTCCATCAGCTCCTTCACCCCGAAGGAGTTGATCGCAGAGCCGAACCAGATTGGTGTCATATGCCCTTCGAGCACGGATTGAGGATCGAGCTTTGGCAAGAGTTCCTTGGCCATTTCGATATCCTCGACCAGCTTGGACAAGAGATGCGCGGGCACGTGACGAGCCAGTTCGGGGTCGTCCAGCCCGTTGATCTCGACCGTCTCCGCGACGCGGTTCCGGTCCTTGCGGTCCATCAGTTCCAGCCGATCGCGCAAAATGTCATAGCAGCCGATGAATTCCTGGCCGGTGCCGATCGGCCAAGAGGCCGGAGTCACGTCAATCGCAAGGTTTTCCTGTATTTCATCAATTATATCGAAGGTATCGCGGCTTTCGCGGTCCATCTTATTGCAAAAAGTCAAGATGGGGAGGTCGCGCAAACGGCAGACTTCGAACAATTTCCGGGTCTGGCTCTCGACCCCCTTGGCGCCGTCGATGACCATTACGGCGGCATCCACGGCCGTCAGCGTCCGGTAAGTATCTTCGGAAAAATCCGAGTGGCCAGGCGTGTCGACGAGGTTGAAGCGAAAGGTTTTGTAGTCAAACGACATCGCGGAGGCAGAGACCGAGATGCCCCGATCCTTTTCCATCTGCATGAAGTCAGAGCGCGTTCGTCGCGCCTCACCCTTGGCCCGGACCTGACCCGCCATCTGGATCGCCCCGCCGAAGAGCAGGAATTTCTCTGTCAGCGTGGTTTTGCCGGCATCCGGATGCGAGATGATCGCAAAGGTGCGGCGCCGCGCGATTTCGGGCGGCAATTTCGGGCGGTTTGGGGGCGTGTCCAGCATGGCGGGCATATAGCGGGGGCCGGGATGCGGCGCAAGCTGGCGGTTCTGGGTCAGCCCAGCGCGCTTTCAGTGCGGCAGGGTGCGACCCGAAGCCCGGCGCAGGGTCGCTGCGGCATCGGGAGTGTCCAGCAGCGCCTTGGGAACCTCGAACTTGAGATGCGCGCGCGCGGTATGTTCCGGCAGAGCGCGCGCCAGTGTTGCGTCCAGTTCAGGCGGCAGGGCGGGGCGGCTGCGTGTATCGACCAGCAGCGTCTCGGCGGCGATCCCTTCGGCGTAGATGATCTCGTGACCGTCGAACAGCAGTTGGTAGTATTCGACAAACCCACCATCCTGTTGGACGATTGTGTCGCCATTCACCAGATGGCGCGCCTTGACCAGAACTTCGCGATGGCCTGCGCCGATGGCATCCTCGCGTTGATAGATGAAGAGGCGGTGATCCGGGCTGACGATTAGGTCGGCCTCGTTGCTCAGCGCTCCCGCAGTGATCACGATCGGGGCGAACTCGCCAACGGCCCGCACAGTCGAATGGCCGATCCAGCGGACTGCCTGGGCCCCGTTGTCACGGGTTAGGACGCGGTCGCCGACACGTAGCGTCTCGATCCGTTTCTGACGTCCCGAGGCCATGGTGATCATCGTCCCACGGGTGAAGGAGAGGCAGGCGAGTTCAGCGAACTTATGCGCCGCGTCCTCGGCGTCGATTCCGACTAGCGTGTAGTCCGTCTTTGCAGAAAGCGGGGACAGCGGCAGGGCATAGACCGCGGCGGCATTGCCGTTCGGGTCAACCTCCACCAGCACCAGCACCTCGCTGGTTGTCCCGTCGGGTGACATGAAGGTGAGGCAGCTATCAAGGTGGATGGAGGCGCCCGGCGTTCCGACGCCGGTCTCATCGCCGACCCAGATGTCGCCTGCCTCTGAGGATTCGACGGCCAGCCGGGCCTGCGCCGCGCCCTCGGAGAACCAATATGTGTCATCCGGGATCAAATCATCCGCAAAGGTCAATTCATCCCCTTCGTTCGCGCCGTGCACACAGCTCAGGTCCCGGGCCCGAAAGACCGGAATCGACGCGGCAGGCTTGGCGATTGCAGAAATCATTGCGCTTTGCACCTTTCCTCTGCCGAGATGGTTCGGCATGACTAAGGGGTATAGGCGTCGATTGTGGCGGCAAACCGGCAAGTCCCAGGTGATTTGCCGTCATTGTTGCGAAAACGGCTGAGCCTTTAACATAGCCGGGCCTCGTGCCCGCAAGGGGGAGACGACATGGACCTTGGTATCGCTGGCAAACGCGCGCTGGTTTGCGCTTCATCCAAAGGATTGGGCAGGGGGTGTGCTGATGCGCTGGCCGCCGCCGGGGTCGATCTCGTCCTCAACGCGCGCGGCGCGGAGGCGCTGGAGGCGACCGCGGAGGAGCTGCGCCGCGCGCACGGCGTCACCGTCACGACTGTCGCCGCTGACATCACCAGCGAAGAGGGCCGCGCCAAAGTCCTGGAGGCCGCCAATTCGCCTGACATCCTCGTCAACAATGCGGGCGGGCCGCCGCCGGGCTTTTGGCCGGATTGGGATCGTGAGGATTTTATCAAGGCGCTGGATGCCAACATGCTGGCGCCGATCGCGCTGATGAAGGCGCTTTTGCCGGCCATGATTGATCGCGAATGGGGGCGGGTGGTCAATATTACCTCGGCCTCTGTCAAATCGCCGGTCGCGCAGCTGGGGCTGTCGAACTCCGCACGCGCAGGTTTGACCGGCTATGTTGCGGGGACGGCGCGGCAGGTCGCGCCCCACGGTGTCATCATCAACAACCTCTTGCCCGGTCTGCATCAGACCGACCGCGCGACGTCCTTGGTTGAGATCACGGCAGAGCGCGAGGGCATCAGCACAGATCAGGCTGCCAGCAACCGCAACGATGCGATCCCCGTGGGGCGGATCGGAACGACGGAGGAGTTCGGGGCCACCTGTGCCTTCATGTGCTCGGTTTATGTGGGGTATATGGTGGGGCAGAATATCCTGCTGGACGGCGGCGCCTTTAACGCAACGCTCTGAGCGACACGCTGATGGCCAAGGGCGCGCCGCTGAAAGACCTGTTTTTCAACGCGACAAAGGTCGGCGACCTCGCGGCCCGGTTCCGCGCTGTCGATCCGGGCTTCGATCCTGAGTTTGAAGCCCGGGTGCTGGGTCGGTTTCCGGAGTTGGAGCTGAAGCAGCGAATGGCCTGGATCGCTGAATGCCTCGCCCCGGCTTTGCCGAGCGATTTCGCGCATGCGGCAGAGATCATCGAGGCCGCGCTGCCGCCGCCGCTGGACCCGACGCGGAGGGATGGGGATTTCGGGGATTTCATCTATGCACCGCTTGGCGAATACGCCGTCGCGCATGGATTGGAGCACCACCGGGATCGCACGCTGGATCTGCTGGAGGCGCTGACGCAACGCTTTTCGATGGAATACGCGATCCGCCATGTCATCAACCGATGGCCGGACGATAGCTATGCGCGTTTCGAGGTCTGGGCGCACCATCCCAGCTACCACGTCCGGCGTCTGGTCAGCGAAGGGACCCGGCCCAGGCTACCATGGGGAATCGGCATCACCACACCGATTGCACGCGCGCTGCCGCTGCTCGACCGGTTGCGCGAGGATGACGCAAGGTTCGTCACAAGGTCTGTCGCCAATCACATGAACGATATCAGCAAGGTCGACGCAGATGCCGTGCTGCAACGGCTTGACCGCTGGCAGGCCGAGGCGCGGCGGAAGGAAGAGGTCGCATGGCTGACCCGCCATGCCCTTCGGGGCTTGATCAAAGCGGGCCACCCCCAAGCCTTCGCTCTCCTTGGATATGATCCTGAGGCAACCCTTACGGCAGAGCTGACGCTGGCCTCGCCGATCATCCGGATCGGTGAGGCCCTGGACATGGCGATCACGCTCACCGCACCAGAGACATGCGTGGTTCTGATCGATTATATCCTCGAATTTCACCGCCCCTCGGGCCGGCCGGGCCGCAAGGTTTTCAAGCTCAGACAGGGGAGGGTGGCGCCCGATGCTCCGTTGACCCTCTCCAAACAGCATATGATGCGGGGGGATGCGACCACCTTTCGCCTGCATCCGGGGCCGCACCGCCTGTACCTTCAGATCAACGGCAAAATCCGTGACTCCGCCGGGTTTGAGCTGACTGCCGCCTGATCGCGCCCGGTTGCGTCCCGCGCAGCGCGGCGGTAATCCCTTGCGAAACCCGAGTGTTTCGCTTGGGAGAAGGGCGCGCCGTGACCGGGCAGATACCACGACTGGAGATTCGCAACCTGACCCGCCGGTTCGAGGGCCGCGCGGTGGTCGATGACGTGTCGCTGTCGATCCTGCCGGGGCAGGTGACCTGCCTGCTGGGGCCTTCGGGCTGTGGCAAGTCGACGACGCTACGGATGATTGCCGGGGTCGAAATGCAGAATGAAGGCGCGATCCTCGTCGACGGCGAGGTGATCAGCGACGCACGCACCAATGTCCCCGCCGAACGTCGCCGGATCGGGTTGATGTTTCAGGATTTTGCCCTCTTTCCGCACCTTTCCGTGGCGGATAACGTCGCCTTCGGGTTGACCGGCCGTGCGGCCGAGCGCCGCGCGAGGGTCGAAACCATGCTGGACCGCGTAAACCTGCGGCGATTTATCGACGCCTGGCCGCATGAATTGTCCGGGGGTGAGCAGCAGCGCGTTGCACTGGCACGGGCGCTGGCCCCCAATCCGCGCATCATGCTGATGGATGAACCCTTCTCGGGTCTCGACAACCGCCTGCGTGACGAAATCCGGGACACCACGCTCGCCGTGTTGAAGGAAGCGGGTACCGCCGTTCTGCTGGTCACCCACGAACCTGACGAAGCGATGCGCATGGCGGATGAGATCGCCCTGATGCGACGCGGTGTGATCGTCCAGCAAGGCGCGCCCTACAACATCTACAACGCTCCGATCGACAAGGAGGCGGTGGCTTTTTTCAGTGATATCAATGTAATACGCGGTATCGTGCGTGGGGCGCTGACCGAAAGCCCCTTTGGCCAGTTCCTCGCGCCCGGCGTGCCGGACGGTCAGGCGGTGGACATCGTGATCCGGCCTCAGCATCTGAAAATCGACTTCGACCGCAACGGCTCCGGCCCGCTATCGACGCCGCAGGACGGCACGCCGGCGCGCGGTGTGGTAACGCGGGCGCGCTTCATGGGCAACGAAAGCCTCGTCGAATTCCGGATGGACTACGACGGCTCCACCATCAAGGCGACGGTGCCCAATGTGTTCCTGCCCAAGCCGGGCAAGCCGCTGTGGTTGACCATCCGGCGTGATCGCTGTTTTGTCTTTCCAGTGACAGGTTAGCCTGCCCGCTGTGGCCCCCTCGGACGGCTGTCTGCGGGCTGAGCGAATATTCTCACAATTCAGGGATTGCACCTTCCCCTTCCGGGGTTGACCCATTAGATACGAACGGACTTTCGACCCGGGCGATCACACCAGCCCGGAGCCAGGGGAGAAAAGACAATGCTCAACAATATCGGCCTGCCCGGCCTTCTGCTGATCGCCGTCGTCGTGCTGGTCCTGTTCGGACGCGGCAAGATTTCGTCGCTCATGGGCGAAGTCGGCAAAGGCATCACTTCGTTCAAGCGGGGCGTCAGCGAAGGCCAGAACGAACTGGACGACGCTCATGCCGACGGCGCGCGCGACGTGACGCCGGAAGAAAAAGACAAGGTCTGATCCTAAATGTTCGGAATGGGCTGGACCGAGCTTCTGCTCATCGGCGTCGTCGCCCTCATCGTGGTCGGCCCCAAGGATCTGCCCGTGTTGTTTCGCAACATGGGTCGCTACATGGGCAAGGCGAAGGGCATGGCGCGCGAGTTTTCGCGCGCGATGGAAGACGCGGCTGATCAGTCCGGCGTGAAAGAGGCGACGGACAGCCTGCGCGGCTTGTCCAACCCCGCGAAATACGGGCTGGACAAGGTCAAGGACGCGGCGGATTTCACCAAGTGGGATCCCTCTTCGAACACGTCAAAGCTGGCCGAAGATCGCGCCGCTGCCGCCAAGAAGATTCATGCAACCACCGCCGAGCGTGCCCAGAAACGTCCGGATGCCGAAGCTGAGGCCGCCGCCAGCGCGCAGGGCGAGCAGGGCGAGGCGACGCGGAGCGAGGGCGCACAGCCCACCAAGGCAAAGGTTAAGCCCGCCCGAAAGCCGACCCGAAAGCCTGCGGCCAAATCCGCCGCCGCAAAACCCGCCGCATCCAAACCGGCCACCAAGCGGAGCACGGCGAAAACGCCGGCCAAGGCGACCAAGGCCCAGCTCGCGGGCGCCACCGCGGCCACCAAAGCACGCACGACAGCCGCCGCCGACACGGGCACCACGCAGCCGAAAACGCCCAAACCAAAGACGGCGACGCCAAAGACAACCAAACCGCGGACGACGAAACCCAAGACGCCGAAGCCCAAACCCGACACCCCTGAGGGCAGCGAATGAGCACGTTGAATGACGAGATCGAAGACAGCTCCGCCCCGCTGATCGAGCACCTCGCCGAGCTGCGCACCCGGCTGATCCATTCCGCCATCGCTTTCATCATCGGCATGGTGATCTGTTTCACCGTCTGGAACCCGATCTTCAACTTTCTGACGCGCCCCTTGTGCGATGCCATGGCCGCGCGTGGTCAGACCGGCGATTGCGGTCTGATCCTCATCAAGCTGCAGGAAGGCTTCTTTGTCGCGATCTCGATCTCCCTGCTTGGGGGACTGTTCCTGGCCTTTCCATTCATCAGCTACCAGATGTGGCGCTTTGTGGCGCCGGGCCTTTACCGTAACGAAAAGGGCGCCTTCCTGCCGTTCCTGATCGCCTCGCCGGTGATGTTTTTGCTGGGCGCATCCTTTGCTTTCTACATCATCACGCCGCTGGCCTTTGATTTCTTTCTCGGCTTCCAGCAGCCCGGCTCGGTCCTTGGCGAGGAAGAGGTCACCAACGGCATCGCCGGCATCGCTTTTCAGGGCTCCGCGCAGGAATACCTGTCGCTGACAATCAAGTTCATCGTTGCTTTCGGCCTGTGCTTCCAGCTCCCCGTCCTTCTGACCCTCATGGGCAAAGCCGGCCTCGTCAGCTCTGAAGGGTTGGGCGGGATGCGCAAGTACGCCTCTGTCGCGATCCTCGTGCTGGCGGCCCTCGTGACCCCGCCGGATGTCATCACGCAGGTTATCCTCTTTGTGGTCGTCTACGGGCTCTACGAGGTCTCGATCTTCCTCGTGCGCCGGGTTGAGACCAAGCGCGAGGAGCAACTGCGCGCCGATGGCTATTACGACGATGAAGACGCCGATCTCGGCGACCCGCTGGAGGATGAGTTCGAACAGGACGACGATATCGCGGCGCATCTGGACGACGACAAAGACCGGAATGATACTTGATCCATGACGATGACTGACGACGCCCTTCCCCGAATCGCCGCCGCGTTGGAGCGGATGGCCCCGCCGCCGCTTTTGACACCCGACGTCTCTGCGGCAGACGCTTTTGTCTGGCACGGCGATCCCGAACGGCTGGAGCCGGTCCCAAACGTCTCGCGCGTCGCACTGGACCTGCTGGTGGGCATCGACCGATCGCGCGACACCTTGCTCGCCAACACCCTGCAATTCGCCAAGGGGCTGCCAGCAAACAACGCCCTCCTCTGGGGGGCACGCGGCATGGGCAAGTCGAGCCTGGTCAAGGCGATCCACGCCGAATGCCTGTCGCGCGGCCACGCGTTGAAAATCGTTGAACTCCAGCGCGATGACCTGCCTACGGTCACGCGGCTGATGCAGGTTCTCGGCGCGACGCCGCATCGCTACCTGCTGTTCTGCGATGATCTGTCATTCGGCCACGATGACCAGCACTATAAATCGCTCAAAGCGGTACTGGACGGCGGCATCGCCGGGCGGCCTGAGAACGTCCTGTTCTACGCCACCTCGAACCGGCGGCACCTGATGCCGCGTGAGATGATCGACAATGAACGCTCCAGCGCGATCAATCCGGGCGAAGCGGTCGAAGAAAAGGTCTCCCTCTCGGATCGCTTCGGCCTCTGGCTGGGATTTCACGCCTGCGATCAGGACGACTTCCTGGCGATGATCGAGGGCTATTGCGCCGCCTATGGCGTGACCGTCGATCCCGCGACACTAAAGGCGGAAGCGATCGAATGGCAGGCCACGCGCGGCGCGCGCTCGGGGCGTGTCGCCTGGCAATTCTTCGTTGACCTCGCGGGCCGTCACGGCGTCAAGATTACCTGAAGGTCGCGCGCCTCATCTCCCTTGGGCAAGTAGCCGTCGGGGGCGTGATGGATCGCGGAGCATAACTTCTCCGATCACACCGCCAGCGTATTCACCCACGCCCAAACCGCCGATTTCTCAGTTCAGATAAGCCATCGGGTCCGTCGCTTCGAGACCCTTGCGGACCTCGAAATGCACGTAGGACGATGCACCGGAGCGGATTTCGGCCATCTTCTGCCCGCGCGAGACCGACGTGCCTTCCTTCACCGAGATATTGTCGACGTTGGAATAGATCGTCAGCAACTGGCCCTCGTGGCGCACCACGATCACACGGACGTTGTCCGCATCCGATGTGATGGCGGCCACGGTTCCGGCGGTCGCCGCGCGGACGGCGGTTCCCGGATCGGCGGCAATGTCGATTCCGTCGCTGCGGCCGCGCGAAAACTCCCGAATGATGCGCCCCTTGACCGGATAATCCATGGCCGCACGCTTTGTCGTGGCGGTCTGTTGCTGTCCGAGGTCGGGCGCGAGGGTCGGCGTCTCTACCGGGGCGGTCGCCGCAGCGGTAGCGGCGGCGACGGGGGCTGCCGGTTTGATCGGTTCGGTCTTTTCCGCCGGAAGCGGTGCAACCGCGCTCGGTGGGACCGGGGTGGGTGAGCCGGCCCCCGGCAATTCCGTCGTTCCGGTGGCAGAGGCACCGGACGAGGCTGGGGGCTGGGCGGAGGCGACGGGGATCAGCAGGAACTGCCCTTCACGGATGGTGAAATTCTCATCCAGCCCGTTCCAGTCGGCCAGCGATCGCACCGGCACGTTGTAAAGCCGTGAAATCGTGTAGGCGGTCTCTCCGCGCACGACCTGGTGGCGCACGGGTTCCTGCCCGGTCATCTGGTTGTCCGCTGGCGGCAGGGTGGCGACTTCGACGCGCTGATCGCCCGCACGATCGATCGCCGCACCGGCCATCGACCCGATGTCGACCTGACCGTTCGGCAGGATCGGCCCCACACCAGCAGCCCCCGTGGCGGGGGAGGGTTCGGCCACCCGTGTGGGCAGCGCCAAGACCTCGCCTTTGCGCAGGCGATCATCGACACGCAATCCGTTGTAATCGGCCAGTTGCTGCGGGTTCACGCCAATTCTGCGCGCCACATCCGAAACGCTATCACCGCGCTGGGACAAGGCCACCTGATAGTTGGGATAAGAGATGACGCCGCGATTATCCGGCTGCGGTCGGCTGGCGGTAGAGGTGCGCGCGGCATCGGTGGTGGAAAATCCACCCAATCCACCGCGCAGGTCCATGTCCACTCCTTGCTCACAGGCGCTGAGCGCCAATACGGCGGTTCCGGCCATCAGGACTTTGCTCAACGCCCTGCGATGACGGTAGGCCCCGCCCATGAAATGACCCGAGCTGTCGGATTTGTCGCGCATCTGTTCGATCCCTCACACCACCCCGTTGTGTCGGAGCTTCGTCTACCCATTTTGACGCTTAGGCGCCTTCGTCTTCTTTACCAAGGCCCTCGACCAGCGGAACAAAGCGCACCGGGCGCAATTCCTCGTAGTCGTATCCCGTCTCTAGACGGGTGACCCGGATCAGGCTTTGCACCGTATCCGACTGGCCGACCGGCACCACCATGATACCGTCAATCTTTAACTGAGCCAAGAGCGGCCCGGGGGCGTCCTCTGCGGCGGCGGTCACGATGATGCGGTCAAAGGGGGCCTGATCCGCCAGCCCGTGACTGCCATCGGCGGCAAATGTCGTGATATTGCCCCATCCCTTGCGGTCAAACAGCGCCTGCGCCTCGCGTACCAGTCGTTGATGGCGGTCGATAGTATAAACGCGGCGCGCCAGTTGCGACAGGATCGCGGCCTGATAGCCTGAGCCGGTACCAACCTCCAGCACGCGGTGACGCTGTTGGACATTCAGCGCCTGCGTCATCAACCCCACGATTGAGGGTTGGGAGATCGTCTGCCCGCAGGCGATCGGCAGCGGCATGTCCTCATAGGCGCGTGCCGCGAACAGGCCGCGCACGAACTCGCCACGATCCACGCGCTCCATCGCGGCCAGCGTGCGGCTGTCCGTCACACCGCGGGATCGCAGCGCGAAGAGGAACTGCATCTTGCGTTCGGCGATGGTCTCGTCGTCGGTCATTCGATGGCCTTCAGGCTCTCCAAAAGGTCATGGGCAGTCAGATCGGCGCGCATCGGCGTGACCGAGATGTAGCGTTCCAGATTGACCGCCGCATCCGTGCCGGGCGCAGAGGTGATACGTTGATCCGTGCCGCGCACCCACAGGAATGTCCGTCCCGATGGCGACAGATGCGGCTCGACCGCGAAGCGCGTGCCGGGCCGGATGCCCTGTGCCGCGACCCGCACGCCGGCCACATCCGCAGCTGCGCAGGGTGGGAAATTGACGTTGTAAAAGACTCCGTAGGCACTTCCCTGCGTGGGGTCCGAGGCGAGAATTCTGCGAATGACCTCGACGCCATGGTGTGCCGCGCCCTCAAAGGGGTTGGGCAGGTCAATTGTCTCCGCCCCCAGGTATTGCGACAGGGCAATCGCGCGATGGCCCTGCAAGGCGCCCTCCATCGCGCCGCCAAGTGTCCCGGAATATAGCGCGTTCTCTGCGGAATTGTTTCCCCGGTTCACGCCAGAAAGGATCAGGTCGACCGGCTGACCGGGGAGGACCTGATGCAAGCCCGCCATGACGCAATCCGCTGGCGCCCCTTCGGCGGCATACCGGCGTGGTCCCATTTCCGAGATCATGAAGGGATGGGTGTAGGAGATCTTGTGCCCGACGCCAGATTGCTCAAACGCGGGGGCGACGATCCAGACTTCACCCTCCGGCCCGGCAAGCTCGTTGGCGATATCCTCCAGAACCTTGAGGCCGGGTGCGTTGATGCCATCGTCGTTGGTGATGAGAATACGCATATTTTGCCCCGCTTGCCCGTTTCGTCCTGCATACAATCGGGGACGCAGACGGGCAAGCGGGCATAGGCCTGAGATGTGTCGCCTGAGTTGGCTGAACCCGCCCCGTGGTGAAAATCGTAGGGCAGGACGTTTTCCTCCGCCGGTGATCACCCATCAAAGCCACCGTCCAAGCCTATGGCAAGGCACCCGACGCGCCCCTCGCAAGGGAACGGTCAGTCCATTTCATCGAGACGAAGGTGGACCATCCTGTCGACCACGCGCTCGTCCGGTAGCCCGCCGATGGGCACATGCAACGCGCTCTTGGTCTGGCTCATGCCGCGCGTTTCCTGCGTCATGCGGCCCAACACGCCGCCCGAATGGGGATAGATCGCTAGGTGCGCGGTCCAGCCAGCGTAGCCAATCAGCATCTTGCCGGTGCCATGACCCGAGAGGATGCGAAAACCCGGCATGTCGTAGGACATGACCTCTTCGACCGCCACGCCGGCGTGGGTGATCCGGGCGGCCAGCAACTGACGCAAGGCGCGCAGCGACTTTGCCAAAGGCTCGGGTTGAGCGGCGATATAGCTGTTGGGATTTTCGACCACGCGTCAGTCCAGGAGCTGCAAAAGCCGTGCGGCTTCGGCATCGGGGTGGGTCAGGGCGGTGCGGTCCTCACCGGGATGGAACCGTGCTCGAGTAGCGGTCGGCATCGGCGCTGGGGTCAAAACGTGGACCTTGGGGCCGGACTTCGCGCTTTCCGCAGCCCAGGCGCGGGCGAGGGTGATCTGGGCAGCTTTGCTCGCCCCATAGGCGCCGTGATACATCTGCGCGGCCGCTGGGTCGTCAAAGAATACGGCTTGCCCGTCACGCCCCAGCAGCGGCGCGATATAGGGGATCAGATGGCCAAGCGGGGTGACATTGCCCGCCACGGAGTTTGTCCAATCCTTGGCATCCATATGCGCCACCGGGGTCAGCGGGGCCGCGTGGATCGCCGTGTGGACCCACAGCGCGATACCACCCCATCTGTCATGGATCGACCGGCACAGCTGCGCCATGGCGTCGGGTTTAGTGATGTCCATCGGGGCCAGCGTCGCGGTCCCGCCGGCCTGGGTGATCGCGTCGTCAAGCTCTTCGAGCCCGCCGACGGTCCGTGCGACAGCGACGATATGGTGGGTCGGCGCGAGCGCCTTGGCCAGCGCAGTCCCGAGGCCGCGCGACGCACCGGTGATGAGGGCGATCTTGTCAGTCATGGCGGGGGTTTGGCCGCTTTGGACGCAACCGTCAAGATCCTCGCGGCGCCGGCCGGCCTAGCCGTTGGGCATCGACAGGGTTTCCACCGCGCCAAGACTGGTGATCTGCACGATGCCTTCGCCGATAGCCCGGACGCGAACCATCCCGATCCGGTCTCCGGGTGCTACCTTGCGAACCGTCCCGTTTTCCAATCGCAACAGGGCCTTTGGTCCCGTGGTTTCGACCATCGTACCCAAGAGAGCGACACCGCCCAGGTCCAGCGCCTGAGCTTCCGTTGCCATCTTTGCGACGTTCGCGGGCGTCGTTGAATTGGCGCGGTCGTCGGGGGTGTTTGGCATTCTCGGAATCCTTCTCGCATAAAACGCCATTGAGGGCGCAGGGCGAGGGGATGCAGCAGTCGCAACCGGAATGAAAGTGGGGCTGGCGGCGCCGCCATATCATGCGCGAGGCATCGCCGTTCGCGCCGCAGAAACAGGCGCGCTTCGGCCTATGACGGCTTCTGGTCGCGGGGGCGTGATTGCACCACCAACCGCCAGACAGTGATGAGACGTCGTTGCGCCTACTCGGCGGCCTTCAGCTCAAAGCCCTTTTCCAGCATATCCGAGGGGGCCACGGGATATTCACCGGAAAAACAGGCGTCGCAATACTGCGGGCAGGCCGCATTGCGCCCCTCTGCCGCGCCGACCGCGCGGTAAAGCCCGTCGAGCGAGATGAACTTGAGGCTGTCGACGTGCAAATGTTCACGCATCTCTTCTTCGGACATCGTGGCGGCCAGCAGCTTTTCACGCTGCGGCGTGTCGACACCGTAAAAGCAGGGCCAGGAGGTCGGCGGAGAGGCGATGCGAAAATGCACCTCCGCCGCGCCAGCATCGAGAATCATTTCCTTGATCTTGCGCGATGTCGTCCCGCGCACGACCGAGTCATCGACCAGGATCACCCGCTTGCCGCGGATCAGCGCCCGGTTCACGTTCAGTTTGAGCCGCACGCCCATGTTGCGGATCTGCTCGGACGGCTCGATGAAGGTCCGGCCCATGTACTGGTTGCGGATGATCCCCATGGCGTAGGGGATGCCCGATTCCTGGCTGAAGCCGATCGCCGCCGGTGTCCCACTGTCGGGGACGGGGCAGACGAGGTCGGCGTCCACCGGAGCTTCGCGCGCCAGTTCGACACCGATCTGGCGACGCGTTTCGTAGACCGAGCGTCCGCCAATGATCGAATCGGGGCGGGAGAAATAGACATGCTCAAAGATGCAGAACCGCGAATTCCGCTTGCGGAAGGGAAAGCGGCTGTCCACGCCTTTCTCCGAGATCACGACCATCTCGCCCGGTTCGACCTCGCGCACGAATTCCGCGCCGATGATATCGAGCGCACAGGTCTCGGACGAGAGGCACCAGCCATCCGCGACCTTGCCCAGAACCAGCGGGCGAACGCCCAGCGGGTCGCGCACGCCGATCAGCTCTTCTTCGGTCATGGCGACAACGGAAAACGCACCCTCGACCCGGCGCAGCGCATCTTCCATCCGGTCGGGAATATTGCGCTGCAGGGACCGCGCCATCAGGTGAATGATGCATTCGCTGTCCGACGAGCTTTGAAAGATCGCGCCGCGTTCGATCAATTCTCTGCGCAGGGCATCCGCATTCGTGATGTTGCCATTATGGGCCAGCGCCGCGCCGCCCATGGCAAATTCGCCAAAGAACGGCTGCACATCGCGGATTGCGGTCTGTCCCTTGCTGCCGGCGGTGGAGTAGCGCACATGCCCGATGGCCAGCGGCCCCGGCAAGGTGTCCATCAGATCGGCCGAGGTGAAGTTGTCGCGCACATAGCCCAGCTGACGCGCAGAATTAAAACCGTGCTCAAGATCGTGACTGACGATCCCGCCGGCTTCTTGTCCGCGATGTTGCAGCGCGTGCAGGCCAAGGGCCACAAAACTTGCCGCGTCCGCGACGGCCACAACGCCAAAGACACCGCACTCCTCCCGGAGCTTGTCGTCATCCCAGAGCAGCTGCGGCAGGGATTTCTCTTGTAGGTCGAAAAGGTCTTTCCGGGGGGTCGAGGTCTGGCGGGACAAGTCGTGCTCCGAATCCATGCGCATCCTGCGGCCCTCATAGGACCTTTGACAGGCCGTGTCACGACAGGATCACACGGCTGTGCGATGCCGGGATGATTCGTGACCCGGACCTTTGGTTACTGACCGCAGGTGCCGATCAATTGTTCATATTGGGTCGTCACCCACCCGAGGGCAAGCTGCGGGTCTTCTTGTTCGATCTTGCCGGTCAATTGGCCAAAGACCAGCGCCGAGCGGCTGTTGTCGACCATAGGGGTGCTCTGCGATGAAAACACCGTGTTGTAGACAAAGAAGGCGATCGCCACCAAGAGCAGGCCGCGCGCCACACCGAACAAAAAGCCGAGCGCCTGATCCAGCCCGCCAAGGGCGGACCTCTGTACGACCGAGGAAAAGAGCGGTGTGAACAGCGATGCAATCAAAAGGACGACCGCAAAGACAGCCGCGAAGGCGGTAATCATCGACAACTCGCAATTGTCCGAGATGAACGGCCCGATGAAGGGGACCTCTTTCACCAGCGGTTGCACCTGCGGCGCGAAGAGAAACGCCAGGAAACCGGCCGCGATCCAGCCACCGATGGCCAGCGCCTCGCGCACCAGACCCCGCGAATAGGCCAGTAGCGCCGAAAGGACGATGACCACCGCGACAACGGCGTCGATGACTGTGAAACCTTCCATCCATTCGTCCCTATGTTGCGCCTAGCCTGCGCCGAATACTTCGCCCACAACTGCCGTCAAATCCGGCATTTCGCGCAGGCTCATGCCCTCTCGCCCGGTGATTTTTCCACCGGCCGGGGCTATTGCGGACGTGAAACCAAGTTTTGCCGCTTCTTTCAACCTGTTTTCGGTCTGTCCGACGGGCCGAAGCGCGCCAGAAAGAGAGATTTCGCCGAAAACCACGCTGTCCGCAGGCAGGGCGACGTCCTCGCGCGCTGACAGGATCGCCGCGGCCACCGCCAGATCCGCCGCCGGCTCGCTGACCTTCAGACCACCTGCGACGTTGAGGTAGACGTCGAGACCCGTGAAGGGGATGCCGCAGCGCGATTCCAGCACGGCGAGGATCATCGCCAACCGCCCGCCATCCCAGCCCACGACGGTCCGGCGCGGCTGGCTATGCGGGGTCGGGGCGACAAGGGCCTGAAATTCCACCAGAACCGGGCGCGTCCCCTCGATCCCGGCAAAGACGACGGACCCCGGTGCGGGCTTGCCACGTTCGGACAGGAACAGCGCCGAGGGATTCGTGACCTCGGCCAACCCGCTGCCGGTCATCTCGAACACACCGATCTCGTCCGCCGGGCCAAAGCGATTTTTGACGCTGCGCAGGATGCGGAACTGGTGCCCGCGCTCACCCTCGAAATAGAGCACGGTATCGACCATATGCTCGACCACGCGCGGACCAGCGATCTGCCCTTCCTTGGTGACGTGGCCGACGAGGACAACGGCTGATCCTCGCCGCTTGGCGAAGGTGGTCAGCTCTTGCGCCGTGGCACGAACCTGGGAGACAGAGCCGGGCGCGCTTTCCACGTTGTCCGACCACATGGTCTGGATCGAATCGATGATGACGAGGTCGGGCCGCTCTTCGTCCAGCGTCGTCATGATGTCGCGCAGCGAGGTTTCGGTCGCGAGTTTTACCGGCGCATCCGTCAGCCCCAGTCGGGCCGCGCGCAGGCGGACCTGCGCCGAGGCTTCCTCGCCCGAGATATAGAACGTCTTGAGCCCCGCCATCGCGAACCTTGCCGCTGCTTGCAAGAGCAGGGTGGATTTGCCGATTCCCGGATCGCCGCCGACCAGAATGGCCGAGGCAGGGACCAGCCCGCCGCCGAGCACGCGGTCGAATTCGTCCATGCCGGAGGAACTGCGCGGCGGCGGCGCTTCTTTGGTCGCGAGGTCAGTGAGTGTCAGCCTGCGTCCGCGCGCGCCTTTCAAGGCCTTGCCGGGTCCGGCGGACAGCGGAGTTTCCTCGACAATGGTGTTCCATTCGCCGCAGGCGTCGCATTGCCCTGCCCATTTGTTGGAGCGGGCGGCGCAGGATTGGCAGGTGAAAGAGACTTGGGGTTTGGCCATGCCCCGGCTTGTGCCGCAGGGCAGGGAAGTGGTCAATGCCGGCTGTCGTGCGGTCGCGCGCTATGAAGCATGTAAAAAGGAAGCCCCCGGATCGGAGCTTCCTGTTGTTTCACGCCGGCCGTGGACGTGGCCGCGTTATTCCGCCGGTGTCGTATTTGCCGGTTCGGATTTCGCCAGATCAACGTAACGGCGGGGCAGTTGCGCCGGGCGGGCAGCGGCGGGCAAGAGGGTGGGCATCACATTGCTCATTTCTTCGCGCAGACGGTCCAACCGGCTTTGTGCGACGGCTTCACCCAACTCAACCTGACGCGCCCAATGCACCAACTCACGGGTGATGCCGGTCGCCTGGTCGATCCGTTCTTCAAAGGTCGCAAGTTCCTGCTGACGCTGATCTAGGAAGACGCGGGCGCGCGACATCTTTTCATCGCTGTAGACGCGGGCCAATTCGCTGCTGACCTGGCTCATCTGTGCGGCGATTTCGAGGATCCCCGGCTCCATCTCGCCCAGATCGGGATGGTTGCGCAGAAATTGGATGCGTTCACGTACAGCATCGAACTCATGCTTCAACTGGAAGACCCCGGCGCGATCACCGGCATGGGCGGCGGCATAGGCGCGCGTTACGTCATCCATGTTCAGCTCAAACCGGCGATGCGAATTTTCCAGGCGGCGAACGCGCCATGTTGTCGGCAAGAAAACACAAAGCATCATCAGGAACACCGTCATGCCGATTTGCAGGGCCATCCCGATTTGAACCGACGTTTCGCCGTACTCGACCGCGATTCCCGGCCACGGCAATTCACCGGCAAAGGCCAGCCCTGTCGCGATCACCGCCCCGATGGTCCCGATAATAAGTGCAGCCATAACAATAGGCTGGAGAATGGATTGAACCAAGAGTGATGTCTTGTTGAAAGTCGAAGGTTTCATGATCCCCGCTCCTGCTGTCGGCCGCATTATAAGCGACATTCCGCCTGTCTACGCCTGAGCGCAAGGAAAGTTCCCAAAAATCGGTTGATTTACGTCGTCTTTCGCGCCGTCCAAACCGAAATCGCGAGGGAGGTGAGGACGCAGGCGGTAAAGAGGTAAAGACCCCATGCAACTTCGACACGCCCGATTCCCATGCCCTTGGCCAAAGTGACGTAGAGCGCGATCAGAAAGACATCCGCCATCGCAAGTTTGCCCATCCAGCCGAGTGTGGGCAGCCAACGCGTCGGCGCGCGTCCTGCGAGGATAAGGGTCAGAACGAGGGTTTTCGCAATCGGCGCGACAAGAGCAAATAGGGCGACGATGATGGTCAGAAAGAGATCCGTTTCCCATAACGCGGCAAGTCCCGAGAGGACCGAGATTTCTTTTAGTCCAAAAAGCGGCAGCAGTCCGGCCCGCACCAGCGGTGCCGCCCATGCGATTGGAAACAGCACCAGAAGCGAAAGGTTGAGGTAAAAGGCGATCCGCATCTATCCGTTCCTCTCGTGCCCTCCGGCCTCAGCGAACCGCTTCAATCGGACCCTCGGCGCGCCCGTGGATGAACTGATCGAGGTAGGGATCACCCGAGTGATCCATGTCAGCGACCGGACCGGCCCAGCGAATTTTTCCTCCGTGCAGCATCGCGACCCGGTCCGCAATCGCGCGCACCGAACTCATGTCATGGGTAATCGTCATTGCCGTCGCGCCCATCTCGACGACGATCTCGCGGATCAGGTCGTTAATGACTCCGGCCATGATCGGATCGAGGCCCGTGGTGGGTTCGTCAAAGAAGATGATCTCTGGTTCTGCCGCGATCGCACGCGCCAACCCGACCCGTTTCTGCATGCCCCCCGACAGTTCCGCTGGCAGTCGATCGGCGACATCCGGGGTTAGCCCGACACGGCGCAGCTTTTCGATCGCTATGTCGCGGGCTTCGCTGCGGGGACGCTTGAGCGCACCTCGCATCAGGCGAAAGGCGACGTTCTGCCAGACGGGGAGCGAATCGAACAGCGCGCCACCCTGAAACAGCATCCCGAACCGCGCGAGGAAGGCGTCGCGATCCCCTGCTCCCGCCGGTCTGCCATCGACGAGGATTTGCCCTGCATCCGGCGTCACGAGGCCGAGCACGCTTTTCAACGCGACCGATTTCCCGGTGCCGGAGCCGCCGATGATCACCATCGACTCGCCCCGGGGGACGTCCAGCGTCATGCCACGCAGCACATGATTGGACCCAAAGGATTTGTGAACGTCGATGTAGCGGATCATACCGAAAAGAAGACCCCCGTCAGGATGAAATTCGCCGCGAGGATCAGCACCGCCGCCGCTTCGACCGAGGATTTCGTCGCCTGCCCAACCCCCTGCGCCCCACGCCCTGAAGACATGCCTGAGTAACATCCCATCAAGGTCGCGATCCCGCCGAACGCCGCGCCTTTAACGAGGGAGGAGACGATGTCCAGCGGCTCCAGGAAATCGACTGTGTTCTGCAGGTAGGTCGCCGAATTGAATCCCAGTGAGCGCACCGCCACCTGATAGCCGCCAAAGATGCCGATGATGTCGCCCACTCCGACCAGAAACGGCACGGTGATCAACCCCGCCAGCACGCGCGGCACGGTCAGGTATTTCATCGGATGGGTGGATAGGGTGACAAGGGCGTCGATCTGCTCCGTCACTTTCATCGTGGCGATTTCTGCGGCGATCGAAGACGTGACGCGCGCCGCGATCATCAAACCGACCAGCACCGGTCCCAATTCGCGCACCATGCCGATGGCGACGATCTGGGGCACCACCGCCGCGGCGTCAAAGCGTGAGCCGCCAGCATATATCTGCAAGGCCAGCGCGCCGCCGGTAAAGAGCGCTGTCAACCCGACCACGGGCAGGGACAGCCAGCCGATTTGCGCCAGCGCGGTCATAAATTCGCGCCCGTAAAACGGCGGGCGTACCACGTGTCGCAGTGTCTGACCGGCAAAGATCGTGACCCGGCCGATGGCGGCGAGGATGGCCAGCACTGGTGCACCGATCCCCCCGAGAAGCCGCCACATGCGGTCAGCCCCCTTTGTAGCGCCGCGCCATGCGCCCGCCGAGTGAGGTCAGCACCTCGTAGCCGATAGTCTTTGCGTTGCCCGCGATCACGTCCACAGTCTGCTGTGGGCCCAGCAGCGTCAGGCCCTGCGGAATTTCGTCCAGATGCGTGATATCGACACCGATCAGATCCATCGAGATGCGGCCGCGGATCGGGCAGGGGATGTCACCGGCGTAAAGGCTGGTGCGCGGTCCCATCAGGCGGTGGATGCCGTCGGCGTACCCGGCGGCGACCGTGGCGATCACCGTGGGTTCGGAGGCCTCCCAGGTGCAGCCATAGCCGACCGTTTCCCCGGCCGGAACCTCGCGCGTCTGGATCACCGGCAGGTCGAGCCGCACGACTGGTGTCGCATCCGCGAAGGGCAGGCCGCCGTATAGGCCGACGCCGGGGCGGGTCACGTCGAGATGGTATTCCTTGCCCAGGAGGATACCGCCGGTTGCCGCCAGAGAACGCGCGACGTTCACGCCCCTGGTCAGCTCGTTGAACAGGTTCAACTGATAGGGGTTCATCGGATGCTCGGGCTCGTCCGCGCAGCCGAGGTGGGACATGATCAGCGTCGGATTGAGGTCGAGCGCGGAGTCGCGCACCGCCATCCATTCATCCGGCTCCATCCCGAGGCGGTTCATCCCGGTATCGAGCTGGAGGCCGAAGTCGTGGCCGGGCAGGGCCTCGACGTGGCGCAGCATCTGGTCGATGGAATTGATCATCGGGATCAGGTTCAAGTCCCCGATCATGTCCGTGTCGCCGCGCATGTGCCCCGAGAAAACATTGATTTCGACGTTCGGGCCAGCGGCTTCTCGTACCGCCGCGCCCTCTTCGGCGACGGCGACAAAGTAGCGTTTCACGCCGGCCTTGGCCAGCGCACGGGCGACGGGTTGAATCCCCACGCCATAGGCATTTGCCTTGACCACCGCCCCCGTCTCGGTGCGGTTGTCAGAAGCGGCATCCAGGGAGCGCCAGTTGGAAACGAGCGCGTCGAGGTCGACGGTAAGGCGTGCGGTACTCATGCCCAGCCTTTTGACCGCAGCGACCTTGGCGTGCAAGGGGAATTGCCGCGTCGGAATACTCTCGCCGGATCGGATGTCGGGGGATGGTGGCAGCCGGCGCCTCAGGAGACAGTGGTGCCTTGGAGAGCGGCGCTGACGAGGCGGCATCGTGCCGCGCGCGCGCAGCTATTTCGGCGCCGGGTATTACTCAGCTCAGATCAAACTCAGTGTACTGGATCGTCTGGAACGGCAGGCCGAGTGCGTGATAAAACGGCAGGGCCGTGTCGCTGTCGGGATCGGAGCCGAGCCAGGCCCAGGTGCACCCGGCCTCTTTTCCAGCGGCGAATATCGCCTTTAACAGTCCGCTCCCGATCCCCTGCCGACGATGCGTCCCGGTCACGCCCAGATTATCGATATAGAGCGCCGCCGGACGGTCCGGCCCGTGCAACACCATGCCGAGGCATTGTCCGACCACGAGGTCCGCGTCCAGCGCCACGAACAAATGGTGGTTGCCGGCGGCGAACATCGCGCCAATCAATTCGGGATCAATCGGTGCGTCAAAGACATCCGGCGCGATCCGGTCCAGCAATCCGATTGTGTCAGGGCCGATCCGGACGATCCGCGTCATTCGTAACGGTTGTCTTCGCCCTGCTGCCACGGCTTCACGAGGTTGCCAAAGCGGGTGAAGCGTCCCTCAAAGCTCAGATCGATCGAGCCGATGGGACCGTGACGCTGCTTGCCGATGATGACCTCGGCCTTGCCGTGCAGCTTTTCCATCCGGTCCTGCCAGACGGCCATTTCGTCGAGCCGGTCATCGGAAGGTTTCTCGCGTTCGACGTAATATTCCTCGCGGAACACGAACATCACCACATCGGCGTCCTGCTCGATGGAGCCTGATTCACGCAGGTCCGAAAGCTGCGGACGCTTGTCCTCGCGGCTTTCGACCTGACGGCTGAGCTGGGACAGGGCGACGACGGGGATATTCAACTCCTTGGCGATGGCCTTGAGGCCCATGGAGATCTCGGCGATCTCGTTCACCCGGTTCTCGGCGGTGCCGCGCACAAGCTGGAGGTAGTCGACGATCAACAGGTCAAGCCCATGCGTCCGCTTCAACCGCCGCGCCCGCGCGGCCAACTGCGCGATCGGCAGGGCGGGGGTGTCGTCGATGAACAGCGGGCAGGCTTCAAGCTGCTTGGCGGCATCCACGAAACGGCGGAATTCGCCTTCGGTCATGTCGCCGCGTCGAATGTTTTCCGACGGGATCTCCGCCGCTTCGGACAGGACGCGGGCGGCGAGCTGCTCTGCGCTCATCTCCAGTGAGTAAAACCCGACGACCCCGCCTTCGACCGCGCCCTCGGTGCCATCGGGCAAGGCGCCCCGCCGGTAGGCCTTGGCTACGTTGAAGGCGATGTTGGTGGCTAGCGAAGTTTTCCCCATGGAGGGACGACCCGCAAGGATCAGGAGGTCGGATTTGTGCAGCCCGCCCAGCTTCTTGTCCATGTCGATCAACCCGGTCGACACGCCGGCCAGCCCGCCCTCGCGCTGATAGGCGGCGTTGGCGACGTTGACGGCATCGGTGACGGCGGACAGGAAGGACTGGAACCCGGTATCGGCAGAGCCCTGTTCGGACAGCTTGTAGAGCTTTTGTTCCGCCTGGACGATCTGTTCCTTCGGCTCGTTCTTCACGTCCATGCGCATCGCCTCGGCGGCGATATCCTGCCCCAGCAGGATCAATTCGCGCCGGATCGCAAGGTCATAGATCATCTGCGCGTAGTCGCGCACCGCGTAGGCGGCGATCGCCGCGCCCGCGAGCCGGGCGAGATAGCCCGGTCCGCCCAGCTCCTTGAGGCCCTCGTCATCTTCGAGAAAGGCCTTCAGCGTCACCGGCGTGGCCAGGGCGTTCTTGGCGATGCGGGCGGCGGCGACCTCAAAGATGCGGCCATGCACGGGTTCGTAAAAATGATCGGCCTGGATCAGTTGCGCGATGCGGTCGTAGACATCGTTGTTGGTCAAAAGCGCACCGAGAAGCTGCTGCTCGGCCTCGATGGAATGCGGAACGGTATCGGCCTGCGCCACTTCGGGCGACGGTTGCCCACTGGCGTTGAAATACGCGAGATCGTTCATTTACCTGGTCCTGCCCCTGTCATCGAATTATTGCCGGGGAATTGCTACGGGAGAGACCGTGCGCCTGTTAACGCTTCGCCCTCTCCCTCGCTCGCCTGTCACTGCCTGCCGAGTGGACGGAACCATTCCCCAAGAACCATCACCGGGTCGTTAACTGCCTATTAGCAAATTAGATAGCCGAAGCCCTTGCGAACAGGCAATCTGGATATCCTGTGGATAAGCGAGTATCTTTTCTCTCATACCACATCTGGTAAGCTTTGTCTCGACTCTCGCTTCATTTTGTGACGCGTGCAAGCCTATCGGGACAGGCAGTAAACCGGGTCCAAAGTCGTTAAAGCCGGGGGCTCTACTCCTTTCGAATAGGATTTTGCGCGTGAACCATGCGCAATTGTCACTGCGGGCCGAGGGGGTGCGAGATCGCGCCGAATCGTCAGGTTTTCGCGCGGGCATCCTGCCAGGCGCGCGGTGCCTTGAGGAACGCCTCGACCTCGGCCAAGGTCTCGCCGTCAAAGGCCTGCCGACGCCGCGCCTCGGCCAGCACATCCCACCAAGTGCAGAGGTAATGCAGTGCGACCCCATGATCGCCGAGCGTCTTTTCCGTTTCGGGGAAGATGCCGTAATAAAAGATCACACCGGTATGGGCACACTCCGCCCCGGTCTCGCGGATCGCATCGACGAATGAGATCTTGGAGCCGCCGTCGGTCGTCAGATCCTCGACGAGCAAAACGCGCTGGCTCTCACGCATCTCGCCCTCGATCCGGGCGTTGCGACCGTAGCCTTTGGGCTTCTTGCGCACGTAGGTCATCGGCAGGGCCATGCGTTCGGCGACCAGCGCGGCAAAGGGAATGCCGGCGGTTTCCCCGCCCGCGATATTGTCAAAAGATTCCAGCCCCGCGTTGCGCATGACCGTCACGGTCAGGAAATCCATCAGGGTGGAGCGGATGCGCGGATAGGAGATCAGCTTGCGACAGTCGATGTAGGTCGGGCTGGGCAGGCCGGAGGCAAGCGTGAAGGGCTCGGTCGAATTGAAATGCACGGCCTTGATGTCCAGCAGCATTCCAGCGGTCAACCGGGCGATGTCGTCTTGGGCGGGATAGCTGGCGGGGATCATGGGCGTTACCTTCGCGGTGTCTGTCAGATGGGGAGGGCGGAGGCCTCCGGCGGGGATATTTTCGGCAAGTGGATCGTCAGGCCGACCAATAGATCGGGAAGCCCGGATCAAAGACGGTGACGGGGCCTGTTTCTGTCTCGATCTTGGAGGGGAACGCGGTCGGGGTGTCCGATTTCGTCAGCGTCAGCGTGGTGTCATTCGCCGGCAGGCCATAGAACGCCGGGCCGTTGAGCGAGGTGAACCCTTCGAGCCGGTCGAGCGCGCCCGCCCCCTCGAAAACATGTGCGAGCAGGGCCATGGTGTTGGTCGCGGTGAAACAGCCCGCGCAGCCGCAGGCGTGTTCCTTGAGGTGATCGGGATGCGGCGCGCTGTCGGTGCCGAGGAAGAAGCGCGCATCGCCCGAGGTCGCGGCGGCGACGAGGGCGAGCCGATGCTCTTCGCGCTTGGCGACGGGCAGGCAATAGTAATGCGGCTTGATGCCACCGACGAGGATATGGTTGCGATTAATAATCAGGTGATGCGTCGTGATCGTCGCGCCGAGATCCTTGTCATGCGCGCGCACGTAATCCGCCGCCTGCGCCGTCGTGATATGTTCCATCACCACGCGCAGGCCCGGCGTGGCGCGCCGGATCGGGTCGAGCACCCGGTCGATGAAGGCGGCCTCGCGGTCGAAAATGTCGATCTCGGGCGCGGTGACTTCGCCGTGGGTGCAAAGCGGCATGCCGATCTCGGCCATCTTTTCCAGCACCGGGCGCACCTTGTCGAAATCCGTTACGCCGGAGGCGGAGTTCGTCGTCGCCCCCGCCGGATAGAGTTTGACCGCGCGCGCGATGCCGTCGCGATAGGCGGCGGCGACGTCCTCGGGATCGGTCTCTTCGGTGAGGTAGAGGGTCATCAGCGGTTCGAACGTCATATCCTCGGGCAGGGCGGCGAGGATGCGGTCACGGTAGGCGGCGGCCTCGGCTGCGGTCACGACGGGGGGCACGAGGTTCGGCATGATGATCGCGCGCGCGAAATGACGCGCGGATTCAGGCAGGACGGCGGCCATCATCGCGCCGTCGCGCAGATGCAGGTGCCAGTCGTCGGGACGGCGGAGGGTCAGGCTGGTGCTCATGCTCTCGCGATTACACAAGCGCGCGCCGGGATGGAAGCACCTTTGGCGCGGGCACGCGAGGCGGCTGCGTTATTCGTCCTGTGCCTTCATCGCGCGCAACCGTCGGGCAAAGCGGGGGGCTTTGTAGCGGGCGGTGACGTTCCGGCACAGGATCGCAGTCAGGTCCGGGCGCTCTGACGCCTCGAGGTGAGACAGGAGGCGACGGAGGTAGGGCAGATGATTGCGCCGCGCCCGGTAAAGGCGGGCAAAGGACTGTGTGTTCAGCCGATCCAATGCCGCCGCCTGAATCAGCGGGAACAGCCGCTTCATGAACAGAAGGTGGCTTTGCAAGGCGTCGCCCATGTAGCGCATGCGGAACTTTGTCACGTTCGGGCGGGTGAAGAGAGCGGCGTGCATCGCATCCAGCGTTTCGGCCGGATCGTAGATCACATAGGCGCGGCTCGCCGCCTCGATCATGTCAGGGGCAAAACCGTAGCGATCGCTAAAATCTACGCGCCGCATGTGGGCAAAGCGGTCGTCCCATTCGGCCACCGCGGGGTCGAGCGTCGCCTGCGGCTGGATCGCGACCACCACGCTGCCGGGGGCCGACACGGAAAAGGTCGCCGCCGCATAGGCGCAGGGACCGGCACCGTAGAACACAACGGTTTCATAGTCGTCAAAAAAGCCCTCGTCGATCAACTGGTCGAAATAGGCATAGACGTCAGCGTCGCGGAACCAGGTGTCGCCGTCGCTCGCCAGCAGTAGATGTGACCAGCCGAGGCGTTGTGACAGATGCCAGCCGAGGGGGTGCTGTGTTTCGGTCAGCCCACGCATGCCCTGCACGGTTTCGAAGGTCACCAGGAGGACCGGGCCGGATTTGATGAAGGCCGCGAAATGCGCGTCGCCCAGCCGGTCCGCCGCGCCCTCGATATCCGCCAGGGCCATCACGCGGGCGATCCATTCGGACTTGTCCAGCCCGGCGAGGTCATTGCGAGGAAAGTTACCGTCCATAGTTCGTCCTGCTGCGAGTCGTCGCGAATATGCGTTCACCTTAGCACCAACTACCACCTATTGTGTAGAAAGCTGTGTTCCTCACTGCTTTTGGTTCGGATCTTCGGCAGGCCCGCGCCTATGGTTCGGTCTTGCGCGCACGATTGGCGTGGCCGACGAGGAATTGCGCCTCGTTCAGCGGCAGTGCCCGCGTCGGCGGCGTCATCAGCAGGCGACCAAAGAGCGCGCGGTAAGGTTCTTTTGCCATCAGCGCCTCAAAACGGTTATGGCGCCATGCAACCGCTGCTTCGTGCAGGTGGGCGAGGTCCGCGTCGCCTTTCAGTGCGGCGAGCTCGCGCTGCATCCGGGGGGCGAGGGCGGAGATGGAGGTGTCTTCGTCCTGGTTGAAATTCCGCTCCACCCAATAGTCTACCCCCAGCATATGCTCGGAGTGGACCGCGCGACCGCGATCGGCCTTGACCACGTAGCTTTCCATCGCGCCGAGGGGGTAGTGGTTCAACTGCACCAGCGCGTAGTTCGAGCGTCCGTAATTGCTGAAAATACGGGTGGTGCGGAACTTCTCATCCAACTCGCGCCCTTCGCCGTCGAACCAGCGCGCGTGCTCAAGGCGGGCCGGGTCGGCATCGCGGGGACGGTGAACCCCGAGTTTCCGGTAGGTGCCGTCATTGCGATAAAGCGTTTTGAACATCGCCGCGCGCCAGGGCCAATACATCGCCACAGGCGCGGCCCGCCGAAAGGTTTCGGTCACGGGCGCGTCCGAATAGCGCGCGACCCCGCCGCAGCCGAACAGCCGCCACGTTAGAGTGATTGCACTGGCCTCTGGCAGGGCGGCAAAGAGCGCCGACAGGGTGTGGTCACCGGTATGAATGTTGACGAATTCATCGACATCCAGCGTCACAATCCAATCGGCGCGTTGAACGATCTCCATGCTGTCGGCCTGCTTGTAGGCGGTAAACTGGATGCCGCCTTGCTCGTAGGGGCCATCGTTGCGCACATGGCGCAGCACGCCCATGGCGTCCAGCCGGTCGAGCATCAGGTCAGTGCCGTCCTGACAATCGTTGGAAAAGACGAGGAAATCCGTGAACCCGCAGGCCCGGTGATGGGCCAGCCATTCCAGCAAGAAGGCGCCTTCGTTGCGCACCGTCAGGACGGCGAGGCAGCGCATCAATCGACCCTCGAAAAGGTCACGACCTTGGCGTTCGACCGCTTGGGGTTATAGACCAGCCCCGCCTTGTTCATGGCGTCAAAGATCGTCTGCACGCCCTTCAGCCCGATATATTGCGGGTGAAGCTCCACGATGGCCGCGCGCAGGCGGCTGAGGTCGAGCAGCGGCAGCACCTGTAGCTCTGCCCCTTCGATGTCGCAGATCAGCACGTCGGGGTTGATCGCCGCGATGGTCTCGCGGGCGGGACGGACGGGGACGGTCACAACGTCGATCACATCCTCAGCCGGGTCCGGCAGCATCGATGAGGCCACGAATTTCTCGCGCACGTAGAATTGCGCCTCGCCGGCCGTCTCGCCCAGCAGCGCATGGTGCAGGGTGACGTTCGTGATGTCGTTTTCGGAATGCACGCGACGGATGCAGGGGATCATGGCGGGATTGGCCTCAAAGGCGTGAACCTCGCTCGGGGCGCAGTTCACCGATACGATGGAGGACATGTAACCCATGCCCGCGCCCAGTTCGACGACCCGGTCGCCGCGCTGCACGACACGCAAGGCGGCCTTGGTCTCCCTCGCCTCGTAGTCGTTATTCACCAAGGCACCCCGCATCCGCGGCAGGAGGGGCGGCAGATCGGTTGGAAAGGTGACGCCGTAGCTCGTGACGTGCGAGGGGCGGCCCGCCTCCGCAAGCCGCGCGCGCTTGTCCGGGTCGCCAGAGCCGGGAAAGCGGTCGGAATGATCGACAAAGGCCGTTCGCATGGCTCAGCTTTCCAGATCTTGCGCCAGCGCATAGGCGACGCGTTCGGTTTCGGTCAATCGGATGGACAGAGCCTGTTTGTAGAGGTCGTGAAACTCGGGCGTCGCGTGCAGTTCGACGACCTTGTCCTGATGCCAGGCAAAGCCCTGATTATGCAGGTGGCGCAACTCCGGGTCGGCCAGAAGGCGGGTCATCTCTTGCTCAAGGCGGGGCAGGTTCCGGTGGATGGTCACGTCTATATGGTCGCACCAATCCATGCGGATCCAGTAGTTCAACCCGATTGAGCGATCGACATGCAGCGCCCGCCCGCGCTGTCGTTTGACAAGGTAGCTGTCGGCAGATCGCAGGGCGTAGTGGTTCAACTGGATCATATCGTAGCCGACAGAGCGTTTGGAACTGCGCCACCCGGACTTGAGCATCTCGCGCGTTGTGACCTTGCCCGAACCATTGACCCACATGACCTGATCCGCCTTGTCCTCGACCAGCTTGTTGGGACGGTGGCAGGACAGCTTTTCGTAGGCACCGATGTTCTTGAAAAGGGTCTTGAAGCCCCAGACAGTATGGGGCTTCGGGCAAAATTTTGGCGCGCAGGCGGTGAATTGTTCAATCACGGGACGGTCGAGCAAATCGGTCACGCCGCCATGTCCAAAGAGACGCCATGTCATCGCCACGTTGGTGGCCGCCGGGACGCGCTGAAAGAAATCGTCCAGCCTGCCGTTGCCGCAGCGGACGTTGACGAATTCATCCACGTCGATATGGGCGATCCAGTCGGCGGCCTTCACGACGTCCTCTTCCAGCGCCGCGTCGAGCGCGAATTGCTGGGGAGAGTTCCCGGTCCAGCCGTCGTTATTGCGGTGATGGACAATGCCCATCCGGTCCAGCCGTTGCAGGATCGCGTCGGTGCCGTCGCTGCAATCGTTGGTGTAAATAAGGAAAGAGTCGAAACCGATGGCGCGATGATAGGCGATCCATTCGACGATGTAGGGGGCCTCGTTCTTCATGCAGGCGACGATCAGCCGTCCGCTGCTGCCTTGTGGGAGTGTGCGGTTCGGGGCGGGCTTGAAAGCCTCGGCCAATTGCGCCTCATCCACCCGTCCCAACCGGTTGTGCGGCTTGAAGGATGAGGTCTGAAGGCTCGCGAACTTCTCCACCGCGAGGGGCGACATGATCGCGCGTGCGGAGGGGCTGATCGCCTCGGTCAGGGTCGGATCGGGGGAGGCGTTTACGGGTTCGGCGGTGGCGCTCGCTGTGTCAACTTCGGTCCCCGCCTGCTGTTCTTTCTGATGCTCTTTCGTTGCGCGGTCGATCCGCCAGAGCCAGGCCAGCAGATATTGCGAGGCGCGAAACCCGTTGCGAGGCGCGGGTTCACCCCAGGAATATTTCCCCGGCGCGACGGTTGTCGGAGTCAGCTTCAGACCCGGTTGGTCCGCCAGCAAAGCGCTGATCCCATTGGCGAAACGGGCCGAGATTGGGCGCAGGGAATCCGCCGTCATCGGCTGACCGCCAATCCGCAGATCATCGAGGAACTTTTTCCACATCGGTCGCGGCAGAACCTTGTCCTCACGCGCCAGCAGTCGCAGAAGAAGACCATTCATCTCGCGCGCCCGCGCGACCCATTCCTCCGATGGCGCAGGGCGGGGCTGCCAGGGGTCCGCCTTGCCGATCTGGTCGGACAGATCAAACGTCGCGCGCACTTCTTCGGTGAACTCCGGGCGCGACCAGACCTCCGCGTCATAGGTGCGCAACCGGGTCGTGCCGGCCCCGAACGTGGCGTCCCAATGCGCGACCAACCTTTTGTAATCCAACCAGAAGGCCGGACCCTGCACCGTCGGAAATATACCTTTGGCCGGATCGGAGGGCGGCGTGACGGAGCGGCAGGTCTGCCACCAGTCGCGCTCCTTCAGCATGGCAAGTTCGAGGTCCAGCCCGCGTGCGCGCCCCTCCATCACTTGATCGACGTAGTGACGTACCAGCACCTCTGCCGGGTCGCCGACATGGGCGATGATTGCGATGTCACGGCTGAGCGGTGCCAGCAGATCGCGCAGGGTTTCCAGCTCCGCCCTGGTGGAGAGGGTCGCGGCGAGCTGCGCCGCCGACAGGATCAGCACGTCGGGTTTCGCTCGTGCCACTTCACGGGCAAGACCCTCGGCCACCTCGTCACGCAGCCGCGCCTGTTTGTCGGGGTCCGCAAAGCCGCGATTGAACCGGAGAGGATCAACTTGCTCGGGCGCGGTCACGGCCATGAACAGGCGCGTGTGGTTCTTGGCCCCCGGCGCACGGGGAAAGAGCACGCCCTTGCCCTCAAGCTGCGCGCGCTTGGCCGTCAGAACGTCCTGCATGCGATGCGTGCCGCAGCTTTCCAATCCGATGTGAAGCAGAATCTTCATGCCGCGCCTTGCCCCGCCTTCGGTTCGTCATTCTCGGGCTTGGCAGGGTTAACGTTGGCCTGTCCCCACCACGGGATATCGCGACCGATATGCGCGGCGAGCTGCGCCGCCGCATCCGGTGCGGCCACATCGAGCCGCAGGAAGGTCGGATCGCCTGCAAAAATCCGGTCGAGAAAGGCGTAATGCGCATCGATCCAGCGCGTCCGCTGGCCCGTGTCACGTCCATATCCGACCGGCAGACCGGGCAGGGGGTTCCGCTTGATCCGCTGAACGAGGTTGTTCCATTTCAGCATCGACTGGCTCAACGCGGCCGGGTCGCGGTAGCTGGCCACGAAACGCACGCCGGGATGATGGTGGCGGATCGCCTCCAATACGCCGAAATCCATCTGTGGCCAAGCCGGATTGCCATCGTGCATGACCGAGATTTCACCAAAGGCGTCGAATTCGTGCAGCCGTTCCAGCGGATCGCCCGAGCCGTAGTATCCTTCATAGATCAGGTGGCCGACAAAGGCGCCCTCGATCTCGGTCACATCGGTCAGCTTGGCGTGCACGCGGTGGTCCACGGTGCGCAGCCCGGCGCGGGCCAGCGCCTTGGCCAAAGTCGTGGTCCCGGATTTCGGCAGGCCGAGGTTGATGACGCGGAGGCGATCGCTCATGTCGCGCCCTCCTGATACGGCGATGGCGGCAGTGGCAGGCCGAGACTGGCGAGCAGAGCTTCTTCGTCGGGGCACAGCGTTCCGGCCGCCATCAACTGAGCTTTCATCGCGCGATAATCCTCCTGCGCCAACAGCTCGTCACGCTTGCCCCGGTGCCGCGCGCAGGCCTCATCGTGCAGCGCGGCGATCCCCGGCAAGGCTTTCAGCGCCGCGATTTCCGCACGCAGACGGGGCAGGTAGCGGTGGATGGATCGGTCCTCATGCGCGACGTCATTCCGCTCGCGCCAATAGGTGTCATCGAACGCGCGGTGTTCACGGTTCACATCGCCCCGGTCGTTCTTGACAAGGTAGCTGTCGAGCGAGCGCAGCGCATAATGGTTGAGTGTCGCGAACCGGCGCGCCCCAAAGGCCGGAAACTTGCGGATCCGTCGGGCGTTCGCGGCGACGAGAAACTTGTGCGGCACGGGCCGCCCGGATCCATCGCTCCACTGCGGACGTTTCTTCGGTGCTAGTTTGGATTTAAAAAACGGACGATGCGCGCCGTAGTATTGCAAAGGAAAGTCTTTGCGGATCAAACTTTTGACCTCGATCGCGAACTCGCCGCACCAGATGTCGGGATTGTGGCTGCGGTTGAACTGCTCGATTACGGGAAGGTCTTCAAAAGCCTCCACACCGTCATTGGCAAAGAACTGAAAATTCAGTGAGATCGCCTGCGGGTTGCCGCAGGCTTCGATCAGCGCCGGGATCGTATGATTGCCGACGTGGATGTTCAGGAATTCGTCCACATCCGCAATCCAGACCCAGTCGGCCTCCTGAACCACTGTGTGATGGCGCGAATCCTTCAGCGCCTCCATCTGATAGCCTCTCCCCTCCGCGGGGTTGGGAAGGTGCCGAACAATGCCCGCCTTCGCCAGCGCATCGAGCATCCGATCCGTGCCGTCGGAGCAATCGTTGGAGTAGAACAGGAAATCCGTTACGCCGAGCAGCCGGTGAAAGGCGATCCATTCAATCAGGAACGGGCCTTCGTTCTTGACGCAAGTCACCGCGGTGACACGCATCGCGTCATCCCCGCCGGCGCGGTTGGCCTGCTGGTGCTGTGGAGTCATCATCTGATCCCGTTATCTGCTCTGCTTTTGGGCCTCAGTTCGTAACCGGACCGCTTATTTTTTTCTTGGCTCAAGTGTTACACCTGCGTCTCACTGCGTCAATCTTTCGGGCTGGACCCCCGACCATGCGCTATATCTCCTGCTATTGACCTCGCGCCGCGCGCATGCAGTTCTTCCCCGACAGGAGAGGCCCCATGCACACACCCAAGACCATCGACGATATACAGACCATGCTCTCGGGGCAAAATTATGTCGCAGGTCGGGCACTTTCGACAGTTGTCTTCCTGTCCCTGACACTCGGCAAACCCCTCTTCCTCGAAGGCGAGCCGGGCACCGGCAAGACCGAGATCGCCAAGGCCATCGCCGCTGCCCTCGGTCGTCGCCTGATCCGGTTGCAATGTTACGAGGGGCTGGATGTCTCGTCGGCCGTCTACGAGTGGAACTTTCCCGCCCAGATGGTCGCCATCCGTACTGCCGAAGCAGCGGGTGCCACTGACCGCAAGGCGCTGCAGACCGAACTCTTCAGCCCGGAATTTCTGACGGAACGCCCGCTGCTGCAGGCCATGCGCCCCGATCCCGCCGGCGCGCCGGTCCTGCTGATCGATGAATTGGACCGTTCGGACGAACCCTTCGAGGCTTTCCTGCTCGAAGCGCTCTCGGACTTTCAGGTCACGATCCCCGAACTGGGCACCATCAAGGCGCCCGCCCCCCCCATCGTCATCGTCACCTCCAATCGCACGCGCGAGGTGCACGACGCACTGAAGCGGCGCTGCCTATATCATTGGGTCGAGTATCCCGATTTCGCGCGCGAGATGGAAATCCTCTCGGCCCGCGCACCGGACGCCTCCGCTGCACTGTCGCGCGAAATCGTGGCCTTCGTGCAGAAACTGCGCTCCGAGGATTTGTTCAAAAAACCCGGCGTCGCAGAGACCATCGACTGGGCGCGTTGTCTGCTGGCGCTCGACGTGATCTCCCTGTCCCCGCAGACCATCGCCGAGACCCTCGGTGCCGTGCTGAAATACCAGGACGACATTGCCCGGCTGGAGGGCGGCGAAACCAAACGTCTGCTGGACGAGGCGCGCGCGTCGCTCACTTCCTGATGATGCGCGCCAGCCCCCGGATCCCCAGACCGAGCCTCCGACCACCCCCCTTCGGATGTGTCAGCCCCACCCTATCCACACCGACCAGAGCGATCGCCGCATGCAACTGCCTGAGCTGACCCTCCCCGACGACCCGAAACTGGCGGAAAACATAACGCATTTCGCCCGTGCCCTGCGCCGTGCCGGCCTGCCTGTGGGCACGCATCACACGCTGGATGCGATCCGCGCGGTAGAGGCGGTCGGCTTCACCGACAAGACGGATTTCTACTGGACCCTGCACGCCTGCTTCGTGTCACGGCCCGATCACGCGCAGGTCTTTACCCAGTTGTTCCGCATGTTCTGGCGCGACCCCAAGCAGATCGAAGACCTCATGGCGATCATGTTGCCCGCGATGTCGCGTCTGGCCCAAAGCCGCCCGCCGGATCCCGGCGACACCAGGGCCTCCGCCGCGCTGACCGACGGGGCCGAGCCACCGGACGCCCCCGAGGACGAGTCGAGCGAAGAAACAGAGATAGAGATCGACGCCTCCCGCACCATGTCCGCCGAGGAACGGCTGCGCTCGCTCGATTTCGAACAGATGACGGTGGAAGAGGCCGCCGCGGCCCGGCGGATGCTTGCTCGGCTGACCCTGCCGGTGGCCCCTCTGCGCACCCGTCGGGCCAAGCCATCGCCACAGGGCGCGCGGATCGACACGGCGCGTACCTTGCGCAATGCCGTGCGAAACGGCGGCGAGATGCGCAAACTCTCCTATTCCGTGCCGCGGCTGCGTTGGCCCGCGCTGGTGACGATCTGCGACATCTCGGGGTCGATGTCGCAATATAGCCGCATGGTGCTTCACTTCCTGCATGCGGTGGCAAACGAAAAGGGCGCAGGTTGGGCCAAGGTCCATGGCTTCACCTTCGGCACCCGATTGACCAACATCACCCGGCATTTCCTGCAACGTGACGTCGACGCCGCCCTCGCGGCCGCAGGCAGCGAGGCGCAGGATTGGGAGGGCGGCACCCGCCTCGGGGACTGCCTGCATACCTTCAATCGTGACTGGTCGCGCCGTGTGATGGGGCAGGGCGCGGTCGTTCTGCTGATTACGGATGGCCTTGATCGTGGCGATCCCGACGTGCTCGCCGCCGAAATGAAAAGGCTGCATCTGTCCGCCCGCCGGGTGATCTGGCTGAACCCCCTTCTCAGGTGGGATGGCTTTGCCCCAAAGGCCCGCGGGATTGCCGCGATGCTGCCCCATGTGGACAGCCTGCGCGCAGGCCATTCGATAAAATCGCTCGAAGACCTCGCGATGGCGCTTTCGGACCGGGATGACCGGGGGGAAAAGGATCGCCTGCACCGCGCGCTAAGTGACTGAAATCCATCCTGCTATCCGATAACAATGAACTTGTTGAGATGCCGCGCGTTGCTCTCTCAAGTCCGCATGTATGCGGTCCTGAAAGGATGACACTATGAACAGCAAGTTTTTGAGATCCACCACCGCGATCGTTTTGAGCCTCAGCCTCACGGTCCCCCATGTCGCCATGGCTCAGACCGCCGCAGAACTGGAGGCTGAACTGGGCGTGGATACCTCTGGCAAAGCAGAAGCGGAACTCGACGTTCTGCGTCAGCAGTTGAACCAGCTCCGTGCCCAGGCCGCGACCTCTGGCGAAGCTCAGGCGGAAGCCGATGGGGACGCCGCGGCAACAGCCACCACCGAAGCGGAGGTGAAAAACGTGGCGCCGACTGACCCCGCGACTGCAGAGGCGGAGGCTGAGACGACCGCCGCACCAACTGCCTCGGCGGAAGCCGAGACCGCCACGGCAGAGCCTTCAAACGAAGCCGCAGCCCCTGAAGCAACGGCGACGGCAGAGACCGAAGCGACATCTGAAACCACCGCAGAAGCCGCTCCGGCGGATGAACCGGTTGCAGAAGATGTTGCAGAAGATAATGGCGCTGCGGCCAGTGCCGAAACGGGTGCGACCGATGGCAACACAACTGCCACGGCTGATACCGGTGCGACACAAAGCGCCGACACAACCGCCGAAGCCGATGCTGGCGAGTCCACTGCCGAGAGCGACGCAACTGCAACCGCTGAGGCCGAGGCTGCGACCAGCGCCGACACGACCGCCACTGCGGAAACGCAAGACGCGCCGGCCCAACAGCCTGCACAGCAGCCCGCAGAGCAGGATGACCAAACCGTAACTGCGGCGCCTGAGGCGCAGACCACGGCGACGACTGACGACGCAGCGACCGCTGACGCCACCACGACCAACGATGCGCAGACCGAAAGCGAAGCGCAGGAACTGGAGAACGCGCTGGCCAACGAATCCGCTGCGGATCAGGCCGCACGTCAGGCCGCTGCCGAGGCTGAGCAGGCCGAAGCGCAGACAACCTCCCTGGCGGCGAGCGCTGAAGGTGACGCCGAAGCCGAGGAAGTCATCGAGCAGACTGTGACCGAAGAGACCGCGCGCTCCTCCTCCGAGGAATTCGCAACGACGGCGGGCGCGACAAACGCCCAGGCGACGACCACTGCCAACACGTCGGGTCAGTCAAACGACGATGATGACGGTCTCGATACCATTGGCAAGATTGCCCTCTTTGGCCTTGGCGCGCTTGCGGTTGGCCAACTGCTGCAAAACGGCTCCGAAGTTGTGTCGAACTCTGGCGACCGTGTGGTCGTGCAACAGCCCGACGGCAGCTTCAAGGTTCTCAAGAACGATGACGTTTTGATGTTCCAGCCGGGCACCGACGTGAAGACCTACGCCTATTCGGACGGCTCCACCCGGACGGTTGCGACCCGTGATAACGGGATCAAGATCGAAACCGTGCGTGCCGCTGACGGCACCGTGATGCGCCGGACGCGCATCCTGCCCGATGGCCGCGAGGTCGTGCTGTTTGATGACACCGTCGTTGCCCAGCAGGTCAATGTGAACGAGTTGCCGCAGGTCACAGAGACGCGGAACACGATCAACTTCCAGCAATCGCAGACAGATGAGTTGCGTGCGGCGTTGGAAGCCCGTCCGGAAAACATTGATCGCCGCTTCTCGCTGAGTCAGGTTCGCAATATCAACGCGGTCCGTGAACTGGTGCCGGTGATTTCGGTCGACAACATCAACTTCGAGACCGGATCTGCCGTGATTCGCCCCGAAGAGGCCGAAGATCTGGCCGAGCTGGGGACGTTGATGCGCGAGCGGATCGACGCCAACCCCGGTGAAGTCTTCCTGATCGAGGGTCACACGGACGCCGTGGGCTCTGCCAGCTACAACCTTGCCCTGTCCGACCGTCGGGCGGAGAGTGTTGCACTGGCCCTTTCGGAATACTTCCAGGTGCCGCCCGAGAACCTTGTCGTGCAGGGTTATGGCGAATCCGATCTGAAGGTCCGCACCGGCAATGCCGAACGCGCAAACCGCCGCGCGAGCGTGCGCAACATCACTGCGTTGCTGACCTCTAGCTGATCGCCGCGCGATCATGGGGGCCCTCCACTTCGCGTGGGGGACCGGCCCTAGCGTAGATGATCAGGCAAATACGAAGGCCGGGCAGGGAAACCTGTCCGGCCTCTTTACGGCCCTCTGGGGATAAAGATGCTCCGACAAAGGTGAAGCATGGGCCGCGAGTCGATCATTACATTAGAAGGTCAACAAATCCTTGATCCCGCCTTGTTGCCTGCCCAAATAGGTGATGTCTTGCCGATCTGATCGTTGGACCGGGCTGGCCCGGTCGGAGATTCCGATCTGATCGCATTCCTGAATAGGGACCTCGCTGATGGACCGTATACCTGAACAGGCTCTCGACTGGCACCGTGCCGGTAAGGGCGCGGCCCTAGCGAGTGTCGTGGAAACATGGGGCAGCGCGCCGCGTCGCGTGGGTGCCATGCTGGCAGTGTCGGGCGATGGTGAGCTGGCCGGCTCCGTCTCGGGCGGCTGCGTCGAGGGTGCGGTTGTCACCGAAGCTCTCGATGCGTTGGACAGCGGACGAAGCCTCATGCTGACATATGGGGTCGCCGACGATGACGCCTTTGCCGTCGGACTGGCCTGTGGCGGCACGATCCGAATCCTGCTGCAACCCATCGGTACCGAGGGCGGCTTGCCGGTCGAGACACTGGAAGCGCTGTGCCGCGACCGCGCGGCCCGGACCCCGGTCGCTCACGTCATCGACACCGAGACGTGGGAGGGCAGCCTTGCCGGGCAGGCGGACTATCCCGAACGCTTTCGCAGCGACAGGTCCGGGATGCTTGAGGATCAGCGCACCTTTGTCGCCATTCACAACCCGCCCTTGCGGATGACCATCATCGGCGCGGTCCACATCGCGCAGGCGCTGGTCCCGATGGCGCGTATCGCAGGTTATGACCCCCTGATCGTCGATCCGCGCCCCGCATTTGCCGCCGAAAGCCGCTTTCCCGGTGAAACGATCCTGGACGATTACCCCGAGGAGGCGCTGAAAGATCGCGGGCTGGACAGTCGTACAGCGCTCGTCCTGTTGACGCATGACCCAAAAATCGACGACCCGGCGCTGGAACTGGGGCTGAAATCGGCGGCGTTTTACATTGGCGCCCTCGGCTCCACCCGCACTCACGCCAAGCGGGTCTCACGGCTGGAGGGCAGAGGCTTCGCACCCGGGGAGATCGCCCGTATCCACGCGCCGATCGGTCTGGATATCGGTGCAGCCGGTCCTGCCGAAATCGCCGTCGCCGTGATGGCTGAGGTGACGCGCGTCCTGCGGAGAGGCGCCTGAGGTGAAATTCGGCCCGCACCCCGTGGCCGAGGCCGAAGGCGCCGTGCTGGCGCATTCCGTCGCGCTGACCTCCGGGCGCCTTCGCAAGGGACTTGTGCTCACCCGCGGGCATCTCGACGACTTGGCCGGCGAAGGTCTGGATGATGTGATCGTGGCCCGACTGGAACCCGGAGACGTCGGTGAGGACGCGGCAGCCCGCCGTGTCGCCGAGGCATTGGTCCCCGATCCGTCGGCGGCGCGTCTGCGGATTACCAAAGCCTTTACCGGGCGCGTCAACCTGATCGCGGAGGGGCCCGGTGTGGTCCGTCTGGATACTGATCGTTTGAATGCACTGAACGAAATCGACCCGATGTTGACGCTGGCGACGGTGCCCGACCTGCAACAGATGGCCGAAGGCGGCATGGTCGCGACGGTCAAGATCATCGCCTACGCGGTTCCGGGGGCTGCGGTTGAACAGGCCGAAGCGCTGCTCGGGGACGCGAGGGGCGGCGCTATCGGGCTGGCCATCCCGGTGATGTGCAACGCGCGTCTCATCGTGACCGAAATCCCCGGCGGGGCGGGGGACAAGGGCGTGCAGGCGATTGAAAATCGGCTTCGCGCGCTCGGCATGACCTTGACCGAAGTGCTTAAGGTTCCGCACCGCGAAGAGGCTATTCGTAAGGCCCTCGCTGCACCGGATGCCACTGACCTCACGCTGATCCTGACCGGCTCGGCGACCTCGGACCCCTACGATGTTGCGCCAGAGGCGGTTCGACGCGCGGGCGGAGAGGTGTCGCGGTTCGGTATGCCCGTTGATCCCGGCAACCTCCTATTCATCGGCGACTTGGCGGGTCGTCCGGTGATTGGACTGCCGGGCTGCGCCCGTTCGCCCGCATTGAACGGCGCCGACTGGGTGTTATCGCGCGTGGTCTGCGGGATCGGCGTCTCAGCCTCGGATATCGCGGCCATGGGGGTCGGCGGATTGCTCAAGGAGATCCCGACCCGCCCGCAGCCGCGCGCAGGTCGCAAACGCGCCGGATCCGAGTGAACGCCCCCGGTCCGTGCCAATACTGACGCTCGTCGACAAGGCGCCAAAAGAAAAGCGGCCCCGAAGGGCCGCCATCATCGCGCATCGGCAATCGTCAGTCGCCTATTTCGGCAAGGGGCCGATCATCATGATCATCTGACGACCTTCCATCTTGGGCATGCTCTCGACCTTGCCCATTTCCTTGGTGTCCTCTGCGACGCGTTCCAAGAGTTCACGACCAAGGTTCTGGTGCGCCATTTCGCGACCACGGAACCGCAGCGTAACCTTGACCTTGTCGCCCTTGGCAAGAAACTTCTCGACGTTGCGCATTTTGACATCGTAATCATGATGGTCGGTGTTGGGCCGGAATTTGACCTCTTTGACCTCGATGATCTTCTGGTTCTTGCGCGCTTCGGATTCCCGCTTTTGCTGTTCGTACTTGAACTTGCCGAAGTCCATGATCTTGCAGACGGGCGGGCTGGCGTTCGGGGAAATCTCGACAAGGTCGAGCTCCACCTGTTCGGCCAATTCCATCGCGCGTGCGGGCGTCACGACGCCGAGGTTCTCACCTTCTGCGCCAATCAGGCGGATTTCCGTTTCGCGAATACGGTCGTTTACGCGGGGGCCGGTGTCGCGTGTCGGCGGCGCGTTATGGGGTCTGCGAGCTATGTCTCTGGTCCTCTTATAGCCAAGTGTCAGTGAGCGCGTAAACTAGTGGCGACGGGGGTTTCTTTCAAGCGGCAAATGGGGGAAAGGTTGCGCCGATCCCGAATCCAACTTGCGCGGGCATGGGCCGCTGTGGCTTAACTCTCCTCAACTCTCGGAACGGGCATCGGGACACATGCAAGGAACAAGTCTATGGGTAAGATAATCGGTATTATCGTGGCATTGGTCGTCGTCGGGGGCGTGGCCTTCTACACGCTTGATCAACGCGACGAAGTTGTCGAGGCAAACGGGTCTGAAGCCGATGTGACGGTGTCGACCGAAGCAGAGGCGGAGGTCGGAGCCACGACCGAGTCGGCAGAAGCCACAGGCGAGTCCGCTGACGATGTCGTCGACACGGTCACAGAAGCGGTCACGAGCGCTGTTGCCGCCGCAGAAGAAGCCGCCGCCGAAGGCGCGGACACCGTCGGGGACGCCGCCGCGATTGCGGCCGATAAGGTCGAAGAGGTCGCGGGTGATACCATTGCCGCGGTCAAGGACGCGGCCAGCGCCGCAGGGGACGCAGCCAGGGAGTCGGTATCGGCTGCCACGGAGGCCGTGACCCTTCCCGAAGGTGACGCGGATGGCGCCAGCGTCTCTGTCGACGCCGATGCGGAAGTCGAAGCGACGGCAACCACCACCGCGCCGGATGAAGCTCCGGCACCGGCACCGGCGACTGACTCGAGCGTCGCGGAGACGAGCCCGACCGACTCGACCACGACCGAAGGTGCATCGGTTGACGCGACCGAGGCCGCGACAGCAGAAACCAGCACAACCGTCGAGGCCGAGGCGGACGCTTCCACGACGGCGACCAACGCAAGCGCAGATGTCGCACAACTGGCCGAGACCACTGGTTTTTCCGTTGCGGAAATCGGCGAGGTCCTGACGGTGGATGGCTTTAACCTCGACAAGGCGATTGAGCTGGTCGACGCCGCCGAGATCGGCACGATGCAAAAGGCAGCTCTGAAAGCCAGCCTGGGCACGGTCCAGAACAACCCCGAGCGTCTCGCCGAGGTCCTGGGGCGTATTCGTGAATTGCTAGGCTTCGGCGCGTAATCACGCCGGATATCACAACGAGAAGGCCGGGTGAAAACTCCGGCCTTTTTCGTTTGTCGGGCGGTTTCCGTCCCACAGACTGTTTTACAGCCCGCTCATTTCGTTTTGATGAACCCAAACACCCCTTTGCCTATGCCCAAGCATATGTGCTCACAGGGGCAGGGCAGTGGTCGACTTGATTTCCTCCATCGACAACAGCGCGGTGACGTTGTGGATTTTCACCTCTGAAATCAACGCCTGGTAGAACACGTCATAGGCCTTTGCGTTCGGAACCCGGACCTTGAGAATATAATCGATGTCGCCTGCGAGACGGTGCGCTTCCTGCACCTCCGCGCGTTCGCGCAGGGCCTTCAGGAACGCATTCTGCCACTCTGCGTCGTGCTCGGACGTCCGGATCAGCACAAAAAAGCAAGCCTCGAAACCGAGCGCGCCAGCGTCCAGAATTGCCACCTCGCGGGTGATGATTCCCTTCTCGCGCATCTTGCGGATTCTGTTCCAGACGGGCGTCTTGGAGGAGCCGACGGATCGGGCGATATCCTCGATCGACGGCGTGGTGTCTTGCTGCAAATGCAAAAGGATTTTCCGGTCGAGTTCGTCCATTCGGGTCGCCATTCTTGTTTTCCTTCGTTTGCAGGGATTCCCGACCTAGAGGGGCAGGGAGCGCGAACACTGTCCTTATTCGGCTGAGTGACTGGCGCAATATGGGGAATATTTCCTATCTTACCAACAAGTCAATCCAGCCCGAAAGGCCGAAGCGATGCAGCATTTTCCGATCTTCCTTGCCATGGCGGACACTCGTGTCCTGCTGTCGGGCGGTGGTGCGGCGGCGCTGGCCAAGTTGCGGCTGCTCATGAAGACCCCCGCCCGCATTGAGGTTTACGCTCTCGACGCCGCGCCCGAGATCCATACCTGGGCTCGCCAGGATCGCCTTACCGTGGTCCCCCGTCCCTTGCAGGCCGAGGACCTGAGCGGGGCGACCCTGGTCTATGCGGCGGATGAGGATGGGGCTCGCGATGCGCGCACCGCGCTTCTCGCCCGTGAGGCTGGCGTTCTGGTCAACGTGGTCGACAATCTCGACGCCTCCGCCTTTATCACGCCCGCCATGGTCGACCGAGCGCCCGTGACCGTTGCCATCGGGACCGAGGGGGCCGCGCCGGTTCTGGCGCGCCGGATCAAGGCGGTGCTTGAGGAACAGCTTCCGCTCGCCACCGGTCCGTTGGCCGTTGCCGCCGCTGGGTTTCGCGACCGGGCGGAGCTTCTGCCGCACGGGCGTCCCCGCCGTGCCTTCTGGGCGGAGTGGTTCGATCGGGCGGGTCCGCAGGCCCACGCTGCCGGTCTCGATCTGGATGCGGCCTTGTCCGGTCTTCTGGCCGCGCATCTGGACGGTGCGGGACTGCGATCGCGCGTCACCCTCGCATGGACCGGCAGCGCGGATCCCGACCTTCTGGTGATGAAGACGCGCCGCGCCCTCGATACCGCCGACGTGGTGGTGCACGATGCCGACATTGCGCCGGAAATTCTGGAGCTGGCGCGCCGCGAAGCGGATTTCCTGACGCTTCACCCGACGGCCACGATCCCGCCTTTGCCGCACCTTCTCGCTCAGCGCGCGGCGAATGCGCGTCATGTCCTATATCTGTCATCTCAGCCCTGTAGCGAAGGCCTCGCCACGGCCATTCGTGTCGCCGGCCCCGACGTCACACTGATTCCCGGCTTGCCCGGCGAACCCACCATTCAGAGACAGGAGCACGCCTGATGCCCCGTACCTTCACCCCCAAAGTCGTCACCGCCAACGCCCTGCTGGAGGGCGACGTGGTTTACCTGACCGAAGATGACCGCTGGAGTCGCGATCTTTCCGAAGCGGAACTGTTGACCGATGAGGCGCATGCCGAGGTGCGTCTGCTGGACGCATCGCGCCGTCACGCGGAAATCGTCGGTGCCTATCTGGCCGACATGGCCGGTGGGCCAGCCGGCCCCGAGCCCACGCATTTTCGCGAGGATTTTCGTCGCACCGGCCCATCCAATTATTTCCACGGCAAGCAAACGGAAGATCTCTCGCGGAGCTGATCCGCGCCCTTCCATCCTCAGCCGCCGCCCAGGAGACCCCAAATGTATCGCTACAACGACTTCGACCATGCCTTTCTCGCCGAGCGTAATGCTCAGTTCCGCCAGCAGGTGGAACGCCGCATCGACGGATCGCTGACCGAAGACGAATTCCGTCCGCTGCGCCTGATGAACGGTCTTTACCTGCAATTGCACGCCTACATGCTGCGCGTCGCGATCCCCTACGGGTCGCTGCGCGCGGACCAGATGCGTCAACTGGCTCTGATCGCGGATCGGTGGGACAAGGGGTATGGCCACTTCACCACGCGCCAGAACATCCAGTACAACTGGCCGAAACTGCCCGAGGTGCCCGACATCCTCGACGCCCTGGGCGAAGTGCAACTCCACGCCATCCAGACCTCGGGTAACACTATCCGCAATGTGACGGCAGACCACTTCGCCGGTGCGGCAGCGGATGAAATCGCCGATCCACGTCCGGTAGCTGAATTGATCCGCCAGTGGTCGACAGATCATCCCGAATTCCAGTTCCTGCCCCGTAAATTCAAAATCGCGGTCACCGGTTCCCCGAACGACCGCGCCGTGGTCAAGTCACATGACATTGGACTGCGGATGATTCAGAACGATGTCGGTGAGGCAGGCTACGAAGTGCTCGTCGGCGGCGGTCTGGGCCGTACGCCAATGATCGGCAAGGTGATCCGTGATTTCCTGCCGCCGGCCGATCTGCTGCCGTATCTCGAAGCGATCGTCTCCGTCTACAATCAGCTCGGACGGCGGGACAACAAGTACAAGGCGCGTCTCAAGATTACCGTTCACGAGAACGGGCTGGATACGATTCGCGAAAAGGTTGAGGCTCGATTCGACGAGGTGAAGCGCGCATTTTCCGGCATCGATCAACAGATGCTGGCCGAGATTCGGGACCACTTTGCCCCGCCCGCGTTCCGGCAGGCCGAAACCAAGGTTTTCGATCAGGCCTACGAAGCCAATCCGGTGTTCCGCTCATGGGCTGACACGAACCTCGCGCCGCACAAGGCCGAGGGCTACGCGATCGTCACCGTTTCGATGAAAAAGCAGGGCGCGACGCCGGGGGATGCGACCTCTGCCCAGATGCGCGTGCTGGCCGACCTGGCCGAGAACTATGGTCACGACGATTTGCGCATCAGTCACGAGCAGAACGTGATCCTGCCCCACGTGCATAAATCCGACCTGCCGGCCATCTACGCCGCCTTGCGCGAAGTCGACCTTGCCACGGCCAATGTCGGGCTGATCTCGGATATCATCGCCTGCCCGGGCATGGATTACTGCGCCCTCGCCACAGCGCGCGCCATTCCGGTCGCACAGGAGATCGCGCAGCGATTTGACGAGCTGAAGCTCGAACATGATATCGGACCGCTCAAGCTGAAAATCTCGGGCTGCATCAACGCCTGCGGACACCACCATGTCGGACATATCGGCATTTTGGGGCTGGATCGCGCAGGGGTGGAAAACTACCAGATCACTCTGGGGGGTGACGGCACGGAAACGGCCGAAATCGGGACGCGGACAGGTCCGGGTTTTGCCTATGACGAAATCACGAACGCCATCGAGCGTATTGTACGCACTTATCTGGATTTGCGCGAGGGGACGGACGAAACCTTCCTGATGGCCTATCGCCGGGTCGGGGCGGAGCCGTTCAAGACCGCCCTTTACGAGACCGAGAAAGCGAAAAGCCATGCCGCCTGAGGCCGCAATGGACTTCAGCAACGCCCCTGTCCTGCCAGAACAGGCCGAGCGGATGCGCGCGCTGAACGAACGCTACCGCCATCACGGGGCGACGGCGGTTCTGGAAGGTGCTCTGCGCGACCCGGAGGCGGGGCGCATCGCGCTGGTCTCCTCCTTCGGGGCGGAATCAGTTGTTTTGCTGCACCTCGTGGCGATGGTGGATCCCGGCACGCCGATCCTGTTTATCGACACGCAGATGCTGTTTCCCGAAACGCTGGATTATCAGGCGGAACTGGCCGAACGACTTCACCTGCGCGATCTGCGCGTGATCCGCGCCAATCCGCTGGAGGTCACGCGGGAAGACCCCGAGGACAAGCTGCATCAGGTTGACACCGATGCCTGCTGCGATCTGCGCAAGACGCGTCCCCTGCAGCAGGCGCTGTCGCAATTCGATGGCTGGGTCACCGGACGCAAGCGGTTTCAGGGCTCCACCCGGTCAGAGCTTGAGTTCTTTGAGGCCGACGGTGCGCACCGCATCAAGGTCAATCCGCTGGCTCACTGGGCACCCGAGGACGTGCGCGCCTATATGGACGAGAACCGCCTGCCGCGTCACCCCATGGTCGCGCGCGGCTACCCTTCGATCGGCTGCGCGCCCTGCACCTCACCTGTGAAACCCGGCGAGGATCCCCGTGCCGGTCGCTGGCGCGGTCAGGACAAGGAAGAATGCGGAATTCATTTCGTTGACGGAAAAATGGTAAGAGGAGGTGCAGCATGAGCGTGATCGTCACCGATGAAGGCTTCGCAACCGAAGATTGGGCCAAGGGTCTGACCGACGGGCAGGTTATAGATCTGGAGTCCGACACCGATCCCGAAGCTCTCAGCATCCCGAACGCGGCCCTCATACGCATCGCCTTTCCCAGCTTCTCGGACGGACGTGGCTTTACCATCGCGCGCGTTCTGCGGCGGCGGGGCTATACGGGCAAGCTGCGGGCATTGGGCCATGTGATCTCGGATCAATATGCCATGGCGCGACGCTGCGGTTTTGACGAGGTCGAGATCTCTAACGAGCTGGCCGCACGCCAACCCCAGGACCAGTGGAAATTCCGCGCCGACTGGCGCGGGCACGATTATCAATCGCGCATGCGCGCCGGTTGAGCGAGTTTCCAATTTTGCAACGACACGCTAGAGGGGGGTGGCGACACCCTGAATACCTATGACCGAGGCCTTAGTGACCGACCAGACGATCCCCAAAGTTCCGACGCTGCCCGACGCGCAGACCGTGACCTATGTGAAACATTGGACGGACAAGCTGTTTTCGTTCCGGGTCTCGCGGCCCGCATCGCTGCGATTCCGCTCGGGCGAATTCGTGATGATCGGCCTTATGGGCGACAATGGACGCCCGCTTCTGCGCGCCTATTCCATCGCCTCGCCCTCTTGGGACGAGGAGCTGGAGTTCTACTCGATCAAGGTGCAGGACGGTCCGCTGACCTCGCGCTTGCAACACCTGAAGGTGGGCGATGAACTGATCCTGCGGCCCAAGCCCGTCGGAACGCTGGTGCATGATGCGATCCTTCCGGGCAAGCGTCTGTGGTTCTTTGCGACCGGCACCGGCTTCGCGCCCTTTGCCTCGCTCCTGCGTGATCCGCAGACGTTCGAGGATTACGACGAGGTCATCATTACCCATACCTGTCGCGAGGTTGGTGAGCTGGCCTATGGCGCAAACCTGATCGCATCCATCCGCGAGGACGAGATGTTGCAAGAACTGATCGGCACGGAGAACCTCGCCAAGCTGCGCTATTACCCAACGACCACCCGCGAAGAAAGCCCGACGATGGGCCGGATCACGGACCTGCTGCGTTCAGGTCAGGTCTTTGCCGACCTCGGGATCGAGCCGATCGAACCGGGTGCGGATCGGGCGATGGTCTGCGGCAACCTCGCCTTTAACGTGGAGATCAAGGAAATCCTCGAAGGCTTCGGTCTGCGCGAAGGAGCCAATTCCGATCCCAAGGAATATGTGGTCGAAAAGGCGTTTGTCGACTGATGGGGTAGGGTGGCGTGCTCAGGCTTGAGCATGCCCCTGTCTCACCTTACAGGTCAGGGCCTACGCTGTCACCGGCGGCCCGGCCCCTCAGGTTCCGTAGGCCTTTACCTCACCCATGACATCATCCGCCGCCGCGATCAGCGCGTCTGCAATCAACGCGCATTGATCCGGCGTCAGACGCGCGGGCAGGCGAGTATCACAAGCGCGCATCAGCATCGCGCGCGTCTTGGGCAGGTCCGGCAGAGTGCCGAGGAACTGCCAGTTCCAGAACGCTCGGGCATTGTCGCTGGACAGACCGAACACCTGCACCTTCACGCCGCGCGCGGCGGCGGCGTCCTGAAAGGCGCGTGTTTCGTCGTCACTGACCCCCACGAGGTTGAATTGCAGGCTGTCGGGCGCGCGGACCTCCGCTGCCAGCTTGGCCGGGACGTCGATCCATGGCGAGGCCGCGATCAGGGACGCGACGAGGTCATGATTGCGCCGCCCATCCGCGATCCGGCGGGGCACCTCGGGCAGCTGCGCGCGCGCGATCTCTGCGCTGAGGTTCGACAGGCGCAGGTTGTAGAGCGGCAGCTTGTTCTGCCAGCGTTCCAGCGCGTCGATCAGATCGCGCGAATTCTCGCCGTGCCGCGCCTTGTGCTTTTTCCACATATGCTCATAGGCGCCGGACATGATGATGGCGCGGGCGACCGCGTCGGCATCATTGGTGATGAGAATGCCGCCCTCGCCGGAATTGACCATCTTGTAGGACTGGAAGGAAAAGCAGCCGATCTGCCCGATGGTCCCGATCTTGCGCCCATCCCACAGGGTGCCGAGCGAATGTGCAGCGTCCTCGATCACCGGCACGCCTGCGGCGTCGCAGGCCGCCATGATCGCGTCCATGTCAGAGGTGTGGCCGCGCATATGGCTGATGATGACCGCCTGAACGCCGGGCAATTTGGCGCGGAAATCCGCAAGATCGATCCGGTAATCCGCGCCGCATTCGCACAGGACCACGTCGCAATCCGCGTGCACGATGGAGGAGGGCACCGCCGCAAAGGTAAACGCCGGGATCATGACGCGCGCGCCACGCGGCAGGGCCAGCGCCTTGAGCGACAAGAACAGCGCGGCCGAGCAGGAGGACACCGCCAGCGCATAGCGCACGCCCATCATTTCAGCGAATTCGCTCTCCAGCAGCGTGACAGGGGCGTTCTCGGGCGCGGTGTAGCGGAAGAGGTCGCCGGAAGCGAGCAGCGCCTCGACCTTTTCGCGGGCGGCCTCGGGAATGGGCTCAGCGTCGTAGACATTTGGGGGGAGCGTCATCGTTCGGCTTTCCTGAAAGTCATCTTTGGGAAATCTAAACGATGCCGGGATGACAGCCAAATGAAATAATTGCGACGGGGCGGCTGTCCCTTCGTCACACGCCGAGCCGGTCGCGTAGCGAAAACCAGCTCATCGCCGCGACGAGCAGGGGGGATCGCAGCGCGCGCCCACCGGGAAAACGGGTTGAGGGCAGGCGCGACATCGCATCAAAACCCGCCGCCTGACCCTGGACCGCCAGCGCCATCAGGTAACCCGCATGACTGGCGGTGCCGAGCCCGTGTCCCGAATAGCCCGAGGCTGACAGGATGTTCGGTGCAAGACGGGCAAAGACCGGCAGGCGCTTCATCGTGATCGCCAGCGTCCCACCCCAGGCATAGTCGATGCGCACATCGGCGAGGTGCGGGTAGATCTCGGTCATTGGCTTGCGGACCTTGGCGGCGATATCACGTGGGAAGCGGTAGCCGTAGTTCTCTCCGCCGCCGAACAGCAGCCGCTTGTCGGCAGAGAGGCGGTAGTAGTTGACCACGAACTTGCTGTCCGCGACCGCGATGTCCTCCCCCAGCACCCGCACGGCGTCATCGCCGAGGGGTTCGGTTGCGACGATGAAGTTGTTGATTGGCATGACGCGGGCGGCGACCTTGGGCTGCAAGCCGCCGAGATAGCCGTTGCAGGCGAGGATGACGTGATCCGCGGTGACATGTCCGGCGCCGGTCTGCACGGTGGTGGGGGTGCCCTCTTCTATCGCGCGCACTTCGGAACGCTCAAAAATCTGCACTCCGGCCCCTTGTGCCGCCCGCGCGAGGCCAAGGGCGTATTTCAGCGGATGCAGATGCGCGGCGTCGCGATCGATCACCCCGCCCGCATAGGCCGGGGAGGGGATGATCGAGGCAAAGCGCGCGGCATCCGGCGCTTCCATATGCGGGTAGTCGTAGCGCGCGGTCAGGTGCGCGGCGTAGTCATGCAGGTGGTGGACGTCCGCCTTGCTCACCCCGGTCCATGCGACGCCGGGTTTCAGGTCGGCGTCGATGGCATGCTTTTCGATCAGGCTCTTGGTGAAGGTCTTCGCGTCCTCGCCGAGCCGCCAGTAGAGCCGCGCATCATCGAGTCCAACCATCTTTTCAAGCGCCATCTGATCCTGCCGCTGCCCGCTGCCCAATTGTCCGCCGTTGCGCCCCGAGGCGCCAAAGCCGAGGCGCTGCGCCTCCAGCAGAATGACCGACAGGCCGGATTCGGCGGCGTGCAGCGCGGCGGAGAGGCCGGTGTAGCCGCCGCCGATCACGCAGACATCCGCGCGCATCGCACCCTTGAGCTGCGGGCAGGGCGCGAGCGGGTTGGCGGTGGCGGCATAATAGCTGGGCGGATACTGCCCGGCCCGGTCGTTGGCGTGGAGCAGGTTCATCGGTTCGTGCGGCATTTTCGGGGCGAGAGGAACCCTATGGGCTGAGCCTCCGGCGGGGATATTTGCAAAACCAAAGTGGGCCCGGCGCGCGCGATCATCAGACGTTGAGCAGGAGGTGTTCGCGCTCCCACGGGCTGATGACCTGCAGGAATTCGTCGTATTCGGTGCGTTTAACGATGGAATAGACGCGGCAGAATTCCTCGCCCAGGACCTCTGTGATGCCCGTCGCCTCGTCCATGGTGTCGAGCGCCTCGCCCAGGGTGCGGGGGAAGTCGCCGTCGCCCTCATAGGCGTCGCCACGGAACTGCTTTTCCGCGCGTTCCTCGCGCATCAGGCCGAGATAGCCGGCTGCGAGCGAGGCGGCGATCCCGAGGTAGGGATTACAATCCATGCCCGCGACGCGGTTTTCGATGCGTCGCGCGTCGGGTTCGGAGATCGGCACACGGATGCCGGTGGTGCGGTTGTCGCGGCCCCATTCCAGGTTGATCGGGGCGGCGTGGTCCTTCACGTAACGCCGATAGGAGTTCACGTATGGCGCGAGCAGCGGAATCACCTGTGGCAGATGGTGCTGGAGGCCGCCGATGAAGTTGTAGAATGCGTCCGTCTCACCGCCCTGCGGGCCGGTAAAGATGTTGCGCCCGGTTTCGGCGTCGAGGATCGAGTGGTGGATGTGCATGGCAGAGCCCGGCTCCTCCCCGATCGGTTTGGCCATGAAGGTGGCAAAGCAATTGTGACGCAGGGCCGCCTCGCGGATCAGGCGTTTGAAGTAGAAGACCTCGTCCGCCAGTTTGACCGGGTTGCCGTGGCGCAGGTTGATCTCCAACTGCCCGGCACCGCCCTCTTGGGTGATGCCGTCGATTTCGAAACCCTGCGCTTCGGCAAAGTCGTAGATGTCGTCGATCACGGGGCCGAACTCGTCCACCGCCGTCATCGAATAGGCCTGACGCGCAGCCGCCGGGCGACCCGAACGCCCCATCATCGGCTCGATCGGTTTGGCGGGGTCGAGGTTGCGCGCCACGAGGTAGAATTCCATCTCCGGCGCGACAACCGGGGTCCAGCCCTGATCCTCGTAAAGCTTGCAAATCCGTTTCAACACGTTGCGCGGGCTAAAGGGGATCGCCGCCCCCTTGCGATCATAGGCGTCGTGGATCACCTGCAGCGTCCAGTCCCCGGTCCAGGGCGCGGCCGTCGCGGTTGAGTAATCCGGGCGCAGGATCATGTCGGGTTCGGTGAAACCCTCTGAGCCGGCCGCATCGCCCCAATCGCCTGTGATGGTCTGAAAGAAGATCGAATTGGGCAGGTGAAAAAAAGACTGACGCGCGAATTTCGACGCCGGGACCGCCTTGCCACGCGCAATGCCGGGCAGGTCCGAGATGATGCATTCGACCTCATCGAGCCGGCGGTTTTCCAGATAATCCTGGGCGGATTGCGGGATCAGATTGATCCAGTCCTCGTTCATGCCGAAATTCCCTTGAGCGTGTTGGTAAGGCGGCGCACTTCGGCGGTGGTGTCGAGCGACCCGCCGAGGCTGGCCTTGGCGCTGGCGATGAGCGCGTCCGGAACCAGTCCGGGACCGCGCGTTTCCAGCAGCCCGGTGACTTCGGTAGCGCTGAATTCCGGGTGCGGCTGGATGGTGTAGGTCCGGTCGCCGTAAGCCAGTGCTGCGTTGGCACAGAAATCGGACTCCGCGACGACGCGCGCACCGGGTGGCCGTTCCGTCACCTGATCCTGGTGCCAGGCATTCAGTGAAAACGTTCCTTCCGCATTGCGGTAGGTCTGGCGTCCGACGGACCAGCCGCCGGTGAATTTCTCGACCTTGCCACCCATCGCCTGCGCGATGATCTGATGGCCAAAGCAGATGCCGACCAAGGGCCGGCCAGCGGCGTGAATTTGGCGGATCAACTCTTCCAGCGGCGGGATCCAGGGCAGGTCTTCATATGCGCCGTGACGCGATCCGGTGATGAGCCAGCCGTCGCAGGCCTCTGCGTCCGCGGGAAAGATGTCATCGACCACCGGATAGAGCGCGAAGTCAAAGCCCTGGCCCGACAGCAGCCGTTGGAACATGTCGCCATAGTCGCCGCTTTCCCGTTGCAGATCATCGGGATAGTGGCCGCATTGCAGAATGCCGATCAGCATAAGACACCAGAGGTTGCGAATTTGCCGGACGGTAGAGGAGCCGCCCGAGCGCCACAAGGGGTCGACCGGCCCGGCGCGACAATTCAGCCGCGCTCAGACCGCCTCAAGGTAGGTCACCCAATGCTGATCGCGCGGCATCTCGCTGAGGATCGCGTTTTCCTGCCGCTTGGTCAGCACGAGGTTACGCGTGAGCGGCGCAGGAAAAATACGCGACATCAATTCGTCGGACTCAAAGGTGTCGATCGCGCTGGTCCAGTCGGGGCGCAGTCGGGGCAGGTCGAGGTCATAGGCGTTGCCGTGAATGGGGGGTGGGGCGGTCATGGCATCCTCGATCCCCTCGAAGGCCGCGCCGAGGATCGCGGCGAGGACGAGATAGGGATTGTTGTCGCCGCCTGCGACGCGGTGTTCGATCCGTCGCGCGACTGAATGGCCACCGGGAATACGCAAGGCAGCCGTGCGGTTTTCATAGGCCCAGCACGCGCCGGTCGGGGCATAGCTGCTATCCACGAAACGATCATAGGAAGTCCCATGCGGCGCGAAGATCAGGGTCGAGGCCGGCATCGCCTCAAGGCATCCCGCGACAGCGCTGTGCAGGAATGGCGTGCCCTCGGGGCCGCCATTGTCAAAGATGTTGCGCCCGGCTTGGTCCAGCACCGAGAAATGCACATGCATGCCGGTGCCGGCCTCGTCGCGCAGCGGTTTGGCCATGAAAGTGCCGGCCATACCGAATTTGCGCGCCATACCCTTGATCAGCGACTTGAACAGCCAGGCGTCATCGGCGGCGCGCATGGCTTCGCGGTGTTCGAGGTCAATTTCGAATTGGCCCAGGCCGGCCTCGGAAATCGTCGATTGGGCCGGGATCTCCATATCGTCGCAGGCCTCGTAGACCGCCGACAGGAAAGCGTCGAAGGAATCGAGCTGTCGCAGGGACAGGATTGCGTTGCCCTGTAGCGGTCGGTTCGACTGCGGGTTCTGCGGTGGCATCAGGAAAGGGCCGCTGTCGTCGACGAGGTAGAATTCCATCTCGATGCCCGCACGCACGGTCCAGCCCCGACTGGCGTAGCGCTCCAGCACTGTCGCCAGCGCATGTCGCGGATCGCCGAGAAAGGGCGCGCCGGTATCGTGGTACATGCTCATCGGGACAAGGGCCGAGGGTACGTCGAGCCAGGGCATCGGCACGGGTCCGCGATCCGTGGGCAGCAGGACGCCGTCAGCATCGCCGCTGTCAAAGACCAGCGGGCTGTCCTTGATATCCGCGCCCCAGATATCAACGTTCATCACCGAGAGCGGCATGCGAACCGACCCCTCGCCCAGCTTTTCATAGGCCGAGCGCGGCAGACGTTTGCCGCGCATTTGACCGTTCAGATCAACCGCGGCCACACGAAACGTGCGAATATTTCCAAGCGTCATGTTTAGCGCACCAATTGGGGTTTTGCCCGGATCCGGGGCCGATTCCCCGCAGGGAGGTGTCGGTTGGGAGGCCGGTTGATACCTGCGTATATCCCGATGATCGCCGGGGTGAGAAGGATGAAATGGAGCGCGAGGACGGGATAGCGGATAAAGAGACTGAGCGTTGCGTCGGCGAAAGCGCTGGCGTCTCCAGATCGCTTTCGGGCATCGAGCCTGCGCAGGGCGTAGAGGAATTCTCCGCCACTGGCCGCGATGTCGGGGAACAACACGATCGCGGACACTGGCTTTCGGGGGGAAGGCGGGTCGTCCCGTTGATGCCTTGCCTTGTTGTCAGTATGTCTGGGCGTCCTCGCCGAACCACTTCAGGATCAGGGTGGTGAGCGCGCCGTCCTCTTTCATCGCGCGTAGAGCGTCGTCAAATGTCTCGCGCAGATCTTCGTCGCTGTCGCGCAGGCCCATGGCGATCCCCTTGGCCAGGGCGATATCCTCACCGACAAAGATGAATTTGCCACCGGAGTCCTCGACGAAGGGTTTCAGGTATCCCTTCCCGGCAATAACGGCGTCGACCTCACCGTTCTGCAAGGCCGCGATGGATTCATCAGGGGTCGCGAATTCGACCAGGGTGGCACTGCTCTCCGCCACATGCTCTGCCTGGATGGTGCCGGTCTGCGCCGCGATCTCGCCGCCCTCCAGGTCGATATCTTCTGAGACCGCGATATAGGCCGACAATACCGGGGGCATATAGGTCTGTGTGAAATCAATAACCTCATCGCGTTCATCGGTTATCGACATGCCGGCCATGATCGCGTCGTAATCGCCAGAAATGAGATTGGCGATCAGGGTCTCCCCGTCATTCGTGACCCATTCGCATTTCAATTTGGCGCGCTCGCACAGTTCGTCCCCCAGTTCACGCTCGAATCCATCGACCTCACCGTTGTCGTTGATGAAATTGAATGGCGCATTGGCCGCCTCGGTGCCGAGCCGGACAGCAGTCGTCGCGTGACTTTCGGCCAGTGCCATACCAGCAGTGAGAGCCAGCGCGGCGGTGGTCAGGATCAATGTCTTCATGATGGGCTTTCCTGTTTGGTATGACCGACATTCTCCGGCCCGTTTCCCCACGCGGCCAGTTTTCCTACACGGCCTGTGTTGCGCTGCGGCATGGCTGTCACGCACATGGGCGCGACGGAGCTGGCATAGCTTTCGTGAAGGTCGCAACTGCCAATGATTGGCGGGGCCTGCAAACCTTAGCTCTCGGGGGCGATTTCCCAAAGTAGGGCTTAGTTTGTGCGAAATTGCAACGGGGGCATGTCGGGCGCGGCGGTGCGATCGGCGGAATCCTGTCGCCATTGGCTGCCGCTATGCGGGGTCGGGACCGTGAGATAGGCGATCTCTTCGGCCGGGGCGACGCCATGCAGATGCAGGACTGCGCGATCCGACGCTGGCAATTGCGCAACTGTGGCCTGCAAGGCCTGACAGAGCTTGGCTCTCATATCGCCGGAAGCTGACACCGCCGTGACAAACGGGGTGGCAGGGGTGGCGCGCGTCTGTCCGATCACAGAAAGCCTGGTCGCCCAGGGATCATAGGCCTGCACCATTCGCCAGCTTTGCGCGTCGATTGCAGCGATGTCGGCCTTGCCCTTCGCCACCATCCGCGCCGAGGTCCGATGCGCCCCCGATGCGATCTGCGACGCGAAGCCAGTGCCCAATGTTTGCGCATGCGTGAGGATGGATGCCCAACCGGATTGCGATCGAAGCTCGTTGAAGGCAAGGCGCATCGCCCGCCAATCCCGCGGGGCCACCCAGTCATCCGCGCGCCGTACGACGATCTTGGAGGCATAGTAGCCGGGCGGGCAGCCATCCAGGCGATAATCCGGACTGGCCAGAAGCGTAACCTTGCCCTTCAGGCGCATCTGATACGGCAAGCTGCAGGTTTGGGAGAAGAGCAGATCGGGCGCTTCCCACTGCGCCCAGAGATCCTCGTGTCGCGTTAAGGTCTCGGGAGCCTCGACGCCCGACCGCGCGAGGCTGTCGTGCATGGCGCGCCATAGACGATCATTGGCCGGCTGCACCTCTGGCCAGTCGTACATGGGCAGGCTGGCGATCACCCGCGCGACACGGCCAACCTGGCTGCATTGCTGTCCTGATCGCTCACCCCGAGCAGCGATGCCACCAGTCGCAACAGCGCATCTTCCTCGGGTTCGCGTTGGCCATCGGCCATCACCACTTTCCACAGGGCTTGGATCACGCCGAGCCGGTGTTCGTAGGGAACCGCGTCCTTGATGGCGCGCGTAAACCGTACGGTGTCCGGCGCTTCGCGTTCCAGCCCCTCGGCCTCTGTAACAAGTCGCTCGGCGGCGTCGGGGGCGAGGCCATAACGATCCTCGGCAATGCGGCGGATCACCTCGCGCTCTCTGCTTTCGTACGACCCGTCGCTGCGTGCCACCCGCACCAAAAGCGCAGAGAGCGCCAACCGCGCATCTGTATCAACCAGGGGTTCAGGGTCGGGGCGGACCAGCCGCGTGAGGAAATCTGCAAACATACATGCGATATAGTCGAGCTTGGCGCGCGCGCCAATCACCTCGTCGCCAGCAGAGCGCAATGATGGCCATTAATTATGCGGCAAAGGTGGCATTGCATAAATGGTTAGTGTGTCATTAACGATTTGCTCGCCTAATGGTTGCGGTGTCAAAGTTTCGCCGCAATTCGGTGCAACGCTCTGGGTAGTGGCAGATGCCCGGAGACAAAAACAATAACCCGAATGGGGGGAAACGAGCGATGCTTGCCATAGTGCAGAAAGACTGGACGAGCATGGCGCCAGAGCGCCAGATATCGATGCTGAAAAAGTTGAAACCCGACATGCTGTGCAGTTTTGTACGGCGCGTCGATCCGAAAATCACCGATGTTTCGGTTCTGCGCTGGATCGCGGCGCGCCAGGAACTGGACCTCGGGACCGCATTGACACTGTTCTTCGCGTTCGAGCCGCGCCGGTTCAATCTGTTGCCGCGCGACGCGTTGAAAGACGAGGTCCGGGCAAAATGCGCGGTGGTCGACGCCCTGTGCCAACGCATCAACTGCGGATTTTACGTGCCGATTGCCGCGCGCGGCATGCCCAACCCCTCGCTGGTGTCGGTCTGGCTGGCCCGCCAGAAGGCGGATGCAGAGGCAGGGCGGAGGGGCCGCTGGGCCTTTGTCCCCGGTATCGTGGCGCCAATGGTTGCCGAAAAGAAAGAGCGTCCGCTCGTCGGGCGGATGAAACCGCGCCCCGGCTTCATCCAAGGTCTTTTCACACCGCTCTACGTCTCCAACCGCCCCGAAGCGAGCACCTGAGGACCAACAATCGCGGGCGGCAGGCACTCGCCGTTCGCGCGTTCGTCCGTCACCGGAACCGCGCGCTGCCTGGCAACGCGCTGCCGACCGCGCCAGAGCTGTGCAGATCCGATCCGCCAACGATTGGTGTGGGGAACGTCCGCTCCCTCGCATGACACCAAATGCAGTAGATGGAACCCTCAAACGAGGCGCGAGACCTCTTTCGCCGCGCGCACGAAATCCTTGAACAACGGGTGCGGCTCAAAAGGTTTCGACTTCAGCTCGGGGTGAAACTGGACCCCGATAAACCACGGATGGTCCCTGACCTCGACGATCTCGGGCAGGCGGCCATCGGGCGACATGCCCGAAAACCACAATCCGCATTCCTCAAGCTTCTCGCGGTAGGTCACATCCACCTCGTAGCGATGGCGGTGGCGCTCCTCGATCTCGGTTGCGCCGTAGACCTCGGACACCTTCGACCCCTTCGCGAGCGAGGCGGTGTAAGCCCCGAGGCGCATGGTCCCGCCCTTGTTGTCGTTCAGGTTGCGCGTCACTGGGTGGTTGCCCTGAATCCATTCCTTGAGGTGATAGACCACCGGCTCGAACCGTTTGCCACCGGCCTCGTGATCGAATTCTTCTGACCCGGCCTTGTCGAGACCGGCGAGGTTGCGCGCCGCCTCGATCACCGCCATCTGCATACCGAGGCAGATCCCGAGGTAGGGGATATTCCGTTCGCGCGCGAATTGGGCCGCCTTGATCTTGCCCTCGGTGCCGCGTTCTCCGAAACCTCCGGGGACGAGAATGGCGTGATAACGTTCCAGATGCGGCGCGGCGTCATCGTCCTCGAACAATTCCGCATCGACCCATTCGACGTTGACCTTGATCCGGTTGGCCATACCGCCATGGATCAGCGCCTCCTTGATGGATTTATAGGCATCTTCAAGCTGCGTGTACTTGCCAACCACGCCGATCGTGACCGTGCCATCGGTGGTATGAATACGGTCATACACATCCTGCCACACGGTCAGATCGGGGCGCGGCGCGGGCGAAATCTGAAACGCATCCAGAACGGCCTGATCCAGCCCTTCGCGATGATAGGCGAGGGGGGCCTCGTATATCGACTTCAGATCATAGGCGGCGATCACCGACTCCGGGCGCACGTTGCAGAACAAGGCCAGCTTGGCGCGTTCTTTTTCGGGGATCGGTTGCTCGGACCGGCAGACCAGAATATCTGGCTGCAACCCGATGGAGCGCAATTCCTTGACCGAGTGCTGCGTCGGCTTGGTCTTCAGCTCACCGCTCGCGGCCAACCACGGCAGCAACGTCAGATGCATGAAGATGCACTGCCCGCGCGGCTTGTCCTGCGCGAACTGGCGGATCGCCTCGAAAAAGGGCAGGCCCTCGATATCACCGACGGTGCCGCCGATCTCGCACAGCATGAAATCGACTTCGTCGTCGCCGGTGTTGATGAAATCCTTGATCTCGTTGGTGACATGCGGAATCACCTGAATCGTCTTGCCGAGATAGTCGCCGCGCCGTTCGTTTTCGAGCACGTTGGAGTAGACCCGGCCCGAAGAGATCGAATCCGTCATGCGCGCCGCGACCCCGGTAAAGCGTTCGTAATGCCCGAGGTCCAGATCGGTTTCCGCGCCGTCGTCGGTGACGAAAACCTCGCCATGTTCAAACGGGCTCATCGTGCCGGGATCGACGTTCAGGTAGGGGTCCAGCTTGCGCAGACGCACCGAATAGCCACGCGCCTGAAGCAGAGCACCCAGCGCTGCGGACGCCAGCCCTTTGCCAAGGGACGACACGACGCCGCCCGTGATGAAGATGTACCGCGCCATATGCGAAGGCTCCCGTGAGGTGTCGTGCGACGTGTCGCAAATTATGCCCAGAACGGTCCCTTCGGACCGCAGCATCACGGGGTTTGATAAATATCAGATTCGCGCCGGATTGTCCATCCGTACCGCTAGATGCTGTTGAGGGCGCAGGGCCGCCCTCAAGGGATGGTGGATCAGTCGGCGGAGGGCGTTAGCGCGCCACCGCCGGTCGGCGAAGGTGGCAAGAGCGACCCACCACCCGGCAGGCTCGTGTCCTCGTCGGCAGGGGCCGGCTGCACCGCTGCCGGGGCGAGACGATCCAGAACCGAAGCGCCGGCCGACTTTTCCGCCGCCACGATGGTCAGGACGATCGAAGTGACGATGAAGGCCGCCGCGAGGACCCATGTGACCTTGCCCAACGCCGTTCCCGCAGCCCGGCCCGACATGGCCCCGCCGCCGCCGCCCATGCCAAGCCCACCGCCTTCGGAGCGCTGAAGCAGCACGACCCCGATCAGCGCAAGCGCCAGAAGCAGGTGGATGATAAGGACAACGTTTTCCATATGGTCGGGCCTGTCGGTAATGCGTCATTGGGCCCCGACCCGGATGGGCGAAGCACGTTTGGCGGCTAGATAGGCCTTTCGGCAGCGGGCCGCAAGGCCTTTGGCCGCCCTGTGCCTGGCCTGCAGTAGGTTCGGCGACTTGGTGCAGATCTTCGGCGCAAGCCGTGCTGCCGTGTCCGCCTCGCATCCAGTCCGGACGGACCCGCGTCAAACTGTGCTCAGTTTCCGGTTTCGATCCCCTCGCGCTTTGGCTAAAAGGGCTCGGGTTGACCCCAAGCCGGAGGGATTTTCATGGCCAACGTTGTCGTCGTCGGCGCCCAGTGGGGCGACGAAGGGAAGGGAAAGATTGTCGATTGGCTGTCCGAAAGGGCCGATGTCGTTGTCCGCTTCCAAGGTGGGCACAACGCCGGTCATACGCTGGTCATCGACGGTCAGGTTTACAAGCTGCATGCCCTGCCGTCCGGCGTGGTGCGCGGCAGCAAGCTGTCGGTCATCGGCAATGGCGTCGTCCTCGACCCCTGGCATCTGGTGAAGGAGATCGAGACGATCCGCGCCCAGGGCGTGGATATCTCGCCCGAGACCTTGATGATCGCCGAGAATACTTCGCTCATCCTGCCGATCCACGGAGAACTGGATCGCGGTCGCGAGGCCCAGACCTCGGTCGCGAAAATCGGCACCACCGGACGCGGTATCGGTCCGGCTTATGAGGACAAGGTGGGTCGCCGCGCCATCCGTGTCGCGGATCTGGCCGACGGTGCCACGCTGGAGGCCCGCGTCGACCGCTTGCTGGTGCATCACAATGCGTTGCGCTCAGGCCTCGGGCTGGACCCGGTCGACACGGATGCGCTGCTGTCGCAACTGCGCGCAATCGCGGACGAGATCCTGCCTTATGCCGCCCCGGTGTGGAAGGTGCTCAACGACAAGCGCAAGGCCGGCAAGCGCATCCTCTTCGAGGGCGCGCAGGGTGCGCTTCTGGACATCGATTTCGGCACCTATCCCTTCGTGACCTCCTCCAACGTCATCGCGGGGCAGGCGGCCACCGGGTCTGGAATGGGGCCCGGTGCGATCGACTTCGTGCTCGGCATCGTCAAGGCCTATACCACCCGCGTCGGCGAAGGCCCGTTCCCGACCGAGTTGATGGACGAAGACGGCGAACGGTTGGGTCAACGCGGCCATGAATTCGGCACAACGACGGGACGCAAGCGGCGCTGCGGCTGGTTCGACGCGGCGCTCCTGCGCCAGACCTGCGCGACCAGCGGCATGAATGGCATCGCCCTGACCAAACTCGACGTGCTCGACGGTTTCGAGACGTTGAAGATTTGCGTGGCCTACGACCTCGATGGCGAACGGCTGGACTACCTGCCGACGGCCGCCGAACAACAGGCCCGCTGCAAACCGATCTACGAAGAAGTGCCCGGCTGGTCCGAATCCACCGAGGGCGCGCGTAGCTGGGCTGATCTGCCCGCCAACGCGATCAAATATGTCCGCCGCGTGGAAGAGTTGATCGAATGCCCCGTCGCCCTGCTGTCGACTTCGCCCGAGCGGGATGACACGATCCTCGTGACCGATCCCTTTCAGGACTGAACCCGCAAAACCCGGATCAAGCCAAGATCAACAAGGAGTTCCACATGGCGTTGAGTTACAAGGCCCGCCGCCGCTGGTCGCTGGTTGTCCTGCTGATCGGCCTGCCGCTTTATATCGTGCTGGCCGTGACCGTCGTGGGCTGGTTCAACCGGCCCCCGATCCTGGTTGAGCTAGGCATTTACATCCTGCTCGGCGTGATCTGGGCGCTACCGTTCAAGCTGGTGTTCAAAGGCGTCGGCAAGGAAGACCCCGACGCCGCGCCTCTACCGGAAGAATCACGCCCCGAATAATCACGCCCGGCTGGCCCAGACCCTCTGCACTTTGGTTTCGCCAAATATCCTGGGGGTGAAGGGGGCAACGCCCCCTTCCAGACCTCTCAGCCCAGTTCTTCCATCCGCGCCAGCGCCGCATTCAGCTTCGCCGCCTCATCCTGACGGGCCGCGAGGTTATCGCGCGTCTCGGCCACCACCTCATCGGGTGCGGAATCGACGAAGTTCGGGTTCTTCAACCGTCCCTCCATCCCGGCGATCTCCTTGCCGAGTTTGGCCAGTGTCTTCTCCAACCGCGCCTTTTCCGCGCTCACGTCAATGATGTCGGCCAATGGCAGGCCAAAGGTCGCGCCCTCGGCGGCGACGGTGATGCAGCCCTTAGGGAAAGTTTCGACCCAGGTGAGGTCTTCGACCCGTGCCAATCGCTTGATCAGCGTTTCGTTGCGACCCCAGGCGCCTTGTGCGACCTCATCCCAATCGGTGACGACCAGCGGCACTTTCAAACCCGCCGGCACATGCATTTGCGCGCGCGCCGAACGGATGCCTTCGATCAGACCGATCACCCAGTTCATCTCGCGGTCCGCGCGGGCGTCGATCAGATCGTCGCCATAGGTCGGCCAATCGGCGTGGATCAGCATCTTGGGCCGCGCTCCGGTCGCCCCCCACAACTCTTCGGTCACAAAGGGCATGATCGGGTGCAGCATGACCATGCATTGATCCAGCACCCAGCCCATGACGGCCTGTGTTTCGGCGCGTTCTGCCGCGCGCTCTTCCAGGAGCGGCTTGGAGAATTCGACATACCAGTCGCAGACCTTGCCCCAGACAAAGCGGTAGAGCGCGCTTGCCGCATCATCAAAGCGATAGGCGGCAAGGGCAGCATCTACCGTCTCGCGCACGCGCGCGGTCTCGCCGATGATCCACAGGTTCACCATGGCCATCGCCTCGGGCACCTCGGGCGAGGGCGCGCCACCCTCGTAGACGCCGTTCATCTCGGCAAACCGGGTGGCGTTCCACAGCTTGGTGCCAAAGTTGCGATAACCCGCGATCCGCTGCGCATCCATCTTGAGCACACCGCCGAGCGAGGCCATCGCGGCGTTGGCAAAACGCAAGGCATCCGCGCCGTATTCGTCGATGATCTCCAAGGGGTCGATGACATTGCCGACCGTCTTGGACATCTTCTTGCCCTTGGCGTCGCGCACCAGCCCGTGCAGGTAAACGTCCGAGAACGGCACCTGATCGACCACGGCCAGTTGCATCATCATCATCCGCGCGACCCAAAAGAACAGGATGTCCTGACCGGTGACCAGAACGGAGGTCGGGAAATAATTCGCCATCGCCTCGGTCTCTTCGGGCCAGCCGAGCGTGCCAATAGGCCAGAGACCCGAGGAAAACCACGTGTCCAGAACGTCCGGATCGCGCCAGACCGGATAGCAGAGATCAATCGGATTCTGCGAGGCGGTGTAATCCGCCAGCGACTTCGCCAGCGCGCTGCGCGCCGAGGCGCGATCCGCGACCTCGATCACCCTAGCATGGCTCAACGGTGTCGGCAGACGGTTCAGCACATCGGCGAACTTGCCCGAGACGGCATCAAATTCGACACCGCAATGCGAATGCTCTTCTCCGCGCAACAGATGCTGATCCGACAAAAGGCGCGTGATCTCGACCATGTCGAGCGCGCCATCGGCCTCATCATCGTGAAACCCCTCGCGCGCGAGGTCAAAGCCGTACCAGACCGGCACCTGATGGCCCCACCACAACTGGCGCGAAATGCACCAGGGTTCGATATTCTCCAGCCAGTGAAAATAGGTCTTCTCGCCGCTTTCGGGCATGATGCGCACGTCGCCGTTGCGCACGGCCTCCAGCGCCGGACCGACGATTTTCTCGGCGTCCACGAACCACTGATCGGTCAGCATCGGCTCGATCACCACCTTGGAGCGGTCACCAAAGGGCTGCATGATCGCCTTGGCTTCGACCAGCGGGACCGACAGGCCCGCACCCTCCGCATCAGACTTCAGCGCCGCCTTGCCAAGACGCGGATCATCCGCACGGGTCATCACGGCCAGACCTTCGGCAGTGATCTCCTCAACCACGCGGGCGCGGGCCTCCATCCGCTCTAACCCGCGCAGGTGATCAGGCACGAGGTTGAGCGTGTCGACCTGGGCACCATCGAAGGTGTCGCCTTCGGCGATCTGTTGCGCGCGCGCGGCGCAGATCGCGTAATCCTCGCCGTCATCGCGCAGATGCGCCGTGCCATCCATTAAACGATAAAGCGGGATGTTGCCGCGCTGCGCCACCGCGTAGTCGTTGAAATCATGCGCACCGGTGATCTTGACCGCGCCTGAACCGAAATCCTTATCCGGGTATTCATCGGTGATGATCGGGATCAGGCGGCGCTGATCCTTTGGCCCGACGGGGATCTCGCAATAGGTCCCGACCAGCGGCGCGTAGCGCTCATCCGAGGGGTGCACCGCGACCGCGCCGTCGCCCAGCATCGTCTCGGGGCGCGTCGTGGCGATGGAGATATAGTCACGCTCTTCGCGGAAGGTGACGTTGCCGTCTTCATCTCGTTCCAAATACTCATAGGTCGCACCGCCGGCCAAGGGGTACTTGAAATGCCACATATGGCCTGCGACCTCGACATTCTCGACCTCAAGATCCGAAATCGCCGTTTCGAAATGCGGGTCCCAGTTGACCAGCCGCTTGCCGCGATAGATCAGCCCCTTGTCGAACATCTCGACAAAGACCTTGATCACCGCATCATGGAAATTCGCCGTCACGCTGTCGCGGTCGGGATCGCCCGCGGCCCCGCCCATGGTAAAGGCCTCGCGCGACCAATCGGCCGAAGCGCCGAGCCGCTTCAATTGGCCGATGATGGTGCCGCGCGTCTTGACCTTTTGCTGCCAGACCCGCTCGATAAAGGCCTCGCGCCCCATCTCGCGGCGCGTCGGTTCCCCATTGGCGGCCATCTCGCGTTCCGTGACCAGTTGCGTGGCAATGCCCGCGTGATCGGTGCCCGGCTGCCAGAGCGTGTCGTACCCCTGCATGCGCTTCCAGCGGATCAGGATGTCCTGCAGCGTGTTGTTAAAGGCGTGGCCGACGTGCAGCGATCCGGTCACGTTCGGTGGCGGGATCATGATCGAGAAGGTCTCGTCCCGCGAAGCATTCGCACCTGCCTTGAAGGCGCCGCTCTCCTCCCAGGCGCGATAGATGCGATCCTCGGCCTCGGCCGCTTTGAAGGTCTTGTCCATCGCCATGATTGCTCCGCCTTTGACTGGTGCCCGCTTGGTCCGCGCCGGGAATAGCGAAATCAGCGGGGGAGGGAAAGGCCGCTTCGCCATTCGAACGTCTGATGCGGCGAGCGGCGCCTGCGAGACCCAACGCATGAGGATGGGTATAGTTGCCCGCCGGGTCAGATGAAGCAGCGCGATTATCCCGTGACGCGATGCGAGGGGCCGGTCTGTCGGATAAGGTGACACGGGTCTGTGGTCATGGTCCGGCTCGGGCGGATTTGGTCGCTGCGTCGTAGCCAGCACTGGACACCGCCGGGTCTCCCGTTAGTGTCCCCCACAGCGGCCTATGGAGGAAATCATGGAAAAATTCGGTAAAAGCCAATCTGTCACGCGGGTTGAAGATGTGCGCCTGGTGACAGGTCATGGACGCTACGTGGATGACATCGCGCCGGAAAATTCGTTGCACCTTTACGTCTTTCGATCCTCCGTGGCGCATGCGCGGATCACCGGTCTGGATGTCACCGCTGCGCGCGAGGCAGAGGGTGTGCACCTTGTCGCCACCGCCGAAGACCTCGCCGCCGCCGGGATCACCGAAGGGTTGTCCTGCGTCACCGTGGAAAACCGCGACGGGACGACAGCCGCCAACCCCAAGCACCCGGTTCTGGCCGAGGAGCGGGTGGTCTGGGTCGGACAGCCCGTCGCCATGATCGTCGCCGAGACCCCCGAGGCGGCAAAGGACGCCGCCGATCTGATCGAATTCGACTATGACGATCTGCCCGCACAGATGACGCTGGCCAAGGGCGACACGGATCTTCACCCAGAGGCGCCCGGTAATCTCGCCATCGACTATCTCCTGGGCCGGGAGGATGAGACCAAGGCAGCCTTTGACGCCGCCGCCCATGTGGTGCGCACCAAAGTGGGGGACAACCGCGTGATGGTCGCCAGTCTCGAACCTCGGGGATGCTACGCCGAGTGGAGCAATGATCGGATACATCTGGCCGTAAACGGGCAGGGCGTCTGGGGGTCCAAGCGCGAGCTGGCGCGCCTTATGGCGCTGAAGGAAGAACAAGTGCGCGTCACGACACCCGATGTCGGCGGCGGATTCGGGATGAAAAGCAAGCTCTACCCCGAATACATAATGGCCGCCTACGCCGCGCGGTTCCTCGACCGTCCCGTGCGCTGGTTTGCCGATCGCACCGAATCCATGCTGTCGGACAATGGCGCGCGTGACCTCACCCATGAGGTCGCGATGGCGTTTGACGAGGATTTGCGCCTGACCGGGTATCACGTGAAGACAAAGTGCAACCTCGGTGCGTACAACTCGAATTTCGGCCAGTTGATCCAGACCTATCTGTTCGGACGGGTGCTGATGGGGGTCTACGACTGCCAGAACGCGCTGCTTGAGGTCGAGGGCTACTATACCAACACCACGCCCACCGACGCCTATCGTGGGGCCGGTCGGCCCGAGGCGAACTACCTGCTGGAACGCAGCATGGATTATGCCGCGCGTGCGTTGGGCGTGGATGGCTGGGATTTGCGGCGCCGCAACTTCATCAAACCGAAGGACTTTCCTTACAAAACGGTAACGGATGAGTTGTACGATGTCGGGGAGTTCGAGCGTCTGCTGGACCGCGTTGCGGAAACCTCCGACCGGCAGGGATTCGAGGCGCGCCGCGCCGAAAGTGCCGCGCGTAACAAGTTGCGCGGCATGGGCCTGTGTTATTACATTGAAAGCATCCTTGGCGACGCTAGTGAGGGGGCGAAGGTCGAATTCATGGACGATGGTCGGGTGAATATTTACGTCGGCACCCAGTCCAACGGGCAGGGCCATGAAACGGTCCACGCCCAGTTCCTCTCCGACCAGACCGGCATCCCGCAAGAGATGATCAGCGTCGTGCAGGGTGACAGCGATCTTATCGCGCAGGGCGGCGGCACTGGCGGGTCGCGATCCGTCACAACGCAATCCAACGCGACTCTCGCCGTGGTCGGCGACATGGTCGAGGCGTTCTCGGCCTTCCTCGCGGAGCGGATGAATGTGGATGCCGATGACGTCTCTTTTGACGAGGACGGGTTTCGCATCAAGGGGTCCAATGCCTCTCCGACGATGGTGGATGTGGCCGACATGGCCCGCGAGGCCGGGCGAAGCGATCTGCTGAAGCACGAAGCCCGCGCGACCCTTCCGGGCCGGTCCTATCCGAACGGTGCCCATGTGGCGGAGGTGGAGGTCGATCCCGAAACTGGGGAGGTCAACGTGCTCGCCTATACCGTGGTCGACGATTTCGGCAATCTCATCAATCCAATGCTGGCCGAAGGACAGGTCCACGGCGGCGTCGCCCAGGGTATGGGGCAGGCGCTGATCGAGCACGTCGCCTATGACGAGGATGGCCAACTGTTGACCGCCAGCTTCATGGATTACGCGATGCCCCGTGCGACCGACATGCCCTTTGTCGGGTTTTCGACCGAGCCCGTCCCATCCACCGCTAATCCCATGGGCATGAAGGGCTGCGGCGAGGCGGGGACCGTCGGTTCCATGGCCGCGACGGCCAACGCCGTGATGGACGCGCTGTGGGAACGCGGCGTCCGCCGGGCCGACATGCCGTTCACACCACGCCGCGTTTGGGAGATGCTGGGTGATGTTCGACCGGCTGACTGACGGCCTTCTCAAGGTCATTCAGCCGCGCTGGCTGTTCCGGGCGCGGCGCAAGGCTCCCGGTGTCCGGCGTGGTCCGGTCACGCATGTCATCATTCTCGATGGCACCATGTCCTCCATGGAGACGGGTGAGGAAAGCAACGCGGGACTTATCTATCGGCTGATGTCGGACCACGCCGGCCCAGAACTGTCGGTTTACTACGAGGCCGGAATCCAGTGGACCAGCTGGAAAAACACCCATGAGGTGATGATGGGACGCGGCATCAATCGCCAGATCCGTCGCGCCTACGGCTACCTTGCTTCGCGTTACCGGCCCGGCGACCGAATATTTTTCTTTGGCTATTCCCGTGGGGCCTATGCCGTGCGGTCGCTCGCGGGGGTGCTGGACCGCGTCGGCTTGCTTAAGGCGGACTGCGCGACCGAGCGCAATGTGCAACTGGCCTACCGCCACTACCAGGCCGGCGGGCAAAGCGACGCGGCGCAGGTCTTTGCGCGGGCCAATTGTCACGAGCACGCGGCGGTGGAGATGATCGGCGTCTTTGATACGGTCAAATCGCTCGGCCTGCGGCTGCCGATAATGTGGCGCCTGACAGAGCCGCGCCATTCGTTTCACAACCATGCCATGCCGAAATGCGTGAAGGCGGGGTTCCATGCGCTTGCGCTTCAGGAATCGCGCGCGGTCTACCGACCGGTGATGTGGCACAGTAATTCCGACTGGGCCGGACGGCTGGAACAGGTCTGGTTCGCCGGGTCGCATGGCGATGTTGGCGGGCAGCTCAGCGGTTTTGCCGAGGCGCGCCCGTTGTCCAACCTGCCTCTGGTCTGGATGCTGTCGCAGGCCGGTCTATGCGGCCTGCCCTTGCCCGACCACTGGCGCGACCGCTTCCCGACTGATGTGATGGCACCTTCGGTCGGCATGTGGCACGGGTGGAGCAAATTTTTCCTCATCCGCGAAAAGCGGCAGATGGGTCTCGACGCCTCGGAACGCATCCACGAAAGCGCGATTGCCCGCGGTCTTCAGTTCCCGGTGCGCCGCGCGGTTCATTTGTCCTGAGCAGGCGGCTGCATGACGATGCAGGTGGTCGATCCGGTGGCGTAAAGCTTGCCGTCCTTGACGCCCCTCAACTCACCCACCGCCACGCCGGTTGAACGCCCGACGTGCTGGGCGGTCCCGATAGCCGCGACTTCGACGCCGGCGGGCACGGAGCGCAGCACATTGACCTTGTATTCCAAGGTGGTGAAAGCCGTTCGGGCGGGGAGCCGTGTCAGCACCGCACAGGCCATGCAGCTATCAAGAAGCGTGCCGTACCAGCCACCGTGAATCGCCCCGGTTGGATTGGCGAAAGCGGCCTGCGGGGTCCCTGAAAAGACGACGCGTCCTTCGGCGACCTCGGACAGGCAATAGTTCAGCACCGCGGCGATCGGTGGCGGGGGGCTGAGACCATCGAGCATCTTTTGCATCTGGGCAAGCCCGGACAGCTGGCTGTCGTCTTCCGGCCCAGTCTCGGGTGAGTGAGATTTAGGTAAGCCAGTCTGGGGCGCGTGGGCAGTAAGATTCTCGGGGGCAGGTGGGGTGGCTGAGTTATGCATCGCGATTTCTCCTACCCGGCAAGCTAGTCCCAGCGCGGCAGAGGTTCAATCGCGATTCCGGTGGCTTAGGGTTCCGGCAGTAGGAAGGAAATCGCCTGGAAGCACGCGCCATCAGCCGCGTCGTGCCCTCTCGGCTTGCATCCTAGGCGACGTTTTCCAGCCGCACATCCGGCGTCACACCCAGCGCGTGGCAGACGTCGCGCGTCAACTCCGGCCGGTTCAGCGTGTAGAAATGCAGGCTCTCCACCCCTTCGGACAGCAGATCCGTGCACATCTCCGTGCAGAGCGCCGTCGCCAGCAGGTCCTGACGGTCGTCCCGTGCCGCCTTGTCAAAGGCCTCATCCAGCCAGGCGGGGATGTTCGCCCCACAGCCAGCGGCGAATTTGCGCATGCCCTTCCAGTTCTCGATCGGCAGGATCCCCGGAACGATCGGCGCGGTGATCCCGGCGGCGGCGCAGCGATCCCGGAACCGCAGGAAGGTCTCGGTCTCGAAAAAGAACTGAGTGATCGCCTCGCTCGCGCCCGCGTCGAGCTTGCGCTTGAGGTAGTCGATGTCCGCCGCTTCATCCGCCGCATCTGGGTGACGCTCGGGGTAGGCCCCGACGCGGATGGTGAACTTGTCCTTGACTGCCAGCGCTTCGATCAGCTCGACGGAATGGGCGAATCCTTCGGGATGCGGCGCGAACTTGCCCGTTCCCTTGGGCGGGTCGCCACGCAGCGCAACGATTTCGGTCACACCGGCCTCGGCAAAGCTGTCGGCGATGGCCAGCGTCTCTTCGCGCGTGGCATTCACGCAGGTCAGATGCGCGGCGACGTTCAGACCGGCGTTCTTGTGCAAGGTCGCGACCGCATCGCGCGTCAGGTCGCGAGTCGTGCCGCCCGCGCCATAGGTCACAGAGACGAAACGCGGGGCGAGAGGCGACAGGACCTGCACGGTATCCCACAGCCGGAAGGAGGCTCCCAGATTTTGGGGCGGAAAGAACTCGAAGGATACACTCGGCACGGTCATGATTTATTCCTTGGGTTAGGCCCCCGGATCGGAGCCTGGATTCGATCCTCAGTCGTCAACTCTCGTCGTCTTCAGCCCTTGTCGCAAAAGCAGCTATGTGAAACAAGTTCATAACTTTCACGAACTTCATGAGCGCAACTCACAAATGCATATCGAGTTCCGTCATCTCCGCACGATCAAGGCGATCCATGATGCGGGTGGATTGCAAAAAGCGGCAGACATCTTGCATATCACGCAATCGGCCTTGAGTCACCAGATCAAGGGGCTGGAAGATCAGGCCGGGGTGGAACTGTTTGTGCGTCGCTCCAAACCGCTGAAGCTGTCGGCGGCAGGCCAGCGCATTCTGCGCCTGGCCGAGCGGATATTGCCCGAGATCGATGCGCTTCAGGCCGAATTCGAAGCGCTTCACGAGGGCTCCGCCGGTCGCATGCATCTCGCGATCGAATGTCACGCCTGCTACGACTGGCTGTTCCCGGTTCTGGAACAGTTCCGCCGCGCCTGGCCGGAGGTTGACGTCGATATTCGCCCCGGCTTCAGCTTTGACGCCATGACCGCGCTGCGCAAGGAGGAGGTCGACCTCGTCATCTCCTCCGATCCTGAGGATGGCGATGAGACGGTTTTTGCCCCCCTGTTTGATTATTCGCCGGTTCTGATCATCCCCGCCACGCACGATCTGGCCGCCAGGCCATTTGTCGAAGCGGCGGACTTTGCAGGCGAGACTTTGCTGACCTATCCCGTCGAACGGGCGCGCCTGGACGTTTACAAACTGCTTCTGCATCCCGCCGGGGTCGAACCCGCGACCATCCGTCAGGTGGAGCTGACGCCGATGATCCTGATGTTGGTGGCCTCGGGGCGGGGTATTACCGTGCTGCCCGACTGGGTGATGAACAATCAGCACAACCGCGCCGAATTCGCCACCCGCCCCCTCACGTCCCAAGGCCTGACGCGGCGCATGTTTGCGGCCTCGCGCGCAGAGGACGCCGACAAGCCCTACCTCGCGCATTTCGTCCGTCTGGCCCGGACCGAAGCGGTCAAGCTGCAACGCGGCTGAGCCAGAGCGCCCGCCGCCGCGCCCCCTTGGCAAGAGGCCATGCGCGGTCTATACGCGCCACCTGTTATCAGGAGCCCACCCCATGACGCTCAGCGCCAATATCAACATCATGAAGAAGGCCGCTCGCAAGGCTGGCCGCAGCCTCGTCAAGGATTTCCGCGAGGTCGAGAACCTTCAGGTGTCGATGAAGGGCGCGGGCGATTTTGTCAGCCGTGCCGACATTGCCGCCGAAGCGATCCTCAAGACCGAATTGATGGAAGCCCGCCCGACCTATGGCTGGGTCGCCGAAGAGGGCGGCGAAGAGGCCGGGCAGGATCCGACACGCCGCTGGATCGTCGATCCGCTCGACGGCACTACGAATTTCCTGCACGGGCTGCCGCATTGGGCCGTTTCCATCGCGCTGGAGCACAAGGGCCAGATCGTCGCCGGGGTGATCTATGACGCCGCCAAGGACGAGATGTTCTTTGCCGAAAAGGGTGAAGGCGCCTGGATGAACGAAAGCCGCATCCGCGTGTCGGGTCGCCACCGGATGATCGAGTCGATCTTTGCCACCGGCGTACCCTTTGGCGGTCGCTCCGATCTGCCCGCGACGCTCAAGGATCTCGCCCGGATCGCGCCCGCCTGTGCCGGGGTGCGACGCTGGGGCTCTGCCGCGCTGGATCTCGCCTATGTCGCCGCCGGTCGGTACGACGGGTTTTGGGAGCGTCGCCTGAACGCCTGGGATATGGCCGCCGGGATCGTGATCCTGCGCGAAGCCGGCGGGCTGGTCGAGGCGCTGACCAAGGGTGAAGATATCCTGACCAGCGGTGAGATCATCGGCGCAAACGAGGCGATCTTTGACCAGTTCACCAAGGTCATCCGCGACACTTGATCGACCGTGCCACTGCACGCACCCTCGCGATATGCCATGGTGACATTACCATAGGGTGAACCCTGTCGCCTCTCGCTGGATCGTGTCCAGAGCGTCGCGAGTCATGCGGCGTGCGCTCAGCGTCGCCGCCGGACCTTTGGCACGTTCGAGCGCGCGAACTGGTAATCCGCCGCCGGATGATCCGGGTGTCCATGGGTGCGCGACCAGAAACGGAAGCCGCCGAGGCGCAAAAAGATCGGCACGCTCAGGATCAGACCGATCGCGAAGCCGCCCGCGTGCGCCCAATAGGCGACCCCGCCCGCCTCCAGATTGGCCCCCAGGCCGTTCATGAATTGAAGCGTGAACCACAAGCCCAGCATCAACCAGGCCGGTACCGGGAAGACCCGGAAAAAGACAATGAAGATGATCAGGATGTCGACCTTCGCGCGCGGGAACAGCAAGAGGTACCCCCCCATCACCCCCGCGATCGCCCCCGAGGCCCCAACCATCGGAATCGGCGAATAGGGCGAGGCGACATATTGCACCAGCGCCGCCCCTATCCCGCAGGCGAGGTAGAAGAGGGTGAACCAGACATGGCCCATCTCGTCTTCGAGGTTGTCGCCGAAGATCCACAAAAACAGCATGTTGCCGCCCAGATGCATGAACCCGCCATGCAGGAACATCGAGCTCACGAGCGTAAGAAACCCATCGCCAGCCGAGAGGCGCGCCGGAATGAGCGCGTAGGTGGAGAAGAAGTCGTCCAGAGCGCGAGGATCGGACGAAAGGCCCGCATAACCCAGGAATACGGCGACATTCACCGCGATCAGCAGCCAGGTGACATAGGGCCTGCGCCCGGAGGGGTTGTGATCGCGCAACGGAAACATGCGCCCAAGCTGAAGCCGGCACCGGACGAGGTCAAGTCAAACGCCTGACGCGGGGCGATTTTTTCCGGGTATCGCGTCGGCGTGGCGACAGATAGCATGCAGCGCTGCGACCTCGCGACTGGCGCATCCTCTGACTGGGGCGAGGGGGGAGCGGACTGTGTCCTGCCCTTCGCCGATCCATACAAGGTTGCCGATCCTGCTTGCGCAGGCGTCGGGTGTGGGCGTCGTTGCCCGTGGCGGGCAATTACCGGAAATGTGATGCTTTACGAGGCTTTCGCCTGCCCGAATCCGCCGCCAAGCCCGCGTCAATCATCGGCGCGCGCGTCATGGGATGTCAGACACATCAGTGCCGCGAAGGGAGGGCGATTTCCCTTATCTCTGGCCTAGAAGCGAATTGTTCTCAGCCCCTTGAGGCGATAAAGAGTTATTCAGGTCCGATATAGACGGAACGGGCCTTTGCGGGCGTGATGGAATGGTAGACATACCAGACTTAAAATCTGTTGGGCCTTGTGCCCGTGTGGGTTCGAGTCCCACCGCCCGCACCAAACAGCTTTCGTCAGAAAGGTGGTCAAACTCCGATCTTTGCACTAGAGCGGCAGCGGTTTTGCGAAAACCGCGGGCGCTGATACGGTTCGAACTTTGTCCCTTCTAGCGCACCCACCCTCTTTATTCCAATGGCTTGGAGGGCGATGCCCCCCAAAACCTACTCGCGCACACCCGCATAGGACGCCTGCCATTCCTCCACTTCCTCGTCCGTGATCTTGCGGAAGAGGTTGTCGGGCACAGCGAACGCAGCACCCGGCGTCAGCGCGTTCAGCGTCGCGGCGAGATCCGTGGGCCAGGCTTCGGGGCCTTCGGGCATGGCGCTGGCCATCGCCTGGGCCGCGTCAGGGATGAAGGGGGAGGAGAGCGTCGCGTAGAACCGGATCAGGTTCAACGACAGGCGCACGATGGCGGCGGCGCGGTCGGGGTCTTCCTTGTAGGCGACCCAGGGCGCGGCGGATTGCAGGTATTCGTTGCCCAGCACCCAGATCGCGCGGAGTTCCTGCGCCGATTTGCGCACCTCCATCGCCTCCATCTGGCGCTCGTAGGCGGCAAGGCGGGTGGTGAGGTCGGCGATCAGGGTCTCTTCCTGAGGGCCGTAGCTACCGCCTTCGGGGACGATTTCGCCGAATTTCGAACGGCAGAATTTCGTCACCCGCGAGACGAAGTTGCCGAGCACGTCGGCGAGGTCCTTGTTCACCGAGGTCTGGAAATTCTCCCAGGTGAATTCGCTGTCCGAGGATTCGGGCGCGTGGCTCAGCAGCCACCAGCGCCAGTAGTCTGCCGGCAGGATCTCCAGCGCCTGATCCATGAAGACGCCGCGCCCGCGTGAGGTCGAGAACTGTCCGCCCTCATAGTTCAGGTAATTGAAGGACTTGATGTAATCGACCAGCTTCCAGGGCTCGCCCGACCCGAGAATCGTCGCCGGAAAGCTCAGCGTATGGAAGGGCACGTTGTCCTTGCCCATGAACTGGGTGTAGCGCACATCGTCCGCGCCCTTGTCGGTGCGCCACCAGCGCTCCCACCCCTGATCGACGCCGGCGCCGGTGCCCGCATCGACCCATTCCAGCGAACTGGCGATGTATTCGATCGGGGCGTCGAACCAGACGTAAAAGACCTTGCCCTCCATGCCCGGCCAGTCCTCGTCGCCCTTCTTGACCGGGATGCCCCAGTCGAGATCGCGGGTGATGCCGCGATCACGCAGGCCGTCGCCGTCGTTCAGCCATTTCTTTGCGATGGAGGTGGTCAGCAGGGGCCAATCCGCCTTGCTGTCGATCCACGCCTCGAGCTGATCCTTCATCGAGGACTGGCGCAGGTAGAGGTGCTTGGTCTCGCGCATCTCAAGGTCGGTGGAACGGGAAATCGTCGAATGCGGTTCGATCAGATCGACCGGGTCGAGTTGCTTGGTGCAATTGTCGCATTGATCGCCACGCGCGGAGTCAAAACCGCAGTTGGGGCAGGTGCCCTCGATATAGCGATCCGGGAGGAACCGTCCATCGGCGTGCGAAAACATCTGGGTTTCCGAGACTTCGGTGATCAGCCCTTCGGCATCCAGACGCGCGGCGAAATGCTGGGTCAGCCGGTGGTTGTGCGGGCTGGAGGAACGCCCGAAATGATCGAAGGACAGGCGGAAACCGTCGGCGATCCGGGCCTGTACGGCGTGCATCTCGGCGCAATATTCGGCGACGGGCTGCCCGGCTTTCTTGGCCGCCAGTTCCGCAGGGGTGCCGTGTTCGTCGGTGGCACAGAGAAACAGCACCTCATTGCCGCGCGCGCGCTGGTAACGGGCGTAAAGGTCCGCAGGCAATTGCGATCCCACAAGATTCCCGAGGTGTTTGATCCCGTTGATATAGGGGATGGCCGAAGTGATGAGATGCCGTGCCATGTCGCGCCTTTTGTCCGTGGTCGCGCCCCGTCTACTCCGGCAGGGCGCGCAGGACCAGAGGCAGCGGCGCTATTCGCCGCATCGGCTGCGGGTGAGGGGCGGGTTGCCCTGCGCGCGCGTGGTGTTATCGCTTCGGGTTCCTCATCCGGGGGCGGTGGGCGTCTGGCCCGGCCACCTTGCGTGAAACCCTGCGCCTCGGGGCACAGGGCAAACCTTTTCTCGCGGTCATGCCGAACCTGCCAGCGCTTGGGCGGATTCATCCGGGTGCGCAGTCGATCCAGCCGCCAGCGCCACGGTGCCGCTGCGTAGCACTTCCTCCAGAGACCATAGCACATCCTCGGCCCGCTTGGGCTATACAAAGATCAACTGGTACGGCTCATTGAACCACCCTTTCGGCATGCAGCTGATCGGCCTGCCAGGCCGGAGAAATCCAGCAGATCGGCCCGCCACGTCCCGCCGCAGCGTTCGTGCAGACGGGTGAGGGCGAGCTTGGCTCCCGGCGTCAACTCCACCGCAGGGGCGGCGTGATGCGGGCGACGGGATAGCGGGGGATGGACATGGTGACAGATTGAAACGTTCGTCAAATGTTCTCAAGGATTCGCGGCCCGAGCAGAGGACAAAAGAGCGGTGCGTCCGACCACAGACGTCGTCGCCACTGGTGGTGGGTCGCGGAATAGGCCATAGAAAATACATGATAGATACATGGATCTTGTTCTCGCTCGCGGCGGTCGTGTTCCAGACCGCGCGGTTCATGCTGCAAAAGGTTCTGGCAAATACCGGGCTGAGCGCGGCGGGCGCCACCTTTGCCCGCTTCGTCTATTCCGCCCCGGCAGTCTGGATCGCTGCGCTGGTGATCCTGCCGGAATGGCCCACACTGGGTGCGACGTTCTGGCCCTATGCTATCGCTGGCGCTCTCAGTCAGATCATGGCGACGGTCTGCGTGGTGCTCGTGTTCCAGACCCGCAACTTTGCCGTCGGGATCACCCTTAAAAAGACCGAGGTGCTGCTGACCGTGCTCGTCGGGATCCTCATTCTGGGCGAGGGCGTCAGCTGGCCCGCCTTTGCGGCAATGGTGCTGGGCGTGATCGGTGTGTTGTTGCTGTCCGATCCGCCAAAGGTGCCGGGCGGCGGGCTGCTGGCGTTGCTGAAATCCCGCGCGGTGGTGCTGGGGCTGATTTCGGGTACCTTTTTCGCCGTCTCCGCGGTGACCTACCGCGGCGCGACATTGCAGGTGGAGGCCGAGCCCGCGCTTCGTGCCTTGATCACGATGTCGGGGGTGCTCGGCGTTCAGTTGATCGCGCTCGGGGGCTGGCTGATGCTGCGCGAACCTGGGGAGGTCACGCGGGTCGCGATCGCATGGCGGCGCGCGATCTGGATCGGAGTCACCTCGCTCGGCGGAAGTTACTGCTGGTTCGTCGCCTTCACCCTGAAGAATGCCGCCTATGCTTTCGCGGTCGGCCAGGTCGAGGTGATCCTTTCGCTGGTGGTCTCCGTGTTCTTTTTCCACGAGACCTTCACCCGCAAGGAGGGGGTGGGCATAGCTCTCATCAGCTTATCCGTGTTGGTCCTGATCGCGGTGGCCTAGCGGTTATCCATGCGCACCGGCTGACTGCGGCGACGTGATACCGCGCCAGCCGTGCCGCTTGCGGGGGTGGGCGCAATATTAGGCGCCGGCCCGACAGTCTGCCGGTTTGACGGTCGCTTTAACCCCCGCGTGTCTCCGCGTTGACCAGCCCGCGCAGCCGGCGAAAGGCGCGGCTTTCGCCGTCATTGGCAAAGAAGGGCACGCTCAACGGGGGGCGCGGATCGGCGGCGCGTTGCTGCACCTCGGCCAGAACGACTTCGGTGATGAAAGGCAGATCGAAACTGCGCGCTTCCTCCAGCGGAATCCATTGCAGCGCAGAGAGTTCGTCGCAAGCCGCATCGAAATCATCGAGGTCCGAAGCCACGTCCTGATCCGCGTCGACCACAAAGAACCTCGCATCAAAGCGGCGGGGCCGACCCGGAGGTGTGATCGCGCGAAAAACAAAGCGCAAGGCAGAGGCATCGGGCACATGGCCCGTCGCGGCAAAGGTTTCCCAGTCAGCCGGCGGCGTGCCGGCCCATTCGCCCCGTTGGCCCAAGATCAGGCCGGTCTCTTCCCACAGCTCGCGAACCGCTGCCACGCCGAGCGCGTGCACCACGTCACCATCGCAATCCTCGACCAGGCGGCTGGCACAGGGGTCAGGGATCGAGCCGACCAGCGGAATATCAGCGTCCTCCACGTCAACAGCGCCGCCGGGAAAGACGAATTTGTTGGGCATGAAGACGGCCGAAGCGCCGCGTTGTCCCATGAGAACCTTTGGCGCGGTGGCCCGATCACGCAGGGCGATCACAGTGGCGGCGTTGCGAACCTTGCTCTTGTCAATCGCGATCGGCTGGGCCATCGGCGCGGAATTGTCTGCTGAAGTCATCTCTGATCTCTCCCTCGGTGCGGGTCTGTCCCGCGTAGGCAGATCAGCGGGATGTACTAAAACCGTGCATCAGGCGTGCCCACTGGAATCCGACGAGGGCACCCTTCAACCTGGGCAGAAGGTAAAGCGACAAGGTCACGGTGCCAATAGCAAAACCGGTGAACATCACCAGCGGTTCTGGTTGCCATGTCGTGAATACGAAAAGCAATGAGGGTGCAAGCAGGTGGCCGACGATCAGAATGGTCAGGTAGGCCGGGCCATCATCGGCGCGATGATGGTACAGCGCTTCGCGGCAAACCGGGCAGTGATCGCGCACTTTCAAGTAGCTTTTCATGATCGGACCGGACCCGCAATTCGGACATTTGCGCCGAAATCCGCGCCGGACTGAGGGCCATAGCGGCCGCTCTTCAACGACAGTCGGACTGGGGGTCGGGTCGGGAGTAATGCTCATCATGGCCTCGCGCTGCGGGAACGGCGCGTTCCCGTGGCAAACCTGACCACCCGTGCGCCTGAAATAAAGAGGGCCGAGTGTCCTTGCGGCGCGATGTCGCGTGTCGTCGGTCGAGATGGGCAAGGCGCGCGCAGCCTCCGAGGCCTGTCGCACCGACTTCTCGCCAGCTCGTGAAAAAACTTCGGTTCCTTGCGACGGAAAGTCTGCGCCACCCCGTAACAGGATACAGAAGGCACACACACACCGCCTTCGATAAAGCAGTCAACAAGACGGAGACCTCACTATATGAAACGCGCAACCACCCTGACAGGCGCCCTGATCCTTGCCCTCGCGGCGACCTCCCTGCCGGTAATGGCCCAGGACGGCCAAGCCAAGGAAGGGCCCCGCGGCCACCGTGGCCAGATGTTCAACTTTGACGATGTCGACGCCAATGGCGACGGCAAGGTCACGCAGGACGAGATTGCGGCCCATGGTGCTGCCCGCTTTGCGGCGGCTGACACCGATGGTGACGGTAACCTCTCTGTCGACGAGATGGTCGCCAACATGGACCGCAAGCGTGAAGAGCGTATGCGCAAAGGGGCCGAACGTATGATTGAGCGTCGCGATGCCAACGATGACGGCCAACTGACGGCCGATGAGATGACGCCGCGCAACGGTGGTCGCATGTTCGCAAGGCTGGATGCCGACAAGGACGGCGCCATCAGCAAGGAAGAGATGGAAGACGCCCGCAAGTCCCACAAGGGCCAACGCAAGGGTGAGCGTGGCGAACACGGCAAGCGCGGGATGAAACCCGACACTTCGGAGTAAATCTCGATGGACCTCCGGATGACTCACTTGTCCGGGGGCGATGACGCGGCGGTGTGGACTGCCGCGTCACAAACCGATACGCCCGCCGGACATGACGGACATGCCATTCGACGACCTGACCCAATTGCACGACGACGCGCTCTTGGTGCTTTATGCCAACGGCGATCCGGGTGCTGCTCGCGTGTTGACGACGCGGCTGGCCCCGCGGGTTCACGCACAGGCGTGGCGCTTGTTGGGCGATGCCGCAGAGGCCGAAGACGTCACACAGGACGCCTTGCTGCGCCTGTGGAAAATCGCGCCGGAGTGGCGGCAGGGCGAGGCAAAGGTGACCACCTGGCTTTACCGCGTCACCGCCAATCTGGCGACCGACCGATTGCGCCGGGGCAAGGGACGGAACATCGCGCTCGACGCTATTCCCGAGCCGGAGGACGACCAGCCGCGCCCGGAGGACAGGATGCAGGAGGCCGCGCGTCTTGCCGCCTTGAACGCGGCGCTGGCCACACTGCCGGATCGTCAGCGCCAAGCCGTCGTGCTGCGCCATATCGAGGGGTTGGCCAACCCCGACATCGCTGCGATCATGGATCTGGGTGTCGAAGCGGTCGAGAGTCTGATTGCGCGCGGAAAACGGGGATTGACCGCTGCGTTGGCCGGACAAAAGGAAACACTGGGGTATCGTGACGATGACTGATCATGCGGATGACCTGACCGATCTGGACGTCTTTTTTGACGCCGCCCGGCGCGATGTGCCGCCCCTGTCGGAGGCAGCGCTAGAGCGGATGACGGCGCAGGCGCTTTCTGTGCAGGCGGGTTTGCCAGCGTTGGCCGGACAGGCGGAGGCCGAACAGACGGCGCGTGCCCGGCTTCGTCGCATTGCCCGTCCCGGTTTCCTGTCGCAACTGCTGACGACCATCGGCGGCTGGCCCGCGATGGCCGGATTGGCGACGGCCGGAGTGGCTGGATTATGGATCGGGGCGATGCCCCCGGCGGCGCTGGTCAACCTCGCCGTGTCGGTCGGAGCGGTTACGGAAACGGCCGAATACGATCTTTACCTTGTCGATCCCCTGCCGGGATATGCCTTGTCGCTTGACCTGACGGAGGGCCAATGACCCAGTCCGAGACCTCACAAACTTCCACCCGCTCTCCCTTGTGGTTGCGCGGACTCCTTTTTGTGTCCCTTTGCCTCAACCTTTTGGTGGCAGGGTCTGTGATCGGTCATCTGTTCGCGGACGGACCCGAGCGGAAGGTGCCGCGCGTGGACCGGATGGGCGGGCCGATGACCTTTGCGCTGACGCCCGAGGATCGACACGAAATCGGCAAATCGCTGCGCGCGGAATATCGCGCGGGCCGCCCCTCCCGACGCGAGGTGATGGCGGACTACCAGTCGGTGATCACCGCCCTTCGCGCCGATCCCTTTGACCCGGCCACGGTGCAGGCCTCTTTCGACAGCCAACTTGAGACCTCAACGGAGCGGATCGCGATCGGGCAGCGGATCTTGATGGACCGCCTCACGGCCATGTCGCCCGAGGACCGTCACAGGTTCGCCGATCGTTTGGAGGAAGGGCTAGCGCACCGCCAAAAGGGTGAACGTCAAAAGGATGATCACCGCAAGGGTGATCGCGGGATGCCCGAGCCGGAGGGAATGCGTTGAACGCTCCGGATGGGTGGCTGAGGTAGGCGAACCCGTTGGATTATTCGCGCCGCATGAGCTGAAGTCGAAGGACGCGGCTGGCGCGGCCAGATCGACCTAACCGCTGGGATGTCCGTGAATGCCTCACCGAGCTGGGAACATCGCAATGACCTGGCTGAGATGGGCGCTTGGGTCAAAGCGAACCGAGCTGGGAACATTAGCAAGACCGAAGCGCGCTGGCCGCACTATCCCACTCGAAACGACCCGGGTACCTCTGGATGACTAAATCGGTTCGAGGACAACTAACCAGCCAGCCTGCGACGAGCGTATAAACCAGACCGAACCGCCCGAGAGCCCGTACACCGCCTAACCGCCCTGCACCTGCCGTTCGCTCAGTTCAGGCTCCGTCTCTACCACGTCCAGATCACAGACCACCCGGTTCCGCCCCGCCCGTTTCGCGCGATAAAGCGCGCGATCGGCACGGGCCAGGTGGCGCGCGGTTTCCTCGTCTATCGTCGCTGATCGCGCGACGCTTGGCGCAGGGATGACCGCGATACCGATGGACGCCGTGATTTTCAGATCGGTAGAGCATCCGGGGTAGGGGACAACCAGATCGGCAATCGCGCTTCTGATCCGCTGGGCGAGCGTGGTCGCTGCCGCCCGGTCGCAATCCGGAAGCACGATCAGGAATTCCTCTCCTCCCATACGTGCCGCGAAACCGGGGGACGGCGTGGCCTCCCCCAATACTTTGGCGACCGCACAGAGCACCGCGTCGCCGGCAGGATGCCCATGACAATCGTTAATCCGCTTGAAATGGTCGAGATCCACCATCAACAACGCAACAGGCCGCCCGGTCATCGTTACGTCGCGAAGCAGATTGTCGAGGCGTGGCAGGGTGTAGCGACGATTGTACAGGCCGGTCAGGGGGTCTGTCATGGCGGATTGCAGACCGATACGCAGGCCTTGATGCAATTGTGCGATTTCCTCCCTTCGGCGTACCAGCAACCCGATCCGCGCCGCAGCCTCTGCCCCGGTAAAGGGCAGGGGCAGAATTCCATCCGCGCCGAGGTCGAGCGCGCGGAGCACGAGTTGGCTGTTCTCGTTCCCCGCCGCGATCAGAAGCTGCGTGGCACCCGGCCCCGTTTCGCGCGTGATCTGCGCCACAAGCCGCAGGGTGGCGTCGGTGCCCAGCCCCTCGGAATCCAGCACGAGCACGTCGGGAAGATGCGCTGTCACCGCCTCTGGCGACACCAGATCGACACGCGCGGCAAGCCGGAGCGGCAAGGCGCGCGCCACACTGTCCCGCCATTTGTCGGCGATGGCACGGGGGCTGAGAATCGCGATTCGGCGTTCGGTGACGAATGCAGGCGCGGGTTCCGCCATGCCCTGCGGTCGCGGGCTGACGTCGCGCAGTGAAAGCTCCCGCACGCGGGCGCGGTGGTCGATAAGGGTGCGCAGGCGGGCAAGCACCTCTTCGTCCCGGCAAGAGCGCGCGATCACGTCGTCCGCGCCCGCACCGATCAGAACCGCAGCGCGGGCCGAATCTACGCGGTCCGTCATCACCACCCGCAGCGCGCCGGTTGTCGCCGGATCGCGGCGCAGCGATTCGCACAGGGCCGCCGCCCCGATATTGGCCATTCCGTCCGAAATCACCACGACGCCGGGCCGTTCCGCCCGTGCCACCGGCAACACCCGATCCGCCCGGTCAGCCTGCACAACTTCGTAATAGGCGCCCCCGAAAAGCGCGGCCAGCATCAATCGACTGGCAAACCGGTCATCAGCGATGAGAATGCGTCCTGGCATTTTACAGTCGGGCCTCCAGCCACTTGCTTACACCCATGATTTACCCAAAGAAGTTAACAAAGGGTTTCCGGGCCGACGATTGCTGAGCGCTATCGGCTAATTTACGCAACACGCTCGGTGCACGCAGATCAAGAGAGAGGAACCACGATGATGAAGCCGGAACGCGCCGAAGCGGTCGCGCTGAACTGCCTGACCTGGCTGATCGGCAATGACGAGTTGCGCGACGTGTTCATGGGCGCGGCGGGCCTATCGGAAGCCGAACTGCGCAGGCGCGCTGGGGATCCGGAATTGCTGGCCTCCGTCCTCGATTTCATCCTGATGGACGATGCCTGGGTGGTGGCGTGCTGCGACGGGAATAGCTGGTCTTATGAGACAGTTATGCAGGCCCGGACCGCGCTTCCGGGCGGCGTGCAGGTTCATTGGACCTAAGCGCCCCTCGACCCGGTCGCCGTGAGGTGTCGCATCGTTACAGCGTCTGCAAGGTCGCCGGGGTGCCATCAATCAGGACGCGTAGCAGCCGCTGCAATTCATCGGCTTCGTCAGAGGTCAGCAAATCAGCCAGCAATTGCCCGTTCTCACGCGCGTAGGGGGTCGCCTGCACCACCGCCTGCCGCCCCTTTTCAGTGAGCACGATTCGGCGGGTCCGCTTGTCGGATTCGCCAGACAGACGGGCAATAAACCCCTCCGATTCCATTCCGCGCAGGGCCCGCGAGGTGGCCGTGCGGTCGATCCCGACAAAGCTCGCGATATCAGACGGTTGGGTCAGGTTTTCATTCGCCACACCCAGCAGGATGCACCATGTCGTGCGGTTCAATCCGGCCAGTCGCAGCCTTTCGTCCAGACGCCTTTCCTGAAGCCGCGCGGCCAGGGACAGGTGATAACCGAGTGAGCGCTGCAGCCGGTAGGGTGGGTCGGGTAAAATCGGTAGGTCTGGCATGGCGCGACAGGGCCGCACCCGAAGGCGCTTGTCAAGCTGTCGCAAGGTCCCGCATCATGGTAACAGTGAGGATCGGGGCGCGCATGGAACTGGACGGCATTCTTTTCGACAAGGACGGCACGCTGTTCGATTTCGGGGCGACCTGGAACATCTGGGCGGCTGATCTGATCCATGAACTTGCAGATGGGAATGCCGGGGTGGCGCAGCGGATTGCCCTGGCCGCCGATTTCGACCTGGTGAGAGAGGAATTCCACCCCTCAAGCCCGATCATCGCGGGCACCAACCGCGAAGCCGCCGAATGTATCGCCCGTGCCTTGCCGGACCGCGACGTGGAGGAACTGGAATCCCTCATGACCCTGCGTGCCGCGGCCGCCCCACTGGCGCCGCCCGTCGATCTAGGGCCGTTTCTCGATGGCCTGCTGACCAGGGGTCTGAAGTTGGGAGTGATGACGAACGACAGCGAATACGCGGCTCGCGCGCACCTGAATTCGGCGGGGATTTTGCAACGATTCCTCTATATTGCCGGGTTCGATAGTGGCCATGGCGCAAAGCCTGCGCCGGGTCCGTTGCTGGCCTTTGCCAGATTGCTCGATCTGCGCCCCGACAGGGTCGCCATGGTCGGGGACAGCACGCATGATCTGATCGCGGGGCGGGCTGCCGGCATGGCCACGATTGCCGTGCTGACCGGACCGGCGCGCGCGGAGGAACTGGCCCCTTTTGCCGATGTTGTGCTGCCCGATATCGGACATATCCCGGATTGGTTGGGGCGCGAGACGGTGCCACAGTAGCACGATTGGCCGCGCTTCAGTGATCGGGGCGGCGGGTTCACTGTCACGGTTCGCAAGCCGAGCCTCGTCAACTCGCGGATGTTGAGGCAATCTTAACCTGTCGCTGCCATACGATGGGCAAAAGATATTCCTTGAGAAGGCTGCGAAACCGAGGCGGGTCGCGGTCAGGGGTGACGCGACGATGCATGGACTGATGTTGAGGGCGATCCAGACGTTCGCGCAAGAAACCTATGGAATGCCGGTCTGGGACCGTGTCACGCGCCGTGCGGCGGCAGGGATTGCGCAGTTCGAGGCGATGCTGGTCTATCAGGACGATTTGGCTGACCGCATTCTCGACGCCCTAACCGCAGAAGTAGGCAGCCCGCGCGCAACCCTGCTCGAAGATATCGGCGTCTATCTCGTCTCGGCCCCCAGGGTGGAACGCCTGCGCCGTTTGATGCGCTTTGCTGGCCTATCCTACGAGGACTTCCTGCACTCGTTGGAAGATCTGCCTGGTCGCGCGCGCCTCGCCGTCGCGGACCTGGTGCTGCCCCGGCTCGAACTACGATCACTCGCAGGGGCGCGCTACATTCTCAGCGTCGAGGGCACCTTTGCTGGCTTCAGCTATGTGATGACCGGGGTATTGCGCGCGATGGCGGATGATTACGGCGCGCTCGTCACGCTGGATCATCGTGGTCTTCGTCAGGGCCGCGAAGAGATCGAGATCACGCTGGTGGATCTCTCCTTTGCCCGTGGCCGCAGTTTCGAGCTGGGCGCAGGTGCGGCATGACCCCGGACCAGCGCGACGATGTGATCCTGGCGTTGGACACGCTGTGCCCGATGCATTGTCTGATCGATCCGAAGGGCGAGATCACGCATGTCGGTCCGACCTTGCAAAAGCTGCGCCCACGGGACCCGATGCCCGGGATGGCATTCCTGGATCTTTTCCAGATGACCTACCCGCGTGCGGTCCATGCGATGCAGGACCTGCGGGCGGTGGCAGGTCGCCAAATCCGCCTGCGACTGCATTTCAGGGACCTGCCGCGGACGGGTCTACAGGGCGTTCTGGTGCCGCACGGGCAGGGCGGGGCGCTGGTGAACCTCGCGTTTGGTATATCGATTCTGGATGCGGTAAAGGAATACGCGCTGACGAGTTCCGATTTCGCCGCGACCGACCCGACGGTCGAAATGCTCTTTCTGGTGGAGGCAAAGTCAGCCGCGATGGAGGCCTCTCGCGATCTGACCCGGCAGTTGCAAACGGCCAAGATTGCGGCAGAGGAACAGGCCTTCACCGACACCCTGACCGGATTGAAGAACCGTCGCGCGCTGGATCATATCCTGCACCGTTTGATCGAGGCCGGACAGATCTTTGCGCTGATGCACCTCGACCTCGACTATTTCAAGGCGGTCAATGACACGCTTGGCCACGCCGCCGGCGATCATGTGCTGGAACGGGTCGCGCGTATTCTGATCGCCGAAACCCGGACCGAGGATATCGTCGCCCGCGTCGGGGGCGATGAATTCGTGCTTATCTTTGCACAGCCTTGCGATCTGCAAAGCGTCGACTCCATCGCCCAGCGTCTGATCCAGCGCCTCGAAAAGCCGATCCAGTGGGAAGGGGAGGTCTGTCGCGTTTCCGCCTCGCTCGGCACAGTGCTGTCGCTGGATTATGCTCCCCCGACCGCCCGAGGTCTGCTCGCAGATGCCGATCGCGCGCTCTACGATGCTAAGCGGACCGGCCGCGGCCGCCACAGCTTCCACCATGAGCTGGCTGGCCAGCGGGGAGCGACTTCGGCGCCGCGACTGTTGAAAGGAAAGGAGCAATGCGCGACGTCGCGATAGTTTGAAACGTAGCGAAAGCCATTTTCGGACAGGGATAGAGAGAGCATTTGGATATCTGACCCTTTCATTTCGTGCCCGCCTTTGTGCTGCGCGCTGAACGGCTGGGGCTCGGCTTGGTTCGCTCCGCAGGAGTCGTCCGCATGGGTTTCACGGTCCACCAGGGGGTAATTCTCAACCGTTCAACCTCAACCCACAAAGGGTCAGAACCGGCGTGTGAGCCCCACCGAGGCGGAGAGTTCATCGTAGCTGTAGATCACGATATTGGAAGTTCTCTTAGTGTATTGCACTTCAAGTTCCGGCGTGAAGCCGTTGATCTGCAACTTGGAATGCGACGCACGAAGGGTTGCGCGCGTCTGGCGATCATATCGGGTTTTTGCAAATAGCGGCGCGGCGGCGTCATAGGCGGTGCCACGGTAGCTCGCGGTCAGGCCCATGCGCATCCCGCCTGTCAGCATCATCGTCGCGCCGATCCCGGCCTCCAGCGCAGTTGAACTGGCGCTGGCAAGCGCGGCGTCGGTGCGTTCCGCGCGCAGCAACCCGTTCAAGTGGAGCTGCGGCGATAGCGCATAGGTGTAGGACAAAAGCCCCGTCCCCTGATGACCGTCAAGGCCCGGCGACCTGTCGTGGATCACCCGGTCCAGCATGGCGATCAAGTCCAGACGGCTGCGCTGCGTCGGAAAGGCGGTCATTGCAAAAGCCAACCCAGGCCCTTGGGAATAAGGCTTTTCGTCGATCCATCGGCGGCTGAACGTCACGCCCCCTTCGATGCTGAGTGAAGGCGTGACATCGAACACCAGTGTCGTTTCCGCCCGCAATTTGACATCCGTCGGCACGGATTTGCTGTAATAGCGCGCCTCCGCCGAGAGCCCCGTTCTTAGTCGGGTGCGCGGACCGATCCGGGGGGCAAAAGTCAGCCCGGCCTGTACTTGCAGCCCCTTGGCCGCTTGCTTGCGCGCCGTCGGGTTGATGACGAAATTCGTGCCCAGCAGCGTAATGGTCTGGGCCGAAGTGCGCTGCGCCGCATTGGACGAATTGATCGCGGAAAACGACAGCCGCCCGCTCCAGTCGCTTTTGTTTGTGATCGCGCCCAGCCCGGCGGCGGCGCGGGTGCGGTCTGCCTCGGTCTCCGCCGCCAGACGGCTTTCCTCCAGATGAAGTTTCGCGCGTTCGGTCTGGCCGAGGGCCGTTAGCGTTTCGCCCAGGGCAATGCGGAATCGCGGGATGTCGGGGCGGCGCGCGACCAGGTCTTCCAGCAGGGGCAGCGCGTCGTCGTGGCGACCCAGCTGTCGCAGGATGACCGCACGGGCCCATGTCTTTTGCTCTCTGCTGGCGGCTTCGGTGGGCGACCAGTTCTGCAATACGCGCAGGGCCTCTTCGTAGCGCGCCGCAGCGGCGAGTGTGGTGGCGGTGGCATAAGGGCTCTGTGTTTGCGCCCTGGCCGTCTGCGCGAATAGCCCGACGAAAAAGGCCAAAAGCGCCAAAATCCAAAGCCAGCGCCAAGTGAGGCGCTGGCCGGGGCAGCCCAGATTATTTGAAAATGCGTTGGTCATGAAACGGACTGCTAGCCAATCCGGGCGACTCACGTCCGCCCGAATGGTGTGGCGTTATTGCGTGGCGTAAAAGTCACCGGCCGCGATCAGGTCAGATCGTATCCCGCCTGATCGGAAGCCCTGTAGCGATGCCGGGCCCGAGATGGCTTGCCCGCCGCTGCCAAAAAAGCCGCCGCCAAGCGACATCAGCACTGTTGTCGGCGTGCCATCGTTGTCTACCTCACCTGAAAGTTGGATCATGGTGGAGCCGGTCGAAACCGTGGTCGAGCCGCCGGTCGGCAGGTTAATTGTGTTGGAGGTGCGGCCGATGGCGCTGGTCAGGCTCTTGGCTTCGGCCTTCGCGACGGTGAGGTCTCCGGCGATCGCGAAATCATTTTTGTTGAGCGTTCCGCGGAAATTGTCGGCTTTGCCGCTCCATGGGTTACCGGCCTGACCGTCTGTCCAATCCGCCGTCAGCTCGAGGTCTGCCAGCACTTCGCCGACGATCGCGCCGCCGTTGGTTTCGCGCAGATCCATGCGGCTGGCGCCATTATAGGTTGCCTTGAGAGATGTCGGCATGTCCGAGGTTGGGATCAGATCCTGAACCGCCTTGAGGTTCGCTGCGTAGTTGCCGGACGTCACCGCCCCGCCGGCCGCAGTTCCGCCACCACCACCGCCACCAGAAGCGACGTTGCATCCCGCGAGGGCGACACCGGCAGAAGCGATGAGTGCGAATTTGGTAAGTGAATAACTGTTCACGTTTATGTCTCCGAAAAAATTAGTTTCCCCAGCGGCACTTTGATCGCTTTGCTTCGCGCCTGCGCCCCCCTATTCAGGGGGGAAGACAGGCGTTGATCGAAATGAATTTTGCTTTCAAGATCGCTTGCAGAGCTTGAAGCGATTTTTAGACATGCAAGACATTCATTCCCGACGGTTCATTAGATTGCCGTTCTGGCTATCCACCGCATTGGCGATCCTGTCATCGGTGCTGGTCCTGACCCTCGCCTTGACTCAGCCGTGGCTGGGTCTGGATCTCACCGTGCAGGACGGTGGGGTCGTCGTCGAAAGCGTCAGCCGTGATGCACCGACTGCAGGCGCATTGCAGCCCGGCGACCAGGTCCTTTCCATCGCACCATCGGGCGGGACGGCCATCGCGCTTCATCCTCGCGATCTGATGGAAGAACCCGACGGTTTGCCTCTGATCGCCGATATGCGAGCGTTGTTTGCCAAGCTCGGCGACATGAACGATGCATTGCGCGCCGGTCCGGTGGATCTGGTCCTTGCCCGCGATGGGGTTGAGCGTCAGGTCAGCGTCACGGCGGCCAGCGACCGGCCCTTGCGCGATCTGCCCGTGGTCTTCTGGGTGCAACTGGTGGTCGGAATGACGGCCGCGATCCTGTGCGGTTGGGTCCTGTCGGTGCGCAGCCGGGAAGCGGCGGCGATGTTTCTCGTGGTGTCCGGTGTGGGGCTGCTGGTTTCATCGCATGCGGCGGCGCTCTATTCGATACGGGAGTTGAGCATGCCGGAGGGGGTCTTCGCGCTTGCCTCCTCGCTCAACAGTGTTGGATCGCTGACCTTCGGGATCGGTATGATCAGCATGTTCCTCGTCTATCCTCGGCGTTACTTGCCGGTCTGGGCGCCGGTGCCTGTCTTCGTGGTGTTCGGGACCTGGGCCCTGCTCAGCTTCCTGCGGGTGCTGGAGACTCCGACCGCCTCTGTACACCTGCCGATCCTGGTCGAGATGATCTGCATCGTGATCGCCGCCGTCGGTCAATTCTTTGCCACGCGCGGACGGCCTCGCGATCGCGCGGTGCTGCGCTGGTTCGGCCTGTCGGTGGTGATCGGGGCGGGTGGGTTCGTCAGCCTGATCGCAGTTCCTCAGGCCGTTGGATTCGCGCCGCAGATCAGCCAGGGATACGCGTTCGCCCTGTTCCTCATCATTTACGTCGGCCTGGTCCTCGGGGTTGCACGCTACCGCCTGTTCGATCTGGAATTCTGGGCATTCCGGGCCTTGTTCTACGCGGGTGGCGTGGCGCTGTTATTCCTGTTCGACGGAGTGTTGATCTATACGGTCGCCCTGGATCGCTTGCCGGCCTTTTCGCTCTCCCTGTTGCTGGTGGCGTTCATCTATCTGCCCATGCGCGATCATCTGGCGCGTGTGCTCAGCGGGCGACGGTATCTGTCGACATCGGAATTGTTCGACATGGTGTCCGACGTTGCACTGGCCCCCACCACAGACCTGCGGCGCGACCGTTACAAAGACCTGCTGATGGAATTGTTCCAGCCGATCCGCATCGAATCCGCGCCCGAGCCCGTATCGCAGCCGGTTCTGGAGTCTGGCGGGGATGCGATGGACGTGCCCGGCCTCGACGGGACCGGCGATCTGCGGATGTTCTGGCCGCATCGGGGGCGGCGCCTGTTCTCGTTGCGCGACGTACAGCGGGTCGCGGCGGTGGTGCAAATGGCGGCGCAATTCATCGAACGCCGGCGAGCCTATGAGGCGGGCGCGGAGGAAGAACGTCAGCGTATCAATCGCGACATGCATGACAACATCGGGGTGCAACTCCTCGGTGCGCTCCACTCAAGCGAAATAATCCGCAAGAACGAGTTGATCCGTCAAACCCTGACCGACTTGCGCGAGACGGTTTCCAATCCCGGCGGTGAGCCGATTCACCTGAAGACCCTGCTGGGCGATATGCGGGCGGAGATGTCGGAACACCTCGCTTCGGCCGATATCCAGTTGCGTTGGGAGGAGGACGACCTGCCGGATGTGACGCTGCAACCGCTGGTCATCAATTCGATCCGGTCGATCCTGCGCGAAGGGGTCGGAAACATCTTGCGGCATGCGCAGGCCGACACAGCCGAGGTTTCGTTTACCACAAAGCCCGGCCCCGATCAGGGTCAGTTGATCATGACCATCCGCGACAATGGCACCACGCCAGTTGTCCTGCCGCTGGCTGCCGCCAAGCCAGGCAGTGGGAATGGTTTGCGCAATATCCGGGCGCGCACCGAGGCACGCGGCGGCAGCTTTTCGTTCGAGCGGGTGGAGACGGGGCCTGGGTCCATCTTGCGTGCCGCGCTGCCGCTTTTGACGCAGGAGACGCGTCACGATCTGAGGGAAGCGAGCGAATGACCCGAGGGGGATGGCATGCGCGTACTCATCCTTGAGGATATCGCCGAGACACGCGACTGGCTTCAGGGCATTATCACCAGCGCGTTCGGCGTCGCGGATGTGGAGGTCGCAGGCATGATCCGCGACGCCCGGCAATTGATCGAGACGCCCGGTGACTTTGACCTCGCATTGCTGGACCTGGGCCTGCCGGATGGATCGGGACTGGACATCCTGCGGCGTCTCAAATCAGTTTCGCCGGGAACGCGCTGCGTGGTGACAACGGTGATGGGAGACGACACCACGGTTGTCGCGGCCCTCTCTGCCGGAGCGGATGGCTACTTGCTAAAGGAAAACCCCGGCACGATCCTCATCCGGCAGTTGCAGCAGATTTCCGACGGAATCCCGGCGCTGTCGCCGCCGATCGCCCGACGCATCATGGAACATTTTCGCCTGACCGGCCCGGCTGTCGAGGACGACGCCCGTCTGACGGACCGCGAGGCCGAGGTGCTGGGCCTGATCGGGCGAGGCTTGCGCAACGCCGAGGTCGCACGCGAACTCAGAATCGCGGAATCCACCGTCGCGGGCTATATCAAGGGTGTTTACCGCAAACTGGGGATTTCCACGCGCGCCGAAGCTGCCTGGCATGCCAATAGGCTGGGCCTCTCATATCGGTGATCCCCGTCTCAGGTCGCGTGGGCATCCGATTTGGTAAAGAGCGACGACGCGACTTTGACGAGGGGGATCAAGGCGCCCCCCACGATCAACCCGATGATTCCGTCGATAAAGGCCGTTACCCCCCATTCCAGCGCACTGGCCAGATCACCGGTGTTCTCGGCCACGCCGACCGCAAAGTGGTGGATCGCGTCGTAAGGCGCATGCCAGCCCAATTCGGCGGCACCGTGCACAAGGATCGAGCCGCCCACCCAGATCATCGCAGCCGTCCCGACGATGATCAGAATCTGCATGAAGGTCGGCATGGCGCGAACGATGAAGTTACCCAGGGCGCGGGTCGCGCCGAAACGACCGCGTGCCGCCATGGCGAGGCCCACATCGTCCGCCTTCACGATCAAGGCGACCGCGCCATAGACCGCGAGCGTGATCAGGATCCCGGCGACTGCGAAAACCGAGGCTTCGATCCAGAGAGACTGCCCCTCGGGCAGGGCCGACAAGATGATGGTCATAATTTCGGCTGACAGAATGAAATCGGTCTTGATGGCGCCCTTGACCTTCTGTTCTTCCAGATGGGCGCCGGTTTCCAGTTTCTTACCAACGGCTTCGGCTTGATCATGGTGGGCGGGGCTGATGACGTGCCAGACCTTTTCCGCCCCCTCAAAGCACAGGTAGCACCCGCCGAGCATCAACAGCGGATAGATCAGGATCGGCGCGAATGCCGAGAGCAACATGGCGATCGGGAGCAGGATCACCAGTTTGTTGAACAGGGAACCGCGCGCGATCTTCCACACGATCGGCAACTCACGCTTGGCCTCGAAACCATGGACGTACTTGGGCGAAACCGCCGCATCGTCGATGACGGCCCCTGCCGCCTTGCCTGATGCCTTGACCGCCTGCCCGATGACGTCATCCATCGAGGCCGCCGCGACCTTTGCGATGGCCGCTACATCGTCGAGAAGCGCGAGTAATCCGCTCATTCTGCCGTTATCCTTTTTTCCTGCCGCATTCACGGTCCGGGTCGGTTCCAACATAGAGCATTTGCGCCGAACGGGAAGGGGAGGAGGTGGTCCCATGGTCCTGAGGTATTCGGCGTGCGGTTGTTTGTTAAGCTGCCGCTTTGGTGCTCCGGGTCGTGTCTTTTGGCAGAGTGTTCAGGCTGGGTGAGGTCTCCTCGCCCCATTTCCCTGTTGGTGTAAGGTGGTGCATTGAGCGCGACTGCCAATGATTGACAGTTGTCGGATTTTGCGCTTCTCAGTTAAATTTTTGGGGATGAATCTAAAATTTCGAGCGGCTTTGTGAAACTACTCGCTAAAAGGTACTGGCCATTCGCACTCTATAATACCATGAACCACGGCCCTGACCCGGGATCGAACAGCGGCATTGACCGAACCGTCGCTTGCCCGGACTTGGCGCGATGGGGCCATGCGGATACTGATAGACCCTATTGAGAAAAAATGGATGGTCCGATGCGCCAATTCTGCCTATGCGTCCTTTTCCTGATCTGTGCCACCTCCGGTGCCTTGGCGCAGGAGGGGCGGCTGTCCTACCTCGGGAGCGGCCGTCTCTTCGTCAACGATATGATCGGGGACGGTGACGATCGCTGGCGCACCGGCTCGATCTCGGTCAGCCACGTCTTTGGGCCCGGCTGGCGCGGTCAATTGCCAGAGCGTCCGGGTGAGATCATTGAGGTCCGCGTGATGGGAGAGGTGATCGCGCCGTACCGGCTGAACAGGCGGAACGCAGGGGATCGCCCCTTTGCCGGCTCATGGTCGCTTGGCGCGCATAGCCACTTCCAGCGCGGCGGCTGGCAGATGTCGCTGGGTGCCGATGCGGTTATCACCGGGCCGCAGACGGGCCTCGCGAACCTGCAGCAGTTTCTGCATCGGACCGTCGGCTTTGATCACAAGGCCTCGCCCAGCGTTCTGGCCGGTCAGATTCCCAATGGCATTCATGCCGCAGGCGTCTTTGAGACGGGTCGGGACTATGCCGTCGGGCGCGCGATCCTGCGCCCCTTTGTCGAGGCGCGCGCCGGGGTCGAGGATTTGGCCCGCGTCGGTTTCGACCTCACCTTCGGTTCTGTCGGGCGGCGCGAGTTGATGATCCGCGACACCGTGACCGGGATCAGATATCGCACCATCGGAGCCAGCGAAAAGGGTCATTCCCTCGTTCTGGGGGCCGATGCGGCAAAGGTCTGGCACAGCATCTATCTGCCGTCCGGGCGCAATCAAATCACCGATCTACGCTATCGCGCCCGCGCGGGCCTGCACTGGCAGGGCAACCGGTGGCGTCAGTTCTTTGGCCTGACATGGCTGGGGCCTGAGTTTGTCGGACAACGTAGCGGACAGGTCGTCGGCGCGGTTCGTTTCGATTACCGGTTCTGAGCCCACCGCATCGTGCGTGAGATCCCGTACGGGCTTTCAACACAGGCTTTCGGGCTCTGACTGACTGTGCTACCTTGGGCGCAATTCGACCGGTCGCAAAAGACCGGCATGAGGATTGAGGCATAATCCCGAACCGGGAAGGCAGAGAGCAGGCATGAAAGCGGGCTTCAAGGGCACGTACGTCATTTCATTATCGCAGGTTGAGCTGGACGGCGCGCGAAACGCTGCGCCGCAAGCGTTGCGGGTCGGGTCCACATGGTCATGGTCGGGCGAGGCTATTCGCGTCGACGGCCCCAATGACGTGCTGCGGCTGGATCAGGCGGAAACGGAAAAGACCTTGCGCAGGCGGGCCGCGCGCAAGGTGCGTCGCCTTGTCGGCGCGGCGCTCGACCCGGCGGCCTTTGACGCGGGTGACAAGGTGCAGGTGCAAACCGACGACCCGCTGATGGACGGGGGCTTTGTGCTGACCGACGGGCGCAACAGCTTTACCGCGACGATCGTGGAGGTCGAGGGGGCCGCGCCCTTGCTGATGTTCCTCGACGAGCTGCCGCCAAAGGGGCGAGATCTCTGGGTTGTTGATGTACGCAATGATCAGCCCCGTCTGGCACCGAACCAACCTGCTGCGGGTGGCGTGATCTGTTTCACGCCCGGTACGCGGATCGCGACACCCTACGGCGCAACCCCGGTGGAACAGTTGCGCGAAGGCGACAAGGTGCTGACCAAGGACAACGGGCCGCAGGAAATCTGGTGGTCCGGTGCGCGGCGCATGACGGGCGCGCGGTTATACGCGATGCCGCATCTGCGCCCGATCCGTATCCGCGCCGGCGCTTTCGGAATTCAGCGCCCCGACGATGAGTTGCTCGTTTCGCCCGAGCACCGGATGTTGGTGAAAGGGTCCGCCGCGCGCGCTTTGTTCAACACCCCCGAGGTGCTCGTCGCTGCACGCGATCTGGTGAATGGCAGGACGATCATGCAGGACACGCAGCTGCGCGAGGTTACCTACATCCATCTCCTGCTCGAATCCCACCAGGTGATCTGGGCCAACAACGTGGAAACCGAAAGCTTCCATCCCGCCAATGCCACACTGGCCGCCCTGGACGACCACGACCGCGCGCGCCTGCTGGAGGGCTTGCCCGATCTGCGCGCCGACCTCCATTCCTATGGCGGTTACGCCCGCCGGAACCTGAGTAAAGCCGAGACGGCGATCCTGATGCACAAGGCGGCTTAGGCCGGCGGCGCGTCATCCCGTCTACGCTGCAGGATGCACATCTGCCGCCTTCCCGCGTTCTGCCGGTTGACTCCGTCCCGACCGCGCGTATAAGCGCCCCTTCATTGGTGTTGGTGGTCCCCGCGAGGGGAAGCCTGTCAGGGGTCAGACCCAGAGGACAACGCCCTTCATAGTCGCCCCGGTGCTCAACCGCCGTGGCGTCGATCCAAAGAAGGAGATCAGCCGTGACCAAACGCACGTCTGCCAAGTACAAAATTGACCGCCGGATGGGTGAAAACATCTGGGGTCGTCCGAAATCCCCCGTCAACCGCCGCGAATACGGCCCCGGCCAGCACGGTCAGCGCCGCAAGGGCAAAATGTCCGACTTTGGCCTGCAGTTGCGCGCCAAGCAGAAGCTGAAAGGCTACTACGGCGATCTGACCGAAAAGCAGTTCAAGCGGATCTATTCCGAAGCGGCCCGTGTGAAAGGCGACACCGGCGAAAACCTCGTTGGCCTGCTGGAGCGCCGTCTCGATGCCGTCGTTTACCGCGCCAAATTCGTGGCGACAGTCTTTGCCGCGCGTCAGTTCGTGAACCACGGCCACGTTCTGGTCAACGGCAAGCGCGTCAACATCCCCTCCTACCGTGTGAAGGAAGGCGACGTCGTCGAAGTCCGCGAGAAGTCCAAGCAGATCGCTGTCCTTCTCGAAGCGACCCAACTGGCCGAGCGTGACGTGCCCGACTACATCGACGCAGACCACTCCAAGATGAAAGCGACCTTTGTTCGCACCCCGGCGCTGAGCGATATTCCCTACGCCGTCATCATGGAACCGCACCTCGTCATCGAATATTACGCCCAGAACTGATCCTTCCGGATCGTTCAATGGGTTGGAGGCCGCGCCATCGGGTGCGGCCTTTTTCCGTTTACCGCTCTCTCCTTGCGCGCCGGAGCCTTGGGGTCGCGCGCAGCCTCAGCCTTCGAACCGGCCCTTGTCCTGTATTGACCGCCGTCCGGACGACTGGGCCATGATGCGGCGACCTCCTTGCAACGGTGGTGACCCGGCGCACTCGCCGCTCTGGCCTTGGCGGCACGGCCAAGCTATGAGGGCCGGGGTACACAGGTGGAACAACCATGACCGAACAGATCAAGCCGCAGCCCGGCATCATGGATATTGCTCTCTACATCGGCGGAGCGTCGCATGTTGCGGGGATCAGCGAGGCGGTGAAACTCTCTTCGAACGAAAATCCCTATGGCGCGGGTGAGCCTGCGCGCGAGGCTTACCTGCGCGCCGGGCATGACCTGCACCGCTATCCCTCGACCGATCACACCTCACTGCGGGTGGCGATAGGCGCACAATATAACCTCGACCCCGATTGCATCATTTGCGGCGTCGGTTCGGACGAGATCCTGACGCTGGTGGCGCAGGCCTACGCCGGGCAGGGCGACGAAATTATATATACCGAGCACGGCTTTACCCTCTATCCGATCATCGCGCAGATGGCCGGCGCCACCCCGATCAAGGTAGCGGAGCGTGAGCGTGTGGTCGATGTGGACGCGATCCTCGCCGCCTGCACGGAGCGCACGCGACTGGTCTATGTCGCCAATCCCAACAACCCGACCGGCAGCATGATCGGCGGAAACGAGATCGCGCGCCTTGCCGCCGGATTGCCATCGCAGGCGATCCTCGTGCTGGATGGGGCCTATACGGAATATGTCGATGGCTACGACGGCGGCGCCAAACTGGTGCAGAGCCGGTCCAACGTCTTGATGACGCGCACTTTCTCCAAGATTTACGGGCTGGGTGGGTTGCGGATCGGTTGGGGCTACGCGCCGCGGGAAATCATCGACGTGCTGAACCGGGTTCGACAGCCCTTCAACCTCAGCAACACGCAGCTCGCCGTGGCCGAAGCAGCGGTCAAGGATCAGGCGCATGTCACCAAATCGCGCGAGGCCAACACACGCCTCCGTGCCTGGATGGCCGAGGCGTTGGCCGAACATGGGGTGCCTTCCGATACCTCCTGCGCGAATTTCATCCTTGCAAGGTTCGCCAGCGCGGAGGAGGCCGCCGAAGCGGACGCCTACCTCAAATCGCAGGGGCTGATCGTGCGTCAGGTCACCAGCTACGGATTGCCCCGATGCCTTCGGATCACCGTCGGGGACGAAAGCGCATGCCGCCGCGTTGCCCATGCCATCGGCCAGTTCAAGGGCGGCGCACGATGAGCCAGGTCTACGGTCGCGTCGCCTTGATCGGTCTTGGGCTGATCGCCTCGTCCATGTTCTGGGCGATCAAGCGGGGCGGACTGGTCGGCGAGGTCACCGGCTATGCTCGGTCCGAGGAGACGCGCGCGACCGCGCGGCGGATCGGCCTGTGCGACCGTGTGTGCGACACGCTGGAAGACGCGGTGAAGGACGCCGACCTCGTCGTGCTTTGCGTTCCCGTCGGCGCGATGGAAGCCGTCGCGCGCCAGATGGCCGGATCGTTGAAACCGGGCGCGACCGTGTCCGACGTCGGCTCGGTCAAGCGCGCGGTGATCGAGGCGGTCGGCCCGCATATCCCCGAAGGCGTGCATTTCGTTCCCGCACATCCACTGGCGGGGACAGAGCATTCCGGCCCGGAGTCCGGCTTTGCGGAGCTGTTCGACAACCGCTGGTCCCTGATCGTGCCGTCGGGCGATCCGGATGCCGGCGCGGTTGCGGATCTGCGTGCTCTTTGGGAAGGCATGGGCGCAAACGTGGACGTCATGGACCCGGATCACCACGATCTGGTCCTCGCCGTCACCTCGCATACCCCGCATCTCATCGCTTACACGATGGTCGGGGTGGCCGATGACCTGCGCCGCGTGACGGATAGCGAAGTCATCAAGTATTCTGCCGCGGGTTTTCGCGACTTCACCCGGATCGCGGCGTCGGATCCGACGATGTGGCGCGACGTCTTCCTGACGAACAAGGACGCGACGCTGGAAATCCTCGGGCGGTTCACCGAGGAGCTCTTCGCCCTCCAGCGGGCCATTCGCACCGGCGACGGCGATCTGTTGCACGATTATTTCACCCGAACCCGCGGAATCCGGCGTGGTATCCTTGACGCCGGTCAGGATGTCGATGCGCCGAATTTCGGTCGCAGCACAAAGGCCAAGTAGATGCGTGGGGGGGCGTTTCTCCTCTGTCTTGTGATCGCCGGAAGCGCGCTCGCCGAGCCGCCCCGCACATCCCTGCGTCCTGTTGCGCGCGGCGACAGCGTCGGGCGTGCACTGGTCGGCGTTCAACCCGAGGTCGTGCGCCCGGTGCAGGTCGTTCCCTCTCCCCAGACCTACGGTGCCCCTGTCGAGGCCGCGCCGAAAAAGCGATGGCGCCTGTTCGGTGCACTGCGCCCCAAACAGCGCAGTCCCCAAATCGAAAAGCAGGGGCGCGCCAAGGCCGCGGCCCGCGCTGCAGGCGCGGTTTGCAGCGATCCCGGCATTCAGGGGGTCGCAATCGGTCGGGTGCCGGCAGCAATTGCCGGCTGCGGTGTCGATGAAGCAGTGCGCGTCAGTTCGATCAGCGGCGTTGCCTTGTCGAGCCATGCGGTGATGGACTGCATTACAGCCAAGTCATTCAAACATTGGGTCGATAACGGGTTGAAGCCGGCGGTCAAGACGCGCGGTGGCGGTGTCGCCCGCATCCGGGTGGCCGCCCATTATGCCTGCCGGACGCGCAACAATCAGCCGGGGGCCAGGATCTCGGAACACGGGCGAGGGCGGGCGATTGACATCTCGGGCTTTACCCTGCGCGACGGTAGTAAGATTTCGGTCCTGACGGGATGGCGGACAAAGCGGGACTCCGCGATCCTGCGCCGCATGCATGCTGCTGCCTGCGGACCGTTCGGCACGGTTCTCGGGCCGGATTCCAACCGCTACCATGCCGACCACTTCCACTTTGATACCGCACGGTATCGGTCGGGAAGTTATTGCCGTTAACGCAATCGAAAGATCGGGGCCGGACCGAGAGGCACGAAACCGAGAAACATCTTACCATCCTTCAGCGTCAGCGCGATATCCAGGGAGTTCGGGTTTCCCGAGGCGTTGGCGCCCATGCCGAGCATGGTTTCCGCCGCCTGGGCCGCGCCTTCGGGGATCGCGCCGGATTTGGCCGCGATGGCCAGCATCTCGCGCCAGTTCACCGCCTGCACGTCCAGCTTGCCGCTCGCGCGCCCAGACCCGTCGATGTCCAGCGCGCCGGTCGCCTGAAACTCCATCACGCCCCAGATAGCCTTGAGGTTGGAAAGGTCGATGTGACGGGGCTGCGGGCGGGCGCTTTCCAGCGCGGTCCTGTCCCAGGGTTTGTCGAATGTGACCTCGGCGTCGAGCCGTGCCAGTTGCATCACCTCGGGCAGGGCGTCCGTGCCGACGAGGTTGCGCAGCATCGGCGCGGGCGGGGTCAGATCGGTCGCCTCCGCCCCCAGCCGGTAGCTTGTCTCGCCGGTGCGCTGCGCCGCCAGGTGAAGGTCCTGCAAAGCGCCACTCGTGTCGCCCGTCAGCCGAAGGGCGTCACCGTCCAGCACGGCGCGTTCCAGTTCCAGCGCGGTGCCCGCTTTCAGGCGCAGCGAGGCGCGAAGCCTCTCGCTTTGCAGCGACACCTTATCGGTCGGCGTGGCGATCAACATATCGTGTGGCCAGACAGCGATGACGTGGTTCGGCCGATAAGACAGCGCGAGAATCTGGAAGAGCGGCAGGTCCAGTGCCAAGCCGCTGGCCGGGTCCGCCAGTTGCAGATCGCGCCAGGTGGCGTCGAACCTGTTCGGGTAGCCGCGCAAGGCGAAATCCGCGTATTCCGCCTGCCAGCCCTCAGCCTGACGCGCCTGAAACCAGCGGTCAAAAGCCGTGCGGGCGCCGGACGCGCCGACGAACCAATATCCGGACCACAGGGCTGCGGCCGCGACGATCACAATCAGCAGACGTTTCAAGCGCTGCCCCTTTTTCCTGCCTCTTCCCCGTGGTTATAGAGTGACAGAAGGAAAGGACCAGCCACATGTCGACCTGGGTCTTTGGATACGGATCACTGATATGGAACCCCGAGTTCACGCCGGCGGACCGCTGCGTCGCCACCCTGCGCGGCTACCGGCGGTCATTCTGCATGTCGTCGATCCACCATCGCGGCAGCGAGGCAGAGCCGGGATTGGTGCTGGCGCTTGACGCCGCCGAAGGAGCGACCTGTGAGGGCGTCGCGTTTCAGCTGCCCGAAGATTGCAGGGACAGGGTTCTGACAGCCTTGCGCGAACGGGAGCTCATCTCGACAGCTTACCGCGAAGAGGTTCTTCCCCTGCTCTTGAGCGACGGGCGCGCCGTGCAGGCGCTGGCCTATGTGGTCGACCGCGACCACAGGCAATACACCGGCGCCCTCAATCTCGCCGATCAGGCGGAAATCATCGCCCGCGCGCAGGGTGGCAAGGGGGCGAACCGCGATTATCTGTGGCAAACCGCGCAACATCTGAGCGAGTTGGGGATCGCGGATGCAGAGCTGGACCACCTGTCCGCATTGGTTCGGGGCCTTGTGGATAATCGCTTGGCTTGATGGAACAAAACACCTACCTTAGCAGACGAAATTAAGTGTCGGGAGCCGTCCGCATGGACCAGCCGGACCGCGAGGCCGAGCCGCAATTCTCACAACCCGTTCGTCAGGTGATCCTGATGTTGATCGCATCGGGCCTTGCTGTCGTGGCGGCTATCTTTGCCGCGCCCAGCGTTTTGCCGATCTTCCAGTCGAACCCCTATCTGAACGGCTTCATCGCTTTCGTGTTCCTCGGGGGTGTCGTGGCCTGTTTCTGGCAGGTCGGGCAGTTGATCGCCTCAGTCCGGTGGATCGAATCCTTCACGCGTGCGGATTCCGGGATCGAAATGGGCCGTGCGCCGCAATTGCTGGCACCCTTGGCGACCTTGCTGCGGGCGCGCTCCAAACGAATGCAGCTCTCTTCGACATCGACGTCATCGATCCTCGATTCGGTCTCCACCAGGATCGAAGAGGCGCGAGAGATCACGCGATACCTTGTCAGCCTGTTGATTTTCCTTGGTCTTCTGGGGACCTTCTATGGCCTGGCCACCACGGTTCCCGCTGTGGTCGACACGATCCGCAGCCTCACCCCGCAGGAGGGCGAGCAAAGTCTCGACGTATTCAACCGCTTGATGCAGGGGCTTGAGGCGCAGTTGGGCGGCATGGGCGTCGCCTTTGGCTCATCCCTCCTCGGGTTGACCGGATCGCTTGTCGTCGGACTGCTGGAGCTGTTTGCCGGGCACGGGCAGAACCGGTTCTACCGCGAGCTTGAGGAATGGCTGTCGACGATCACCCGCGTCGGTCTGTCGAGTGCCGAGGGCGAGGGCGGGGCGGATACGCACCTGCTGTCCGGCATCATCGACACGATGAATGAACAGATCGAATCCCTGCAATATATGTTCGCCCGATCGGATGAGAGCCGGGCGTTGACCGATGACAAGATGGGGCACCTGGTCAGTAGCGTGGAACGCCTGACCCATCGTCTGGGCGATCAAAGCGCGATGAACGACACCATGCTGCGGGTGGCGCAGGGGCAGGATTCGCTGATCCAGCACCTGCAACAGACCCAAGGCAGTGAGGCTGGTATCGATGCGGAAAGCCGGATGCGCCTGCGGTCGATCGACGTGCAGATGTTGCGTATCCTCGAAGAGATCTCCGCCGGGCGTCAGGAAACCATGGCCGAACTGCGCACCGACATCGCTGCCCTCGGGCGGACCCTGGTGAATGCGCCGGTGCGGCAGTCCAGACCGGGGGGCAACCCGCCGCCGCGCAAGCCGCCGGAGAGGGAGGGCTGATCCATGGCCCTTTCGCGCCGTTCGGGCAACCGATTCCAGGGGGCGATCTGGCCCGGCTATGTCGATGCCGTGACCGGCTTGCTGATGGTGCTGACCTTTGTGCTGACGATCTTCATGGTCGTGCAGTTCCTCCTGCGCGAGACGATCTCGGGGCAGGAAAGCGAGCTGGATGCGCTGAGTTCCGAAATCATGGATCTGTCGCAGGCGCTCGGCCTGGCGCGGGACCGTGCGGATGACTTGGAGGGGCAGCTTGGCGATACCTCCCGGTCGCTGGAAAATGCGCGCGCCGATCTGGCGGCACAATCCTCGCTCATCGCGTCGTTGACGCAGGAACGCGCGGCGCAGGATGACGCATTGCAGAGCGCCGAGGCACGGATCACGAATTTTGAATCGCAGGTCGCCGCCCTTCTGGCGCAGCGCAATGAGGCGCAGGGCACCGTCGCCGCGCTGACCGAGGAACGCGAGACCCTGCTGTCGGACAATGAGGCGCTGCAACTGGCGCTCGCGCAGGCCCGCGACGAGATCAACGTAGAGGCCGAAGCCGCCCGCCTTGCCGCCGCCAAGCGTGAGGCGCTGGAGGCGATGGTCGCCGATCTTGAGCGACGGTCGAGCGAAACCGAGGAGGCGCGCGGTGCCCTCGCCGCCCGTGTTGATGACCTCGAAGCCGCGCTGAGCGAGGAGGAGCAGTCCCGCCTTGCCGAGGCCGCCGCCGCCGAGGCGTTGCGTGCGAAGCTGGAGTCGGCGGATGCGGAACTGACCGCGATGACGCTCGCGCTGGAGGCGCAGCGCAAGGAGGCCGAAGAGACGCTGACCCTCCTCGCTGCGGCCGAAAATGCGAGCGAGGATCTGGACCTGCAACTGGCCGCTGCGCTGCTCAAGGCCGAAGAGGTCGAGACGGCGCTGTCCCTCTCCGAGGAACGCCTTGCCGATGCGGAACAGGGGCGCGAGGCCAGCTTTGGCCGCCTCACCCGATTGGAGGCCGACCTTGCCGCCGCGCTGACGCAAGTGGAAGATCGCGACGCGAAACTCGCCGAACTGGGCGCGCGGATCGGCGTGCTGGAAAAGGCGCTGTTGGATACGGAATCCGACCGCGACGCCCTGCAGACGCGCTATTCATCGGAACTGGCCGCGCTGAACACCGCGCTTGAGGATGCGCAGCGCGCCCGCGACACGGCAGATGCCCAAGCCGAAGTCGCCGCAGAGGCCGCGCAGGCGACCGAGGCCGAATTGCAGGCGCGTCTCGCCGAGGCAGAGGCCAGCGCCGCCGAAACCGAACAGACGTTGCGCAGCGAGTTGGATCGCGCCCGCGCCGAGCTTGGCGGTTGGATCAGCGAGATTGACGAGGTCGAATTGCGCATCGTCGCACTTGAGGCCGCACTCGCCCGGACCGAAAGCGAGAAGGCCGGCTTGCAGGATCGCCTGACCGGACTGCTGGACAGTGTCAGCGACACGGAGGCGTTGAAACAGGACAAGGCCTCGCTGGAGGCGGAGCTGGCGGACGCGCAGACCCGGGTGGAGGAAGGCGCGAACGAGATCGGATCGCTTGAGCAACGCATCGCCTCGCTCGAGGCGCTGATGGCGCGCACCACGTCGGAGCGGGACGCAGAGCGCGCCCGCACGCAAAGTGAGATGGCGGATCTGCGCGAACGTCTCGCCGCGGCGCTGGCCGCCGAGAAATCAGCCAAGGCCGAGAGCATCGACCGCGACGAGTTGAAACGCCAGTTGGCGGCGGCGCTCGCGGCCAAGGTTTCGGCCGAGCAGACCCTGCAAACCACGATGAACGAGGCCGAACAGCGCGCCGCCCTGCTCCGGCAAGCCAACCAGCAATTGGCGAGCGAGCAGGCAACATCGGCCGAGGCCGCGCGGCGCACCAGCCTTCTGAACCAGCAGGTCGCGCAGATGCGCAGTCAACTGGCGAGCCTTCAGGCGCTGCTTGACGACTACAAGGACCGGGATGCGTTGAACCAGGTGCAGATCCAATCGCTCGGCACCGACCTCAATCAGGCATTGGCGCAGAAGGCCGCCGAAGAGCGCAAGCGTCGTCTGCTGGAAGAAGCAGAGCGCAAGCGGCTGGAGAGGTACCAATCGGAATTCTTTGGTCAATTGCGCGACGTCTTTGCCGGCCAGCAGGGGGTGCAGATCGTCGGAGACCGTTTTGTCTTCTCGTCCGAAGTGCTGTTCGCCCCCGGTCAGGCGCTTCTGTCGGTGGCGGGGCAGGATCAGATCGCTTCGGTCGCGGCGACGCTGCGGTCCCTCGCTGACGAGATCCCCGACACGATCGATTGGGTTCTGCGCGTCGACGGGCACACCGATGACGTGCCGCTGTCGGGGCAGGGGCAGTTCCGCGACAATTGGGAGCTGAGCCAGGCGCGCGCCCTATCGGTGGTGCGCTACATGACCGATTTTCTTGGCTTCCCGCCGCAGCGTCTGTCGGCCAACGGGTTTGCCGAGTATCAACCGATCATGTCCGGCACATCCCCCGAAGCGCGCGCAGCGAACCGGCGGATAGAGTTGAAATTCACTGAACGGTGACGGGTGGACCGCCCACGGGCAGATAAGGAAAGCTATTGGACGGTGATGCTTACCATCTGGGCGGAGACCTCAGCCCCGTCACGGATCAGAGTGGCCGTCCCGCGATAGATACCCCTGGTTAAGGGCGCCTTTAGACGTTTGCCAGTGGCGCGAAAAAACTGCGCCTGATCCTTCTTGATCAGCAAGCGCTTGTCGATGAACCGCCCCTCGGGACCGTCGATGCGCAGGGAAAGGACATCCGCCTGACGACCGCCGAACGCATAGCCCCAGATCACCAAGGCTGGTGCGTCGGCTGCGATGTCGGTTTCTGCCGCGGTCCCGGCTTTGATCGCCGCATACTCCGGCACGCCGGTTGAAAAACCGGCGGAGAGGACAGCACCCGGTTGGTAGAGGATGTCGTCGATCCACATGGCGCGCGCACTCCCGCTGCCGCAGGCGTCGGGGTCGCCATCGGGGGTGAAGGGATCAACGGGCTGGCCGGCCCGGCGCACCGATATGTGCAGATGCGGAAACTGGGTTCGTCCGGACAGGCCGACCTGACCCAACGGTTCACCCGCATCTACCATCTGTCCGTTGCGGACGTGCACTGTGCCCTTTTTCATGTGGCAATATTGGGTTTCCCAGCCGTCATCATGCACCAGTACCACGCCATTTCCGCAGTCGCGGCCGTCAATGCGGGCGTCTTCCTTTGGGGTGTAGACCTTGTCGATCATGCCATCACGTCGCCCGCGGACGCTACCCGAGGCTGCGGCGCGCACCGTGACACCGGCCTGCATCGCGGCCAGCGAGGGCAGGCCGAAATCTGTGCCCTTGTGGTCATTGTAGGATAACCCCGCACAGGTGAAATCCCGCGCGCCGGGGCCGGGGTCGCGGTCCATGTAGTTCTGGATGAAACAGCTCTCGCCAAGGGCGCAGTCGATGGGCATGGCGAGTTTCGGCTCTGAGAGGACGGGCAAGGGCAGGGACAGGAAAAGGGCGGGGATGATCCCCGCCCTCATAGCTTTCTTTACCATCAATCCGCTGTCAGCAACGGTGGCTTGTTGCCCGAGAGGCGCGGCTTGTCCGGGCCTTCGATGCGCAGGTCGATCTTGCCGTCCTTGATCCCGACCTGAACCACACCGCCCTTGGCGAGCTTGCCGAACAGCAATTCCTCGGCCAGCGGCTTCTTGATGTGTTCCTGGATCACGCGGCCAAGCGGTCGCGCGCCCATCTTGTCGTCATAGCCCTTTTCGCCGAGCCATTCGGCGGCCGGGGCGGAGAGTTCGATCGTGACGTTGCGATCCATCAGTTGCGCTTCGAGTTGCAGGACAAACTTTTCCACGACCTGGCGGATCACCTCTTTGCCGAGCGGCGCGAAGGAAATCACGGCGTCCAGACGGTTGCGGAATTCCGGCGTGAAGGTGCGTTCGATCGCGGCGGTATCCTCCCCCTCGCGACGGTCGCGCCCAAAGCCGATGGCGGATTTCGCCAGCTCGGTCGCACCCGCATTGGAGGTCATGATCAGGATCACGTTACGGAAGTTCACCGTGCGCCCGTTATGATCAGTCAACTGGCCGTTATCCATCACCTGCAACAGGATATTGTAGACATCCGGATGCGCCTTTTCCATCTCGTCCAGGAGCAGGACGCAATGGGGGTGCTGATCGACGCCGTCGGTCAACAGACCGCCCTGATCAAAGCCGACATAGCCCGGCGGTGCACCGATCAGCCGCGAAACCGCATGCTTCTCCATGTACTCCGACATATCGAACCGCAGGAGTTCCACGCCGAGGCTGTCGGCCAATTGCTTGGCCACCTCGGTCTTGCCGACGCCTGTGGGTCCGGCGAAGAGGTAGTTCCCGATCGGTTTTTCCGGTTCCCGCAGGCCGGCGCGTGCCAGCTTGATGGCGGACGACAGCGCCTCGATCGCGTTGTCCTGACCGAAAACTACGCGCTTGAGCGATTTTTCGAGGTCTTTCAGGACCTCGGCATCGTCCTTCGTGACGTTCTTGGGCGGGATGCGCGCGATCTTGGCAACGACGGCCTCGATCTCCTTGGTGCCGATGGTCTTGCGACGCTTGGATTCCGCGACCAGATGCTGTGCGGCACCAGCCTCATCGATCACGTCGATGGCCTTGTCGGGCAGCTTGCGATCATTGATGTAGCGCGACGAAAGCTCGACCGCCGTCTTGATGGCGTCGGCGGTGTAGCGGATCGAGTGGTGATCCTCGAAATAGGGCTTGAGACCCTGCAAGATCTTGATCGAATCCTCGACGGAGGGCTCGTTCACATCGATCTTCTGGAACCGGCGCGACAGTGCGCGGTCCTTCTCGAAGTGCTGGCGGAACTCCTTATAGGTGGTGGAGCCCATGCAGCGCAGCTTGCCGCCCTGAAGCGCAGGCTTCAGCAGGTTCGACGCATCCATCGCCCCGCCCGACGTGGCACCCGCACCGATCACGGTGTGGATCTCGTCGATAAAGAGGACCGCGTCGTCGTGATTCTCGAGCTCGGTCATGACCGCCTTGAGCCGTTCCTCGAAATCGCCGCGATAGCGCGTCCCGGCCAGCAGGGCACCCATGTCGAGCGAATAGATCGTGGTCTGCGACAACACCGCCGGGGTTTCGCCCGAGACGATCTTGCGCGCGAGACCTTCGGCGATGGCGGTCTTGCCAACGCCTGGATCACCGACCAGCAGGGGGTTGTTCTTGCGACGTCGGCAGAGCACCTGAATGCAGCGTTCGACCTCATGCTCGCGACCGATCAGGGGATCGACGTCGCCGTGGCGGGATTTTGCGTTCAGATCGACGCAATATTTTGCCAGCGCGCTTTCCTTGCCGTCGCCGTCGCTTGACGCCGAACCGGTATCCGCCGAACTGTCGTCCTGCGGATCCGCGCCCGACACCGGGCGGCTTTCGCCAAAGGCCGGATCCTTCGCGACGCCATGGGCGATGAAGTTGACCGCATCGTAGCGGGTCATGTCCTGCTCTTGCAGGAAGTAGGCTGCGTTGCTTTCACGTTCGGCAAAGATTGCGACCAGCACGTTGGCACCGGTCACTTCGGTCCGGCCCGAGGACTGGACGTGGATCGCGGCGCGCTGGATGACGCGCTGGAAGGCCGCCGTTGGCACCGCTTCGGACCCGTCGACGTCTGTGACGAGGTTGGACAGGTCGTCCTCGACGAATTCAAGCAGGGTCTTGCGCAGGTCCTCGACCTCCACCGAACAGGCTTGCATGACGCGCGCGGCGTCGGGTTCATCGATCAGCGCCAGCAGCAGATGCTCCAGCGTTGCAAATTCGTGTCGCCGCGCGTTGGCCAGGGCCAGTGCAGCATGTATCGCCTGCTCTAGAGTATTCGAGAATGAGGGCACTCGCATGCTCCTTTTTTATCTGGGTTGGAGCGCGGGGTCGGGCCCCGGCGTCAACCATGGCCTCATAGTCTTAAAGTTTGGTCGATAATGGCCGCGCTTCAAGGCTTTTCTTGAAATGAGCGATCACATTTATCCACTTGACAGTGATGGGGCGCGACTTTGTGGCGTTTCGGACTCGGTTCACGCGTTGTCTTTCCTGGTTCTGACGGCTGCAAAGACCTCTTCGGGCGAGGCATTTTCCAGCCCGACAGCTTTCGCGACCGCCGGAACGTGACAGCGCAGGAAAGGGTTCGTCGCCAGTTCTTCGGCCAGCGTGACAGGCACGGTAGGCTCATCGCGGGCGCGCTGTGCCTTCACTTTCTCGGCGCGGGCCAGCAGATCGGGATTGTCCGGCTCGATGCTCAGCGCAAATTTCATGTTCGACAGGGTATATTCGTGCCCGGAATAGATCAGAGTCTCGGGGGGCAGGGCGGCCAGTTTCTGCAAGGTGGCGTGCTGCATTGCCATGGTCCCCTCGAACACCCGGCCACAGCCCCATGCCATCAGGCTGTCGGCGGTAAAGATCGCGCCCGCGTCCGGCCCCGCATCGGGAAGGTAAAAGGCGATATGGCCCAAGGTATGGCCGGGCACATCCAGCGGGACGGTATAGCCTTCGCCGTTTCCGCCATTCATGCCCTCGCTCAGGGCGGTGTCGAGGGGCGGCAGCTTGGCCTCCTCGGCCTTCGGGCCCATGACCTTCAGTCCAAATCGGTCGCGCAGGGCCTGTGTCCCCTCCACGTGATCGGGGTGATGGTGGGTAATCATCAGCACGTCAGGCGTCCAGCCGCGCGCCTCGGCGGCGGCGATGATCGGGGCGGCTTCGGGGGCGTCGATGACGAAGACGCCATCGGGTCCCTTGACGAGATAGGCGTAGTTGTCGCTGCGGCAGGGGATCGTGATAATGTCCAATGGCATGGCAATTAACCTTCTCATTGCTATTGTCCTACATGGAACCTCAGACAGGGACGGGATGCAATGCACCTGGACGTACAGGACCTGCGCAATTTTTATTACCGCTCGACCTTGGGTCGCGCGGCGCAAACACATGTGCGCAACGAATTGCTGCGCTTATGGCCCGAAGCGCAGGGCCAGACGGTAGCGGGCTATGGCTTTGCCGTGCCGCTGCTGCGCCCTTACCTCAAGTCCGCCAAGCGGGTGATCGGGTTGATGCCGGGGCCGCAGGGCGTGATGCCCTGGCCTGCCGGGCTGCCCAATATCTCGGTCCTATGCGAAGAGACGCGCTGGCCGATCGAGACCGGGCATGTCGACCGCCTGGTGGTGATGCACGGGCTCGAGACCTCGGAAAACCCGTCCGATCTGCTGGAGGAATGTTTCCGCGTGCTCGGTCCCGGCGGCAAGGTGGTGCTGATCGTGCCACACCGCTCGGGTCTCTGGTCGCGGTCGGATCGCACGCCCTTTGGGTTCGGGCGTCCCTACAGTCAGGGACAGCTTGAGGCGCAGCTAAAGCGCCATTCGTTCCTGCCCGAACGTCACGCGCATACCCTGTATCAACCGCCCTCGACCCGTCGCTTCTGGCGCAAAACCGGGCCATTCTGGGAAAAACTAGGGCGGCAATTTTCCGTGGTTCTGTCAGGCGGCGTGCTGATGGTGGAGGCATCCAAGCGGGTGCACATGCCCGCGGGGCCGGGGGTGGCGGTGCATCGCCCGTCGCGGTTGAGGGTGCTCGAAGGCCTCGCCGCGCCAGCCCGGCCCAGAGCGGAACCGGCGCGGAAGGTTTGAGAGCGCAGCCTAGACCGTGGCGGCCACCGGAGTGGGCGTGGGCGCGGGCGGCATGGGCGGCTCGGGCAGCGGGATCGGCGGCTCGACCTGAATCATCATGATGTTGTCGGCGTCGAACTCGGTGAGGCCCATCAGTCGGACGGTCCGCAGAACCTCGGGCTGGGTGATGTCCGAGTTTGCCAGCGTGATCGAGACATCCACGGCGGCCTCTCCCGACACCGGGGTCGTCGTGATCGAGTAGAGCGAATAGCCGTCGGTCCCATCCGGCAACTCCAGCACCAGCGTATCCTCGGCCGGGTCGAAATCCGTGATCGCGCCGATGTGCAGCGCCTCGGGGAAGGCGGCGTCCATCAAGCTGGTGGCAACATCCGAACCCGCCTCAGGCTCCACCCCGTCGACGTAAGAAACGTCGGCGTGGAAGATCGCGTCGCTCAGAACAAAGGTGTCCTCACCACGTCCGCCGGTGGCCGTGATGTCTGCGGGCAGGTTCGCGGGGGCTTGGCTCACGCCGTCCTCGGCATCGACCTCGACGGTCCGGGTCAGCACGATCCGGTCATCGCCGGACTCGCCGTCGATGATCCCACGTTGCGACAGGGACATGGTGTCGTCACCCTTGCCGCCGTGACCTTCGCCGCCTTGCGCCAGCGTGATCTGGTCTTCGCCCGAGCCGCCAAAGACGAGGTCGGCCGCGTATTCCGTCATTCCGTCGTAGCTGTCCGCACCGGTGCCGCCGTAGTAATGCGCGTGGCCGTAGCCCTCGAAGGTGTCATTGCCGGCCTCGCCGTAACCCGTGCCGCCGCCGTAAAGATTGCCATCGTCGGAAAAGCTGTCGTTGCCGACACCGCCATAGGCAACGGACTCGCCGCCGAGGGTGAAGTCGTCATTGCCGACCTCGCCGCGTCCGGTGGCCATGTCGCTCAGGATAAAGGTATCGTCGCCCTGCTGCCCGCGACCGAAGGCGCGCTGATCCAGCGTCAACATGTCATCGCCCGATCCGCCGACAACGGTGCTGTCATCATGCGCCGACATCGTGTCGTCACCGACGCCGCCCCAGCCGCGCGCCTCATCGCGCACGGTGATGTCGTCATCACCCAGCGAGCCGCCGGCCTTGGCGAAATTGGCGGCCACCATCGTGTCATCGCCGCTGCCGCCGGTGATTTCGGCGTAGCGATTGGCGTAGAGCGTGTCTTCGCCCTGACCCCCGTAAGCGGTGGATTGGTTGTAGGCGCTGATGGTGTCGTCGCCAGAATTGCCGTGGCCGATGCCCGCGTTGTGAATATCCATCGTGTCCGCGCCAGCCCCGCCGAACCCCTTGGAGATGTCGTGCACGGTTATGTCGTCGTCCCCGGCGCCGCCCTCGGCGCGGGAGTAGCCGCCGACTTCCAGCGTGTCATCACCGCCGAGGCCCCGGATCACCCCGGTGCCATCATGCGCGTAGGTGTCCGCCTCATCGGTGCCGTCAAAGAAGAGCGCATCGTTGACGATCACGTCGTCGCCGGATTCGTCCTCGGGTTCAGGTTCGGTTCCCGCGTCGGAACTGTCTGCCGTGACTCCAATTATGGACGCAAGAAGAAGTAGAAGAAGAATGTTCATGCCAGCCCCCCAGCTTGCAGGGTCCGCTCATTTAAAGCGCACCAGATCAAAGACGTACTATCGCGCAGGCGTTATCGTTTGTGTAGGGACTAAGGGGTTTGGAAACGCAGTGTTTCTGTTTTTGCAAGGCGGTCTCGGGTCAGCGTCTGAACAATATTCCGCCGGCCCCAGCCTGTGCCACCCCGATCGCGGCCGGCGCGGTGGTGCAAAATGACGCAGTTACCTTGCGATTTGTCTGCCCCGGGCCAGGCGCCCCGCGTGCCACGCCAGCCCGCCAGCCCGCCGGGTCGGCCCGAAGCGCCCCAGGCTCAACGGGTAAGGGGAATTGCGTGGTTCCCCTGGGTCGCATCTTCGCTGTTCCGCGCGAACAAACGCGCCAGCGCGCTTGGTTTTCATCCCCGGTTGCCCAAGCACAAAGCACACGCGGAGGCTGCGTATGTGGGTTGATAGGGCGAAAACGCTCTGCTACACCCACGCCGATTTTACCGCTTTGGCCATGGCCGAGGCCTAACGCCCCCTGCCTGCGCCAAATGGCGTCGAACGGGGCCAGTCATCGGAAGGGTGGACGTGTCCGAACCAGCTTCGATCTCCTCCGGCATCGCTGCGCGCTATGCCACCGCGATTTTCGAAATTGCCCGTGATAACAATGATCTCGATAGTCTCGAGTCCGGCGTCACGGATCTGGGCGACGCCCTGAACGATAGCGCTGACCTGCGCGAGCTGATCCAGTCGCCGATCTATTCGCGCGACGCGCAGGGCAAGGCCATCACCGCAATCGCGGACAAGATGCAGTTGCCCAAGGTCCTCAAAAGCAGCCTTGGCCTGATGGCCGACAAGCGCCGGTTGTTCGTTTTGCCGCAATTGATGGGCCAACTGCGGGCGCTGATCGCAGACAATAAGGGCGAGGTCACTGCGGACGTCACCAGCGCCAAGGCGCTGACCAAGACGCAGGAAACCAAACTCGCCAAGGTCCTGTCGGCACAAGCCGGCAAGGACGTGAAATTGAATACAGCCGTCGATGAAACTCTCATCGGTGGCCTCATCGTCAAAGTGGGCTCGAAGATGATCGACACCTCGGTCAAAGCCAAGCTCGCGTCCCTTCAGAATGTTATGAAAGAGGTCGGATAATGGGAATCCAAGCTGCCGAAATTTCTGCGATCCTAAAGGAGCAGATTTCGAACTTCGGGCAAGAAGCCGAAGTTGCAGAGGTTGGTCGCGTGCTCAGCGTCGGTGACGGGATCGCCCGCGTGCACGGCCTGGACAACGTGCAGGCCGGTGAGATGGTCGAATTCCCCGGTGGTATCCGGGGCATGGCGCTGAACCTCGAAGCCGACAACGTCGGTATCGTGATCTTTGGTTCGGACAAGGACATCAAGGAAGGCGACACCGTCAAGCGGACCAACTCCATCGTGGACGTGCCCGCCGGCGAAGCATTGCTGGGCCGCGTTGTCGACGGTCTGGGCAACCCGCTGGACGGCAAGGGTCCGATTGAAACGACCGAGCGTCGCATCGCCGATGTGAAGGCCCCCGGCATCATCCCGCGTAAATCGGTGCATGAGCCGATGGCAACCGGCCTCAAGGCGATCGACGCGATGATCCCGATTGGCCGTGGCCAGCGTGAATTGATCATTGGCGACCGTCAGACCGGCAAGACCGCCGTCGCGCTCGACACGATCCTGAACCAGAAATCCTATAACGAAGCCGCAGGCGACGACGAAAACAAGAAGCTCTATTGCGTCTACGTCGCGATCGGGCAGAAGCGTTCGACCGTTGCCCAGCTGGTGAAGAAGTTAGAAGAATCCGGCGCGATTGAATATTCCATTGTCGTCGCCGCGACCGCCTCTGATCCGGCACCGATGCAGTTCATGGCGCCCTACGCCGCAACCGCGATGGCCGAATACTTCCGCGATAACGGCAAGCACGCGCTGATCATCTATGATGACCTCTCCAAGCAGGCGGTCGCCTATCGTCAGATGTCGCTGCTGCTGCGCCGCCCGCCGGGCCGCGAAGCCTATCCGGGCGACGTCTTCTACCTCCACTCCCGCTTGCTGGAGCGTTCGGCCAAGCTGAACGAGGATTTCGGCTCCGGCTCGCTCACCGCGCTGCCGGTCATCGAAACCCAGGGCGGCGACGTGTCGGCCTTTATTCCGACCAATGTGATCTCGATCACCGACGGCCAGATCTTCCTCGAAACCGAATTGTTCTATCAGGGCATCCGTCCCGCCGTGAACACCGGTCTTTCGGTCAGCCGGGTTGGTTCCTCCGCGCAGACGTCGGCCATGTCCTCGGTCGCCGGCCCGGTCAAGCTGAGCCTCGCGCAGTATCGTGAAATGGCGGCCTTCGCGCAGTTCGGGTCCGACCTCGATGCCTCCACCCAGCGCCTGCTGAACCGGGGTGCGCGCCTGACCGAGCTGATGAAGCAGCCGCAGTATTCGCCGCTGACCAACGCAGAGATCGTCACGGTGATCTTTGCAGGCACCAACGGCTACCTCGACAAGGTGGACCTGAAGGACGTCGCGCGGTTCGAAGCGGACCTGTTGAAATTTATGCGGACCTCCAAGAAGGACGTGCTTGACTGGATCACCAACGAAGATCCCAAGATCAAGGGCGACGCCGCGGACAAGTTGAAGGCTGCAATCGACGAATTTGCCGCCGATTTCGCGTAAGGGGGCCGGATATGCCTTCTCTTAAGGACCTAAAAATGAGGATCGGGTCGATCAAGTCGACCCGAAAAATCACCAAGGCCATGCAGATGGTGGCCGCCGCGAAACTGCGGCGGGCACAGGAAGCTGCCGAAAACGCGCGCCCCTACGCAGAGCGGTTCAACGCCGTGCTGGGTCAGTTGGCGGCATCGGTCGGCGGGTCGGATACCGCCCCCAAGCTGCTGCGCGGTTCGGGCAAGGATGACGTGCATCTACTGGTGGTGATGACCTCCGAGCGCGGGCTGTGCGGTGGCTTCAACTCCAACATCGTAAAGCTGGCCAAGCAGAAGATCGCGGAACTGCGCGGCGCCGGAAAGACGGTCAAGATCCTGACGGTCGGCAAGAAGGGTCGCGAACAGTTGCGTCGGGACTTCGGCGACCTGTCCATCGGCCATGTCGACCTGAGCGAGGTCAAGCGGATCGGCTATGCCAATGCGCAGGACATCGCCAAGGACATTCTTGCCCGGTTCGACGGCGAAGAGTTCGATGTCGCGACCATCTTCTACTCGGCCTTCGTGAACGTCGTGACGCAGATTCCGACCGCCCAGCAGATTATCCCCGCCCAGTTCGACGCGGCGGAGGATGCTGGCGAGTCGAGCACGCAATACGACTACGAGCCCGACGAGGAATCCATTCTGGCGGACCTCTTGCCGCGCGGTGTGGCGACGCAGATCTTTGCGGCTCTGTTGGAAAATGCGGCGTCCGAGCAGGGCGCGCGGATGTCCGCAATGGACAACGCAACCCGGAACGCCGGTGAAATGATCGACAAGCTGTCCATTCAGTACAACCGGACACGTCAAGCGGTCATCACCAACGAGCTTATCGAAATTATCTCGGGCGCTGAGGCGCTCTAAGAACCGGAGTAACGAGACATGGCACAAGCAAAAGGCAAGATCACGCAGGTGATTGGCGCCGTTGTGGACGTTCATTTTGACGGCGATCTGCCCGCTATTCTGAACGCCCTCGAAACGGACAACAACGGCAACCGGCTGGTTCTGGAAGTTGCGCAGCACCTCGGCGAGAATACCGTTCGTGCGATCGCGATGGATGCGACCGAAGGTCTGGTCCGCGGTCAGGAAGTCACCAACACAGACGCGCAGATCTCTGTCCCCGTCGGCACCGCGACCCTGGGTCGGATCATGAACGTGACCGGCGACCCGGTCGACGAAAAGGGCCCGGTGAATTCGGAATCGCGCCGCCCGATTCATGGCGACGCACCGGAATTCTCCGAACAGTCGACCGAGACCGAAATCCTCGTCACCGGCATCAAGGTCATCGACCTGCTGGCCCCCTATACCAAGGGCGGCAAGATCGGTCTCTTCGGCGGTGCCGGCGTGGGCAAGACCGTTCTGATCATGGAATTGATCAACAACATCGCCAAGGTGCACTCGGGCGTCTCCGTGTTCGCCGGGGTGGGTGAGCGGACCCGTGAGGGCAACGACCTTTACCACGAGATGATCGAATCCGGCGTTATCGTTCCCGATAACCTGACCGAGTCGAAAATCGCGCTGGTCTACGGTCAGATGAACGAGCCTCCGGGTGCGCGCATGCGGATCGCCCTGTCGGGTCTGACGCTGGCGGAACAGTTCCGCGACGACACCGGTTCGGACGTTTTGTTCTTTGTCGACAACATCTTCCGCTTTACCCAGGCGGGTTCCGAAGTGTCGGCGCTGCTCGGCCGTATCCCTTCGGCTGTGGGCTATCAGCCGACGCTGGCGACCGACATGGGCGCGATGCAGGAACGCATCTCCTCCACCCGGAACGGTTCGATCACCTCGGTTCAGGCCGTCTACGTTCCGGCGGATGACTTGACCGACCCGGCACCGGCGACCTCCTTTGCGCACCTCGACGCGACGACGGTTCTTGACCGTTCGATCTCGGAAAAGGGTATCTACCCGGCCGTGGACCCTCTCGGTTCCACCTCGCGTCTGCTTGATCCGCTGATCATCGGTCAGGAGCACTACAAGGTCGCAACGGACGTCCAGCAGGTGCTTCAGCGCTACAAGTCGCTGCAGGACATCATCGCCATCCTCGGCATGGACGAACTGTCCGAAGAGGACAAACTGGCCGTGGCACGTGCGCGCAAGATCGAACGCTTCCTGTCCCAGCCGTTCGACGTGGCGAAAGTCTTTACCGGCTCCGACGGTGTGCAGGTGCCGCTGGAAGACACGATCGCCTCGTTCAAGGCTGTTGTGGCAGGTGAATACGACCACTTCCCCGAAGGCGCGTTCTACATGGTCGGCGGCATCGAAGATGTCAAAGCCAAGGCCGAGAAGCTCGCCGCGGAAGCAGCGTAAGGATCTGACAGATGGCAGATACCCTCACCTTCAGCCTCGTGTCGCCGGAACGGAGCCTTGCTTCGGGAACCGCGACCGAGGTGCAAATTCCCGGCGCGGACGGTGATCTGACAGCGATGGCAGGTCATGCCCCGCTGATCACCACCCTGCGGCCCGGCGTATTGCAAATTTCCGGACCCGACGGGACCGACGATTACGTCGTGACCGGCGGGTTCGCCGAAATCTCGGCCGAGGGCATAACCGTTCTCGCCGAACGTGCCCTGCACCAGAAAGAGATGACCCAGGATATCTACACTGACTGGGTGAATGAGGCAAAAGCCGCGCATGAGTCCGCCGCCGGTGACGCTGTGGACAGCGCCGCCAAATTGCTGGCGGATATGGTCGCGGTTGGCACCCATATCGGACTGGACCCGAACCAGGCGAACCTCTGACCTGGCGTCAATGCCGCAGTCGTTGGGCGCTGGAAAAGGCGCATGACCGGCGCCGGTAGGCTGGGCGATGCTCACATACGAAAGGCCGCGATCCTTTGGGTCGCGGCCTTTCGTTTGACCTATTGCCAAGACGCACCGCGACGGCCTCGCAGAGCGATGGCTCACGGGCCCGCCCGATGCGTCTGTGCCATAAACTATCGCTGGCCTGCGTCTACGCCTTGCCCTACCTTCAATTGGGATCAGGGGGGCTTTATTGATCGACATCTTGAGCGAAGAACAGATGCTTGCACTGGTTGGCTTGCTGGGAGGTCTGGCCCTGGGGCTGGCCGCGCGCCTGGGCCGGTTCTGTACCTTGGGCGCGATTGAGGATGCGCTTTATGCCGGTGACGGGACCCGGGTGCGGATGTGGGGCGTGGCGATCGGCATCGCGATGCTGGGCAGTTTCGGGCTGATCGGGGCGGGCGCGTTGGATGTGTCCCGAACCATATACCTCGGCATCGGGTTTCAGCCGGCCGCCAGCGCGATAGGCGGATTGCTCTTTGGCTATGGAATGGCGCTGGCCGGGAATTGCGGCTACGGGGCTCTCGCGAGGTTGGGCGGAGGCGATCTGCGGGCCTTGATGATCGTGCTGGTGATGGGTCTTGCCGCCTATGCCACGATCGCCGGACCGCTGGCCTACCTGCGCGTGGCTGTCTTTCCCCCAGCGCCAGCGGACGGGGTGACGCCGGGCCTCGCACATGCGTTGGCCGGGTTGCTCGGGACCTCTCCGGTGTGGATTGGCCTGGCCGCGGGCTTGGTGATCTTGATGGTATCGCTATGGTCGCGCGGCGTCTGGGCGCGCCGGGTTTCGATCTGTTGGGGGATTGTCGTGGGCGCGGCGATCATTTCCGGCTGGGCGGGGACGCAATGGGTCGCGGATGTCGGCTTTTCGGCGGCGCCGGTGGTGTCGTATACCTTTGCCGCACCGCTGGGGGAGACGATGCTATACGGCATGACAGCCAGCGCACGGACCTTGAGCTTTGGCATCGGGTCGGTCGCGGGCGTGGTGATCGGGGCGTTCTTGGGCTGTGTGATCAAGCGGCAATTTCGGTGGGAGGCGTGCGAGGACCCGAGGGAGCTGCGCCGCCAATTGGCCGGAGCCACCCTGATGGGAATCGGCGCCGTGCTGGCCATGGGGTGCAGCATCGGGCAGGGGCTTTCGGCAATCTCACTGCTTGCCTATAGCGCGCCGGTCGTCATGGCGGGGATCTTCGCGGGCGCATGGCTCGGCTTGCGCCAGTTGATCACCGGCTTTCGCGAGGTGGTCTGAAAAGGCTTTCCGGTCCGCTGGAATTCCCCTATCATTCACAAACCTGAATGTAATAGGAGGCTTCCATGCAGATCACCCGTCGGACCCTGATGTCAGGCGCGATTGCGCTTGCTGGTGGCATGATGATCCCGCGGATCGCCTGGACGAATGCAAGCCTCGATTTGACCGGGGGCACGCTCGATACCCTCAGCGACGGGCATCTTGCCCTGCCGCGGAGCTTTGTTTTGGCCGATGTGCCGCAACCTCAGGCGGACGAGGTTTTGGCGCAGTTCGGAATCGCCCCCGACGCAGAGACGTTGCGCCCGGATTGCAACCTGACCCTGTGGCGCGACGGCGACCGGGTGGTGCTGTTCGACGCCGGGTCCGGCCCCGACTTCATGCCGACGGCGGGCAAGGTCATGGCGGCGCTGGATGCGCTCGGCCTTAGCGCCGAAGACGTGACGGACGTGGTCTTCACCCATGGCCACCCGGACCATCTGTGGGGGGTCCTGGACGATTTTGATGAACCGTTGTTCGCGCAAGCGCAGCACCACATGGGCCGGATCGAATATGAATACTGGAGCGATCCGACCCTGACCGAGACCATCGCGCCCGAGCGGGTGACATTCGCCGTGGGGGCCGCACGGCGCCTGGCGGTTCTGGCAGATACGATCAAACTGTTCGACGATGGCGATACGGTGCTGCCCGGCGTCACGGCGCGCGCCACTTATGGCCATACGCCCGGACATATGGCGTTCGAGGTCGGGTCGGGCGCGAAGGCTGTCCTGATCCTTGGCGATTGCATTGCCAATCATCACCTTGCCTTTGCCCATCCCGACTGGGCCAACGGGTCGGATCAGGACCCGGACGCCGGCGCGGCGACCCGTATACGGATGTTGGCTGATCTGGCAGAGCGTCAGACGGTCTTTGCCGGTTTCCACCTGCCACATCCCGGCATCGGGCGGGCGGTCCGCGCGGGCGAAGGGTATGACTACGTCCCGCTTGAGTGAATTGGACGACAGGCGGGACAGCTTAGGCGACTATTGGCCCGCCGCCTCACGCGCAATGTCATCGAGCAGGGCCTGCACGTCCTGCATAGGCCCCTCGGGCATGTTGCGATACCCGACCTGTACCTCACCCTCCCTCTCGGTCACAAAGACGCCGTAGGGGCAATGGGCGATGTTGGCGGGATCCGCCTCCATCACCTTGCGTGACAGGGTGGCGCTGCAAAACATGTAGATGTCGGCATTGTCGAACAGCACCACGTCGCTGCCCACATCGGCGCGGGTCCGCTCCAGCATCTCACCGACATGACTGATCCAGTCCACAACCAAACCGCGCCCGACGATGGCGCTCTCCAGACCAAAGGTGGCGTCATCGAAAGAGCCATCGTAGGTGTAGACCGTCGACTCCTGCGCCACCGCAGGCGCGGCGATCAGGGCCAGAACGAGGGTAAAAGCACGCATGGGACCATCCTTTCAATGGGGAAGGGCGGGTCAGCCCCCCACCTGTTCCAGATATGCGATCAGGGCGTCGATATCTTCGGGATCACGAACACCCTTGAAGGACATCTTGGTTTTCGGCATGGCCCCGCGAGGATCCGCGAGAAAGGCGTGCAGGGCCTCGTTTGTCCAGACATCCCCTGCCTTCATAGCATTTTCAAAGACCTTGGAATAGCGGAAGTCGTCGACTGACCCAATCGTGCGGCCCACGATATCATTCAACTGCGGCCCGACCCGGTTCTTTGCACCCTCGCCAACCATGTGACAGGCCTTGCACTTGCGGAATGCCTTTTCGCCAGCCGCAATCAGGGCGGGATCGGATTGGACTACACCGACGGTTTGGGTTGGAGCATCGTCTGCCCCCGTCTCAGGGGTGGGTTCGGCGTTCGTCTCATCCTCGGTCGCAGCAGTGGGTTCGCGGGTCGCCTCGGCTTTGGCCTGCTCCGCTTTGGCGGCGGTCTCCTCCGGGGTGACGTCCAGTACGCTGGCATGCATGGTGATTTCCACCGTATCCTTGCATCCGGTCATGCACGGCTCACCCGAGAATTGCGGCAGTTCCGTTTCCGGTCGATCATCGGGGATGAAGTTGTCGACGTTCGGCAATGAAATCCCGGCGAAATTCTCCTGCGTCAGGGCAAAGTCATCCTCGACCAGATCGTTGAGGTAGAGGATATAGGCCGTCAGCGCATAGCTCTGGTCGGCATTCATGGATTGCGCGTGCCCAAAGGGCATGGCGCGGTGGATATAGTCATAAACCGTCGAGAGGTACGGCCAGTAGGAGCCGACAGTTTTGACCGGATCGCGGTCGTCGAGCGTGCCGGTGCCCCCGGCCAGCACCGGCCAGCGGCCAACAGCCTCGCCAAAGACGCCATGACAGGAGGCGCAGTTATCAACGTAGAGCTGTTCGCCGGTCTCCACGTCCCCGCTGCCCTCGGGCAGACCGAGGCCGTCGGGGCGGATGTCGATGTCCCAGGCCGCGACTTCTTCGGGCAGGGCGACGCGCCCCAAGCCGTACCCTTCGGCCTTTGACGGCGCGACGTCCTGCGAATGGGCGGTGATGGCAGAAAAGGCGAGGGCAGAGCCGGCGAGGGCGACCGCTGAAAGATTAAGAGATTTCGACATTTTCAGCCCTTCCTTCGGCGTCGATGGCCCAGGTCTGGATGCCATTGTTGTGGTAGATCGAGTTTTCGCCCCGGATCTTGCGCAGCGCGTCCTTGGTTGGCTGCACGTAGCCGGTGCTGTCATGCGCGCGGCTTTGCAGCAGCATAGGCGCGCCGTCCCAGTCGATTTCGAGATAAAAGCGGTGCATGGACTTGTCGAAGCTGGGCCCCGACATCCGGGCTTTTTGCCATGTGATGCCGCCGTCGGTGGTCACATCGACCCGCGGGATCGTCCCGCGGCCCGACCAGGCGACGCCGGTGATGACCAGCGGGCCCTTGCCGTGCGTGATCGGAACTTGCGGGCTGGGCGAGGTGATGACCGATTTCGCATCCATCTCCCAGGTGAAACGGCGCGCGACTCCGTTGGCCAGCAGATCGGTATATTTGCTGGTCTCCTCGCGGGCGTGCCAGGGTTTGTCACCAACCTCGATCCGGCGGATCCACTTGATCCACATATTGCCTTCCCAGCCGGGAACGACCAACCGCAGGGGGTAGCCCTGCTCGGGGCGCAGGGCCTCACCGTTCATCTTGAAGGCGATCAGGCAATCATCCAGCGCCTTTTCCATAGGGATCGAGCGGTTCATGCCAGCCGCATCCGCGCCTTCGACCATGATCCACTTGCCAGAGGTCTTGACCCCGGCCTCTTCGAGCAGCAACCGCAGCGGGACGCCGGTGTATTGCACGTTGTGGATCATGCCGTGGGTGAACTGACAGCCATTCAGCTGCGCCCCGGCCCATTCCATGCCAGAATTGGCTGCGCATTCAAGGAAATACACGTGATTTTCACGCGGGAAGCGCATCAGGTCTTCCATGGTGAAGACCAGCTCCTTCTCGACAAGTCCGTTGATCATCAGGCGATGATCACCGGGTTCGATGACCGCGACGCCACCGTGATGACGTTCAAAACACAGCCCGTTCGGGGTGATGATGCCGTCCAGCGCATGCAGCGGGGTAAAGTTCACCGAACTCACGGGGTCGGCAGTCAGCCAAGGCACGTTGCGACGGATCACGTCCGATTCAAACGGCGAGGGCAGCCCATAGGGCGCGGCATCGACGCCGGCCCCCAAATCTTGCTGCCAGGGCTGGGTGTTGACGATCAGCGGATCAGGGGATTGGGCCGTGACGCGCGTGGCACCAAAGGCGGCACCCATGGCCGCGGCACCACTGAGGAACCGCCGGCGCGACGGTTTGGGGCCTTTGTAATGTTGCATGGTCTAAGTCCTTGGTTGAACGGCGCGATGGGCGAAAGCCGTGTCAGGGGCGGATATAGGCGTAGCCGTCTTCTTGCAGGGCGATCAGTTGCACGACACCCGAAGGCACGACCGCCACCTCGCTCATCAAGGCGATGTCGTGTCCTGCCTTTTTCTGCATCGCGTTGAGCGTATTGCCGCAAGCCGCGAAGGAGAGGTTGTCCATCCCGAGGGACATCTGTTCGATCCGGTCGGCAACCGGGCTTTTGTCGGCGACGAACATATTGAGGCCCGGTCCATAGGCGACCAGTTCTACAATCACCGTGTCGCCCTGATCCTCGTAGTATTGCGTAACGTTGGCGACATTGTTGAGCGCCATGTTCATCACCTGCGGGTCGTTTTGGTCAACGTGGATGGCGACCTTGTGGGTCTGTCCTTCGGCCAGGACCGCGGTGGCGGACATGGCGATCAAACCGGATACAAGCAAGGCTTTCATGGCAACTCTCCCTGATTACTCCGTCACAACGACAGAGCTGTTTGGCGGCACTGAAACGGTGCCCTGTGCGGCGATGTAATCTTCGACCACATCCCAGATTTGCGGCCCTTCGGTCTCCTGGTTGACCGAGGCCCAGCCGGCAACGACATAAGCGGTCGCCGGGTCCAGCGGTTCACCCGTGGCGAGAAGGGTCAGTTCCGAGATACGCTCTCCGATCGGCCTGGTGATGTCGATCCGATAGCCGATTCCTCCGACGCGGACCATGTCGCCGCCCTGCTGGTAGTAGGGGTCGGGGTTAAAGAGGTTGTCGGCGACGTCTTCCATAACGGTTTTCAAGGTCTCTCCGGTCATTTCGGTGCGGTAGGCCTTGCCGTAGGTCATCGAGGTGACGTTCCAGATGTCCTCGCGAGTGATGTCGGAATCGGGCAGGATCGACGGTCCCCAACGGACACCGGGAGACAGGGCAATCTGCGCCTCGCGCTGGTCCAGCAGGGCGTTGCAGATCAAATCGTCCCATGTGCCGTTGAAATTGCCGCGCCGGTAGAGCAGGGAGGTGTCGTCAGTGCGCCCGATGACCTCTTCCAGACGCGCCTTGAAGGGCGCACGCTCCGCCTCGATGGCGGCGGCGGCTTCGGTGTCGGGGGTGATGACGTCGGAAAAGATCGGGATCAACTTGTGGCGGAAGCCCATCATCTGACCGTCGCGCACATCCAGATCGACGCGCGAGACGAACTTGCCGTTCGAGCCCGAGGCAACGATGATTGTGTCGCCAACCAGCACGGGTTCGGGCAGGGCGTCGTGGGTGTGACCTGACAGGATGACGTCGATGCCGGTCACGTTGCCGGCCATCTTCTTGTCCACGTCGAGGCCGTTGTGCGACAGGCAGACCACCAGTTCGGCCCCGGCGGCGCGGACCTCGTCCACCATCTGCTGCATATTTTCGTCACGGATCCCAAAGGAGTATTCCGGGAACATCCACCCGGGGTTCGCAATCGGCATGTAGGGAAACGCCTGACCGATGACCGCGACCTGCACGCCGCCGCGCTCAAACATCTGGTAGGGTTTGAAATCCTCGCTCGGCTCGTCCCATTCGGCGTCAAAAATGTTCTGGCCCATGGCGGCGAAGGGCAGACCCTCGACAATCTCGCGCACGCGGTCCGAGCCGAGGGTGAACTCCCAGTGAAAGGTCATCGCGTCTGGCTTGAGCAGGTTCATGACGTTGACCATGTCCTGCCCCTGCGTCTCATAGCAGGTGAGGGAGCCGTGCCATGTATCGCCGCCATCCAGCAGGATCGCATCGGGCCGGTCGGCGCGGATGGCGTTCACCACGGTTGCAACGCGGTCGAGCCCACCCATCTTGCCATAGGCCTGAGCGAGCGCGGAAAAGTCGCCGGACGAGAGCGCGTAATGCGACGGGCTGCCATCCTCGATCCCGTAGAGGCGACGGAAATCGGCGCCGGTGATATGGGGCACCTCGCCCCTGTTGACGCCGACGCCGAGATTGACCGAAGGCTCGCGGAAATAGATCGGCTTCATCTGCGCATGAATGTCGGTGACGTGGATCAGCGAGACGTTGCCAAAGGTGTCGAACTCCAGCAGTTGATCCTGGCTCAACGCCTGTTGCGCGGCGAGGCGACCCCATTGACCAAAACCGGATGTCCCGAGGATCGCCGAAGCGGCCATGCTGGCTTGCAGGAAGTCACGGCGAGAGATCATTCGGGGTGTCCTTTCGAAAACATACTAATTCGAATTAGTGAATGTGATTTGGGCAAATTGGCCCGCGCGAGGTGATCACCTCACGCGGGCCAATTCAGATTACGGGCGGACCGAGGGCGCTTCGACCGACAGGCCATTACCGCGCGAGGCGACGTATAGCTCCAGCGCGACGAACTCAGGGCTGCCGGGGCTGAAGGTCTCTGCACGGGTGTCGCGGATGCACCCCTTGAAGCGGTTGTGCGTCTGGATCAATCGGTTCTGCTTCAGGCGGAACGCCGGAAATCCATTGATCTGGCCCTGCGAGAGGTGATCGGCGCGGATGTAATTGTCGTAGTTTTCCTCGTGACAGGAGGCACAGGACAGTTCGAGCTGACCGTAGCGGGTGTAGTACATCTCCTCACCCTTCTTCCACGTTTCATGCGCCGGGCCATCCACGGCGACGTTCACCGGCATGCCACGCGACTGCATTCCGATCAGCGCCTCGGCGCCGGTCATCTGCGTACCGTCGTATTTCCACGCCTCGGCACCCATGTTTTCGGTGCGGCAGGTGTTGATCTGATTGGCCAGGGTACGGACTTCGCCGGCCCCTTCGTTCCATTTGGGATAGACCGCGCGGACACCGGCCATGCTGTCTTCGACGTCCTCGTGGCAAGAGGCGCAGGATTTCCCCTCGCTGCCCTCGACCATCGACCATTGTTCCACCGCATCGTCGATCGCGAGGCTGGCCGGGTTCTCGAAATCGTCCATTTCCAGCTGCTGCATCGCCGGTTGGCGGAAACGCCATCCGGAGTAGATGGTGTCGAGACCAGAGATATACTCCGGCGCAGGCGCGTCTGTGATGATCTCGATTTCGCCGTTGATCACCAGTTGGTTGTCATCCTGCGCCCAGACGCCGGATGCGACAAGCGCAACGGCGGTCATCAGAAGTCCTGTCTTATTCATAGTCTTCCTCCCATCTCCTCCGGGGCCTCCCTTAACTGATCGCGATGTCCTGGGATTCCGTGTAAACGGACCCGTCGTCATCGTACCAGGTAAAGGTGAATGTCCCTGCTTCCGGCACTTTCGCCTCGAACTCGAAGTAGGGGTTCGTGGAAATCGCCGGTTCCATCGTGATGTCGATCACGGTTTCGCCGTTGAATTCGCAGGTAAAGCGATTGATGATCGAGCGCGGAATGACATTGCCGTCGCTGTCCTTGCGCTGGCCGGATTCCATCGGGTGAGAGATCAGCGTCTTCAACGTGATTACCTCACCGGCGGAGGCCGACTTGGGGACGCGGACCTTGGGTTTTACGTTTTCAGCCATGTTTCATATCCTCCAGATCAGCCGCCGCAGCCGCCGATTGTGACCTTCACCTCTTGGGTGGCCTGCACGAAGCTGCCGTCGGACATCTTGGCAATCGCCATGACATCCTGCGTCTGTGCCAGCCGGATCCGGGTCGAGGCCATCTGCGAGCCCGCCAGTTTGCCAAAGTTGAACGTGCCGGCGGCCGGGGTCGGGTTGCCGGTTGCCAGCACCATGATCGACACCGCGCCGGGGGCGTCGACCTCTATCGGAACGGTATTGCCGTTCTCGGCGATGGTCGGGGCGGTCAGGGTCAACCCTTCGTTGCCGAGCTCCGCGCCGCCGGTGAATTCGGTGATGTGATCCTCGACCGAGGCAAAGGCGCCAAAGGGCAGTGCGGTCGCGACCGCGGCCCCGACGGCCATGATAAGTGTCTGTCTGCGTGTAATCGTCATCGGATGACCTCTCCTTTCGGTCCCGTTATTCTTTCAGCGTCACCAGATAGGCAACGACGTCCTCGATCTGGGTCGCGTTCAGCAGCGGGGGCAGGGGTTCGGTGCCCGCCTTGCCGGTGAAGGCGTTGCCGGGACGGATGAAACCCTGAACCTTGTAAAAACCGGGCATGACCGTATCCGGGAAGGTCTTTTTCGCATCGGCGACAATCCCGCGAAGCTGCGCCACCTCCCAGCGATCGCCCGCACCGTCCAACGACGGCCCGACTGTGCCCTGGAACGCGGCATCAAGGCCCGTGATCTGATGGCAAGCCACACAGTTGCCCATGCTTTTGGTCGCCATGACCTTTTGACCGGCAGCCGGGTCACCCGGCGTTCCGGTCAGGGATTCGGCGATTTCACCATACTCATCGAAAGCGACGTTGAGCGGGGAAACCTCCTGGGCCTGCGCCATTGAAGCCAGACCCAATCCCGCGATAGCTATCAGCGTGCGTCGCATGTCACCTCCCCTGCATGTTCGCAATTCGTAAATCCTAGCCTAAACCGAGCCTGTCACATAACGCAATTACAAATTGTAATTCTTGAATGTTTCTGCGCCGCGGCGCGGACTCATCTAAGCATTTCACTCGGGCCATATCTCTCGGGCCATATCACTCGGGATAGGCGCCGGTTTCAATCATTCTCGCATGATATTTCTGAAAGGGCTCGTCACTTTCATAGCCCTCCATCAACACCCAGTTGAGAAAATCATATGTCGTCTGCTTGCCGAAAGCACCGGGAACGACTGCAACAGCGGCCTCTGCGGCGTTCAGCTCTGGCGCGACTGCGCCCGGAAAAAACATCATCGTCGGTGTGAACAGCATGTTCCAACGCTTGACCATATCCTTTTCCGGCAGGCTGGTGCCGTCAAAATCCGTCACCTCCACGTCGCCGAACATGTTGATTTGAATGACGTAATAATCTTCGTTCAGCAGCGTTTCGATGGGCGGTTGGACAAAGACCTCCTCATGCATCTTGGTGCAATAGATGCAGCCGCGCTGTTCGATGATCACCATCAGACGCTTGCCCTCTGCATTTGCGTCCTCAAGGTCCTCGCGCAGGTCCTTGAACGTTTCGTGCATCCACGGGGCCTTGTGTAGCCCGTCATCCCCGAGGGTGGCAGCCGCGGCAGGCGTGGCGAACAACGCCAGTGAGAGTACAAGTTTCTTCAGCATTATCAGGCCTCCCTAGCCCAAGGACGTGAGTCCCGGAAATGTCTCAATCATCCATTGCGCGATGAGGTTGACAGTATTGGTTGCAATGAGCACCGCAAAGAGGATCAGCATGCCCCCCATAACCTTTTCGATATGTCCCATATAGCGCCGGTTGCGCTGGACCCAACGCAGGAACGGCTTTGCGAACAAGGCCGCGAGGATAAAGGGCAGCGTCATCGCCAGACCATAGACTGCCAGCAAGAGAGCGCCTCGCCAGATGTCGCCCATGCCGCTGGCGATCATCAAAATCGCCGCCAGCGCCGGGCCGACACAGGGCGTCCAGCCGAACCCGAAGGCGAGCCCCATCACATAGGCCCCCACCATGCTGGTCGGCGCGACCGCGCTGTCGATCCGCGCCTCGCGGTTCAGAAACGGAACGCGCAGCACGCCGAGGAAGTGGAGCCCGAAGACAAAAAGAACCGCCGCCGCGATATAGCTGAGCGGCTGTTTCCACTGGCCAAATGTCTGCCCGACCGCCGTCGCGCCCATGCCGAGCAGCACAAAGATTGTCGTCACCCCAAGGGCAAAGAAGACGGCAGAAAGCACCAGCCGCATCTGCGTGCCGGGGGGGATGTCGTCCTCTCCCTTGAGTTCCGCCATGGAGATCCCGGCCATGTAACACAGGTAGAACGGCACCATCGGCAGGATGCAGGGCGTGAAGAAAGACAAGAGGCCGGCCAGTGCGGCCCCGAGGTAGGTCATGTCGAACACGCCGGTATCCTTGAGCTATTCAAACATTCGAATTATGATATGCTACGCCGGTCGCGTCAATCCGGTGGGCCGCGGCGGCGTCTTCGTTAGGCCTGGAAAAATGGCATATATTGAGAAATTTTCGCCAGGACCCGACAATCCTTGGAGCCGAAAGATTGCATTTTCGCCGTTTTTCTCCATGTAAGGTAACGGGACAGGCGACCGGCGGCAGGTGACGATGGGCATACCGATCATAGACGACCAAATCTGCGAGAGCGATCTCGACAAGATGATGAAGAATGCCACCGACGCGGCAAACCTCCTCAAGGCGTTGAGCCATGAGGGTCGGCTGATGATCCTCTGTCATCTTTCCGCTGGCGAAAAGTCGGTGACGGAGCTGGAGTCCCTGTTGTCCTCGCGCCAGGCTGCCGTTTCGCAGCAACTGGCCCGGTTGCGGCTCGAAGGGCTGGTGCAGCCGCGTCGCGAAGGCAAGGCCATCTATTACCGGCTCGCTGACGACCGGTCGCGCCAGATCATCGACCTAGTCTACGACCTCTTCTGCGCCGAGGACTAGGCCGCGGGCGCTGCGCCGACCGATTTACCGTCGCGGGCCTGCGTGATTACCCCTCAGCGACCACGGAGTTGCGCAGAGTCCCGATTTGGTCGACCTCGACTTCGCAGACATCGCCGGGCTTCATCCAGAGCGGCGGCTTGCGCGCGGCCCCGACCCCGGCGGGGGTGCCTGTGACGATCAAATCGCCGGGTTCCAGCGTCATGACGGCCGAGAGCTTGACCACCAAATCCGCGACGTCGTAGATCAAATGCTCGGTGTTGGAGTCCTGCACGACCTCACCGTTCAGTCGTGTCACAATCCTCAGTCCGCTGGCGCCCGAGGGCAGCGCATCAGCCGTGACGAAATCCGGTCCCATGGCGCCGGTCGCGTCAAAGTTCTTGCCCAGCGTCCACTGCGGGGTCGCCTTTTGAAAGTCGCGGATCGAGCCGTCGTTAAACAGCGTGTACCCCGCCACATGATCCAGCGCGGTCTCCGGCGTCACCTGGCGCGCGCGTTTGCCGATCACGGCGACAACTTCGCCTTCGTAGTCGAATTGTTCGGATGCGGCGGGACGAACGAGATCGGCCCCATGCGCGACGAGGTTGTCGTTGAACCGCACAAAGACGGTCGGGTAGGGGGGCGGTTCATGGTTAGTCTCGGCCGCGTGGTCCGCGTAGTTCAGACCGACGCAGAGAATCTTGCCGGCGCGGGAAAATGGCAGCGTGCAGCTCACCGTTTCGCGGTCGATCGGGTCGCCCGCCGCCAGAACTTTTGCGGCGCGCTCCAGCTTGCCGTTTCGAACAAGCTCGTCCAGTGTTCCGGGGTAGGAGGCGTCGTCCGCGATCAATCCCCTGAACCCGCTGGCGGTCTCTACCGCCAGCCCCGGCGTGCCATCTTTGATGAAAGCAAAGAAGCGCATGAAATTCCTCCTGTTTGGCAAGATGTGCCATGCCGGCGCGACGGGCGCAATCGCGTTACCGCATCGGGAGGGTGGGCGCGTCCTTGACCGTTTCCATCACCATAAAGGTCGAGGTCTGGGACACGTGCGGCAGGGTGGCGATCACGTCGGTCAGGGCGCGGCGATAGGCGGCGACGTCGCGGGTGCGGATTTTCAGCAGGTAGTCGAACCCGCCCGCGATCATATGGCAGGCCTCGACCTCACGTGCGTCCCGGATCGCGGCGTTGAACGCGTCCAAGGCCAGCGCGGTGGTGTTGGAGAGTGTCACCTGCACGAAGGCGACCTGCGCCAAACCCATGCGGTCGGTATCCAGCGCGGCGTGATAGCCCCGGATGTACCCCTCCGCCTCCAGCCGTTTCAGCCGCGCGACGACCGGTGTTTTGGAGAGGCCGACCGCATCGGCCAGGGCCGGCATGCTCAGGCGCGCGTTCCCCGCCAGGGCGGCGAGGATGCGACGGTCTATTCGGTCTAAAGTGTCTGAATATTCGGCCATGATGTTCCTGTATGTCTGAAGTATCAGAGATATTTAGACCATTTCGGCAGGAATATGAGCAATATTTGGTCACCATGCTATCGTGGCTTCGCGCTAGAGTGCAATCGTGATGCCAAGTGACAAAATTGGGAGATGACCATGCTGTGCGATGTGCGACGCCTGATGCGGGATGCGACCCTCGGCCCGGAAACCATGGCGCTGAAGCGACTTGTCGCACTCGCGGCGCTGGATGATGCGGACCGTCAGGCGATTTCAGAGCGAGCGGCGGGATTGATCCGCGACGTGAGAGCCTCCTCGGACCCCGGTATGATGGAGAGTTTCCTGGCGGAATACGGGCTCTCGACCAAGGAGGGCGTCGCGCTGATGTGCCTCGCAGAGGCCTTGTTGCGTGTCCCTGACGACGAAACCATCGACGATCTGATACAGGACAAGATCGCGCCGCACGACTGGGGCGCGCATGTCGGAGATTCCGGGTCGGTGATGGTCAACGCCTCGACCTGGGCGTTGATGCTGACCGGGCGTGTGCTGGACGGTGAGGAGGGCGACGGCGTCGTCGGCGTCCTTCGGGGCATGGTGCGACGTTTGGGCGAGCCGGTGATCCGCACCGCGGTGGGGCGCGCGATGCGCGAAATGGGCGCGCAGTTCGTCCTGGGGCGCGACATTCGCGAGGCCATGCGCGAGGCCCGTGCCATGGAAAGACGCGGCTACACCTATTCCTACGACATGCTGGGCGAGGCCGCCCGGACCGAAGATGACGCGATCCGCTACCATGGCGCCTATGCGCAGGCGATAGCGACCATCGGGAGGGCGGCGCGGACGGATGATATCCGCACCAATCCCGGCATCTCGGTCAAGCTGTCGGCCCTGCATCCGCGATATGAGCAGGCACAGCGCAACGCCATGTTGCCCGAACTGGCCGCGCGGACCCTGCAACTGGCCCGCGCCGCGCGTGATGCGAACATCGGGTTCAACATCGACGCGGAGGAACAGGACCGGCTTGAGTTGTCGCTCGACGTGATCCGGGCGGTGCTGTCGGATGAGACCCTTGCCGGTTGGGACGGGTTCGGCGTCGTCGTGCAGGCCTATGGACCGCGCGCGGGCTACGTGATCGACTGGCTCAACGACCTTGCCACGACGCTGGATCGCCGGATTATGGTCCGACTGGTCAAGGGCGCTTATTGGGACACGGAAATCAAGCGCGCGCAGACCCTTGGCCTAGATGGATTCCCGGTCTTTACCCGCAAGGCCAACACCGACGTCAGCTATATCGCCTGCGCGCGCAAGCTGTTGGACATGCGTGACCGGATCTACCCGCAGTTCGCGACGCACAACGCGCATACGGTGGCAGCCGTGCTGCATATGGCCGGAAACGACCGCAGCGGGTTCGAGTTTCAGCGCCTGCACGGCATGGGCGAAGCCCTGCATGACACCGTGCTACGGAACGAGCGGACGCACTGCCGGATTTACGCGCCGGTCGGGGCGCATCGTGATTTGCTGGCCTATCTGGTGCGGCGGTTACTTGAAAACGGGGCGAACTCCTCCTTCGTGCATCAGATCGTGGACGAAACCGTCGCGCCGGAGACGATTGCCAGCGATCCCTTTTCGCAATGTGATGCGGCGCTGAACCCCGCGATTGCGCATCCTGCCGCGATCTTTGGCAAAGCGCGTGAAAATGCCAGGGGTTGGGATTTGACCGATCCGGTGACCCTCGACAGAATCGAACATAACCGCATTTCCTTTGCGAAAGGTTACCAGTGGAGCGCCGGGCGCGTCGAACCCGATGCGGCAACGCACCGGGATACCCGCGAGATCCGTAACCCAGCCGATCCATCTGACATCGTGGGCTATGTCCGCGAGGCCAACGCCTCTGATGTCGAGGCCGCGATCAGCCGCGCAATCGCCGCCCAGCCCGATTGGGCGGCGACCCCCGTGACCACGCGCGCCGACACCCTGCGCCGCGCCGCCGATCTCTATGAAACACATGCCGTTGAGTTCTTCGCGCTCTGCACGCGCGAGGCGGGAAAGACGCTCGCCGACGGGGTCGCCGAAGTCAGAGAAGCGGTTGATTTTCTGCGCTATTACGCCGACATGGCCTCGCGTTCAGAACGCGACAGCACCGCACGCGGCGTGATTGCCTGCATCTCCCCATGGAACTTCCCGCTGGCGATTTTCACCGGCCAGATCGCCGCGGCTCTCGTCACCGGGAACGCGGTGATCGCAAAACCGGCGGAGCAAACGCCGCTGATCGCAGCACGCGCGACGGCGCTGTTGCACGAAGCCGGCATCCCCGCTGACATCCTGCACCTCCTCCCCGGCGACGGTCCAAGCGTCGGCGCGCCGCTGTCCGCCGATCCCAGGATTGCCGGTCTGTGCTTCACCGGCTCGACCGAGGTGGCCAAGCTGATCGACCGCCAGATGGCGAAGACAGCGCCGGAGGCGATGCTGATCGCGGAAACAGGCGGTCTCAACGCCATGATCGTTGACAGCACGGCCCTGCCGGAGCAAGCGGTGCGCGACATCCTTGCCTCCGCGTTCCAAAGCGCGGGACAGCGCTGTTCGGCGCTGCGCGTGCTCTATGTGCAGCGCGATGTGGAAGAGCGCATCCTCGATATGTTGTTCGGCGCGATGGAGACGCTGACACTCGGCAATCCGTGGTCGCTGGAAACAGACGTGGGCCCGGTGATCGACGCCGAGGCGCGCGACGGGATCGAGGCCTATTGCGCCGAGATGGAGGCCCGGGGGCGGCTCCTGAAGCGCCTCGATCAGACCGGCGAGGGGCTGCATGTCGCGCCCGCGATCATCCGCGTCTCTGGAATCGAGGAGATGGAGAGGGAGGTCTTTGGCCCGATTCTGCACATCGCCCGGTTTGACGCCGATGAGATCGACGCGGTGATCGACGCGGTCAACGCGCGTGGCTACGGGCTGACCTTCGGCTTGCACACAAGGATCGACGCACGGGTGCAGCAGGTGGTGGACGGTATCCACGTCGGCAACCTCTACGTCAATCGCAACCAGATCGGCGCGGTCGTCGGCTCTCAACCCTTTGGCGGCGAAGGGCTTTCGGGCACGGGACCAAAGGCGGGCGGGCCGCATTACCTGCCGCGGTTCCGCAAGCCCTTGGAAGCAGGCGTCGCGGTAGAGGAGGCGCAACCTACGGTCCAGAGGTCGGCTCTAAAGGCGGCTCTGGCCGAGCTCTCGACCTCCGAATGGTCACGCCGTCCCGACCGGATCGCCACCCTGCGCGCCACCCTGCGGGGCGGGGCGGCGGAGGCGATGAGCGCGACTGCCGCGCTCGACATGGGGCCGATCGACCTGCCGGGACCGACGGGGGAATCCAATCGCCTGACGCTGGTCCCGCGTGGCGTGGCGCTGTGCCTCGGCCCGGACGAAGACAGCCTCTTGGCGCAGGCGGTGCAGGCGCTCGGCACCGGCAACGCGGTTCTGGCCGTCGCGCCCGATGCCAGCCGCATGGTCTCCGCCTTGATGGCCACATCCGCTCCGATAGCTTGCGTCGACGGTGTGCTCGATCCAGCGGATCTCATCGCGCTCGATATCGACGTGGTGGCCGCGCGCCACGTTAGCGGCTTGCGCCCGGCGTTGGCGGATCGAGCGGGTCCGATCCTGCCGCTCGTCACCGCGCGCATCGACCCCGCCGCCTATGTCCACGAACGCGCCGTCTGCACCGACACCACGGCGGCGGGCGGCAACGCGACGCTGTTGGCAAATGCGGGTTAAATGGTTCAGGCAACGTGAGCGGGCCGCTAAACGACAAAGGGCCGCCCAAAGGCGACCCTGATGTCATCCCCCAAAGAGGGAAAGTTGGAGCGGGCGAGGCGATTCGAACGCCCGACCCTAACCTTGGCAAGGTTATGCTCTACCCCTGAGCTACGCCCGCTTCCTTGGGTAGGGCTGCATGTATAAAGAACCGCTGCGGCCTGCAAGGGGGAAATTCGGCGGAAGGGCAAAAATTCTCGCGACGGAATGACGGCGGACTTAGGCAAGGCTTTCTCAGATCGATCATGTGCGGCGAATTAAAACGTCGCCCCCCGTTGCCTCGCGAAATAGGTTTGCAGACGTGCCTCCGTAACATCACTGTCATAGCAAATCGGGGAGGCTCCGCCAGGGCGCGACCACGCGCTGCGACCGCCACAGCGCCGACCAGCGCGGTCACGGTTGTAGGGGCAGGGACAAGACCCCTGATAGGCCGCGATACTACGGCTAATCAGATCTTTTCTGGCGGCGGTAATCTCACGACTGCTCGGCAGGGAAACGGATCGCTGACGAATTTGCGTGGTTGGTGCCTGTGCAGGCGATCGCGTTGAGAGTAGTCGACTGGCGATCCATCCAGTGGAGTTTGCGCTGTCACCCATATGAATTTCGGACCATGCGCCCCGCGTTCGGAGCACAGGTACCAGGCGACCTCGTGTGTAGGTCGTCAAGACGCCTGCGTTTATCGACGGCTCGCGGCGAACGTTCACCCGTGACCCGGTCACGCGCAACATGTCCGCCGTTGCCGGTGCTGTGATGGCGATGTTTTTCTCATCACTGACGCGGCCTGTCTGGGCCCTTATTACTGAAGGGTCGCCAAAGGTGCTCGCGATGAGGATTATTACCCATGCAACGAATTTACGGACACACGGCATGAGACCACCAACTACATTAACCTTGATTAAGGTTAATGTAGACGCCAGTACGCGTCAAATTTAGGGGTGGGCGAAACCTCTGTCCCTCACTCCAGCTCGATCAGCAGATCCTTGGCGTCGATCTGGGCGCCGGCGCTGATATGGACGGCTTTGACCACGCCGTCGCGATCGGCGTGGAGGCCGGTTTCCATCTTCATCGCTTCGATGGTCAGCAGCAGATCGCCGTCCTTGACCTTGGCGCCGGCAGCGACGGCGATGGAGGCGACCACTCCCGGCATGGGGGCGGCGATATGGTCGGGGTTCGCCGGGTCGGCCTTGGGTGCGGCGGCCTTGGCACCGGTCGCCTTGCGGTCGGGGACGCGGACCACGCGAGGTTGGCCGTTCAACTCGAAAAACACCCGGACCTCGCCATCGTCCTGCGTGTCGCCGACGGTGACCAGCCGGATCTCAAGCGTCTTGCCGGGATCGATCTCGGCGGTGATCTCTTCTTCGGGCGACATGCCGTAGAAAAAGGTGAGGGTCGGCAGGGTCCGGACCGGGCCGTATGTCGCGTGGCGCATGGCGTAGTCGGTAAAGACCTTGGGATACATCAGGTAGCCGTTCAGATCCTCGTCGTCGATTGTCGCGCCGTCGAGTGTCGCGCTGATCTCGGCGCGCGCCTCTTCCAGATCGACAGGGGGCAGGTGCTTGCCGGGGCGTTCGGTGTTGGGGGCCTCGCCCTTCAGAACCTTACGCACGATGGCCTCGGGGAACCCGCCCGGAGGCTGTCCGAGATTGCCGCGCATCATGTCGATCACGCTGTCGGGGAAGGAGACATCCTTGTCCGGATCCTCAACCTCGGCGCGGGTCAGGTTCTGCGACACCATCATCAGCGCCATGTCCCCGACGACCTTCGAAGAGGGTGTAACCTTGACGATATCGCCGAACATCTGGTTCACGTCGGCATAGGATTGCGCGACCTCGTGCCAGCGTTCCTCCAGTCCCATGGAGCGGGCCTGCGCCTTGAGGTTGGTGAACTGGCCGCCGGGCATCTCGTGCAGATAGACCTCCGAGGCGGGGGCCTGCATGCCGGATTCGAACGCGGCGTATTGGCCGCGCACGGCCTCCCAGTAGTTCGAGATTTCGCGCACGGCGGCAATGTCGATGCTGCTGGCGCGTGGGCCATGTTTCAGCGCCTCAAGGATCGACCCGAAGGTCGGCTGCGAGGTGTTCCCCGATAGCGCATCCATCGCCGCATCCACCACGTCCACCCCGGCCGCCGCAGCCGTGAGAATGGTAGAGATCGCCGCGCCGGAGGTGTCATGCGTATGGAAATGGATTGGCAGGTCGACCGCGTCCTTCAGCGCCGGGAACAGCACTTCGGCCACGGGCGCGGTCATCACGCCGGCCATGTCCTTGATCCCCAGAACATGCGCCCCGGCGGCTTGCAGCTCCTTCGCCATATCGACGTAATAGGCGATGTCGTATTTCGCGCGCGATGGGTCCAGCGCGTCGCCGGTGTAACAGATCGTGCCCTCGCAAATCTTGCCCGAGGCCTGCACCGCATCCATTGCAACGCGCATGTTCTCGACCCAGTTGAGGGAATCAAACACGCGGAACACGTCCACCCCGGTCTCGGCGGCTTGACGGACGAACTCCTGCACAACGTTGTCGGGATAGTTGGTGTAACCGACGCCGTTGGAGGCGCGCAGCAACATCTGCGTCAGGATATTGGGCATCTTGGCGCGGATGTCGCGCAGACGCTGCCAGGGACATTCCTGCAAGAAGCGGTAGGCCACGTCAAACGTCGCCCCGCCCCAGCATTCCACCGAAAACAACTGACTGAGGTTGGAGGCGTAGGCGGGCGCGACCTTGGCCATGTCGATCGACCGCATCCGGGTGGCGAGCAGGGATTGATGCCCGTCGCGCATGGTCGTGTCGGTGAACAGCAGTTCCTTTTGCTCCAGCATCCACTTGGCGACGGCCTCGGGGCCCTTGTCCACCAGCAGGTTGCGGCTGCCGTAGGGCGTCGTCTCCCCGGTGAGGATGGGCATGCGAGGCGGTTTGAGGTCGGGATGGGGCAGGGCGCGCCCCTGCACCTCGGGATGACCGTTGACCGTGATATCGGCGATATAGGTCAGCACCTTGGTGCCGCGATCCTGTCGCGCGGCGAAATCGAACAGCGCGGGCGTCGTGTCGATGAACTTGGTGGTGTATTCATTGCTGAGGAACGTCGGATGCTTCAGCAGGTTCTCGACAAAGGCGATATTGGTGCTGACGCCACGGATCCGGAATTCGCGCAAGGCGCGGTCCATCCGCTTGATTGCCTTGTCCGGGGTCGGGGCCCAGGCGGTGATCTTGACCAGCAGGCTGTCGTAATAGCGCGTGATGACCCCGCCGGCATAGGCCGTGCCGCCGTCCAGACGAATACCCATGCCGGTGGCGGAGCGATACGCCGTGATACGCCCGTAATCGGGGATGAAGTTGTTCTGAGGATCTTCGGTGGTGATCCGGGTCTGTAGCGCATGCCCGTTCAGGCGCACATCGTCCTGGCTGGGCTTTCCTGTCGCCTCCGCCAGCGGCTTGCCCTCGGCGATCAGGATCTGTGCCTGCACGATGTCGATGCCGGTGACCTCTTCGGTGACGGTGTGTTCGACCTGCACGCGGGGGTTGACCTCGATGAAATAGAACTGGCCGTCGTCCATATCCATCAGGAACTCGACGGTGCCGGCGCATTCGTAATTCACATGGGCGCAGATCTTGCGGCCCAACTCGCAGATCTCCGCGCGTTGCTCATCGCTGAGATAGGGGGCAGGCGCGCGCTCCACCACCTTTTGGTTGCGGCGCTGGACCGAGCAGTCGCGCTCAAAAAGGTGGTAAATCTCTCCGTGACGATCGCCGAGGATCTGCACCTCGACGTGACGCGCCCGGATGATCATCTTTTCCAGATAGCCCTCGCCGTTGCCAAAGGCCGCCTCGGCCTCGCGTCGGCCTTCCAGGACCTTTTCCTTCATCTCCTCGGGACCGTTGATCGGGCGCATGCCGCGTCCGCCGCCGCCCCAGGAGGCCTTGAGCATCAGCGGATAGCCGATCTCGCCGGCTTCCTTGGCAATGGCGTCGAAATCATCGCCCAGCACGTCCGTCGCCGGAATGACCGGAACGCCGGCCTCGATCGCGACCTTCCGCGCACTCGCCTTGTCGCCGAGGGCGCGCATCGTTGCAGCCTTGGGCCCGATAAAGGTGATGCCCGCCGCGTCGCAGGCGTCCACGAAGTCCGGATTTTCGGACAAGAGGCCATAGCCAGGATGGATGGCATCGGCGCCCGACATCTTGGCGACGCGGATGATCTCCTGGATGCTCAGGTAGGCCGCGACCGGACCCAGCCCTTCACCGATCCGGTAGGCCTCGTCCGCCTTGAAGCGATGGAGCCCCAGTTTATCCTCTTCGGCGTAAACGGCGACGGTCTTCTTGCCCATCTCGTTCGCGGCGCGCATGATCCGGATGGCGATCTCGCCTCGGTTCGCAATCAGGATTTTCTGGAATTCGGCCACTGGCACCCCCTGGGAAAATTTGTTGCGCGGAACAAACGACATGCCGCGCCGCAGCGCAAGTAGAGTTTGACGCAGCAGCAGAGTCAAAAGATATCCGGTTTCGCGGGCTCCTGCGACAGGTATCGACCAATCCAGGGCGTGTTCGGGCGCCCTAACAGGGTCGTCCGTGCCTGACCGGCAGAGGTGCGCCGCCCTTAAAATGCCCACGATCTTACGCGAACAAGCCGTGAACACGCCCTTTCGCTTTTGATCGATACAGGCTATCTTTGCGCGCATGAGCAGTTTCGACGAATATGACGCCTTTGAGGGCGCCTCCCTATCCGCCCGCGCCGTTGCGGCGCGCCCGGCGCCCTACCTGGATGAATTGAACCCCGCTCAGCGCGAGGCGGTTGAGGCATTGGGCGGCCCCGTCCTGATGCTGGCGGGGGCCGGGACCGGCAAGACAAAGGCGCTGACCGCGCGCATCGTGCATCTGCTGAACACCGGTCGCGCGCGCCCGAACGAAATCCTCGCCGTGACCTTTACCAACAAGGCCGCGAAAGAGATGAAGCTGCGGGTCGGCCGTCTGCTGGGCCAGTCGATCGAGGGCATGCCGTGGCTCGGCACGTTCCACTCGGTCTGTGTCAAGCTGCTGCGCCGTCACGCCGAACTGGTCGGGTTGAAGTCGAGCTTTACCATCCTCGACACAGATGACCAGATCCGCCTTCTCAAGCAGTTGATCAGGGCCAACAATATCGACGAAAAGCGTTGGCCCGCCCGTCAATTGGCCGGCATCATCGACCACTGGAAGAACCGCGCCTGGACGCCGGAAAAGGTCCCCTCGGCTGAATCCTCGGCCTACAACAATCGCGGTACGGAACTATACGATCAATATCAGCGTCGCCTGCTGGAATTGAACGCTGTCGATTTCGGTGACCTGCTGCTGCATGTGGTGACGATATTTCAGTCCCACGATGACCTGCTGCAACAATACCAACGCTGGTTCAGGTTCATCCTCGTCGACGAATATCAGGACACCAACGTCGCGCAATACCTCTGGCTGCGCCTCTTGGCCGGGGGGCACAAGAACATCTGTTGCGTTGGAGATGACGATCAGTCGATCTATGGCTGGCGCGGCGCCGAAGTCGGCAACATCCTGCGGTTTGAAAAGGATTTTCCGGGTTCCAAGGTTGTTCGGCTGGAGCAGAATTACCGCTCGACTGAACATATCCTCTCTGCCGCCGGCGGTGTGATCCGGGGCAATGAGGGGCGGCTCGGCAAGGAGCTTTGGACCGAAGCGACCGGTGGCGAGAAGGTCCGCCTGATCGGTCATTGGGACGGTGAGGAAGAGGCCCGCTGGATCGGCGAAGAGATTGAGGCGATGCAGGTCGGCACCCGTGGCCTGCGTCCGATCTCGCTCGATGAAATGGCGATTCTCGTGCGCGCGTCGCACCAGATGCGCGCCTTCGAGGATCGCTTCCTGACCATCGGTCTGCCCTACCGCGTGATCGGCGGCCCGCGATTTTACGAGCGTCTCGAAATCCGCGACGCCATGGCCTATTTCCGGCTCGTGATCTCACCCGCGGACGATCTCGCTTTTGAGCGGATCGTGAACACGCCAAAGCGGGGTCTGGGCGATAAGGCGCAGCAAAAAATTCAGGTCTGCGCGCGTGAGAACAAGGTTCCCCTGGTCGAGGGCGCGCGCATCCTTCTGGCCGACGGCGGCATCACCGGCAAGGGCGGCGGGGAGCTGCGCGCGCTGGTCGATAATCTCGACCGGTGGGGGCGAATGACCGGCCACGCCGACCTGAGCCACATCGAACTTGCCGAAATGATCCTCGATGAATCCGGCTACACGACGATGTGGCAAAATGACAAGACGCCCGAAGCGCCCGGACGGCTTGAGAACCTGAAAGAACTGATCAAAGCTCTTGAGAACTTTGAGAATCTTCAAGGATTTCTCGAACACGTCTCCCTCATCATGGATAACTCGACCGAAGACCAAGGTGCGAAAGTGTCAATCATGACCCTTCACGCAGCCAAGGGGTTGGAGTTCCCGGCGGTGTTCCTGCCTGGATGGGAGGACGGTTTGTTCCCCTCACAACGCTCGATGGATGAATCCGGCCTCAAGGGGCTGGAGGAAGAGCGTCGCCTCGCCTACGTCGGCATCACCCGTGCGGAGGAAATCTGCACAATCTCCTTCGCGGGCAACCGTCGGGTGTTCGGGCAATGGCAAAGCCAGCTACCCTCGCGCTTCATCGACGAACTGCCCGAGGAAAACGTCGAAGTCCTGACACCCCCCGGCCTTTATGGCGGCGGCTACGGTGCAGCGGCACCGGTCCAGTCGAGCATTGATCGAAAGGTCGCTGAGGCAAACGTCTATAACTCCCCCGGATGGAAGCGCATGCAGGCTCGGGCCGGTCAACGCCCCGTCAGTCAGCCACGCGAAACCCGTAACCAGATCATCGACCTGGACGCCGTCAGCCGCTACACCGTGGGCGACCGGGTGTTTCATCAGAAATTCGGCTATGGCGCGGTCACGGGGATTGAAGGAGACAAGCTCGACATCGCGTTCGAGAAGGCCGGCCCCAAGAAAGTCGTCGCCAAATTCGTGATGGCCGACACTGACATTCCCTTTTAGGCGTTTCCTTTTAGGGCGCGACAACACCCTACTTTAGCCAAGAACCCGCCGGTGGTATCTGCCATCGCCGCCGTGTGATGGCGCGCAGATTCTCGCGATCAGAAGCCCGCCAAAGTCGCGCGCCTCAAGCCGCATAAATATGTGCCGTAAAACAAAAAAAACGGCGGTGCCAGGGAGGAGGAGAGGCACCGCCGTTCATGTCACGGCCACTCAGGGAGGAGGAGAGAGCAGCCGATCTGAATGTGCAGTTCCGGCGACCCCAGGGAGGAGGAGAGAGGCCGCCGGTCTTGCTATCACCGACCCAGGGAGGAGGAGAGGGCCGGTGCATCTCGTGCGGAGCGTTAACCCTGCTCCGGGGATAGGTGCGACGACATCAGGGAGGAGGAGAGATGCCGTCGCTCTTCACAGGCGACCCAGGGAGGAGGAGAGGGCCGTCTGATTCACGAATTACTGTTTGCCGTAGGCCTCTTCGCGCGCCAGTGAGCGGATCATGGAGCGGTGCAAGCCAAGGTCGCTCAACTGGCGGTCGCTGAGCGCGGAAAGCTCTGCGACACATTTGCTATAGACGACATAGGCCGAGTAGCGCGCGACGAGGCCGCGGAGGATGCGGGACGTGACGCCGGGGGTGCCTACGGCTGCGCTGCGGACTTCGGATGCCATTGCCATTTTGGTGTGCCTTTCGGTTTTGCCGCTTGGACCGTCTGGTCGTCGTGGCGTCTTGTTGATTTCAATTTACGCTTATTCTGCACTTGCACAACGCTTTATGCTGCAACGCAGCTATGCGCCTGGCGCATGATTATCGAACACTTGTAAGAATTCACCGGTAACGCCTGGATCAGCGCGCCGATCCTATTCTGACGCTCATATACACAAGCGTCTAAAACCCGCAGAGTCACGTTTGAGCTGACCTCAGCCGTATCCTGCACTTGGCTGGAAATCAGGTCTGTCCTGCGTTAGAGAGGCGTTAATTACGAAGCGGAGTACCTCCAATGACCGTCACACAGGCCCAGGTCGATGCTGCCTTGCAGCAAATTGAGCTTCCGGACGGCGGAACCTTGGTCTCGCGGGACATGATCCGCGCGCTCAGTATCGACGAGGGCACGGTGCGGTTTGTGATCGAGGCGCCGACGCCAGAGCTCGCTCAACTGATGTCCACTGCCGTGCGGCAAGCCGCCGAGGGAGCGGTGCGTGCGATCCCCGGCGTCACAGATGTCAGCGTGGTGCTCACAGCGCATCAAGGTGCGCCCAAGGGGGCCGCGCCGCAGCTCAAGGTTGGCGGACATCCGACACCGCAGGCCGGACCGATCAAGCCTGCCGGGGTGGCGCGCATCCTCGCCATCGCGTCGGGCAAGGGCGGCGTCGGCAAATCCACCGTCTCGTCAAACCTCGCGGTTGCGCTGGCGCGGCAGGGCCGGCGGGTGGGCTTGCTCGACGCCGATATATACGGCCCCTCCCAACCTCGCATGATGGGGGCGACGGGCAAGCCGGCCTCGCCGGACGGCAAGACGATCATTCCGCTCAAGGCGCATGGCGTCACCCTGATGTCGATTGGGTTCATGATAGAGGAAGGCAAGGCCGTGGTCTGGCGCGGTCCCATGTTGATGGGGGCCTTGCAACAGATGCTGGGCCAGGTCGAATGGGGCGAGCTGGACGTGCTGATCGTCGATCTGCCGCCGGGCACCGGCGATGTGCAGCTGACCCTGTGCCAGAAATCCGACCTCTCCGGCGCGCTGGTCGTGTCGACCCCCCAGGACGTCGCGCTGATCGACGCGCGAAAAGCCATCGACATGTTCGCCACCCTCAAGACACCGGTTCTGGGTCTGATCGAGAACATGTCGACCTATGTCTGTCCCAACTGTGGCCATGAAAGTCATATCTTCGGGCATGGTGGCGTCGCTGCCGAAGCCGAAAAGATGGGCGTGCCCCTGTTAGGGCAATTGCCGATCGACCTCGACACCCGACTGGCCGGGGATGCCGGCACGCCCATTGCCGCAGGGGACGGCCCGATGGCCGACGCCTACGCGCAACTGGCGGAAGGGCTGGTAAAGGGCGGCATCGCCTGAGCCACGTCAGCGGCACCGGCGCACGGGCGCGCTCAATCTCGTCCTCTCTGTATATATAGACGTGACACACCCTGACCGGGGGTGAGAGGCGTGGTGCGCGCTCAGGGCTACACCCGGCACTCATCGCGGAGGGCCAGCTGCGCGCTGTGACGCGGGTATCGCCGGTGGGGGTCAGTTTGAGAGTTCGATTGGGATCACATGGGCCGGATGGGACGCCACGGGACGACCCGCTCTCACTCCGGCTTGCCTCATTCCCATTCTGCAATTTTTCAGAGAATCCCGGTGGGACGCGCGATCACAGCTCAGTGATTCGTGCGAGATCACTGCGTGAGGCTATCAGCTTGTGAGCACGTAACGAGAACAAGCGCACAAGGTTCCAGCGGTGAATGAAATTAATTTGGATGCCATGGGCGAAACTGGGCGAACGCAATAAACGCCTACATTTGGTGTTAGTTCCGCATAAATATTCTAAATAAGCGTATTTTTGCCTAGTAACCCATACTGAAAGGTTCAAGTCTTTCTGTGGATAACTCTGTTGATCGGCTAGAACCTGCCATTTTTTCATTGCGTCCCATAAGGTACCATGTCATCCATAGTTCATCAGATGGAACGGGAAACGAGGCATCAAGACCTCACAAAAAATCCCAAGGCAGTGATCATACAGGCACCCCGCTTTCATCGAACGAAGAGATCCGGCGCGTGAGCGAGCAGACATCCCCCCAGATGGCGCGCGCAGCTGGACAAACCCGGAGACGGGACGAGGGCGGCGGGTAAGGGCAGTGGCAGCAGCACCTTACTCGCCGTTTTCCGTTTCCAAGGGACGCAACATTCAACCGGGGAGTAGGGCAGGGACTTGGCTTATATAGAGCGGTTCCAAGGCAGCGAAGACATGAAGGTGGACAGCAAGTATCGCTTGTCCGTCCCAGTCGACTTCCGCCGTGTCCTGGAAAAACAAGACCCCGAATGGACGGCAGGCAAGCCCGCGCGCATGGTCTTGCTCTATGGTCCACGGCTTGATGGCCATGTCGAGGGCTACTCCATCGACTCCATCGCCGAAATTCAGACCGCACTCAGCACACGGCCCAAAGCGGACGCCAAAAGCAAAGCCCTGCGCAACCACTACATCCACATGGCCGCGCAGGTCACCGTCGATGACACCGGGCGGATCGTGGTTCCGGCCAAGGTGCGCGACAAGTTGGGTCTCGGCAAAGATGAATACGTCACCTTCCTCGGCGATCTGAAGACCTTTCAACTGTGGCGCCGCGATGATTATCAGTCCGCCATTGCCGCCGAAGAGGATGTGCTGGGCGACGATTTCGATCCCGACGCCGAGATGGACGCATTGCTCTACGGCGACACTGCTCCGGAGGTCTTGTAGGTCATGGCGGCCAGCGCCCCAGATCCGGACGCGCCGCATGTTCCGGTCTTACTGCGCCCTCTGTTGAAAGCCGTAGCACCAGTAGGTGGCCTCTGGCTTGACGGTACTTTCGGCGCGGGCGGCTATGCCAAGGGCCTGCTGGAGGCCGGAGCAGAGCGTGTGATCGGCGTCGATCAGGATCCGCTGGCGTTGGAAATGGCATCAGACTGGGCAGGGGGCTACGGCGAACGCCTTCGCCTTCATCAGGGCAATTTCGCTGAGCTTGATGAGATCGCAGGCGGGCCTCTGGATGGCATCGTTCTCGACCTTGGCGTTAGTTCGATGCAGATTGATCAGGCAGAACGTGGGTTCTCTTTCATGAAGGACGGACCTCTCGATATGCGGATGTCTCAGACTGGATATTCTGCGTCCGATCTTGTGAACTCCATGGACGAAGGCGACCTCGCCGATGTCATTTTCCTCTATGGGGAAGAGCGCGCCAGCCGCCGTATCGCCCGTGCCATCCTGCGTCAGCGCGAGGTCGAGCCGATCACCACCACACTTCGGCTCGCCGGGATTGTCGAGGGTTGCCTGCCGCGCCCCAAGCCCAACCAGTCCCACCCCGCGACCCGCACATTTCAGGCGCTGCGCATCGCGGTGAACGATGAATATGCCGCGCTGGCCGAGGGGTTGATGGCCGCCGAGCGCGCTCTGCGCCCCGGCGGGCAATTGGCGGTGGTCACGTTCCATTCGGTCGAGGATCGGATGGTCAAACGCTTCCTCCAGCTTCGCTCCGGCGGGGGCGGGCGGGCGAACCGCTATGCGCCCGAAGCGCCCGAAGATGAGCCGCGCTTTACCGTCGTGTCGAAAAAGGCCATCGGCCCGGATGAGGAAGAATTGGCCGCCAATCCGCGCGCGCGCTCGGCCAAGCTGCGGGTTGGTCGCAGAACCGCCGCCGAGGCCGAGCCTATAGATCGCAAGGCATTGGGAATGCCGATGTTTCAGGGGAAACTGCAATGAGAACGTTGCTCTATATCCTGTCGTTTGCGGCCCTCGTGGGCCTGGGCTTTTGGGCCTATCAGGAAAATTACCGCACCAAGCAGATCGTAAACGAGGCGGAACGCCTTCAGGTGCAGATCAGTCAGGCCCGCGCCCGTCTGGGGGTCCTGAAGGCGGAATGGGCCTATCTCAACCGCCCGGACCGGTTGCGTGAGCTGGCCGAACTGAACTTTACCCCGCTGGCCCTGATGCCGATTTCGCCAGATCAGTTCGGGCGCATGGACCAGGTCGATTATCCCTCCTCAGACCCGGTTCCGGCCCCGCTGGTCGAGATCAACAACCCGGTCGAGGTCTCGACCATGTCGATGCAGGAGGCGGGACAATGAGCGCGCCGTCCCTTCGCATTCCACTGCGCCCGCTGGCGCGGATCCTCGATGCTCGCCAACGCGGTGAAAACCCCGACGCTATCGAGAAGGAAAACCTGCGTCTTCGGCACGAGGAGATGCGGGATCGCGCCCGCATTCGTGCCGAGGGCCGTATCGTGCTGCTGGGTGCGATGTTCGCGCTCGCCTTTGCCACCATCGGGTTAAAGATGTGGGTCGTCGCCGAGTCCGAACCGGCGGAGCCGCGCACTTCCATCGCCGGATCCTCGATCGTGGCACAGCGCGGCGACATCCTCGACCGTCACGGGCGGGTGCTGGCGACCAATCTCGATACCTTCGCGCTCTACGCCCATCCCCATCAGATGGTCGAACCCGAACGGGCGGCACAGGAGTTGGCGTCGATCTTCCCTGACCTCGATCAGGACCGTTTGACGCGAGATTTCACCGGCAAGCGCCGGTTTGTCTGGATCCGGCGCAAGATCAGCCCCGAACAGCGACAGGCGGTGCACGACATCGGTGAGCCGGGCCTGTTGTTCGGTCCGCGCGAGATGCGGCTTTATCCCAACGGTGCCTTGGCCGCGCATATTCTGGGCGGCGCCAGCTACGGCGAAGAGGGCGTGCACGCGGCTGAGATCAAGGGCACAGCAGGGGTGGAGCGCGAGTTCAACGACTTCCTCACAGACCCCGCCAATGGTGGCAAGCCGCTGCAACTCTCCATCGATCTGACGGTTCAGGCGGCGGCGGAGCAAATGCTTTACGGTGGCATGCGCCTGATGAATGCCAAGGGCGCGGCCTCGGTTCTGATGGACGCGAAGACGGGCGAAATCATCTCTATGGTCTCGCTGCCGGATTTCGATCCCAACGACCGCCCCGGCTTGCCGACCGAGGGGCATCCCGACGACAGCCCGTTGTTCAATCGCGCGGTTCAGGGGGTCTATGAGTTGGGCTCTACCTTCAAGATTTTCGCCGCCGCGCAAGCCATCGACCTCGGGCTGGTCAAGCCGGAGACGATCGTCGACATCAAGGGGCCGATCCGCTGGGGCCGTCACTCGATCCGCGATTTCCACAACTACGGCAAGGAGTTGTCGGTCGCCGACATCATCATCAAAAGCTCCAACATCGGCTCCGCCCGTCTGGCCGAAATGATCGGTAACGACCTCCAGAAACAGTTTCTCGGACAGCTCGGGCTGTTCGAACCCACCCCGGTTGAGATGGTCGAGGCCCCGTCTGGTCAGCCGCTGGTGCAGAAGAACTGGACGGACCTCACCGCGATGACCGTCTCCTATGGCCACGGTATTTCGGTCAGCCCGCTGCATCTGGCGGCGGCCTATGCGACCATTGCGAACGACGGCAAACGCGTGCGCCCGACGCTGCTGGTACAGGATGGCCCGCAGGACGGCCCGCAGGTTCTGTCCTATTCCGCGGCGCTGCAAGCGCAGGACTTGCTGCGGTTGGTGGTGTCCGAGGGCACGGCCTCATTCGCGCGGATCGATCACTATTCCGTGGGCGGAAAGACCGGCACGGCGGACAAGCCGAAACCCACGGGCGGTTACTACAAGGACAAGACGATTTCGACCTTTGCCTCGATGTTTCCCGCACATGACCCCCAATACGTGCTGATCGTCACGCTGGACGAAGGGGTGGAGACCTCCGGTTCCGAACCCCGCCGGACAGCAGGCTGGACAGCCGTGCCGGTTGCCGCCGAAATGATCACCCGGATCGCCCCTCTCCTGGGCCTCCGTCCCGAGATTGCACCCGCCACCCTCGCTGATATAACGCTGACATCGCAGTAAGCCGGAAAGGCAGTGGTGATGGCGGCAGACGCAGGGCAGACGCAGACACTCGGCCAGTTGGGCCTTTCGGCGCAGGGTGGCGCGAAAGGCGGCGGGCAGGGGGCGCGCGACCTCACCATCACCGGGCTGGCCGTCGACAGCCGCGATGTCCGTGACGGTTTCCTGTTCGCCGCGATGCCCGGAACGCGGGTGCACGGCGCTGAATTCATTCAATATGCTCTGCGCCAGGGGGCCGTGGCCATCCTGACAGACGCCGAGGGCGCGCGCCTCGCCGCCGACGAGATCGCAAAGGCCGGAGCCGCGCTCATCATCGCCGAGGATCCGCGTCAGGCGCTGGCCTATACCGCGTCGCTCTGGTTCCAGCGTCAGCCCCGCGTCGTGACGGCGGTAACAGGGACCAACGGCAAGACGTCCGTGTCCACCTTCCTGCGCCAACTCTGGGTTCTGCTCGGGCGCGAGGCCGTCAATCTGGGCACCACGGGGGTTGAGGGTAGTTATTCCGCGCCCCTCCTGCACACCACCCCCGAACCGATCACGCTGCACCGGATGCTGGCCGACGTGGCCGATGCGGGTGTGACCCACGCGGCGATGGAGGCTTCCTCGCACGGGTTGGCGCAACGTCGGCTGGACGGGGTCGTACTCAAGGTCGGCGGGTTCACCAACCTCACGCAGGATCACCTCGATTATCACGCGGATTTCGACGACTATTTCAAGGCCAAGGCCGGGCTCTTCACCCGCGTCCTGCCCCCCGATGCGGCGGCGGTGATCAATATCGACGGGCTGCGCGGCGAGGAAATGGCAGAGATTGCCGCCGAACGCGGGCTCGACGTGCTGACCGTTGGCTCTCATGAGGAGGCAGAATTGCGTATCCTCGGGCGGCGCTATGATCCGGATGGCCAAACGATCCGCTTTGGCTTTGACGGCGAGGTGCATCAGGTTCAGCTGGACCTCATCGGCGGCTTTCAGGCGGAAAACGTGCTGGTCGCGGCCGGCATGGCGATCCTCGCGGGTGAAGACCCCGATCAGACCTTCGCCGCCCTCCCTGCGCTGAACACGGTGCATGGCCGAATGGAGCTGGCGGCGCGGCGCGCAAACGGGGCCGCGGTCTTTGTTGATTACGCCCATACGCCGGATGCGGTGGCGACGGCGCTGAAGGCGCTGCGCCCGCATGTCATGGGCCGCTTGGTCGCCGTGATCGGCGCCGGGGGCGACCGCGACCGCACGAAGCGCCCCCTGATGGGCGAGGCGGCGGTGAACAACGCCGACGTGGTCTTTGTCACCGACGACAATCCCCGGTCCGAGGATCCGACCGCAATCCGGCAGGCGGTTCTCATGGGCTGTCCCGACGCGACCGAGGTCGCGGACCGCGCCGAGGCCATCCTGCGCGCGGTCGATGCGCTGCAACCCGGCGACGCCCTGCTGATCGCGGGCAAGGGGCATGAGACCGGCCAGATCATAGGCGATACCGTCTATCCCTTTGACGATACCGAACAGGCCAGCGTCGCCGTTTCGGCGCTGGATGGACGCCTTACATGAGATTTCCGGCATGAGAATTTTGACATGAGCCTTTGGACCGCAATAGAGGCGGCGCAGGCCACCGGCGGCGAGGCGCGCGGCGATTGGACGGTCGCGGGCGTGTCGATCGACACACGCACCCTTGTTCTGGGCGATCTGTTCGTCGCGCTCTCTGCCGCGCGCGATGGTCATGATTTCGTCGCTCAGGCGCTGGAAAAGGGGGCAGGGGCCGCGCTGGTGTCGCGCATCCCCGAAGGGCTGTCCGAGGATGCGCCACTGCTGATCGTGCCGGACGTCTTGCGCGGGCTCGAAGATCTGGGCCGCGCCGCGCGCGACCGCATGGCGGGCAAGGTGGTGGCTGTCACCGGCTCTGTCGGCAAGACCTCGACGAAGGAGATGCTGCGCGTCGTGATCGCAGGACAGGCCCGCGTCCATGCGGCCGAGGCCAGCTATAACAACCATTGGGGCGTGCCGCTGACGCTCGCGCGGATGCCGCGTGACACCGAGGTCGCGGTGATCGAAATCGGGATGAACCACCCCGGCGAAATCGCGCCACTGGCGCGGTTGGCCCGCCCCGACGTCGCGATGATCACCACGGTCGGCACCGCGCATCTGGAGGCCTTTGACGACATCGCCGGGATCGCGCGCGAAAAGGCCAGCGTCTTTACCGGGCTGATGCCGGATGGCTGGGCTGTCTATAACGGCGATCTCGAGACCTCTCCGATCCTCGCCGAGGCGGCAGAGCGATACGCGGCCCACACCCTCAGCTTTGGCGAGGCGCCCGGCAACCATCATCGCCTGACGAAAATCGACATTATCGACGATATCACCGTGGCAGAGGCGCTGATCTGGCGCGCCAAGGCGCTGTTCAAGGTCTCTGCCGCCGGTCGTCACTACGCGCTGAACGCGCTCGGGGTGGTGGCGGTGATCCGCGCGCTCGGGCTGGATCGCGCCGTGGCCTGCGCCGACCTGGCGCAATGGGCTCCGCCAGCGGGGCGAGGGCTGCGCGAAAGGCTGATGCTGGATCCCGCCGATGAAACCCTGTCGTTCGAGCTGATTGACGATGCCTTCAACGCGAACCCGGTCTCCATGGCCGCCTCGCTGGAGGTGATCGCCGCCGCCCGTCCGCGCGACAACCTGGGCCGGCACGCACATGGGCGCCGCGTGGCTGTCCTGGGTGAAATGCTGGAACTGGGGCCGGACGAATTGCAAATGCACGCCTCTCTGGCGGACCTTCCGTCAGTCGCGAATCTGGATGTCGTGCATTGCGTCGGCGAACGAATGCAGGTGCTTTACGAGGCGCTGCCGCCGGAAAAGCGCGGGCGTTTTGAAAAGCAGGCCTCTGTGCTGGCCGCGCAGGCAGCGCGGATCGCGGATGCCGGCGATGTTGTGCTGGTCAAGGGCTCCAAGGGGTCGCGGGTCAGTGAGGTTGTTGACGCGCTGCGCAAATTGGGCCATCCCGCGCCTGAGAATTGAGCTTGCCGTTCAGGAGGACGCTGAATGCTGTATTGGTTAACCGCCCTCTCTGACGGAGGCGACGTGTTCAACCTGTTCCGCTACATAACGTTCCGGGCAGGCGGGGCCTTCATGACCGCGCTGATCTTTGGCTTCCTCTTTGGCCGACCCTTGATCAACGTGTTGCGCCGCCGTCAGGGCAAGGGCCAGCCGATCCGTGGCGACGGTCCCGAGGGGCACTTTGTCAAGGCAGGCACACCCACCATGGGCGGATTGCTGATCGTCGGCGCGCTGTTGACCTCGACCCTGCTCTGGGCGCGGCTCGACAATGGATATGTCTGGATCGTGCTGTTCGTGACCATGGCCTTCGGCTTGATCGGCTTCGCGGACGATTACGCCAAGGTGTCCAAGCAGACCGTGAACGGCGTGCCGGGTAAGGTCCGCCTCTTGCTGGGCTTCTTCATCGCCTTCATCGCCTCTTATTGGGCCGCGATGCTGCACCCGGAAGAGTTGCAGTTCCGCCTCGCCCTGCCGGTGTTCAAGGACGTTCTGTGGAACATGGGCTATATGTTCCTGCCGTTCGCGATGTTCGTCATCGTCGGCGCGGCCAATGCGGTGAACCTCACCGACGGGCTTGACGGGTTGGCGATCATGCCCTCGATGATCGCGGCGGGCGCGCTCGGCATCATTGCCTATGCCGTGGGACGGGTCGATTTCACCGAATATCTCGATGTGCATTACGTGCCGGGCACGGGTGAGATCTTGATCTTTGTCTCGGGGCTGATCGGCGGGGGCCTCGGGTTCCTTTGGTACAACGCGCCGCCGGCGGCGGTCTTCATGGGCGATACCGGGTCGCTTGCGCTCGGCGGGGCTATCGGGGCGATTGCGGTCGCCACCAAGCATGAGATCGTGCTGGGCATCGTCGGCGGCATCTTTGTGGTCGAGGCGCTGTCGGTCATCATTCAAGTGCTCTACTTCAAGCGCACCGGCAAGCGGGTCTTCCTGATGGCACCGATCCATCATCATTACGAGAAGAAGGGCTGGGCGGAGCCGACCATCGTGATCCGCTTCTGGATTATCTCGCTGATCCTCGCCCTCATCGGTCTGGCCACGCTAAAGCTGCGCTGAGACGCGCGGAGCCGTCTCGTAAAAGGGGTACTTCGGCGGCTCTTCCCTGGGAGAGCCCCTTGATCTATGCCATGAAGTGGTCCGCGCTACGCGGACGATGACGGAGGGTCGGACGTGATCGCAGTGCAAGGTGTGACAGGCGCAAGCATCGCCGTTCTGGGGCTGGGCCGCTCCGGTCTGATCGCTGCGCGCGCGCTGCGCGCCGGCGGCGCGGACCCGATCTGCTGGGACGACAACACGGCGGCGCGCGAGGCTGCGGTGAGCGAGGGTTTCACCGTCACCGACCTGAGCCGCGCCGGCGCGCTCGACGGGCTGTCTGCGCTGATCGTCAGCCCCGGCATCCCGCATCTTTACCCGACGCCCAACCCGGTGGTCGCCGCCGCGCTCGACCTCGGGATCCCGGTCGATAACGACATCGGGTTGTTCTTCCGGTCATTTGCGACCAGCAAATGGGATGAGTTCGACGTCCAGCCCAAGGTGATCACCGTCACCGGATCGAACGGAAAATCGACCACATCGGCCCTGATCCACCACATTTTCGAGACCGCCGACCGCCCGGCGCAGCTTGCCGGGAATATCGGACGCGGCGTGCTGGATCTGGACGAGCCGGAGGATGGCGGCGTTGTGGTGCTGGAACTGTCGAGCTATCAGACCGACCTCGCGCGTGCCCTGACGCCGGACGTCGCCGTCTTTACCAACCTCTCGCCCGACCATCTCGACCGCCACGCAGGCCTCGGGGGCTATTTCGCGGCCAAGCGGCGTCTGTTTGCCGAAGGGGGACCGGACCGCGCGGTGATCGGCGTCGATGAGGTCGAGGGGCAGTACCTCGCCAACCAACTCTCCGAAGGGCCGGTCGATGACCGCGTGATCCGTATCTCGTCGGGGCGCAAGCTGATGGGACCGGGCTGGGTGGTCTACGCGCGCAAGGGGTTTTTGACCGAATGGCGCAAGGGCAAACAGGTCGCCTCTGTCGATCTGCGCACGGTCACCGGGTTGCCGGGGGCGCATAACCACCAAAACGCCTGTGCCGCCTATGCCGCTGCGCGCGCCCTCGGCGTCGCGCCGCGCTTGATCGAGGCGGCGTTTCACAGCTTTGCCGGCCTGCCGCACCGCAGCCAGACGATCGCGGAGATTGACGGCGTGCGCTACGTCAATGACAGCAAGGCCACCAATGTCGATGCCGCCGCCAAGGCGCTGGCGGCCTTCGACAAGGTCCGCTGGATTTGCGGCGGGCTCGAGAAGGAGGGCGGGGTCGACGCCCTGCTGCCCGCCACGGGCGGCGTGATCAAGGCCTATGTGATCGGGCGGGAGGCGGTGAATTTCGCGCTCCACCTGCGCGGGGTCGAAACCGAGGTCTGCACCGATATGGCCACGGCGGTCTCGCGCGCGGCTGCGGACGCGGAGCCGGGCGATACGGTCCTGCTCGCCCCCGCTGCGGCCTCGTTCGATCAATACGACAGTTTCGAGCGGCGAGGCGAGGATTTCGCGGCGCAGGTGGCTTTGCTGACCGGGGAGCGGTGAGGGGTTTCCGCTGTTGCGTGAAGGCGGCGGAGGTCGCGCGGCTGGCGCGTCGGTTTTGGATATTTTTGGCAAAGAGAATGTGGGGGGCGTTTGGTCCCTCAGGACGCGAGCGCGCGGGCGGCCGCCATGGCGGAGGCCCAGGCCCATTGGAAGTTGTACCCGCCGAGCCACCCCGTCACATCCACGCATTCACCGATGAAATAGAGGCCGGGGTGGGCTTTAGCCTCCATCGTCTGGCTTGACAGCGCATCGGTCGCGATGCCGCCAAGCGTGACTTCGGCGGTGCGATAGCCTTCGGTGCCACCGGGGGTGACGTGCCAGTGATGCAGCCTTTCGGCCACCTGCGTCAGCACAGCATCCGACATATCCGCCAGATTGCCGCCGAGCGCGAGGTCAGCCGCCACCGCATCCGCGAGACGGGCGGGGAGCAGGGTAGCGAGCACTCGCGCCAATCCACGCCGACCCGCCGAGGCCCGCGCGTCTTTCAGCGCGCCAAGGGCATCGGTGCCGGGCATCAGGTCGATCTCCACCGCCTCGCCTTCGCGCCAATAGGACGACGCCTGAAGCACCGCCGGGCCCGAGAGGCCGCGATGCGTGAAGAGGAGGGCTTCGTCGAACCGGGGTCCTCGGGGCGCGGTGATACCAGAGGGCAGGGCAACGCCTGCGAGCGGGGCAAAGCGGCCCTCGGGGAAAGTAAACGGTACGAGGGCGGGGCGCAGCGGCGTCACCGGCATGTCGAATTGTTGCGCGAGGTCATAGGCAAAGCCGCTCGCGCCCATCTTGGGGATCGACTTGCCACCCGTCGCCACGACCAGCGCGCGCGTGTTGAGAGTTTGGCGTCCACCATCCGTCTCCAGCGTGACGCGGAATCCGTCGGACGTGTCATCGACCGAGATCACCGAGGTGCGCAGCCGCAGCTCGGCCCCCGCCTGCGCGACAAGGCCGGTCAGCATCGCGACGATCTGTTTGGCACTCTCGTCGCAGAACAATTGGCCGAGCGTCTTTTCGTGCCAGGCGATGCCGTGCTCGGACACCAGCGAGACGAAATCCCACGGCGTGTAGCGCGCGAGGGCGGATTTGGCGAAATGCGGGTTGTCTGAAAGGAAGTTCGACGCCTCGCACCCGGTGTTGGTGAAATTGCAGCGCCCGCCGCCGGAAATGCGGATCTTCTCACCTGCTTTCCTGGCGTGATCCACCAGCAGGATGCGACCGCCGCAATGCGCCGCACACATCAGCCCCGCCGCGCCGGCGCCCAGTATGATCGTATCGTATCTCACGCCTCGCGCATGCCCGAATAGATCGGCGCAGGCAATCGCGAGAGTGGCGGTCATTGCTAGAAAATCACAGGTTGCGCGCCCTATTGCATTCCGACTGGCCAGAGACCGCGATTTTGGCTAAACTGTGCCATCAGACCCCGAAAAACGGGGCGGACCAGAGGCAGAAGGCAGCAGTCTCATGACTGAAATGGTTTATGGCGCGCTCCCCGTCGCGGACGGAGAGCCGATCCTTCCCAAATGGTGGAGGACCATCGACCGATGGTCGCTGACCACCGTGATCATCCTGTTTTGCATAGGGCTTTTGCTTGGGCTTGCCGCTTCTCCGCCGCTGGCGGAACGCAATGGCTATGCGCCCTTTCACTATGTCAGCCGTCAGGCGGTGTTCGGCAGCCTCGCGATGATCGCTATGATCGTGACCTCGATCATGTCGCCGCAGATGGTGCGGCGGCTTTCGGTTCTCGGTTTTCTTGTGGCTCTGGTGGCGGTCTGCCTCCTGCCGGTCTTCGGAACTGACTTCGGCAAGGGGGCGACGCGGTGGTATTCGCTGGGCTTTGCGTCCTTGCAGCCGTCTGAGTTCCTCAAGCCGGTGTTCATCGTCGTCACCGCCTGGATGCTGGCGGCGGCGCAGGATCTGAACGGGCCGCCGGGGCGGCTGTGGTCCTTCCTGCTGATGACGCTGATCGTCGGCTTTCTGGCCATGCAGCCCGACTTTGGACAGGCGAGCCTCGTGCTGTTCGGCTGGGGCGTTATGTACTTCATCGCCGGCGCGCCGTTGACCCTGTTGATGGGCATGGCGGGGGGCGTCGTGGTGCTGGGCGTATTTGCCTACAACAGTTCCGAGCATTTCGCCCGCAGGATCGACGGCTTCCTGACTTCCGAAGTCGACCCGACCACCCAGATCGGCTACGCCACCAATGCGATCCGCGAAGGCGGGCTGTTCGGCGTCGGTGTCGGGCAGGGCGAGGTCAAGATGTCGCTGCCGGACGCCCATACCGATTTCATCATCGCCGTGGCGGCTGAGGAATACGGGCTGGCCCTCGTTGCGGTGATCATTCTGCTCTACGCGAGCCTCGTGCTGCGTTCGTTCGTGCGGCTGACGCGGGAACGCGATCCCTTTGTTCGCCTGGCAGGCGTTGGCCTCGCGGCGACCGTAGGCGTGCAGGCGATGATCAACCTTGGGGTCGCGGTACGTCTGTTGCCGGCCAAGGGGATGACCTTGCCGTTTATCTCCTACGGGGGCTCGTCGGTGATCGCCTCGGGCATTGCCGTGGGCATGCTGCTGGCGCTGACCCGCACCCGCCCGCAGGGAGAGATCAACGATCTGCTGGCCGGGAGGGGGCGATGAACCTGAGCGCGCCGCTTCTGGTGATCGCCGCCGGCGGGACCGGGGGGCATATGTTTCCCGCCCAGGCGTTGGCCGAGACGATGCTGGCGCGCGGTTGGCGAGTGAAGCTTGCCACCGACGCGCGCGGCGCGCGCTACACCGCGGGCTTTCCGCCGGGGGTGGAGATCGAGGTGATGTCTTCGGCCACCTTTGCCCGGGGCGGGCTGCTGGCCAAGGCGCTGGTTCCGCTTCGTGTGTTAAGTGGTACCACGCAGGCTGTCTGGCGGATGTTGCGCGACCGGCCCGCCGCGGTCGTCGGCTTTGGCGGTTATCCGGCGATCCCCGCCATGACCGCCGCGACGATCCTGCGCAAGCCGCGCATGATCCACGAACAGAACGGCGTGCTTGGCCGCGTGAACCAATTGTTCGCCAAGCGGGTCAACGCCATCGCCTGCGGCACCTGGCCGACCAAGATGCCCGAGGGCGTCACCGGCCAACACACGGGCAATCCCGTCCGCAGCACCATTCACGACCGTGCCGGCGCGGGCTACATCGCGCCCGGCGATTATCCGATGTCGGTCCTTGTGATGGGCGGCTCGCAGGGCGCGCGCATCCTGTCTGATGTCGTTCCCCCCGCGATTGCGGCCCTTCCGTCCGAATTGCTGCGCCACATCCGCGTCAGCCATCAGGCGCGCGAAGAGGATCAGGTCCGCGTTGCCGCCTTTTATGCCGAGAACGGGATCGACGCGGATGTCGAGCCCTTCTTCCACGACGTGCCAAAGCGGATGACCGAGGCCCAACTGGTGATTACCCGTGCCGGCGCCTCGACCATCGCGGACCTGACGGTGATTGGGCGTCCTTCGATCCTGGTGCCGCTGGCGGCCGCCATTCGGGATGAACAGACCGCCAATGCGCGCGGACTGGTACAGGCCGACGCGGCGATACTGGTGCCGGAAAGCCAGCTTCATGTGCAAAGTTTGGCCGATCAGATCCATTCTATCTTGTCCAACCCCCAGGCGGCAGAGCACATGGCCCGCGCGGCCTTGTCTGTCGGTCGCCCCGACGCGGCCGATGATCTGGCCGCGATGGTGGAAAAACTGGCTGCCCGTGACACGGCGAGCGTCGAGACAAAGGAATAACAGGTGAACGCAGCGACCAAACTGCCCGGCGACGTCGGGCCGATCCATTTTGTCGGCATCGGCGGAATAGGCATGTCCGGCATCGCGGAAGTGCTGCTCAATCACGGCTATGTGGTGCAGGGGTCTGACCTGAAACGCTCCGATATCACGGACCGGCTGGAAAAGCTGGGCGCGCTGGTCTTTGAAGGGCAGAAGGCCGAGAACCTCAGCGATGCCGAGGTAGTCGTGATCTCCACCGCGATCAAACCGGGCAACAATGAGCTGGACGAAGCCCGGCGTCGTGGCTTGCCCGTGGTGCGCCGCGCCGAGATGCTGGCCGAGTTGATGCGCCTTAAATCCAACGTGGCCGTCGCCGGCACGCATGGCAAGACGACGACCACGACCATGGTGGCCACGCTGCTGGACGCCGGCAATTTCGATCCCACGGTCATCAACGGCGGGATTATCCATGCCTATGATTCCAACGCGCGCGTGGGGCTGGGCGAATGGATGGTGGTGGAGGCCGACGAATCCGACGGCACCTTCAACCGTTTGCCCGCGACCATCGGGATCGTCACCAATATCGACCCCGAGCATATGGACCACTGGGGCGATTTTGACCGTCTGCGTCAGGGGTTTCTGGATTTCGTCTCCAACATCCCCTTTTACGGGCTGGCGGTCTGCTGCACCGATCACGCAGAGGTTCAGGCGCTGGTCGGCAAGATCACCGACCGCCGCGTCACGACCTACGGGTTCAACACCCAGGCCGATATCCGTGCCGTGAACCTGACCTACAAGGCGGGGGTGGCACACTTTGACGTTCTCTTGCAGGTCGAAGGCGACCGGATCGACGGATGCACCCTGCCGATGCCGGGGGATCACAACGTTTCCAACGCCCTGTCCGCCATCGCCGTGGCGCGTCATCTGGGTATGACAAAGGACGAAATTCGCAGCGCTCTGGCCAGTTTTGGGGGCGTAAACCGGCGTTTTACCCGCGTCGGCGAAGTGAATGGCGTCACGATCATCGACGACTACGGCCATCACCCGGTCGAGATCGCCGCCGTGCTGCGCGCGGCGCGTCAGGCGACGGAAGGGCGCGTCATAGCCGTGCATCAGCCGCACAGGTATTCCCGCTTGCACACGCTGTTCGAGGATTTCTGCAAGTGCTTTAACGATGCGGATGTCGTGGCAATCGGTGACGTCTATTCGGCGGGCGAGGATCCGATCCCTGGTGCGTCGCGCGACGATCTTGTCGCCGGTCTGATCAGCCATGGGCACCGACACGCGCGGGCCGTCTCGTCGGAGGATGAGCTTGAGGCGATGGTGCGCGAACAGGCCCAGCCCGGCGACATGGTTGTCTGCCTTGGGGCGGGGACCATATCGGCCTGGGCAAACAATTTGCCGAAGCGCTTGGAATCCTAAGTATGGAATGCTGCCGAGAGGCACTTGTTACTTTGAACTGCATCCGTGATTAACGGAACCGCATTGCCCATCGTGAACCTACCTTTAGGCTTGACGCTCAGACCGGATATCATCGGATGTAAAAGTCGTGTGTCGACGCAGTACAGTTCCGGCTGATTGGCTGGACAAAGTTGAAAACGTTGTAGGCCACGTTTGATCCTGCCCGCAATTGATCGGACGGTCAGGCGGTCGCGGTTTGGGCCGCGATGTATTCGCGGAGGGAGCGCATCTTCCGCCCCGAGCACGGGTGGTTCCCGTTGTAGCCCTCGGACCACCCGGCAATCAATCCGAGGTCGTTAGTGGCATCGGACAGCGGTGTGATGTTCACGTAGTCCCGCTTGAACGTGTTCACGAGGGCCTCCGGTAATCCATTACCCTGCGGGCTCGTCACCGGCGGGTCGCAGGGAAGGGCAGCCCCCGTGAAGATGATAAACTTCAGCGATCGGCGCCGTTGCATGAAGTTTTAAAACGCCGGGGTCTTGCAGTGACCGCCAGCATGGAGGGCCTAACCTCACCCCCGAAATATCATCCAAGGAATGCGTATTGCGAAGAGCAATCTCAACTTGTGGGATAATTTCAAAATATGGTTAGGGCCCTAATTGCCTTGACGCCCGCATCTCGAGTATCCGTCTTGATCAAGAGGTTTTTGGCACCCAGACGCGGTCTGCTTTGACCAAGGCGTTTGCGGTTTCGATGAGCTTGCGCATGATCGCGATGATGGCGACTTTTGCTGGTTTT
>Ga0209345_10000031_pt1 | contig 248480 bp, 304 predicted proteins | sample Cruoilmetagenom7_FD_187294 | JGI IMG/M metagenome (GOLD analysis project Ga0209345, IMG submission 187294) | Oil polluted marine microbial communities from Coal Oil Point, Santa Barbara, California, USA - Sample 7 (SPAdes) (version 2) | ecosystem: Environmental > Aquatic > Marine > Oil seeps ... | reverse complement strand
CAGATGGATAATCATTCAGGTGTTCTTGAACCATACGCACGGCACGCTCACGAACTTCGGGGGAGTATCTGTTAGAGTTTTTCATAGCCTTATTCTCTCAAAGAAATAGGCCTCCACGAAAGCCGGTGTGATTCATTAAGCCTTTTACATGCAAGTCTTCAATACAGAGGCTAGTGGCTTGGTTCTTACTCACCAGGCTGTTGCTGACTTGATGCCATAGATGTTTCCTAACACTGGCCACTTTCTCGTGGCATCTGGCAACAATTGACCGTTGCTTGGCACGTGATTTCGATCCGTTCTTCTGGCGTGACAGAATCCTTTGTTTTTTCGAAGTGTTATGAGCGCAGCCTGTAAAGGCCTTACTTGCAGCCCATGCCACCGACAAGTCGACTCCATGAATGCTGATTGACTCAGTACCAATAGAGCCCACCAGCATGCCGGTATGGGCCAGATCACGCCCTGAGATACACCAACTGTCCGGATTCACTAACGTATTTCGCTAACCTTACTCTATTTTAGTTCTGTATTAGTTGATGTAGTATAACCAAACAAATACATTGAAATAAGGTCTCACTGTGGGAATGTTTAGCTGGAAGACTGCTGATCCACTTGCCCAAGGACCAGCAGAATCCAAGTTAAATCAATTAATTTCATGAAGGCATCATTATGAGTAATCTCTATTACGTATACATTCCGCAGATTAACGAAGATAGCCTGCCCGTTTTAGTAAGTGCCCCCTCTGATGAATCAGTAAGGATATTTGTTGGATCTATTTTAGAAGGGGCGCTTTACTCGCCTAAAGAAACGTTTGATCCAAGTATGATTGAGTATGCCGGTGATCAAATTAGTCATGCTGAAATTATAACTGATGAGTGTGGCATTGCTTCCTCTACTCTTACTGATACAGCCACAGCGCAGGCTTACATCATGGCGTATCGTGCCGCTGCGAGGGATTGCATTGGAAGCCTTAAAGCCATCACGGATAACTTATTCAAATTTGATGACGGTAGTTACTCTCTTCCTTATCGGGGTTTCGATGATGGCCGGGCGCTGTTATTCTTCGCTGAAGAAAGTCTTAATCGCATACCCACATTCGACGACAACCATACTCATCTTGAGTTTAATGGGGATGTTGCTCTGCTTAAGCGTCACCCTGCTTTTGATGCGTTACATCAAATAATCACTATGGCTAATCAAGATATGCATGGAACTATCCTTTTCTGCCCGGAGGCTACTGACGAAGTCCAGCGAGCCACGGCAGTGGCCAGCATGGATGCTAGGGATCTGATTTACGAGTGCACCCAGGCGCTTCTGCATGACGTAGGCCTCTCTGAAGCCTTTGGTAAAACATCCTATCGTGAGGTTGTGCACGCGCTAATAGATATTGATGAGAATAGTGACATTCCCGCTGATGTCGCCATTCTATGCCGAGAAGCCTTTAGTAAGGCTCGTGAATATTGGGACTTATCTTTCGATTATGAATCTGCCAACACCCGAACGATGATTGATAAAAGCAGCGTTAACGCCAGTAAAGTACGTGCTGTAATTGAAATGATTCAGCGTAATGATGCATTTTGCATCGATGGCAGTCCCCTCAGTCCCCTGCTAGACCAATACGACAACTACAATGAAGACTGGGAGTCTGAAGGCCCTGATGCGACCGTATTTGTGTTTTCCCATGTGAATGCCTATGGTAACCACTATAAGTATGAACTGACCGCTCAGCAGTTGTCTGATGCATGCTATCAGACCCCGACTGACAAACACCTCTCCATTCCATACCATGGCGAGGTGTTAAAATTCGAGGTATACAAGCTTACTGCTGACAGAGTGACGTCATTAGATACTGACGATCCACTTCAAGCCCCTGATCAATTAAATAGTCCGGCAATGGGATAGCGCCCTATTGCTGCGGTTGCACCGGCTTCAGCCGGTGTTGCCCGTCCGCATATGTAGACATACATTTGTGCCAACTCAGCGGCACTCAGTGGCGGCTGGGTTATATCGCATTGTTTAATCATGGTCATTACCCTGCCGCTCCGTATCCTCTAGGATCCATTTATCGATAGCAGCATCTTAGGTATCGGTTACGGCCTGTGACGTTGGAAGCATCGCCCTAGGGCGGCGAGCAGTCACAGCATCAAAGAAAAAGCCTCTTTAGTAGTTCGTTGGCGCGCTCTGTCGCAACAATTGCCACCGGAGGTTTTCCTCGTTCACGACTTAGATCGCACAGTGGTAGCTGGATTTTTTGTAGTAGCTCTGGACAACGAGACACCATTCGATTCACTGCCATACGCTCTGTGCCTATAAACTCTTCTATCTCTGAAAACCTCCGGGGCTGGCGAACAAAAACCAGGACCCGAAGCGCCGCCATGCTGGTAGCCACCTTCGATAGGTATCAGGGTTACTTCATCATTTTTCTTCACGTCGCCTCTTCCGGTTTTCGATAATCTAAAGCTATCTTCCGTATGGAATGTCTCTATATTTCAATAGCGGAGGACCACGATTTAGTTACTCATAATCGCTTTGTCTACGTATCGTTTTGTTTGGGTGGGCAGCATCCCCTCGCATGGGCCATCGGTTGCCTACAATCAGGATCAATGCAACAGCAACACTCATGATAGCCAAGCACCCCACGAAATAGAGTGCCGGCTCCACGACATATCCACCAACATACAGTGGACCTTTACGCAGCATCCCTACCAGAAAGGCTCCAACCCCCAACAAGAAAAAACCAAGGAGGACGTTCTGTGCAACCTGAACCCAGAAGTGGCCTTGCACGTTATTGCTGGTCTTTTTATTCACAGTAGCGACTCCCCAAATTCAATTCTCACTGGGTGCCCATTCACAAGTCGTCTTTAGCTCCAGTGCACTTTCAGAGCAAATCATTTCTTTGCCTTTCGACGCACCTGTTGTTCGCTCTACAACCCAATCGCGGGTGCCACTGGGCCTGAGAAGCCGGACGGTGTTGCCGGATTTTCGAAATACACACAGGTCATCTGGACTGAGTCGTTGTCGTTTATTTTTGCTCATTAATCATGCCTATATTACTGGGTAGTTGGCGGACTCAAGGTCCGTAAAAATTGTCCGGAAAAATCAATGTGGTCATCGATCTGTTTCTGAGCCATCCATTCAGCTCTCTCCCGGATTTCCATTACCTTGTACCATATAATTCTCCAAATACACTTCCCGGCACGCGGCCTCAACCTCAGCGTCTCGCTTGGCCTGCTCGATGCGCTCAGCTCTGGATCCCCAATGTGCCCGCATTGCTTCGACTTCACCTACGGTAAATACCCGTCCGAGATCTTGCACCTGGTCACGGTATTGACGAATAGCCTCGTCAGCCAGCCACTCACGGATCTCCAAACAAGTTTCCTTGTCAGAATCAGCGAGTGTTGCCAGTGTAGTTTCAGCGTTATCAATGCGATCGCGGTGCTGGATCAGCCATGCACCAACAACAGCTCCAACACCAACACCAACAGCAACATCAACAGCACCAACAACAGCACCAACAACAGCACCAAAAACACCAACACGAAAAACACCACTAGCAACAGCCATGCCACCAGCAACAGCAATGCCAGTACCAACCGTAATAACACCAGCAGCAGCAATAATACAGCTAGCTATAAACTCACCCCAGGGTAGCCATTGCCAATGCGCATTGCCGGCGATGGCCGCTAGGGTGATGATTCCTATCAGCACCACAAGTAATCTCAGGTTGCGTCGAAATGAGCGCTCCAACGATGCGACCTGAGAGGCCAAAGCCTCACGCTTTTGTGCCAACTCAGCGGCACTCAGTGGTGGCTGGGTTATATCGCATTGTTTAATCATGGTCATTACCTCGGGCGTTCTAATTTCAATTATGTTTCTTTGCGCGGTAGCCCCGTCACGGCATCCAAGTCTTTTTGTGTCGGCCGGTTTGCAATCCGGCTCATCTGACGCTCACCAACATCCCAGCGCTCGCCAATGTCTATCAGTCTCCAACCCTTGGCTCGGGCTATCTTATGGAATTCAGTCTGCCTCTTACTGGTCATATATGTCTACTCTACCATGCCTGTCAGTTATGTCTAGTGCCGCGCCACATTTTTCCGGGGGCTATGCCATGCCCTTATCACTATTTTAATGACTCACATAGCTTGTCCAGCATCGAATTGCGTTATCTATATCATCTTCATAATTTGGATTACTACGCTTTGTCTTGAGTTGATTCGAATGCATCTCTTGTTTCACTGTTTTACCAAATTTTCCAAATACACTTCCCTGCACGCGGCCTCAACCTCAGCGTCTCGCTTGGCCTGCTTGATGCGTTCAGCTCTGGACCCCCAGTGTGCCCGCATTGCTTCGACTTCACCTACGGTAAATACCCGTCCCAGATCTTGCACCTGGTCACGGTATTGACTAATAGCCTCGTCAGCCAACCACTCACGGATCTCCAAACAAGCCTCCTTGTCAGAATCAGCGAGTGTTTCCAGTGTGGTTTCAGCGTTATCGATGCAATCGCCTAGCTGGAACAGCCATGCTCTAACAACAGCACCAACAGCACCACCTGCAACACCAACAGCACCAGCACCAGCAACACCACCAACACCTGCAACACCAACAAAACCAGCTGCAACAGCAACACCAACAACAAAACCAGCACCAACAACACCAGCAGCACCAACAACACCAGCAGCAACACCAGCAGCAACAACAATACAGCTAGCTATAAACTTATCCCAGGGTAACCAATGCCAATGCGCATTCCCGGCGATGGCCGCTAGGGTGATGATTCCTATCAGCACCACAAGCAATCTCAGGTTGCGTCGAAATGAGCGTTCCAACGATGCGACCTGAGAGGCCAAAGCCTCACGCTTTTGTGCCAGCTCAGCGGCACTCAGTGGCGGCTGGGTTAATGTGTTTTGCTTCATGTGAGAACCCTCGATTTCAATATCTATTCACCTCACTATAGCATACTAGACAAATATGTCTAGTATGCAGCATGTAATTTCATATTTGTGCCGCTTGAGCCATAAATAAGGCCTGCCCCTTATTTTCTGGTTACAGACTTTTTTGGTTCCACACTTAGCATCCACACTGCAGACAGCATGACTTGCCAGTAAATCACCTATTTCTGATTCACCTTCTCGCTGTCTGCAATGTGGATGCTATATCGTATACAACCCAGAGTTCTGGGGCCATTCACTGCTAAACTCAGAGAAGCTACCCAGCGGTAATGGAAAGCCTTCGGGGAGGGTTACTTGGCGGAGGTGCGGTATTAAGTCATCTCGACCCATTTTTCGCTTATCCAATAGCTCACTGGAAAGGCATTTGAATACATCAGCATTTTCGGAAAACAGCGTTTCTAGCATCGCATTTTGTTGTCGCTGCAATTTTTCCAATTTATCTTCGTTTAGTTCTTGTTCGAACTTGTTTTGCGGGTCAGCGTAAAAGATTCCATCAAAATGGTTTGACAGGTAGTTCCTCGCCAAACCCAGCCAGCGTTGATGATCATTAGTGCTGCCCGTAGTGCTCTCACCAAAAGCAAATGATTCACCGAACTTTCCTGCTAACAATACAAGCATAAACCATTGGTAAAAGGTTTTCTCATTCAACTGATGTTCACTATTAATGCCTGAAATATAGCCAAGAGAACCATCTATCCCGCCATTGTCTTTGATCACCACCTCAATACCAGGCGGTAAGCATCCGAGTGCAGCATAGACTAGTGCGTGACCAGATTCGTGTGCGGATGTGTATTTGCTGTCTCTTTCAGTCATCTGTGGCAATATGCTAATCCCTGTGATTGCAGAGCTCGCGCTTGATCCTCGTTCAACATTCCCCGAACATGGATCAAGGAGAGAATGCACCCCTGAGGAAAGCCTCAAAACGAACCAAACGAGCAGAAACGAAACGCCTGCAACAGATACTTCATTAGGATGTGTAACTATCCATTCCTTGGTGTCAACACCGTACTGACCGATCATCCAAAGAACCACTGAGCATGCTGCCACCCCAGATACAAATCTTCCCACCCAAAACGTTATTAAAGAGTAGCTCCCATTAGCAATGGATCTATTTAAGACTATAAATATAGGGTACATAAGAACAAGAAACAGCCCGAATATTTCCACCATTTGCTGTATATGAGAAACTATAGGATCTGATGGTTTTTCATAAGTCCCATAGAAGTACACGATCACATAGAGCAGCACACAGTATTTTACTACCGTAGTGGCATTATCCTTGATAAATTCGATGCCGTTTTTAAACTTGGCTTTGCGCTTTACCGCTCCAAGAAAGATACCATCGGCTATAAAATAGGCCCCCATCCCACTTATCAGGCCGATTAGCGCGGATTGCTCGAAACCTAGCCATGACCGCATCAGTCCAATACCTACGGCCAAAGGAATTGCCATTAAGAGCCTTTTGGTCACGGGGGGCTTTAATAGGCTAGTTATCTTTACTGTCAGGCTATTCATACCGATTCCCTCATATGTCTTTACTTGTTTTTGGGTATGAATGTCCGGATTGGATTATCGGCGTGTAACGACCAATCCAATTCATCCGCAACCCTGTTCCACTCTATCTCACCACCGGTACGCTCAATACTCACCCGTTCATAGCCGGGATTATCGCCTTTATTGACACTCCAGGATGATGCAGAACGTTCAAACAACTCTGAATACACCTTGCGCTGATACAGCGTGATACCCAACGCTGCGGCAGATATCAGAACAAAAACGGCAGCTGGGGCCAGCAGATCGTTTCTGTATACCCAGATCATAGCCAGGTAAAGCAAGTAAGCGATTGTGAGCAGGGCAACGGCCATCACAATCACCGAGGTCAGGTGATAAGCAGTCCTCATCACTCTATTCAAAACTTCCCGCCAAGCTAGGGCTTGTTTTTCCCTCTCGGTTAAATTCTCGATTTCGGATTCAGGCAGCATCGGCCCTCCTTTCAATTACGGTTTACGTAACATTCAATCGGTTGGCTAGTCTGGCCAAGCTCGCTAGTTGCTTTGGGATAACCATCATGCATGACGTTATCAAGCTTTCGCCCAGCCGCTTGCTTCCCAACCTTTTGCACCGTAGATGCGAGTTTCCGAGAACCGACTGCCGCCGATCTGGTTGATCCATCTAAATCAACATATAGAGCCGACCGGGCTCCCTTTTCGGTTAATGCGGCCGCATTCTGCGTTTCAGGCACCCACTCACCCCACTGCTTGAACAGAAAAGGGGTTTGGGTTTCAGTGCACTGGTCGCGCAGTGAACGGATCCATTCAGGATGCAATGGACGCGATTCAGGGCCAGATTCTCCACCTACAACTACCCAATCAATACAATTAGCCTTATCTCTATAAGGGTAATCTTTTGGTCCTTCCTTGCACAAAAACTGTCTGTATTCGTCATGTTCCATTGACTCATGGCGATCGATCCCCTGCAAAGTAATCCCGTTAAGTAAGGGCTCTGCACTCACCCAGCGAACAGCTGCGGGGGTATCAAGCAGAAGCGGTATCCGCTCATCTGCGGTATCCTGGTTTTCGATACTCACGCCAAGCCAGAGATTAGGTAAAGGCCACCGATGAGAACTCATTATATGCCCAGTACCTCGATAAGCATCGACAGGCGCAGTACCGTCATGTGTCCACCACCCTTCCCAACACCCCACGTTAGCTAAAAAATCGCGCATCCGCTTCGGGCGCTTGGTCAAAACCTGAAACGTGTGATGTGTGGCGCGTGCCATCACATGAAAAATCCTGGCGATAACTTCATCTGGCACACTCTCATGAAACAAGTCGCTCATGCTATTGACAAAAATACGGCGTGGTTTACGCCAGCGTAGCGGCTGCTCTAGCAGCGGCTCGACAACATGTACCTGTCCATTCCAACGTCCAGCAGCGTTCAAAAGACCGTCATACGGGCCGGCACCCTCCGGAACCCTCCGGCTTCGATCCGTAGATATGATGCGGGCAGCTTGTGCTTCGGCATAGCAATTACGACAACCCTCTGAAACACGGGAGCAACCTCGAATAGGGTTCCAAGTGGCATCAGTCCACTCAATATCTGTTTTATCTGGCATTCCTTAGTCCTCGTATGCAATTCAAGTGGTGATTTAGGGGTTAGTTTGAAGCAAGCACTTCACATGAGTTCCCATGACACTTGCATCAATAAACAAGTCACTTTTTGCGGACATTTGTGCGTAATCCATTCTATTTATTTAGCTTTGCGGTAACGACGGAACCTAATATCCGCCCGATCCCTTCGGCTTAACTCACCTTCCAGGTAGCGCGTGATAGCAGACGATTCAGCATCTTGAGCAGCTTGGTTGTCACACCCAAGACGAGCTAAATGCCCACTTGTGTTGATTGATCGAATCGCATTGGCCGACTCAATAGATGCATCCACATAATGATTGTGTTGAATTTTATCAAAGCGAGTCACCGAGTAACTTACGTTGGCCCGAGTCATTCGTTCAATTCCATGCAAAATAGCGCGCTTACGTTCAGCATCAAGCTTAGCACCGGCTTCTTTTAGCGCATCTGCATGCAATTTAATTTTTTTCTCGTCCTTGGTCCGGTTGAAAATATCAAACACCTCGGCCATCGCATTGTGTTCGGATTGAGGCTCATAAGCTTCCAACAGACTATTCCCAGCCTGGAAGATGGTAACCGGATGTTTTTCAGAGTTATTGGATAGCATCATGGACTTGGCCAGCGCACGATCTGAAATCCGGAAGGATACCAGTGTATGATAGTCCCCGGTCTCCGCATCACATGTTTGAAGGTCAACCTCGTTAAACGCAAGAGATGGAGTAAACTGCCCGAACAGCGGCACGGGTGATTCTGATTTAACCTGGCTAATCTTGAGAAACAACCCTTGCTCACAGACTATTGACGCTATCTTGCGGGTTTGCGCATCCTGTTCAAGAATACTTTTTGCCGCACCTTCCTCTTCTTTGTTATACAGACCAGCATTGAGTGCCGAACTCAACAGATTTGCCAACAGGCTTGTGTGCTTTACCATTACAGTATTCATATGACTCATCCCGGCAATTATTTATGGGCTTGTGGTGTTCCATTAATTGGCTGTCAGTATAGGTCCATTTAACGGGACGCGCAATGTCTTGTGTAAAATTGCCTCACGCCCGAAGCGTTAAGCACCTCGCCCCACGATTCGATTACATAAGAACCATCCTTGTGAGTAATTACCAAACCAGGAATCTCACCACTACATAGTTTTTGTATCTGATTGTGAACTGACGATATAGGCAAGCCCAAGTTTTCTGCAATGCGCCTTGTCGATGCATATTCTAAAGCGTCAATAGCGCCCAGTATGACCCATGCCCTACGTAAATCACCTTTTGGATAACTCATTGTGCACGCCTCTTTCAGCTAACGGCTCATTTCATGTTAGCAGCAGTGTACCATTAATTGGTGCTATCTAAGAGGTTTTCGGTACTACGCATTAATCACGACATCAGCGGAATTAGGCATTCACAGGTGACAGGCATTGCTGATTAGCTCGATATACAAAAGATGACTTTTCGATTTTATGTATATATGATTATACCATTTACAAGTACATTTAGGGGTCATTCTCCATGTCTACGAGCATCAAAGCCGTTTTTAATGTTGACCAGAATTTAAGCTTAGGCAACCTGGTGTTTGAAATTGAACAATACGTCGCAAAATACATACGAAGTCATGCCAACCCCGAAGGCTCGCACTCAGTAAATTTCCGAGACCTTCGTAAACAAGGATACCGCAGCCCTGAAACTTCTGTAATGGGCACATCTGGAACAGCAGGCTTTTCTCTATTCACCACCTTTGCGTTAGGCGAAGCCGGCCAGTCAATACATCGAAAACTTCAAACGTGTATCACCCACCCTATTGAAGAATTCCCCGTTGAGATTCAGAAAATCTACACACCGAATACAGTATTGCTAAGTATTGGTGACTGGGGAGATGCTGAACAGATACTGCAAGGTATTGCCGAACGTTTGGCCATTGGGAGCTACTATCTTATTCCTGAAAATAGCTCCATGACAGAGCATGCGCCGGGGTTAATAACCCCTGACCCACTAGCTAATCACAATGATCGAACAAACACCGCTAATCGGGATCCCCAAATAGGGTGATTTTCGTAACACTGATCATTTCATCGTAGCCGTCACTACGATGAAATGATCCTCTAATCCAAGGCTGTACATATTGAAGTTTTACCGTTTTCCGCCAATGGATCTTTGCTTAATTGATCCTGAAATAAACGACCAGCTAGAGCTGTAAGCACTTGACGCTCATTCTCGTCAAAATGCATGCTAACCAGCATTTTAAATGCATCCACTGATTCTTGTGAAATCCCCCCCGTAAGCGAACCTCCAGAGTAGACATGTCTGCTTACAAACAACGCCTGCAGTTCAGATTGTCTTTCCTCATCCACAAAGGGCTTAAGTAGGCTGTACAAGCAAATTCCTTCATCGTCGAATTCATCCAGCGCATCGTCTCCCATAGCGCACAGGTCTACGATTATAGGGGCCACACTCAAAAGCTTAGCAGGATCACAACTGTCAAATAGCGCCTCGTCCTTATTGTCATAACCAGCCCCACTCACACCCGAATCATCGTCAAACGGGTTATCTGTTAGCCAGGCACACACTCCGGACGTGCTTGTTTTTTTCAAAATGATAAAGTTCATGGTCTTTTTCCACCAAAGCGTTATTTTGTTTTACAGCACACAGTTGCCAACGAAGCAACGCACCATACAACCGTAAACGACACTATACCCAACAGAAATCCCTCACGGAACAGTGGACTATCCACTATCGACTCTAACATGACACCCCTCTAGGCCGGTCCGGCCGGTCGCCGCCCCATCATAAATCTAACTTCGGTTTTTTTACATATACTGTATTTAGAGGATCTGGCTCACCTAATGATACCCTGAAATGGCTCTGAATTTCCCGTGCATGCGGCTCAGGTAGTCCAGCGCGGTCAGCGAAGTCCGACCATTTTTGGACGCCACGGCATACCTCGTCGATAATTTCACCAGGGCGCTTCACCCCAGCAACAGATGCCGCCGACAAAACATCATCGCGTGTGAAATCAGTACGCTTATTGTTACAGCGCATCTGATGCTGTTCAATGTATGGATTTCCTACTTTATAGGAAAAGCACAGATCGAAAGCTGGTGATAATCTCCATTCACCAGAAGCATCCATGATAAAGGCATGATTCTTTGTGTGATCATCCTGATTGCGAGCAATGATATTGAATACCATGCGCCGATACATTTCAGTTAAATCCGACTGTGGCAGCCCCATTTTTTTCATCGCCAAGAACAGCTCTTCATAACCATACTGGCCAACTGGATCTCGATCTGCATGATCCAACCCGGCAAAACTCTGAACGTGAAACTTAGCATTATTGTCTCTATCGAAACGCTTAGTCATGAAGTGTGCAGCGGATGGAGTCTCAAATAGCCGGCACTCATTCATATCAATGCCACACCCGTCAGATGCCATTAGTGCATAGGCATATTCAATGCGCCCAATGTTTTTCGAGGTTGCATGCTCCTCGTTATCGATGGCATCAAATTTTAATAGCCAATGCTCATATCCTTGAGGCAAATCTGATTGACCAGCTACGACACTGTTTGTTTCCCGGTTCCATCCGATGACCGCTTTTGCTTTTGCCCCGCCAGCGGACGTCCCGATTTGCACCAAGGACTCCAGGCTCTCGGAATCCAGCTGTACCTTCAACCCTTTTTTGACATGCAATACCTCATCTGCGATCGCTGCCAGTATTTCGATATCCAACGTTGGTAGCGGATATCCTTGACCCTGTGGGTTATCCAGGTTGCTTTTGCCATTGTCGGGCCGGAATTCCAAGGCCCCCATGCCACGATTACCTAAATATGACAAACGCTCCAAGGGTGTTAAATCCTCGAATGAACGTCCCTTTTCAGCCAAATAGGTCTTTAGCAGTGAATTACCAAACTTCTCTGGTAGCGCATCAGCAATAAGACCGGGCAATCCTGCAAACGTTTTGGTACCTATAAGATCCGGGAAGCTGTAAGGCTGCAATGAGAGAGGCATACGGATTGGACTAAGCTCTATGCCGTAAGATAGCCACTTAGGCGTATACTGGAATGCTATCTGGCCACCCTCTCCTTGCTTCAGATAACCAACGGTTTCTCCCCACAAAACAACCTGAATTCTCATCATTTTCTCCTACTTGAAAACAAGGGGCCTTTTGTGAACGCAGTACGCTGCCCAGGCTTGCGCACGCGCTCCCGCTCACTCAACGGTTTTTCTTCAGAATCGCGCTCTAGCGGACGTACAGGTTTTGAAACAGGCTCAATCAATTGTTCAATGACAGCCCATTCATTAAGCGCTGCCAGAACACGCAAGAGCGTATCTGTCTTGACGGGCTTTCCAGCCCAAAGACGAGACAGTGTAGCTCTTCCAACGCCCGATACCTGCTCAAGATCTTCATTGGTTTTACCCTGAAGAATCCTCAACTGATTTAATCGCTCCCCCAATGCTTGAAGCTGCTGATCCAGGCTTGCCCATTTTGTGATTTTCATTGTAACGAATCACCTGTGATTCAATATTGAACATTATATAATTTATAGTATCATAGGTGATTCGTTAAATTACAATGATTATTAGGGTGTACTGTGTCCTTCAAGCCTAAACAGTCAATCCACATCCAAGTTACCAGCTACTCCCTACCTTACGAGGCGATGCTGGTTAAACAATTCGCACTCATGCACCAGATCCCTTGCTTTCGGTACCGGGAGATTGGTGATCTGACTAACGAACAAATTCAATCCGCCCTACTTATCGAGGGCAGTGTAGAAAGCGTTAAAGGAGCGCTGCAGCGCCTTGACATCCCTGCACCTGAGCCCCAGTACTACCCTGCTATACTAACCCCATTCCTGGGCCGGCAAGTATGGCGTGACCGCTTTGCGTCGGCATTGACTAAGGCGTCAAAACCACTTTTTATAAAGTCCCATGACTGGAAGGCATTGACCGGTGAGGTTTTTTACCCGCACAGGAAAGATGAGCCTGGCATTACTGATGGCATCCATGATCTTGATGTCTGGTGCTCTGATGTCGTTCATTTTATCGCAGAATGGCGCATATATGTACATCAAGGGGCGATCGTGCACGCCGCTCGGTATGATGACAATGAGGATGAAGACCTACACCTGGATTGGCCGCTCGTACAGCAGGCAATCAATCTACTGCAGTCCACGCACCCCCGAGCCGATTACAGCACCTATACCAAACTTTTGATTGATCGCTGGCAGGAGATGGTGTCGTTTTACGAACCTAAGATTGCCCATGCATCCTTTGGTGTTTGAGGAATATAGTCCACTAGTGTACATTTGGTTTAACCATAGTATATTTCTGCCTAGATACTGACAACCATCTAACCACTTCGTTAACGTTTAGCTTGGATAGAAAATCATGTTGAATCACTTAGCTGATGTCTGTAATTCTCATTATGAAAGCGCCTTACACGAAGTTGGTGGTGGGTGGCTCGATGGTGCTTGCTGGCACCTGGCCAGTGCTGTACATGACATACTGCTTGAGGATGTTGAAGAGGATGGACTGGTGATTATTGAGGTTCAGCCACAGGCCATTCCTACACCCTCTGAGACCGAGTTTTTTGAGGTCCGGTTTGACAAGGGGGTACCACCATCGGCCATCAAGCAAATATTTGATGAGAAATGGCGACCCTATGAAGTCGATGTCAAACAAGACGTTTTGCGCAGCAACGCTTTGCTTAATTCACAAAACTCTCAATCAACCCCAGGACTTTAACTATGAACGTGCCGTTTAAATCTGCCCATCTATTCGAACGCCGTTTAGGAAGTCGTGGTGACAATAAAATTGTCACCGTTGGTCTACTCGAAACTGAAGAGGCCCACGTTCTGCATGAGGATACTCCCTACCTTTTCGCTCAAAAAAAAGGGAGTCTTTTACATAGTGATCTGGAAGGCCCTCAGAAACCTTTTTCAATCACAGAGGTCAAGGGGCCATGGGCAGATAAACTCAATGCAGCGGCAGATTATTCCAAAGACGATCGATACGTAAAGTACCCAACGGTATCTGAATACCTATCTCTGGCATGCTGGCCAAGTTTTTTCAAGGAAAACGATATTGTTACAGAGCTTAATCTAACTCTATTTAGAGTGCTCAACACAGAACAACTTGGACGTCACATCGTATTTGGAATTGGATCGCGCCCTATTTCATCTCAGCATGATGAAGAGTCCTGGTACCGCATCACACCTGACGAAGCCATCAACGTCGAACATCCAGTCACTACAAGGGGATCAACTGTTGATCAGGTACTTACTATGCCTGTATGGGAAGATAGCACTGGTGCCAAATGGTCCCTTTCTTATAACCCGTCTGCAGCACTCGAAATGTATGACCAGCTTAATAAGTTAGCCTTGCAGCTTTACAAAAATGAGATTTCATCTGTCGCCTATGAGCAAGCCTTAAAAATCATTGAAGCCGATAATAACTTTTACATGCCTTGTGCCAGAAAATTTGGACAGGAGCCAGAGTTTTTAAATTACATTGCTCTTATGCAAATGCACTGCCCTATAAATACAAATCGGATGATGCTATCTGAAGCTGATTACTATGAAAAACAAGCCTGGTCGGAGAAAGTGTATCAGATGGATCCTGATGAGGCCGACAGTCCCGATCTGCTGGATCAGCACAACCACTCAACACCTACGCCTGGGGGCTGATATGCGCTCTCGTGAGCCTTGCTGATCCAAGCCGCTTACAAGCGGCAGTATAGCTTCGTAGTCAAACAGATATGCCTTGCCCTGGATGATTGGATCCGGGAGATGAACACCCTTTACAGGGTGTTTTTCTCGGATGGCGCGAAGTACATCCATTTCGTACACGCCTAGCATCAGGGCCACTTCCTTCGTGTTCAGCTTAATGTCGCCAAGTTGAGTTTGTTTTGGCATAGCCACTCCTATCCATTGAAAACCACAGGCTGCTCAGTAGCTTTGCAGATATGTAATTTTATCCTCTATGGATTGACATTCACAACGTGAATTTTTGTCAAAATTTTTACATCACCAACGCTTCTTGGATGTATTTCATATCGCAAACCCGTCAAATCCACAGTCGTCAGCCTCATCTGCTAATCGCGCAACCCAAGAAACAAGTTCTGTATATCCCCCAATATACTGACCATCAATGATGATTTGCGGCACCGTTGTCAGTTCGATATCGAACTTCTCCTTGAGCATTGCTACGGCATTCGCTTTCTGCTCAGGCGTTCTCAGCATAATTTCTGTATACCCTAGATCGTTATCCAGTAAAAGCTGCTTTGCCTTTTCACAGTAGGGGCATGCCTCTTCTCTGGTGTAGATGATACATCTTACGTCTGCTCTCTTGTTTTTCATTTGTAAACCTCATTTGACGACTTGCATAGATGCTATATATAGCACTAAATCATTGTATTACATGGCTTTTATCCTCTCACAATCTTGCCCGCCAGAATTCAAAATGATAAGGTGATTGGGATACATATCATTTTAGAGGACTAATTGGCATGAAACCTGACCTAAAACCAAATCTAGGCATTGCTTTACATATAAATGCCAGATTTAAGATCAAAAAACCTATTCGCTTCCTAAGGAGCAAAATGGTAATCATCATCTTTTTTATCGTTGTTCTATGAGCATAGAGCGCTATCTATAGTGTATATCACACAACAGATGTTGCAGGGTTACATAGCGTGCTTATGAAACCCTGCAATCTTTTGCTTACAGAGGAAGATGACCATCCTCTGATGAATTTGAAGTGATTAAGGCCGAGATTAAAAGCGGCTAAACCCGCATCGCAAATTCAATTAACGATCCGCAGCGCATTGTGTGGCTGCCTTTTGATGCGTAGCGATTCCATGGCCTTGTAATCAGCACACCTTCTTGCGCCACACCATTACGCAACGCGCTTTCTGTATTAGCGCAATGATCATCAATAATGTGTGTGAATATTGAATAATCAGGTGCTTTAGACTTACAGGAAAGTCCCTTGCAGTGGTTGTCCGGATTGATGACGAGACCATCCAGCACTATACCGTGACGAATCAATGAATCTTGCGTCATAGCGAAAGCATCTGGATGAAAGGAACGATTTGTACAAGCAATGACGTGATAACCCATATTTCTCAGCCTGTGAATCGCCGCTGCTGCCCCCTCATCGGGTTCAGCCTGCTCTAACACCTGATGCGTCACGATTGCCTGCAAAAGCAAGCTCATAGGCCTGTCGTAGATAACATCCAGCTGGTACCTATGCCAATCTCTGACAGGGATCTCTTTCCCCGTCTCTTGCGCAAACGCCTTTTGCATCGATTCTGCAATATCAAAGACAACGCAATCCAGATCTAGAATAATACTTTGCATACAACTCCTGGCGGTACCATGCGGCATCTCCGCTGATCTACGTTTCAATAGTCGCTTATTGAGTTTCATTTATTCTCATGCTAATTTATATTCAGTTAAACCATTTGTAAAGATGTGAAAATGACCACGATTCGCTCTCTAATCTATGATCACGTTACCCAGGCAGCTATGGATGACCTGGTCGATTCCGTCGCAAGCCGAAGGGCATCCTCTGCAAACAACGAAGGCTTAAAGGCACAGCTTGCACTCATTGAGGACGCTAGCCTTTCAACTAAAGGGGTTGATCCAGATAGCACGGAGGAAATGGACGACCTGACCCATGATGCCGCCGATACAATGGCCTGCAAAGTGAATAACGAAGGTTTAAAAGAGCAAATCGAATTTCTCAATCAGTCGGGAATGGATGATGAGGCTATTCGGGACTACCTGATTGAAGAAGGTCATTTGCCGAAAGCTACCGATCCTTTAGGTGAATCCACCACTTCCTTAGCCGCTTTTGATGAGCCCAGTAATTAAACATTCCTAGATAGGAGATCGCCCATGAAAGCGTATGCCCACCACCTTCAGCGAGACGAGCATAGCGGTGATGTGCTCGGAATGGATCCAGTGGCTCGCATTACAATGCCTGACAGTACCCCTGATGCCGTGCATCGTGCCATTGAATCTATTCAGAATTACGAAGGGAGCTGGTCTCTAAAACTGGGGAAAGATGCGAACCCTTTAGTTGAGGTATTAGGTGACCTTCACTTAATAACAAGCATGGATGGTGTAACGTCGCTGCAGGGCATCCGTAGTAGTACGGGCTTTGACACCATCGCTATTATTAAAGATCAAGCGAATGGTGATATTGAATGGTTTGAAATGGATCCCCTTTCAGGTTTCAACGACATACGGTATTCAATCATTAAACAGTTCTATTTACCCATGAATGATCATGACGCGAATGGAGGGCTATCCAAGCTTAAGCCTAAACCGCTGACGGCCCTGGCGCACATTGCAACGCTATCCGGAATGGCATGCGCTGAAGAAGAGCGCCGACTGGATAAATCCTTTGGCAGTATTCAGTCACATCCTCTATACAACGAACTGGCGTCATATTTAAACGACAGGATTAGCCTGGTTGAGTCCGACTTACCCAAGGATGTGCTGGTCAATTTGCTGCTGGATAAATGCCAAACGAATTATGAAATCATGCACACCGAAATCATGCAGGATGATGGCTGGATCATCCAGAAATTTGCTGAGGGGTTCGCTAAGAACATCCACAACCTGTCCCATCAGGCTGGCAGCACCTTGGTTGAATTGAATTCACCAGAATATCACCTGTTACAATCCTCAGGCGTTTTGAATGCTTTACTAAATAAAGGAAATATGCTCATTACGGATGAGAGATCGCCTCAAAGCCTGTCCGTAGCGGACCCCTTAAGTGATGCGAATGCAGCGTTAAATAAGATGCCTAACCCTTTCTTGTAAGGAGCTCCGGATGAAACATATCATTACCTTAGATTTTGCGGTTAACTTCAAGCCTGTCGAGGGTGTCAATATTACTGAGGATAAGGTGTACTTTGCTGCACGAGGACTTCAGCAGAACTTGTCGGCTATACACTTGAACGCTCACCTTGATAAAGGTAAAGAGTTTTTTGCTGAGGCGCGGTGGATTGAGCTAGACATAAAAGACGTTACGCTTGATCAGGGCCAATGTTTAGCAAGTTTTCAGATGCAGGGGGAGTTTGATTTTTGTGGGCGCCCTCATCCTGCAGCGCCATTTATCTCCTTGGGGGGCATTAAGCAAGACTTAGTCGAGGCTATTACGAGTTTTTCTAACGGCTATATTGAAGGTGTTCGAGATTCTAATCCTGAATTCCTGTTCTCGAGCGCCACTATCGGAGCTAGCCGGCCTTCTATTGAGTTTAAGATAGGTAGCACCTACCCCAATGACGATATCAGTATCGAGCGTTTCACAGCCATTTCATCCGTTGTTAAAAGCATGCCCTATATTCAGAGGTGGTATGAACTACAGACCAGTAAGTGTGTTAATGAAGCAACACAGTTGGCTAATGAGCAAGCAGTGACGCTTTTTTGTAGCTTAAAAAATGCTTTTGAGAATAGCGATAAGGGCTTTACAAAGCTCGGTATCTTCCCGAACGACAGAGTAGAAATAATTCCATGGGAAGCTCTCAATCGTAATATTGAGGCCGCTCATCAAGCCATTCTTTCTTACAGGGATTGTGTCATGAATCCCCAGATGGATGCTGCCACTACGGGCGATTTTTTGCGTATCACTAAATCATTGAACAACAGCGTCTCTGAGTGGATGGCCTATGACAACCAAGATCGTGCGATAGCTCGTATCGTTGAAAATACGGATGTCGACCTGGCCGCCTTTGGTCACGACTTACCACTTGAAGTGCATGCCATTGGTTCGCCTTGCGATGGAACTGTGATTCGCGCAAAAGATCTCGTTGTAGCCAAGACTCAAATCAAGACGTTTTTAGCCATACGTGATGATCAACCTATTTTTTCTAGCGACGATGCACGCACCGCGTCTGCGGAAGGCTGGTGCTTGTCGCTAAGCGGGACCAACGCACGCATCCTCAAAACGGGGTCCAGGACGCCATTTGAAGAGAATCAAGACGCTCATTTGCATGTCTGGAACAATGCGCAAGCCGGCGACCTGCTTGCTACCAAGGCGCTAACAACACTTATTGTCATGGATAGTGAATACTACCAGACCATACATGCCGAACACGGCGACCCACTGGCACCAAGCGCCACAAACAGCAATTCACTTTCAATCCGATAGGCATCAATATGAGTGAGTATTTTAACGTCCATGTTCCAGGGGTTAACAGCGAAACCCTTCCGGTAACGGTTGCTGCACCCACTGAAGCTGAAGTGCGTCAGTTTTTAACTGCGGCACTTAATGGAATGCCCGTGATCAATCAGCACCCACTCAGCGCGTGTAGCATTAGAGCGTTGCGCATACCCGAAGGCGAAACCCCAGTCGCTGACATTTATCTGGATGAGCGCGGTCTTAGACCTGGCACCATGATGGATGACAACACGCCGGATAGCGCCGTAATGATGAGCTTTTATTCGGCTGTCGGCAATGCCATGAACTCTCTCAAGAACATCACGCAGAGCACAGAACAGCTAGACGATGGTAGCTTTCTGATCAATCTCGATGATGCCGATAAAGTTATTCGCTTTGCAAGCGACGCATTGGAAGTGACTCTATTTGAATATACGTATCAAAATTTAGATGGCCGCATCGAACTCCTTAAAAAACACCCCGCACTCGAGGCTCTGCGAGAATTTATCTTTGTCACCAATCAAGACAAGGATGGTTCCTTTTTCATCTGCGAAGAAGCATCTGACGTGGTTAAACACGCAGAACAAATTGCGAACATGGACAACAGAACCTTGTTGCGAGAAAGCGTCAATAGCCTCTTGGGCGAATATGGTCAAGCCGGTCGTGTTAACAAGCCTTACAGCGAAGCCAAAGCAGAGCTCGCCATTCTAGCTGAGCGTGACTTGCTGACTGTCACGGGCGCAATCATTCTGAGTGAGGCACTAGACATGGCAATCCATACGATGAAGGCGGAGTTCAACCCTAACGAAACGATCACTGCACTTCAGAAAAAATTAGCCATAGTGGAGCGTGTTGACTGCAGTTGTCCCATTGGACTACACCCTGTCAAACTGGCGAAGTCCGTTGCAGAAAAAAGCATTGTGGCCATTGAGGATACCTACAAGTGCCCGCCTTACTACGATGACCCATGGGCACCTAAGCGTGCATTTAAGAATATCGATTCATCGAAAGAATGGGGTACATATCAAAACTGTACAGACGTTACCCTCTATGCCTGTGATGAAACTGAAAGTGTAGCCAGAATAAAATTCGCTATCTGGAATGGCGATAATATGTACGGCGAACGCACTCATTTACGCTGGTCATGTGAGTTCGAAATCAAAGATCCTGATTTCTTACTGAGTTTCACAAATGCTGTTGATAATGCGTTCGATCGACACTTAGACCGTGAATTCGATGTCTATCTTGAAGAGCAGCGTAATCAATGGAAAGCACAGCGTCAGGACTCGTTATTAGGATCTAATGATAGTGATCTTGACGACCCATTGGCACAAAGATCACAGTGCTCCCAAAACTCTCAGGTCAAGGTGCTACAGCCATGAAAAGAAAAAAATACATCGCTGATCATGAAGCAACAAAGTCGTACCTGCTTCAATCAGTAAGCCAGTGCCACCTGGCCATAGGTGCCGCCCTATCGAACAACAATCTTACGGCCCAGCTTTCAAGCCTGCGGCAGGCTATTAACACGCTCACGCCTGATAAAACGGTTGCCGGCAGCATAGAACATAGATTGTTTAACGATCTGGTATCGGATATTACCGAATTCCGACAGATAGCTGTCGAGATGAATCATCGGATGGAGGTAAAACTGTACATTACTCACCTACCCTCGGTTTTTGACGCTATAAGTGAGCATGGAAACTCAACGGTGGTTGATATGCCTGGCAGCGATAATCCTTTTGGCATTGTACATCAAACATCTAAACGTCATGGGATATCGCTCGCAGACAAGGGATCTGAGGGTGTGATTGAAATCGATTTTCACGGCAGAGCATGGGACAGCAATTTCATCTTGTTTGACCTCGCCACTGGCGCATCCTCCCTGTCCCATAACAGCCCCTTGGGATTTTCCATGATCATTGCACCCGAAACATCCGATGATGAAATTGTCTGTGCCGTCGATACAATTCTGGACCGCTACTTGCGGGATTACATTATGTCTCTGGATAGAGAGGTGCAGTCCTTTATTGTTGATCCTGATTCCCTGGCTCAACATGTTCAAAATAGCCAGGATGAAGATCTGCTGGCGCCAGTGGATGCAAAGACACCTTCGCCATCTTCCTGATTGATTCAGAGAATGCCTTGGCATTAGCCTAGCTTTAGATTATCTGGTATAACTAGAAAAATATTTTTAAGGATGCAACCATGAATATTGAAGTCCCTAATTCCACGATTAATCGCGTGTTATACGAAGTTGCTCATAAGTTAGATATGGTTGAGAACACCATTTATGACCTTGAAAAGCACTTCAAAACCCAAGGCAATATGGCGGCGCTTGAGAACCACGAAGACAGCGACGTTAATCATCAAGATATATCGCTTATCAATCTCCGCTCAATTAAGCGAGACCTGGACAACTCCTATGCCAACTTATCAAAAATTGATAATGTTCAGACTCTGCTCAATAAGCATGCTATTAGCATGGACTTACCTGGTCAGACACCGGTCAGTCTAACGGTTGATGAAGCGCATGATTGGCTGGTAACACCAACAAGTCCTGCGTTCAATTATCAGTTCGAAACCTCTATTGTTGCGGCTAACAAAATTATGGGGCATGAAAACCCTGATAACTTGTACCAAGTTACACGTAACGTTGTACCCACAGAAACGCAAAAATCCGCATGGCAAGAGCTGGTAGACCAGCAAGCAAATGATACGTTGAATCATCAAACACAAATGGGCGGCCATCAAGCTGATTCGCCAAAAATGAGCTAATACCTCAAAGGCGAGCGCCATGAGCTTTAAGATGAACGGTAGAAAACTGTTCATCACATTAACGAAATAAACGAGGTATTTTTATGGGTATTGGTACATGGCGCCCTTCCGAGGGATGTGAAGGATTTACCGTTGAATGTGGGGGCCTAGGTAGTGATGAGGTCATTGACGCACTGAAAAGCAGCTTAGCCGGTGCCGGATTTGATGTAGAAATGTCTAGCAACAACGTGATCGCTAAAAATGAATATTTGAACATCACTGTTACGGGATGGGGACATGATATTGCTGTCGAGCTACAGCCAAACCTTTCATGGAACGACGATCATTTTTATGACGCAGATAACGGCTTTATCATTCCCATCATGGACGATCGTCTTCTGGCAGCGCTGTCTGAGACGCATAGTTTATTGGTGAACGATTTAATCAATGGTGGATACACCCCTCGTTACAGAACCAGCGATTACACGACATCACCCTATGGAGCCGATCCTGATTTTAATCGAGATGAGTGCATAGCAGCGCTCAAATCTCTGCAAGACACCCCCTCTTCCGCAACGATGTTCAAGGAAGCCGTTTGCGGTCAACACAGTGATAATTATCGAACTAGCCTTATATGCCAGCTAGGTGAGCAATCTGATTCAAATTCGGGCGAGCTCGGTGGCATGGTGGCCATGCTATGGAAGGGGGAGATTTACGGTATACCCTTAGGTATGAGCGGGAGAAATATCAGTGATGGTGATGACATCCATGTGTGCCATCTCAAGACGCTCACTGATTACTTGAACACGAGTGAGACATCCTTTTTCGATGACATGGTAGCTGCTCATGAGCCCTCAGATCTGCCTGTCGTGATCGATGACCCGTGGATTAAGCAGCTGGAGCAAACAAGCGCAACATTACGTTGCGAGATAGATGATCTCAGTACATCTCGTGATATTCCGCTACTCGCATTCTTAAGAAAGGACGAGGTCGCAGAGGTCTGTGATAAGGAAATTACGTTGGTGGGATGGGATAGCGAAATCTCAATAGATCCGCTCAAAATCGATAGTCCGCCCTACTACCTGCCCTTCTCTCATTATTCGATGCTATTCGATAATGGCTATGTCAGAGATGATGAAATGCGATCTGAATTATTAAATGAGTATTGCCTGGATATCGATTTGATCACACTCAATATTCAAGCATTGGATGATCCGCTGGCTGGCCAATCTAATGATGGCCATCATCAACCCATTAATTAACTTTTAACAATGAGAGTGAGAGCATTATGAGCAATCCCATTGATCAAGAAAAAGTGGAGCGAACTATGCAGGAAAAATCTCGCAAACCCATCATTTTACAGATATTTGAGGCACATCAGGAAGCTCTGAGAAAAGCTCGTAAATCAGTTGTCTTGCATATCATGGTTGGCGATAACGATGAGGCGTTTGCCTATGATCCTGATGGAAAGGGTTTTCAGTTGACGGCCTCGGTCGATCGCAGCCATGACGATGACCCTACCGGTCTAATGGAGGCCTTTAACGGCATGCTATCAAATATGGGGATCGAAACCCATGTTGTAAATGTATCATTAGACGATCTTGACTATGATTGGACATGGGAGAATGCGTTAACCGCCGCTATAGCGAAATTTCATGCGAGCAAGCTTGAATTGACTGACAGCCTCTCTAGCGAGTCGTCTAAGTCTTCCGACTTGAGCATGTAAGGAATACCACTGATGCCTCGCACCACAGGTCTGCAGAATTACAGTGATGTCCACTTTACACAGCGTGAAGTCGCTGGCGCTATTGTTGATTATTTTCAACCATCCGGCGTTTGCCTGGAGCCCTTTAAAGGTGAAGGCGCGTTTTACGATCATTTGCCTAGTCGCTCACAGTGGTGCGAGATTAGTGATGGACGGGACTTCTTTAGCTTTACAGATAAGGTGGACTGGATTATTACCAACCCACCCTTCTCTAACTTAACGCAGGTGTTCGAGCACGCATTCTCACTGAGCAATCAGTGCGTTTTCTTGATCCCTATCAGCAAGTATTTTAGCTCTAACCCTCGGTTAGCGCTGGCGGATGCTTACGGAGGTCTGGAAACCCTACTGCATGTTGGCACAGGGCGCGATATCGGTTTTAACCTCGGCTTCCCTTTTGCAGCTATGAAATTTTCACGTGGGTACACCGGCCCCGTTCATATCGATCGATTAAAAACAAGGATAACTAGTTATGGCTAGAGATCTAGACGTGAAGCATTGTTTAACACTAGTCGGTGGATGGCCAGGGGCTGGCAAGAGCACGCTCTGTGATGCGTTTGCGCAAGTTCATGACGCAACGATTCATTTTGACAAAGATATTGTCACGTCTGTTTTGGCAGAGGCCTTCTCTCAGTGCATACTGGACCGCCACACGATTGTCCTGAATAAAAAATCGCGTAAATACAGATGATTAATTTTTGAGTCCAACTGCAAGGCATTCGTAGCGTAGCCTTGCAGTTGATGAATTCACATTCGCTGAGTTATGACCGCTGCTTGAGCAGATGGCGAATGAGTCATTGTGTTTTGCTTTTGTGAACTCGCTTGTTTATTGACGTGCCGGCTATATGCCTGCCAGTCCCAGTAGTATTTACTCATGTAAACCTCCATATGATATTTTTATCTTCCTGCAATCGGAAAGTCGTTTGCCTGGAGCCTAGAGATAACATTATCTATTAGCTTATCTATAAGCCCCAGGATGGGATAATTATATTTCATATAATCGAATATGCAACCTCTCATTAGCAGAGATTGATTACCTTAATTTATTAGATGCTAATAAGGGCCAATTATCCGTACTTACCTTGCAAATACTGCATGTCGATAAACGCGGCCTGACTAGCTATTTTATATTCTTAGCCCTTGCTATATACTTCATATAGTTACACCAAATATATGATACGTATGGAGAAGCATTTTGTGAAGCACCCTTTATCTACCCCGCTATCTGTTGCTCAGATCTCACCAACCACGGGCGTCTATGCCAACTCTAAGTACGTTGGTGACAAGGAGGGATTCATGGGGTCCATCCTAGACAAGTGGATGTCACATCAAAACGCTCACCCTACCCTGGAAACAATTCAGCATTTCAGCATCGCTGAACGTCTCTATGATTTTTACGTCGAGTTGCGCAATCACGTCGACGCACTGTCACCTGATGACAATCCAAAGCGCGCATTACTGCAGGTCAGTATTCATGAATTAATGCGAGGAGGTACCGTTGAGGACGCGACAGCCCTGCTGCGCAAGCACGCTCAATTCATCTCTCGTTCCGATCAGGCTCATGATAGCGATGCATTAGTCAACAACCCCAAAGCCGATGCAATTGCTGATGCACAAGTATCACTGAATGACCCGCTGGCGCAGCCTGTTGATCAGCCGTCTTCATCATTAAAGCAATCGAATTAACGAGATACATTATGAATGTCGAAAAACTTAAATCGATGGTGAAACATGTCAATAAATACCCCAATCTATCGTTCCATTTAACTCAAAAAGTGGATGAGCATTATCGTGAGGTGCTGTCATCTATTGATGTGAATAGGATTTCTGTTTCGACATTAATCAGGGTGGCGATCTTGACATAGATCAGAGAATTCTTGAGCTAATGAACCGCGAACACGCGATTGCGTTTCGTGATGGGCTGCTGGATATCGCATTTGAACCCTCTGCGTCTAAAAATATGAACGATGCTGTGAAGGAGAATGTCGGTGGCGGCACCCTTGAAGACTTGGAAATTACGTTAGAGATTATCCAAAAAGCCAATGGAGCATCTGATATGGATGATGACCCACTAGCGGCAACAACCAGTAATCCAGAACAAACCCTGAAATAGCCGTGGTTGACTAACTAAAAGGTATTCATGCTATGCGCAATAAAATATACGACATCACCCTTCCGGTATCCGTCCTCAAAAACAACACGGATGCAGCCAGCTTAATATCGAAGATCTTCAATTCACACATGACGATATGGATATCATCAATCCGCTGTTATCAGAATGCGGACGTTTTGCGGCTACACCGGATACCTATGGCTTCACACAGCAGGATAACGGTGCCTGGCTTAGGCCTTTAGGGGATGATTGTGATTTAGTTCTCACTAACGCGGATAAAAGCCCGTTTCTGGCCTGTATGACCAAGCAGGATGCCGATGGCAATGTGCTTGCCAAGGCCAGCGTAGAGGACCTTAATAATCGTATTAACGCGTTGTTCTCCGATGACCCTCTAGTTCAGCAGCAGAATAACGATCCTAGCTTATCTCAATAGATAAGCTGGTCTTCAAAACGCGTTACCAGAAACATTTACTAAATAAATTGAGAGGTGAACATGCTCCGAGGACTCAACGAGCGCAACACACACTACACGGTGATTAACAGTGGACTGGACAGCCATGCTATTCGCTATCAAGATAAATTGATCGCCACTGTATCATCTATCAATCATGCGAATAGTTCGCTGGGGCTCACGGATCAGCAAAAGGACTACTATGCATTCATGATTCATGCGTATGACGGACCTGCACATGGAAAGACCTTCTTTGCTGCCAATGAAGATGAGGTTGCATCGCAGATCGAATTACTGACACATCTCAACGTTAGTTTCGCTGTTAGTGAAGCCCTGGATCACAATGCGGTGATTTCATGGGTGAATAAAGAAGAGTCTTCTCATACCGTGACTGTTTTAGGAGTTGACCCCAATAACCGCCACGTATTCTGGATGAACAGTGACTCTCCTTCTGCGCTATGCTGTATACATGAGTATGACTTTATCGAGGTCTTTAGGCCGGTTTATCCCGAGGTTAAAGCGGGGCATGAGGATCCTTTAGGCAATCCTGGTAATGCTCAGGTTGAGGTAGACAAACCTTCATTGTAAGAACCTCTGCGGGATGCTATAAACTTGCACCCTGTATGACACATAAAAAGCGAAAGGGCGCAAATAAGCGCCCCTCTCATCCGGTCAGCTTAAGAAACTGCCAGGTTTTTGAAGCTATAGGCTGCAAGCAACCAGGTAGCACTCAGTAGTTAAACTACGTGTAAATTATGTCCAATTAAAACCATTTACACAAGCATGTATTGTTCATGCTCTACCTGTCATCCCTTGGTACCGCGCCGTGTAGTGGTATCTAATGGCATCGCTTGCGTGCGTACTATATGCCATAGTGGTAACTCCCTATTTTTTATAGCCTTACTCATTCCATCCTAACCAAAAATCAGCGCTTCTGGCATTATCTTTGCCCAGGCATGATATCTCATCAACAGACGTCTGCTCAGTCAATCTTCGCCTCAATCGAAAGCACCGACTCCGCCGCCGCTTCTGACTATCGACAGATGTGGTAGCACGCTTAAAAAGTTGACCAGATTTTCTATATGGTATTAATATGGTCTTACTTTATTTACCAAGGTGAGCACCATGCACCCCGTTGAACTAGTCTACCAATACATGACAAAAATCGTGTCACCAGCCATGCCCACGCCTGATCGTGTTGAAACATCCTGCTCCTACTGCGGAAGATCTGCAGCCGAGTTCAATTACATGGGCTACATTGGAAAGGATGGGTACAAACAACCCATCGCCTGTTGTCCGGCCTGCCACAGTTTCTCTATTGGTGATATTGATATCATGGGTATTGAGTCGATCCGTGGAAAAGGAAACAAAGTCCCGAATAAATTCGGGATGTGGCCAGGCGTATCTGCTGCGATTGAAGTAAGTGGAAGTCGCGCCGTCTTGCTGGCACCTCAAGGCGTGTACGATAAGCTGCCGGCTTCCTTTCTTGAGCAGATCGAAACTTATGCGATGCCTAAATCAAGCCGCATTCCATGGGTGATCAATAACATGACCTTCCCTTTGGTGTATATCGCTGACTTTGGCAAGACCACCAGTGGCCTGATCGCCAACCTCCGTATCAGCGAGTCACCCACTGATATGCTGTGCGCAACGGACAAAACCGTTGAGCGGGTAAATGCCCGCGCATCCATTGATGTTTTTCAGCACCTAGAGAAATTGAGCAAAACTGATGTTGAATTATTTTTTACCACTGTGCGTGGGGTTGCCCTGGGTACTACGTCACCCCGCAAGGCGAACACCGTTTGGTCTGAGCACCCGGATTTGGTGCCCGCTGCTCGTGCTCTGCCGATAGATCCGCACCAGCGCCTGTCGCTTCTGTCACTTGTCCGAAACATGCGAGGATAATCGCTATGCACTACAACCAGACAACCCTAATACTGCCGATCGCACCAACGAATCTTTACACCTTGCATCAAAGTGTTGAGTCATTGGTACGCACCGCATATCTTGGCGATGCTGCTGAATCGGTGTTGCGAAATGAAATGGACGCTGTACCACAATACGCCTACCGAGCCGTGATGCGTGATGAGCAATCCAGTATCATCATGATACGTTCACGCCAATCGATAGGCCTTCCTGATGAGCGCACACGTGACATCAATTTTTCGATTGACGATCGTTTAAAATTTCAGTATTTCCCATGCGTCACATCCAAGCGCAATGGTCGATCAATCCTGTTGAGTAATGATGAAATTCCTGAAAAGGTGATCGCTCCAGGTCTTCTTAAGTCCGGACTTGAGCCTTTATCCATTCATGTCAAAGGGGTTGATCTACTATCGTGTAACAAACCCAGAAATCGGCCTTTCTACCTGGCTGGTGCACATACAACAGTGGATGCTCGTATTATGTGTGCGGATGCCGCCATGGATGCTTTTGTCTATGGAATCGGCCGCAAAACCGTGTTTGGCTTTGGGTTAATGCTGAACATAGAGACGGCCTGAGGAGTGGTTATGCGATTTGCGGACATGATCAACACTCGCGGCCTCAGCGCTCGACAAGTGCAGTCTGATTACGCTGAGGCCGTCACCGAAGCGCTCAACGACGAAGGGCGCATCGCACTGCTGCAAGCAGATACAGGTGTAGGTAAGTCACTAGGGTATTGCGTGCCAGCCGTCTTAAAGCTCTCTCAGGACAATGGTGCGCGAGTCATAATATGCTCGAACACCATTGCCCTGCTGCGCCAACTGGATCAAAAAGACCTCCCCCTGGCTATTGATATGGTAGGCCGCTATACAGGTAACTATGCAACCCATGCTCTTCTGCTTGGTAAACAGAATTTTATCTCGTCTGCTCGACTTGATTTTGCACTGAGGGACCTCAGTCAAAAACAGCTCACAGATGACAGTGCTCGTATCACTACTCTCCAGTCATGGGGTGAAGCCATTGATTTGTTTGTACATGAGTACGGCGGCCTGCCTGCTGGACTTACTGCTGATCGTATTTGCCAAACCAGCTATGCATGTGATGAGACATATGATCTACAAAAGAGTGAAGCTCTAAGCGCTGACATTCTTGTCTGTAGTCATGCAATGCTCGTGAATGACCTGCTGCTTGGTGGCGCACTCTTTTTCAATGGCGAGCGCACCAATAAACCAACTTACCTTATCCTTGATGAAGCCGATTTACTGCATAGCATGCTGGTTGAACGCCAGCAGACACGCATCAACCTGCTTGAGCTAAAGCATAATATTCGATCTTTCGCTAAAGAACCTTTACTCGATAAGCTTGATACTGTCATTGAAAAGATTAGAGATCTAGCCGAAGGACGCGCTTTCATTACATCTGAGGTTATTCGAACAGAGGCTCGAAACTATCTGCGCAGTCTGAGCAATGCGCTTCGTGGTTACACCGAGGATGAGGCGCAATCCCTTAAAGCTCACATTGAATATATGCTTGGGATGACACTGAATCGCATAGGGATTGGTGTGTCACCAGTGCGGCACGAGCCCGCCATAGTCTTTATTAACCCGTTTTTACCTCGTGTGTTTGAACAGTATGTCACGGGGCACTACAAAGCAGCCGTACTGACCTCTGGCACCTTGTCGACCTTTAAGGATATCGACAAAGGTACACAATGGATTAGACGCGACTTGGGTATCAGCAAGGTGAATACCGGTGTATTGGCGCAATTTTCACCGATGCACTTTGGCAAGATGGCCATGACCTTAGCAGGTCCCGACTTCCCGGCGCCTTTTACTTACCATGACGAGGTAGATATTAACACTCGATGGATCAGCGCTGTCGCTGACCACATAAAAAGCTTGAGCGGCCCTGCACTCATTTTAACGGGTAGCCACCAAGAGTCTCGAATGTTACATGCAGCGCTCGGATGCGGCACTTTACATACGTTTGGGGAGCGACTTAACGCTGTCATCAAACGATACCTCGACAGTGGTGAGCCTTGGCTAATCACTGCGGCAGGTAAGGTGGGGCTTGATTTGCGCGGTCTTGACGGAGAACAGTACCTGCAGCACATTGTACTGACACGCATCCCCTTTCAGCCTCGAGATGAGCTTTATGAGCGCGAGCTAGCTAACTATATACGCGCTACGCATCCTGGCATCGCCAATCCTGACAATTTCGTAAAAACAACGCGTTACATGTTAAGCCTAAACTCAGCGATTCGAATCACAAAACAGTCACTAGGACGCGGTATACGCCATCCTGATGATGAGGTGACCTTCCATATCCTGGATCGACGCTTCCCGCTCTATGATCAAGTTGGATCGACGCATAATGCATTGAAGACTGCGATCCCGAAGCGCTTCGTGCATGACTACAAAAACGCAACCATATTGAAGGGGGCTGCCGCCCTTGAGGAGATTGCCATATGGTAACCACTACCCCTCGGCCTCACTGTCCGTTTCGACTGCTTATGCAGTTACGATCTCCGGTGGTGTTGAAAGACTTCGCACCATCACTAGATGGTGTCTTATACAGTGTACTTGAGGCGCATATGCCTGGGGCTGATATCGCTGAACGTCTGAGCGTCATGGATAGCTTACTCACCTTGCATCCAATGGGCGTATACCACGCTAGCAGTATGCGCTTTGGTGTCAGCGCTGCATTTGAGAATGGATACGACCTTTCACGTGGAGTAACCGTTGCAAAGTATATCCGATCCGACTCAATGGCTCGCCACAAGCTTCAATCTGCGCTTTACGCACCGTTTGGTAAAAGAGTAGCATCGCCCTACCCTCTGATTCAAACGGCCGGTGGGCCATATAAGAACCGCCTCACTGAACGCGAGGCTTACGCTGCACCCTTCGTGGTATTTGATGGGTGTGGTGATGGAGACCGGGTGCACGATTTGCTTGCGCACTACTTAATGGGGATTGGTTATGATGCGGACAACGCCAATGCTGGTGCTATCGGTGAGATTGAGATGGTGTCACTAAAATCTGACGTGAGTCTTGTGTTACCTAATGGCCTGGCTAATCGCTGCCTGCCCGTTGAGCTTGCTCAATCGATACACGCAAGCGGTCTATCCACGCAGAACCGACTCTGCCCGCCTTATTATCAAGGCAAAAAAGTACCTGTAATCGCGCCTGAGCGCATTCGAATTATCACAAATACTGACGCAATGACAGCCTAACGACGGGCTGATGGGGGATTTATTCATGACTATGCAAAAGCAAACCTTCAACTTTACTGGTTCTATCCACTGCCTTGAGCCACTGACAGTCTCCATCAAGGAAGCGGCTCAGGGTGCTCGCGGCCATCGCCTGCCACGTAACGGCGCGGCATTGGATTCAGTAAAGCCCTATTTTCCTGCCAGCTCTGTGCGCGGTGCTTTGCGTAACGCGGCTCACCGTGTCGTACTTCGCGCCGTCAAAAAACATTCGGGCGAAGAGCACCCGTTTACAATTGATGATCATTTTATGTTGGCGCAAGGCGTTGATAGTGGACGACAGATCGATCTTGATAAAGTCAGTGGGGTCACAGATCTTAACGAAGAATTACGTGTGGAAAATCCAATGCTTTCCGTGTTCGGGCGCTGGGGTATGGAATCACATCTGGCCGTAGGACATGGCTTTCCAACCAGTCAAGATGTCTGCTGGGGTATGTATGGTGGTGGTGCACGCGGTATTGTATTTGAACGTGACCCAAACCTGCTAAACGATCTAACCATCGAAGATTCGGATCGTCTTGAGCAAATCCTACTGGAACAAACAGCTGCAGCCGGTGATGTCGCTGAAATTAAGAAGGAAATCACTGCCCTTAAGAAGACGCTTAGAGGAGCTTCACAAGAAGAGCGAGAAGCAGGTAATGCACGTATCAACTTACTCGAAGAGCAGATTAAAGCACGTAAGCAAGAAAAATCAGGCCCCGTTGAAAGTATTCGCCGCCCATTGGATCCGTTTGAAGCTTTCAGCGCAGATGCTGAGTTGAGTCATCGCATGGCTCTACGAAGCGCCACACAATCAGAATTAGGTTTGCTGCTGCTTACATTGCGTGAGTTTGCACGCGATCCTCAGCTTGGCGGTCATAAAGCGCACAACTGTGGCAGCATTAGCGCACAATGGACAGTGACTACCTGGCCAGAGGATACTGATGCACCGATCGAGGTTGGATCGGTAGCGATCACCCCAGACGGCTTTATCGTCAATGGTGATATCTTGAAAGACGCCATGGTCGCATTTAACACGGCACTACCAGCGTTTAATTTCAAGCGTGCCGTGTAACGAAGTGAGCTTTTTGTCAGTTACTCTCTCGCTTATTGAGGGATGACTGACAAATCCGTTACTGTGGCGGACGATTATTTTGGTGGAATTTTGTAGCTTTTTAATAGTTAATTGTATTAATGGGTTATGTTAATAGGTGTTCCCCTATGGGTAGGGGCTAACGGAAATGCAATCAATAACTGAAACTCAACAACGCGGTGTTCCCCTATGGGTAGGGGCTAACGGAGTACTACCACGATCATCATATCAACCAGGGCGGTGTTCCCCTGTGGGCAGGGGCTAACGGCTTTGCCAAGATGGACGGGCCCCGTAGCCAAGGGTGTTCCCCTGTAGGTAGGGGCTAACGGTTCAAGCGCTGAGAGCGGTTCCACGGTCGTATGCTGCTCCCCTGTGGAAGGGGCTAACGGGCTCAATGAGTATCAAGGCCATCCAGCCAACCGATATCTGTGTTCCCCTATGGGAAGGGGCTAACGACAACAAAGGCTTGAATCGATTTACACTGAATAGGTCCCTATGAGTAGGGGTAACTATCGATATATAAACTGCTTGAGTGAGATCGGCTGAAAATAGTGCTCCCCTGCAAGCCAGGGGCTAGCGGTAGTAACACGCTGTGCTTTCTATCACAATCAAAGGCGTTCCCCTGTGGAAGGGGCTGGCGGGTAAGGCCATACTATGTGATCCCACGTATTTCAGTGGGCGATTATTTTAGTGGAACTTTGGGGCATTTTTGACCATTCGGGCCAATATTTGATCCTTTGATAACCCCTGAGTTTTTCTCCCTAGCTAGGGTAGACACCCGCAAGACCTGTCAACTTTAGTACAGGGAAAGCGCTATATTGTCATCTTAAAATGTCAATTTTAGCACCGGGAAACGGCAATCATTAATCTGGTATTTGTCAACTAAATGGCATGGAAATCACCACAAATCCATTTGTATTCATACAATTAACTAACCAACCAATACAAAACAATATAAATACAATACGTTGTATGTTGTAACTCAGAAATCACCGGCACCCCTGTCAACATTACGACGGGGAACACATCGCTACTACTAATAAATGTGTCAATTTTAGTACGGGGAAAATAAAGTAAATACCATATGGCCTGTCAACTATGAGGCATGGAACTTATTGGATAACTAATAAATTCAATTATTTAACATCAATAGAGCGATAGCATGCATTTCCACCGCTTCATCCTGGCCACCTCGTTTGCTAACCTATTCTCATCCGATCCCACCATATTTTTTAAAGAGTGAATCATGTGATCTCTTTGAATACTGTCAACTTTAAGACCGGAAAAGCGCTAATCCTGCACACGGATGTGTCAACTTTAAGACCGGGTAAACGCAAATATCACACGGGGAACTGTCAACTTCAAGGCATGAAAAGTCGCTGATAACGCTGTAATTTCAATACGTTAACCATCCCACCAAAACAAGGTAACTCAAATACAATACGTAGTATGTTGTTCTTAGGTGCTTATTACTCCAGCATTTCATTTACCTACAGCAATCTCGGTTAGTCCACATATCTTGTCAACTATAAGGCAGTCAATACTGACTTTGATGCTTGTTATGTCAACTAGCGTACAGGGAAAGCACTCATCCTGCGCATTATCGACCTTGGCACGGTTAAACCTAAGCTAATGCGTCAACTAAAAGACAGGAAACCAGCCAAGGAGCCATACTTATGTCAACTAGAGCGCATGGATACCTAGCTGAGCGCCAGTTCTGTCAATTTTAGTACCGGGAAATCATTTATTTTACGCATTCTGTCAACTAGAGCGCATGGAAAAGCGAACTTATCCTCCATCATGTCAACTTTGATACCGGAATAAGGCACACAAGCACCTTAAAAAGGTATTTATGTCAATTTTGATACCGGCAATCAGCTTTCCATGCATTGAAATTGACACTTTTTTTGACAAGACTAATATTTAAGGGTAGTTTTATACTTTTCCATGCATTGAAATTGACATAAATGGACTGACAGAGATGAAGAGACGCAGTGATAATGGCGATTGCGATCAGTACAGCGATGCTGATGCGATTGACTTAACTTCTGACTCCTATTCTGTGACCGACGCTGAATTTGTTAAATCGGACAGTCAGAGTCGACCATCTTCTGCTAGCGAACCGGCTGTTCCTGATATTTTTCAACGTGAATTGTTCGAATCAGAGATAAATCCTGATTCCACTGAACGACAGGTGTACAAGCACAACATCTTTATCCATGCCCGCTTTGATATGAGTGGGCCTGCATTAAAGGTGCTCGACGCAGTTATCTCGAACATCAACCCTTTCGAGGAGGTCAAATCTGTCGTCCTGAGCAAGTCTGAACTAGCTCGCCTGGTTGGGGTGACCAGGCAAGCGATAGACAACTCCATAGATCAAATATCATATGAGTTAAGCAACATCGATTTAAAAGTAGACTACACATATGAGGATTGGAAAGACACGGTCGATGCTGAATTACGTCAAGCAGAGAGAGAAAATCGCAAACCTCGAAAAATTCCAAGACCCACAACCAAGGACTCTTACGTCAGCATTAAGCTGCTTGATCGTCGTCCTTATAACGCAGAGGCTCAAATGCTCACTTTTGTGTTCCACGAGCGAGCAAAGGGGTTGATTGGCCAACTTAAAGGAAACTATACGTACTATCAACTCAAGCAAATTCGTGAAATGAGTTCACGATATAGCATGAGGCTCTATGCCATCTTGCGCAGCGCACTTTCACTAAAAGAGGTTTCAAACGGGAAGTTTAGAGCCGTGAAAGACATACCCTACTTAGCGTTACGCGAGATGCTACATATAAGTGACTCAATTTACAAAGAATTCTATGCGTTCAAGCGTAGCGTTTTAGAGAAAGCACGCCTTGAAATGGAAGAAACCGACCTGCGTTTTCGTTATGAATTGCCAGATCGGCCACACCATAAAGCACCTGTCAGAACGATTCGCTTCTTTATCGTCGCAGATGCTGCAATAGCCACTGCGGCACTATCCATGGACAAGCCAATCTCTTGGGAATTTCATTTTGAAAAACTATTTACATCAAAAGGGCAGGAAAAACTAAACAGTGAATACTCGTTGAATAGAATTCAGCGAAACATCGAACATTACGCAGAATACATCTCTATACCTGAAAACAAGACCATCAACAGCCCTGCTGCCTGGGTTCGCAAAGCGATCAGGGAGGATTATGCCGGCGTTGAATATGTGAAACATTTCAACACGACCGACTTAGACCAGATGGATTACATCAAAAATGTCATGCAAAAGCACTGGGTTAGCTTCGATGATGAGACGCGTGACGACTTTATCGACAACGGTTTTGACAGCATTACCATCTCTACACTATTTGAGAACTTCAAGGCTAAGAAGGCGGCGGCTCGCGCCAAGGCTAATCAGAACAAGCCATCTAGCAAGCAAGAAACAAGGCGCAAGGTGAGTGAAACGCTGATGGATATAGGGGATACGAACTGGTGATGTGCGCGACATCGTAGTGCTTTCAAATTATTAAATGGTGGCGATGGTGGAAAAACTAACACGCGAAGAGCTTGAAAAAGTCGCTTTAGAAAAAGCGCCGGCCGCTCTTAACTCTGATCTGGCCGATACGCTTGAAGAAACCTCTGATGAGGCCTTGCAGGCCATCATCAACGGCAATCTGTTCTTTACCAATGATGGTTACTTGCTCATGAAGCACACGCTTGAAGGCAAGGATGTCTGGACCAATTTTGATTTCAGCTTTCCCGATATCGATGGCATGCCATTTCATGATCTGGATGATAACTTCTTGGAAGGCAGGTTCGTCCTTTCTAACCAGGGCACGAATGTGTCAAATCAATACGAGGCCATCATGGGCTCAAAGCATGAATTTGAGACTAATCCACTAACCTCGCTAACCAGTCACATTCCAGACATGAGGGGCAATGCATGTTAGGCATGGTTTGGGCGAGACAAAGAGCCCGTAGCCTGGGGTAAAGGGGAGTGTTTCGGCTTAGCGGCTTGCTTCGCTCTGATCTGCTCTACTTTCGTCCAGATTCTGGCAAGTTCTGCTTCAGCACAACTGTCCATATCCATATCTGCAGCCAGGCAAAGAGCGGCGAGCGTTACCATAACCCCGCCAACCTCTTGTGGCGGGTCTCCTACTGGACGATCGTAGACATAATCAACGAGCTGAATAGCCTCGTTTTTGGTGCATCCAAGAGACTGAACAAGCTCAAGGGACTCTTCCAAAAACCGGTGGTTCCGCTCAACTGAATCTCTGGAAATTTCAGATCCAAAGCATTTTTGCATCCAAGGTTGAACGCGATTTTGGAAACTGACTTCTGCCAATAGACGATCTATTCCTGCTCGGTAATCGTCAGCATTCATGTCAGCGCCGTTTTCGTCCATCTGGTGGTAGGCAGATGCTACAAGCTCCTCCAGCTTTTCCCGAAAACCTTTAATCATACCAATCTCCAATTACACACGATATTCCGAATACCCATTAAACCTGAGTATATGTGCCCGGCATTATTCTTGAGCTCGGGCACGAACTTCTCGCCGGCTACTATTACCGATACGCGTCTACCCCCGCCCCCGCATTAACGATAGGGCGAGAGTTTACGCGGCTTGTGCTAACACAAGCTTGGCGAACCTTGATTTGGAGAAGCCAATGGGTCCTGATCAGGATCCATGAACTCAGATACCGAATGAGTGATATCAAATCGACTGCGCTTTTCATCAAGCCATTGCTCATTGGCTTTACAAAATGGCCGCAGGAACTCTTTGTGCCAGCAATCATTTTCCACAATAAGCAGCAAATCACCAGCTAACACGAAACTAACATCACACTCGCTTGAAGATCGAATTTCTACTTCATCACCATAGTTGCGTTGGTTCATATACAGCAGAGCTAGTTTAGTCGCTTCTTTAATGCCTTTCTGGCCGACAATCGGACTTTCTCTGTAATCTTGATCAGCTGGATCAGAATCAATATTTAAACCTGGTGATTTTGTCGCCACGTACAAATCCGAAATGCACTGTGGTAGCCACGTAGGGGGGATAGGCCCTGATTGCTCAGCATCAATCCAGAAGGTTAAGTCATAAAATGTTCCAGCATCCCTAATGGCCGTTTCAATACGCTCAGGTGCAACCCATACACCCTGCTCAACCTGGGTAATCAATCGGTTCAACTCAAATGAGTTGGCATCGGGATAGCGCTGCTTAACAAACGATTCACTTTCATGAACGTAACGTCTTGCGAGAACAGCATTTGACAGACCTTTTATCAATGCCTGCTTGTCACGATAAGGTGATATATTCGGAATTTCGGCCTGTGCAGAGAAAGAGTGATCTCGCTCAGTAAACGCGATGTATTGCTTCCCAGCGCTATCCCTTACGGCCACCGCCTTAGCATCTGTGATAGTGTCTTTGGCAATCACAGGAAAACCTATGGCCTCTCTAACAACCTGGAACGTCAATCCATCGTAGTCACTGCCCTTGCAGAGAATGGTGACTTCAGCTTTATTGGTGTCGCTCACATAATGATCAAAGTGCACAGTAAAACTACCACCAAGGCCGCTGGGTATCGTTACAATATCACCTTGCTCTAGATTATTGATCGCCATCTGTTTATCGATTGTTTTAAGCATTTGCCACCCCATTCAATTAAAAGCAATCACGCACCGAGTGATGGTGACTGTGAGCTTCTTGCCTGATCCAATAGATCCTTCGGATCTTGCTCTGGTCGTTTTGGATTTTCTAGTTTAGGGTCAGGCAGAAAATTGACTGCGTTAATGCCCTTAATCCATGGCTCCTCTGTAACGATATAGCGATGTTCACTCGGCAAATACCCTATCACCATATCAAGCCCACTACCCTCAAGCTTATCAACAACAGACCAGACTCTATCAGCATCTTGACGTTCTACAAAATCAAGATGGATAGCGCGATTTTCATGATGCTCGAAACCTGTTTCAGGATCGACATACATGATAGTAAACGATGTGGCAAACTCTAACATCGTCATGTCTCTCGATCCATCAATCGTAACATCACTAAACCCTTCAACCTGCCACTCTCTTGCCTGCTTGATGGCATCGCGATACGCATGATCACCCTTATAGTGAACCATTACAGTTGTACCGTCTTGAATGGCTTTTACGTCTACCGTCAACATAAATAAGCACCTTTCGAATATAAACAAAAAATCAAAGTATCCATTACATTCCAAAACACAGAATCCCGTAAAAGGGAACTTTTTCGTTAACCTAGGGGGGGCTACCCGCTGGTATCGTCTATCTGTGCTTCGAGATGCCCCCTCTAACGAAGGGGTACGCTGCATCTGTAAGGGTTCTGCCACCGGCTCTGCCGATGCCGTGTCTCAATTGACAATAAACAAAACCCTTACAGATGGACTGCTATCGGGCAGCCTACCGGTAATAGCCTAAGACGGAGCTGGAGCTGGACGCTGAATACCCGATACCATCAAATACTCAGCACAATAAGCCTATCTATTACTGCAGACGGTTATTCAATCCGCCACCGAACTGCTATACGCGGGCACCACTTACTTCAAACTACAACGCAATCATCATAGGGCGAGTCCCTACTCACTGGTCGTGAAATCACAAGAATTTCTATCTAGTATAACCAAATAATATTAACTATCAATTACAGATGTCCTATAATGAGTCAAGTTTTTATTGAAATTAAGCTGCCTTATCTCATATATAGCTTGATAAATAAGAGGTTAACCATATGAATGCATCTAACAACAATCTGATAACCGTAAAAGGTGATGTGGATCGCATCATGTATGGCCCTCACCCCAGAAGCGGATTTACCATCTTTAAACTCAAGAATCCGACAGTAACGCTTGCTAATGGGACCGTCGACAAATCTAAAATGAATTTCAGCATCAAAGGTAGCGTTGCTGAAATAAAAATCGGTGCAACCTTTGAGTGCGAAGGTTCGTTTAAAAACGATCCAAAATATGGAGAAGGATTTGAAGCCGTTGCGATCTATCCTGCTCAGCCAGACGTGAGCTCACCTGATGGTGTGGCATCCTATTTAAGCGATGCCATTAAAGGGGTGGGCAAGACGCTCGCCAAGCGAATCGTCGATTATCTCGGCTCTGAGAACGTATTCTATACACTAGACGAAAACCCGGATGCCCTTCTTAAAGTAAAAGGGATCACCAAGAAAAAAATGGAGTCTATTAACAAGGCATGGCAGTCAGCCCGAGGCTCTTATCGTGTCATGACGTTCTTGCGAGGATTAGGGATAGGCCCACAGTTAAGTCATCGTGTATTTATGGAGATGGGCGGCCCTGAGGGTGCGGATGTCTGCGGGCTAATTAAAGCCAATCCTTACCGTTTAGTTAACGTCTCTATGGTTGGCTTTATACTGGCCGATAGGGCCGCCCTGGCGCTTGGGATGGCCGAAGACTCCCCTGAGCGTATCGAGGCCTGCGCATTGCATATTCTGAAAAAGCAATCTGAGGAAGGTCATACATACCTAACACTGGGTGATCTCGGCAAAGAAGTCTTAGCCATGTTGAAAATTGACCGTGAGTTAATTGCTAAGACCTTAACCGACGCAACTGAAAACACTGAGCAGTCACTTTTCGTCGTCCCTGACTACTCCCCTGCCAAGGAAGGCGGGGATACATGGGTCATGCTACCCATGCTGTATGAGTGTGAGAAAGGCATTGTTAAGCATATTGATCGGCTACTCAAGGAAGATCCTCGTTATGGCGGCATCGATGATGCGTTTTTCCAGAAATTTGCTGAGCATAATTTCACACTTGATGACGACCAAAAAGCTGCAGCACGAACCGCGCTAGGTTCCAAGTTCTCAGTCGTTACGGGCGGCCCTGGCATGGGTAAAACAGCCATTATTAAAGTAATGGTTGAGTATTTAGAAACTCATGGCGCCAATATTCTACAAGTAGCCCCCACCGGGCGAGCCGCTAAACAGTTAAAAGACTCGACCGGTATCGAATCAATGACAGCGCACCGCTTCATCTCTATGGTTGAAAAAGCCAAAGAAAATGAAGACGAAGAAATGCTTGAGCAATTAGATTACGATGTCTGCATCATGGATGAGACGTCCATGACAGACACGTGGCTGCTGTATACAGTACTAAAAAACCTACCCAGCAAAACAACAGTATTGCTCGTGGGTGATATTGACCAGCTTGCATCCGTAGGACCTGGCAACGTATTGGGCGACCTAATTGACAGCAAAATCATTCCAGTATCACGCTTAACCAAAGTTTATCGCCAAGGTGACGGTTCAGGTGTTGCCAGTGCCGCTGGAAACGTCAAACAAGGCACTCAGCCTGCCTTTACAAGCGATTTTAGATTTACACCCGTAGACGAGCCATATGACATTGCAAAAGAGGTGCTAAGGCGTGTACAGGGCTATTTAAAGCAAGGGATCGATATCAGTGAAATACAGGTGCTATCACCCATGTATAAAACTGAGGTTGGCGTGACCGCGATGAATATCGCTATGCAATGCTTATTTAACCCTGACAAGGGTGGTCCTGAGGTTAAGATCTTTGATTACACTTATCGAATTGGTGACAAAGTCATTCAAACCAAGAATAACATTAGCAAAGATATAGTGAATGGCGATATCGGGTTAATTACCAACATCACCAGTGATGATGACGAAACCTATATCCATGTGCAGTTTGATGATCGTAAGGTGGAACTTAAACGAGCCGAGGCTGAGTTTCTAAACCTTGCGTATGCAATGACCATACACAAGTCACAAGGCGGACAATTTCAAAAAGTCATCATGCCAATGCATATGAGTCAGTACATCATGTTGCACCGGAGCATTTTTTACACTGGCATCACCCGAGCTAAAGAGGAAGTGGATGTAATTGGTGTCAAAAGAGCTGTATCGGTATCGGTTAGCACTGAAAAAAATAGCATCCGCCAAACCGGATTACGTACAGCGCTGATCACTCACTTTAAAGGATCTGAGCATATTGCAGAGTCCTTTGAGCTGAAGAAAAAAGAGAAAGCCAGCAACACCCTAAAAGCGCTTGCCGCCTCTCTGGAAGTCCATGATACGCAAGTACCGCAAGCCCAAGTGCCGGTTCCTGATTATGTTACATCAAGCAGTGCTGACTACGAGCCACTGGCAAGCATGCCATTTGATGAGCCCCCTTTTTTTGATGATGAGCCTGATGCAACTGAAATGGACTACTTGGAATATGAATCCATGAATAGCTCCCTTGATATGTCAAATTGAGAAAGATTATGAATCAACACTTTAGGGTTGAAGCGTTAGACGGTCGAGGAAAGCCCTATGTTCGCCTTGCCTCGACCGTTGACTAACTACCTACGCCCTCTATGCGCATGCAGGCGATTAAAGAGATCCAACGTGCCACAGGCATCCAGAAAATCCAGTATGGTGTACCGGTATATCGAACGTTGGGCCTTACTCAGCACCAGGCAAACCACGATGGACGACCTTGGCTAAGGTTGCGAGGCGCGGATTTGCCACTTAGCTTGCTTAAGGGTTCCCGTCATGAATGATTTAGATGAAAGAGAAGCCAGCCGCCGCCTCATTCAAGCGCATGCAGAGGATGGTAAGGTTGTCATTGTGTTCGGCGGCCGGGATTGCGATGGTGTTGAATTCAACAACCATATAACGTTGATTGATGCCGATATCATGCAGTATGAGAAACGCATCGATGATGAACATAGCGCAGCCGAAGGTCCTTTGTGGTATCACATCGAAAACCCCTCTATTGCCCTGCAATTACGCAAAACAGAACGAGATCTAGTGATGGATGCTTTCGAGAACGGCCATCCTCATACGTTGAAAATGTGACACGTCAATTATACCCAGCAAAGAGGTCTGTTAAATGGGGAGCAATACTAACGACACACGCCTGCAAGATGCAGTTGAATTAGCGCAGATGGCTTTCTTTGAAAAATTGGCCGAAGCGTATCCTGAAATCAAAACGGGAGACTTTCGCCCTGAAGACTATGCTCAATTTAATGAGGCTAGCTTAACTGCCGGAAAGGCTTGGCTGGACGCCAATAATCCGTTATGCGGCGATCATTATATGATTGATTATCCTGTGCGAAATGCTCCGGCAGTGGGGCCGGCAAGCCCGCATTACCCGTTTTACTGCACCTTGAAAGAAGGCGGTAGGGTTTTGCGAAACGATTCACTCAGCCACCAAACTGAGTGGCTGACCCTAGATCACCCTGGCATCCAAGGTAACGCAGGAAATGTGGTTTATTTTGGATATATGGATTTGTCTTTAGAGCAAGACCTATTGAGTGATTGCAACCAAATAACGCGGTCCAAACAACCTGGCTTGACTTGATTAGGTTGGGATTTTGTTGGCCTTACGTCCACAATGCACGGTGGTATCAAGAACGCAATACCAGCGTGCCTCTTCAATTTCCCGTCGCTCAACTGCCGCCGCATAGGCCTCTTCGGAGGTTGAAAAACGACTTCTCTCACCACCAAATGAAAACCAAGCACTGCGTTCACGCCTGGGGACTTGCTTTCCGCGAGTAATACTTTCTTTGAATACCTGGTGTTCACTGCCTGTGGAGGCATCAAAGGGCTCGCACCACCTCGCCACCCATGCAAAGCCATTTCTACGCTCAACCAAAGCAACTCCGTTTCGCGGCTTGCTTGGTGTGGCTGTTTTCTTTCGTGGTTTTGAAACGCTGCGGTAAGGGACCGACAGTATTTCTTGCCAGCGCACCTCACCCCATATCGGAATACCAATGGAATCCCTGAGATCTTTGCATTTTTTGAGCGTTGTTAGCTCGTCGACCATAGGCGTAACAGAGCGAGTAATGTAATTACCCTCAGGCTTTGGCACCCTAACCATTGGTTTTTGCCACGATGGTGGCCAAGTCACAAACTTGGTTGATCGCCAACGATCCGGGTGCCTTATGTCATTTCGCTCAAATTTTCTTAGCATCTTTTTTTGATGCGCTCACAAGCTCATTTCACGTTTCGAATCCCAAATATATAGCACATCAAATGGATCATCCTCAAGCGCTGCAGAGATGGAAATCCCACATGATAAGCAGTTAAATTGCTTACTCACATTTCTGGACTATTGCCGGGTACTGGATCAACCCCATCCAACAAATCCTTGCTGGACTCACTTATTGGGCTTGTGATGGCATCGGCAATTTCCCAATACTCTTTATCTTCTTCTGCCAAGAGCTTAATTGCCAGAGAGCGTTGCTCATCGGTCAGTACAAAATCATCACCGTATTCGTTCTCGCAGAATTCAGCCAAGAGCTCTTCATCTAACTCAACAACAGACCAAACCCAAGATCCAGCTCCAATAGACCACGTGGCTTCACCGTAGGTATTGACCGATGTTAACTCGGTTGTGTTATCGCATTCATCGGCACAAGGATCTGTGATGACAATGATATCGGTAGGCTTTAGGTATTCTGCTTCACTCACGGATAGCAAAATATCATCACGCTTAATCTGAAACTGCAGATCATCAGGATCTACGGGATTCATATCCTGCATTACCTTGAGTGCTTGTTTGGCTGGAAATGAGGGCATCGCCCACCCATTCCAACGGGCAGCCGGGATATACGCCTGATAACCCGGACCATCTTCTATGGCCACATACTGCATATCTGGATTGGGCGTGTAATGATGGTGTATTTCTAAATCCGTTGCTAAGCGAAAGTCATTTTCGAAGGTTTCCTTTGGGACGGTGTACTGAAAGCCACCGTCTATACTCCAAAAAGACACGGTATCACTGTCCTTTTGGACAACGGCCTTAACAAGCGTATTAGGATCTTTATTGAGCGCGTATGTGTGATTCCCAGGGATCATGGATAACCTCTACTTTCTGTATCAACAATGTGGATCCATGCCTGCATCCTTCGGCAGACCTGACTGAGTTAGCATGTCTTCCGGCTCTGGAATGGGGCTGGCGAGATTAGGACTGTCTTCCAACTGATTTCCATCATAAAAGAAATTAGTGGGGTTGTGGCGCATGGTACACAAGAAACCAGTGCACGAGTAAAAGGCATCTTGAAGCTGATCAGCGTGAATTCCTGATATCGCACACTTCTCTTCGACTTCACCCGTAATGCCATGAATAGTCATTGCTGACACATCGTAGGTATCCTCTGGTGTGAGTACGATGCGCATTTTGTTCACATCATACTCAGCATCCGAACGGACCGTGAACTGAAGGCCGTTATCCACGGCAACGAAGCTTTTAGACCCTGTCATTAAGGTAAAGACAGAGCCGCCTAACTGATGCAAAATAGTCTCGGCTATTTGCTTGTTGCGTAATGCTTTACCGGACATGACGAAAACCCTTTTTACATTAACGATAGCAGAGCTAGACAGTTAGCCTAGCTCTGCTGATGCTGGTTGAGCGCTCTGCGCAAGCGGATCGTTTTTTTGATTAACCCTATGAACAAAGTCATAGATGCTTTTATCTGTAATATCAATGCACGCAAGACCATCTTCAACTGCACAACTAAGCACCGCTTTAAGCTCATCCAGACTCATGTGAATTGACTGATACTCACCCTGCTCTTTGAGCAAATTTTTAATAAAGCAGCCATACGATGATACCTCAAGCTCTTCACCGTAGAGACGTTCTTCTTCTGGTGTGTACGTCTCAATGGCGTAGCCTTTTGAGCCTGTATTCACAGATTCAAAATCATGCTCTTTAATTACAGGCAACGTGCTTTCAATTTGAACAATCATTTGATTTAGATCACTGATCACCATGATGCCAGGGTCAAGCCACTCTTCTGAGCCATTTGCTGTAACTGCAAGACTTACGGGCACCTGCTCTTGGCAGGCACTTTTAAGTGCGTATCCAACCTCGTGATATTTTGAATCCTTTTTAAAATCAGGATCTTGAAGATCCTGATCCGCCCACTGATGAAGCGCAGCAAAGACCGCGCCTTCACGAGAAACCGGATCTGCTGACTCAAATGCGGCCACACAAGCATCAGCGCCTTTAAGGATTAACGCCTGCACATCGACTTTAGGGGAGTCTTCAGTAATGATCCCCATTTCAATCCAGTCAGGCACAAGGCTATCTTGATCAACCAAGGGTATAGAGGGATTGAAAACCGCTACTGACGTATTCTCTACGAACGGAATCGCTAACGCGGCAATAAACGCCTGCTGGCGTGGGGTATAGGTTGACTGTGTCATGCGATAATCCTCTTGAAATGTGAGTCTTTCACACCTCCAGATAAAGCAGAGGCGTTCTAAATATACAGTTAAACCATATATACATATTTCTAAGGATAACGCATTTTCAACAGAGGCGCTAATACAAAAAAACCACACAGTAAACTGCGTGGTTTTTAATTGCTCAGCAAGCCTACAGACTAGGCTAGCGAATCTTCCAGCACTGCCATTCTTCCATTCGAATATTCACAGGGTCTAGCAATAAACGATCGAAGAGGTTAAGGAACTCATAGAAACACCCCCACGTGCGTGAGGAAGACGAGATCAATGCTTTTGCTTAAGTCTTACAACTCTGGCGGCATTTTTCGTAGATCGTTTAACCGAGTACATAGCCTTGTCGGCGCATGTCATTAAATCCTGCCATGCATCAACATTCATAACGTGCGTAATCACTGCACAACCAATGCTTGCGGTTACACTAACCTGGTGCCCCGTTGGCGCCACTATCGCTGATGCTCTCAAAGCATCTCTCAGCCTTTCCATGACTACTTTAGCGCCTATATGATCGGTTTCAGGCATGATCACTAAGAACTCTTCGCCCCCAATTCGACTTAAATGGTCGTCATATCGAAGCGCGGAGCTTAACAACTCTGCCGAATTAATAAGCACCTGATCACCTACATCATGACCATGCGTATCGTTAATATTTTTGAAATTATCCAAGTCAATCAACGCAACTGATAAAGAACGTGAATGACGTGCTGCCCTGGCTGTTTCACGCTTCAATACCTCCATTGCATGACGACGATTTGAGATACCAGTCAACGCATCAGAGTTGGCCTGCCATTCCAGCATTTCATTACGCTCAAGCAGAGCCTTTGCTGCAGCTTTCAGCTTTTTAGATTGCTTATCTAAACTAGATTGCAAACTCATCCATCGCTGAGCAGCGATCAGTTTAGCGGAAATTAATCGCGTTGCGGATTTCCCAAGAATATCATCCGCACCAGCATGCAATAAAGCTTCACACTGCACCTCGCACAGATCGGACACCACAGCAATAATGTACACTTGACGATCCGCGTTCATCCCTCTGATATCACTACATAGTTGAATGGCGCTGCTGTACTGATGCGCGGCATTGATAACCAGGCAGTCCGAATTACTACATAGCAAGGAACCCAGATTGAGATCGCTGATTGATTGAGTTGATACGCCATGTGATGCTTCTTGGATAATCGATTCAAGATAGCCAGATTCACCGGAAGAAAAACCCATTAACAAGCATCTAAGCCCGCTCTCAGGCAACGCACGTGAGGTTACACTTCGCTGGCCTTTTTGATTACCCGCATATTCAACAGCATGAGTGCTGTGGATGCGATGAGTACCAATGGTCGCAAAAACATCCATGATTTTTGCAACCCATCGATGACGTTCTTTAGTCGTTGTGTACTTTGCTGTCACCCTAACGATGCGAGATATGGAGAGTTCATCATGAACACCTTTCCACCACGACATAGCCACTTCGTGCGCCAACCGAAAGATTGCACTCATGGAATCGCACGCCTGATGACTAGATGCTATTTTGCTATCGGTAGGTAGCGATAGCCAGTGGTACCAATACAGAGGCACCCCGCACTCTAATAGAACCGCTTTTGTAATCGGTGCGCTCTGATGCTGGGAGGATTCAATAAGATCCTCTGAAACCAGTTCAGCACCTCTACTTAGTATGTCGGACAAGACGGCTAAGTAACCAATATCACCGATTAAACCAAAGCAGTGCGCCTCATCATCAGAGACACCTGAATCAATTTCCACATGCAGTGCTTTAACAATCTCTGACCGCCAGCGAACCACAGTCCAGTAGCCCATTAAGCCAGCACTGTTGGATATGCCCGATTGAAAATACGCCCTACTTGCAACCTTGGATAATTGCGCACCCAGTCGGCAAGCCGCCTCATCGAGAGATCCTATCGATGTATTCAGAGGATTGAGGTTTGCACTCGCTAGCACCCTTGCAACTAATGCTGGATCCGTTTTAATGGATTGTAGGCATCCATCCGTCTGGATCGCTGCATCACGCCATTCTGGAATTCGATGAATAACATCGGGTGCCGAAGGTAGTGATTGAAGAAAAGTGCCGTGCACTAAAGGCTTAGCGCTCAGCATGCCTCCCCCATCGCCAGGGGGGTTACTAGGCTGTCCGTTTAGCGGCATTTCCATGACTATAAACCTGATTTAATTAGATGTAGTAGTGGCCATCTCAATATCGGCCAGAAAGGCGCCGCCATTGCACCAATAAAGATAGGTTTTCGCTTAATGCTGAGCCTATAATTGCAAAAATCAAGGCAAAACCATATGGCGCCAATACTCGCAAAACTGGGTGCTGAAACTAATATAAACCACGATTCTATTAACGTTCCTAGCACCATATACATCGTGACACTAAGGTAGCTCGTCAACACGGCGTTGATCATTAAAACCAACAATGATGGCCTTGCTCTGCTCACGATAGCAATCTACCCTTATGTGCCGAAATACCAATTATAACACTTACATATAGGCCTTTTTACAGGCTAGGGTATGCAGCATCAACCGTTTGATCTGACAGTAAATCTCTTGAAGGATGTAAAATCTCCTCCAATCGATAAGCCACAGTCCCATAGAAATCCGGATCTCGCGTCTGAATATCTTGTATCAACCGTTCTTTAACATCCATGGGAAGTGATTCTTGTGCATTCATTAAAATCCGATACAACCGATTCACATGATAGCTATCCATTGCTGAACCCTCTTCACACAGTTCAAGAACACGGTCAGCAGCAATCTCAGGGTGTTTTTCGACAATATCATAGGGCACGAATAACAGCCCCGTGTTTTGGACAATCTCTTCTGCTGGGATATCGTTAGTACGTTGACGCCAGTCAAATATCTCGCCAATCATTTCAGGATGCGTGTCGGCATATTTGTCGGTTAAATTGCATAGCGCACCGGCCATATAAGGACCTTCATACGATGCGCCACTTTTTCGGCACATCTGCTCAGCGTAATGCAAAAAGTGGTGAAATGATTCTTTAACTTTGATGCCTAGATGATAAGCAAAGTCGAATCTGGCTATGTTCTTTTGATATTCACTGTAAATAGGTGAATGGATGGCTTTTTCTAGGATAAGATCTGCATCTTTATCGGAGGCCTGAGCTAGTTCACGAAGCATCTGCGGGGAGCGCATAGCGATGACATCATCAACGGATCTTTCCTGGATCGGAATAGCTGCATTCGTGCGTGCTACATTCAGCCACAGCTGAGGCACTTCGACAAACTCAAGGTTGGCATACGGGCATTCGCCATAACTATCAGAATGTAGCTTGCCTGACAAACCTATCTCTGTTGACTCCATACCAATATCATCGGGTGTGCCAAAAACTTGTAAGCATTGATCGCTCACACCACCTTTTACACGATAAGGCAGATCACCATCAAATCGCCGGGAAATCAGAATATCCTTTCGAAGTGCATATTCAATATCAGCTAATGCTTCTTGCATACCATCCGGGGCGACATGCTTTCTATATTCTGTAGGATTGATAGAGAATGATGATATAGGCATGACTTTCTCCCCCTTGGATGAATGCATTAAATCCACATATTCAGTTAAACCAAAAGGAATAACCTGTAAGCCTAGATTACACTAAGGGCAACTAAAAGACAAAAATAACACCCCCGCTATTACATTGAGAGCGAGGAGTTTTCCGCCAAGCTGGCATCCAGAGGATCCAGTGCATCCTCATGTTTTTCTGCTTGCATAGCTGACTTAACAAACTGAAGCAGTGTCGAGCCTTGGGCGGCCTTAGCCCAAGCATTGAATTTATTTTTTGACTGATCAGATGAGAATGAAACCACGAAGTCAACCTGATCAGCATCATCATGTTTGTAATAGACAAGATCGAACTGAGATACTTTTGCGTCCGTATAGACCTCAACAGGCCCGTTTACATCTAACTCCCCAAGCAATACACGACAAGCATGATCTATAGGAACAGATGCTTTATCTGCACCCTGAGTTAAGCGATAAGCTTCCTCAAAAAGCATCCTGAATTTATGATCAAGATCGACAATCCTGGAGATCTCTGTCTGTAATACATCCTTGTACTCCGTAAAACCTTTTATGATGAATGATGCATTAAAACCGTCAGGTTTATTAAACGTTTTACTGCTATACCCCTTGTACCTACGCCCCTCATCATCTCTGAATACGTGCAGCGTCGATTCACCAAATCGAAAATCAACCGTTCTTTTGGTGAACAGTGTAAAAAGCCGCTTATTTTCAATGCGATCACCCTCTTCAACATCTGGAAGATAGCTATTATTCAGCGCAAGTAACTCACGCTCGGCAATTAAATGCCTTAGGTAACCACCAACGATCCAACCAGCAAACCCCGCCTCTTTCTGAGGGTTGAACCACCCATCATCAACAATCACCTTGATCGTATTCTCAAACTGACTAAGATTGCCATCCATGAAGAGCGTTTTCTGATGCTCAACCGCTTTATCCGCAAGATCTGCATACTTTTGATATTCAGAGAAAAAGGCTGACTTAAGCGCTTTGACAGCGCGTGATGCTCTAGCATTGCCTTGCAACAGCTGCATAGCCTGATCTACTGTTGTCATGACACCTGACCCACGCGAGCTAGCCTGGGCTTTACTGACGTATTCATTGTCCATTTCTGCACAAAAGCTTACAGCGGCGAGAAATGCACGCAAATCCATTGCATTAGGTGATGATGAAAAACCGGCATCCTCTTCCAGCCAAGAGGTGTAATCGCTCACAAGCTCAAAAATTGCTTCTTGTAGCTTTAACTTATGTAGTGCGGCTTCACCGCCGATGAAATCATCAATGCACGTACTGCCGACTTGCATCCATTCTCCCGAGTCAACATTTCGCAGCAGCTTAACGTCTTTGCGGTTTCTCTTCGTCTTGCAATGCTCACAATTGCTGCAGTCGTCTTGCAATCGCCCTGGTAACTCCGAATGTTCATTTTCTAAGAATGGAGACATGCGAAATACAGCATGACTATGCTCTAAACTTTTAACGCCCATGAACTGCCAGCCAGATAGCACGGGTAAAACACCCTCAACACAGTACTCCTTACCAACATACACCATGTGGTTAATATTTTTCGGAAGGGTATTAACTAACTTGCCATCTTGCGTAATTAGCACCGGTGAATAGACAACCTTAGCGTTATCTTCACCGTGCTCTGAATTCGTGCGCACGTTAAGTCTAAGCGACTTAGCGTGCGTAACCGTGATTGGCTCTAAACCAAGCTTTTCACATCGCCGGTTTAGCTGCTTAATAATTCCCTGAAATTCTGCATCTCGAAAGGATGGTATCACAAACGTTTTTGTAAACTTTTCAGCGACATTCATAACACTATCCTAAAGTAGATTGAAATCAACTGTATTTAACTCAGGGAGGGGAACTTGTGCGAAGGTCCAGCCTCTCTCATATCATTCGCTTTATCTTCCCAAGACCCTTGGCACGATGGAGTTAACAAGCTCCTTACCTGTTCGCACTGCCTTGAAACGTCAATAGACGAGGTTTCAAGGATGCGATCACTATCAGTGCTGGCAGCACGCAGAGCACCATCCGTCCGTTCTTGATTAAACAAAGTCACTTGGGAAATCGGTGAGTCTGTATTGAATTCAGGATCAATCAAGGCCATAGTGTAATTTCTAGCCTTGACAAAACTAGCAACCGCATCAGCTGCCATTGCATGATCGTTAGCAGGGAACGTTAGCGGGTCAGCATGTCGCCATTCTCCATCTACATTCACACGGAACTCTAAATGTAGATGAGGCCCAGTAGATCTACCTGTATTCCCCATCCCCCCTAATGTTTCACCTTTAATCACCTCTGATCCAACCTTGATATCAGGTGCAAATCGGTGCAGGTGCATATAAACAGTCCTCAACCCACCAGGATGATCCACCATGATGTAGTTACCACCGGCTCGATCAAACCCCTTGCCCGCCACAACACCGTCCGCTGAGCTTTGTACGAGCTTGCCATTACGGGGCTCCCCTTCCGCATAGGCAAGATCAACACCGGCATGGAACGAATTTCTACCCGTTACCGGATGCACTCTAGGACCGTAAGGCGATGAAACACGATAATCACCATCGACGGCTATTGGATTTACTACATCAACACGCAACGGATCGCCTTGAGGTGAGAAGTAACTACCCTCACCTTTATGATCGACATGCTGTATCGCAGTGAAGCGCTGCTGGGTTTCAGTCTCAATAATGGAGAGTGTATGGATAGAATTAAGCGGACTACTGTCTAGTCGCTCCGGACTATACATGAAGTCAATCTGATCACCTGTCATCAAATCATCAACGGACACATGCCAATCGGCAACGTGTCTAATCGCAGAAACCGCTCTGGGATCGAGATTGTAGTCTTGAACCGTCTGTTCAAAGCTTCCTTCAACAATCAAATTAACATGTTCCAATTTATCTAAATCGAACGGCTCAAACTCACCTTGCTGAACTAACGCACCAAGTGGCCGCTCAGTTGGGCTGTTTAAGTCCATTTCACCAATATAATCATCAATACGACCTTCACGAATCATACTCGTCATATCAACGTACTGCTGCTCTTGATTGGTAATATCACCACCCGTTAAATCACGCTCTGCGAGCGACCTAAAGTAAGCAGCACTCTCCTCCGGAGACATGCTCATGATATCGACTGCGTGAGACTGAGTAGGCGCGAAGGCCGCTATACTTGTAACTAAAACACCTAATGCGACGTTCTTTTTTGCAAGCGAACCAATTTTTGCAATCACGGAACCTTGTTCAGCTTCGTTTGCAGCGCGAAGCCTGTGATCCGGGCCAACAGTGTAAACTGGACTGGTAACCTTAAACATAATTGTCACTCCTGATTACCTATCAACTAGCCCATACTCGGTGAAGACAGAGTTTTGTTTTTAGCCTCGATAGCCGCTTCAGTCAGCTCTATTGAATTCTTATGAACCAACCCAGTCGCAAGTGTTAACGGTGAATTGTGCATCCCTCCAACGCTGTCACTGACCTGAGCAGCTTTAGTCGATACCGCACTTGATGCTCTCACCAGCGAGGCTGGAACAGGCTCACCTGATGCTTGATAAGCTTGAGCGGCTTCACCTATGATTTTACGTGCCATCTGCGTGTCCACCAACTCGGCATTTGGCAAGTTTCTCGACCAAATATCAGCGCTTTCTGGTAGATGCCGCTGCGTAATTGAATCCATTTCTTTGACATAAAGGGCATTTTGTACAAATCGTGCAGCATGCAAATCACTACCATGCTGAGCCAGCGATTCAGCATAAGCATCCATCGCATCAAGCATCTGAGATTTATCCAGCGACGGTGCATTGATTGCTGTCATCAATCGCTGACGATCAACAGGCAAATCTAAAGCCTGTGCCAGCTGAAATGCGGCCACCGCATATTCAGGGCTGCCCTTTTCCGCTCCAGCTATTAGGCGAGATTGAACGGTGGTTAAATCATGATTATTCGATTTACACAAAAATGTGCGTGTGTAGGCATACAGCACTTGAGGGTCATTAGACTCAAGAATTTTGCGGCGAAGAGGACCCGCCATATCCAGGGGGGCTAAATCAGCCAAGTAAAGCGCATCTTGCGCTTTACCTTTCTCAACCACTTTGTTGATCGCTTCTTGAAGCCTGTCGCGCCCTTCGATACTAAACGGACTAAACGCATCATAACCGTCGTGCTGCGAAATAATCATCATCTTAACAAGCGCCTGAATGGATGTCGCACCCTTACAACGAAGCATTGAATCAGCCAGATTATCCATTTTTTCATCTGTCAGGGTTTCGTCGTTTCGTAGTGCAAAAAAACGCTTTGACACTTCGCGACTATCACTGGTTGCCATTAAAAATGCTTGCTGTATCTGGTGTAAAAATTTCATCGAAGGCTCCCCTGTCAATATCGGGTTGCGAAATTATATGATATAACCATATATATTACTCGCTGACAGAGGAGGTTGCAATAACGCTTAGTGGCTCAGAGACATCCCTTTACTTGAGCTAGCACCTAAAGGATCGTGCTGCTCATCCATAGCACCTTGATCTATCACGACGGCAGCCCCCGATTTCGGGTAATGTATCTCCAATATTGACCCCAGGCTGACGTTGTGATCCTGGGCTAGCTTGGTTGCATCGTGGAGAATACCTACACCATTACCCACATCTTGAATGATCATCCCTAGATCACTCACAGTAACCACGCCTTCGTAGGTAGCCCCTTTAGCCGGCCTTCTTATTTCAGACACTACCTTATCGGCGCTATCTGTAATTTCATCTGCGATCGCGGCGGCCACCTGAGCAATGGCCTTGGGCTTGCTCATATCGATACCCATTTCGGCAGCAAATGTTTTCAGTGTATCGCCAAGCAATCTACCTACGGCAGTAAAGCTTGAATGCGATACAGACTGTCCTAAAAGCTCATGAGCAATCGTATTGCTTAACCCTTTGATAAGATCAACGGGTATCTGCTTAAACTTGGCATTCTCACCAGGAGTGAACTGACGAAGTAGATCCGGGTTCTCTGGATGCCTCACCTTGCCGTCAGTCGAGCGAACTTTCGCGTAACCCTTTGTCATTGTCGGCACGCGTGTTGCATCTGCATCGACAATCTGCATTTTGAAGCCTTTTCCGGCCGCAACATCCCTTTCTTGCTTTGCCTTCAGGCCTTTCATTTCACTCCACAAGGGAGAATCACTCGGTATATCATCCAGCAGATCAGATAAGACGACAGTTTTCTTTTCTGGTTTTTGCAACATGTCCCAGTCAAACGCCATGCCCTCAGTAACGGCCACCAAGCACCAGCGCTTCCTTTCTTCAATATCATTGAAATCAGACCCGTTAAGTACGGTTTCATGGGTTACATACCCCATATCCCTTAACTGATTACGTAGAATATCCGCACTTGCACTCGCACTGTAGGGCACAACATTTTCTAATACAAAGATTGCTGGATTCACTTTGGATAAAATAACAAGCGCAGCAACCACCAAATGCCCCACCTCCGGATGCGCTTCTGCATGCACCAGGCCACGCTTTGCTTTTCCGGAGGACGAGGCTCCGCTACAGGGCAAACCTGCTTCGAGGATATGGATTTTAGGGATCAATTCCGAAGCCTTGTGATCAAACGCCAATTCCTGAACCGGCGCACCGAGTGCAATCGTATCTTTATCCCATGCAGAGTTCGCGTGAGAGGCTTGCTCTATTAGCTCACTGCGTATTTCGTTCGCAAAGGACAACTTGGATGTAACGCCAGCGTCCTGTAAACCAGAATGAATAGCGTGTGTCATAACGCCGCCGCCATGCGAAATGCTTCCCATGGTGATCGGATCGCCAGAGAGAAGTGCTTTCTTCAAACGACCTAGGCGCTCTTTTTTCTTTAACTCACTGGCCAAGGGCATTAGATAAATCTGCCCTTCACGCTGCATTAAGCGAATACTGCTCATGCCATCAAAAATAGCCAATAACTCTTTGCTGTTTATATCAATAATGGGCAGGTCTCTATCCCCTTTTTTCTTCGAGGATACAACCCGACTTCCATCAGGTTTAGCTTGCAAGACCACTGAGCCACCCGCAATCTTGATATCGAACCGACTGCCTGCGGCCAGCCCCGCTGACTCAACCTGCTTTCCTTCAAGCCAAATACGTGGAGCCCCTCGATTCGAGCCAATCGCCTTAACGTAATAGCCTCTCATGGTCATAGCAAAGCCTTATCTATATAAGTGGATAAACTAAATAAACATCCTACCAGGCTGAACAACCACTGTCTATTACGTGCGGCAATGACCTGCGTCACAAAAAATATGTCAAAAAAAACCAGCCGAAGCTGGTTTTTATGAGGCGAGGTATGATTTACATGCTCGGTCCTGACTGATCACTCTTAGCCGATAACACATCATCGTTGACTGCATTATTAAGCCAATCATCTAGTGAAGTCCCTGTATTAACTTTTGCAGGCTCAACTTTAACAACAGGTTCCTTTCCAGTTATGGCAGCAATTTCTTCATACTTAAGTTGTTTTTCATAAAGCGCAGCTGCATTATTACCAGCATTCGTTAAGGCAATATTAATACGCAAGATTTCATCTTGCTGTTCGCTAGACATACCTTTGAATACATCAAACATCATATTAGGCACGAAACTAATTGGAACAATTTTTTGATCGGCCATGCTATGCCGCCTCCCCGACTCGCTCTAAAAACACTTTTCCACGCCCCCTGGAACTGATCTTCACAATTTCGTAAAGCCCGTCTTCAGTCGGGATAACACGACCTTCAAACAATGCAAACTTCAGAAGAGCCTTGCAATAAGGCGACATTTGCCTAATGGACGATTTAGTTGATGTATTTGCTGTGTAATCAACAGGCTCGTCTGGCTTGGCTTGCGATAATGCAATCGCAAACACAGCAGCATCGGACTGACTTCCTTGACGCGCATCCAGATAAACCCAAAGCATAGACATACGGGTTTCTTCGCTGGTGAATTGATCTTGTAAATTCAAATCAACAACATCATCATGACTCACGCGAACCCACTTTCCCTTGAGGTCATCTGTATAAATTTGAACGTCCATTTTGCCCCCCTAAAGACCTACAAAGTCTTGATAAATAGTCTTCATGTATTAACATTCCATGTCAGTTGCAGTAACCAGAACCCTACCCTGACGTAAATGTAACACATAAATATCGGTGGCACATCACATTGATATACCTATGCATAGCATGTTTTTTACCCCACGGGGTGAAATCAAATAACCTGCACTTAAATTCGCATCACTTGGCACCATTCTATAGGTATTTATATACTCAGTATATAAATAGAATCAAACGTTTTCAACAGCTTATTATATTCTACCTTACTATACTGTATACATATACAGCATAGTAAGGTAGATCGACTCTATAAAAAACCATCAACCTCATATCCTCTAATGCCCCGTACCACCCCTTATGGTGATACAGATAAGGTATTATCTAATTCTGAATTTTCCGAATCAATAGATAAGAGGTCATTTAGGTCATTTAGGTCATATTTTTCGTAATTGATCACAAGATGCTGCTCTTTCCATGCTTGGATAGATGTAATAGCACCACTTGAACGCAGCGCTTCCTGGAATGCTTTTGCTGACTCTTCTAGTTCATTTGCTAATACCATTTGCTTCGTTTTCAACGAAGACAACTCAGCTTCTAATGTAAATGGCTTCTCGGCTTCCACTAGCGCAGACCGTTTCACATCTTCATGGTAAACGAGATTTTCCTTTTCATCCTTAATAGACTCTTCTAGGCCATCAATCGCGTCCAGAACTTTGTATAACTGCTTACCCGATAGCGTATCTCTACTGTCGCTATCGGGAATTTTTGCAACCACCTCTTCGGCAATATGATAACCGTCCCAATCTGTGACCCGCATGAAATTCAGGTTGATTTGAAAACCTTTATAAGTCATCTCAAGCTCTGACTTCCACTGAATCACGAACTCTTTGATTTCTAAAGAAGCCTGCGACCTTAATGCTTTCTTAAAATCGGCCTCTTTGCTGCGCAAGATAGGCTTGCCATTAACCACCCAGCCGCCGAACTCAGATAGTGTGTGTTTTTTCTCGGTAGCAGCCGATTGCTCCTGATGATTTAGGTCGATCGCGCCTTCTTGACTCTCTGTTGCAGCCTGATTTTCGCTCTCCAAGCCCATTTCACGTTGAACATCCCACTCTTGTCGGAAGGTCAGCATTCTCTCCAGGGCGCTAATCTTGCGTGAAGATTCGTTCATTAAACTTTCTGCGTTAATCGCTTCATGGCGTCGTGAGCGCTGTGCGTTCGAGTGCTCACGTTGTTTGGCCGATAGCACATCGACTTTTTGATCAACCTCGATTTTCTCTTTAATCAATGTGTTACCTGTTGTAACAGCCATAATCGCTTCGTAGCTTGCACCCTCTTCATCTTCTTTGAACTCCCTGATGGATGCATCATTCTTCATAATCTGACGAACCATCTTGCGCTTGAAGTTCATTAAGTTCCAAACAAACAAATCAAAGCTATCCTCGGAGGTATAAGTAAGGATTTCAGCCTCTGCATTCATATTACCTTGACGTTCTATTCGGCCCTCACGCTGCTCTACATCGGATGGCCTCATGTTACTAGGTGCGTCTAAATGATGCAGAGCACATAGCCGCTCTTGCATATTGGTGCCCGTTCCCATTTTTTCGGTGGACCCAATAATGATACGAATAACACCCTTATTGACTTGCTCGAACAAAGCCTCACGAGCATCATCCGTTTTTGCATCATGCGCAAACGCGATAGTAGCCAGGTCTACACCACGCGCTATGAGTTTTTGTTTAATGTCGTTATACAAGTCAAAGCCTGAACCGCCAGGGACGCCTTGATCACAAAAAACTGCTTGTGTGCCTTTGAATGATGATGTTGAGTCATACCGCTTTACAATCTCATCAATCATTACGTTTAACTTTGTGCCTGGCATATCCGGCAAATCAGGATCGACTAGCCGCATATCCAACGCAGCTTTGCGTCCATCGGACGCTATTTTTAAGTAATTATCGTCAGACCTATCGACTGCACCTGAACGAATTCTATCAGCCCGCCTCGCTATTTCTAAACGATAAATGTCCTGCAGCTCAGTCGGTTTTGCGGCTATGATTGTACGTTCCATATCAGGGCGCTCAATGCCGATATCATCAGCATAACGAACGTCCATGAACTGCCCCATCATGCCCATTAATTCTGGGATGTTGACGACACTGTAGCGACTTCTTAGCTTGTACTGACCGTCCACACCTATCTCAGGTGTCACGTACCTTGACATGAAGTTCGCAAAAAAACGATCCGGATTCATGCTTCCCATAATGCGCTCAAAATCACTTGGCATCATGTAGCGCATAAGCGTCAGGCTTTCTGCAAACGTGTTCGATATTGGCGTACCCGATGCAAAAAGCGTATTGCAATCTTTGCCCTTTTCACGATAAAGCCACATCATCTTTGCAAACGCATCTTGAGCACGCTTAGAGCCTTCACTCGAAAACTCTTGATACCGAGAGGCTACATCCAGGTTTTTGAGCATGTGAGACTCGTCAAAACACAATGCGTCTGGATAGACCTCATCGAAATAGATGGCCTCATCCTTTTTTTCGTTAGACAGAATCCGTTGAATTTTGGCTTCCATGGTTTTGACCATTTTGGTCAACTGCTTAACCGAGTACGACTTTTCATTTTCAATCGACTGCTGAAGAAGGATGTCTTTGTACTCAGATAGACGATCATTTAGATAGCGTGCCTCCTCCTCTGGTGATAATGGCATGGCTGCAAATGATTCGTAGCTCATGATGGCAATATCAAATGAGCTTGCCGCCACTCTCGCCAAAAACTCTCGACGATTGCTCTTGGTCATCGACTGCGCATCCATGACCAGTACATCCGCACCAGGGTATAAATCTCGAATAGCCGTTTCAATCTGACCAATCGTATTCCGACGAACCACCATAAAGGGTCGCTGTGCCTGCCCTAAACGCTTTTTCTCCATCAGCGAGGCAATCATGGTGAAGGTTTTACCCGTACCCACCTCGTGTGCCAACAATGTATTGGGCGTTGTCAACCCTCGCCATACCGCATTTTTCTGGTGAGGTCGTAGACTGATCAGAGGACTCATTCCAGGGAAGGTTAAATGCGATCCATCTGGCTCCATTGCAACGAAACAATTAAAGCGCTGATTGTAATCAGCCAGTAATCGCTCTGCCCGCTCATCATCTTCCCATATCCAGCTCTGAAAACGGGTTTCAATTTCAGCTTGTTTACTTTGCGCGGCAAGTGTTTTATCTCGATCCACAACACGCTTGGTGTCACCGCCACCAATATCGACTTCCTTCCAAACTGTTGGAACCTGTTTCTGCAAAGCCATTTCAATCAGCTTTACAGCCGGCATACTCTCGGTACCCCACGCTGTAAGGTTGTTCAACTTGAATGAATAATCATATTTAATGGAAGTATGTGGTTCGATCTTCCAGTTATTGAGCTCTGGTATATGCGACACTTTGATCTGTTCTTGACTCACGCCAAGAAGGTTGCAGACAAACTTGCTTACATCACTAGCCGGTATCCAGGGCGCGCCCATTTGAACATTAATATCGGAAGGCGTTAAATCGCGGGGCATCACCTCTTTCAGCTTTTCCACGTTAATGTTGAAACGATCATCGTTAGCCGCAGCGGTCTCTGCTTGCACTAATTTATAGCGCACATTACCGCTTAGGTAGACATCACTAGAAATAAGGCTTTCATCACCGGGTGACACAAATATCCGATCCTTGATCGTGTCATACACCTTGTCCCACTCTTCATCCGTATCGGGAAGGTCCAGCAAGCTCATAATGCGCGGGCGAGAAGGGCGACCAATATCACTCATGCATACAGCTAATGCATCAAAAGGAGTCTCAACCTTTGGTGTTGCCTGTATTTGAATAATACGTTCATTAAATATATTTTTTTTGGTGGCCGAGTTGGTTTCTTTGTCGTAATTCTCAATCGCAAACGCGAGTCCAGCTTGTGGATCAGACCGGAATAAACGTGCATTTGCAGGGCTGTTGATATAACCATGATCGGCAACAAATTGATCGTAGAGTGCATTTAAAGCATCTCGCTCACTTAGATATTCAGGCGTGTCCGTATTATTTGATCTCTGCAGATCCAACACCCTGAGCACCTTATCACGAATCTCAATCAGGTCAATCAGTCTCTCTCTAGACTTACCCTGAGCCCCTGTATAAAGCTCAACTTCAATATCGCCGGTATCATGATTTACCGATTTAACAACGGATGGCTCAAGGAGCCCATCCCCTTGATCTGCTAAAATGAATCCACCAACGCGATACTTGCGAGATTCAAAATCCACAAAGCTTACTGATTGCACTCTGCTCTCATCAAACTTTTCATCATCTTTGGGTCGCTGCTTAAATACACCTTCAGGCAATTTTTTGATAGCATTCTCAAGTAGTTCAGGCAGCGTACTCATATCCTCTAAAACAGGTACCCATTCCCAACCACCAAAGCGGGAATAAGCCTCTTTCAGCTCACCTAGCACCATACTAGGATTGTCTTCAAAATACTTGCCGTGCACCCAGGTGGGCCAGTTAAATTCATCATCATTTAACTGCGACTGCATCAACTGCCTTGCCTCATCCGAGGTAAACCGCCTAAAAAACAGGATGTCGGTAGCCACCGTCGTTCCCGCCGTATTTTTGAATGTATTATTCGGTAACCGAATGGCACCCAACAATTCACCTCTTTCAGCCATTCGCTTGCGTGCTGAGGACGTTTTGCTATCTAACGTATAGGTGCTGGTGATGAGGGCAGTGATGCCATTGCCTCTGACTGCATCTAACGATCTGAGAATGAAATAATTGTGAATCGACAGTCTATACTTATCGTACTTCGGATCATGGAGGGCGTAATCACCAAATGGCACATTCGTTGCCACGAGGTCATAGGTTCCATCTTCAATAGGAAATTTCTCAAAAGGCGTGATCTTAATATCCGCATTCGGATACAGCAACTTGGCGATAGATGCGGATGTTTTTTCAATTTCTGTCGCTGTAATGCGCGTGTTACCAACCAGGTCACGCGGCATTGTTCCGAGAAAATTACCAGTAGCGACACATGGCTCTAGCATTTTACCGCCATCGAAGCCCAGACGCTGAATACCTTCCCATAAGTACTTGAGCACCAATGGCGGGGTGTAGTGAGCATTCAATGTGGCATCTTGAAACGACGCCAGATCCTGTTGACTCAGTACGCCGCTCTCAACAAGATTTTCTAATTGCGCATGCTGATCGCGCCATGCGTATTGATTACTGAACGCATCACTCAGCCCACCCCAGCTAACATAGTCAGCCAGCTTCTTGCGTTCTTCCCCGGTTGCAATACCGTCGGATACCGACACTTCATACAGGGTTTGTATGGCCTCGATATTGGCCTTAAACCTACTTTTGGGCTTAAAGCCATCATCTAAGCTAGCCTCACTGTTGGCGACATGAGCCAGCAAATCAAAATGATCCTCATTGAGGACTTGTGCTTCTTTGACTTTTTTGGGCTTTTCAGACTCTAACGACTGATTTCCATCTGATTCAACAGACTCTCTATTTCCATCTGTTCGGCTTCCATCGAGATCGGATAATTCATTAGAATCTCCATCATTACCTCGCTGCTCGCTGACTCCGCCCAATTCAGAAGATGCAGGGTTTCCAGAAAGCCCATTTTTTCCATCGGAGATTGGCTTTTCAGCTTGTCGATCATCGCGGATTTTAGATCCAGCAGCTCGGCTTCCCTCATCATTAGGCGATCCTTCAGAAGCCCCTGGGTCAACATTTCCTGATAGCGACTCTCTGAGTCCGCCTTCCATTTCAGCATCAACGTCCGGCCTATCGAGTTCATCTGCTGGTAAATCTCGATTTCCGCTTGTGTCATCTCTTCTGGAAGACTGATCTTGATTTTGTAAACTGGAGTGTTCATTGTCATTTCCTTCTTGTGTATTTGGGATGCGGGTCCTTTCATCTGACTGTGTGCGTGAATCAGATACATAATTTTCTGAGCTTTCCGCCAGAGTCGCATCTTTTTTATCTTGATCTTGTCTACCATTTAGAGTACTACTATTTGAAATAGTTGCATCATTTATAGTAAGTCCAGGCGCAATAGAAATAGAGTTATCCGCGTTCTTTTTTCGTGTATCGATAACGGAAACCAGCCTCTGCCTAGCCTCATCATCAAGTTCTACAATGCTCATACGCGGAAAAGCACTTTCCAATAAAGCGGGTGTAATCAAATCAGGTGACCCGTACCAGCGACCCTCATTGTTTTGCTGAAAGCCTACACTCTCCAGCTTTTGTGCCACAACAGGCGAGATTGGTCTTTCACTGTATGCAAAGACAATCACACGCTCACCTTGGGTATGAAGGTGACGCAGCACATTTAACTGAAGGCCGTAGCGGCTTAAATCAACCCATTTCATAAGAAACAACTCTCTCTAGCTAAAAAAAAGGGTGTCTGACATTTCTGGACAAGACACCCATCGGCATTACTGTAACGAATTACTGTGCCTGAGGCGCACCCTGACTTAGATTACGCTGCGCCATTTCTAACGCGGCATCTAACTCATCTTTTTCTTCAGGCGCCTGTGCTTGAGCAGGTTGTGACTGCGCTGCTTGCTGAGCGCCTTCAGTTTGTGCTTCGTTTGACTGCGCCTTTTGAGGCGCTGCCGACTTTGCACTGTTTGGGTAGGTCATCACGATACCTTCAGTCAGCTTAACCTCGTGACCCTCTGAGTCCTTAATAAGCGTGTGAAGGTGTGCTTTTTTGGATGAGCAATAAACTGTATTAGCCCAATCGCTCTCAGCACCTTCCAGGTGACCCTTTTGATTGTACTTACCTGTAGATAAGCGAATCAAACCATGTCCAGCCAGAACAGAGTTACCATACTGCGGTGTCTCACCGCTTGCATCATAAGATGCTTTGGTGCCGATCATACTACCAGGGCCAGGGTTCTTCATGACGAAGTTGCTGCTTGCGCGATACGCACGACACACAGCCACTTCCACGGCTGCACCGGCCCCAAAATCCGTTGCAGCCTGATCTTTCCAAGCAGCAAAGGCCTCTTTTAGATCGGCGCCGGAAGGCGGCAGCTTGGTTTCCGTGTTGTAATCAACAACTGGTGTGTAGTTGACCACTTCACCGTTAACCAAAGTACGAAGCGCAAAGCCCAGTGTTGGTTTTACTGGTGGCAGAGCTGCACCGTTCGCTTTTGCTTCTTGAGCATCTGCCTGGTACTTCACAGAGGCATCAAGACGCTCAGCAATAGCATCCAGGTTGTCAGCGCCAAATGATTTTTCAGACCACAGATGGACGGTACCAACATTGTGCTCAATTGATTGCTTGCCTTCAGCTTCAACGCGCTTGCTGTAACCTTTTAGGGTAATAACACCGCGCTGTAATTTGGCCTCATCAACCGGCGAAGAGCTGATCCATTGAACTGGCTGAGGCTTGCCATCCAAGTCATTGCCATAATCATCCATACCTTCAAGGATAACTTTATCCCCTACCGGAATGTTCTTCTGCATTCTGACGTCAATGGTGCTTCCCATAAATTTAGGTACTTCTTCCATCTTGGATTCGTCAGGCTTGTAAGCAAATTGGGAAATTGTAACGTTAAACTCACGATCTCCCTCTTTGACATGTACGGTTTCGTTATCCAGGTCGTAGCCCATCACCTCAACAACGGCATCACGGCGTGTACCACCACTTTTGCTTGCTGGTGCCATTTGCGCCTTAATGGAATTTACAATAGACATAGCTTCTTTCCTCATTGTGTTTATCACCCTGCAGCGCAGGTGGTTTTATTAACACACGTAATCGTGCGCCAAACTTAAAAATTTAAAAAATCCACCAATGTTTTTTCACATGACGGATTATGCTGATTACTTTCCTTGCCGTTCACGGCATGATCTTCTTCTAGCTCCACTCTTGAAGCATTAGAAATGTCATCCGGTGATGTCGATGCAACTTGCTTAGTCGGCTCAATCGCATCAGTTTGTTCAACTGCGCTGATATGCGCATCAATTTCAATGCCATCTGAGAACGTGACTTCAATATCACTCGTCATCTTCTTGATTGCATCTGACGATACATTAGTCGCAATCGATGTGAGCGTTAGGTGAGCATCAAGCTTAGACCCATATTTTTTAGGTACTCGATACACAGGAATAATTGTTTCAGAAAACAGACCAGTCGCTTTTGCGGTAGAACGAGAGATGCCCATATCACCTAGTAGCGCCAGTGTTTTTTTCGCATCAAACTTGCGCAATCTAAACTGATCCAGATCATCTCCTAGCTCGATCAATCGCTCAGCCATAGCAATTGAATCATAGCCTGTACTTAACACGGATATCTCATCCAATTTATCCAGCTTGTCGTGCGCCTCTAATGCTGACCTGACCGCTGCTTCATTGATTTTACTTCGGCCATTTACACCTAAAAAGCTTAATCCTATATCCTCAGGTTTCCGCTCGGTCGCACCCTCTACCTGCTCAAGCAACCCCCTCATTCGAGTAGATAGAACATCCTGGGACTTGGCAATTTCATTGGTTAGCGCATTAAGCGCTAAATAACGCTCTTCGATATCCGCTATCTCATGCTGAATAGCAACAGGCACTGGCGCTAAATCTTGCGGGTCAAAACGATGCCGACAAGGAATTGTGCCGTCACAGACCAAATTCCATAAGTCGTCACCACCAATGTAAATAGCTTCGGTTACCTCAGGCTGATGCGGCACCGCTAATGGCAACACTTTGTAGTTTTTCCAATCGAAATTACAAAGCAGCATCCCATCTAATGAAATACCAGTATGTAACGCCAATTCTCTATAGTGATGAAGTTGAACGGTATAACCAAATGGAAAATCATCACTCGCATCATCAGGGGCTTCAATATCCGCCAGATAGATACGTCCAGATGGGAATTCGATTACCAAATCTGGATCTCCAACCAACCATGGATGGTCTTTTATCTGGCCAGACATTGCGGCAATTTGCTCCATTAAATCATAACGGACTTTCCCGCCCGTCTGTTTAATCAACAAATCGACAATGTGTGATTTCAACCTGTTTCCGCGTTGCATCGAGCCTGAAACACCACCAGGCAACGTCTTTAACAATTTCGCAGCCGCAAAATCAGTAGGCGATGTAACAGGGTCAAACATCGGCTTTCCACGAGTTGCTGCAAAATGCATTACAGCAGCAAGCGATTCTGAACCACTAATACCAGCCAGTCTGCAGTAATGCCAATAAGAATCATTGAAGTCGTCGTTCTGACTGCAATAATCCATCCATCGTGTGATATCACTCTCATCCAACTTACTACCTTGAGGCAAGCCGGCACGAAATGAAGTAATATCCCGTGCACTGAGGATATTTTCAAATTCTGTTCTTTTTGGTAGACCCATGCGCACACCCACGGCAAGTGATATATTCTTGCATACGTAACACTATATGGTTACACTAAATATAATTAAATAAACAATGCCACAAGGCTTTAATGTTGTCAATAAACGCACCTTAAGGAAAACAACAGCATGAAAAAATTCACACTACGCGCAGCGCTACCTTTAAGTATGGTGGCAATGATAGGGATATCATCATTCGCATATGCGAACCAGGCTATGGATAAAAAAGCAGTGGCGATACTTAAAAACATTAATGGGGAGGCGCCTGCTATTGCAAACAGCTTTGATGGACCAGCTGGTATGAGAGGTCACATTCTACAAGGAAAAAACAATGAGCCTTCGGTGCTGATTTGGCAAACCGCTGATGGCGATCACCTTATGCTAGGCAATCTAATGGATGTTGCCGGCAGAGACTTAACACAACTAGCTGCATCACACTATGGCGCCCAAAATCCTCTACAAGTTGCCGTGAGCATGGCTGTCGATGCATTTCGCAGTCAACTCGACGGCGAGCAAGAAGAATCCTTTTATGAAATAGACGATGCTATTAGTGCGCTGAGAGCAGCTCAATCCATCCCCGAATCACGTAAAGTTGTTGTCAAAGGTGGCCGTAGTCTTCATGCTATTTACATTTATGTAGATCCTAGATGTGGCTACTGCCATGCGCTTCTGGATGAAATGCAGAAATTCGATTTAGCAGCGTCGGATATTGATATACACCTGATCCCCGTTGCCGTTCTTGGTGGTGAAAGTGAACAAATCGCTGCGGCAGCAATCCGCGCAGATACGCTTGAACATCAGCTAAGATTCTTAAAGGGGGATAGCTCTATTTCTCCTGCATCGCCTGAAGATATTGAAGCAATCAAACAAAATTCCACCGTTTTGGAGTCTACTATGGTGGTTGCTACACCATCGGTAGTCGCTGCTTTTCAGGGCATGCCAGCACGCGCCATTATTGGCCCTGATATGAATGATCTTATTAATATTGCTGGTGAAGCATCAATTGCTATCCAGCTTAAATAATGGGCTCTTTTAACGGAAATCCGGATTTTATGGTTAACGTGAGCACTAAAATCTGATTTAAGAGTGAGATATTTAGGAGGTATAATGATTGGACAGGAGCTAATCTAGCTAACCGGAAAAAGATCGGGAATGACGTTGCGATAGCCGTTGGCGCAGGTGTAGGCGCTGTTGCTCGTACATAAATAAGTGGTCAGCGTCACTGCCAGTAAGCAATTACAGATCTTCATCAAAAGTCATGCTTATTATTTGGTATAATGGTTTGCATGACTTTTGAGAATATGAGGAATTGTAATGCAACAAAAATCTGACGCCCCTATCGCTTGTGCTGTTGCACGAATGGCGGTCAGTCACATCAACCTTGATTCACAAAAAATGAATTGTATTCAGCGTGAAGAACTTCACCAGCTAAAAGATCTCCTTGAAAACGCACGCGCAGACAGACCCACGAAAGAAAAGCTTCTTAGGCTGACTGAGTACGACACTTTGTTGATTGAATCTGCTGCAAAAGTTGGTGGTTTTAAATCATGTACTGATTTGATGAGGCAATCTATCTTATCGGCTGCTGAAATGATCCTTGAAAAGGTTTATCCAGGCTCTTCTATAAAGAGAGCGCCTGATTCAAATTTGATTAACTATATGCGGGATAACGAAACCCTAAACAGAGGTATTGATAAATGAATTTTAAACGCATTATTGAGCAAATGGTAGAGGAAGATGTTTATAGCGTTTTCTTGATAGCTGGATCTAGGCCTTTTTATAGAAAAAATGGCGAGCCTCTGTACTTGGACATTCCTAAGGTAATTCCAAGTTTCACCGAAGAAATTATTGAACATCTACTTCACCAAAAAATAGATATCGTCTTTAAAGATGTCTGCGAGGTTAACTTTTCTAAGGGTGTACCTGGTAAAGGTCGATTCAGAATTAATGCGTACATGCAAAGAGGCACAGTGGCGCTTTCCATTCGCCGCATTAAAACAGATATTCCAAGCATTAACGATCTAAATCTCCCTGATGTGATCGTCTCTCACATCATGGAATCAAAAGGTCTTATTTTATGTACAGGAAATGGAAGTTCAGGAAAATCAACAACGCTTGCTTCTTTGGTTAATCACCGAAATATAAGCTTGAATGGTTACATTTTAACGATTGAAGATCCTATCGAGTACATTTTCAATCATCAAAAAAGTGTTGTGGCGCAACGTGAAATAGGTATTGATGTCCGATGCATGGATGAAGCGTTAAGTGCTGCTCAACTCCAGACACCTGACCTTACTGTTGTCGGTGAGATCAGAGATATAGATACGATGGTCAGCGCTATTAATTTTGCAGGGACAGGCCAGTTATGCATTAGCACCTTGAGAACCGCATCTGTTTCCCAAACAATTGCTAGAATACTTGATCTAGCAGATCGGTCTCAAAGAGACTCACTTCAAAAAGCTTTCGCCAGCTCATTGTTATGTATCATCTCTCAAAAACTAGTTACCGATATCCATGGTAACGAGATTGCTATCTATGAAACACTGAATGCAACCGCTCCCGTTAGAGAGGCCATTCAGTCTGGTAATATAGCAAAAATTCAAGAAATTATGAAACGTGATGAATTTAAAACAGGATCGCAAAGCTTTGATGGGGCGCTAATTAAAGCTTCCATGGATGGTATAATAACAAAAGAAGTGATGATTCAAAACGCTACTAACCCTGAGTTTATCAAAAAAGAGATCAATAGACATGAGTTCTTCGGTAAGTTACCCAAAGAAACCGAAAGCGAAAGCGTTAATACTTAAACAAAAAACTATGGCAGGGTACTTCCATAAGATCTGCCGTGGTTTTTTTTCAAATCCTATTTGCAGATAACGTAACCGAATATACAGTTGAAATTATTAATGAGAGGTCGTCAAAAGCTCTTAAACCCTAAAACAGGTTACTTATGATAACGATCAAACCTAAAGTTGTATCTCGGAAAATTAATGCTATTATTGAGCAGCATTGTACCCAGAGTGGGTTATCACCCTTTTCAAGCAGACTAATCGCGCAGCGATTATCTATCGATCCTAACACGCTAGGCGTATCTGTTACTGACTTGCTAAAACCAAGGCTGCAGCATTTAGATAACTACCAGGGCTTACCTGATATCGATAAAGCAGCTATGCGCATTGCAAAAGCTATCATGCGAAATGAGCATATCGCGATTGTTACCGATCACGATGTCGATGGACAAACCTCTCACGCGGTCATATACAGCTCTCTGGTTCATCACTTTAATCACCCAGGGGAACACATACATAGCTTTATCGGTCACCGTCTAAAAGAAGGATATGGCTTATCCGCCAAATTGGCTGATCGAATCATGGCTTATCACACCCAACCTGATTTGATAATCACAGCAGACCATGGATCGTCAGATGAAGCGCGTATATCGGTACTTGCTAAGGCCGGTATCGATGTTGTTGTTACTGATCATCATGACATGCCATTAGAGGGGGCGCCTAAGTCTGCTTTGGCTTGCGTAACCCCTAAAGGAGAAGGCTGTCGTTATCCTGACCCTTACATAGCTGGTGTCATGGTAGCCTGGTTAACCATGTGCGCGACACGCGCCTTACTGATTGAAGCCGGCCACTTGCCTGGAAATCAACCTAACCTTGCTGATCTGCTTGACTTCGTGTGCTGCGGCACTGTTGCCGATTGCGTGTCGCTTGGCGATAGCATTAATAACAGAGCCGTTGTGATAGCAGGGCTTCAACGCATTAATGCAATGACGCACCCTTGCTGGAGAGCAATGCGTGATATGCTATGGGGAGATGGTTCATTCACTGCTGCCGATATAGCCTGGGGTATTGGTCCTCGACTCAATGCGCGTGGGCGCTTAGATGAAGCTATGGCAGGCGTTCGGTTCTTACTGGCTGACACAGATAATGAAGCTGAATCATTGGCCGGCCTTCTTGAGACCGAAAACGCTGCGCGAAAAAAAATCGAACAGGCTATGAAAAAGCGCGCCTTGCATGAGGCCGCAGAGCAAATTGACAAAGGGCGTAACTCCCTCGTCATCTGGCTCCCCGATGGCCATGCGGGTGTGCATGGCATTGTCGCTTCTCGGCTGGTGGAAGCATACGGCAGGCCTGTTATTTGCCTATCGCCCAAAGAAGGACATCCCGATCTCATGACCGGTAGCGCAAGAGCTACACCGGATGTTCATATCAGAGAAGCCTTGCAGAGCGCCTACGACGCAGATTGCAGCTACTTTATAGCCTTTGGTGGCCACCAGGGTGCGGGGGGTGTACGATCAAACGAGAGGGCTTGGAAAAGCTTCAGGAGTCATTTGAGAAAGCCATCACGCATCAGCTTGAGGATTTCTTAAAAACCAATCAAATGGGTCCCGTCATTATGACGGACGGCACCCTACCCTCAAATGAGATTTCGCTGGAAAGACTTGACGAGATTAATCAGCTTGAGCCTTTTGGGCGAGAATTTGAGGCACCTATTTTTGATGGTGAATTTATCGTTGAACAACTCAAACCTGTTGGTAATGACGGTACCCACCTAAAACTGACTCTCAAAGCCTGTGACGAGTTCCAGAATAGCCTTTCTTGCATCTGGTTTAATGCATTATCGCCAGACGCAGAAGAGACCCCTATTCAAGAGGGGCAACGCATCAGAGCGATATACACCTTAGATAAAAATGAATATCGTGGCTCAGTCAGCATCCAGGGTAAGATTTCAACTGCTTACACACTGACTGAAAATTAACGAAAAGGAATTTTATAAAGATGTATTGTATTGCGGCAGGCTTGCCATGGAAAATGCTTGCGTACTGCCGCTTCAATCCTGAATTCTGTTAAATGAGTGCATGAAAATCATTTACATCAGCGCCTAATACGGCATATCTAAGTGGCATTTTACTCTCGTGAACATCCAATACACAAAGATGTGTCTCATCAACTATTACGGTTAACTTCTGAATAATGCACGGTTAAACAAGGTCTTGGCTTCTATGAGCGCATCTATGCGATAACAGTGCACAATGCGCGCCTCACGAAGCACATCCTCTGAAAAAACCTCACAATCAACTACAGGTCTTATTGGAATAACCTTCGTCATAGGCAAGCCTCATCAAAACGTCATAGAGAGCGTCATCAATGGATAACTCCATACTCAATGTCCGCTTCACTCAGCACCTGCCTATAAATACGCTATTTAAAACGCATTCTTGCATTCATTGGTTCAAAACCGGCGATCTCAGCACCTTGATAGAGGTCATCCAGAAAGTTCCTTTCATCTTCGAGCTGTGTGTTAATGATTTCACTATACCAATGTTTGTTATACACACCGGTTCCGTCATCCCATTCGTAGCCTCGTGCTTTTAACGAGTCTTTCACATCAAACGGTGCACCAAACGCACGAACGATAAACGTTTTCTTTCTAGCACTCGCTAGCACGCTCATAAGTGCGCGTTCATTTATATAGAATAACCATGCCATGGCCAAGCAGTCTATGGACGCCCTGTGGCCTTCGTAGAAGTACCCTGAGCGCAGTCAACGCCCTTTATGGAGCACGCCCAGCGCAGATTAGAATACCCTGGGAAGCGCTTCTCAAAAAATGGTCGGTCAAACCCTGCATGATGCGCAATCACTAGCGGATCATCCCACAAAAACTCGGCAACTCGATCTTCATCAAGAGAACGCCCCGCAACCATATCATCCGTGATCCCTGTGATGACTTCTGGTATCGGCTTCCCAGGGTATTCATACATGCTGGCCACATCGGATATCATCGTGATCTTCATTAATGACGGGCTGAACAATACGCTCACCAGGCCCAGCTCGATAATTTTTTCAGCACTGGAATCGAACCCTGTAGTTTCCGTATCCAGAATAACGATTTTGATTTCATCGCCAACCAATAATTCTGCTAATGCAATGCGGTTTTGAGATAGATCAAGGGTGAAGGGTATGCGCTCTAGCAGCTTAAAGTCTGATGGGCGCTGCTGAATATCGGGATATGCGATTAATGGGAAAAACCGTAGGCATCGTGTATTTCCTAACTTAATTGAAGTGTTTGTTTACTGCTGCTCATGTAGCTCAGCCTGCTCTTCCAGCCAAGCCTGAACTTCACCACCTGACCACATTTTTCTCAGCACAACAGGAAACTTGAGGGACCGTATGATAGAGGCATTTTGTCTGTCAAAAATACTGCGATCCGTAGCCATCGCTAAACGCCAAAATATGCCGGCCAACTGTTCTGGAGTGTAACCCTCTAGTGATGAGTCATTGAGTTCTCTGGCAATAGCTTTCTTAAAATATTCAACATCTAGACCGTGTTCATTTCGACCGACAGGGAAATCTGAATCTACCTTTTGCGTAACAGCTGCTGCTTCCCCCCTTTTGTTTCCAGTAGTTACACCAAAAACAAAATCTGTACAGTCAACAATAGCCATGTCGCCCGTTACACTTAAGATAGGCATTGATTCCAGACTAAGGTGCGAGCAGTCACGATCAACATGAATGCAGTTAACGCACATACTTGGCTTAGCTTGCAGATTTTTTACCTCGACATTTTCAGACCTAGTCATGTCTCTCGCCTTTCTTGATGACATTGTTTACAAATTCAGCTACATCCCTGATCTCTATCTCTAGAAGTTGGTAATCATCGGCGCCCGAAAAACCAGGATGCACTGGATGGCCTAATTGCCATGCTTCATACTTAGTATTCCATTCATCGAGTTCGGGATTATTTTCCTCACAGTAGTCAGAAAAAGAACCGCGTGGCTTCAGATTCTCATACGCCTCTGACTCTCGCTTAAAGTCTTCGGCCTTTGTTTTGTCAAAAAACGCTAACAGCGGAAAACAGCCCTCAATGTCTTGATCTACCAGCAGATAAATTGTCTTAACTTCAGATTGACCGGCAACTTCAACAGAGCTCGACTCCATATCCATCTGCTGTTGTAAGTGAATTTGCGCCTCGTGATTCTCTGTCTTACTCATTTGAACACCTATTTATCGCTTATAACACATGAGGGGCATTTGCCATTGATGCCTCCGTCCTCGATATGCCAGCCTTGCTTTCTAGCCAATACATCCAGATCAGCATCACTCATTTCATGTGCACCACTTTTGATTAATATATTTTGATGGCACGTAAAGCAATGAAGTATTACCACAGGCTTGCCAACATCATGTTCAGAAATTACGGATTTCCAGTTTGGAGTATGTACTATCGAATTCATGCAAAATCACCTAGTTTAATCCTTTCAGAAAAAGCCACATTTTGTGGCATCCATGCCAGTGTGTCTTTTTTTGTTGCAAACATCGTTTGAATCCTTATTAGTGAACCATCCTAAAACCTCCACAGATAGGTAGAAATTCAAGCATGTATTCCATCTGATTTTTACGCTCTGCGAAATATCGATGATTTTGATACGCATCTGTTTTGACATATTCAACTAACAGTTCATGCATTCTGAGCGCATCTTCTGCACTTATCCATTCACCTACATAGCCATCGTGTTCATAGATGATGACCGACTTGTCTTCGTGCTTATACTTGCATCCCATCACTTCAGACACTGGGGTCTCAACACAAAAAGCAGGCCAAAACGCATTTGGCATACCATACACACCCGCATCAGGGTCTTTAGGTTCTATATCAATTGGCATGCTTCACCTCTCTCTTTAATACCAACGTGATTCTTCATTTAACCGGCGACGAATACGCTTTATCCGCTCCGGCAAACCTGCGGACTGAACCATGGAGCGTCTATCTATCAGCCCAACATCCAACGTCCGTCGTTTTGCATTATCCGCAAGCGACCATGGAACCACTGCTTTCATTACCCTCAACAGGCCTGACCTGTTCAAACTTGCAGATCCATCGTGTCGTTGGATTCTGTGGTGTCTCATCTGGGATAACTGAATAACACCCTGGTGTATAACTGCAGATACCTTCGATGACACCTGTTTTTCTTCGAGAGAGGCATTCAACTCGAAGTCCGCTTTCTAGCGGTTGCTTAATATTGTTGTCTGATACCCACTGCTTAACCGCATTTCTGAGCGCATAACGCATTTCTCTATCGATACCATCGATCTCGTCGAGGTCTTGTCGCGTGGTATCCCATGAGTGCCAACGACCTAGATCTTTCACCATTTCAAACGTGTCCTTGTTTGGCGAGTAAACATCTACGAGCGCATCTACGCAGGACTCGATATGCGCATCTTTGAGCCAGTTAGGGTTGTCCTCAATGTATTTTAGGATAACTTCACGCTTAAGAGCGTCCGTCAACTCTGGGCGAGGAGGCAGGTGTGCCGTTTTGTTCAATTGTCTAATTTCATCGTTTGTCATGATTCCAATTCCTGTCTTGCATAATTCCACTTCCTTCCTAGACAAAGTTCAATTTCTACTTGCTCTCGTAATGTTGGATTAATCACTTCGTTCACTGAATGAGGACCTTTATCCGCTAATGAGTACGCCTTATCTTCAGCCCACTCTTCTGCAGGAAACTCAACGCTATCTTCAAATTCAAGATAAACCGTTTTTTCATCTAAGGTTTCTGGCTCAGTGTATTTAATCCTGAATAGTTTTCTCACTTTGTTATCTGATTGATCTGAATCACTCATTGACTGCATCATCAATTACCTCGCTCTTTAAAGCCCTAGTTTTCCAATTATTGTGATCGTGCCAGTAACCATCAGGACCGCTGATGGTTACTTGTCCAGAGTAGGTGAATAGCAAAATCCACCATTGGCGAAAGAAGAATCTTACCTGGGCTTTAACAGCGAAATTACCGTGCTTCTTAAGGGTTATCTCTCTCGCCCATATAACTACCGTAAAAGCCCTGTATCCATCCCATAACGCCCTTAGTAAAATTGCTAGCAGTGCGAGAGAAAAAAGCCCCCACACAGCATAGCCGGTGTAAGTGAAAAACATCAATTAGCCCTCCTGTGCTTTAATTATTGGGATTTCAGTGGCTTTATTGCGTAATTCAGTGACGGCATCGCTTCCATAGCCCCAAATATCTTCACCACCAGGGTGCCAGCGCGGCCCGAGCCTCCATATAGATATTTTTTTCCCGTGAATCACATAATCACGCATTAATTCGATTAAGCGTCGCATCGTTCCTCCGTGGCTGAAGTCTCGCCACATACCTGTGTAATGCGTATAAACAAGTTTATCTGTGTAATCATCCCTGAAAAATACGTGTCCAGACTTTCCTATTTCAAGTCGCGCCACGCGATCATATTTTTTGTTGTAGAAAAATCTTCTACCATGGTCTGAGATTAATTTTATTAACTGATTAGAGTGATCCAACCTTTCAATTTTATTCATGTTTTAGGTCCCGTGTTTCGACTTAAGTCCTTTCAACCTCAGCGAATTACACCTGAAATATGATTCCCGGTGTCCATCATCGGGTACTCCGCTGAGCCTTCTCAAATAGTTTGTTCAACGCTTCATCCCGCTTTCTGAACGTTCTAAACTCTTCCATGTGATCATCCAGATACTGTTGATACACAGCCAGCTTTTCAAAGAGTGCCATTTTTTTATCTAGATCGGTTTCACTATTAAACTGCTTGGCGATGAGATCGCGTTCAGAAAAATCGATTTTAGCAAAGCGTTCATGCGCCTCTTTTTCGTCTCGCTGCAACTGATTTACCTGCTTATTCCAGCGCAGCATCAGCACATCATGTTCACTTGGCAACTTAAATCCCCAAGGCGCTCTCTGACGAACGAAATGGATGATTTCTTCTTTCGTCATATCATCAAGGATGTCTATTCGAGTGCTGGCCTTGCCTACCCTGCTCATGAAGGCGTTCTCTCAATATAGCCCAATAGATCAACTCGGCTTTGTTCGATCTTATCCATATCACCGCTTTTAGCGGCTACCAATATCAGCTCTGAGAGTTTTACCAGGTGCTTAATTCGATCCTGCAACTCGTTCACTTCGAGCATATGGAATTGAGCTGCCTGCAATAATCGAGAATCTACCTCATCGGCATTGATGTACTTCACAGCTTCATCCGGATTGTGATTATCGGTGGGCGCCGCTGAATCACTCCAGATTAGGCACTTTTCACCATCGAAGTAATCTTCGAGCAAATAAATCACATTGGGTGGCGTCATTTCATTTCCCCTGAGTTAATTGACCAACAGCTATCTCGAACACACTCAGACTCTGATCAACCCTGGCAACACAGTCACTGGCCGCAGTGTAGTAATTAGCATATCTTCCAGTTCCCAGTTCTGAGGAACAATTAGCTCTATTACGTTCAACAACACGGTTGAATTTCTTCTCACTTGTTTGCTCAAAGCGCATAATGCCCTCCAATATCAACTTTTGTTTGCCCACTTCCCTTGCTGTACATCATCCTTTAACGACAATTGCCAGCTCTGCGAAACCCTGCACGCAGCGCTTCAGCTTCTGATGTGAATGCCACTCGATTGCGCTCCGCTACCTGATTAAAACTCGGGCACCGGCCTTCAATGTGATACACCTTGGAATTCTTGTTGCCACGGATACTGATTGCCGCTTGCTGGTCTGTTAGCGCTCTATTCACCACTGGCTGAATAGGTGCTACTACAGGTGATTGCGTTCTAGCCTGGCCCCGAACCTTATCACCGGTTACATAAGGGTTATTCCATCCTTGGAATTGAGCAATACGGCGATCACGTTCCCGCTCCCAATCAGACACCGGAAACTGACGATCCCATGCCATCATCAATTGCTCTTGTTGTCGCGACATGCGCAGGTTGTAGCGATCTGCGTAATAAAAATGGATACGTGCGATCTTGCCTTTCACTGCATCCTTGGGCTCAGCTACGCGATCTTGAAAGTCCACTTTGAAGTCGCAGGCTCCATACTGGTTGCGTGGACCTTGAACCATGCCTAAGCGGTAATTACTTCTATCGGCATTCACAGATCCAATAGCCGGCGCCAACCCATGCATGTCAGCCTCTGCACGATTGTAATCGGGGCTGCTTGCGCGGCATTTGTTGCGATTTCCACACTGGAATTGAGAGCCTATCCAACTAATCGGAACAATATGCTCAACCTCTACACGATTAGCGCGGGCTGTCATGTTATCGCTACTTGGCACACGGTTTTCAAAACCGCACGACGCATGATTAATGCGACCTGATGTACCGGTACGCTTATTCCACTCGATATCGCATCCACAATAGAGTGTCTGAGATCGATCAGCATAGACCTGGCGAAGCATGTTTTTAGCTTGCTCAAAATTAGTGGGGGCTGACTGAGCAAACGTACTCAGTAACACTAATAACAACAGTGTGGCTGTATAAAAAATCGACTTTTTCATACGTATATCCATAACACTACCCTGTAGAAAAAGATTGAACTGCATACTTCTATTATATTATATATAATATAACCAAATATGCAAGTCGCCCCGGTAGTGTAGACTAATTCCGTAAATTTTAGCTATGTTTTGGCAGTTCCGGTCGCAGCGCATAACCCGATTCAGTTCTATCACAGCTTTTTGTCTGTCGCTGAGTCGGGGATCCAGACGAATAATCAGTGTTATCCTTTGTATTTCAGACAATATCCTGTACAGCGGCAAACTCCGATACTCAGTCCTGCAAATCGGGCTTGGTAGACAGAGGGTGGAATAAGGGTTTTTTCAGGCTGTTACGTATAGATCATACAAATCAAACACTTTACAGAGCACACCAAAGGGCGCGTTAATGCCTTTTGCTACAGCAAACATACGTAACTCTCTCATCTCAATAACCCGATCCACAACACCATTGGAGACCCTTGCAACACCTAGTATTAATTTGTGGCGTTTGGTTAGCATGACACCTTCAATCACATTCGATACACACTCATGAACATCAAGGCTGTTCGATCTCTGCATAGCGGGTGGTATCTGATAAATTGTTTCCACACCCGCCAGGCTGACAGTTTGCTGAAGCTTTAGAATGGAGCCTTTGCAGGCAATAATGGCGTAGGTTGGTGAGCTTGTTTCTAATAATTCTTCATGAGTAGCACTTTGAGTCACAAGTATAGTTTTTGTCGACACAACAACTTAACTCCGTTTTAACACACAAAAAAAGAGGCTTCTCCTGAAGCCTCTTTAGTATGGCGTACAATTGTTAAAATTTCAGGAAATCCGATAACCGCTGATCTTTTTCTAGCGGGATCACGGGATCATCCAACAAGTCTTTATCAGCCGCTGCTTTAACTTTAAAGGTGTACATCTGGCCCAATTCATTACGCATCACATCTTCAACCTCACCTTTGAGGTCTGGTCGATGCGAGCAAATATAATTTGCCATATCATGACTTTGATTTGCTTGGTCAGCACCCATGCTCATGGATTGATCCAATACACGGAACACATCAATTTCACGCAACGATGCAATATCATCTGCCGCTATCTGAATAAGATTCGCAGGGTCAAACCCAGCCGATTCCCCATGATCAACGGAGGACTCAACACTTACTGACTCGCTTTCGGCGTGAGGTACGTTTTCACTGACTTGTACTGGTATTGAAGGGGCTTTTTGATCCATTAACTTACTCATGGCAAGCTCAATGGCCGCATCAACGCTATCCACTTCATCAACTTCACTTAGCAGATCGTCGAAACCGTCTTCTGTCAGCATGGCTTCTTGCTGTGATTGTGCAGCAGAGAGCACATCTGACAGAATCACTTCCATCGGATCTGCATCACTACCAGCGCTGACTTGAACATCTTCAGTCGCAGCAACAGTTTCATCAATTCTAGGGCCATTTACATTGGTGGCGGCTAACGGATCCGCTTCAATCGCTGAAAACTTCGCATCAATACCAGCAACATTAGCCAGTAACACGTCATTACAGATCAGACTAGCCGCTTTCTCAGCTTCTCTAGCGCAATCAAATAGCAACTTAGGATCATCCTTCATTGCATCCCGCAAGCGCCAACTTTCGATATAAGATGCCGTGTTTGTATCGTTAAATGGGAGGTTCAGCTTGGCCATCATCATCGCGGCACTGAGTTCAGCAACCAACTCTTCGCGTGGATAGCTTGAGGTATCCCGCTCTAATTTCGCTGCTGTCGAGTGACCGGCTTCATGCGCAAGTGTCGCTGCGTACTCTTCGGCATTAGCATACTGAGCCATCGGGGCAATATTAACAACATGACTACCCGACTTGTAATGCGCAGCCTTGATCTGAGGAACTTCAACAATATCAAGTCCTGAGTCAAGCAAGTGATTTTTTAATGCAAGAATCACAGCCATATTACGCTCGGATTGCGCTTCCACGCTAAGCCTGGCCGTTCCTTCTTGATCTAAACCAATTTTATCTTCCAGTCCTTTACACTGATCTACATTAAATACACGGAACACATCAAATACCGGCCGTCTAACCAAAACACTTCGATCCAGTTTTTCAAGATCATCCTTGCTCATCTTGGATAGATTGATGCGCTCACCGGTTTCACTATTCACCAGACGATAACCTGCAAAAACAATAGGGATAGATTTCTCATCCTTATTTACAGAGCCACCCAGCTTTTTAACCAGGTTGAACGTAGCCCATGCATGGGTAGAAAAGCCTCTGTTCATTGATGCGACCAGCGCAGTGACAAAGTTAATACCATTGTAAGGACGTTGAGTGTCTAAATAATGCGGCACAATAGGACCGTCATAATTGACGTTAGCCGGTTTGAATGTGTCACGCCATGGTGGAAGACCCCCTTCCTCCATCCGCGCAAGGATGGACTCCGTCACCTCTTTGTACACGGAGTCTTTAAACTCTTGCTGTGTCATTTTGGGACGTTTTGCACGTTTTGCACGTTTTGATTTTTGAGCCTTACTTTCATCAGCCATGGGAGTACCCTCTTGTTAAGCACCAAAGGGGCATGCGCCCCTGACCCGATGATGTAACACGAACAATGTAGTGTTTACCTGAATTATTCGCTTGAATCGCCATGAGCGCGTTCATATAACGCTTCTTGCTGGTAACTTTCCGCTAACAGTTCAGATGGCGTAGCATCCAAGCCATCCACTTCATCGTGTGTTGCATCTGGTTTAGCAAACGCGCCAATGTGATCTCGGACATAGGCCTTTTCAGTCATAGCGTCGTCTGCGTCTTTTGGATTCTCTACTGTCGTGTTCATCACTGCATTCCTTCTATCGGTTAATAACTAGGCATTGGTGTGCTGCCAATGCCTATTAGATTTATTTGGTTAAACCATACCTGATCAAATAATAATCTAATTAACTGCATTACGCAATCACACCAGAATTCGGTGATCTGGCAGATATCGGTAAACATTAAAGGATGGCAGTAGCGGCTCATCTTCTAGCTTCCGCCCTTTTCGTCTGACCTGAAAGGATCGAGCATCCGGTGTATTCTTGGGTGATTTGACGGGCATAGGCAAGTCTTCGTCAACCACCCTACCCTCAAAGGGAATTAAGATAGGTATATTGGCTACGCGCTGTGTCCTGATACGATCATGTGATTTGCGACCATGAACAGGTTCTCGCTCATCCCCTTTCCACATACCTGTGGCGACCAGTGTTGGTGATGGATGTTGCACATAGGCCATGACCTCGTTTTTAGGTACCGCCTCTATGGCATGTTTCATCCTCATCACTTCAGGATGATCAGATTCGATAGCGCGAACACGTGCCCTAACCTCTTCACAGACAACGCGGGAGACATTTCGCTTATGCAGCCAGCTAAAGGTTACGCTGTCCGGAGCATAGCCACCCTCATCCATCACCTGAATGTGGCGCCAACATTGGCGTAAATTTAGATTGGCACGACCGAGATGCGCCAGATGCCAACGCGCCAGAGGATAAACCCCTTCAGGCAATAAACCAGAGGCATAGGATAAGCCGGAGGTGTGCCATGTCACTCTTGCCTTACCCGGATTATCAACAGTAATGCCTTGTTCTGAAACGAACAGCTGGTTTGCGGCCTCGACCGCTTCTTTAAATGCCGTCTTAGCCTGATTGACTTCATAAACCAAGGATAGCGTTAACGTAGGAACCGCCAATACTCCTGGGCAATCCCAGCTTTCACGACCATCCTTCGCTGTCGGTGGATAATCGAGCATCCCATAGGCATGAATCAACTGTTCAACCACCCTATTCCCCTCTTCGGTTTGAGCAGATAAGCAAGATTGGCGATCACAGGATGGCGGATGAGATAGCGAAAAACCAGCTGACTGATCGTGAGAATCACGCAAGGCGCGCTGGAATGCCAGGAGCGTTTGATCAAGGTGAGCAAGAGAGTGCGCAATGGCCAGAGTTAATTCACCATGTGCATTCGTCATAGCATCACCTGATCTTTAGAGACTCAATTCAATTGAGAAGGGCTGAGCGGCTTAGAGCCAATGGATAATAACAATACAAAACGATCTGACCACTCGCGAATAGATTGATGTACCCAGTCATTAGCCGGGCCTGCCGGAATATCCGGCCACTGCAAGGCAAACAAGGGCTTCTTGGGCATGAACTCCAGGCCTGCAGATTCATCGGTATTGCGATGGTAGACCAGTGACAATCCATTTAGCCATTGGCATAGCTGCGGCTGCATGCGTTCAGTCTCTATTACGTGAGACACAAACTGCTGCACGACCTGAGACATGCCATTGTGCGGATGAAACGTTCGCGCCTTAATTGAAAAACCAGTGCGCAAATGGTACGAGACATCAACATGTATCCAACTGCCCCCATCGGCGCGATCCATTAATGAGAGCGCAGCTGGGGAGTGTGCCATATTCAACTGCGTCGCCAACGCCGTATGTACATCGTATACCAGCGCTGAATTATTCAACGGACGCATACCCGGTGTTGACGCATCCTGAGTAACGACTTCAGTCTGATCGATCTTTTTCATCTCTCGATCACCCATTAAAATTAACATATAGTTTCAAATACTCCGCCTTTCACAGCTAACCTTTCCAACTCAGTGCCACTGTCCAACTCCAAATTAGGCTCACCCATTATTTTTATGGATATTCCTAATACATTAATTCTAGTACATCCGATGTAATAACTAAACGCTATTCCCAACATCATAACAATGGATGAACACATTAAGTTCATAATTTGGTGCATCTCGCTTACGCGAAATGACGTCAGACCGGTATTATTCATAGTGAATTACACATACGATAAAATGGAAATACCTATCTATAACTTGAAATACGCCTAAAGCGCTGGCTATAGTAGGAATACCAAAATTAATTGTTATACCAAATATAAATTAATGGGCGCGCTATGTCAATAATTTTAAGGGGTCAAACAGTTAAAAATCATTGTGTTACATTACTAAAATAAGATTTACGCATCATCAAAAAAGCGTCCTTCTATGTCTCTGAAATTTGAATATCGAAAGAATAGGAATGGGTGAACCAGGATGGGTTTGGGCAGTGTGAACAACCCTGGTGCCAGTGGAGTATATGTTAAAAATAAACAGTTTAGGTATAGCTCGGCGGCTCTTTCAGAGCGAATTGTACGGAGTGGGCCGTGCTGAGTCCGGTACTTTAATTGGTTAGTTTTTAGTCAATTGATTGGGGTACTTAGAGGGGGTGAGTATAAAACCGTTATCCACAACTCTATCCCCGGAAATTGTGGATAACCCTATATAGTGACGCTAAATATACTCCCACAACACCATCATCATCCCTGCTATGGCCAGTGGTGGCCCAAAGGGTGCAGCCCGTTGTGTATCCCATCCACCTTTACAGAAATGAACGTACATTACACCTAAGAGAAACAGCGGGGCGGCTATCAGGATCACCTGGGGTAAGATAAGCGCCCCGCCCCATGCACCAACAACGGCAAGCAACTTAAAATCACCGTAACCTAAACCCTCTTTGTTTCGAACCAGCTTATACGCCCAGTACACCGACCATAAGCTCAAATAACCCATCATGGCACCCACTAATGACTGTTCAACCGTCAAAATCGGTAATATGTGCACTACATGAAAGACCATGCCTAGCCAGATAAACGGCAGTGTAATGCTGTCTGGTAATATCATGTGGTCAAAATCGATTAGCGCCAACGTCACCATGGTCGAAACAAACAGTAATAGAGCGAGCCCTGTTAGCGAAAATCCAACCAGATACACAATCAATACACCCAGTAACCCCATCGTCAATTCAATCATGGGGTAGCGCAAGCTAATCGGCACATGGCACTCGCTGCACTTCCCTCTCAAAAACAAGTAGCTTATCACCGGTAAATTTTCGTACCACGTAATCTGATGATTACAATGAGGGCACGCTGAACGAGGCACTGCAAGGTTAAACACTTCATCCGTTGGGTTCTCCTGTGCGTCGGGGAACCTATATCCATTCGGATTATTCACGGCCTCAGCTATGGCTGCCTGCCATTTTCTATCCATCATAATCGGCAATCTATAAACGACGACGTTTAAAAAGCTACCTACAAGTAAGCTCACCGTAACACCAAACACATACTCCAGTACCAACATCTGAGGTACGTGGGCAAACAGCGTCCAATTCAGTAGTTCTTGTGGAATCATTATGGCGTACCTTGTGGCAGATTAGATGGATGTGGATGAGCTTCTCTTAATGATTGCTGTTTGACTTGAGAGGGTACGGCCCCTCCCGCAATGACTTGCGGCTCATACTCTTCAACAATACGCATCGCTGCATCACGAAAGGTCAATGGTTTATTAATCGTGTGTAATGAAAACGACGTTGACCCCGTTCCGTGAATACCTATAGTTCCATAGCGAAATATTCGACCCAATATGCTTTGATCATCGGTCTCGAAGCTCTCAAGTCGGGTATGTCTAATGTCGACAATCTGCCTTCTAATAAATCCGCGCCGCCCGATCACCCTTCTTGATGTAACCACTAATTCTGTAGTCAGTGCATACGTGATCGCACGAATAATTTTGACGAAGCCTACGAACAGTATGAGATAGACGACACCCAATACTATCGGTAGCGTATAGACGTGAAACTCCAAGAACTCTACCAGAATTGGAATCAATACGTGATCCGAAGGGATGCGTAACAGTACCTGGTAATTGGCAAACATTCCTACCGCTAACCATAAAATGCCTGGTAGCAATATAAACGGATGAACACTGGTCGTCAGACGAATGCTTTCCTTCTTCTCTTTATCTAATACCTGTTGTGCGTATGGCATACAACCCCTACTTTTTTGTTAATCCAATTTTGGACAGTTTAACATATGCAAAAGGACAACTTTTTTACTTACGGGGAAACCACCTTGTGAATACTTTTCACGGCCAGCTTTGTCCAAGGGGGCCAGAGCTTCTATTTGTGTAGCCGAACTTCTATATCTGTAGCCCATAGCTTCTATATCTGTAACTCATCTTCTATTTGTGTAGCCGAACTTCTATATCTGTAGCCCATAGCTTCTATATCTGTAGCTCATCTTCTATTTGTGTAGCCGAACTTCTATATCTGTAGCCCATCTTCTATTTATGTAGCTCAAACCACCTTCTATTTATGTAGCCCAAAGCTTCTATTTGTGTAGCCGAGCGTCTATATCTGTAGCCCAAGAATTAGACTGCTAGAAATTCCAGATCTTTAAAAAAATGAAATAACTATTTATAAACAGATGGATAACTGATGGTTCTATCCTTTCATTCGCTATGCGGCGCTGGGAAGGTTGTTTTTTGGCACGCTAATTGCTCTTATAATAATAAGATAATAATAATAAGGTATTAGATTGCGCTAAAGCGCAGATGACATCTTTGTCTTTTCTGTTTGTTAAAAAGAAAAACGGTGTTGACAGTACGCGGGGGGTTTAATGAGGTATAGGGATGTTGGAGTACATGTTGTTTTGTATGTACTGCGCTTGACAACGTTTAGGGGTTCAATTAGAGTTCCGACTAATCGAACAGATTGTTAAACAAAATATACATCTCCCAAGGAGAGATTTGCAACTCATGCTAAGAGTGCGTGAAGCACCGTACAGGCTGCAAATCACCTTGTGACTGCGCAATCGTCTGCACAATCTATTTGGATTGTCTATGGGATAGAGTGTTATGGGATCATTACAACAGCATGCATCAGAATTACATAATACTGCTAGCGTAGTTGATACAAAAAGACAAGGGGCGCTTCAAATGTCGTTACCACATGTCGGACCACATCGTGGCGCTATTCGTTTAAGTCATGAATTAACTACTTCAGTTTATAGTCTAAGTATTCACGCTCACAGGATGCTGGCCCTGGCGCTGAGTAAAGTCATCGCTCAGTTGCATGAGCAAAACCTTCTTCATGAAGAGGATATGGGGCATGACCCAGATGCGCAGTTGCAACGCCCTCTCCCCCCCGCGATATTTACCTTAGAAGAACTCAGAAACATATTTGGCTGTAAGTATGGCGAAGTCGGGCGTCTTGCTAAAATTGCATGTGCAGATTTAATGAGTACAAATATAACGCATTACCGGTCAAAAGACTGGCGTATGTGTCAATGGGCTACCTTTGCAGAACGTAACGGTAGCCAGGTTCGAATTGATATACACCCATTGCTTCGCCAGTACATAACCTCTCTAAATAAACTTTACACTCTCTACACCCTCGATGATGTAGCTCACTTTAAGACTAGCGCACAGTTCAGGCTGTACGAGCTTTTTAAAATGAATGCACATAAGACGTACATATCGCTATCTCAACAAGAGCTTAAACAGTTCCTCGCCATTGATGATCATTTGTATACCGATAAATCGGGTAAGCCAGTACGCAAAAACTTCAAAATGCGAATTATTGATCCAAGTTTGGATAAGATAAATCAGCATACAGATCTCGATGTGAGTGTTCAGTACTCTGAAACCCCTAATGGATCTGGTTTTGCATTCAAGATTGATGAAAAGGAAAATAGACAGAGGAATAGCTCTGACTTCTTTGCTGCGCAACCGCTACTTACCGATGATGAGAATCAAATACAACAAACTGTTGAAGATGCAGCACACTTGCCAATCGAACAGGTGCAGATAGAAACGACTGAGGTGAGACCAGCCAAGACTCAGGTAGAACTGATACCTGATACGCATATACAGGTTGACCAAATTGCGTTTAAAGGTCAGTACAAGCTGGATCACTTGAATGTGTCTTCGAAAGGTAAAAAGTGGATTGAAATGATGCTACCGAGTGTAAGCAATGTTGCTAAAGCGTTAGCTCATACTCGTGTAACTGGAATGATCAAAGAGTTTGAAGATATAGGTGTTTCTGATAGCTGTATAGAGATCGCTATCAATAATGCCGTTGAAGTTGCAACACGTAAAAACAACCCTATCACAAGTCTGCTGTTTTTTGACAATTTTGTTAAAAATGAACACAGTGCGATGCAGTTAGTAGGTGGAATTGTGCAACCTGAAATAAAGGTTGAAAAAGATAATTCCACGTCAAAGCCTGTTACCAATACACACGGATCACCTTCTTCACCGCCATCAGTGCCTAGTGCTAATGGCGGTGAATCACGACGTACTAAAAACAGCAGTCGCGGTGTTGTAGCAAAAAAACTGGAAGAGGATGCGAAAGATAGTTTGCGCATTATTGCAGAATGTAGCGCAGCTGAAGCTGAGTTAAAAAGGCGTCACCAGGAAGATCATCATAATGAACAGAATCTTTTTGAAACCATGGAACAGCCAATCGAGCCAAAAAAATCAAAGACACCTAGTTTGCTAGAGTATATTCAGGATGTTGTAGATATTGACGTACCAATTGGAAGAACAGGCTCTTTTGCTAGCTTGATGGATAGTCAGGAATAGGGTCTTCTATGTGATTATCAGAGAGTCAGGCGCGATTACTAGGTATCGAAATAGAAGGTGATCGGGGAAAAATCAATCCCCGATTAAAGCAAAAACTCGCTGAAATTGACATGACAGTGAGCAAGGTAAATCCAAAAAAAACGGGTAAATGTCAAACTGAGCAGGGGCCTCAGCGCGACATATACCTCTCTTTAGTGATGAGACTTGGCGAGGATGAGGTTGTATGGGAGAAAGAAGGCCTTATTGAAGGCCGTAAGTACCGTGCCGATATCTATCTCCCAGCCAGCAAGGTCGTTATTGAAATGGATGGTTGAGCTTGATTTGTGCATAGATCAAATTGTACGAGTACATAACTGCAGGCTATGTACCCCACATTGACAGCGAGGTTTATATGAAGTTTACAGATGAACAAATGGGGATGATAGCTGCAAAAGGCAAAGTAGTTATCGGTAATGCATTCTCTGGTACGGGAAAAACGGCAACGTTGGTCGGTTTTGCTGAGGCTAACCATAAATCAAAGATTCTGTGTTGCGTGCTAAATAAAAGTGTAGCGGTTGAGGCTCAGCAGCGATTCCCATCCAATGTTAAGACGTTAACATCGCATGCACTTGCATTTGGTAACATCGGAAAAAACTACAAGCATAAGTTAGGTCAACCCCGCCCTTTTCAGGTTGCCAAAGCATTTAAGCTCCCTTTTGGTAATGAGCAACATAAAGTCATGATTTCCGCATTAGCGCTTGAGGCGTTAAGGCAGTTTATGACGCTTCCTGATATGACGATCAACGAAAAACATGTGTCTTTAGCTGAGTGTAAACGCATGGGGTTCTCCGTGGGTGAAGTCATCAATCTTGCGAATGCGATCTGGAGTGAAATGATTGATCCTGACAGTGCATTCCCTATTCCGCATGATGGTTACTTAAAGCTATACCAGCTTAGCCAGCCGCGTCTGCCTTATGACATTATACAGTTAGATGAGTCTCAAGACCTTAATCCGGTTACCCTAGATATCATGAGTAAGCAGACTCATGCGCAAGAAATTTTGGTAGGTGATTCACATCAGAATATCTATGGTTTCAGAAACAGTGTTAATGCGTTGGATGTTATAGAAGCAGATGAATACCATTATTTAACACAATCATGGCGATTTGGGCCCCAAGTTGCTGAGGTTGCTAACCGTATTCTGGCGGTTTTCAAAGATGAAACACGGTTGTTAAAAGGTTTTGGCGCTGAAGGCTCTATAACAGGTATTGATGACAGTAAAGCGCATACCATCCTATGTAGAACGAATGCGGGTATTTTCGATGCTGCTGTAGGTGCATTAGATGCACATGGGGATATCAAGTTGACCTTTGCCGGCGGTATACAAGGTTATGCGCTTGATCAACTTGAGGATACCTGGCGTTTGATGAAGGGCAAAAAGTCGGATATTCGAGATCCATATGTTAAGTCGTTTAACAGCTACGATGAAATGCAAGTCTACGCCGAAGATATTGATGATAAAGAGCTTAAAGCGCGCATTCGGGTGTGTGAAAAGTACAAGGATGCGGTACCCGTAAAACTTCGTGAGATACGTTCGAAAGCGCAGGATGATTCGCGTCAATCATTGGTTACATTGAGTACTTCCCACAAGAGCAAAGGGCTTGAATGGGATCAAGTTAAGTTGTGGAGTGATTTTCCAGACATGGTTTCCGATAAAGGTATCCCATTAACATCTCGTAACGTGATGCGTATGAATGATTCTGACATGGATCAGCTGGATATTGAAGAGGCAAACTTGCTCTATGTATCTGTAACGCGTGCACGAAAGGCATTGGATGCCGAAGGGAGTTCAGTGGAGCGATTCCTTAAGTCCAGGTTAACACAGTTGGATCGGGTTAGAGGGTCGCTGATAGGAGCAAGTAAAGATCCTCTAATGGACGAGGTAACAAAAACTGTTGACCTGAGTTTTTTAAACGTTTGAATGATTTTTTATTCGAAAAAAATAACTAGATTCAGTAGGTTGATGTATATCAATAAAACAACTTGCATACTAAATTATCAGATTATTTGGTTGGACATGAGATTGATGGTAATGGTATAAATCACAATAGATAATTTATAATTAAGCCTTGACTAATGTATGGATGATTAGCATCTTAGTAAAGAGCTTAGAATAGTAACGGTAACGGTATAGCGCCAATGAACTGCTTGATAACAGTCAGTAACGCACTTTACAGGAGTGATTCTATGTTGTTTAAAAATGAGCTATCTACACGTGAGTCAGATACTGGCTCTCAATGTGCCTTTGGGCTCATAGTTTTTCAAGTCCCCCGCTTGTTTAAAATAGAAGTGGTTATTGGTGAACCTACCATTGCGAATTTTAGATCCGTGAGAATGCATGGAGAACTGCTAGAGCTAAAAAAAGCACAATCATTCATGCTTCAACAGGGTATTTTGTGCAGCATGTCCTCTAAAGGGTTTGTTGAAGCCCCATCTGTTTGGGTTGAAGATGAGCATCTTCACTCGATAAAGAAAACATCCCATAATGTTTCGTTCGCGGTGTTTGGTAATGTAGCGGCCGAAAAACTTCATGATCATGAAATTATAGATGAAGTTTCGGCTAATTATATGCCCATCCAGTCGATGATTGGTTGTTCGGCTCATTTAGAAAAGGTCGTTTAAATATATATTCCTGTGCTAGTGAGCCTTCTCTACTCACTAGCACGTTATTTCACCCCCATCTGCACTCCCTCTCCCTGCAAGCGACCATTATATATATTAGGTAACCGGAATATCTGGTTGTTACGACGGTCCACAGCCAGTCTTGGCGTAAGCACCTGGAGGCAGAATCCAGCTCGATGAGTCCTGAATAATAGGCAAGTAATATGCCCGTCTCATAGCCTGCAGGAGTGCCTCTTCATCATCAATTTGCAGAGGGCGAGCCTTTTTGGATACGTCTAGGATGCTAATCCTGTTGCGGTTTATGGTTGTACCAAAAAGTGCTTCATAGATGTCAATGGCATCTAAACTACCTGGAAAGTGGTATCTCAGCGTAGCCCATATAACAGCATCATTGAAAATGCACTTCATACACGACGACCTGCCCCAGCCCAGACGGTAAGGCACAGGACTGGTAACTCGGTGTCTACACAGCGCATCCCATACCTGCTCCTCACTCCAGTGGAGCACTGGCCGCCACGAATCGACATGGCGAGCCTTTCGGCCTGCTCGACGATCACAGGCATGTGGTTCAAGTTGGTTGTACCTTGCTCGGTTAGAACTTTCTTCACGGCGCTCTCCCGTGATGAAAAGCACTTTATTTCCGTCGAATCTAGTCTGATTGTTGAGCGCCCGCCTGCCTACGTCGATTTTGAGTGCAGAACTACACCACCGTGTCTGTAGATTTGCCGACACCTGTGGAAACTTCATTCGTGTTCCGGGCTTCGCTCGCCGTGTGTCACGCTCCAGGGTAATGAGACCGTCCGGGGTTTCTACATGGTGGGGGCGGCTGTACGAGTCTTGCTTGAGCATTTCCCCTTCAAACCCACCTTCCAGCCATGAAAAGTAAATCGGCAAACCGAACGCGGCGGCAAGCTGTCGGTTGTAATCCGCCATGAAAGGCCAGTCCATCAATGTCGATCCCTCACAGCCATCAACATCATGGTGCCACAGCTCTACTATACTTAGATCAACACCCTCGTCAATCAGGTGCAGTAGACTCGCAATCGAGTCTTTTCCTCCCGACATGCATAGCACAATTCGATCATAATCGTTAATATCGATTGAAGGCGCTGAAAAATATGTCTTTTTCGATATAGATGAGCAATTTTCGATACTTAACCCAAGCTGCGATTTCAACTCAGGAATGATTGTTTTGTCGTCGTATTGGTGCATTGGGCTCTCCCTTCGTGCAAATCATCTTTGATATGCACTATAGCAAACCCTCCACCCTTTGCAAATCATTTTTGATATACAGTGGGAACGGATGTATCATCTCGATTTATCGAGAATGAGGGAGGAGGGGTTATGCCCAAAAAGACAGAAGCTGGCGACCAGTACATAAAGGCCGCCACGGACTCAATAAAAAACGCGATTCCGTTGCGACAACTCTATGTTGCAATTCACGGCAATGAACCCAGCAGACAGGATCTTCAGCGATTCTCCAATCGTTTGAACCCTGCCAGGTCTAATCCTGGTGCTGACATGCTGGGCTTGTGTGTACTGCATATACCCGATCTTCACGAAGTAACGCTAAAGGAGTTTTTTGGAATAACGGGGGAAGCCGATGACTTAGATGCCTGACAATATAATTAATCTGCCTGAGTACGAAGTGCTGGGCTGCAAAAGTACTGATGATTGAATGTACTATTATTCAATTATATCGTGAAGTACAGTTGCTTTAAGATGTACTATTTCTTGATTTAAGGGTGATTAATATGTATAAATAATGGTAACAAATATACAAACAAAATTAACGGGTTGTTATTATGCACAAGCTAGGACCTATCAATACAGGCGCTTATCTTGATAGTTTTGCACAGCGGGATGTGGCAGAGAAAAAATTGTGTGACAATTCAACGCTGCTAGCGAGAGAGAGTCTGCCTGGATCAGGCAATCCAAGTTTTGGTGTGCTTGAGCGTGATGATTGTGAGTCATCACATGCCTTGGTGGATAGGCGTATTAAAGAGCATGTCAATCGTGCTTTTTTAAGATTTAAAGCTATCTATGGTCGAAAGTTTGAATCAGAGTTTGAAAAAGGTAATGACGGTGACAAGGCTCTTGATGTTCTTTTGGCCACTAAGAAGGAGTGGGCTGAATCTATTGGTATGCATTACGCAAACTTAGAAGCTATTGAACTGGAAAAGCTGATTAATGAAGCGATCACCGAGTTGAAATTTACATGCGAGTGGACACCAAGCATTTGTGAATTTGTTCGTAAAATGGATGAGATCTATTTGGCCAAAACAGCTAAGATACCTTCTCTCAATCGAGCTTATGAGGAAGCATGCAAGAATGCACATATGTCTGATAAGGTAGTTTTACAGTGGACACATCCATTAGTGTACTGGTGCGGCAGGGAGACAGGGTGGTCGGATCTACATGCCAGCGAGCGATCTTTCGTCTTTAAACGTTTTGAAAAAATTTACAATTCGTACTTACAGAAGATCAGAACGGGTACAAAAATAGAACTCCCACGGATACCCAGTGAAGAACCTAAGGATGATAAGGTCAAGGTGACCGTTACGCTAATAAAGCAATTAGCTATTAAATATGAGTTATCGTCTATTAAGGCTGACCGCTGGTTTTACTATTTGCTACTCACAGGCGGCGCGCTGAGAAAACAGCTTAAAGACCAAGCTGTCCAGGAATCTGTTTCGGAAGGATACCAGATAAACTTTCCTGAATGACACCACCAGTGGTTTGTCAAAGTTTTGACAAACCACTGGACCCCTCCCCTCCCCTCCCCCGCCCTCTCCTCTCCTCCCTATTAAGTCCCAATACCCAACTGGCGCATTCATAAAGTTGACTGAGGTATTTAAGCGCACCCTTGGGCTCTTTACGCAGGAAGGTTGCTTGTCAAAGTTTTGACAAGCTTGTTCGTTGGTTGGTTAATCACATTGATTATAGAATGCTAAAGCGTATGTTCAGTAAGTTATTTGTCCATTTTTTATAAAAATCACATATTATGCAATTAAATAAACGAAAACACTTGAAAGAAAGCTGATGTGATATATCATAAGTATGAATAGCATATGCGCACAAAGATATCCGAATGAGGAGAGATGAAAATGATCGATCAAGTGAAAGATGAACAGCAAGGAATCATTATCGTACTGGGTACTGCCGGTAAAGGTGGCTGCTCTAAATCATCTACCTGCGTCAACCTTGCCGGTGCATTTGCTGCCAAGGGTAAGAATGTCGCGATTGTTGATACAGATGTGGGTTCATCTGTAATGAATACACGAGGTTCGCGTTCAACGACAGAGTGGATTGAGGACCGTCGCTATTTGATTGAAGAAGAGGGTCATGACTACCCTGCTATAAGTGGCTACATGTTATCGCCTGACAGTAAGATTCATGGAGAGCTTCGCAGGCTGACTAAGGTACATGACGTGGTCATCGTAGATACAGCAGGGTCGGCGACAATGGCACTTAAAAGTGCAGTTGCCGTCTGTGACATGGTGTACGTTCCTTTTAATTGCACCCGTGTAGAGATGAGAGCGTTATTTGCGATGTTTGAGATGCATGCTGATCTTGAGCAAAGCTTGCAGATGGCCAACCCAAATGCATACATTGATATGCGACTACTCCCTACTCGTATTATGCATAACTGGAAAATAGATCGTGGTGACTATCGTGAGTGGTATGAGAGTGGCATTAATAAACAAGCATCCATATCCAGTGTAGCTATACCTACCTCAGTGAGAATTGCAGAAGGTTTGGGTGCTGGATGGTCATTACATGACAAAAAAGACCAAAAACGAGCCGTTTTCGATTTACTTGTAGATGAAATCGAAGGTCGTCGTCAGGTTCGTGAACAGCGGATCTTTGAGTAATTGATTAAAGGAAACGGGAGAATTGTCATGAGTGGACGTTCAATAAATTCAAGAGTGGATAGCAAAATTCTGGCTGATGCGGGGGCTAAGCCTGTTTCTATGCTCCCCAAGCAGAGAGCATCAACTGTTTCTATTGGTGATGTTGATGCGATGCTCGGTGGATCACTTTTCGTTAATAACGATAAAGTAGATCCAGCAGATCAACACAACAGCAATACTGTAATCGTTAATGGGGTCAGTTACCCCGTTAATCAGCAAATCGAAATAAATCCTGATTTGATTGTAGGGGTTTTCACTGGCAATAAGCGAAGTTCACTTAAAAACATTGAAGAGCTTGCGCAGCATATTGTTCAAGTGGGAAAAAATACCGAGCCGGTTTTATTAAGGCCACACCCTGCAGGCAAAGGTTTCGAAGTTGTAAAAGGATCCAGGCGTACAGCGGGAGTTCGTTATGCCAGGGCAAACTTACAGCCGGATCAGATGCTAAATGCGATAGTTCGACAGATAGATGATGTTGAGGCGACAGTGGAAGCTGCAGCTGAGAATCTCCATCGTGATGATCTTTCGCCCTGGGAGCGGGCGAGTCAGATGGATGCCTTGATAGAGTCGGGTGCTTGCAAAGGTGTTGAGGATCTGTTGACTTATTTGCCGGCTTCTAAAAAAGCACCCACTCGGACCTTGGCATACTACTATCTGATTCCATCGCAGATACCGCCTGCAATACGCTTATTTATAGATGAAGAGCAGGAAGTCTCTATCAATCGAATCAAGCACCTCAAGGAAGTGCTCGATGATCACAGTAAACGCATAGATGATCTGGCGACGCATTTGAAGGGTTTTTGCAAACAAAACTCGCATAAGGTTCAGGAAATAGAGCGGCATGCCAGAAAATTTTTTTCAATATCATCACACGAAGGGCAGGGGAGTAAGAGTGTGAGGAACATCGTTAATAGTGATGGTAAGTCTATTGCGGCGATTGAGATAACGAGTAAAGGCAAGGTTAATATTGTATTTGATAAGTTGCTTTCCGAAAATCAAGTGAATGAGTTGAGTCAAAAGCTTGCTGCTAGCTTTGAAAAAATGGTGTTCGATATTGATGTGTAGGTTGTCAAAATTTTTACAAGCAGGGGTTTGTCAAAGTTTTGACAACCTCAAAGGGTGGTCATGATGAATTCAAAATTAACCGAAAATGAGCGTAATAGCGTGATTGAAGCAGCGGGAAAAAAGGTAGCAGAGCAGGCGGTGATTAAGGGTAATGATCAATCTACATCAGAATTAACTCGAACAACCATTACGATCCCTAAAGATGTGATGAACGAAATTACAATGATTACGACAAAGAATAAAATTAAGCGCCAGGGGCCGCCAACGATCAGTGCGTTGATTAGAAGCTTACTTGAGAGTTATCTTGAAGCACAGTATCAAAGTGATCAGGCATCGAAAGCGATTGATACTTACACAGAAAATCAGCAGGCTAAAACAAAGTAATCATTACCCGTTATAAATAGAGCACCTAAAAATAGATGCTTTTTTCTTGGAACTGACAGTGTTAATCGCTGTCATATAGGTATGAGTTAAAAAAATCAATGCTATACAGGTCACAGGTGTTCCATGCAATACAAAGGCGTACATGCTCAAATCAGATACGATGATCGCCAAAAAACCTTTGTGGGTAGGACGCTTGATTTGCGTGTTGTGCTAGAATTCAAAGGACAATCCGTGGATGCACTTAGAAGACAATTTGCGCAGTGTGTGAACGACTATCTGTTGGCATGCAAGCAAGAAGGGCTACCCCCTCGACGTGAGTTTTCAGGGCGTTTAGCCTTGAGGATAGATCCATCATTGCATGCTAAGGTTTCGGTGCTGTCAGCGGATGAAGGTATCAGTATTAATCAATGGGTAGAGCGTGCTTTAGCGGAAGCGGTGGAGGATGATCAAGATGAGTAATACTCTGCAAAATATAGATGATGACACGCTTGTAGCGATTAGCAAATTCAAAGAGATTGTCACGAAAAAATATGATGTCCTTTCCTTTGTGCTGTTTGGGAGTAGGGCAAGAGGGGATCATCATGAGAGTAGCGATGTGGACTTGGCGGTTATTCTAAATACGGAAATGGATGATTTCGTAAAGGTAAAAATGGAAATGGTTGATGATGCCTATGAGGTATTTATGATAACGAATCTTTACGTTCAACCGTTGCCGATAGGGAATGAAAACGATGACGCTGTTTATCGATACATCAACCCCAGGTTGCTGAACGATATCCGCGAAGAAGGGGTGGAGGTATGAATCAAAATTTAGAAAAGGCTTACCGCTCTTTGGCGTCAGCAAAGTTGCTCTATAAGGACAAGGACATTGACGGTGCAATTAATAGAGCCTACTACGCAATGTTTGCAGCGGCATCATTTGCTATATCAGATCATGATATAAAGGGTGTAAGTATTAAAACACATACTGGGCTGAGACAGCATTTTTCTAATATTTTCGTCAAAACGGGTGTAATGCCTCAAGAAATCGCAAAAGCACTCACGAAGGTTGAAGAGCTAAGAATGTTAGCGGACTATCAAAGTAATGCCGTCATATCTGACGAAATCTGCATAAAGGCAATGAGTGATGCAGAAAAGTTTGTTAAATTTATAGATGATCTTCATATTGAATCAAATGAATCGCCTGATATTGATGTTTTGCAAAGTAAGAATTTTAATGATCCGTCTATGAATTGAAGCCAGGTCAGACGACCTGTAGGAGAATAGAGATGTCCCAGATGTTTTATGCCGTACTGGCGGGGGAAAGAGGTAAAAAGGCATCAGCGAATGCGCGGGTGGCTAATGAAAACTATGATGCTGCAGTTGCATGGGAACAGAATGCCAAAGAATGGCAAAATTCCGCTACTCAGTGGAAAGAGCATTCCTTGGCTCTGCGTTCTCGGATCGTCGAATGGCAGCAGTCAGCGATTGAGTCTGAGGCGATTAGTAGAGCTAAAACAGAAATCATAGAATCGAATACAGGGAAAAGGATATCAGAGGTAGCAGGGATAAATGATGCAGAAGCAGATCGTATAATCGAAGCTAAGCGTCAGGAAGTAATTAAAGAGTGGGGCGTAAACCCCTGGGGTAATGACCCAAAAAGCAAATAATACAGATTGGGTCATACAAAAAAAGAGGATTGAATCATCCTCTTTTTTTGGTTTAGAAGCTTATTTAAACACCTCTGGTAGGGTTGCCAGCCCCCTTCGCCTCAGAACCGCCGGCTGCTACACCACCGCCATTGGCTTGTGGGTTGGCACTCGGGTTTGAAGCACTCCCTTTGATGCCGCCACCTGATGGATCAGGATCACCACCTTTGGCCACCGCAGCACCGGCCGCTTGGTTCGAGTAGATCGCGGCTGCACCATACGCACGATGCGTAGCCGCTTCACCTTGTGCCTCACCCAGAGGACGTGTACCAAATCCAATCCAGCGCATCACGTTATCCGCTGTCTCGTAAATCATTTCGTGAGCTTTGTGGGCCAGTGAAATGATCAAAGTCACTATCATAATATTAGCGAACACAAACGCAAAGTAACCACTAATCCCAAATGAATTGGAAATTAAGCCTTCCGCAACAACGTTGAACCCTTTAATTGCAAGCCAGCTAACGAAATACATGACCTGCATTGACATGATCAAGCCGATAAGCAGGAGAATGGGGCGGAACAAGACGTTTAAAAACATTTGGTAGCCCTGTTTAGCATGCTGGCCTGCCATACCTTCACCTTCGGGAATCGCGTGCGCAGCACCCCACAGAGGCGCTGCTATCAAAGATTCACAGATCATGATCATCCAGCCGATAATACCAAACATCCAAAATATAAAAGGTATGGCAGGTAGGTAATAAGCTAGGAAACCGCCCATTAATAACAATGGACCGACTAACGCAATAATGATCATGAAAGCCGTACCAGCTACGCTGCTTAAGATTCCACCACCCACCAGTCCCAATGCTGAGTTACCAATACCATCTGCTGTAGATTTCATGAGAGCAGCGGTACCGATTACGGCCGAAGAGGTGTTTATAGTTAAATGTCCAAAATACGCCAACTGGGCAATAGGATCGCCATTCCCTTTTAATATGTTGAATAAATTATGGAAGCTAGGTCCAACAATTTTATCCACTACCGCAAGTGCAGTATCCTTATCACTCAACGGTGACATTCGGATATTTGATGGTGTTCCATCAGTATTGTAAATGACTAACTCTTGCTGCTCTAAAAGACTTTGTGTTTTCTCATACAGCTCGGAAAGCTCGCTCTTTTCTAGCAATCCTTTTGAGGAACCAGAAAAATTTCTTGTTGATGAGAATTCAGGGGCCACATTCACGCTGTGAACGTTATCATAGCTCACTCTATTGATTAGCCAATGCCATTGGCCTGCAACAATCCAACCTTCACTGATAGCTCTGTTAGACCACTCTTCCAGCATTTGTTCTTGATACTCGGTTAGGCTGCTTTCACCAGAGTCATTTGTAGACCCAGTAAAATAGTCTTGATAAGTATTAGCTTGCATCTGCTGTGCCGCGTTGATAGCTAAAAAAATAGGGGTGTTGCCACTTGCATCTGGTGTTGAAAAGGTTGCTACAGGATCACCACCGTTTAGATGCTCGTTTACAAGGCGTTCAGCTATTTGCTCTTTGAGCATAGGTGATATTTGAGAGTACATAGTCTGAAATTGACGTTCACAATACTTCCTTGCGTTATCACCGACACCCACAAGATTGTCACACTTATACGTCACCTGGCCACAGGCAGCGTCATTTTCTTTAAGGCTCCAAATGATCTTATTATCAGCATTTATGATATCTCGGTTAGGAAGTGCTTTAGTAATCCTGTCAGCGCTATAGCTAGATCCCATCACAACACCCATACCGCCATCATCAGCTAAGTAATTAGAGTGAGCTTTCTGGTCTCTTAATAAGTTAGCACCTCTCCATGTTTTAGATATGGCATCAGTTTGATGTGCAAGACATACCTCATAATTCAAGATCATTCCCAGCTCTTGCATTGAGGGTTGTTGCATAGGAGGGTTAGGAAAAACTGTTTTATGTTCAGTAAAGTACGTCACAGTGGTTTTCCATAACATATTGGCACCACCAATAGAAAGCACCACCATGCCAAGAATAATGGCCTGCAATACTGAGAATCCACCCAAGAAGGGCGCAGGTGCAACCATCATGACACCAAAAGCAGATCGTACTGGTGTCCATAAGGTAGAGTAACGCTTGCCTAAGGTTTCACCTTCATGGGCCGTTTGCATAACCCCGATACTGATGACGTACAGTATTGCAAGTGCCGTTGCGACTAATGCAAACGAGTTAATGACGCCAAACATAGTAGGCAATATGGAGCCCGCAACCTGAATGGCTTCTTGTAGTTCAGCAGTTTCAGAGGGGGAGCGCCCAAGAACCTTTTCATATCCAGTGCCAAATAATCGATGAATGAAAACGTTGGAAACGTCTATTTCACTCGTATGGGATGTAATATTCGATACATCCGCTTGGGTCTGATTAGCATTTGACATAGCGAATTCCTTTTAAATCAACCATTTTTGGCACCAAACATGCTTTGGAATTTATCAACCATTCGCTTGACGCTATCACGAATATCCTCAACCATTTTATTAAGACTTTCCATGGCCTTGGAATCACTAGGTGTGCCGATTTTTTCAAGCATTTTTTTAAGTTTTTCAATGGATTGACTATCAATTTGATCCATTTGAATCAGCTTATCAGGGCTTAGATTGCTCTTCTCAGCATCTGCCAAGAATTTACCGTGTTTTCGAGCAGCTAAATTTGTTTCACTGATAGATTCAGTGAGTTTTTCTGAAAGCTTGGGATCAGTCAATATTGTGTCTCTAACTTTATCGATAAGATTATTTCGATGTTCTTCTACAGCTACTACATTGCCACCGTTTTCCGCAACCGTTTTGGCGCGGCGAGTCATATCATCAATTTGGTTCACTAGAGGTGCTATTTTCTCATCTTTAAGAATATAGTTTGCTGATTCTGTTGCTCGATTTAAATGCATTGATGCACTATTCGCGGTCCGCGCAAGTTTCTGCTCACGGAATTTAGATAAATGCTCTTTATCATAGCTCGATTTAGCCAAGTCCACCCCAGTATTAAATGCGCTCTTAAATGCAGCGATAGGCATTTTTAGCAAAGCGCTTAAAACTGTTCCGCCTCGCATGCCTTCTTTATTTTTTATTTCGTCAGCTTCGTCAGCTTTTTCCGAGAACTCTTTTTCCGACATATAGCTAATGCGATCACCTGGTTCTTTAACCAGAACGCCGGATGTCGAGGTGACAGGAATGCCTTCTTTGAAGCCTAACAGCACAGGATTTTCTTCAGTAACTTTCATTACGAATACATCAACAGGCTTGCCCAAGGCACCTCCTGTGATTTTGCACTGTTCTACACACTCTGGATTTCTGTTTAAGGTTTCTATCCAAACACCTACGGCACCATGCTCAGCAAGCTGAGCCTTCTCTTGAGCCCTTATATTCTGTTCTACGTTAGCTGGCTTGGGAGCAGGGGATAGTTTACCCACCTCGACAGAGTGCGTTTCAGATCTGAATGGAAGATTACTTCCAGTCATTGTAATTTTAATATCGTCAGTCGTTAATTGTGCCGTTGAGTCTGCAGGTTTTGCCGGTGCTTCAGCTTGAGACGTTGTATCCGCCGTTACATTAAAGAACGCATCATCGAATGAGTCACGATTAGGTGTAGTAGCAGGTACGCTTGATGGTGGCGACGCATACGATGAGTCTGCAAACACATTCAATGGATGAACCGAAGTACCAGGTGTGTTATTCAAGTTGTCATCAATGATGTTCTCTGGTACGTTTCCAGTTTTCGCAGCGGATTTCATCTGAGCTAAAATACTCATCACATATATTCTCCATTATCCGTATTACTGTGGAAGAACAAACTGAGAAGCATCTGCTGCCATTCTCTGAATGTTGCCGCGTGTTGCGAAATCAATCTCCTGAGCCGTCTTGGATGCATAGATTAAGTTTTTCTGCTCCATCTCGCGCAATATTTCTAACTGAACAAGTGTATTCAGATTAGTTGCTGCAAGTAATTCACGTTGTAAGTCATCGCCAGAAAGCTCTCCATTGACATGCTCAAGATAACTGGATGATTGTTGGTGATTAACACGGAGGCCCAGTAAGGCCCTTCGTGAAATCAGTTGTTCTGGATGTTTATTGATTGCATCAACTAATACATCTTTACCGGCAAAGTCCGTCTGATCCAACATTTCTTGAATAGCTGGATTTACCTCAACAGTTCCCTCGGTGGAAGAAATCTTAGTGCTAAGGTAGTCAGATATCGGCTGCAGTCTCAGATTTCGTTCATTGAGTGCAGCAACCACCGGAATGATACTGGGGTTGTTAATATCAACATTTGGATACTCAAGTGGATTGTAATTCACTATTCTTCGAGTTAATTGTGCTGTAGCACCTTCGTTGCCATAATAACGCTGCCCACCTGTAGGCAAGATTAAAAGCTCTGTTTGCACTTCTGTGGGACTTAATAGAGCACCCGCCGCTGTGCTCGATGCAGGTGGGGGCGGTGTAAAGTTATGCTGTATATTGGCTTGTGTAGCGCTTTTACGTGATATCTCCTCACGCTCAGCAGGCGTTCCACCTGAACCCGTGCGACTACCACCACTTACGGCACCCGCTACTCCAGCCTGAACACAAATCGTAGAAGGTAGGGATGCACCCATTGGATCATTAGGATCCGCCATACCAGGATATTGGCGTTGAATTTCCATTCTCGCATCGAAAGCAGATGTGCTCAGCGATAATCGCGTCATGTGTTCCATTAACGCATTGGTTGTGTTTTCGCGGTGCTTGTTATTCGCTTGAGCCAGTGCGTTATCCTGCATCATGATGGCATTAGTAGAAACACGAATCTCACTGGTTATTGAGCTACTAGCGGAGTTAACGGCTGTTCTAATAGCGACGAGTAGACCTGAACATTTACATGCTTCCGCCTCACTGGAGTAAAACAAAGAGGATGTGCCGATCATAAGTGTAGATGCCAAAATCGCTAGCGATAAGGTAGACTGTTTTGTTTTCATCGCAGTTCTCAATTTATCTGGATTAATAGATGGCATTTAAACTACCTCTTGATTCTTCACTTGCAGGCTGAGATGGGCCACCCCAATTGCTAGCTCTTCCACGGAATACCCCAGGATCGGTATTAGGTCGTAATAAAGGTTCGGTAACCTTGTTAAAAACAGCATCATTAGCAGTGCTACTTGAATTAATACCAGGTGTACCGAAGCCGTCTCCTGAGCTTGAAGAATGTGTTTTTGGTGGCAAGGACGTCCCTGCTGTTTCTCTAATGCCATAACCCGTTAAACCACGATATTTGTCATCAATCTTGTTTAACTCGTTGCAAACTGTGCTACCAAGATTGAATGCCCTTAGTATGGAACTAAACGTACCACCGCCGGAAATATTATCGATAAGGCTGTTAACTTCATCAGAACAACTCAGCATCATTTGACCTGCTGAATCAGTTACATCACCGCTGCCGACCGTTTTGCGCAACTCTCTATCGAGTACTTGTTCCATCTGGCGTGCGCCAGATTGACGCTGCTCCAAAACACGTTGAGCTTCAGGAGTGGCACAGGGATCGGCAAGAACATTCATTGAAATGGGAATCGTTGCTACACACGTTAGCGAGGCCGCTAAAATCCCGGTCTTAAAATTCTTAATAGTCATCATCTAAAACCTCATGCATGGCAGCGCTAACAAGATCAATACGATCCTTCGAGAAAACTGCGCTCAAAAAGTTAAACTGGCTCAGTAACCGTATTCTTGCAAAGTTCACATTGGATATGGGATCATCTTTAGTGTACTCAACGAACTCTGAAAAGCTGGTCAAAAAGTCAGGCTTCAATTCTGTAAATATCTGCTGCAATCGCAGCGCTCTACCAAACGATACTGATGCGAGCAATACGGACATATCTTCATATTCAATATCATCAAATGATGAAAACGAAAGAAGGCTGATTGAACCGCCTAATTTAACCAGTTCGTCATCCACCAATGAGTGAGGTGTGTCAAACACCCATGTCTCATGATCCTCAAGCGTTGCAAGCACTGATGCTAAAGAGCTTGAGGACTGTTGCCAATGGGCTTTAATAGCGTCACGGGATAACGCACTGGTCTCATCAGATGTCATCAATTTAGGTCCCAAAAAATAGCTTACTAGATTTTATTTGGTGTTACCACATCTCACAATATCATACATGATTTTGACAGAGTATGTTGACTTTGCCTAGAAAAAGAACCTGTGTAATAATGATGTTGAAAATGTAAGTGAACTGTAAAAGAAAAGGGGGTGAACGCTATGGCTGCTGTTCTGATGAGCGTTATCAAGCCTAGTATCTACAAGGGACCAGATCCTAATGCAGCCCATATACATGGCAATCATCTTCACCACTTAAGCCAACCAACGGTAGGCGGTGGGTCAGGAGTGTTGGCATGGTCTGTTATGGATGAAGGATGGGGTATGCTAGAGGATAAAGTCGATAAGCAAATCGAGCTACAGAGCATGGGTGCAGAGTCTTTTATGCCTGAAGGGGTTGCAGAGAATCTAAAGTTCATGCTTGATGTAGGTAATGCAACGGATCCAGCTGGTCAAGGGTACGCAATTGCGAAAGCCATTGGTATGGATGAGCTGTGGAAGGATCGAAGCTCTTTGAATGTGGGGGAGAGTGTAAATAATAATCAAGGGATGAAGATGTAAGCAAAGCATGTTCTTTGTGGATTATATTAATTATATTTCAATATCTTATGGTATATTGCCTTTCATTTTTTAGAAAGGCAATATACCATACATACTTACATTATCTGCAGCGCTTGAGCGGTACATTAAAACCATTTCCATCCTGAAAAAAGGCTACAAACAAGAGTTCTATCGAATTCGTAGCTTGCGTGCTCAACGGCATACGATCATATGATATTGGATATTATCGTGACACCAGGCTTACAGAAATAAATCCAAAAGCAGGCCGCCCTATATCCCCCTCAACAGCTAGACTCGAACTGTCGCTGCTTCGTCACCTGTTTGTTGATGTTGCTCGTATAGAGTGGGGTGCTGGCGACCATAACCCAGTTAAAGATGTTCGTAAACCATCACCGGGCCCTAGCCGCGAAAGGCGGCTAACCCGGCGTAAAAAATAAAATCTACCGAGACTGTCAAACTATGGTAATTCAGAATTGCGAGTGAGAGTTACCTATTTTAGTTCAGTGGTGTACCAGATAGGCAGGTGTTACCTACGCTAGTTCCGGACATGAAATTGGCGATACCAGAGTGCCTGCCAGTTAACGATAAGCTGCCTAAGTCTAGGGTTCCAAGGGCATATTGTAGATAACTGCCAGAACAAGTTGCTTTAATGCCTGCCACCCAACCAGAATCACAATAACTAGTGCGAACTCTTGTCATAGGAGTTGATCCAGACCATGTAAAATACGTGTAAACAAGATATTTTTGTGTGGCAGTATCGCCATTACCAGTCGTATATTTAAAGGAGGACCAACACGAACCAGATCTATTTTGCCCTTTAAAAGGTGCAAGAAATCCCTCTAAACCAATGCCACTGCTTCCCCCAGACGCTGCTTTCCATACACCGTCTTGGCAAGATAATATTATGCCCGCATTATCACGACGGACAACCCCATTGGGAGTACTGGGAGGGCAAGCTGCGTTCAAAATTGCTGCTGTCTCTATGTAAAGATCGCCTGTTGTAGTGCGTCCACTGATATTGGCTGTGGTGATGTTATCTAAAATTCGATTAGTGCCACTCATGCTAATAACGTTTGCACCATTCAGGTTAAAGGCGGCATTGGCACGGACTTGATTTGTGGCCATGATGTTGCGATTAACGCGAAGATCCCCATTCACATCCTCACCAATAGCAACCCAAGGTGCTGCGCCATTGCAGTGGTATATGGCACCACCAGCCGAGGTATTCACACTGCGAACAATGCGAGTTTGCCCTGAACGACTTGCATTGCACGTGGGTAAGCTACCAACGTTATCGACGGGGTCTTCCCAAAACATAGAACCTTGGGTTTTCCACTCACTGGACTGACAGGTAAGTAATTTGCCATCCATATCAGTAGCAACAGATCCTGTATTTGCGGCTGTACAAGCAATGGAAGGGGAGGCAGGGTCAAGTACCATGATGCCATTAACAAGGTTGTCGCCCAGGTTCAAATCGGTATTCATGCGATTTAATTCAGGGCGACCGGGTATTTCATCCCGGTAAAGAAAGCCTGTGGTAGCGGATTCATTTTTAAGCCAAAGCGCCATGGCAGGATGGCCATCACTCAGTGTTACGCCACCTGCAGAACCAGTGCAGCGGAGGTTGCTGGATGCAGCGCGTACATTGAAGCTGTTACCTTCAAAAATACTGCGATCTACTTGCCATGAGCCTAGAACACCATTAACTGTGGTGAGGCTGCTGCTATACATGGCGCCACCTGAGGCACCAATAGTCGCAGCAATAAGCCCTAACGAAACATCGTCAATTGCCGTTGTAGCCGGCGTGTCTGACTCTGTATAAGCCAACCCTTCTATCACATCAATCGTGTCACCTGTGACCGGATCAGTGCCTGTACGTTGACGCAGTACAGCACACGAGGTTTGCTGATCGGCATTGGTATCACTAAATGAATCTGGTAAGTACCCAGCTTGTCGAAGCAATTGGGTATCGACGACTAAATTAAGGCCTGGATTGACTGAGAAAAGTGTCAATATGTCAGAACGATTTGCATTAACGTACTGGTGAGCCGCCTCACCAAACGTTTGTAAATGGTGCCCTACAATTTGCATCCGAGTATCTTCCGTGTAGCGTGATGATAACGTCGCTACACCCGCAGTAACGCCTGCCAATATCCCTAATGAAACAAAAATCTCAACAAGAGATAACCCTAGCTGTTTGTGGCGTGACGGTAATTGAGCGTGTCGATTTTTCATCTTTTAAGACCCTGAAGCAAGTTCAAAAATAACGATAACAGATTATTTAATTACACCATACCGATCATAATTACTAACCACCCCTGATTTTTGCAAACCCCTCGGTCGTAAGGCCTGAAACCTTGTATGCATCAGCTTGTTTAATAGCACCTTTTTTGATTAGCTCTCCTAAAGAAAAGCCTAAAGACTGACTTGTTTTATGTTCCCGTTGCTCTAGGGCTGACGTTAATGCAGTCGGGTCCAGTAGAATTTTCTTATACTGGCCTTCCTGATTCATAAGCACTTCAGAGGCGAGTTCAAAGCCAGTATTTTCTGAGTTAGGTATTAGAACCTGGGAAATCACGGCCACAAGAGATTGCTGAATAGATCGCTGTTTTGATTCAACTTCATTGCCATCAAAAAAGCTCATAAGCTTCTGAATAGTTGATACGGCGTTGTTGGCATGTATGGTACCTATTACTAGATGCCCAGATTCGCCCGCAATTAACGCTGTTTCAGCGGTGGCCCTGTCGAGGATCTCACCAATCACTATAACGTTAGGGCGCTGACGTAGAGCATTTTTTACACCAATACTAAAGGATAGAACATCGACACCCACTTCACGTTGTGAAAAGATGGACAGGTTGTTTTTAAATATATACTCAATTGGATCTTCAATTGTAATGATGTGTGATTTTCGAGTGCGATTAATTTCTTCTATCAACGCAGCCATGCTGGTTGACTTACCTGAACCGGTTGATCCAGAGATGAGTACTAACCCTCTCGTTGCATGTGTGATCAGACGTACACTGGCTGGAAGTCCTGTATCTTCCAAACGAGGTGCGTCTGAGGCGCTTCTTCGAATAACAATTTTTAAATTCTGACCACTGTTTACCAAAAAGCCATTGATGCGAAGACGCCATCGATAATTATTGCTATCCATAACGACGAGCGGTCGACTAATAGCGCCTTCTCGAATAATTCGATCATGCCAATTAACATCAAGCGATGAAAAAAATTCTTCGATTTGCTCTCTCTTTGGTGGGAGAAATTTAAGTTTTTCCCACCCGGACGGCATCAGAACACAGACCGGGAGATTCTCCTCGATCATGATGTCAGTAAAAGGATGCTGGTAACCCGATATGATGCTTAATAACGCTTCCAGGCTGTCATAATGAAAATCATCATTATTGGTTTGGTTTGAATGCTCAGGGCTCATCTTAGCTTCCTATGATAACAAAGGCGTTTACAGGAATGGTGGGTGGTGATGGCCACAACGCAGCTGAGCCATGCGAGATTTGGTTGATCGGACGGATAAAGGGTGTTCCCCCAATATCGACTCGGGTACCCATAAGTTCATCACCGCCAAGCGCTTTAGTCAGTCCCTCTACAACGTGTGAGTGTATGTGTTCACTTGGCGCAAGTAGATAGTAAAAAAATAGATCACCGTTAATAATGTGAGCTTGCCAGTTACTCGATGTACCACTAATTACCGAGCGTTTGTAGCCGGTTGGAAAAAACGGCGATAAATCTGCATCTGTAAGCAATGCATCGGGTGTCACTGGGTTGGTTTGCATGTATGCTATGGCGGCTGCGCGGGTGATAAGGACAGCATCAGAAGATACGACCATCTCTGTTTCTTGCTGGACAGTTCGCTCTTTGTGGAGTATCAAGCCTGTGTAACCGGTCGATAAGAAAATAGCGACAACTAGAAATAAAATGGGAAGCAAAAGCTATCTCCTTATGTTACAAAATAGAGGATTCCGTTAAAAACCACCGGATGATTTGACTCGGGCAGCCATGGTGCTAAACATTCTATTGGCCTGCAGATTAATCTCGCTTCCCAACTGGCCCCATTTTCGGAGCTTTATCAAATTTCGAGCTCCATGAGTATCATCACCCTTAAGCCAAAGAAAGCCCGCGCGAGGACGTCGCGGCTCACCTTCGAGCCGCTGATGGAGGACGCAAGCAAGGCCATTCGACATAAGGCTTGAAACATCTTCTGCACTTCCAGCAGCCCCTGTGGCCAAAGAGAAGAGGCGCTCTATGGCAAGTATAATATTGTCAGCATGAATCGTACATATAACTAATCGTCCGTTGATGGAGGCACGCAAAGCTTCTGCAGCGGTTTCAGAATCACGGATTTCCCCTAAAAATATAATACTTGGAGCCCATCGGGCTGCCAAGCGGCACGCACCGCTAAATTCTCCTTGCTCTACTTCTGTTTGATAACAGACGCCTTCACCATGCCGACCCTGCAACGGCATCTCAGGTGGATCTTCGATACCTACACAAACACCACCAAACTGTGATAACCGACTGGATACCAGGCTGGATGCCGTAGTGGTTTTGCCTTGACCAAAAGCACCGGCTACGATAATCATACCTGTCAGTTTGGGTGTCATTAATAGATTGGTGATTTGTGAGTGTAGCCCTATATGCGGTAAAGGGGGAACTTGTGATGGGAATCTGCGCAAAACATATACCACCTCGTCCAGGGAAAATAACGCTGAGGCTCGATATGCAATGCCATCATGCTTAATGTTAAATTCTGAACGGTTCTTTTTTTTATGTAGCGCTTCACAAGCATCCCTAAGTGAAAGAAGATCTTCGGCAGCTTCCAAAGGGGTGGGTACAGGATCACCTTTCAATGGAACACCTGATAACCAAGAATCGCTCTGGCCGACATAAATATCTGAGAACACCAATTCCTTTAACTGCATACAATACCTAGCTATACAAAAAATGAGGAAGTTGCGTCTATTGATGAAATAGACGCAACATTGAAATTATCGTGCAGTGAAAAAGATGGAGTTATCAGTATCATGAGCACAGCGTGTATTTGCATCAGCCAAACCCGTTGGGAATGCATAAGTCGCACTCACGGTGGTAGGTGCTGTAGTGCCCACGCTGTACCCATCAAAACCAGCCACAGACGTTAATAAGCCAATACACGCATCCTTAGGAATGCTTTCAAGCTGGATGTGAAAGAAAGTACCAGCCCCCGTAATTGTAAACGCACCATTAAAGGAATGAGTGAGATTGGTGCCTGAAACACGCAGGGTAGAGGGTAAGCGCCCGGAATTAATTAACACTTCGTTAAGCGAACCTGTACCGTAAGTACCTGTCTGATAGCCGAGCTGTTGAACAGCAGCTCTTGCTGAAATTAAATCCGAAGTGGCTTGTTGCGTTTTCTGCGAACTTGATGCCCCACTGGCCAAAGATAGGACACCGACAATGATGGCCGCCACAATGCCAAGACCAACCATAATTTCTACAAGCGAGAGACCGCGTTGTTTTTTTGCAAAGGTTGTAAAATTGGATTTCATTTGAAATTCCTTTCATTTCTAGTTTATGTAGTTAAATCATTTAGATATTAAACACTTTGATTATACCATGTATTTTTTACTGGTTTTAAAGAAATCGCATGGCATCAGCAAGCTGTAACTGTAAGGCAAATAATCCACTCAAGAAGAAAATTATAACTACACCCACAAATACAATGCCAAAGACAAAGACAATACGCATTTTAGTTGCAATTTGAGTGACAGCTTCTTCTAACCACTCCCGACCTAATATTTTCAGAGCCTCATCAAAACCAGACAATGATGAATACACGCTCATATCATCTATAATCTCAGGATCCGGGAAATTGTAACCACTTTTAATTAAGGCATCACCTATGCCTAATCCAGACCGCATACCTCTCAAACACGCTTGGATACGCGCAGCTAGCCAGGGTGGGGAGTTTCGTTTTAGATGCTCAAGTGCATCCTCTGCGCGCATGCCTGCTTCTATCATCGCTGCAAAAGAAATTAACCATGTTGAACCCTGAATAACTCGGTAGATCGAATAAGGAGCATACATATCAAGTTTACGACGTAAACCACCTGCCCGGTTAGTCCAACGAGGCAGCGAAAACATAAACAATACAAGGCCTAATATAAATAAACAAATAATCAGAATCATGTAGCGTTGTATGAATCCAGAAAAATCAACCACAGCCCGTGCCATGCCGTGCCAAGGGTCGCCTGGCACCATTTCAGTAAATGCGGGGATTACATTGAAACCGAACAACGCCATACCGCCGAAGGCAATAAGTATTAAAAATACCGGATATGATGTACCACCGATGACGGCTCCTTTTATGCGAGCTCGTGCTTCCATTATTTCGGCGACAGACAAAAGAGCGCGTTCCATTTCACCTGCCTGCTCTCCTGCGAGGACAAGCATGATCTCATCATCGTCCACCCAATCCCGTATAGAATCAGAGAAACGTAGGCCATTATTTAGCGCTTTAGACCATGCCGAAAGCGCTAAAGTCGTGTGATGTTTTTTTTGGCCTTGTTTCATACGACGAGAATACAAAGTATCAATAGCTTGTATTATGGGTACCCCATTGCCAATGAGCTTTGCAATTTTCAACCATAAACGCCGCCGATTTTTCTTTGCTGACCTAAATTGAAATTTTGCAAATTTAAGTTCTATGCTATGCATGGTATAAATACCTATCAATTATTAAAATCAGACGTGTATAGTTCGTCAACAGGATCCGAGCCCAGAGCACTTTGAATTTCAGAGTGCTGAATACGGTGATCTTTTTCAATTGCAGCCATAGATAATGGACCCACAACATCTTCAGCATCAAAAGGATCTGTCAGTCCTTGCTCAACTTTAATCAGGGCATGCTCAAGCATGCTAATGCCATGCTGCTCTGTACGCCAATAATCAAGCACTTCTATTCGCTTTTGATCACGCAAGAGAGTCATTATTTTCTGATCAGTAATAATCGTTTCAGCAACTACGGTGCGACCGGTGATCCCTGTGTGGTTACAATGTTTGCAACCGACGCCTTTTACATGTACGAAATCCATGCTGGGAACTGCACTCATAATGCGTCGTAAATCTGATTCTTTGTAGCGTTCCATTACTTGTGAAATTGGAATTTTACAGTCATCGCATAATACTTTTAACAAACGCTGGCAGGTCAAACTAGAAATAATACTGCTGTCAGTTACGACTTCTAAGGGCACACCTAAATCACATAAACGATCAATAATAGCTATCGCATTGTTTGCATGAAGAGTAGTCCAAACATTGTGCCCCGTCATGGCAGCTTGGAGTGCAAGTCGAACCGAGGGTTTGTCACGCATTTCACCAATCATGATGATATCAGGATCAAGGCGCATGACCGCTTTGATGGCCAGCTGAAACTGCACACTACGTTCTTCTTCTGTATCAGCATTCGTTACAGGTGTCTGAACGGCACCTAGAATAGGGTATTCAGGGGGATCTTCAACAGTAATAATGTGCTTACGACCTTGGGTTTCTTTTATAATCCCTGTTAACGTGCGCTGTAGAGTCGTTGATTTTCCCGACCCGGTAGGACCAGCAATTATATTAATCCCAGTAGGCCTACGTTTTGCCAGTTCAATTGTTCGCTCTTGAGATTCTGTAAATCCTAGCTCTTTCAGAGATGCAGACTCATTGGCATCGTTATATAAAAGACGACACACCATTATATAACCATCAACTTGGGGGCTTGTAGCTATTCGAATACCGTCCAGTTGTTCTGGTAACTTTGTTCTATTGGAAATGCGTGCATCTTGACGTGCATTGGGTTTAAACGTGGCATCGGAAACATCAGTCATCGCCTGGTAAATAGTGGAGCAGAATTGATCACCATAAACATAAGTATGCTCTTCAATGAATTCAAGATCATTATGAATTCTAAATAATATTTTTGTGCCGGTTCTTTCGTTAACGCGGATATGTATATCAGACGTTCGCATTTTTACAGCACGAACAAACAGATCTTTTGCACTTTGTTGATTCTGACTGTTCTCTTGACGATCATCTTGACCACCGTTATTTTTATACAGTGATTCAATTAAGGGGGTTGATACTGGGATTATTTCAAAAGGCGTCTTTGTTCGAGAAAGAAGCGCCTTGAAGCCACTTACATGTGGATCGAATGCGTGTTGCTTGGCTATAAATAATCTACCATCCTCCATGAAACAGAGCATCTTCCGTATATTTTCAGGTTGTGCATAGGTGCCGCCTGCACAGGTAAGGATAGTGCCTTTTTTTTGCTTTAGAACACTATCTTCACCACCGCGTTCAGCTGTAGCTGTCTCACGGGGAGGCGCTAAGTTAACGTCCAGCGGCTTTTTTTGGGATTGTGAGGTCATCATTTCACCATGATTAGAGCGTTCACAAGCACGAGATTGTACAGGCGCTATGGGCGCACTACTGGGGTGACGTATTTTCGATTCCATCGGTTGGGCGAATGCGTTCTGTTGGTTGGTGCCCGAAGCTGAGGGTGATTCTTTCTTCCCCCCGTTGAAGAATGACAGTCCTAACATTGATTTCACCTACTATCCAATCATCAATTAATGCATCACCAGAACGAACATTTCGAACCTGATTATCGCCCATACCTAAACGAGCAGTTATTCTGTTTCCAGATCCTTCCACCTCTTGGATAACTGGAATATATCTTAGAGAAGAAGTGGGCACCGGAGAGGTGCTATTACTAACTCCACCCGTAATCGCAATATTCTCCTCATTTTGTATTTTTCGCAGCAAAATCTGTTTTTCACGGAGTTCCGTTTCCATTTCAATTTCTTTTATTTCAGAAGCCATCAAGGCGACGCGCTCACTAATCTGTTGGATTTTATGACCTGTATCGACGTCAGCATAACTAACTCCAGAGAGTAGAGCGCAGCACGAAAAGGAAGTAATTAACAAATTACGAGTTGAAAAAAAAGCGGATATTTTTTTGTTACTGAGCATATTGAACTCCTTTGATTGACCAACTAACAAGGCCATTTTTTAAATGCAATGTTATATTGTCTAACCGCAAGCCAGGTTTATCTAACGATTTAATGATAATATTGGGATTGACGATCGTATCATTTAATGTCCATTCAATTTGGGTGAATGGAATTTGCCTTATGTTTGGATCTTGTCCTGGCAGTACAGGTGATTGCTGCTTTAGTTGAGTCTGTACAGGCGAGCCAAATTTTTGCCCTATTGAGATCAGTGATAATGCAGCATCTCTTGGATTGGGCAATGCATTTACTGGCTCAGTATTTAGATTTAGGCTAGTTATGTTTGTTTCGGCAGAATAAATCGCTGTCCTTCCATCTAATGAAATTGCAAAGCTTGGATGTGTCGCCTGTATGTGATCTATTCTGCCATGATCTCCAGCATCCCAAACTCCAGAAATGTTAACAATTTCCTTTGATGGTGTGCATCCCAAGCTTTCAATGCGCCAATGACCGGCAGCTATGGGTGCATCATTGAACCCCTTAAGGCATGCTGCTGTTGCATCTAAGGCATTAGCTTTAGTATGCCATGGGGGGGGGGGAGGTAAGGCTTCACTGGATGAATTAGTGGCTAAATGCTGCTGTGCAAGCTTTTGTTGTTCTAACGCCGACCAAACATGGTATCCATAAGACCCGCCTATAATTAATGTGATGCACAACAAAACCGTAAAAACAGGCTTGATGATGCTTTTTTTTACAGGATAAAGGCTAAATTCTTTAACATTAATTGTGCCTGAGGTTGTATAAGGAATAACATCATCCAGTTGCAGTGGCGTCGAATTCGTAATACCCCAATGTTCAGGAGCGATTACGAGATCCCAGTCTACAACCGATGTAATTTCATGAAAATCAGACAATATTTCATCTTCTGAACCTATTTTGTCGCCATCAGGTAAAATGACACCTTCGCGTTGAGCTAGAAAATACCACTGTTTATTGGGTAGCTCTAATGCTGCAACAAAACTGGAGCTCTCATCATACTGATGAGTAATAGAGTGAGCAAAGGCTGAAGCTGCCGACAGCGCCTTGCTACCAACATCAATCCCATCTACGTCATCTAAAAAACCGGCATGCGGAATATCACCCACGCCTTCACGCCAAGCATAAAGACGGCTATTCAGCCTTTCGGCTTGGTTCCGCACCTCTGGGCCAGCCCCCATGAAGTTTGGGCGTTCTTTTTTTGGTTCACCCGATATAGGCTGCCAAAAAAGTCCACATACCCAATCGTGCGATTCGTAATTAAAAATACGTGCGGGCATCATGCCATCCTTCTATAAATTACTCAGCAATAATAGGTTGTATGAGCACAACAATTGCATTACGTTTGTTGCTGCCACTTGCTCCACCACCCGCCCAAGTGTTGGATGCCCGACCTACGCCTTGTGAATTGGTCAATTGCTCGCTATTTTCAAATCCAGCTACAACAAGTGTCTCACCCGATTTCATGCGAACCCGCTGTAGGAAATTTCTATTTTCAGTTTCAGGTACTTGTATAGTGGATTCTCCAGAGGTGAATGTTTCTAGGGAAATTAAGCTAGATAGTTCAGCGCCGAATTGTAGTAGAAGTTCGTTATCGGAAATAATGTGAGGAACAAGATTCATTGAAAATCCTGTATCAATTTTTCCAGGAACTAATGATGACGTCGTAATACCTTCACTTACTGTGGTTTCGGATGATTCCAAATAAGCACGCTGCCTACCGACTTTAACAGGTACGGGTTGGTTATTAAGGGTGGTAACAGCAGCAGAGGTCATTTGTGAAACCTTACCTTGCTTAGATAAAGCAGAAATAAGTGCTTCGGAACCAGTCCATCGATTCACCCCTGCGCTCGGTCTATCTGAGTTTGAAAGTATTCGCAAACCAAGGTTGGCGGCACTTTCAACAGGGGAGAACGCAGTACTAAATGTGGCTCCATACGTCTGAGAAATATTTTGAAATGCGATATCCCAGTTAATACCGTAATTGTCGATCGAATCCGTTTCAACTGAAAGTACTCGTACATTCACGACTACCTGCTTTCCAAGAGCATCGTTCTGATCGGCTATAAAAGCTGAAACCTTTTCTAATACCAACGGATTGTCAGTTACTGTGATTGTTCCTGTGGAGGGGGTGACAGCTATGCGCCCAACATTGGATAACATTGAATTGATTGAATCCCCTAAGCTATCCCAGACAGAGCCATTTGCAAAATCAACACCAGAGGTATGCGTGCTTCCTGTCTCAGAGGCATGATTTATGGATGATGAAAAATTAGTATTACCTACCAGTGCCATGATTCTGAAGGTGCGGGTGTCTGTTTTGAAAAAACGAATTTTAGAGCCATCACCAACCCAATCCCAAAAAATATCGTAACGCGATGAGATTGAATTCAAAAATCCTTCCAAGTCACCGTCATACGCAACGCGATAAGAATCCAGGTTACCAAGCGATCCGGATAGACCAAGAATTGGCGGTGGTGCAAATTCGGAGGTGCTCATGGGATCCATAGCCATTTCAGGATTTGAATACGAACCTTCGTTGCCGAGATCATCTTCATCGTCATCATCGTTGACGGATCGATCAAACATGACAGGATAGCCGGTCATTTGTGTAATTCGTTCAGCAACGTCTTCAATGGAGTGAAATGTACGATTGATAACGATACGTTGTTTTTCAGCTACCAATCCAGGCCTATTTGGGTCTTCAATGCTGACGGAACGTGATGGAAGCCATGATTCAGTGCTTATCTCTACAGCTTGCCGATGAAGTGGCGCCGCTGTGCGGGATTGATCAAGCAAGCCGTTAACTACCTGAGCGCTACTATCGATATCCGATTCAGTGTTCAGAATAGACTGGGTTTTACAGCCTGCAGTGAATAGCACAATACCCATTAACAATACCAAGTTACGTTTTTTAAAAGCCATCAAAGCTGCGCCCCCTTGCGCTCAAGAACACGAATGACATTGTTGCCAGAGTACATTTCAACTGCGATTTCACGATTGACGGTCGCGGTGGATAAAAATAATTGGTCTATTGCCCCAGATAGGTTGCCGTTAAAATTGGCATTGGCACCAAGAACGAAGTCACGCTTTAGGTCCCATACAACACTCCACCCATCAGCACTCGCCCAATCTTCAAGGGTGCGTTTTAATGTGCGCCCTTCGACAGCTCGCCATTGCGTATTACCAGCAACAGTTCGCTTTATATCACTCACTGTGATTGTGCGGGTGCTCCAGTTTACAACAGCCTCTGGATTAGAAGGGTGGCCACTTACAAAATCTGAAAGAACCGAAGTCCACGGCCGATGTTGTTGCCAGGATACAAGATAATCCTGACGGCCTGCATCACCAGACATCTGAACACCCCATCCATCTGGTAGCATCATTTCAACTGCAATAGGGAATGGGACACGATCACCAAAACTTTGTGTATCTACAACGGTTCCAGAGCCAACTTGCTGGACATTGCGTAAGTTAACGGGAACAGGGCGTGATTCAGCTCGCTCGGCACGCAAAGCCTCAGCTTCATCTTTAAACTCATGAGCCCTTGATTGGAAACCCGGAGAGCCTGAATCCGCTGAGGGGGACGGTGTTTCCTGGGCATATGCTTGTGGGACGTTAACAATTTCAAATGCATGCGAAGTTGTTACGCCTGCACTTAGCAAAGCAAGAAAGCATGCGGATTTGGCCAGTCGCATTCGACAATTTCCTCTATTGGGTTGCATTAAAGCGGGACAGTTAGATGGGGAATTTGCCTTTTAAGAAACTTATAGGCTCCCGAGATCTGGGCTGTCCCGCATGCTCATTAAAATCTATATTACCAGAAATATTAGGTGTGTTTTGAGTATCCCCTAAATTTATATACGGTTTATCCCTTTGTGTAGAATTAATGTGTGCTGAGTCATTATCTTGCCTCACTGGTGATTTAGTAATGTCAGGTTGAGATAACTGGGTTGGCTCATCAGGCACTGTATTAGGATGCTCAGGTTGTGGTGCGTTATAGCCAATATTGATAATGTCTTCAGATGCCGTGTCTGATGATGCAGTCGGCTTTACTGCAGTTGCGTCAGAAGTCGGATTGATATCTACTAAGCTTTCGTTGACTGAATTGACAGGCTCTGCCATCTCTCTTGGCTGACCTACCTCAACTACAGATTGAGGAATGGTATTTTTGTCAGAACCATTAATAATTCGAACACCAGAAGGTAATTCATGGCTTATTGGCTTCTTCTTAGCATTGATAAGACTGTATACCTTATCGACGCCACCAAACGCATCCACACCGACACAAAACAGTTGGCCTCGCTGTTTTGGGGTGAGGTTTGGAATGATTTCTACAACCATCTTCCTTAAAACAGAGTGAGTGTATCCATTACTACGAGGTAATGGATTGCTCAATTGACAGCGAAAAGATACAAAAGGTGAGTTTCTCACATCCAACTCACCAAAAGCAGAGCTATGCTGATCGATTTCAGCAGAGCAAATTCCAGTCCACAAAATCTCGGCAATGCTTCCATTGTATCTTGTGGCACTAAGTATCCCTACATAGGGAAACGTTGCATCGCAATACGGTATTTCAATGGTAAATGAGTAACGTTTTTGTGGACTTTCCATTAAAGTATCAACTTCCATGTATTACATATTTAAGCGCACCTCTGGCATTGGCCATGTGTGGCTCGTTAGGCACAAATACACTGGGATGCCTTGTAAGTGTGCCACCCATAATCATTGCACCACCACCGACATAGATAAGGCGATCAACATCGGCATCATCTTGAATGATTTTGCCAACTTCGGTTCTTAAATTCTGAGCCAGGCGCTCAATAGCCTCTTGAATTATAGGGCTAAAATCTGTGCGCTCACCTCGGACATTTGTAATGCCACTTCGTTTTAATGCCTCTTCAATTTTGGCAGGGGGCAAGCCTTTAGGTAACGAGTCATAATTACGAATAATTAGTCGATTAATTTCCTCAAAAAGATTAAGAACGCCCATGTTGATAGAGCCCGATCTTCTTTGTTGGATGTTCATGTTGGGTAGCATTAAAGCGATGTCCGTGGTATTGCCCCCAACATCGATTACCGCGACGGTTTCATTGGGGTCGTTTGCCTCGCCACCATCATCTGCAACCAGGTAGTCTACATAAGCCATGGCAGCTTCAGGCATCACCGAGACTTTCTTGATAGAAAACATCGGATGCAAGCTATCAGTCCCTTTAAGTTGAACGACAGGCTGCATGAGTGATTTCTGTCTTGCCTCAATCAGAGCAGCACGATGATCGCTGAAATAATGGCCAATAGGCAGCGTAACGGTTAAGTGAATATCACCACCTTCTTCAGCGGCAAGTCCTGAGGCAGCAATCGCATCATGAATAATGCAGCGATTCATGGTTGAGGTAGAGTACCCCTCGTAACGAGTGTCGCAGTCAGTAGCATTTGCGGTTACACAGAAGGTATCCATCTGGCTTGATTGGCCATCATGGCGAGGAGTTTGATAGGTAGATACATGGTTGCCCATCAGGTCAGTATCTGCCGCCTCAATCCCATTGGTAGCGCGAGAGGGGATGGCATGTGTTTTGATTTGTCCATCACTCATACGTGCTACTTTTGTTTGTGCGTAACCATCATCAACTGCGATTTTAAGTAATTCAGACATTTTTTCCCTTCCTTTGTGCGTTGTGCTTAGCAATTATCGAACAAAATATTTGCGGCGAGTGAACTCGTAGGTGTTGCCGGTAGGTCTTCGACCACCACCAATCCATTGAGCAACTCGCACCCGTAGATAAATCAGGTTGGCTAGTGGGGTATACCCTTTTCTTTCTAGAAACCAGAGCAAAATCATGAAGCCAATTGCTAGATAGAGAGTCCACATCCGCATATGAACCATCCACAACAGAATAGGTAAGGCAACACTGGCATCCATAAAGAAAAAATGTGCCTGTATTGCTGTGTTGCGCCAATGCCAACGACTTGCTTCAATTGCCATTTAGATCACCGTGAAACTTTGGAGCGAAGAAATGATTGGTATTCAACTTCACTAATAAGGCCTTGTTCATAATGTTCGGTAACATCCATTATAAGTGGGCGCCCATATGTGTTAACCAATTCGTTCATCACAGGAATTAATTCTTTTACAGGCGTCTTGATGAGTGTGTTAACCACCTCGTCTGTAAAAATGAGCCATTCACGCACAGCCACGCGCCCATCTCCGTTAATGGTAGGTATTAAACGTTGATGAACAATAAGCCTTGATGCTGCAATTAATGTTGCAGCCATTCCATCACGCTCGCCCTCTGGAAATTCGCGCACCATCCTTGAAATAGTCTCGGCAACAGAGTTTGTGTGAACGGTTGAATACACAGCAACACCGGTTTCCGCTTCAATAGACATATTTCTAAGCGTCTCTTGATCTCGCGCCTCACCAAACAGGACCACATCACCTGCACGTCTGAGCGAGTTTCGAGGTGCGGCAGCAAAGCTACTTAAATGAATCGGAACCTCGGTTTGCGTAACAAGTGCCATCTTATCTGGCAACCCCATGAGATCAAATTCGATAGGGGATTCGTAGGTCAATATGTGCTTTCTTTCAGTCTCAGCAATATCCCTGAGCGCAGAGGTTAGTAGTGTCGATTTTCCCGAACCAACAGGGCCGGTTACAAGCACCAAGCCATATCGAGGTTTAAATGCTTCTATTAGATGATCTGGTAAGTTAAAGCTACTAAGCTTAGGTGGAAATTCGGGTATGGTTCGCAAAACCATTGCGATACCCGATGACCATCCATCACGACAACCCGTTGCGTTGCAGCGAAACCTAACTCTCTTACCTCGCTCAAGTGTTATTTCATAACCGTAATCGACATCTTGCCCTGACATGGTTTGTGACGAAGCGGAAGGCTGCTTAGAGAACTGGTCGAGTAAAAAGCTAATCTCATGAGTAGAAATAACTCTTCGCGTTATTCTCATCCAAACGCCATAGCGACGCATGAAAATCGCCTCATTTGGCGAAAACGCAATATCTGACGCATCTTCTGCAATACACCACTTGAGGATCTGATTAACAACATCCACGGTCAGTATTGCCAGATCACCAGGGTATAAATAATCGGGATTAACAATATCACTCATTTATGAGCACACCTTAATTACGGCCTTGAGCTGTTGGAACAGCTTGCCATTGATCAGAGTTATTGAACCGAACAGGATCCGTAATCCTAATAATTCTGTCATCAACATGAACGCGGTCGTTTTGGACAGATATCCCAAGCAGGCCTTCATCAACCGTAGGCATAGATACAATTTTCTGCGCAGCCAGCGTTCTGAACTTTAGCATCCCTGAGTAATCTCGAACCAGGCGTGTTAAACGGTCGGTAAAAATCAAATTGGCCTGATCAACGCCATTCTGGAAGCCTTGGCAGATATTCATTTGCCACAATTGTTGCTCATTACGATTGTAAGGCATCAATCCGCTAGGGGCGGCAGAGGGGGATTCAACATACTGATATAAGTACTCACGCCAAGTTGGCGGAGTAGTTGTAATTCTTGCATTCTCGATGATCTCCCAGGTGGTCTGGGAGGAACGGGCAGTTTGGCCGTCAGAGCTCATTTCAAAAGACTCTTTAGCTTCTGAAATAACAGGTAGCAATACATTCTGACTGGTAATGGTGCGACCAAAATCAAACCCCTGGTCAAGCAGGGTTTGTATTTTTCGGCCTTCCAGAACATTCTCAATTTGATTGTATCGCCAAGCCAGACCAGCTTGAGCGCCAATAGAGAAACCTTCTTGCTCAATGGCATTGGCGCGTAAATTTTTAAGATCGCTAGCACTGCGAGAAGTGCTGGACGTATCATCTGTTGATTCAGCGCCCGGTGAGCTTGCTGCAACTCGTGATGAGGCAGGCCGAATCAATTGACTATACACAGACTGACATTCATGCTGAATATGAGATTGCATCTCTGGCGGCATTGGTGGAAGTTCGAAGAACATTAATTAGCCCTCCTGGTAAATCACGGTTAGCTTCTTTGCACCAACGTCAACCCGCAGACTGAAGCGATCAGCGCTTTGATCGTTAATGGTATTCAGCACGTCATAAAATTCTTTGCTTTCAACATCCAGTATTAAAGTTGGGCGGATAGGTGGACGTAGGCCCGATTCTTCGTAGGTGTAACCTACCAATCCTGCAATCACGCTAATAGCTTCATCGGCTGGCCCATTCCAGTGGCGCAGGGTGATTTTTTCCGACATTACAGGAATATTAGCCGGTTTCGGAGGTGTAGGTCGAACCTGACGCTGCCCGCGTTCAACACGAGCTAGGACACTATGATCTTCCTGTATTTGTTCCACAGCTTGTTGGATAGCCACAATTACAGGATCCGTTGCAGGTGTTTCAGGCATAACGGTCTGCTGCTTACAGCCAGTAGCAACAACGACAACTGCTATGGAGATCGCAACTTTCAATAACGGTTTGCTCATCAATAAACTTCCTTTAAAACGTTTGGGTTAACCAATTACGCATTTTTTCCGATTATACCATATAGATGGGTCTTGTTTTAAGTTTGGTATTTACGACTCTTTTTGTAAAAAATCAAAGTGAGTGCAAATTTGCACAGATAGCGGATAACCAGCCGTGGCGCTGCCCTAGAAGGGTGAGTGCAAATTTGCACAGATAGCGGATAACCAGCCGTGGCGCTGCCCTAGAAGGGTGAGTGCAAATTTGCACAGATAGCGGATAACCAGCCGTGGCGCTGCCCTAGAAGGGTGAGTGCAAATTTGCACAGATAGCGGATAACCAGCCGTGGCGCTGCCCTAGAAGGGTGAGTGCAAATTTGCACAGATAGCGGATAACCAGCCGTGGCGCTGCCCTAGAAGGGTGAGTGTCTCACCTCAAAAGCGAGTTGGAAAATTGAAATAAACGGAGTGTTACATTTGTATATGTTAAACTATGATATGGTTGTCTATGCGTAAAGTAGTCACGCTGACAACTTTTTCACTCAGGATAGAAACTTGCTAAAACATAGTGGTAATTTTTCCGTACACGTTAACAACTATGTAGCTCACGCTGACAACTTTAGCTTTAACTATAGTGATTGCTTATTTTTTGCTTCTCAATAGAGTGGACTTTGAATTGTCTTTGCGGTTTTTTACTATATTTTAGCGATCTTAATTTCGATATGTAACAGGGGGAGGGACCTACAATGAGCGAGGGTTCGAAACAGGAAGCGCCAACTTTGGAAACAGGGGATTCCGAGGTAGAAATTAGCATTCCAATGCTTGCTGAAGAGGATTCCGACAAGGCACAAGAGTCCATCTCAGAGGGGACAAAGTCGGCATACGAGGATAGAGCGAAGAGGATAATCCGTGAGTTTCAAAGTGAGCATCATGTTAAGTGGTATGATGCCATCCCCGACTTCGAGATTTTTTTCAAAAAAATGGCATTACCTTTTAGCTACTCCACCAGGAGGGTCTACCAGGCAGCTATAAATCACTACCTCAAAGTAAATAGATTCGATTACAAGATCATGCTAGATAATCTACCGCCGCCTACGGATGATCTTTTTACAGATAATCGTGGCAGAAAGTTTCGTGACCTGAGAGGGAAGCGCGTTAAGCACATGCCGCTGGAGCTAGCCATGCAATTAAGAAGAGAGGGCTTCTCGTATCGAAAAGGGGTCACTAGTCAGTTTGCAGGGTCGATCATGTACTGCTCGCTTTTTACAGGCCTTCGACCAGTCGAATGGCTTAATGCAGAACTTAAAGGTAATGTCCTTGTCGTTAAAAATGCCAAGTTTTCCAAGAGTCGCTCTTTTGCAGAAACCCGCAAGGTGATCCTGGATATGGAAAAAGTGCCAGAAAAGCTGATCGAAAACATTAAATGGATGATCGATGTAGCGCGTAGGCAAAACTGGAATAATCTTGGGTTTGAGGAAGAGCGCGATCTTATGTCAAGGCTTGCGGCTAGAGCGAGATCGTTGTACGACTCTATAAATGGTAGCGATAAGAAAAAAGCCCGTTATACCCTGTACAGCTCGCGCCATCAGTTTTGTGCAAACGCAAAAGCTGCAGGTGCCACCAAAGTGGAAATTGCAGCACTCATGGGGCATCGATCAATCGAGACAGCGGGTGAGCATTATGCGCGCAAGAAAGTTGGTAGAGCGGGTGAGTTTTGTGTCAAGCCAGATCAAACATCAGTAGCACTGGTAGAAAAATTTAATCAAAAAGGACCGTCGTCACACAGTGTTCCAGACTTTGTTCTTTGATTGATTATGTTAGACAAAGGGCTGAGCTTTACGTGATGTTCAATATTTTGTTTTACCAAAACATGACTATTATTTATGGTATTATCAATCGTATTGAACCATGCGAACCGTTATCCGTACATCGGGGAGGAGCTACATGCAGCAGGCATCGCCGCAGAAAAAAGCTGTGCAGCGAACAAATTCAGTTGGCAAAGCGTCGGTTAATCAGAAACTGGTCAAACCCTCGCCAACTGGAGGAGAATCTATAGAGCGAGTTAAGAATCGTAATAAGTGGTATCAGGACTTCTCTGGTAAATCGTTATCTTCCTCTATCATTCAAGGCGTCCTTAATGTGATGCTTCTGAGTGTGGTTATTGGATTGATGGTGTTCCGACCTGAGCCTGCTTACTTTACAACGGAGGATGGGCGTATAACACCTATAATTCCAGTTTCGCAAGCGGTGTCTTCAGATACGGATGTGGTGAACTGGGCTGTCAAGGCGGTAACCGAGACTATATCAATAGACTTTATTAATTATATTGAGCAATTAACGGATGCCGAGGTTTACTTCACACCTCAAGGCTATGGGGCTTATTTGCAAGCCTTGAAAGACTCAGGAAATTTGGACTCTATATCGCAGAATAAATACGTTGTAAGAGCTGTTCCAACTTCAGGCACTCGCGGCGGCCCTCGTATTACGGGCCGAACTGTGCGTGGTGCACTGATGTATCAATTGGAAATACCATTAGTGGTTTCTTATCATGGCGCAGAAAGAGGTCCTACCCAGCAATTAAAGGCAACTGTGTTGGCTACCCGAGTCCCTCAGTGGCAGAACAAACACGGTTTGGCTATTCAACAGTTGGTGTTAGGGACAATGCAATGACAGTGATGAGCGCAGAAAAAATGCATAGATTTAAATCTGAATTATTGGTGCTTGCGATAGCATCATGTGTATCTACGGCTCCTCTCGCTGAGATACAGAATGGCAATGGTGGTGTAAGTACACCTAACTCACCTAGGGTGATTGAACCTGAGCATTTTATTGTGCTCCCTCCTTTAGAGGATGACCGGTCTGCTGTTTATAGACAGGTAGAGCGGGAAGAGGTAAGGCTAAACCCAGATGAGATTAGACAGTATCGCCAGATGCTCTTAGAGCGTGAACATGCTGCTTCTTATGTGAAGCCACCCAAGCTAAGAAGCCAGACGCATACGGTTTCGCTAGCGCCAGGCAGCAATATTCCGTCGATTAAGATAGCGCCCCGATATGTATCTTCATTAGTTGTGGTTGATTCACAGGGAAATCCTTGGCCAATCGTCGGCCATAATAATGGTTCACCAACGGTCTTTCAGACGGTGGTGCCAGAGGCAGATCCGCATAACGTCATTTCAATATCAGCACTGGCTAACGTAGGTGCTTCAAACCTAGCTATTTTATTAGAAGGCCAGACGGTTCCTCTTATTGTTCAGTTAAGTATTGATCGTGATGAGATGGATGTTCGTGCTGACATGGTGATAAGTGAGCTTGGTCCTCGCAGTAGTCCGATTCTTCGTCATACCTCTGGTTTTATTGATGCGACTCCAGATTCAACAATGATGGCATTTGTTGATGGAGTTCCACCGCAGGGCGCAGTTGGATTAACCGTTTCAGATAGCCGATTTAGAGTTTGGGAATATGGTGATCAATTGTATATAAGAACTGGGCTATCAATAAGTTCGCCAAGATATAGTGCTATATCACATGGTACGGGTGGGGTTCGAGTTTACAGAATGAACAAAACGCCAATGATTTTATTTAGTGCGGATGGCCGTGTTGGTACTTTGCGCATTGAACTTCGTAATTTGAGAAATCAAGCGGGGGCAAGATAATGGCCGCTACTGGAAAAAAATCACTGAAGAAGACGCTGTCAGGCAGTGGGCGTATGCTTACCATAATCGGTGGATCTGTACTGGTTGCTGTTGTAGTAGGGATGTTCACCTTGAATAGTTTTTTATCAAATCAAGGTCCAAGCGCTCAAGCGCAATTACAGACTGCGCCTCAGAATGTGGGTGCCGCGACTGGAGAGGGTGGTGATGCAGAGTATCAGCGCCGCATTGAGGAGCGTAATCGAATTCAAGAGCAGCGTGCACTTTCTGATGGTTCCAGCTCATTTCCAACGCTTAACTCATCGGGTATGCAAAATGAAGGTGAGTTTTGTGATTTGAATTGTGCTAATGAAAAAGCGCGATTAGAGCGAGAGCTAGCCGAAGCTGCGGAGCGTGAACGTCAGTTGCAGCGCGATTTAGAAAATGCGCGTTTAGCTGCCGCTCAAACTCAAGGTGCTCAAGGTACTCGCGATTACTACGAGCATAATGGCTTTGTGTACATGAGTCCTGAGTATCAGTCGCAAGATCGCAGAAGAATGCGTGAGGAAATGTCTAAACTTGCAGAAACACATAGACCCAAAGGATCAGAGTTTGTGGCGACATCAGGCGTTATTAGTCGCGTTAACCAGGCAGCTAATGACAATATGACTCCGAGTGCCAATGCAGGTGGGCTTGTAAATGCAGGTGGTGCTTCTAATATACCACAGCCATACCTTATTGATGCGGGTCATGTGTCATATATAACGCTGGATACGGAAGCAAACTCTGATGTGCCAGGTCCATTAAGAGCTACTGTACAAGGTGGTGAATATAACGGTGCGCGTGTACTGGGTGAGTTCAACGTATCTAATGATTACTTGGTGATGTCATTTGGCCTTATGGTTTTAACAACAGGCGAGCATTTGGCTATTGATGCAGTTGGTATTGATCCTGATCGTCGTTTGATAGGGATGGCGGATAGAGTGGATAGGCATTATTTGCAACGTTTCGGTGCTCTATTAAGTGCAGCTTTCCTTCAGGGTTACGGTAAAGCTGTTATTGCAAGCCGTGAAGTGCAGGTTGGAACCGGTGAGAATGCAGAAATTGTATCAACGATAGATACTACCAAAGATAAAGCTTTGGCGGCTATGGCAGAGGTAGGTGATGAGCTTGCTCAAATAGTCCGCCCCTTTGCTAGTCGTCCACCAACAGTAATTAAATACGCGGATACCGGTATGGGTCTGATGTTTCTGAGTCCTGTGGAGAGAAAATGATGAGTGACGAAAAAGATTATGATGTGTTTTCGAATAATGATGATCATGGTCAAGTTGATCATTTCAGTGAAGCGGACACTTTCAGTAATGATGCTGAAAATATAGATCCATTTGGCATGCCTGCGGATAGAGAACAGAATATTTATGCCTCTGATAGTGAGGACCTTCATCAGGAATACCATGAGGGTGGTATGGGGCAGCACGCGGATGATCCAGATCAGAGTTCGGTGCATTTTGATAACCAGACTGGATATTCCGAACAAGTAGATCAAGATCAGCCTCAGAAAAAATCATCATCTAAGTTAAAGGCCGCGATAGCAGTTGGTGTGTTTGGTTTAGTTGGTGGTGCAGGTATGCTTTATTTGCTCGATGGCGGACAGCCCGCATCCCCCCCGATGATGATGGGAAATGATGCTAATACACAGCAAGGCCAAATGCAGCTTAATCAAGGTGTACCTTCAGCATCACAAGACGATATAAATCGTCTTGCTTCTCAGTTGGATTCAAATCAGTTGAGGCAGATGGAAGCGCAGGCTTATATTGAAGATCAAAATTCAGCAGAGGTGAATCCACTTTCGATGTTATCGGGGGGGGCTGAAGATCAAAGTATGCAGGCTTTCACAAGGCCTTTAGATGCTGTAAGTCAACAGCCGCAAATGATGGATCCGTCTAACGGAGTGGTGGCGGGAAGTACCGCTCAATCTGAGTCGAACGGTACTGCTAATAATGTTACTCCAGTGTTGAACATAACAGGCACAGAAGAGGCTGGTTCTGTGATGGAATTGGTCAATGCATTAACGGGTTATGTAGATAACAACAGTGTTCGTATAAATGAAATTGAAAGGCGTATAACTTCTACTGAAGGTCGTTTAGAGTTACTGAAAGATGAGATTTTGTCAGAAATTGCAGCGACAAGGATTGATGATGCTTCATCAGTTAGAGCATCCGCACGCACTGAGCTATCAGCACAAAGATCAACTTCAGGGGCCAATAGCCGTGCTGCAGAAGTGAGTCAGGATGGGTTTTATACCGTATCCAGTGGTGACAACTTATCATCTATCGCTAGACACTTTAATGTTCCAACTGACGATCTGGCGCAAAAAAATGGCATTATAAATCAGTCTTTGATTTTTATTGGTCAGCGTCTGCGGGTTGATGGAGGGTCGTTAAATGATGCTGAAATTCAGCGGAATCGCTCGCGTACACAAGCTGTAGCATCGAGAAATCGATCTTCAGGGGTCAACCTTGCTCAATGGAAGATTGCCGGGTTAAGCCCTAGCCGCGCAGTTTTAATTGATGGTAAAGGCCAGTACCTCACGGTATCGGTTGGAGAGTCAATTACAGGCGGTGGGCGTGTTCAATCTATTGATGTTGCAAGCAACCGAGTTGTTACCTCAATGGGTGTGATACAGTTTGTTCATTAACGTGTTGTAGCAGCTTTTTATAAGAGGTTTGAGGGATGCTGGTAGGCTTGTATGACGCGGTAAAAGCATTCGCACCGATGTTCTATATTTTGTTAGTCGTTATTGGCTACTCATTGGTAGGTATTGGTGTATTTAAAGCAGCAACCCATGCTAGATCAACACAACCGCAAACTCAAATCAGAGCCGCGTTAACCGCCTTGCTAATTGGCTCGCTATTGATTGCCATCGAAAAGGTGTTAAATATTTCATCTAGCACCCTTTCGATGGATCCAAACGCCGCCGTTATTTTGCGAGGTGAAGGGTTTGCGACTATAGAAGACAGCTCTGGTTTAAGTGAATATACCCAGGGCATTAATTTTGCATTAGCCTTGATACAAGTAGTTGGCCTGCTTGGGTTTGCTAGAGGATGGCTGATGCTGTACGGAATATCCAAAGGTGGTGGGCAGGGTATGTCGGTAGGTCATAGCCTGACATTAATCGTAGGTGGAACGTTAGCCGTTAATATTAAGCCGTTTTTAGAAATGATAGGGCGAACAATGGGTGGGTCTGCAGAAACCATTATTGGATTTCTGATAGAAGGTGGATCTGCTGCTGTTGGTATGTTCCCTCCTATCTGAGATAGGCAAACAGGCCTAAACAATGTGTTAATATAGTCAGATGGTTTAACCATTTAAATAGGAAGCAGATATGAAAATGAAGAAGATGGTTCGTAAAACACGCCAGCGATATGCCTATTATGTTGCTGCAATAGCAACAACTGTTCTGCTGTCTGGCAATGCTCAGGCTGCTGCAGATGCAAAAGAGGTGTTTAACAATGTCGGTGGTCAGTTTGACGGATTTGGTGGAACGGCAATTAAAGTATTCGCAGCGGTGGGTATTATGCTGGTGGGTATGGGTATTTGGGGCGTCTCTACCCGTAAAGACAACCCGCAAAAACCAATTTCGCATAGTATTTGGTTTATTGTTGGTGGTGCTTTATTAATGGCCCTGGCGGTAATTATCCGTATCGTGTTGGGATCTACCATTAAAGCAGCGCCTGCTGGCTTGAGTACAATTGGTATTAACTAATGTGTTACGTAGCCATTACCACTAATCAAGATGCATAGATTGGTGGTAATGGCGACCTGCTGCCGTCTAATTATGCACTACGTTGGAATAGCTTAAATTATGTCTGCCATGATTCAACCGCAACGCTCTCGTCCACCGTTGGCTAAGCCAAAGATTAAGCTGGCTCTTGGTGTTAAGCGAAAGTTGTCACGTCAAAATGATCCAGATGCAGATATTGCAGAAGCTGCATTTCAAGAAATGCGTCCTAGAGTCTTGATGAGAGATAAATGCACGTGTCAGGCGTGTGGCTTTGTTAGTTATCAAGATAAACAAGCACCGGGTGGATTTCTTGAGGTGCATCACATAGATGACGATCATCATAACAGTACGCCTAATAATTTAGTTACGCTGTGTCCGTTTTGTCATCAGGTATTCACATTAGGCCGAAGGGGTGATTCCTTTGGCGGTCGATTGATCTGGTTACCTGAAATGACTCAGGAGACGCTAAATATTCTTTGTCATGCGATGTATGCCGTTATGTATATCCATAATGATGAAGAAATTAAACTGTCTGATGAGGAACAGGAAAGTACCGCCAAAATTTATGACCTACACTCTGCGCTATCGGATTTATGTACGCAAAGACTTCATGCTGTTTATGCTGATGTGCAGTATTTTGAATCCATAGAGACGCTGTACTCAGCTTTATCTGGTTTGACCATGAAAGAGTACGAGAGACGGAATCTATTCATGGGTGGTGTCAGAATATTACCTGACTTCGCGCATTTTCAAGAGCACATTGCGTTTTGGGCTAAGAATGTTTGGCTAAAGGGTGTGCCGCCTGGTAATTGGGCTTCTATCGTTAATCAAGTTGAAAAAGCTTTACTGAACGTTTAATTCACAATTTGATGAGCTTTGTTCTTAAGAGGAGTATGCGTTTTGTATACTGGTGCTGTTTTATTTGATGATCCAGAATCCAGAACGAGTGGATGGGCATGTGGCTCACGTGATAAGTATGCTGTGAGAATAAGATCGGTGACCGACCTTCCTAGTGATACTGTCTGGTTTATGAACTTAACGAATGATGAAGCCTTTTCAACTGGGCTGGACCAAAATGCATTTTATAGGCAGGAAAATTACTTACCGCTTAGGATGAAGGACATCATTCAAGAGACGGGCTTAACGCCTTCGCACCTTTTTCAAGGCGCCAATATTGAAAACTCAATAGCGGTAAAAATGCTTGCTGACCTGTTTGAGATGCAGGTTAGGGTGATGTGTGCAGTATTGGGGATCGAACGGCATAATTGGCGCCCACATGGTTTTGAATTGAAGAAGACCTGTCGAGAGCACTTAATGCCGGTTGATCCTAGGCTAGATGCCGATATTCATTTAGCGATTCAAGAGGCATCTCAACCCTGGGTGAGTTGTGATACCAGATATTTGATAAAAGGTCATGATTATATTCGCTTCCACAAGCCTCGAATCATCCACGCACAAGAATTATTGAGTACGCCTATTCCGTTAGAGCCAAAATATCGTTACTTAGGTCCAAATGAAGTTCCCAAAGATCGACATTCATTTGCTGAGTGGGCTTTGAGTATGAATGGACCAGTGTTAGCGAAAGCTGTGATTCATGAAATGGATGATTCGATAGCCGCTGTGGTTAATTATGGCGGTGTTGCACCAACGCAGATGCAAGCCAGGGGAAACATGCTTCAAACGTGGCGCTCTGGAAGGCAGTGGTTTACAACACCTGATCTCTTATCGATAAGCTCTAAGGCAGTAGTTGAGATAAAAGAGGCTTTTGTTTTTGAACAGAGCGCGTGTAAACGACTTATTGATATCCCTGAGGTATCTAGGTTTTTTTCCTCAATAACCGAATTAGAGTCGATCAGTTATAGTTTAAATTTATTTGCTCATGGCTTATGGACATCGTTAATTGCGAATCACGCGAGAGCAATGAATCGCAATGTCTCTTTAAATATAGCCGCTCCATTCATTAGATCGGTAGATCGAATGTTGTGCATGATGTCGGCATCCGAGTTATCAAATTTGGGTTACGGTGTGTCAGGTTATGGTGTTGGTAAGATACATGCCAGATTACCAGAAGAGTCTGAAACCGACATTTTGCAGGCCTGTAGTGTATCAGGGGTATATCCCACTATGTTATCGGATACACCGGCAAACGCAGTTTGTTTTGAAGAAGACGATTCACCGTGGGGAATTGTCATGGCCATGCTTTCCTCCGGGATGACTGAGGACTTTTTCTCAGTGGATCAGGAAATCACTAATGATTGGCTTGATCGTTATTCAAAAGTTAATACGAAAGCGACAGGCTAAATAGAGGTTTTAAAATGCTAGGAAAATTTTCAGAAGTTCTTGGTGATGTACTGTTTACGCTCGGTGCAATATTCAAGACTGAAGCGTCCTCCTACACTGATATCGAAACCTGTGAAGATGATCAATATACGTTTGTGCGGTCCGATGGAACGCTGGTTACGATTCTCCGGGTGCATGGCGTGCAAAAACTCTTAGGTCCCCATGAGTTAGCAATTCACTATGCGCATATCAAAAAACGGTTAGAAATCGCTTTAGGTCGCTCAGGTCATTCAGTTCAGGTCGTTATGAAACGAAATCCTGATGGGACCGACAGGGAAATTGAGCAAATACTTCGTCCAGCTAGAACAACCGCTAAACGTCTGAATATGGATATGAATTGGATTCTGGATGCCAAAAAAGATGCACTGTTGTCTTTTTGCGCATCTGAAGCGTGCTGGCTTGCCATTTCAACGAATTATGATGTTTTTAGCAAAAGCGAAATCCAGTCGTTCAATAAAGAACGCGGCGAAATGATGAAGAGCACACCACGAGGTAAAGATGCTCAGAACATGACACCTAGTGCAAGAGGACTTTACAGTAATCACGTCTCACTGGTTAACGACATGCTGGAGGGCTTTAGATCTTTTGGTGTGGTTATTGATCCCCTTGATGCGCATGAAGCATTGCATCAGATTCGCAAAGAAGTTGATCCTGATTTCACTTCGGATAGCTGGAGAGCGCTGCTACCTGGTGATCCGTTACCTGCCAAGAATCCCGATACGGGATATGAAGATCTATCTCAGATATTGTATCCCAAAATATCCAGCCAGTTATTTCCAAGAGGCGCGAGCGAGATTATTAATCACCGATGGATTGAAATAGGTGATCAGATTCATGCCCCCATGGTGATGTCATTACCACCGCAAAACGTTGAGTCTTTCCAGTCATTGCTTGGCAGCTTAATGGATGCGAACATTCCATACCGTATTTCTTTTGACCTCACGCCTGATGGGCTTAATGGGTTTGGTTTAAAGTCAACGTTAGCAGCAGTGCTGCATATAACATCGTCTAACAATAAGCAATTTAACGCTGCGTATGATGGTCTTCGTCGTTGGGCGTTGGATGGTGGTGAGGTAATAGGGTTTCGAGTGTGTGCCGATACATGGGCGTCAGCAGATGATTTGGCGCTTATTCGTACACGATCATCGCGGCTTGCACAAAGCATTCAAGGATGGGGTAACTGCGATACCAGGGATATGATTGGCGATCCTCTGATGGGGTTTAGTGCCACCTTACCAGGTGCTAACAGGGTAAATCCTGCACCATCATGTGCAGCGCCGTTAGAAAATATTGTACCAATGCTGCCATTAACTCGGCCAGCCTCACCATGGCGTGAAGGGGCGATGCCATTTAGAACACCTGATGGAAAGTTGATGGCCTATCAGCCAGGTTCGTCCTTGCAGACCGCATCAGTGACACTGGGGTTTGCACCCATGGGCCAAGGTAAGTCAGTATTGTTGAATGCTCATAATCTGTCGCTTTGTTTGCGTGAGGGTCTTGAGCGATTACCGTACATTTCTATATTGGATATCGGTCCTTCGTCATCTGGTTTGATTTCGCTAATACAGCAGAGCTTACCTAAAGATAAACAGCATTTAGCAGCCTATCATCGTTTGAAGATGACGCACGATTACGCGATCAATCCATTTGATCTCCCATTGGGTTTGAAAGAGCCTATGCCTGATCATTATGCGATGCTGGTGAACTTGCTGGTTACGCTGTGTACCGAGCCGGGTGAGACTAAACCGACAGCCGGTGGTGTTGATGGTATTGCGAGTAGTATTGTTAAGCTGGTTTATGATGTTTACTCACCCAGCAGAACACCTAAGCGGTTTGATAAACACCAAAACCCTGAGATCGCTCAGAAGATAGAGGGCCTGGGCATTCTAGTCGATCGGAATACTACTTGGTGGGAAATTCGTGATGATTTGTTTGACCGAGGCGAGTATGAGCTAGCGTTGATTGCGCAGCGATATGCGGTTCCTGTGCTAGGTGATTGTGCTGCAGTTGTTCGAGATGCATCGATAACTAATATCTATAAGGGCGAAGTTGCAACCAGGGAAACGGTCACGGATTACGTATGGCGTATGCTGACCGAGGCTATCAATGAATTTCCCATTTTGGCTCAGCCGACACGTTTCGACTTAGGTAATGCGCGTGTCGTTTCGCTGGATTTGGATGAGGTGTGTCCTAAGGGCTCAGCCAAAGCGGAGAAGCAAACGGGTGTTATGTACATGCTGGGCCGATATGTACTTGCGCAGCGTTATTACTTTGGGAAAGACGCGCTGCCGTTCTTTGATGATCGTTATCGACCTTTTCAAGTAAGGCGAGTGGCAGAGACTGCAACAGATCCAAAATTCTTATGCTTGGATGAATTTCATCGAACCGAGGGGGTTGAGGGTATACGCTCACAGGTTGTTCGAGATATTCGTGAGGGGCGTAAATGGGGTATCGGTGTCATTCTGGTATCACAAAACGTGGATGATTTCGATGAAATTATGATCGAGTTATCCAGTACGCGATTCATTTTGGGTGCCAACACGCCCTCGGATGCTAAGAAGATTTGTAAGAAGTTCGAGTTGGCCGATTCAGCCTATGACATTATTCTGAATAGAATACTGAAGCCAGGGCGTAAGGGCTCCGGTGTTTACTGCTCTGCGAGAACAGAGATTGGTAATGCAGAGATGCAGTTGTATCTTACACTGGGTTTGACTGAGGTATGGGCATTCGACTCCACTGCTGAAAACAGGACTATTCGAGACTATTTATATGAAAAAGTAGGCGCTAGAAAAGCTCTTGAAATGCTGTGTAAGTATTTTCCTAATGGCTCTGTTGTGAAGGCCTATGAGAAACGACGTGCTGAAATGGATGCTGAGGGTATTTCAAAGGACAAGACGCTGATAGAAATCATGGCGGACGAGATACTAGAGCAGGAAATGGCGCTTCATTGATGCAAGGTAAGACTGAGGTATAAATGTACTTCAGTCATTTTCCAATGGCCAGCTAGGTGGTTATTCGTTCAAGAATTACGGGGAGTTCCTGAGTGATTTCAGCGTCTTTGTTATGAGCTGCAAAAAAACGAACCAGTTTTAATTTTTCCAGTTTCTTCATATGAAGAATGTGTTGCTCACTCATTAATATTGTGAATGGTTGTATTTGAACAGGCTTTTCAAATCCTGCTATGTTGACAGGTTCGCATATAAGTGAAACTTGCCCCGGTCCATAAAGAACGTATCGCCATGGCAAAAAATTAAACCATTGTGTGTCTGGTGTATCAAACATACCCAGCACGGGGAAGTTATGATCGTCAATCCCAACAGTAATTAACCATTCGATCTTATCATTCCACGCATCAATGATAATTTCTTCTCTGGATCCTTCTATTCCATTGCCATGGTTATTTTGTACCCAGCCATAAAATTGATTGCAAGCAATCATAAATCGAGTTGGGTCTCTTTGTGCTGTCATTGGCACTCCTACGAAGGTAAGTAAAACATGGTATACTTCACTTGATTATACCAAATTATTCAAGAGGGTTTACGTATGCTTGGTTTGGTTGCTGAGGCCTTAGGTAAAATGGCCGATAAGAAAAAGCTTAAAATCTATCAGGAAGGCGAAAAACTAGATAATGTTGAGTTTTTTAGCGAAGACGTGGCGCTCCCCGTTCTTTTTGCTCATGCCATGAATAAGGCTCGATCTATAGGTATGGATCATAAGAAACTGATGGACTGGCCTGTTGATTTACACGTCAGCTCAGTTGGTTTTTTTAATGTTGTGGCTGAGGCTGATGAGGCGATTATCAGTAGCGTGAATTCAATGGAGATGTGCCTTTATGGATGGGACTCATTCGAAGAGATTTTGTTTTTTATCGCAGAGGCAGGTCGATTGTCTCGAACCCCTGATGGCGTCTATGTGATAGAAACCCCTTATTTTTATCAGGCAGCGAAAGTGTTAAATGGTGAAAACTTTAACGTATCGAGCTGGCCAAACAAGAAACAGGCATTGAACTTACAGAGCGAGGCGAAATCACCTTTTATGGTGTAATTGCTTGCTTATGTTTATTTGGTTATATGATATAAAGAAGGATTAGGCAATGTTTCCTCATCAAACTAAAGGTATCCAGGTCGATGCTGATGGAGATTCAGCATCGAACGAAAAAGGGCCTCAGAAAGAAACCGTAGTGGATCAAATGAGGCGGTTACAGTTTGAGCAGGTACAGCAGCGTGAGGCTCAAGAAAATCTACGTGTCTTTTTGCATCGAACAAAGATAGCGGCTCGTCAGGTGAGATCGGTTACCTCAAGACCGGGTATTGCGCCTAGACCAGAGGTGCTTGCCGGTAAGAGTCGATCCGATGCTGAAAAGTTAAGGGGCGATTATTTGAAAAACGCTATTGATGCCATCAAGAAACAAAAAGACGATGTTTCAAGCTTGGTAGATGCCTACATTTCTAGAGTGAATAAACAAAATGAAACGAATCCAGATATTCATGTGGATTGGAATCAGCCTGGTGCACGTGCTCGATTAACAGAGATTGTTGTTAATTTGGTCGCGGATATGTGGGAAAGCGAATCAGAGGAAGATTACAAGGGACGTTTCATGGATTTCATTGAGTTTACGGCTCGCATGTACGAAAAAGATGACCCTGGTTATGCGACATACATGGATAATTCGGACGCTGATCGCTTCCTTGCATTACACAATGCATTCCTTACGATTGATGCTGCATTGTCTACGCTTCACCCATTAACGCCTCGCAGTATATTTACCGGTGCGGAGCCGGTTTATCGGTTACTCTTTGGGCGTTTAGCTGATCTTACCTCTATGGAGAGAACGCATAATGTTCTGGATGATGTTATTTATCCCCTGGTTGGCAAATGTTGTCAGAACGTTGAAGCAAGCCTTACCCCCGGCGTGAAGCTCAGTAAGCGAGATAAGCACATCATGTTTAGAAGCATGATCGGACTCGTGACTAAGGACGCAGAGGCGATCATTCGTCACGAGGGCTTGTTATTGCTTAATTGGGTCAAGTCTATTCCAAAGGAATCAAGAGACAAGTATCTGATGGGGGATGGCGCATTGAAAAGCTGGTTGAAGTCTAGGCTTGAGCAGCGCTTAGATCAGTTCTATCCAAACCCTACTAATTTTTTTGACCGTCAACCCGATCTAAAGCAGGCAGGAGCGGGCTCAGATGGACTGTCTGCGACTAAAAATAAAGATGGATCAACTGTGCAGCAGAGTGCTGTGGTAAAAACAAATCCATATTAAGGTCACATAAGAGTTAAGAGAGCATATATGTCCAGTGGAGATGACAATGGGGATAAGCAGCGTCCTAAAAAAGCTGAAAGAGTGCGTTCGGGTGGGTTTATAGATAATCGTACCAGGGCATTGAGAAACTTAGTAAGACCTGCGTCGGACAGTAAGGCTAGAAAGAAATCCATATCTCACGTGTTGTCAACGATAGCTGGTGCATTTCAGTTGATCTTCACAGGATCAGCTAAGCACTATGATGCTGAGATGCCGGAATACGATATACGTGAAGTTGAGAAAATGTGGGGGATTAACGACGATAATCGAAGCACAGTGATAAAAGGGCATTATATTGAAGGCATTTTGTTCATGCTGTTGGGATTGTTTGGTTTATTTCAGATCTACAGTGGATTGTTTTTAACCACGGGGTCTCTGTTTGTCGCATCAAAGATTTTTGGGGGTATTTTGCTGTGTGTTGTCGCATTCATGAGAATTACTGTTCTGATGTGGCGTGTGGATGTACTTAAAGGCAGACAGTGGGTTAGCTACCCTCAATGGCTTCGCGGTAAGTAATCGAGCAATCAAGGTTATTTGTAGAAGGGGGTGTATATGCAACAGCAATCGTCACAGGCTGATTCCGATAGCACGATGTTATTGATTTTTGTAATGGTCGGAATTTTTCTGATTATCGCATGGTACTTCAGGGAAAATATCGTTTGGCTTATGTTATGGGCATCCTATTTAAAGGCATATGCATCATCATTTGTGATCCCGGACGCTCGATTGGATCAAGTAGTAGTTGGGATTGCCTCACTATCATCTGAGCAAATTTCCGAAATGCAGTATTCCGAAGCGGCCCAGATTTTGAATTTTTCAGGGCGGTATTGGGCGTGGTTTATAGCGGCCGTTATTGGTTTCAAGGCATTTAGACTCGCCACAAGGACACCTATTTCGCGTTACAGGAGAACATTCAATTTATCGACATTGCTGGAGCAAAAAGCCAAAAAATTTCCTGCAGTGCGCCCTGTTGTAGGGCTTGATATTTTAAGCATGCCTTATGATGAGGGCCCATGGGCGATATTAAAGGCGCCGATAGACCTGGCTCTGGAGGAGAAATTGCTAAAAGGCTTGCCGCCTGGTGCTGAGGATGTGCCTAAGAATTGGAAACCGCTGAAAGCGAAAAAATGGCGTGAAGTCGACCGGTTACGCGCGTCTGAATATCGCTTTGATCGTGATAAGTGTCGAGAAGTGCTAATTAAGCAGTTAGGTATTCCATTGGTTAAGAACGGTGTCATTGCTATCCGTGAGTGGAGACAATGGCCTAAACACTATCGGGCACTTGCTGCAGTATTCCTATTGAGAGGGTATCCGCTTTCGTCTGAGGATCGTGATCAATCGGATCAGTTGCTGATTCAGTTTAACGATAGTTTTTATGAGCCTAACTATAGAAGAAAAGGTAAAAAAGACATTGCACTAGAAGACTTGAATATTGAGGGTGTTGATGAGGTATTGGCTAGATACCTAGATAATCCTTCGAAGAATAATCGCAAATTGGTTGCGCTGTTTAATAAACACGGCTATCTGACTACGTTGATGTTTGCATTACTGGATGTCAATACCGGTGCTCGCAGTAAGGGACTGCTGACCACTGCGGATTTCATTTGGTTACGCCCAATCGATAGGACGCTCTGGTATTTAATGAACGGTTGCGGCCGAAGAACAGCACCGGCAGAGGCTACAGGTCCATGGGCTCATTTTGAAGTTGAAGATATGCGTAAGCAGTATTGTATTGAACCTGAGGTTGAAGAAGGTGTTAACGCCATCGAAAGAGCGTTGGTTAGTGAGGGGTGGTTGCTTGAAGAAAATACCGAAAGCGCTAAAAAGAAATCCACTAAAGGCCGTCGTCGCTAAGTTACCTTAGGAGTACATGATGAGAGTTTATCTATGCGAAAAGCCATCTCAAGGTAAGGATCTGGCGGCGGCCCTGGGGTTTAATGGACGTCAAAAAACTCACTACGAAATAGATGGTGGCATTATCACATGGGGGTTTGGCCATATAGTTCAACTATGCGAACCGGAATCTTACGGTGAGCAGTACAAAAAATGGAGATTGGATACGCTGCCGATCATACCTAAACCATGGAAGCAGGAAGTGAGTCCTGACAAGAAAGCTCAGTTTAACTTTATTAAGCAAAAGCTTAAGAGTGCTACTGAGGTGGTGATTGCAACTGATGCTGATCGAGAAGGTGAGTTAATTGGCCGTGAAATACTAGATTTATGTGGTTATAACGGAAAAATCACACGGCTGTGGTGTAGTGATAACAACCCTGATGCGATCCGTAAAGCGCATAATGACATGAAGCCTGGTAAATCAACTGAAGATCTCTATCATGCGGCACTATCCCGATCTAAGGCCGACTGGTTGGTGGGGATGAACCTAACTCGCGCCTTTACCAAATACGCCCGAAAATTCCATGGCATCGAGACGACATGTAGCATCGGAAGAGTTCAAACACCCGTGCTTAATTTGATTGTGCAGCGTGATCTTGAGATTGAAAATTTTGTACCTAAGGATTTCTATGATGTTGTCGCTGACGTAACAGTTAAAAATGGATCATTCAAGGCTAAATGGATGGTGCCTGATGATATTAAGGACGAAGAAGGACGATGTTTAACAAAAAGCCTCGCTGAGGCTGTGGTAAGCGATGTGAAGGGCACTACGGGAGTGATAGCCCACGCCAAGACTGAACGCAAAAAAACAGCACCACCGCTTCCATACAGCCTCTCAACACTGCAAACGGAATGTTCAGACAAGTACAGTCTCACTGCACAGGATGTCCTGGATATTTGTCAGAAGCTATACGAAACCTACAAGTTAACCTCCTATCCTCGATCAGACTGTAATCATCTACCCACTGAGCAGCTCAATGATGTTGATGGTGTTTTGGCATCGATGGTAGCTACGGATGGTTCTATTCAAGGGATTGTAGCGAAGGCTGATAAGAGCCTGCGCACAAAAGCATGGAATGATAAAAAAGTTGGAGAGTCGGCTCACTATGCGATCATTCCGACTCAAACCAAGGGTGATATTAGCTCTCTGAGTGCGAATGAGCGCAAAGTATATGATTTGATTAGGCGCCGGTATTTAGCACAGTTCTTTCCGGATTATGAGTATGATCGATCAGTAATCCTCGTGCGCTACAATCAGCACGGCTTTGTAGCTCAGGGTAACGTGCCTGCAATGGCGGGCTGGAAAGAAGTGTACGGCATGTCGGGTAATGAATCAGATAGCGAGGACAACGATAGCAAAGACGATGATTCACAATCGCTGCCGGTAGTAAGCGTTGGTGAAGATGCCAAAGCCGATGATGCCAAAGTTATCGCCAAGAAAACAACGCCACCCAAGCCTTACACAGACGGCACTTTGCTGAATGCGATGAAGTTTGTCCACAAGCACGTGGATAAGAAATACGAGAGCATTTTAAAGGGTGCGGAAGGAATCGGGACAGAAGCGACGAGAGCTAACATTATCGAGGTGCTTCTAAAAAGAACGCTTTCTAAGCGAGAGAAGAAAAAATTCATTCGCAGTACACCAGCAGGGCGACAGTTGATAGAAATTGTACCTGAGAGTGTTAAGTCGCCAGTAACAACGGCTATATGGGAAATGGGGCTTGAGCAAATAGCGAAAGGATTGCTCAATCCAGTTCAGTTTGAATCGGATGTAGAAACGCTCATTAAGACGCTGATTGATGAAGTAAAAACATTGTATGGTGAAGAGGGCGAGGATTCATTTGATAACCCCCTGGCCGACTGCCCGTGCTGTGGTGCTGAAAACGCAGCGAAGCGAATATATTCAGCAAAACGAAAGATGCACTCATGGGTGTGCGGGTCGTGTGATGTATGGATGGACGATGTTAATGAAAAACCCGTTAGACGAGCAGAAAAGCTAATAGCCGATTGTCCGTGCTGCGATGGTAAGGATACAGTTGAGCAAGTTGTCAAAAAAGACAAAACACTCGTGTGGAAGTGTAAAAGCTGCAATACATGGATGGATGATGATAATGGCGGGCCTATTAAGCCGCCAGAGAAGCTCCATGCAGATTGCCCTGCTTGCGGTAAAGAAAATGGTGCTGTTCAGGGCATATCGAGAGGAGGTAATCCTTACTGGAAATGCGCATCTTGTAATGAGTTTTTCTATGACGAAGGGAATGCACCTGTACCCAAGACTTAATATTGTGAAGCCTTCAGCTTTAGGGATATCCGGATTTTACGGTTGACGTAAACACCAAAATCTGATTGTAGAACGGAAATGTTTAGGGGGGGGCGGCTTGAAGCCGCCTAATTTATTGATTTATTGAGCTTAAGCTTTAGGTTTTCGCTTAGCCTTTGTTTTTTTTGGCACGCTATCCAAGCTCTCTTGTTTGGATGGCCGGCCTCGACGACTGCGCCCAGTCCCGGCCCACTTGCCAGTATCTAATACGTCATAAAGTCCCTTAGGTAGGCCTCGTGCTTTTGCTTCAATATTAACGAGTCTTAAGAACTCAAATAGAGCAACAACACCACGCGATTCCATGTCGCTGTACACATATGTCATTAAGCGTTGTGCAGCAGGGTTTGGTGTACTATCTTCACGAATCCATCGCGTAGCCGAGTTCCCATTCATTCCCATGAGTGCGGCTGTGTGAACAGGTTTTAGGCCCGCGTGTACCGACGGTGGTAAATGATCTTTCGGTGTGGACTCAATAGATTGAGCCACCTTTTTATGAAACTGATCAAACGTTGGTGACGTTGGCAACAAGCCATAAGAAGGCAGGCTATCGGGTTGCTTGATGATGATCTTTTTCGTTAGGCCATTAGCATAAGCGCGAACCAGTAGTGCGCGTGTAATAGATGTTAATGGCTGATTCTGAAGATCAAGGACATTGGTTTGCTCATTGTATCTTGAGTTATACCAACCATTCTCCCATGTTGTATCCATCAAAGTTTGATCCTTGGCTTCCTGAAGACGAACAATGTCTGCACCCGTAACTGGGCGGTCTTCAGGAATGATGCATTCAATCTCTTTTTTTATACTCATGTATATTTTCCTTGCTCATCTGTGCAGTTATTGTGGAGACCATAGCAAAGGTTGATCATTTAAAGAAGGCTCTTGCAGCTGATTATTTTGTATATCGTTTTGTGATTGAGGCTCATAGGGCTGAGGCGTCGTGATAATTGGTGTCGGTTGTTGAGCAGGTGTTGCTACAGAACTAAAACCGCCCTGGTTTAATATGTATGCGATACCTGCAAAACCGATGATACCAGCAACACAACCAGCGATCAGAATTTTATTCAATTGCTTATTTGAGTTTTCAATATTGGTGTTAGCGGTCGGTCGCTGTTGTTGTACTGGTGACTCTTGCGCCTGGGGTGGGCTAACGACATTAGCGAGTTTAACTGGCCCCTCTTCTTGTTGAACCTGTAATTGCCCTTGGACGGCTAGATGAATCGCTTTTGATAAAGCTTTGTACACAGCCTTAGCGGTTCCTTTGTCCATGGTTCGTGAGAAAACAGTACGCTCAACATCCAATGATTCCAAGCTGTCAGGATCATGCTCTTTGTGGATTTTAGCGTTAAAATCAGCTTCTGATTCAAAGCGCTTGGCCGCATAATGTTGGGTTAATAGCACCATTTGATATCCCAGTTGACTGGGGACGGGTGTGCTGGATAGCTGATATGGGAAACGAATATCAAAAGTGAAGCGCCCTGCATAGGATTGACCAACCAGTGTTTCAATACGGTATGCAAAATTAATAATGCCTGTCTGGCGCTCTTTACCTTTTTTTATAACGGTAATTTCGAATGTGCCAGAAGGGAATGAATGGTCTTCAGATGCAGCCGTTGCAGGCATATTCTGCTGTTGCATGTTGGATGCATGAGGTTTTTCAGATATTGGAGGCTCGTTCACTTCAGGGGCGTTGACTGTATTGGAGGTCATATTGGCATGTCTCTCACTCATAGATGTTTGATGCGTATGCTGCTGTGAAAACTGGTCACCTTCTGCCGTGGGTATAAGCGATACCAGTTTCTCCGCCAACGAATCGGCTGTTCCGTAAGCAAGCGGGTTGTGCGTATTAGTGATTCGTTTCTCGCCCTGACTGTCAGGTGGCGATGAGTGGCCACTAAATGTATCACTATGCATTTGGTTAGACATATCACCATTATGTTGATATGAAACCATCTCGACTGAGTTTGTCTGTGCTTGCATGCTAATCACCTGTAAAATTGCAGCTAATCAAATTTATTATTTATTGAAGTATACCGAATATTTTTACACAAGATGCTTGACATGTAAATATTCGGTTATAATATAAATAATAGAGAGCTTTCCCTGCTGGGCTTTGCTGCTCTGTTGTTCTATGATTGTGGATATTTCTCGTTATTTAAAGGTGATTACATGAGCAAACCGAAAAATCGCACTGAAATGGCAAAAGCACTACAAGAGCAGCTTTTCCTTGATGGTCAAGAAGTTAGCATGAAAGAAGCATTTGCTATGCTAGACGTCGTCACCAATCTGTATGTTAAGTGTGCTGCAGAAGATGGCGCGGTTAATATGGGCTCTTTCCTGAAAATTGAAAAGCGTTCACGGGCAGAGCGCACGGGGCGTAACCCTCAATCAGGTGAATCAATGGTCATACCTGCGCAGTCTTACTTTGCCGTGAAAATGCTCAAAGGCGGCAAAGATCTACTAAATCCTTAGGGGTTTATTTGGCGCATATTTTCTTGTGACACGATGATATCATGTGTATTATTTAGATATATCAATTGAGCGACTAAGTAGTACGCATGATCCATTTCTCGATGAGGCATGCGTTTATGGTGACCAAGAATGAATACACTGACCCTGCTGTTTTCAGGTGATTCTAATATCGTTCAAATAGACGATTCTGAATCCGATAGAGAAGGCTATGACCCGTTTGAAGCCTTGTACATGAAAGTGATCATGCTAGCGCTAGATGATCTTAGCAAGGGGAAGATCCTGTACAAGCTATCAGCTTTGTACTTTTTCCGTTCAGAAAATTTTGCAACATGCTTGTACAACCTGGGATGCGATGGTGACACGGTCGATTTCATTTTTAAAAAAATGGAACGTATTCTAGAGGGGGTAGAAGAAGATCTTGTTCGCAAAGGACGCTGCCCAGATACACGTCTAACACATCGATATTTTTCGGATGCCTTAGACGAAGATGATTACAAGCTTCAAGAGCGCCGGTCAGAAAAAACTCTAAATAGTAAAAGCAAAAAGATAACAAAAATCCCGCTGCATAAGTACAGACAGGGCGATCTGTTAGATAACTTGCAGGAATGTGGGTAGATATAAGCTCGCAAACTGCCTTTGATTTTTTAGGAAGTGCCACATGAGTATGAGCTTTGAGCAGCAAAAATTGGCGCTGTATGATGCCCTGGCCAGTTTAAAGGGTGTGTCTACAATAGAAAGATGCTTGTTACTTAACCTTGTTGCCGAAATGGAAGACGCTCACTTTAGTACAGTAAAGCTTGGCACGCTTGAAGCGATGATAGGAATGGATGTCATCGTTGTTAAACGTGCGCTCAATAATCTTGTTAAATTGAATTTTGTCAATATCACTCGAAACCCCGCTAATCCGGATACGCTTAGATTTATTATCGGTGATACCTTAATGCAGGTAGTTCGCAAAAAACACAGTGTTGCAAAACGCGAAGACTCATCCGAAGAATGCCTAGATGCAATTGTTACAGAGATTGTTGCCCACAATACATCTCATGGTGTTTCGCAAAAAAGTAGCAATGAGCATCCTGTTTTTTCAAGGTCAGGCTCGTCACTGCCAGGTGGCGACAGGCGTTTTCCGATGCATGAAAACTGGTACCCAAGCAATATTGAATGCTACCGCACACTACTGAGGCTCCAGCGCATTCCAATTGATGCGGTAACAGAGCAGATGTACCAGAATGCGTTAGGCGATGTGATTAGTCGTTACATTGTGCAACTGGATAGGTTTAATACCGATGCACAATGGACTCGTTTGCTAGTGCTGCAGATTGCTGGTGATATGGAGAGAAATCGCTCACGCGGATACCAAAGTGTTAGATCCAAAGTGTCTGACGCACTCATGAATGTCGATGATACAAATTATTAGAATGGGGTTTTAGCGGTGTTTTATCGTTTTTGGAATGACTATCGTGATGGTTGGCGTAAGTGGCGTCATTTCTCTGGTAGAACCTCGTTAATTTCATACCTTAGATACAATGTAGTAATGCTTGTTTGTATGTTGGTAGCACTGGCCTTCGACACAACTTTATCACAGTACACGTATGGTGCGATGTCGTTAGTGGTCGTGCTCATACATGTTATCCCGCTAACTTCAATTGGTGTGCGTCGCCTTCATGACACAGGTGTGTCTGGTTGGATGATGCTGGTTTATTTTGTGCCGTTCATCGGTGTTATTGTGTTGCTGGTCCTGCATTTAAGAAGGGGCCAGTTGGTTTCAAACAAGTACGGTGATTCACCTGCTTGATGATTCAATCAGATCAAATGAATGGAAAGGTGTTGATATGGCCACGAGAATTAAGATAAGCGCTGTTATGCAAGTAACCGTTAGTAAAACCATTACTGTTGATGAAAGTGAAATGGCTAGATATGCGGATCTTGTGGACTCGGGTGCGCCTGATGAAGCAATTGAGCGCTTCATGGATGAGATTGCCGCAAGAGAGGATTTGGCGAATCTTGATAACATCCAACTGGTATCGGGCTTGTCTGAGGTAGTCTTTAGCGATTGAGCCTAATCGCGCAAACAAAAAAGCACTCATGTGGTTACACTGCATGGGTGCTTTTTTGTTAACTTGTTAATGTCGGCAATTTCTTTATACTTGGTATAACCGTATAAGCTTAAATGGATGGCCGCCATGGCAACAATAGAATCTGAGAATCAATATGGTATAGATGGTATAGGTAGGCTTAAGTCCTTTGGTGTGGATGAGCCATGGAAAGCCGCACTCTTGCTTCCCCGTAAGTGGGAAAGCTTTGCCATGCTAACGGATCATCTAAGCGCAATGATGGATGATGAGACAGGATTGCTCGTTGCAAAAGTGGCGTCTACACCAAAGTTTGCCTATAAAAATGGGCCGCCTAGAGCCAGTTTTTTGATTTCTGATGCAGAAGGCGTGTCTGTCTATGCATCTCAAATGGGTAATACAGGTGCCGTTAAAGAATCGGCAGTCGTAGGTAAGCGGCTACTATTAAAAGGTAAGCGTAACTATTTTGATAATAAGTTAAGGTTTCAGATTGCTGAGATAGTGGATAAGCGATGGGCAGGTAAGTTAAGGCCTATTTATCCTGCTAAACCAGGTGTGATTAGTGCTGAATTGGTCCGTTCTCGCATTCTGTCTTTACTTCCCGCTGCAATACCGGAGGCTGCGCAACACATGCGTAAGTCACTTTCAATCTTGGGTGATGATGAGCACCTTTTAAAGATTAGCAATGCACCTGTAAATACCCTGGAAGCATTACTATGGGCGGCTCATTTACCGGTATCTGAGGCAATGGGTGATTCCGCACAAACGGCGCTTGAGCGATTGGCCGCCGCTGATTTGTTATTGAAAGCTCAAAAAGCTGTGGGTGGTGTAAAGAAAAGAGAGCCGATTAGATTGTCGCTTGAGCACGTTGCAGAAAGGAAAAGTGCGCTCCCTTATCCGCTCACAGACGAACAAAGCAAGGCTACAGGAGAAATTCTAGAAGACCTAAGACGTCCCTCGTGCATGAGAAGGTTATTATCAGGAGATGTTGGTACAGGTAAAACCGCAGTGTACGGAACAGCGATTGCCTCTGCTTATGATGCGGGAGCACGTTGTGTTGTTTTATTGCCAAACATTAACCTGGCAACACAAGTGCTTAATGAGATGCAGTCTTACTGGCCCGATATTCCGATGCAGCTGGTTAGAGCGGATACAAAGAAGAAAGAGGATCTTTCGGAAGTCCCTGTCCTTGTAGGAACCACGGCTTTGCTTAGTCGAAATATCGGGGATCGTGATCTGGTCGTGACAGATGAACAGCAGAAGTTTAGCAAGGCTCAACGAGAGCAAATGCTGAATGGCAATGGTCATTTATTAGAGGTCTCGGCCACCTGTATTCCCAGGTCTCAAGCTTTACTTAGCTTTGGTGTTATGGATTTGTCAAAGCTAACGAAAGGGCATGTCGACAAAGACATTACAACTAAAATTCACTACAAAGAAGATCGCAAAGTTGTATTTAACAATGCTAAGTCTACGGTGGCTCAAGGGGGGCAATTAGCTGTTGTCTACCCACTAAAAGAGTCGAAGGCAGACGATAACGACGTGGTGGATGAAGAAGAACAAAGAAAATCGGCTATCAAAATGTATGAAAACTGGGATGCATACTTCCCAGGCCGTGTCAGGTTACTTCATGGTCAGTTAACAGATGATGAAAAACAGTCCGTCATAGATGATATGAAGCAAGATAAGGCCGACATTCTCATATCTACCACGGTTATTGAGGTTGGCTTAACCCTGCCAAGGCTGCAACGGTTATTAGTGATCAGTGCGGATAGGCATGGGTTGACAGGTCTGCATCAGTTACGAGGCAGACCATGCAGACATGGTGGTACCGGATATTTTGATTTATACCTGCCGAGTGAAAAAGATGCCGTTAACCCGGATGTTATTAAGCGGCTATCCATTCTTGAGGAGACCACAGATGGCTTCAAGGTCGCTGAGCATGACATGCTGCAGCGTGGTTGTGGTGAGCTGAGTGGGGAAAAGCAATCAGGAAAAGATACGGGTTTCATACTGGGCCGCTCTTTAGAGGTATCTCGTCTCAGCGAGATGTCTTCGTATTTGCCTGATATGGCAGATAGAAAGCCCGCTCCAGTTCCATACAACGCTATTACGCCGGTAGCACAATCTGATGGCTTTGATAATCAAGAATATCTCAAGTGGTTCGGGAGTGAATCTAAAGCTCAGAATTGGATACAGAAACAAGAGAGCCCGCAAAGCTTTGTATTGTTGCCTGCAAGTTCGAACCGCTATGAGGTTTACTCGCTTGATGACGATTTATCGCCTTCTGTGGATCCCTTGTCGTCGCAAGAAGAGAAAACCGGCATGCAGATAGGATTATTTTAATTGTAAATGAGAGGCTGCTTGTATGAGTGAAATTAAAGAATTGGATTGTCCTGCCTTCCTGCAGATTAAGGATATGGTAGAGGGTTTGATGTCTAAAGGTTATGTGAGCTTTTATAAAGATGATCTTTATGTGATCGATCGTAACCTATTGCTGGAAACCGCCGTTCCTGGTGCGGAGTACATTTATACGGTTAAAAGCGCGGGTACGCATTTAAACCAGATCAAACTACATCCTATCAGCACATCGTGGGCTGAGGCTGCTGTGAATTCTGCAGTGAGTGCGTGTGATGCCCAAAAACAACGCTTTAGAAAGTCATCAGAGGTTTGCGAGTTTGCTCTAACCATGCCTGATGGTGATCTTATCTTTGTTAATCCCGATTATTTTACGAATAAACTGCGTTTAGATGACGTGACGCTAGATAAAACCACTGCCATGGAAGTAGGCACTTGTCTTGAGGTAATGATTAATGGCGAGGCTTGTGAGTTGTCTAGGATTAGAGCTGCTCATCGTTCCTCACGCTTATTTTTGACCGAAGATTGGGATGATCCAGCAGATCATCGCGTTTACCATGTAGTTATTATGGATGATTTGAGTGCATCGATTCGAGAGATAACACCTAAAGATGCTAAGCATTTACTGATTCACCCTTCTCATTGGGAGGTTAGGAAGCTGGAGGGAGCCCATAGAACATCCACCATTGGATCAGAGATGGTTATTACCTGCAGGGGTGAAGAAGTGGCTGCGTTCCATTTGTCTTCTCATAATGATGGTGTTCTTGTGGATGCGAGATTAGAAAAGTCAGCGATATCACAGCCTGAATTGATCCCCCCTTTAGTTAAATTAATTAAAGATGAAGTGACTCTACAGCAGTCCTCGTTATTCTTTACCATTAAGGACGCAGTAATTGATCAGAAACCGCTAGATGATGTGCTAGCGGATGCACTTGCGAAGGTTTATAAAGAAAGAGTTGCTACTGCGGCGATTGTTCATCAGTCTAATGAGGATTTGCTATCTGTTAAAGCTGATGTATCAGACAAAAATGAACCTAAGATGTAGGGGCCGCTTCATCTCAATTTAACGTATGATATTCGAGTATAATGAAAGTGCCGCTCATTTAGATCGGCACTTTTTTGTACCTGGAAGAGTAGTAGATGAAGTTAATTGTCTTTGTAATACTTGCGTTTCATGGCGTGTACTTACAAGCCGGTGATGGGATGTTACCACATGATATGAGTGGATCAGCCCCGCTAACTGGCTCAATTGAGCATGTTATCAGAGGTGATCGCGTTGTATTTATAAGCAATAAGGGAGATCGGTTTGTTGTAAATCTAGCCTTTATTGAATCACCCGAAGTACGGTCTGGTCCATGGGTACAAGACACTCCGTATGCAGACGTTGCAAAAACTGTTATCGAAAATCAATGCATGGGCTCAAGCGTTAGCAGTGTGTCCATTCTGTTTGTAACGCCGGTATCCAGTCTTTTTGATGCGGGCTTTTTGCAATGTCAAGGCATTGAAATCGGTGAGTTGCTGGTCATGTATGGGTTGGTGTACCTGGATGAGGACGTCGACGTACCACAAAATTATCGAGATGCATTTAATGAAGCCAGGATTAATCGTTTAGGGTTGCACGCATTATCCGAGTAGCGCTATTTTATCCGTATAGTTCTATCAAAAATAGAGTGTGTTTTTCTGGTACAATCAATTAAGGATTTCAAATATCCATTGAGAGCCTTGCCATAGGGTGGGGGTGGTTGCAAGTTGATGAAGATCTTTCGGGGGCTTCAATGCTAAATGTAAAGCATGAGATGGACGGCTCTTTGGTTCGTGGGTTTAAAGATGCCAGGGAAGAGCAGTTGATCTTTGAAGATGTTGATTTTGATATCCCTGAAAAGTTGCTTCCAAATGCTTCACCAGCGCATAGGCTTGAATTATTAAGAACTAGCGCGCCCTCAGAAGGTATGCGTAAGCTGGCTGGTTGGATATTGGAAGGGTAGCGAGTTATGGAGGAAGATTTGATTCAGCGCGAAGTAAGGCGGTTGAGCATGGCCTTGGTTAGATTGAGCTTGATTAAGGGTTCGTGCAATCAGGTGCGCTTCGAATTGATTTTGAACGACGATTTGCTGTCTTTGATGCTTAGAGCAGAGCAATTAAATGTCATTTTAGAGCGACTTCATGATGGGCGAAGCAATACAGATGATATATCTAAAATGAGATTGATTAATGAGTCTCGCTTGCTATGTGAGCAGGTCGAACTTGCGACGATGCAGTCTGTTGATCTGTAATTGAATTGTTTGAGGTTTTCCAGTGCCGGCGAATTATCAGGTTAGAGGTGTAGAGCGAAAGCAGGAAAGGCAGGCCAGGGAAATATATCGCGATTCGAGGCGGTTAGGTGAAAAAATCTATGACAAGCTGTCAGAGCCAAAAGCCCTGGCGGTTTGGTTGGTGATATGTGCCGTTCTCGCGGTTCTGTACCCAATGATGGCAGAAGTGTCGCTGTTAGTTGCGCTGGTTTTATGGTTTGGCTTCTCCGGCAAATCAAAAACTTCCCACCTTCCGATGCGCATGCCTTTCGAGCATGATGGGTGTGATTACAACGATCCATTGCCAGGTCGTAGTTTGTTGTTTGGAACCAAATACCGCAAGTCCAGAGGGATTTTTTTTCTCGGTAATGAGAAAGCAACCAATGAAGAGTTGCACCTTTCAGCAGATGATATGTTGACTCACGTTCTATTGTTTGGGACTACGGGGGCCGGTAAGACTGAGGCCCTTTTGTCATTATCATGGAATTCTATTTCCATGGGTTCAGGATTGATCTTTATTGACCCTAAGGGAACGAATAAATTAGGTCTGCAGATTTATACGTTGGCACGCATTGTAGGGCGTGATGATGATTACCTTCAAATTAACTTCTCAACGGGTAACCGTGATGTAAACGCCCATAGTGAGAAGCGGATGTCCAATACGGCCAACCCGTTTGCTTACGGAACAGCCGATTCGTTGGCGGAGATACTGGTATCGCTTATACCCACGGCAGAAGGTGATAACGCGGTTTTCTCGGAGCGAGCAGTATCGTTAATCTATACCATCATGAGGCCGCTGGTTGACTTGCGAAATAAAAAAGTCATTCAGTTATCAATTAGTACGATTCGTGATCATATGACACTTGAGAAGTGTATGGAGCTTGCCAAAGATCCAAGAATCACGGATGCGTCACGCAAGTCGATGGAGGCTTACCTTAACTCGGTTGCAGGTTTTAAGCAGGGGCAGCCTTACGAGAAACAAGGCGAGGATGCACATAAGCAATTTGGTTTTGCTCAAGCATACTTTACACGTGCATTATCATCGTTAGTTGATACGTATGGCCACGTATACGGTGCTATGATGGGGGAGGTGGACTACCCTGATGTGGTATTTAATCGCCGTATATTGGTTATCCTACTTCCTGCGATGGAAAAGCCCCCTTCTGAAATTAAAACGCTCGGAAAGATAATTCTTTCCGCAATACGTGGTGCAATGTCACTAGGTCTTGGTTCTGAGTTTGAGGGAACCAAAGAAGAGATGCTTGATTCACTACCCACCGCATCAAATGTACCTAATTTAGTAATAGCTGATGAATATGGTTACGTGGCTACAGAAGGCTTCGCCGTAGCGGCCGCTCAAGCCCGTGGACTTGGCTTCTCGTGCGTCTTCAGCGGCCAAGATTACGCTGGTTTTAAACGCGGATCGGAGACGGAGGCGGAGCAGATCCTTGCGAACACCAAAGTCAAGATTATTATGGCGCTTGAGGATGCCCAGGCAACGCTGGAAGTTGTTAAAGCAATTGGCGGTGAAGCGTATGTAACTAACACCTCAGGCTTTACAATGGATGCTGATGCAGTGACTTCAGCGTATCGAGATACAATGAATGTCAGTGTTGAGAAGCGTTCACGTGTAGATATTCTTGATCTAAGAGATCAGATTGAAGGTGAATTCCACGTATTCCATAAGGCAAACATGATACGTGGCCAGATGTTCCATGCTGACCCCCCCATTAAGAATGCTACGCTCCGGATAAATCGCTTCGTTGAAGTGCTAAGGCCTAGCGTGCAATCGATTGCAGCTAAGTATGGGCCTGTAAAATTTTTGACTGCAGATCTGAAAAAATTGGTTAGGGGTGGCCCAATTACAGGGGAAGGTAAATCACGGAAGATGGACGAAGATATCATGAGGGTGATCGATATTTTCAATAATGCTGCAGAAGCTGCGCGAATGCCGACCAATGAGGCTATGTTAGCATCGCTTCTGATTTCACTTAAACCAGCTGTAAGTAATGTTCAATCAGGTGATTCTTCTGGTGGAGGTGAAGCTGTACAAAACGTAGCTCCAGCTTCAGTTTGGGGGAGCGCTTCAACTGATGCTGTTAGCGATACGCCCCCTAAGCTGGCTAACAATGAAGATGATGGAAGTCATAAAGGTACTCCGTCAAATAGCGCGGCCAATAATTTACCTGACGAGATATCCAAGGTTGATACGCGAAATGCTAATGAAGGCAATACACCTAAAGATACAGAAAATAATGCTTTGTCTGGCCTCGCTGGATTAGGTGGTATTCCAAGTTTTGCTACTCAAGTTGTTAGACAAACTTCTAATGAAGAAGATGATGATGAGGAAGAAGACGATGAAGCAAGAGAAGCGAGGGAAATGCGCGAGCTTCTTGAACAGCCAATTGCGAGTGAAATTATTGATAAAAACAAGTCTGACGTGATAAATAAAGTTGCCAACAAGATTAACGAAGAAAATGGTGCAACTAACGTTGATGTAGCCAAAGAGATCCGAGCCAAAGTTTCAAATTCTGTGAGTGAGTACCCTGCTCAACCGACTCCGAAAGATAATGACCCAGCGCGCAAGTCTAGGGTTCAACGAAACATAGAAGCGTTGCGCAAGAAGACCCATGGAGGTTCCAATGATTGATTTACCACCATGCACCGAACAGTTGGCATCGCATTATCAGGTGCCAGTGGTTATTGTTGCCGCCATTCAAAAAAAAGAGGGTGGATGGCCAGGCGCCGTGATCGGTCCTAATCGCAATGGAACGTATGATTTGGGTGTCATGCAGATTAATACAATTTGGTGGGATGATAAAAATCCCGTAGATCTGAGACGGTACGGCATTACCCCTGAAAAGGTAAGGGATGATGCTTGTATTAATATTGCGGTCAGTACGTGGATATTAAGGCAGAATTATGATCGTTTTAATGACTGGTTTAAAGCGATTGCAGCTTACAATGCAGGCCCTAATAATTGGGAAGCAGGACGAAAATATGCGCAGGACGTAGCTGAGAATATTAACGAACTCATACAGTCACATCAGCATAGGTAGTTTTATGACAAACATAGCTTTGTTGGGTGACATATATTCATCCAATAACATTAATAAAGAAATGTCTGTAGAGGTCAAGAATATAACCCCTCGGCAAGTAGTTAGAAACCTGGATAAAATACGTATTGCGCATACAATTCAGCCAATCATATGCGCCAACTCAAGCTATGCATATGGTTTTGAAGCGTTCTCTCAGCTTTTCATCAATAATTTCAAGCTGCAAATTGGCATAGAGGACGTGCTCACATCCAATCTATCGGATGATGAATTATTGAGTCTAGATAGAAAGCTCATGAGAAGCGCTTTAAAAATTCAGTCAGCTAAGATCAAAGGCTATCGATTCATTAATATATCTAGTGAGGCCCACTTTGTTTCATTAGATCCGGATGAGATTTTGTCTCAAAGCTCTCAGGTTGTACTGGAGTTGACAGAACATTTTCCTATCTCAAACTGGGATCAGGTATGGCATCAAGTGGAAGTGATGAAATCAAAAGGTATACGAATAGCGATTGATGATTTTGGTTCTGGCCACGGGAATTATCAGATGCTGTTCGAGCTATCACCACATTATGTAAAGCTGGATAAATTTTTTATAAAGCATGCGATTCCTGAAAGAGCTAGCAGAAACATTGACATGTTAAAGTCCTTGGTTGATACGATTCATCACGCGGGAGCAAAAGTAATATGCGAGGGGGTTGAGACCGAAGAGCACTTGGACTTCTTTCTATCAGCAGATGTTGATTATTGCCAAGGATACTATTTTGGCAAACCCGTTGCTGTAGGTTAGCAATCATCTTTACTGAGGTAAGTAACGAAGTCAGGGATCGTGCTAAAGGGATTTACGCTACGTGAAGATATAGGGTATTCGGATTTAGCGGTTGATCTTGATCGAAAGTGATTCTGTAAATGATAGGAGGTTAAATGACAACGAAACAGATAGCAGAGGTGTTTTCGCATGAAATGCATCGCGTACTTAAACTTAATAATTGGCAGTGGAATTTCAGTGATCATGGCTCATATGCCTTTAATAAAGAAAACGGATCAACAATCTCAGGTCCATTAACGAGATGCTTTCTAATTCATGAAGCGAATCGCTTGATGGAGGCATCAACATCTATACTTAGTCTTTCAAATATAGAAAAGATCTTACAAAAAGGTGGTTACCGCTTAGGGAATGAAGCAGAGCTTGCAGCCTATGACCCTGCTGGTAATAGGATTTCTGGTGAGTGTTTTCAATGGCTCATCGAGCATAAGATCCCTCAAGAAATCACTTCTAAAGATGACCAATTTACAGACAAATACCCAGCAATCGAGCAATTTGTAGGCGCTCATGGTGCGGATGATGTGAAAAGACATTTTCAAATAGCCACACATAAACCTGATTGGGAAATGGCCATAAAAACACATATCGCCTGCGGTGAGCGTAAAGATCTTGAAGGTGCATTTCCAGATTGGGCGGGATGTAATCCAGAAAATCATAATTGGAGTTAACGTGATGCTAGGGAATCAGCAATCTAATGTTGGAAACCGAGAGGGGATGTAAATGCCACGCTGCTTAAACACCTTAGAAACACTTTCGTCTGCTGAGACCGTGATTATGTGTCTCGAACAAGACCCCATGGATAGAGTTCTGCTATTTGCCTCAGACCTCTCCCCACATGAATTTGATGAATCCTTTGCGGTCAGAACAGATGATAAGGTGTTGATCATTCGTTCGATCCGTGAGGCCGGAGCGGCAAACATTGACCAATTTGTCCAGGTACTCAGGTCTGAGAGCCCGGTGCCGAAAACACTACCTGGAGAAATCGGGGTTGTCGGATCTGAGTACCTTCGTGACCAGTTTGGTCGCAAAATACCTGTGGATATTGAGGCCTTGCTCAGAGAGGCTGAGGAAAAAACTGAAGCACGCCGCTTGGCATGGGCCGGTGGCTATGAAGGACTTTATGTTCTTTCTACTCATGTTTCGGCCGAAAAATAGACGTGGAAATATATAACCCTGCTTATTGGCATAAAAGGTCGAGTGCAGCTTTCCTGCGCTCACCTTTACGTCGGTCATACTTTGCAGTTTGATTAATGTTGCTGTGACGCATTAAATCAGCTGCCGTTTTGATATCGGTAATATCGAGCAGCTCACTTCCGAATGTTCTTCTCGCATCATGTGGGCGCAACCGGAGATCGCCTACCAGCCCTGAGCCTATTGATATGTTCTTAACAATATCTCGCACACCTGAGCCTGTTAGTCGGGTGTCGTACAAAATCACACCTTCTTTGGTGATGCGTGGGAATAAAGCACCATGATAATCCCCTCGATATTCTTGTATCCATTCTTTGAGGTGTATGAGTAACAACGGGGCCATTTCAATGGTTTCTTCCGTGTTACCCTTGCCACGAATTGTTACTTTTTGCTGGTCCATGTTAATGTCGGAAATGTCAATTAAACCAATTTCATGTCGTCTTAATCCTGCGAAAAACAAGAATGCAAGTACGGCGCAGTCACGTGATCCCTTGGTGCGATTTGAATTGTTTAAGCAGTATTCAAATAAGCTATTTTTCTCTTCTGGCGTTGCCATTCGTCCTGACAGGCCGCTTGATATTTTGAGTGCCTTAATAGATAGGACGCGCTGTGTTTGATCCTGGCCGACTAGCCCCATTAAAGCTGCATGATGGACTATGTTTTTTATAAGCGACAAATAACCGTTGATGGATGAGTTGCTTAATCGACTCTGCGTATTATCGGGTTCGAGGAATGTATTTATCAGGGCCTTAGTTTGAGGAAGGTCGAATGCCGACCAATTCAAGTATTCGTAATCCCCATGAGGCGCTGATAAGCGATGAGCAAGCGTATTCAGTTTACTCATGTATGTGCGTGCCGTGCCGGCCTTATGCTGTCCGATGTACACATTAGCAGGATTTTTTAACCCCCTAAGGGGGTAAGGAAGAATCGGATTCCAAGTTAAATTAAATGCGGGTTGATTGGCTAGGCCGCCAACACCAGGGGGAGAGCAGTCACTAGTATTTGGGCTACCAGTGACTGTTAACATTCCTTTTGAAACACACAGGGGCTGACTCATAACGAGTATCAACGCCTACCATAATGCTTCTTGTAGCTGGGCTCTTCTCTTCTACGTTGGCCTGAATTTAGCCGCTGCTGAATCTCTTGCTCCAGGCTGCTGATATCTATATCCAGAGATCCGGCCATATCCTTTGGTTTTTGATATAAAACCGAGTTTTTTGCAGTTGTATTCAGTGCCAATTCCTTCGCTCGTTTCCGAGCTCTAAGGGCTTCACGGATACGCTCTGCCTCTAAGCGATTAGCCTCATCAATTTCATCAGCATTTGCACTGACTTTGATTGTTGGATTGCCTATAGCAATTGCAAGTGCCTCGTCTTCTTGAAGTTCATGAAGGCGTTTTACAGGCGTAGGCTCAGACTTTGCCTTTTCTTCAGATGCTTCATTAACGGGCGCCACCCTGGATGGTGCAATCACCTTGCCGTTATCAGACGATGCTTCTCTGACGTTAATGCGCCGAGCTTTCTTAGGCTTAATTGCTCGTTTTGGTTGCTCAAGTTCTGGTTCGACGACGTGCTCATCAAACAATGATTCAATGCTGCCTAGCTCAGATGCTTTTGTTTTTGTCGCTTTAACTGGTGTTGCTTCATTCTCTACCGCGTGATCAAGCCGGCCTGTATCCTGATAAGTAGATAGAAGCACCTCAAGCTTAGAGTAGGCATCTGCTTTGCTTGCTATGTGCTGGTTAGGTTCAGGGCGTTGAACTTGAGGCGCACTATCATCATCACTAAGTAGCCATCCAAGCAAAGCATTGCTGTCACCTTTAAGCATAGAGTGACTATTAGCATTCCCCATAGTCTTTGAGGCTGCGGATCTGGATTGATCCTTAGATGTTGTTTTTACTTTGTTTTTCGCGTCTGTCGCATCAACGTCAATTGGTACACCAAACATTGCGGGGAACGTTGCCGCGCTTAGCCGCTGTTTTTCCATGACGGACATATCTAACCACCCTTTGTAATCACTTACTAAAAATACTGATTATTCTGTTTAATATAGATTTTTCCATTACGGAGGTCTATTTACGATTGGATCAAAGGTAACACTGCTTAGTTCCCTTGTACGCTCGTATTACCCATTATTATAGAGGCTTATTTGCAAATAAGTCTATTTTTTATACATATTTCATTGGCGTTTTTCGGATTGTTTCAGAGACGATCTAAGGGCTGTGGACGCCAGCACTAACTAAAGTGCTTGACAGGTATATATATGGTTATACAATATGTAAATGAGTAGCCATTTTTATAGTTATTAACGATATTAAATACAGAGCCTCTATATCATGTACAACGATTATCCTGAGATTCAAAGTGATGTGAGCAACGAGTCTTCAAGATTACTTCAAGATCATAGAGAATCGATTCAAGAAGTTGTTCCTCACTCGGATTCTGCTGAACAATCCGTTATCGGGGGGATTCTTCTAGATAATCAGGCGTGGGATGCGGTATCTAACATTGTGTCTGGCGAGCATTTTTACGTTCGCGCCAATCGCGTTATTTTTAGCACTATCGAATCTATGTTTATTGATTCAACGCGATCTGAAGCAGTGGATCTGGTAACTCTCACCAATAAGCTTGAGACGTCCAATGAATTAGAGCAAGTAGGTGGCCTTGAATACATCGTTAGTATTATACGCGAAACCCCAACCGCCAGCAATGCTGGGGCTTATGCAGAGCTTGTTTATGATCGATACTTACGAAGAGAGCTTATTAAAACAGGTCATGACTTCATAGCCAAGGCCACTAATCCGGATGGTACGACTACCAATGAACTGATTCAGGACGCTGAATCATCGGTCATGCGGATAGCGGAGCGCCAGGCATCAGAGAATACGATGCAATCAATGAATCCTTTGCTTAGAAAGACATTGGATCGATTAGACTTCCTTCATAACAGCGGTAATCAGTTGACAGGATTGACGTCTGGTTTTGATGATTTAGATGCTCGTACCGGTGGCTTTCAGGATTCTGATCTGATTATTCTGGCAGCGAGGCCCTCGATGGGTAAAACCACTATGGCACTTAACATGGTGGAAAATGCGCTGCTGGCTGCTAATAGACCTGTCATTGTGTTTTCACTTGAGATGCCTGCCGAGCAGTTAATGAACCGAATGATCGCATCAATGGGTCGGATAGATCAGACCAAGCTTCGAGATGGTAAGCTTGATGATGACGAATGGCCGAAGCTATCGGTTGCGGTGAATTTACTGAAAGATAAGCCTTTATTTATTGATGATGCATCAGCCATAAGTCCATCGGAAATGCGCTCAAAGGCTCGGCGCATTAAGCGAGAACAGGGGGATCTTGCTTTGATTGTTGTGGACTACCTGCAGCTTATGCAGCTAAAGGGTAAGCATGGTAAAAGCAGGGTTGAGGAGATCTCTGAGATATCAAGATCACTAAAGGCCCTGGCGAAAGAAATGAAGTGCCCCGTAATCGCGCTATCGCAGTTAAACCGTGGTCTTGAAACTCGCCCCAATAAACGACCTATCAATTCGGATCTTAGGGAATCGGGTGGTCTTGAGCAGGATGCAGATGTCATCATGTTTGTGTACCGAGATGAGGTGTATAACGAGGATTCTAGCGACAAAGGTATCGCGGAGATTATCATTGGTAAACAGCGCAATGGTCCAATCGGCACATCGCGACTTGGTTTTGTAGGTAGGCATTCACGATTTGAAAACCTATCAACGAATTATATTGGCTATGATGATTAATTATTGAGGATTTACGATGAGTACAGCAAACGGTAATCCACATGTGGCCTACCATTCAGGTAAGTGCGATATGTGCAATACTTCAGTAGACCTGAAAGAGAAAACCTGCTCTCATTGCGGCTCTGTATGGCATGAAGAGAAGGGCGATTCTCAATTAATGCACACGCATCTATCAGCCGCCTTTGGTTGTGCTGTTGCATTGGTTGTATACGTGATTCTATTAGTTTCAGGGCCGTTCTGGCTGGGTTTTTTTCTGATATTGTTAGGGCTAGGTGGCGTCCCATCGCTGATCTACTGGTTTGGAAGGTCGATTACTACGGCTATCGTAAGTAGACCGAAAAAAACATACTATTGGAAGCCATCCAGTAACCCACCAAAAAATGAGACATAACGAGAAAAGCCCCCCTAGCCGGGAAGTTAGGAGGGGCTTGGTTACATACCCAGGGTATGTCGGTTCATTTCGGCTTGTTGGTCGCTTTCCTGTCCTTGATGGCGCTGCATTTGCAAGGTGCGCTCATCAGTAAGTGCTGCTGAGCGTTGCTCCATTGCTTGCTGCATTGCTGCGAAAGAAGGGCTTCTAAGCTCTTCAGAATTTCGCTGCTCCAACATGTTGCGCAGTTCTCCAGGAGCTTGCTGAACCCGACCATTTCTGGCGGCATCAAGCATTTGTTGCCTTGCTTGATATTCAGCAATGCTGCTCTGCCTCTCATCAGTCATCATGTACATCTGATTGGCATTGCCTGCGGCATTCATTAGCATGGCCATGATTACCTCCCGTTTGGATAGTTCTCTTTAGGAAATCCAAAGACTCTTAAACCCAAACTGCCAAGTAGTATAATTTTGCAAGCTTAAAAATTCAATATTAGGTTAAACTAAATGTATTTTTAATGGCTCTAAATATTGAGATAAGGTTTGTTTGAACGGGTAGCTTTATGTCTAAGTATTATTTATATCAGAAGCTAGTGCAAATCATTGTATTAAATGTGTAGTTTAACGATATTTCGTTTTTTGCTTGCAAATCATTGTAAATAGTTTCAGAATTTAAAAGGTAACCACTTCGCTATTAGCGACATTAGACGGGAAGGCTCTATTGGCTCCAAAGCATAACGATTTCTTTTGTTTTCCTTCTGGATCGTTGTGTTGTCGTGAAGTGTGCGCATGACTACTTTAGAGCCTTCCACGCCTGCTGTTGCATGCTGCGGGGACACTCCTAACCCTCTTCTCCGGTCCCATGAGAAGAGGGTTTTTTTTGGGATTAGCGATCGTTTGTGTGATTGATATATAGAAAAAATAGCTGTGCTATTGTATATATGGTTATATCATAATTTAACAACTATGTTGTTTCGGAGACTGCAATGGCTCAATGGTTTGATCTATCTGAACATCGCCTATCAGTATGGCTCGATAACGCTACACCTAAAAATCTACTGATTTTTCCATTAAGTGATAAAGCTGATCCGATAATGCTGTCCGAGCTTCAGAAATCACTTTTTGCTGATAAAGGTGCAAGCATTGATCTAGGTGATAGAGGTGAGGTGAAGAAAGTCACACTTCCGGTGACCACTGGTTTGCCCGGAATGGATTGGTGGAAATCTGCATTTCCATTGGTGACCACTCAAGATATGTCGCAAATGGCCGTACCAGTTGTCTACTCAGACATGATCCCTTCAGATCTAAGAGCGCAATGGCTGTGGTCAATACCTAAAAATGTTGCGCTAGAGACCGGCATCGTTAATGGCAACCCGAACATCCATCCCATTTCTGTGTTTACCACATCAAAGCGCATTGCCGATGAGGTGTTAGCGGGACAATCTACACCCTACGTTTCTTTGACTGATTTGCGTGACATTCAGCTATTAGGCCCGCTTCAATCTAGTGGTACGGCGCTATCATTTTGGTCAACATCAAGAGCGTTATATGAATCACTTTCGGAGGCTGAGCAGCAGCAGCTCCATGTATCCGCGCTGGGATTGGATGTGCCAACAGGACCCGAAGATGAGCGGGTTTCGCAGGCTTTATTGATCCTGTCTAATTCCGAGGGGTTTGCTGAGCAGTTTAGGAATACCCTAGTTCAGCTATCACCCGCAGATTACGCTAAGTCAATGAGCGTCTTTGTTGAAGAGTACAATGATGCTCGCATTCAAGATGTAATGGCGAATACAGGACTTCAGCTTGACGAGGTGGCGAATATTCTGACAAGTCAGATATTGCCGACCTATGAGAAGGTGTTTACGGATGTTGATATACAGGATCAATTCAGTGTTGCGAGAATAGCAGCTCAAATCATTGAGCGTGATTGTGGCACTCCGGCAAGCGTGGTTCATGCGCTAAGATCCAATCGAAAGCAGCAATCCAATACGCAAGGGAGTGCATGGGAAAGCTGGCGAAATATACGGCTTTTTGCCTCTGAAATGGGTTTGAATGCAGCCATAGACAAAGGTGCCTTTGAGCAATTAAACCTGGATAGCTATGTAGAAAGTGAAGGTGTTAGCGGTGATGGATCATTGCTGGTCGTAAACTACACCGACAGTCAGGATAACCCTGTAGGAATTTTGACACACATTGATCTGGAAACCGGGCTCACCATATCGTCTTTTAACAAGGAAGTTCCACCTGGTAGAAACCGAACAACCTTCTCTGAAGAGCAGTATGAGGATTTAAACGCGTGCTTCGAACAGCATGGAAGAATGGTTCGCGGTGAGACTTTGCTATGGGGTAATGCATCCTCAGCATCAGTACAGGAAGAGGGTGGAAATCCAGAATCTGCAACTGATCCTCAAGCAGTAGAAGTGGCCTTTCCTTACAGTGATGATATTCCCGATGTTATTTATGCTTACCAGCGAGTCAAACATGCTTTCAAATTAAACCGGGCGTTATCTGATCTGGATATTACTAAACACCAAGGCCAGAATATTATCAGATACAACGACACGGTCGTCGGTGTGTTTACGGGTCGTAGATCCAAAGATGTTATTATGGAGGCGCTAAGTAAGCGGCTCTTAAGCTACATACCGCAATTATCGGCATACATACGTAGCACGATTATGGATGACGTGAATGCGCTGATGGAGCGGGCCGGGAAGCATCCGATAACAGATCAATCGGTGACGCCTCTGTTAGAGATAGTGGATGGATTTGCCGTAGGTGATATTCCGACAAATATGTGTCATAAGATGACCATTGCTTCGGAAGAGAATAACTTTAGCTTTAAAGTGGATTTGAACTTCAATGATGCTGAGGTTAGAGCGTTCTACTCAATGGAGAGACGGGGTGGCAAGGAAACGTTTAGTAAAACTACCGATCGTAGCAAGTTCGGCCGGTTGGCCAATGCAACTGCATTGAATGATGTGCGTAGGGAGGTGCTGGCAAAACTCGCCAGTCTGATTGAGGTGGATGAGGCCGTTGCTTTGGATGTAATTACATCCAGGCTTGGCGATAGTCACTTAAATCACAATGCGGCACCACCAGGCGATGTAACCATATCAACAGACGGTGATCAGGAAAAGGATGCCATTCAGTCACTCATTTACTCAACTAATCACGATGATGTGGTTTTAGGTATGTGGGCGACTCAGTTTGTAGCCGTTGATGGCCTTGACAGTCGCTGTGGAGAGAGTTTCTTACAGCAACTTGAAGTTGAAGAAGCTAAAAGAGCGTTTAACGATATTATCCAATCAGCGACTACGTTTGAAGAGATTGTCGATAAATTCCAACGCTACGTGATGGCTCAGGGTGTTGAGTTTGATCTGGTTGATATTTCTGTGGATCGTGCGGTGAATGTAGCAGAGTCACTGAATCTTTCGGATGAGGTATTAAGTCTGCTCGACGAGGCCAAGAGCAGAGCGCAAGACGATGATCCCCTGGCATCGACTCCGAAGCAACCAAGTGCGTCTGAAGCTGGCTCAAGAGTGAGAGCCGATGCGGGTGAGTTCATCCCGTATGCTAGGAAGCATTTATCTGTTAACGGCATATGGGGTGCATCTGATAGCTTGAAAATTGAGAGCCTGGCAAGTTTAAGTAACGGTGCCTCGAAGGCAGATGTGCAGGCCGCAAGAACTATCGCCCGGAAACCCAAATTAGATACGGAGTGGCCCAAATATACGCCAGAACGCAAGTTGGAACTCTACAGGAATGGTGTGCACCCTTTGGCAGTTGAGGTCCAATCAAGATTGAGGGAGGGCCTGAAAGAGGGAACAAGTGATATCGTTCCGGGTAATAGCCGGGATGCGAAATGGTATAAACCCAATCAGTGGATTGCATTAGGCCTTTCATATCAGACACACGTCAGGAGCCTTAAAGCAAGGGCTGACCAGATCAGAACAATTGAGGATGTGAGAGATTTTTTTAAAGAGCAATTCATCAAAGATAGCGACTTGACTGAGGAGCAGAAAAGCCTCAAGCAAGACCTTCTTCCTACGGGTTGGTACCTGTACACCAATTACAGTGATGAAACAGAAAGTCTGGAAACAATGCTAACCAGACTAAAAAAACATGAAAACGCCATCGCTAAGCTCCCAATTAATCAATTGGGGTTTCGGGAATTTGGCGCGTTAGATACCAATATTGGGCACTTTCAAAGGCCGATCATATCGAGTTACTTCGTGAATAGGACAAGCGAAGATGGGTCATCTATTGTTGATTTGGATGGTAGTCTGGGTGAGAAAGCACGTGGCTTTCTCAATAATGCTTACATGGCGATTACACGATCGAATAGCTTGAAGTACGAGTACGAGCGGGTAGTTGGTAATTCAAGCTACAGTGGCTTCCATGACTTCTTAGATAAGCGGAAAATAGAGAGCTTCATAGGCCTTCTGGAAGATAAATCTGGCGATACAGGTTTTTGGCTTAATGGACACGCTCAATGGAAGTCAGTCGTTGCTGATGTGGTTGATCCCTTGCTCAAGTCTAAAGAACAAGAGAAAGGTGATGGGAGTCGCTTAGCTAAGCAGGTTCAGACGCATCTTGATCTCATCCAGCTTGAGCCATCTGATATGAGTCCGGATATTCAAGAAGCATTAGAGGTAAAAGAAAAGTACGCCATTACAGCCTTGCCATCCTTTAAAAAGCCGGCCCCTCGGTTCGCTAACCTGAAGCGTACAGGGCCAGATCGAAGAGTTGGCGATGTCGAGGAGACTGAGTTGTTGAGCCGGTTTGGGATACGCGGCATTCAGTATGGTGAGTATGTAAATCAACAAGAGCGTCAAGCTATGTTGAATTTGGCGTATGACTCCCTGGAAGACATGGCTTCGGCATTGGGGGTGCCACCTAAATTCATGGGCTTTAATGGTGTATTAGGGCTCGCGTTTGGGGCTCGCGGCAGAGGGAAGGCGGCGGCTCACTACGAGCCAGATCTAGAGGTTATTAACCTAACCAAAACCATGGGGTCAGGTGCGCTTGCACATGAGATGGCTCACTTTTTTGATCATCAGATAGCGAAGTCGTTAAGCTGCGACCAGTCCTTGCAGCAATTCACATCAGGTCGGTATGCGACACATGCTTTATCTAGCGCTTTAGATAGTAGCCCTTCAGCTACGTGGCGAATCCAGACACCGGAGGCAAGTAGTGATGCGACAATTATTGAGGCGTCGGTGCTTAGATCTCAAATCGGTTTGATGAAGAATTTTGTCGCTCTTATGAAAGATCCGTTTCTGGATGATGACACCAAGAAGATGCTCTTGGAAAAAAATCGGAAGCTCGATACTGAATCATTCAAGAGCACGGTGCTTTATCCAATGATGCTATCGAAAGAAACACTTGAGTATGCATCAAGTAGTTTGCAATGGTCTGGTGAGCATAGTTCGCTTAAAGGAAAAAGCGAATCCGAGGTGGAGATTACCTTTATGAAGATAGCATCAAGTTGGCGTGAACGTATTGAGCCGTTTATGAGCAAGCTGGTTGATGCAAGAAATGAAGGGTTGTCAGAGTTTTCCAGCATATTCTCAAATCTAAAGGGCAGAACACACATGTACTGTCCAGATACATTCAAGTCCAGTATTGTATCCATAATGGAGGATACGGATAAGCCGTTGACTGACACAGAAATTGAGTTTGCGAGCGCATGGATAAGAAAGCTTGAATATAAGACCTTTAAAAAGATGTTTCTGATTGTTAGAGATGAAGGCAAGGGTGCTGTCAGCATGGATAGTAATGCGTCTTCATTTTTTAATGCATCCCTGTTGCTAGATGGTAAAAAAACTAAGCCTTATTGGCATACCGCAATAGAGATCTGGGCGAGAGGGTTTTCGGCTGTTATACATGATGAGGCCAAGAAACAGGGCGTGGAAAACGATTTTGCCAGTGCCTACAGCGCTCCAAAATGGGGGGAGTCGAGAGATTTCATTGCAAGCCCCAACCCGGAGGGCGTCGAAAGGAAATTGATGATTGAATCAGCGGCGCCGTTTCTAATGTCACTGCAAGCCTTTGCGCAGAAGGTGTGTAATACCGAATTTACATCAGAGCAGTCCGATTTATATAAGGGCAGGCTTATAGCGTGTCTTGCTAAGCTGAAAAAATCACTATCCAATGGCGCGTCATTGGATGCATTAGTGAAGGATCTCGATCAGGCTATCTATTTAGGTAGCCTGGATGAGTCTACAAAGCCTGCGTTAGTCGAATCGCTACTTGAGATGCTTACTTACGATGACGCTAATTCAAGTAATATGGAGGCTTCTACTAAGCGATTTAATGAGCGCATTCAAATCATCGAATCCGCACTGCACGCTAAAGTATTTCCCAATGGGAACGCTCTGGTGCTGCTGGAATGTTTTGAGCAGGACGATATGAATAGCACGATTCAGGTTCTCCTTAATCCAATCCGGGATAACCGTAAGCTCTTATCGACTAAGCGCTCGATGGCGGCAGCTCATTTAGCCGATGCGCTAAGGGGGGCCGGTCGAATGCCAGGCGTTCTCGAAAGCATTGTAGATGCATGGAAGTCGGACTACCAAAATACCAGCTTGCATCAATATTTTTACAACATGGGGCTTGCGATATCAGAATCAGATTACTTGAAAGAAGCTTTTTTTAATGATGAAAAAGCCCCTCTTTCTTGCTACAGGTACTTCATGAGAGACGCTTATAATTTAGGTGCCAAAGAGAGCGATATTCAACGATCGCTAAATGTGGTTATGAGCTCGCCTAACGTTACGATGAACGATGTGTCGTCTGTACTAGGGCGCGTGATTAAAGCTCAGCAGAATGACTCCTGGGGCAACGTAGCACTCCCAACGCCTGACCATCTATTGGACAATATCATTCATAAAATTAAACCTGACTCTGAATCGGGATCACTGGCCGATATTTTGATTATCACTAAATTGCCGGGATTTAACGCAGGTCATCTAATGGCTTGTGAGCCTTATATATCCGAATCTGAATACGCCTTTTACATAGAGCGGCTGCTGCCGCGTAGAGATGAAACCAAATGGACATCGGCGGATGTCAAAGCCATGGTTTTGCCTGGGCAGGCCAAAGCATTCGTTGAATTCTTAGAGAAAAGAGATGAGTATCGACCTTACTCGAATGGATATGTTCTTTCAGAAGTTATTCGCGATACTTTCCATGATCAGATGATGGAGGACGATCCTTTATCGGATCAGGCTAAAAACGGTGGCCTGGTATTAGATGCATAGGTTAAGCGCATAGGTTATGAGTCCGGCTCCAAGCCGGGCTTTTATTTTGTTTATCCATTTCTAAATAAGGGTGGCCTGCTCTGGTATAATGACTATCTAATTAAAAGTTTTTAGGTATGTCATGAGCAATGTGGCCTCACAAGCAGAGATCGATAATCACAATCACCAAAACACCAAGATTCATGTATGGATAGCGATTTTTGTGTTGTTAGCATGGTTGGTGCTTTGTTTTTTTGGCAGCAATGTTGATGTAGATGCATTAGCTAAACAAGATTCACCGATTTATTTGTCTATGCCAGTAAACTCGGCACTTTGGGATCAGTACCTGCCCACCTTTCTATTCATGCTGCTAGCCCAGTGCTTGGTTGTGATTAGCTGGGATTTTAAGCGCTGGCGGGTATTACTTGATGGCGAAATAAACCATATTTCATACCTATGTTTAGATTCAGAGAGGGTTTTCGCCTACATCAAAGAGGCTCGGGAACAGGTGCCTGAGCGATCCCTTTATACCGTTGATTTAGATAACTGCAATCGGATCGCTGCACTGGAACAAGCAGAACGAAGTGTCGCTGGATCTAACGAACCTACTGTTCAGCCGGTGATTATGGATATACCAAGTCGCAAGGCTGGGTGAAATTTCTATTCAACTAATGAGAGGTGTTTCTATGAGCTCGCACACTAACTCGAAACCAGAAAGTACATCAATGACGCATACAAAGGATGCAGGCGTTGAGCGTTTCACGTCAGCGAATCCACCATCACAGCGCCCAGTGAGTCATTCTTTGGGCGCTGTTGATCAGCACAATCCTTTAGGTCATGAATCAGCAGATAAGCCTGTTACTAATGATGAGCAACCAGGCCACGCCGGTCAAGCATTCAAGCCCCGTATTAAAGAGGTGGAGGATATTATGCAACCTGCCATGAACAGCGCTACTCAAACTGCAAAATCAACTCGTCGTCACCGTCAAATTGCCGAGGGGGTTTATGTTGATCACTATGATGTCGTGACGGCATTTAAGGTAACGTGTCCTGCTCAAATTAGCATCATTGAAAAGCTATTGTTGGCTTCTCAGTTAGAGCCATCACAGGCAGAGGCGATGCTTCTGAATGTGCAAGACGATATTGCACGAGCATTAGAGTTGCACAGGAAGCGCCAACAGTTGCGTTAAACGACGTGTAACCTAATTACCATCACCTAATAAAAAACCGCTTTAGAACAAACTCTAAAGCGGTTTTTTATTAGGTGATGGCTTGTGCTGCCTATGACGTTAGAAGCATCGCCCGGTGAGAGCGTGAGCAGTCACGAAAGCTGGATGTTTTTACTTCGAATTCAAATTTTCATTGGCATGACAACGTAAATATTGTCGGGCATTTCAGGATCTGTAATGAATATACCACTACTTTCGTCCTTAAAGGAAAGAAAGACCTGCTTGCCATCCAGGGCGTTCAGCGCATCAATGAAGTAGTCAGCGCTAAAGCAAATGCCGTGCTCTTTTGAGTCATCATTGCAGGAGATATCAATAAATTCTTCTGCTTCTTCTTGTAATGGATTCTGACTGGTTGCTTTGAGAGTTGAGCCTTGGATATAAAGTGCAATTCCTTTGTACTTCTCGTTGGCCAATATAGACATGCGCTGAGTCGTGTTTTTAACCTCTAAGCGGTTTGCCGTTACTTCGATAGGATTATTCTTTGGAACAACTTTCCTGTATTGCGGGAATACGCCATCGACTAGCTTGCTTGTAAATTCTAAGTTCTCAATTGCAAAATTGATATATCCATGACCCACAGTGATTGTTGTATCTTCAGTGCTTGAGTTAATGAGCTTTGATAACTCAAACACTGATTTGCGAGGAAGGATAGCGGACTCTTCTGTGTTTGACGTCGTGACAACGCCCTGGATTGGGTAAAAGCCGAGTCTATGTCCATCTGTCGCCACAAGATTCAGGCAGTCTGATTGTGTAAATTCAAAGAGAACGCCATTGAGATAGTAACGAACATCATTGTGGGCCATGCAAAAACTAGTCGCATCCACGCCCTTTTTGAGCGTTGGCATATCTATGCTGGTCGTAAACAGAACACTCTCTATTGCAAAATCAGGGAACTCCTCCGCATTTAGCGTTGCTAAAGAGAACTTACTTCGGCCAGCGCTGAGTGATGCCTTGTTTGTCGATTTTGATTCGAAGGTTACGTTGATATCATCACCTAGCGTTCTTACAATATCGAATAACTTTTTGGCTGGCGCCGTTACAATGCCGGCTATCGCATCAGTCTCTAAAGGCACACTTACACGAACCTGTGTTTCTAGGTCGGTAGCCGTTACTTTGAGTAATCGTAAATTATCTGACGGTACTTCAAGCAGCACATTGGAGAGTATGGGCAGTGTGCTGCGCTTCTCTATTATGCTATTTGCTGCCTGCAATGGCTTAAGAAAGCCATCTCTGCTGATTGTGAATTTCATGCTGTTTCCTTCTCAGAGTGCAGTGCATGTGAGTGCTGTTTGTAAAAAAATACAGGTATACAAAGAATGACCATGAGCATCAGAGCAACTAAGGCTACATAAAGAATTCGTGACTCGCTTATCCAATTTTGACGAACGATATCATTAACAACGAATCGATTTTTCGCGTTCGCGATATGTTGCTCAAATTGGTTCGCGGTGTAGTTGTTAAAGGTTGCAAGCCTAAAGTCATCTTCAGATAGACCCATGGGAACAATATCAATATTGCCTTTAGGCGGTATCATCAGTGGATGGAAACGCTCATCAATATAGCGGTGATACCTTAGAAAGGTGAGAACGGGATGGCTAATGATCTGCTCATCTGAAAAGTCTCTTCTTATCGGGGCAACACGACCCTCAAAGTCTTCTTTTTTGTCGTCATATAACTTTTCAAGCTGGTAGTCCTTGCCTTCAGTGTATCGCTCAAGATGATAAATAAAAGTACCAGTTAACTTCTCAGGCAGCTGAAAATGTTGATGTAAGTGTTGTTCAAAGTATGCTTTGTTATTCACTTCCCACTCCCTAGGCATGGGCGGTGCTTTAAATACATTAGCAAGTAAGTTATCTACTGCAGCATAAAACTCGGCCGCACCACGCTCGTTGCGCCTTATATTCGTTCTGATAGGTCCACCAAAGCCCTGCGAGTTAGCTATTAACCTTACTTGCAGGTACCCATCAAAAATCCCCTTTCTAATGTCGACTTCATTCAGGACAACTGAATCCCTGTATAAAGATACAATATAGGAGTTTCTATTCCGCTCCCTGGTTGAGTAGTGCTGCCATAAATCATCAAAAAGTACCTCAAAAGCTTCTTTAGAGGTGAGAGCTATAGCGGCTTTCAGCCCATCTTCAGTAGCCTTCTCACTGGCCAGGATTATACCGTAATCCGGATTGTTGCGGCGGATAGACCGAATGTAGTGATCAATGTAAATCTCTGAAAGCTCTTCTTTGCTAATGCCACTCGGAACCTTGGCTGCCACTGTATTTACGGCTATGTAAGACAGCCCCATCCCTAATAAGAATATAAAGAGCGTCACAGTGATTAACGGCATAGGAACCACTTCATATGAGCGGTAAGGTGTTACAACGTCCTGATCATTTCGGTATAAGGATGATCCTACAATGTAAAAAGTCAAGGTGGCGGCGAGAGTCCCGACCATAAAGCTCAGCGACAATACAGTGGGATTGGCAATCGCCATAATGGCCACGAAAATAGCTATAAATATCCAGCCGAACGAAGTGATTGACCGGCTGCGCTTCTTGAATCCGGGTTGATAATGCGTGCTTTCTAGGTATGAAGGTGGCTCGAATATATTCATGATAGAATCACTTATGTCGTTACTGGATCATGTTTAATCATATTTTATTATATCGAATAAACATAATCAAGCGTTATCTTTAACTCTTTCAGCTTTTCGTATGAGTGCGTCTATTAAGTGATTTAGACTGCTGACTTTATAGGCTTTAATGGCCCTGTCGAGACAGTTTTGATCGCCTCGCATAGTCAGTCGCTTGCTCAAATCAAGGGCGTTTTTATGGTATGATTATACCATATCGAAAACAGGGGTAGGGTTATGCAGTGTGGTGCGTCAAACTTAGACAATATGGCTGTTAAGCAGCCCGAAACGGATGTGGTTGGTTTTAGTAGTGAGTTGGATCGAGTGCTTTGTGATGTGCCTGTTGTTATGACCAGTATTGCAGAGCAGCGAATTATGCTATTTGTGGGGCACCAAGTAAAAGAGTCCAAGATGGGTGAGTTACATGGATTGCTAGCCGGTGCTTCCTTTGTGGATTCGGTAGTGTTGAGTTCGGTAGGGGAAGGATTCCTACTAACAATCTCTCTTAATGTTGAGTGTGATCAAAAAATATCCAGAATTTCGTCTGTTTTGGGGGGAGTTCTATTGCCTAAAATAATAGCCTCTGCCAGCTAAAAGGACGACCCTGTGATTTTTGTGAGCCGTTACTGGGATCGATTTAAGCGCGACGTGCTTGCAACGAAAGCAAATCATAGTGAGCACGTGATACGCATGACGGTTAAGGTTCGTGGTGTGCGTGCTCGTATAGTCAGATGCTTGTATTTATCTCGAAACGGGTTGCGCAATACACTGCTGATATGGATGATAAATGGATCCGTTCTATCAATTGCATCTTATCAAGCGTACCACGCTTTCAAGGTGAACAGGGCTGATTTGGATGCCAGTGCTTATGCGGCCCAGCGGGGCGGGTTCACGCCCAGGGAACTCGTATATTCCCTTATCGTGCCTACCAAAAAGTATGATTTCGATATATCGACATTCAATATTTGCACCCAAAGTGAACAGTATAGCTTTGTCCATATCATGGGCGAAGTGGCGGCCCGTGAATTTCCAATTGCATCCAATGATAGCCAAGATATGGAGGGCGCGGTCAGGCACCGGCTTGTTGAGTTTGCCATTCAAGGAGGAGTTTCGGAGTCTGTAAAGAAAGCCGGGCTTACCTCGGATGAAGTTAGGGCGATTGAACGTATTGCTGGGTGGCATTTTAATCTGGCTACGCTAAAAGATGGTGATCGTATCAGCATGCTGGTGAGGGAAACAGGTAATGATGCCCCCGTCGATGTCAGCCGCCTTATTAGCGCACTCAACATCACCTATAACGGACAGCATCTATCGATCATTGGCTATCGAGATGAGAAAGAGGGATGGTCGTATTACACGGCTAACGGGCAACCCTATCGCGAGAGCGTATTCAGCCGAATTCCACTGAAGCGAGAATATCGCATCAGCTCATCATTCGCCCCCAATAGAGTGCATCCAATTACACGCAAGGTCACGGCGCATCGAGGCACGGACTTCGCTACACCGATAGGGACTGAGGTGGTTGTTCCTGCGGATGGTGTCGTGGTTCGGGGTGGCAGAAACCACCTCAACGGAAACTACATAATGATTGACCATCCCGGTGGGTATAGAACAGTCTATCTGCACCTGCATCGCATTCATCCTCAATTGAAGATAGGCATGCGTGTTAAAAAAGGTGATGTAGTGGCTCACACTGGAAATACGGGGCGATCTACCGGACCTCATCTTCACTATGAAGTACACGACAGAGGGAATCCGATTGACCCAATGCGTATTCGTTTACCAAATGATAACCCGTTAGCGGAAAGTGATCTCGCGCATTTTAGACTGCATGCTCAGCAGATGATTGCAAGCTTGGTACCGGGTGAAGAGGGTGAGTTCTTGGCAAGATGGCCGTAAAGCCAACTTGCCAAGCGTGGAGATGATGGCTCAGCCAAATTGAGCGATCATGAGGTCGTGTAGTGTAATAAGTGCGTTTTTGTTGATCAAAATACTGGAATCCAGGGTGGCCAGGATGTCATCATCCCCTTCGACTTGATACGTCTCAATCAGTGCATCACTCACTTTTATGCCAGAAACAGCCATGTCTGACTTGATGGTCACCGTTATATCTTCACTGAGTAGGGATATCTTGGTTACTTCGTACCCTTTATCCAGGTGCGCTTGGATTTCAGGGCAGGCAGGATCATCGTTCTTGATCTTGATGCTAAGGCCTTCAGCATCGGAAAGAATGTCCAAGTCTAATGAGCTGTCATACTCATAACCTTGAGGGAAGCCGTCCCTTAACCATGAAGTCATAATCTTTGTGGGTGACTGATTAAGGCCGGAAGTTATAGGGGTAACTTTCAGAGATCCCATGGATTCTCTTAGCTTATTCAAAAGCAATTCAGCTTTTTTGGCAGAGGTGTTATTGATGATAATGAGATTTTTGGATGGAATGATAAAGGCGCTTATCGAGGTGAAGTTACTGATAACTTTTGGTAGCAAGTCCTGCAAAATTTCATCTTTCACAGCGGCGCGCTCTTTAGCTTTCAGTTTCCGGCTTTCCCGAGTTTGGATTTCGTGGACGCGCTGATTAAGCAAGTACTTTAATCCAGAGGCAGGGATTTTTTTCTCTTCGATTTGAAAGGAGATTAGAAATGCGCCTTCCACATGGCGAACAAGGTTGTCTTCACCCATGGCATCAATCGGAGGTACCCAGCCGAAAGATATCGTGGCAGATGCGTGGCAAGGTGTAAATTTGAACTCACCCAGGATGCTATTTAGCGTGATTTCATCCCGAAGTGCTGGCCAGTTGAGCATGTCTTCGCCAACGTAATACAAGGCATTTTTAAAAAGCTGCATGATGCTTCCTTCTCTGTTTTTGGGTTGTTTTGCTGTAACCAAAGCTCTACTATATTTGTGCAAAGCTAGTGAGGACGGCAGTTCTTTACAAATGGTACAACCAAATATTATAATGCGCAACAGATCATTAAAAAAACCTACACAGATCGCGTTGACCGTCTTTGTTGATGCCTGTGTGATGCAACAGAAGGGGTGATACCTATGCAGTCCAATGATGCAATGAAGATGATTGATCCGGATGAGTTCAGTCATGCCATGTTTTCGCTGTTCCATTTGGTTGAAACGCTCAAAATGATGCAAGGGGTCATTCCTGACAAGGATCGCGTTATGCTTCATGCCATCAATACGTCAGAGTTATTTCTGGCAAAGATGGGTGGTAATGCGCCAAGATCTCATAGTCCGACAGCGTGCTACGTTGGTACACCAGAAATTAAGTTGGATGATGAAGGTGGCCAGGCGACTTTGTATCTTAACGATACAGCACTTAGTAGCGTGTCTCTTGAAGATGAAAAAGGGGTTGCCATTCTAAGAGAGATGGCTCAATCGTTAAGCCAAGTGTTCGGTTTGAAATCAGTGGAAAATGATGCGCCTGTAGAAATGCAGGACGATCTATTTGATATGATGGCTGTTGATTATGGGTGCACACCAGAAGTAGAGCCATCAGGCAAAGAAGAAAGTGAATCGATCGAAATTTTATCTCCGAGCATGTAGAGATAAGCAAAAAATGGGTGGGTGGAATGAAGGCTTTTGAATGGCTAGAAAAACAGGCGGCAGCATCCTCATCGGCATCATTGCGGGTGATGAATAGCGCTATGTTCTATACGCGCACAGCGCAGAAGGGTTGGGTTGAAATGTCCATCATGGGGGCGGCGCCTCCATTGATACTCATCGCAACCTCGCCCCTTGAATGTTCACTGCTAACCTATGAGGATGGCTGCTTGACTGAGGTGGCATACCAAGATGAGTGCGCATACAAAGAAATGCTGGCACATCTTTGCCTACATCTTCGCTCCGATCCATCTGTACATCCTGAAGATTTAAGGGTTTTTTCGCGTGAGGTGGCGCGAATCATGGATTATAAGTCACGCGATTACGTCGATGAAATATGTGGTTACACCAAAAAGAAAAGTCGTTATACTAATAAAGCAGCCTAGATCTGCAATCGGTTAGCACACGAACCGTAGGTTAGTATTGAAGGAGAACACTTTATGCAGGGTAATTCGCCAGCATCAAATGATGGCAAGTTAGAGAATGCAAGCACTCGATATTTTGAAACGTATCAGCTTATGAGCGTTGAAGACGAGGAGAGTGGTGAAAAAGGGATTGGAGTTTGCGTTGGTGCAACCTTGCCTATACCTGAAGATGATGTCTCTTATGATTTTGAAGCACACATCATTGAGCGAGAGTGCCATATTAAAAATCGCAAAGAAGATGATGTCATCTTTGTGTTCCAGGGGTTCCCTGTAGTGGAGATGGGGTCGTTCACATCGGTAATTTTATTTTTAGATAATGGCATTGCTGTGTGTAGTGTCACCCAAAAGGTGGATTCTGATTTGACTTAACTGCTGGCCTTGCGTTTACGCTTGAGCGATAGCGTCGTGACGATCAGAACGAAGGAGTAAAGTATGTCTGAAGGTCGATATAAGCGTATACGTGTAGGTTCGAAGATCATGGTTGTTGACCGTGATAGTTTTCGTGAAGCTGCAGCGAACCAGCAGAGAGCAGTAGTCGATAAATTGCGTACTGTTGCGTTGGCAGCAGGTGTAGCTATGCTGGTTACGGGGCTTTCTATGGAGACTGAGCCGAATAAACAATCTTTGGCTACGTCAGCTATTCAGCATGAAGGGCATCAACATTACATAGAAATGCTGGCCGATAAAAATGATTGGTTGCTGAGCACATCTCAAGCGCCTAGAGTTTCTTCGCTACCCAGTCGTGAGTTTGTGGGTGATATTGAGTATCCGGAGGTGGTAATGCCTCATGCGCCTTTAAGTTCAGAAGACCATCTGCTCAATAGTGCGCTGGCTGAAAATGATATGGATCAGCTGGTCTATTTGGTTGGAGGCAATGTTGAGCCTAATGCGCTGCATGCTGTAATGGATCATGCAATAAAAGAAGGGTCTCCCGATTACATGGAGTCTTTGCTTTATATAATCGAAGATAAAGTAAAATTCTCTAATGCGACATTGGATGATGCATTAACTCGAAACTTCTTAAATGAGTTTATTGGTACAGCATCAACTAATCAGTTGTTGAGAGCAGCGTATAATTTAACTGTAAACGAACAAACTATATTTGAAGATATTCATAAGGCTGCATTGGTGCAAGCACTTTCTGCTGAGGCATCGGTAGAGCAGTTAGTGCAAATGACTCGCATGCCTTGGGTTGTGGATTCAGGACACGGTAATTTTGTAGCTAACGCGATTATCAATCGCGGTTCACCTGGGATGATCATGGAGGTTATCGAGCAGGACTGGCTGCTAACCACTGATCAGTTACAAACAGCGCAGGCCAGGGTTGAGCATTATGGAACCCCTAGAGAGATGATTTCATTCACTCAAATGATGATGAGCCATCCTGGGCGCTCGATGCATCTGGATCCTGCAGCCATGCATACTGCAATGGTAGAAAAAGCAGATATAGCTGCGGTTATAGAGCTTACTGCCATTCAGCAATACATTTTGCCAAAAGACTTGCTAAAAGAGACCGAGCAGCGCGTCGCCGAAATGGGGCTGCCTGCTGACCTGATTCACTGGGTGGAAAGTGTACAGGTGTCTGATCACCAGATTGTTGCTGAGAAAGCCAAGTCACTTGAAATGAATGGCGTGGCAATGGGTATTGTTGAAAGTATCGAAAATGCCATTGCTAAGAATAATGCAAGTCGATTTGATGCTGAGTCAGAGTCTCGTCTAAATGCGCTCTTTGATGCGCTAACAGATCCAAATGACGAGATCTATGCGCGTGTAAAAAACGATCGATTCGTAATGTGAGGCACTGAATCGTGTAATCGATAGCGCCTATGGGCGCTATTTTTTTGCCAAATATGAGGTTGTTTACATGTCTTTTCAAAAAAACGTTATCGCATTGGATGGTGACCAAGAAGTTGCTGCAAATCACCATACGGGAAGTATGCTGCTGGTCGCCGGCGCTGGATCAGGAAAGACGGCCACTATAGTCGAGCGATCCGCACGACTTATCGAGCGTGGTATGCCTGCCAGGCAGATGCTGATGCTGACGTTTAGCCGTAAGGCGTGTAGAGAAATGTATGCTCGCTTGGCAGACAGGCTGGATATTTATGAAACGGGTGGAGTGATGCCTACGATTGAAACATATCATTCGTTCGGGTACAAACTACTCCGAAAAAAACCTGAGTTGTGCGGTCGTTTTGACGGGGCTACGTTGATGGATGAGCCCGATTCAAAGAAAATATTTAGAGAGGCCATGATCGCCAACGATGTTAGTCCTAAATCTGAAGATGTGAATGAAAAACTGTGGCGCTCTATTTATGAACATACTCGAAATGATGGTTTGGATGCGAATGATTCAAAGCATATATCAGCTATTGTGGAGCTCTTGGATAAGCACGGATTGGAGCGTGGCTGGCACAATGCCGCAGTGCGCGTCTTTTCGCTGTATGAGAAGCTAAAGGCTGAAGGTAACCTGGTTGATTATGGTGATCTGCAAGTGCTTCCAGTGCAGGCGTTGCGAAAACACCCTGATTGGGCAAGGCAGCTAGGAAATTATCTTTTAGATATTGTTGTTGATGAATCTCAGGATACCAATACTGTCCAGTATGAGTTGGTTCGCTTGATTGGCATGAATAACCCTAATCGACAAGTTGTGATGGTGGGTGATGATGATCAAACAATTTACGGTTGGCGAGGTGCTCGCGCAGACAATCTAAGACACTTTATCCATCAGTTTTCACCCACGCTGGTCAGGCTTGAACGTAATTACAGGTCCCCATCGAGTATTGTTGAGCCTGCGGCGCGTCTGATTGCGAACAACCAGAATCGAGTGCCAAAGCGCCCTTATTCTGCGCTAGACATGGATGGCCGTCCTATTGACTATATCCAGTATGCGCATGGTGATTCCATGTCAGAGCAGATAGCGAAGTCAATCCGATTTGCCATTGATAAAGGCTTGCCGCCTAAGCAAATTGCCATTCTGTATCGTACTAACCGCATGGCGAAAGTGCTTGAACCTGCCCTGATTGCTCATAATATTCCCTACCGTATCCAACAAGGCTTTGACTTGTTTGAGCGAAAAGAAGTGCAGATGTTATTCGCTTGTGTTCGTCTTGCGGTTAATAAGCGCGATTACCCTGCGTTCAAGAAGCTAGCGACCTTAGTTAAGGGTTTTGGTGAAAAGCGCGTCAATGGCGTTATTGATGCATTCAAGAGCGATGTAAATTGCCCATCTCTTTTTGAGAAGGCTGCTGATATTGTAGGGGTTACATCTCAGGCAGGGCAGGCCATTGAGCAGATGGGAGCTCGTATTAAACAGCTCATGTTGCTTGAGCCTTATAAAATGGGTGGTGTCGGAGTGTGGGCGCTGGATACCGAAGGGGGGGATTTTGGCCCCTGGCTAAAAACTCTGGCCAGGGCGACAGACAACCCTTTAAAAAACCTGAATGCTCGCGTTGATTCACTCCTGCAAATCGACAAAGCCCTGCGCTCTAAAATGGCAGCAGTGGATATGGAAAATATGTCCGTTGAGGATCAGTGGGCCATGGTGATTGAAATGTGTTTGGCTACCCCTGATGAAGAGGATGATAGCGATACCGTGGTGCTTAGTACGGTCCACAAGATGAAAGGGTTGGAGTTCGCCTATGTTCATGTGGCCGGGTTCTCTGATGGCTTAATGCCATCCCTGCGTGATATTGACCGTGATAATGATGAGGGCGCAGAAGGTATTGAAGAGGAACGACGATTAGCATATGTAGCGATAACCCGAGCAAAGCGAAAAGCGGTACTCCATCATGCGGACCGTGTGTTCTTCGGTTATGAAACCGTGCATTTAACGCCGTCTCGTTTTGCTGCAGAGGCAGGATTAATTATGCGTCAACCATATCATCGAGACATGGAAGAGGGGCAGCAGGCGCTTACCAAGGCACCTATCGATATGGAAACTCAGTTGAGGAAAATTGGGTGGAAGGATGACGATTTTGATGTATTCAAGCAAAGACAACATAGTGGTTCATTTATGGAGGTATTATCGGCTTCACCTTCGAGAGATGCGTTAGATCAAAGTGAGCAGGAGGGACTGGAGGCAGAAGATAAGCAGATGAGCTATCAGTTGATTTAGTTGCATCGCTTTAGAGCTCGCATTTTCCATGATGGCTTGCGCGTTCTGTCTTGCGTTCATATATCGGGACGTATAATATATGGTTATACTATTTATTCAAGGCTCTCTTGTGTTGAGGGTTTTCGGAGGATATATGAGCTACTACGCTACGCTACCATATTTCTTGCAGTCTCTCGATTCGAATGGAATTAATGCCATGTTTCATCGAGTGATTGGTACGTATTTGCATGTATGCAGTAAGAATGAAGGCGGGCACTTGGAACAAAGCAGTAGATTTGATTTTATTGAGTCTATTTATGAGGGACGATTCGGTCAGTGGCTTCAGTTAAATAGTGTGCAAGATGAAGCTCGTAGCCATACAGTCATATGGGCGATTAATGTGCTACAGAATCGTTTATTGCGGCGGAATGAACACCGTGATCTTCCATATGTGTCAAACACACATGCGCTTGCGGCAGTGACACTTCTGATGCGCTCGATTGATATTGGTGCACATGAATATTCCCTGACTTCTGATAAGGCAATCATGATCAATGAAGGGATGGGACTTCTTAAGTGCTTTCCTGGGATGGCGGTCATTAATGATCAATTGTCTCGAACCTGTTTTGATCCAGACCGAATAGGTTTTGCCTGTTATCGTCTTTCACAGTCTCAAGTTGATATTCGGATCTCTTACCGAGGTGATCCGTGCATATGCTCAGCTGATGGCGACTATGGTATAGACCTACCTGGTAATCTAACCAAGCCAAGCATGATGCTGGTCGATCTTCCACTGATCGCTCGAAAAATACATGATTCTGTTATCAATTCAACTCCCGAAAATCACAAGTTCCATGATTCATTACGGACCATCTGCACTGATATCACAACAACAGCCCGTATCTTGGAAGGTGTGGCCACATTCAGTAATGAGGCGTTAATCAATGCGCTAAATGGCTATCTTCTGAGGGCGTCAGCTATATTGAATGGTGCTGAAGCTATGCGCTGTGAATTACAACAGTGCATAGCATAGTGCTAGGATGTCAGATGATAATCAACTAACGTTAAGATGTAGAAAAGGTGTGAGTATGAATACGACAGGTAAGGATAAAGCGATTACAAAGAAGGTTCTTGCTGCCAACGGCTGGAGTTTGGAGCATCACTACCAAGGCCAGCCGTTTAGTAGCTGTGATAATGCGTTTTATGTATTTGATAACACCACTGGATTTGTCTATTTAACATCGCTGGCCGTGGATTTTTCAGAAAAGACTGCTACGCAATTAGAGCAAGTCTCGATTCAGGAATTGGCGTTCTTTATTACTAATGCTGTTCATAAGTTGCAACGAGAAAAACAGTTGACTGTAGAAGATGAAAATGTGCTGGCCATCGCACTCAACTTTTACATTAAACGCACGCAGTCTTATGTAGCATGGAAGGCGCAGGCCAGCACCAATCAAAAGATGCATGCCATTATTTCCATTTATGGAAAGCCAGGCAATGAGGAAAACGAAGGGATGCTAAGACCGATTATGATCAACAGTGATGATATCTTTATTCATCCTGAGGATGTCATTGTAGCTTGTGTGAAAACGCGAGATATGGACCAAAAAAACCATCCTGAATGGTTTGAAGCCAAATAGTATTGTTCTACGCATGCCGTCTACCAATATTGTTCTATCATGTGTAGTGAGCCGCATTGGATCCCTGGACCATTTAAACATGTTTAAATGCCTAGGAACACTATTAATACTGTCGTTCTCCGAATAGGCTGATTATGGAAGGAAAACGGATGCAAGGTGACCATTGGTTGGCCGGCAACTCTTCTGATATAAGCTCAACGCTTTATGAGCTGCAAGGCTATCAAAACAGAACGGATTATTTGATCGGTCTTGCAAATAAATTTGGTGTTAATTCAGATGAAGTGATTAGGTTAGCGAATATGCTCGGTGAAGATGATGACTTTGATGGCCTTATTTTGACTCTTGAAGAGTATCAGGGTGTGATGAGGATGCGCTATCGCCAACTGCAGAAAGAGCAAGCGTTACACTCAAAGACCAAGGTGCAATCTCAAGATGATAGTGAGTCATAGGGTGCTAAGTGGCCACTAAAGCAGACTTTATTGACTCTTCGATATTTGAGGTATTATAGAATTTAAGCACAGGAAAGCGCAGCAATGGGAGATTGGCTGTCTGTATTATATATGGTATAACTTTTTAAAATATCTTTGTGCCTGGTGAATTTGTGAGCCTAGAGAAAGTTTATCATCACTGGAAGCGATCGCACTTGTTGGATGCGATGCAGTGGCTGGCACTCATAGCAATGACGGTGGATCATGCTTCGAAAGCATTCGGCTACTTTGAAAATCCGTTATTTCTGTTCTTGGGGCGGATGGCATTACCCTTGTTCGCATTAATGCTTGCGGCGCATGTAGTGCATTCACAACGATTTAGCTTACTACTACTGAGGCTTCTGGCTCTTACCATCGCAAGTCAGCCTGGGTTCTATCTATTTTGGGGTAGTGCTGAACACGCCATGTTCGGGTTAGGCCAGCAGTGGAATGTCATAGCAACACTTACACTGGGTGCTATCGCCGTTAAGTTATTCATGACAAAACACTATGTAATGGTACTGGTCCCCGTATCGATGTCGCTGTTTCTCGATGTTGATTATGGTGTATTTGGTGTGTTGTTAATGACCTTATATGGTTTTACTCAATCCGAGTTAGTATCCGTTGAGCGCAGAGAATTTGTAGCACTCCCGTTGAGCACTATAATCGTGATTGCTCCATTTGTAATGACATATCATCGGTATGAATTATCAGTTATTTTAAGCGGCACCCTCGGTATAACGATAGCCTGCGCCTTATTTTGGTGGTCATGGTTTAATGCGAATGATTCAATACGCGAGTCGAACCACCACAACCATGTGCGTATCCCGGCACTTTTGTGGCGTGGATTTTATCCTGTCCATTTTTGGTTGATATTTAGCGTAGCGTATTTCGTGCAATGAGCACACGGCTGTCGACTTCTTGAACAAAACAAGGATAGAGGTTATATTTGGTTTATCTATTTGCAAGTTAAAGAGAGCCAGTCATGACATTACCCAAATACCCAACGGAAGTGCTTCTGGTTTACACGCCAACACCAGGTGGAAGCTCACACAGCGTGTCGATTCCTCGTGCGTACACCCATTTTATTGCTGAAAGCGAGGAGCATCTTAACAAGATCCTTGAATTCAAGAAGAATGAGATCAAAGAGCGTTCTTATGAAACCGCTGAGCGATGGGAGCAAACATACGGCCCCAATTGGGCTGAGGATTATCACAAATCCATTGGTCATGACTTCTACAAAGGCATTGAGGCTGAATTGAAGCTGCTGCCGATGAGCTTCGAGCAGTACAATGACTTCGTTGCTGAATCGATTCTCACGCCTGCGCAAAATCCATTGCGCTTTATGGACGAAGAAGCGTTTTATGATGCGCATGATGCATTACACCCTTATAACGTGGAAAGAAGCGCTATTCATCACTCATTCACGATGTCGGAACGTTTAGTGGGATCAATTACTTCACAATATTTTAAATACAAAATGGATGGGGCAGAATACTTTGCGTCGCGCTTAGTGGATCTTTCAGATCAATCTACCTTTATTACACTGGATGAAATGCGCGATGCCGTGTGTGCAAACAACAAGGCCCTCCAAGCAGATGAAGAGGCTTCCACCTCAAAGGCCCCTTTGTCCATGGAAGTGTTGCAGCGGCTATGGCGTGAGTTGTCTGATATTCCAGTTGATGAAGAAGACAATATTGATCAGCCTTTTTTACATTTCCAGAAAGGCGAAAGTCGTGAGAAGGTCTGGCATTGGTTTGAAGATCAAAATCCATCGTTCTCTGTCGCGCATGCTATGCGTGGAGAGTTCAAAGACCGTGTGAACGATCCTTTGGTGCAGGAGCCTCAGAGTCATTCAGCGTTTAACTTAAGCTAGAGAAGCGCCAGGTCAAAAGCTTCCCAGTAAAATGAGCGGGTCTCACGCGAATCGACAGAACACGACTCGCTTCCGTCCGTACCGGCAAAGTGTGCTTGATGTACCTTTAAAGCGCTGAAAAATGAGGTTGTTCATGGAATGCTCATGTGGTTCATCTTCTTTCCAAAACTCATCCGTTAAGCATGAGGTAGAGTCTCGCGCTTGCATGTACTCGTTTAGTGCTTGCAAATCGTGCGGCCGCCAGGCGGACCATCAACTGTCTGATGAGTTGACCGGGGAAGTACTGGCCAAAGGTGTTGCTGCTGTTCGTGTTGTTCAAGGCCGTGAGATGCTGCGCAATAGCACTGCTGAGCCTTGCGGTATTGATCAGGAGCAGGCATTTGACGCCGCGTCAGATGTGGCGCCCAGCGTGGCGAACCAACTGAGCCGGGCAGATATTTTTAATGCCCTGGGTGCGCTCAGCGATCAAGGTTTGTCTATGCCATCTGAAAAGCCGCTAACGGTACAGGAAATGGGCAAGCCGCTTCATGATAGAGGTCGGCATTATTTTCTGTGGAATGGTGAGACGCAGAAGGCTCGGATGAAATATCTGCATCATCTCTATGATAATGGTGCGCAGGAGGTGCGTATACCGGCGCTAGGCCTGATCGACAGCTGTAAAGCAAGCGATGAAAGGCGTGATGTATTGTCCCGGTCGTTGCGCATAGCGCGGAATATCCTAGAGCAGCACTTTAATGAAACTACCAAATCAACAGCTGTAACGTGTGCTCCACCTCAGGGCGATTGGTTAGAGGTTTGCAAAGGTGGTGAATGGGTGTCGATGCTTGAACGTATTGATCCCACTATAAGCACGGCTGAGCCATCTATTGAGGCTGATCACGTCACTGAAATAATCACGCAAGATACCGAAGCAGCCACCATGATTACCGATGCTGAGGTGTTAGAGGTTGGTACTGTTATCGATTCAGATAGCATGACTGATCAAACTGATGAGTTTGATCCATTAGCGGTTAGTCCTAATCAGCAAGACTCGAAAGAGACCGTGCAGATGTCGCTTTTCTAAGAAATATTTGGCTGGATATCAAGCATCGTAGCACATAGGATAAGTGAATATACGGCACACAGGGGGTTTAAAGTGAAGACAAATAGAGATCTTGCGATTCAGTTATTTAAGCGATGCTTGCCAGAGTTTGTCTCTGATGCCTGTCAGTTGGAAGGTATTAACTTTACGGTGCCAGAAGTTCAAACATTGATGGGTGGTGTTACGGTTGGCAACAAGGATGTCCATGAACAGAATATTGCACTTAATCAAATAGCGGCATGGAAGGCGGTCTTGGCCGACCTCAAAGATGATCGCACAGAGGTTAGCAAGGCTTACTCCCATCGGTTACACGCGATTGCCGCCAAAGAAGATGCGATGACTTGGGGTGAGTTTAGAACGGGAATGGTCACCATTGCGGGTACAGATTACCTTCCACCTGATGCGAATAATCTGGATCATCTATTTGATGAAATGCTGTCTGATTTTGCACATATTGAAGATCATTATGATAAGGCTATTTTCCTTTTTTTAAGCTTTGCCAAGAATCAGTTTTATTATGACAACAATAAGCGTCAAGGACGATTCATGATGAACACATATCTTCTGGATGCGGGTCTTCCGGCGATTAGCATTCCCAAGCATAGAGAGGATGAGTTCAATCACGCGATGCTGCGTTTTTATAACGATGAACACAATGATCCAACTGAAATGCGTTCATTTCTGATGAGTTGTATTCCACCAGTGATTGCCAGTCAGTTTGAGATACCTATCGAGGACTATCAAATAAGAGCTTCCAGTATGAGCAATTCTAAAAGCTATTCAATCAAAGAAATTCGTGATCATTATCTTGAGCTGGTGGAGCAATGGATACACAGTCATCCTTATGGAAGGGCGCTCAACTCAAGCCCTGAAGATGTGCATCATGACTATATAGATGTACGTGCTGCCTACGATTTATCAGAATTCAGCAAGGTTGATGACCCGTCATTTTTCAACATCATTTATGATGTAAGTAACCACACGATCAAAATTGAAATATTGATCAGTCAGGAAGACAAAGCATGCCACAAAGAACATGGTAGCTTTGGTGATGGTGCGATTAATGCGCTTTCAACGACCACTGATTTTGCAAAGACGTTATTGAGAGAGGCGCATCGCTGCGATATGCCGCTATTTTTGTCGAACAATTCTATCTCGCTCACGCTTGACGATGAATGGATGATTGGCTCTGAAATTGTCGATGAGTACCGCCAAGAGTTGAAAGAATACGTGCGCTGCCTAAAAGCGCCAGTAGCTTCGGCAGATCCACTAGCGGATACCGCAAAGACCGATACCGCAATGAAACCAGCTTGATTGACTGTTTTTTGGAGAAATTTATGAGTACCCCTACACCCGATCGCGCTTACGAGATTTTCATCGAAACGCGAAATTCAATGCTTGAAAACTATCCTGCTATACCTAACACGCTAATCATTAATTCTTACTTGAATGGCCACAAAGATTATCTGAGTGAGGGTGGCGGCTATATAGATATTCGTGGCGAGTTTGAATTAACGAATAACGCAACATTAAAGCAGGGCGAGTTAACCACTATACAGGTAACATTGACACCTGAGAGTGGGCTTTATATCTATGCTGAAATCAGTACGGATGACGGGGAAGGCTGGAGTAGCGATGACGGAGCGCAAGAATTTTTACAAACCATTTTAGAAGATGCTGCGGACGTAATGCGAACCGCGTATCAAAAATGTCATGATGAGCACGTCAAAATATTCGTAAGCAGCAATCCTATCCAGGGCTTAGGCAAATCGGAGTCTCTACTGGATGCCGAATGGCTTGCCAATTTCAAATCCGATCTGGCACCTCTCACGGCTAGCTGGCATATGCAGAACGGCACTCGCTTTGTGAATCTCCAAGAACCTTGCGGGTTGCTGTCTGTGGCCATTGGGGGCGGCACCTCTCACGAATTCCATGGCAAAGGTGAGGCGTATGTCAAACAGTTCATTACTCTGCCAGAAGAGAATGCCGTATGGTTTGAACGCCTTTGCGAGGCAGCCCATCAGTTTTCCAAGACTGAGGAAGGCGTAGTGATGATTAATGAAGGTAAATTTGACTGGTCAAACGTACTGCATGCCATCCAGAGTGATTACCCGCATCTCTACGCGAATTTAAGCATGATGCCAGCCGAAAAAGCACTTGAACAAGCCGGCGGCAATATCAAAGTCTGCATGATGGGCGAAGTTCGCGTATCCCTTGATGATGATCTGTTGGCTCAGATTGCCCGAGCAGTCTTAAGCGATTATGAGGTTGTTAATCATCTTAACGAACTAGACCAGGATAATATTCATCTTAAGGCTGAGGTTCAGCGAGCACGTCAGGATGAACGTATTGCGATGTCTTTGCTACACGATGTGAGAAAGGCAGCCGGGCATGAAGGTGATTTTCCCTCTTTGGTTGAAACTATATCCGGTTTGTCTCAGGAAAACGAACAGTTAGTTAAGTCGCTGTCGCACCTTAGAGAGCAAGTTGAATCGCTCAAGGCCGGTATAAGATCTGCATGGACGATTGATGAGATGGTGGATATGCTCGACTCCATTCCTGGCGATCTTCAATCTGATGACCCTTTAGCTTCGAACGATGGGTTTGATACACAGTCGATAAGCCCGTCATGAAAGGGAAGTTCATTTCGCTGGAGGGTGTTGAGGGCGTCGGCAAATCCACAAATCTTGCTCATATCAAAACACGCCTTGAGGCGAATGGGTTGACGGTTATCGAAACTAGAGAGCCTGGCGGCACCGACATGGCTGAAGAAATAAGGGCGATGCTGTTAAGGCCAAGATCGGAATCAGTGTCTGAAATGGCGGAGCTTTTATTGATGTTCGCTGCTCGCGCTCAGCACATTCATGCATTGATACAGCCCGCACTAGAGGCGGGTCATTGGGTGCTGTGTGATCGTTTTACTGATGCCACCTTTGCGTATCAAGGGGGTGGGAGGGGTGTTTCTATGCAGTGGATTGCCACATTGGAATCAATGGTCCAGCAAACCCTTCGACCAAATTTGACTTTCCTGCTCGATTTGCCCGTTGAAATCGGGTTGGAGCGAGCCAGAAAACGCAGTGACTTCGACCGTTTTGAGGCTGAAAAGGTACAGTTTTTCCAATCAGTTCGAAACGTCTATCTTCAAAGAGCAGCAGAAGAACCTAATCGCTTTGCTATTATTGACGCCTCTCCGTCACTGGAAAAAGTGCAGCAGCAAATTGATCGTGCGATCGAGCAACGCTTGGGGTTGGTGGCCGCATGAAACTCTCTGACTTACAAACAGGCTTTATTCAGCTTGAATCACCTTGTGGAGCGCGTCTTGAGGGTGTTGTTGGTAATAAGACTGCCTCTATTAACTCGCTTGTTGTGCCTTCATCTCAACGCAGAGAGGGTATCGGCACCAAGCTTGTTAAAGCTTTTGAAATGCACGCGCAAAAACAAGGGGCTGATCTTGTATGCGGTGTGGTGTTCTTTGGTAATCAGACGGGGATCGCGTTCTGGCAATCACAAGGTTTCACTATATCGGGCGTGTCCGATGATGATCAAGAATATCTGGAAATAGTGAAGCCGCTCCCGAGCTTAAATGAGGATAATCACATGTCACCAATACAAAAAGGCCGAATTTTTAAAGGTCAGATCTTAGAAGTCGTTGAGCCCATCAATATACGTCTACTGAAAATCGAAGCAGGTAGTCGCCTAGTTTGCCTTAAAGGCGGTGCCAACCCTGTGTTTTTTGCCAATAAAAAATATGCAAACTTCGTGTCTAATTTGAACTTCGAGTTTTCATTGGACAATCCTGAAAAGCATCTGCAGGTAAGTGAAGACTACATGGAGTCTGAGTTGGCCGTGTTCTCGCTGCAGGTCACTAAGGCGCGTAAGACGCTTAGCATGAAAGGCGTTGATGAGAGTATTGATATCTATGATGATTACTCAGGTGATCCTGTCCAGGTGACGTGTAACGGACAGCCGTTAAGTCCGTTCAAGCATGCACGTGTAGTGAATGCGATGCTGGATACCATTGATACAGTACTGCGAAAAGCGGGCATGGAAGATGCGATTATTGATGAATTCTGCTCGAAACATCGTGCTGATGAGGTAATGGGTCCCATCTGCACGCTGGCGAGATACCTTCATCATAATGCCGGTATCACATCTTATTCAGGTGAGTTGGAAGCAGATATTGATCGCTCCCCCATGAGTTATGTGCCGCAATACGCACGAGAGCGTGATGATGTTTTGGCAGGGGATATTTTTCAGAAGCCGTTAAGTAAGGGCCTGGCCCTTTAGGTTTGAAGTTGTTATCTCTACGAAATTCCCTATAATTGTAGGAAATATGTAGAGATAAGGGTTTGTCATGAATTCCACACTGGCCATTATTAATGGAATGAAGTCATTTCGATCCAGTAATCATATTGGTTTATATACCGCCAGTGACTTCGCCTTCATGCTCAGAGCTAAGAAGAGCAAGAAAATACAAAATTTACTGAGTCGTTTGTGTAAACAGGGTGTTATTTCTAGAGTTTGCCGCGATTTGTATTACGACCCACTGGATCCACCGGTGTGTTCATACTTGCTGGAACGAATTGCCGTGCGGGTCCATAGAAAACATCGGGTTTACGTATCTTTAGAATCCGAGTTAAGTAGATTGGGAGTGATTTCTCAAATGACCATGCAGTGGCTAACTGTCATGACTACAGGGCGGAGTGGTGTGTTCAAGACCCCCTTTGGGACCATAGAAATGATTCATACGGAACGAAATCTAAGCGATATATCAGATCAATTTTACTTCGATACCGAAGCAGGAATATTACGAGCAAAACCGGAGCGTGCTTTTGCCGATCTCAAAAGAGTCGGACGAAACGTACATATGACGGAGGAAGAAGGGGATGGCGATGCTGCTTGAGCAAATTCGAAAAGATATCATTAGAAGCCATCCTAGTCTGATTGGGATGGATGATGTAGTAGAAAAGGAAATACTTCATCACGACATACTGAATCTCATGTATGAGCATGGTTTTTTACAAAATCTTGTGTTCATTGGTGGTACTGCACTAAGGCTATGTTATGGCTCAAGCCGTCTATCGGAAGATTTGGATTTTGCGGCATCTTCTGCTTTTCAGGCTGATGACTTGGATTCTTTAGCACTAACCATACAAGAAGTGATTCATGAGAAATACCAAGCTTCCGTTAGTGTTCGAAAGGCTGAGAATAAGCATTCTGATACAAGCGTATGGAAAATAACTATTATCAAGGATGCAACGAGGCCTGATTTACCAGCTCAGAAAATGCATATCGACGTATCTTCAGTACCATCGGTTGATCCCAAGCCAAAACCCATTAAAGATCCACATGGTGCGAGTGGTGAAATGTCAGGTCGCTTTATACAGGTTCTATCACTAGAAGAATCACTGGCAGATAAGATGATTGCATTTGCATATCGGTCAAGAAGAATAAAGCCGAGAGATGTATGGGACATTGCATGGCTTAAGCAGCAAGGTGTTTCGATAAATATAGATGTTGTTAACCAAAAGCTGGGCCTAAGAAGAAAGGCATCATCAGATTTTTCGGGTGCATTAGCTGGTCAATTGGACGTAATGGAATTGTCTGAAACGCATCAGGACTTTAAGAACGAAATGCTCAGATTTATCCCGTCTAATATTGCCGCCAAAACTATTGAGCAAGATGCATTTTGGCCCTATATAAAAGACACCATTAAAGAGGAAACTTTGGAGCTCATTAAAATGCTCGATGATCCATTAGGTGCCCATGCAAAAGGGAGCTTTGATATGGGTATGTAGACTGTTGTCTTGCATGATTAAAGCCTTCGTTTTCCAATTAACGATCTACAATACACGAAGAAAGTCCGCCGCGTCATACATCCCCAATCGGTTTGCAACAGCTTTTAGGTCTACCAACTGGTCATTCAGTGCATCTTGCCGTTGAGGTAGGCGCGGCATGTCCTGGTAGATCCTGAGCTGGTAGTCGGCCAAAGGTTCGTTAAACCCTAATAATGGATGCATCACATGGATCGCCGCCTCAGCAGGCTTTATGTAGTCTTGCCAGCGCCAGTCACCAGCATGACTCGGGTTTTCGTCGCACGCCTCGCAGATTGCCCGCGCTACGAGTTCTATCTGTCTTTCATTCATAGGATCTGGCTCTCATATTGATTTTTTAATAAGTACTTGTAGCGTTAACCCAACTTATTTTCACTACCCTTTGTTGGGTTGAGCTTACTTCGATCCTTTGGAGCTGCGATTTCGAACAGAGCTCAAAATCCGCCCCCTGCCTGCTGCCAGTTTCTCGCCAAGATAAGTGTATAACGTCGCCGTTAGTGGTTATCCCTGTAACTCGCAGTGATTCCCTGGCATCCTTGATAAAGCTTCGATCTTTAGGGGTGATCCGGATGACCTGCCGATCACGTTTTGGTTGCAACTTCCTCTTCAAAGAAAGCGTAACCGGCGCTCGATCCAGGCAAACTTCTTTAGCCAACACACGCCTCCGCTCTGAAAGTCGAGGGAATATAAAGTACAGCAATGAAAGATCCATAGTCCGCTTCCCCATCATCTTGAGCGTTCTAATTCGTTAATTGTTCGCAGGCCCCCCGGATGGAGAAAAACGTCCAGCTGCTCAGACGCCACCACAATGTCATTCTGTTCTGTGTCCAGTGGTGCATCAGGATTACTTATACCTGGCAGGTCCTCCAGAAAAGATCGCAGTTTTGAGTGAACACCGGTGCTTTCGCTTTCAAGATCTTTCAAGACGAAAGCAAGACCGATATGGCGGCCAAAATTTTGAAAGTGCAGCGTGTCACACGGCCACCCGTACAAATAATTTTTCAATCTACGACTTGCCATATATCCTACGCCATATCAGCTTGGTGATTAGTCCGGAAGGCTGTTCTGAAAACGCATCAAACGTCGATATAGCAGCCAATATTAATGCTAGAGTAACCGCGACAGCTAAGCCGGCACTTTGTTCTTTGAAAAGATATGTACCGCCTATAATCACTGTGGTCCAGCCAAAGGTGAACATACACTTACAAACGTATTCCACCCTGCGTCGGATACGCTTCTTGTTAGTTTCGCTCAATTTTTATCTTCCCCCGATTTCCAATCATTACTGGAAGTCAATTGTTAAAACTATAGGGTCAGTCCGTGCAACGCTGGCTTGTAATCACATTTGGTTTTCAACTTCGCAACCTCAATTTGGAATTGGGACGGCAACAAAATGAATGGGCTTATGCTAGATCCACATGCAGCGGCAGCGACTTCAAGCTGGACTGCCTGTTTCGGAGCTATGAAGGGCATCCCAGGGTGACGGTCCCAAGTGGTACAGATCCATAGGTAAACCGCCAACAAAGCAACTGGGATTATTAGAACCAAGACGGCACCTTTCAAAATACTCAGGTCTACGCTGTTCAGCTTAATTTTTTTACTCATCATCTAGGACCCCCATGCATGACCAGATTTTAATTAGTTTTTACGTGCCTTTGTCTCGATAAAAAACATGGTCGCTGCCCATCCAAGCTGCTGGAGCAATGCAAGCATCCCCCATGAAATAGGTGGCTCAAAAGTCCCCCAACTACCGAGAGCGGTTCCTGCCCAAAAGGCCATCAAAAAAAGCAGGGACATTAAAGATCCGCCAATAACGACAAAGCGCTTTTGGCCGGGGCGGAACCCCTTCCAACGCTCAATAGCCATATCAAGTTTTACTGTTGCGTTCTTCATAACGGTTTCCCTTGCTTAAATGTGACCTTCCGGCCGCCGATAGTGGCCAGCGTCATTTCTTTTCAGAGCACCGAGTTGAATCAGGCGCCTACATACAGGAGAAGCGCTGGAAGAGTGGTGCCCATCACCCCAGACAGTAAGACCAATCTCGGTTGGAGTGGTCCAGTCTTTCCCCTTCAGGAACGCAAGAACCTGCTTTTGACGGTCAGTTAGCTTCTTCATGACGATTTCCCACTTACACAATGAATTTCTCGATCATACTATCCGCTCCGATAAGAGGGATAATACGGACCAGCACTTGATCCATCACACCGTTATCTGCCTTGGTGATGAAATCAGCCTTTCGGTCTATCCAGGACAGTGTTTGAATGAGGTTTGATGCCACCACTGAGGGGGTGTCCAGGTTATCCACTGCAACTTCAGTTGTGGTACTGCGAATGCTTGTGCTGATCGGACAGCAAATCAAAAGCCCGGTCTGTTTGTTGTACTGCTTAGACGACAGAACCAGAGCAGGTCGGTATTTACCGATTTCCTTACCCTTGGTGGGCTCGAAGTCCAGCCATATAATGTCGTTTCGATCAGGAACGTACTGAGCCATCAGGCACCCATTTCAGTTGCAGAGGGCTGGGCAAGCTCGTCAGTGTGCGCACCATGAGCATCTAAATCTTTCAGTAGGTCAGCTTCAGAGAAGGGTAGGTTGACCTTGCGAAGCGCTTTATGCGTCGCCTCGATAACGATCTTTCCAGCCTTTACATCAATACTGATCGGGCTGGATACATCGAGATTGGCTTGAGCCAAAATCTTGCTGGAAAGGCGCACGGCAGCACTATTTCCCCAGCGCTTGATTTCACTTTGCATTTTGCAACCTCGTGTTCATGGTTGTAGATACGTATGTGTCTACTTTAATTCTGTTTATGCAATGTGTCAACAGAAGTATCTACATTTGTGTAGACTTTATACCTTTCCAAGCAGACTGAAATCCCGCTTTAATCCTCGGTAGAGCCGGGTCAATGTATACAAGGTGTACGCCCAGATTTCGATCATGTTTCCAGAGTGGCGGCACTGCCTCTGCAACTTTTAATTGCGGAAGTTATTGCATCCGCCATGATGACATAACCTGCTGTTGCCAAGATGAGTTCCAGCGACACACGCTGCCCTTCTTTCTCCGTTTCCGCTTGCCGAAGCGCGTAGATGCGCTTGTATTCGGTGAGGTCAATCCAGCAGCTCACCAAGGCATTCCGTTGATCATCGGAAAGCCTGTGCAATTCCTCCTTCAGGGGCTCCAAGGCTGATCTACATTCCTCAATCGACAGGGACGCACTCATTTGCAGAACGTCTATTGAAAGCTCTTTTGCACGATCTGCCTCACCCGGCACCAGAACCTGTTCATCTGAGAAGATGTCATGGGCGTCACCATGACCTGACACAAAACGATAAAGATTGTTGAGGGCGTCCTGAGCCCCTTCTAAACTTTCCAGGAAATACTCAGCATGCTCCGCCTGAGCCCGCTCGTTGATTCCTTCGACGAAGGCCCGCATGCTCAACTCTATGCCATCACAAAGCCCTACGGAATACTCAGGCGGCAATTCAATAGAGGCCAGTCGCTGGGCATAATCGTTCCGTTTCATGGCGTGTTTTCTCGTTTTCCATCTACTCAGGCCTCAAGTACGGCCATCGGTTTTTCGATATAGGTGAAAAGAATCCTCTTCGCCTCAGCCCGTCCACGGATGTGCACTGAAAATCCGGCCCTCTCCATTTCTAAAACCCAGCGATCGGAGTCCTCTGATTGAGTAAAGCACGCACCGTCTACAAACCCATTACCATCGATTGCCACGTAGGCTTCTTTTGGTTTAATCGCTCGCATAGTCCAGCTCCCGGTTTCCAATGTTACTGATTAGCAAATGGAGCCGCCTGTTTAGGCGAGCACATAACCAGAAGCGAGCAAACGAACGCGACTGTAAGGCCGAGTAATAAGCCATTTACATGCAAGCTATAATTTTGGGCAAACGAATCGGCGCCCATGCCCCAAGACCACTGAAATTTCAGGCTCAGCGCTGCAGAAGCGACAAAGCCAAACCCGATCATTGCTACGACAAACAATACTGCTCTTGCCTTCATTAAATTTCTCCATTCTCTACTTGGTTCTGTTGTGATGCGCGTTAGCTCGGATTCCAATTAGCTTGTTAGTGTAGCCGACATGGCTGCAGTTCCTTTGGTAGTCACACATCCGCATTCTTAATGCTGGGTAGGTATTGGCCAAGCCCACATTGTAGTCGTCATAGTCGATTTTACTTTTATCAGTTAACCTGAATCGCGAACACTTCGACCGGTTCGGAGCCAAAATGTGGATGGGTGATTATCTGTACTTCGTAGCCGCGCCAAGGGCGCTCTACAATGCAAGTACGGTCTCCAGCTTTGGGATACCCCTTTTTCACCAGAACGCGCCGATAAGATCGACCCTCAAGGCGTTTACGCCAGTATTCTGTTCGCAGACGATACTCGAAGGATTTTTTACCGGCTGCAACCTGATCGAAATACTCACCCTTGAGGTTTAGGTGCAGAGTGTCGCCAGCCATAGTCTATCCCTCAGTGCGTTTGGTTATCGGATTCCGACCAATTGAAGTTCACAATTTCAGCCCATCGGATGTTATGAGTCCGAGTGCCCAATCTGGACAGCCGTATTCACTACCTTCATCTGAGAATCCGTCAGTGATTCTCATTGCCTCTCTTGACGCTTTGGCCGTCCAGTGAATGCCACCGGCATAAGGTGTATATACTTCAACAAACTCCTCATCAGAGTAGGTGGACTCATTGAGCCGTCGATAGAATTCGTCGAGGCTTTCCTTTGGATCTGGTTTGGATTCCCAAGCATCCCATTCTGGATCTGGAAAGGGGTCTTTTATCACTTCTTGTTCTGAAGGCAAAAGAACATAGTTTATGGCACTGCTTGTGCCATGGTATGCGGTGTAGAAAACATCACCATTTTTGAAGCGAACAACCGCAACTTCGTTACTCATGTCGGTTTCCAATGCTAAGTTCATGTATTGAGATGATTTCTAAACGCCCAGCTCTGTTTTGCGTGCAGCAATGCGTTCGCGCTGAAAGGCTAGAACCTCCGTCGCGTTATCCGTGGTTATACCGCCGGGATACGCGGCGTTCAAATCAGCCTCTGCCTGCTCAGCAGCTAGGGCCTCCAACCGTCGGCGCTCAATTGCTTCCGGAGACTTCATAGCATGTTCGACTTTCATTTTCATTCGTGCCGCGTACTGGGTTTCATAGCTCATAGGCGAACTTTCTCCCGAATTCCAATGCTCAATTGTTTTTCCAGTAGCCCGTGCTCATTTCACCCTTGAGTGTTATTGGCACTTCTGAGCAATGCTCACCACACTTCTCCTGCAACGCATTGATGTCATCAATAGCTGCCATAAGAGCATCGCCAGTGGCTATCGCCAGGTCGTAGTTCTTCTGCACCTGAACATACCCAATTAGCACAGCGAAAAGGGCAGTTACTGCGGCTCCAGACAACGCTCCGAAAACAATACCTTCTTTCATTATTGACTCCCGATTTCCCGCGTTGTTACATGCCAGCTTTAGAGCGGATGATTCCGGTCCACCGCTTCAGAATTTCCCGGCGCAACACCGGTTCGACTCTTGCCAGATAGACACCCATATCCAGGAACTCACCTTCCGGTAGCGTCACTGCTGGCGCTCCAGGGAATTCCGCTACAAAGTGCCTAAAGCCTTCTTCAAACGCTTCCGCTTCCCGGCCCATTCTCACAAACGATAAATCATCAAACTCTGCCGCTTTCTCTAAACAGTCGGCATAGCGCTCCATGAACGGATTAGCGCAATTGCTACCTCGCATCAGTCCAACCAATCTAGATGCGATTTGTGCGCCTGATAACTCGCAAGAAGGTTTCATAGGATGGCTCCAAGGGCTTCTGTTCTCCACTTTTTGTAGGTGGCGATTACGGCTCGGGCACGACGCACCCGGTTCTTTAACCATTTCATTCAAATTTCTCGTTTTCCTATGTTGTTAAGGCTCTAAAACTTTGACCTCAACAGGTTTAATTTCGATCTGAGCCCGAAGTTCCTTTGAATAATTCGACAGCAGAATTGTTTCGGCATCTTTCTGATTAACACCGAAAACTACATTCCTAACGAACCCCGATTCCTTATGGACCGCACCCCAATAGCCTCTACTCACATCCACAAACTGCTTAAAGAAGTTAAATAGATCGACGTTCCCGAGGCGTCTCTTCCTCTTCATATTGAACGCAATTCCATGCAGTATTGGTCGGCGTGTCCTGGAACCTTCTTCTGGAATGAAGCAATGGTTAGGGTTAGCTCCCTTCCGAATTGTTTTTTCAATCAATGAGAACAGGGTATCATTGTCAAAAAAATTGTTAAAAAGGCATAGTTTGGTTAAGGGAGTCCACCCCAGTTCATCTTCGATGTCTATCATTCGCTAAATCAATGGTGGCTTCAAGAGTTAACGAGGAGAGTAGTCCATCACCCACTGTTCGTAGTGGGCAAGCGAAAATTCGCTTATCTTGTCCATGGACGTTTTCCAATCATTTGTGTTCGATTATTTTGGCGAGATCCTTGCCGCCAACGGCAAGCAGAATCGCTGGCTGTGCTAACTCTCAACTACACGCCTGCTGAACACTTTATGCGTCAAGTTACCTGTCATTGAACCTATTCCCAGCCCAAGAACAAATGGTGAGAGCCGCAGCATTATGTCCATCTCTTCTATGCCAGTGTCCGGTAAGCCAATGCGCGAAAATAATACCCATAAAACAAAGCTCGCAAATGCGGTTGTCATGATCCCAACAAATACCGCGTTCTGAATCACCTGCGATTTGGTCATTATATTTCTCCGGATTCCCATTATTGATCGCTGATCATTTGGTTGAGGTGTTTGAAGACCTCTCTGGCGAAAGCCGGTGCCGACGCTTTGGCGTCTGCCATGCTTTGGAAGCCTGTAGCTACCAAGCCAAGATAATGAAGCTCGAAGACATCCGGCTCATCATCTGACTTCTGGATCGCCATCATCTCTTGGCCGGCGAAGCGTGCCATCTGCATGATTTCCTCATCCTCATCGAACCATTTCTGCTGCGGTGCATCCAGTGACACTTTGCCACCAGGACCTATCTCGATTTCTATATCTAATTGCTGCATTCTCGTTTTCCCATTTATTGCCGAAAGGCTTCAGTCAATATAAAGCCCACTTTTATTGCAGAAAACCACGTTTGAACAACAGCTCAACAATCCCGGAGCGAGTGGCCTCCGTACCCAGGCCGTCCGTGTCACGCAACACCTTGCGCAGCTCTGTATCCCGCACAAAGCGTGCAATACCGGTCATGGCCGCCAGCAGACTGGCATCGGTGAACGCATTGGGTGGCTGGGTCATCTTTTTCATATCAAGTTTTACTGTTGTGTTCATCATAACGCATTCCAGCCTTATTGAGTTTCCGCCTGCATCTTCGGGCGCTGCTCTATGTGAATCAACCCGTCTGCCATTTAGCTTCTTCGCAACTTGCTTAGGGTAAAATTTCGCGATCTTCATAGCCATACTCCCATCCTATTTATCATACTGTAACCCAGCGAGAGCCACGTTTTTCCAGCAAATCACCATCGGCGCTGATCCTCCAGGAATAAGTCTGAGTGTGCCTGGCGGTGAGGGGTTTGCCTTCCTGCCAGGGCCGGTCAACCTTGCAGACGTAGGTCACGCTGCCGTCCGCGTTGATGCTGTAGGGCATTCGCTCCTTTTCGCAGATCGGACACTCAAGCTGATCATATTCCTGAAGAGCGAGACTCTTCTCTTTCACTGCACTATTTGTCATCGTCACACCCGGTTTCCAATGCTTTTTAGTTGACGTATGAAGCGAGCTTGCGCTCTAGGTCCTCGGCTAAGAGCTCGTAGCCATCTTCGCGTACTGCCCGAGCGAAGGCTTCAATTCCTTTTCGAGCATTTGGGTCTCCCCATTCCAGGACAATGCAGCCATCTTTTAGCGGCTTTCCATCGCTCCGTTCGACTCGATACTTGCCCTGCAGCCCCTTTTTTCGATTTCCGTTGGTTAGGCCTTTTTCCTGTTCTTTCGGAATCTCATCGTCGTATTCTGGGTCGTAGTAGAGCACCCAATTCAAGACGTCATCCCACTCTTTGCGCTTGATTCGCCCCTGGCCATCGAAGCCTTGGCGAAATACCGCCTGCTTGTTTTCGATTTGCTCAACACGCCAAAGCCCACCACGGGAGGTCTCCCAGACCTGGCCAGGATGAAATTGGTTTACGCGCTTGTCAGGTATATTTGTACGACTCATGCGTTAGCTCCCGTTTCCTTCATACACTTTAAACAAAGTCTAGCACATCTTTGACGTGCTGCAAATTATTTTTAATCCATCGACTGTTGATCGGTCCCCAGTCATTGATCCGATACATTCCGGTTTTAGTAGGGCCCGAAAACTCGCAGGCAATCCCGATCTCCGACAGAGCAGCAATAGTGTCTTGCACTGTACGTCGAGGCATTCCAGTCGCCGCAATGATTGCAGGCGCAGAATTAACACCTGAGTCGATTAGATAGGCCACGTAAAGGCGCCGATAGAAACTGGTTTTGGTTTTTGATGGTGTCATTACAGTTATGCTCGCCGGATTCCAATCAGTTGCATTTAGGGCACCGCAGCCCCCGCTTGTTTTGCATGACCGTTATTGTGTCTTCTAGCCAGCCAGGTCCTTGTCCCGCGTCCGCTACATGCATCATTACCCTTCGTGCTCGTTTCGGTCTTATGCCACGCTCAAAAAACATGTCGATAGTAGTCATGGTCCGGATTCTCATGCACATTTAAAATGGTATTTCATTTCTGAAATTGTAGCGCCACCAATCTACAATTCTGCAAGATTGATTAATAACAAAGCGCCTTAATGACCGGAAGGGCCAGAAAAGTACGCCAGCTCTTTCGTAGGAATGTCCTGGCACAACATCGTTATTTCCACCTCGGATTTTGGTGCTGTCCCAATATGCATGTAGACCACACCTTGAGCAGACATGGAATCCAGATTCGGTATCATCGCCAATATGGCCAAGCAATAGGCACTTGACAGACATTTTGCTTTACTCCCCGGTTTCCAATGTCACTTTGATCGTTTGAGCTTCCAGATGGTCGCCAAGGCAAAAAACAGGAAGAGTAGTCCGAAAACAATCCACAAATACCCAGCACGAAACAAACTATCGATGAAAGATTCATGCGGCTGTCTTCCAAACCAAACAACTGAAAGATAGAGCCCTAACGACATGCCATAGATAAATGTGTATTTTTGGGAGTCGTCAAATATGGACTTGAGAACTGCAATTATTGCTTTCATGTCGGATTCCCACGTTCTATTGGTTCGGATTTATAGGCATGATGAAGAGATTGGTATTGTTCCTCACTTACCTTAACTGGCAGGAAAGTAACGGGGGCTCCAAACTCGGGTTCGTGTGCTTTCTCACTCATCGTTGATTCCCCATTTATTGCCGAAAGGCTTCAGTCAATATAAAGCCCACTTTCTCTTGCTGGTTGCTCCCACTCCCTGAGATCATAGTCACCTGGATCACTCCTTTTGGGAGCCATGCCAGAGGTGCGGAGTGCGTGGTCAGTTCGTGCCATCGCTCGCTGTCACTAAGCCCACCATCAGATTCGAGACCGTCGATTTTGTCGTCGAGACCAATGGGTAGCGCCGTCGCTATCGTCCCGAGACGCCAATCACTACCAAGATCAAGCTGCTCGCGGGCCAGCCGCTCGTATTCATTCTGGATTTCTTTACCTGACTTGTTGGCCGCCATTATGCGCCCTCCCGGTTTCCAATGTTGTATTGATAGGCATATCAACAGAGGCAGGTGATGCCATCTTTATGGCAAGGGCAGTCGCATTGCTGAACCTCGGCTAACATGCATTCTGTTGTCTGCTTGGGTATTTCCTTTCCATCGAACCTACTTTCCAGTTCATTGGAAATCGTCTCCAACCTATCTCGGTCAACTACACCGTCACTGTCGATAAACTTCCTGCCGCTTACTATGCAACAACCCATCATAGAGGCCACCATTCCTTATCAAATCATGATTTGTTTTCGAGTAAATTCGCGAGTTCCTTTCCGCCAACGACCAGCAAAATCTCTGGAATCATCAGCATCATTACCCCGCCGAAAAAAGCTTTGCTCCATTCCTGCTCAGTCCCGGTCAGGATCAAGTACGCCCAGGGCTCATCAACGCCGATGCTCATCTCTACCCCGGTCAAAAATAGGGCGAGCAAAAACAGCGTTACTCCTTGAGCAAAACGATTGGCCTTATCCTCGCGTACTGATGTGTAGACAAGCCAGACTGCGACAAACCCCATAACTATCTTTGATACCCATGCCGCGTTATCGATCATAAAAACTCCTCAGTTATTTTCATGATTACATCCTTATATATTTCTTTATCGCTAGGCATCAGATACTCCCGAATTCCCATCTATTCTTTACTATCATTTTCCGCGTTAAATTTTTCTGCATACTCCGGGCTTTGAAATGAAAAGAGCGAGATAACGCCAGCTACCGGACCCTTGAGGGCGCAGTCAATAAAATTCAGCTTATGGCCAAATACCGAGTTAATACCTCCCAGCTTCATTAGCACCTGCGCAACCGGCCACCAGCCAATACCCATGAGTGTCCACATGATTCCTACCCAGAAGACCAATTCCGGCAGTGAGTAACTTTGAAGCTGTAAAATAGCCATATTTCTGTATTCCTATCAGACGCTTACATCTGAATTATGATGAAGATATACTTCGATGTTTGCGTTCACACTGGATGAACCATATTTGCAGTGAAAGCCTACTTCATCGGTTTCGTAGGATTCCCCAGCGAGGAACCACACACCATCTAAGGTAATAATGTCCGCTTCTTCTGACACCGGGTTTTGAATGAGCATTCCAGCCTCAAGATCCCTTGCCTTGATTGTTTTCTCAGTCATATCTGCGGGCTCCCATCCTAATTATGGCTTTTTGTGGTGCTTTACTAACCACTCCAGATCTTTCCATACTGCTGCAAATCCTTATTCTGTGCGTGGCATTACGAGCCTCCGTTTTCCCATCAGTTGAATGTGTCTGCCAAGGCATCAATTTCTTTCGCGAGGGCTTTTAATTCTTCACGGTTCAAATGAACGCCAAAGCAACCATCAATAGCGTCAGTCATCTCCACTTCACCGGAGGGTAAAGCTTTGATCGAAACAATACGGCCCGCTGCAAGGGCTTCAATGATCGATTCACCCTCCGCCACAGTCCACGCCATCTCACAACCCATTGGCTTGAGGGAGTATTTCTTTTCAATCATATCGGACTTCCACTATTTTCTCTTTTGGGTAAAGTGGATGACTGCGGATCTTATTCAGCGCATCATCCAACTGAGATTCCTGAATCTCGGCCGTAGCTTCTTTAGTTGATGGTCTGCTTTTCGCGTCTATAGTGCATCAACACCCCCAGAGGAGCACATAGGAGGAAGACTGCAGACAGCCACCACAATTGCCTTAGCATCTGTGCTACGCCCTCAGCGCCGGAGGCGAAAGGCCACCAGAGCAAAGCTGCGACACTGAGAGCGATCACAATCAACATGAGACCGAGGACTGGAGATCCTCGGCGCCACGCAACCCAGGGCAGGACCATGAAGAAGACAGTACCCACGGCCTTAATGATCCCCGTCACAAAAAATAGTAAATCCATAATTTTCCTCGTTTCGGATCTCCATTATTTCTTTTTTGGGTATAGTGGATGACTGCGGATCTTATTCAGCGTTCAGCGTGGCCAATTTTTTTGCCAACGTAACTAAGGCAACTGGAATCGCTACCGCCAAAATAACCCAGAGAGGCTTGTTGAAAATCAAGTCGTCGAGATTACGGATGTTATCGAAATCATCCAGCGCCCATCTGGAGCCAACGCCAGCGGCCAAGACCACAAAAATCCACGCCACTTGCTCGACATGTTGTTTCCAGCCTTTGACCTCTTCCCCGAGAATGACACCCATTAACCCGACGTACAAAAAGGGAAGACATAGGTAAAATGCCCACTGCGTCTGGATTATTCCTAGCGAAGCCAGATACCCAAAAATAAACACCGCTCTCAACCGTGTAGCTCTCATGTCCGGGATCTCATATTGATAGGCTGGATGTCTTGGTGGAATACCCATCTCCCAGGCTCACTTGGTTTATTGGCATCATAAGCCTCATTCCATCCCTGGGTGCAGCCATCGTCTTTTCCGCAGGAATGCACAAGAGCAATTGTGAAAAGCAGGACGGAAGAAAAGGTAAAGCCGGCTAAACTATGATTCATCAGAACGCCAAGCGTACAGGGTGTCAGCACACAGACAATCGTAAGAATTACGGCGATATACAATTTTAAATCGTTAGACGTAGGACGTTTCATTTACTTGCTCCGTTAATAGGATTCCCATCACTCAGCTGGTTAGGCTAAGCCATGCTTGTCCTTATATTTCTGAATGTCCTCATACCAATATGAAGCCGGGGTAAAACGGTCCAGATAGTCAGGAGGAACCACGCAAAACTGGGCCGTCATTTCGAATACTTCGATGGGCGTAGGAGTTTTGCGGCCGTCAGCAAAGGATCCTGTGCTCAAAAACTTGCAGTGATGTTCCATGTCTTCTTTGCAGATCCATACTTCACTCTCATTGGGAGCAAGAGTTAGTGATGGCGTCTTTTCCCTTGATCTGAGCAGACCTGTGAATCTTTTAGGCATCGCAAAATTTCCCGTTTCCTTCATTCACTTTAAATGAATTCTAGCACACCAGAAGCGTGTTGCAAGTTATTTTTCACTTGTTTTCGAGCTCCATGGGAATTTTGGTGTGGGGTGGTTTATCGCGTTCGAAAAGCACCCGGAGCAGCACGCCGGCTCCGGGCGGGAAGGGGTGTCAATCCATCACTAGATAGAGGTAGTGTGCCAACTCGGGCGCCGGGAAGGGGAATTGATAAGGCGTGGCATCGATACCGTCTTGGGCTGTGGCGTAACGGAACTCCCCTTCGACCTGGTTTCGAATGTCCATGGAGGTGTCTGCATCCAGGGTAACTGGCATGTTGTCAGTATTATCCTGGCACATTATGAGGTAGCTACCAAAGTGGTCCGCCAGTGTAGGCTGCAGGCTTTTCAAAGGTGACCGAAGATGCTGCACACTCAAGATAACGGCCACTGCACTCCGGTTCATGCGGTCTAAGAAATGCTTAAACGCAGCCAGATCATCCTCGGTTATAATAGCCGACATCACATCGTTGAGGATTATGAGATAGGGAAATTCGCGCCCCTCCAACTGATTGTCTGCCCTCGGCACTGTGCGCGTAAGTCGGTCCAGGATCGAAAATACATGGGTGTTTAATTGACTCGGCGGCATTGCCAAGCTGGGCAGCAGCAGGTGTCGAATGCGTTTTTTACAAATGCTATCTGTGAGATTGAGATGCCTCAATTGATCCTGATGGTTAATGGTGAGCAGACTTGCATTGTTTTCTTTTCCGTGGACCTTGGCAATGCTCTGGATCGACCAATGATCCTGCGGGCTGGCCTTGGCATCAATAATAATGGCTCCAGCATTGTTTATTAGCGCTTGGTGCAATAGAAAATGCGTAGCCATGGAACGACTGGATCCCGTTGCCCCAATAAAAAGGAGATTTTTTTTCAGGGCGTGGGTGCTGATGGTCAGCGGTCGGCGGTGATCCAGCCACTTACTGAGTCGTTTTTCCCGGATCACGCCATCCGACGTCATCGTCCTCTGAAAAAGGCGAGGTGTACCCAGCAACAACGGCTGACTGGCGCTAGTTAAACGCCGTATGTCCGATATCAAGGCCAGGGTTTGCGTGTAATTCGAAGTATCCTGGGCAACCGGAAACGTGAACTTCGGTTGCTCCTGTGTTGGTAGGCGAAGTTGAGCGCTCGCTAGGTACGACTGTTCGTGCGTGAGAACGCCCTGGATACGCTCAACAAAACCGGCCTGATCCAGTGAGCCCGTTAGCAACGAGGCCCGAGCAGTTTCAAAGATGCCCTCGTGATAGGCATGGCCATGCCGGGCGTTCAGAGAGGCGTGATGATTCAGCCGATCACTCAGAACACTCGGTAGCTCATCTCTCATTAAATACTCAATGAGTGCAGACCAGTTAACGTGCCATTTTGTTGTATCGAAAAGAGGCAGCCCCGAAAAGAATGTGATCAGATAAAGTGCTCCGCTCATGCGTAGGGCTGGCAATTGATCAAGGCGATTTACCTGATACCGGACTGCCTTATCAAAAGGGGTGCTTGGCAGGTGGCGATGACCGACCACCAAAGAGGGAGGCATCTCAATGACGGTATCGTGATCCGTAGCCAACTCATCTGCCAGGCGGGAAGCCAGTGTCATGGCGTGGTGCTCTAGATCATGCAGTGGGAGTCGGTCAATCGAAATGGCAGCGCCTGACACTGCAGCGCTCAGGTTGTGCGCTTTGTTAATGTGACGTTCGTAATTGCTGTAGTCAGTCCATCCCAGGAGGTTGCACAGAACATTCAGGACATGTGCTTGATTGAGCTTGGCCGACGGGTTCTGTTTTTTAATCAGACGGGCATAGGTTTTCAGGTCCGATATCGGAATCAATAGTGCGGTCATAAATGGTTCGCTCATTTAAATGTCAGATAAGGTTAGGTGTTTGCTCGAAGCTTCCCCTTGCGAACGGGCTCTGCCAAACACCATGGCAGCAGTAATAGCTTAACACGCTTTTGTGCGGATATTTGCCTCGCTGACTGATTTTTGTACCGATCGCAAAGCAAACCAGTTGGGCGGGCTGCGAACCTCTGTTTCTTCGTAAAGTTCACGGAAGAATCGTTAGCGCTTATTCAGATGCTGGATAATCCGCTAAGCATTCAGGCTAAAGAAGGATTCGACATGGGGACGTAGGAGACCCTTTGATTGACTAAGAACTGGCCTCTCTATATACTTAATATTTAGTTTAACCAAACATACTTAACTATACTTAACTGCATATCCATGGGGGAGCGATGTCTACACCCATTAAGCGATACAAAGCGACATTCGTTCTACCTATCGATGTTCTTTGCAATGAACCGGATGGTTCTGATGTGGCGCCTGAAAAGATCATTCAAGCGCTCTATGCGCGTGCCAATTACCTAAAGGCCAACCCTGAACTGGTGATGGGTTCTGTAGGCACACGGGATGTCATTGATGCTGCTGAAAATGATCAGATAGAGGTTAAAACCTATCAAACGTTAACCCTGTATCGCCATCGCCCATCAGAAGATGAAATCTATAGCGATGACCTGGCCATCGATGTTTCTCTGGCAGGTGACTGCGAGATTGTGGAGGATTATGTCGACTATGTGCACAAAATCATCAATGAATACCTTGCCACAACAGATAATGGTCGACAGTCATACGAGCGTTCATCTGAGGACTATAACTGGGGTGATTTCTCGCTCGATATTGGTGATACATTCTTTGAAGAAAGAGGTGTTATCGAGATGCATGTGGCGATGCAAAAAGTGAATGATGGTACAGCCGTTTTTGCGCAGCCATCCATGACAATTACCGTGAATCAAGATGAACGTTTATTCACTAGCGACATCGACGAGATTGACGCACTTTCTGTGGCCAGTCAGTCATCCAGTAATGATATGACCCCTTAATCTATTGCTTGCCAGAAAAGGTGCTGCCAAAATGCTTAGCAACAATTTAGTTATTGATCCTGAAACTGAACATCTGCATGAAATGCTGACCTACTGGGAAGTGCTGAGCACTGTGCCTGTGGATCTCGATGGACGCATCGCTGTCCCATTTGCACAGTTTGAAGTCGGCACCCCCCGAGTTGATATATTCGAGCTATTCACAGAATTTAATGCGGATATCTTTGATGAGTACGCCGCTAAGAATGGTGATTTTAGTACCCCATTCGATGGGCAAAAGTCTCGCATTGATATCACCATTAACCTCGATCCTCGCAACCAGGTGAGAAAAAATTTCTATAGTTCTGGTGATGGGGTTGATGGGATTGATTCGGTTGATGAGGTAGAAGAAAGTCAGCGCGAAGAAGTCGGCTACGCATTGGGCGAAATCAAGAAAAGCTTTGAAAACGGTAACAATTTTGGCTCCGATAGGCGAGAGCATGGCGAAACGTCTTACTCTTTTGCAAACAGCGATGTTCGAGATCTCACTGACGTAGATGACTTAAAAGCGGAGCTACTTGGAAAGCTGGAAGATGTTCGAAAGTTGGTAGATCTGCATGTGAACGCTACTGGCTTAAAGTCCGAGGATTGCCAGCAGACCTATATTTTAAACAATCTACGTGAAACGATGGATGCTGTTCGAGGGCTAACAGAAACTGACGTGGTAACGCACCAGACTACACCTGTATTGATCGACGTTAGGGCTTATGTGGATGCAACGCTTCATGAAGATGATGAAGCTATTCCAGGTCGCTACCTGATCAATATCCCGTCTAACTACTCGCATGAGCAGATGGCGTCTATTGCTCTTGATTCGTTCCACGCACAGTTTGGCATAAGCCAGTTGGATGATTTCACATTCACCGTAATTGATGGTAGTCGTGGTGTTAAGATCTTTGAGGCCGAAGATGCTGAATCTTACCAGTGGGATCACCTTAATCTAACAGTCGAGTGCTTGGGTGAAGTTCCAGTATACGATGATGAGGATCCCCTGGCCGCCACTGATAACCAGAATGATCAAACCCCTTCACCGTAAATCCATTTGATTAGAGAAGAGGCTGCTATGCATCTCATCGACTTTTTAAAAGAAAACGAGATCCCCTTCACGCAGAAGGATGATGGAAGCCTGCATGTCCATGAACATCTGTATCTTTATGGCACCTTCACCCGATTACCAGAAAACCTGAGTAGACTCGAAGTCGATGGAGATCTGTATGTATCTAGCGACACTGAAAGGTTGCCGGACTTTCTGAGAGTAAAAGGTGATCTAGATCTCTGTGGCAACACAATCATAACGCGATTACCGGACAACCTGAGTATTGGTGGCTCACTGGATATTTCTGGTTGTACCAATATTACTCAATTGCCGGAAAATCTGAGTATTGGCAGGGTGTTTTCATGGGGCGGTTCTGGCATCCAGTGTAGATCTGAATTCCCTGATAGTATGGAAATAGGAGGGTGTAGAGCAGTGCTGCGTTCATATAAAATGGAAAAGCAATTACTGGATGCTCTGTCTGTCGATAGCGGCAAAAGCAATTTAACCCCCTCACCGTAAGGATGTTTGAGTATATGCGTAAAGCAGCAGATCAAGATCGCACGCTCGCTTTCTATCACGGTGGTCGTGAATGGTTTGGAGATTTTGAAGTAAATCCTAAAAACTCAAAAGTCATGGAGCATGGCCCTGGACTGTATTTGACGAATGGCATCGAAACGGCACGTCATTACGCCAAGGGTGGTGGTGTTGTGCAGTTGATCGGCATTGACCCTAATGCGACACGCATTTCTGATTCGTCGGTCAGTATTGAAGACATGGTGGCGTTTGTGCGTCAGCATAGTATTCGCCATGGTAAGCTTGTGATTGAAGATTTACATCACAAAGCTGAACGTATGGAGTCCGATCATTTGTGTCTTGATTACCTGGTGAATCTTATGATTAACCACAAGTCGCTCACGCCTTCAGCTGCAAAGCCATTGAACGAGTTTATTGTTTCTCAGGGTGTAGATCTCGATGTATTTGATGCCCCTATGTTTTGCTCGCATGGTGGTAAGCAAGATCAGTGGCTGGTGATATTCAATCCTAAAGTGGTGATCGAAAAATCCAAAGTGGATATGAAGTCCTTTGATTGGTCAGAAACCCATCTGCCTCGTTATGAAGCTCAGCTAGCTTCAGTTAGAAGCGAGATAGGGGATGCTCTCGATCCACTGGCCACGAGTGCAAACGAGCAAAGAAAGGCAGGTTTAACGCCATGACGGCCGCGATAAAGATTGAAACGCTGGATGCGGTCATTGAGATGGATGATGTTTTTCAGAAAGCCAAGGTGGCCGCCGAGTTAACAGCACTCTCTACCAGCAATGACGTCGGTGCAGTTCAACACCTACACATAAAAGCGGGTGCAGTACGTGATGTACTAAGAGCCGCCATACCGTCCACGAAAGCGCCGTCAGCACTGGTGAAGTATTACCAAATGCTTGAAATGTCAGACCGTGATATTTTGAATGAAGTGGCACGCATTGTTGAGTTCGTCAAAGAATTGAATCGTGAAGAGCTTATCGAAAGCGTCAAGCAACCTACGGTAGCACTCAAGAAGCGGTTTAACCCAGGCGTAAGTGCCACATCTTCCAGTATTAGTGTGAGGTGTTAAATGGATACCAAGCAGCAAATCATCGAACAGATAGCAAAAGACTATTTTCGCGCTGAAACGCTCGAAACGCGCAATAGAGACTCGTTAGATTTTTACGATGCTGCGGTATGGTCTATTAAGGAAGCGCTCTCTAGAGCCTATAACGCAGGCCTAGAGATGGGTCGATCTATGAATAGGGAAGGGCTTTCATTTGATTGGTTTAAAGAGAGCAAAATCGTTGATGGCGAAGGCCTGCCGCTAACCGTGTATCACGGTACTGATCGTTACTTTGAGCAGTTTGACCCTGAGTACAAAGGTAGTAACACGAGTTTAGAAAACACTCGATTTGGGTTTTACTTTTTAGCCGATAAAGAAAAGGCCATCAATTTTGCTAAAGAAACCTGCCGAGGTGATTATGTGGTCGAAGCCTACCTATCCATTCAGAAGCCCTTAGATCTGAGGGTTACAAGCATCTTCAACAAGGAAGATCAGGCACCCACTATCTATCAGATCATGACCGGTGATCGGCTGTCGCCAAGCGAGGCGCTGGAATGCCTGAATGAAGAGGTAGGACTAGGAGAGCTTCCTGATTTATTGGAAGCACTCAGTACGGATGATGCCAAAGTCATACTCGAAGCGGATGGTTTTGACGGTGTGATATCGGAATTTGGAAAGGGTGTAATTGAATATGTTGCGTTCCATCCTGGGCAGATCAAAGTGTTAAGTTGTTATCGTCATGAGATGAGTAGCGATCCACTCGATGTACCTGCAGTACAGGATTCAAAGAAAGACTTAACTCAATAGAAAATACAAAGGCGGTTATATGAGCATTAACGTCGCAATCGAAGTGAATCCTTTATTAGACAGCGACTGGTTTAAAATCGGTGGATCACACGATGTGGACACGGTTATTCGTGCCGCTGGCTTTGACAGTGGCGATGAAGTTGCCAAGCTGGTTGTATCTGCCGAAGGGCATGAGCCTGTCACCGTGAGCGCGATAACACTCGGTGAACATCGTATTGAAGGCCTTCCTGATACCGACATGGAGGATGAAGATGTATCGTATGATAAGGAATATATCCATCAACATTTACAATCACTTGAAGAGTCTTGCTGTGTAAGCCGCAGATGCTGGCTGTCAGTCGATGTTTCAGGCATGGAAGATTCTGACTTCCGAATTTCGGATGAATATGTCTCGGGCAGCATCGGTCAGGTATTAAAAGAACTTCCTTGGTTGCTTAAAGAAGCAGGTCATACCGCTATCGGTGAACAGTTAGACGAGGCCTATGAATTCTATGACACTAGTGCCTATCTGGAAGTTTTCACGCAATCCAACTGTCTGATTTCACCAGATCTATTGGGTGATCATTACCTTGATAGCCTCTCAGATTCAACAAAACCTGATGCATCAAGTGATATGAGCAACTAAATCAATCAGCACACCAGGTGTCAATATCATCTGGTGTGTAGGGTTATACTAAATAACGTTATAGGGATTACTATGATTAAAGACGAAGTAACACTCATCAGTTTGTACGACACAGAGAACACGAAGCGCTCTTCTGCGCTATACCTGAACGATGTATGCATCTCAGACGTTGGTGCCGCAGTTCAAGAAACCTCGTTTCGTGAACTGGAAAATCTGGCCAGCAATGTCGCTGCAGCCCTGTCATCCTATGTAATTGAGGTCACGTGCGAGACGCCTATGCCAGAGTTTATCACGGCCCAAGAGATCCACCTGATGATGCAAGATGATTTGGATGGCGCAGTGCCTGACGAGTTCGTTAAGAACAACGGCAACGCGATTGCATTGGTGTCGGGTGATCGAGTGGATTTAATGATCACTGATATCTGTACGCGTTATGACCTAGGTGTGCATCCTAGCGATGAGAATGAATTCTCATATGCTGTTGATGAAGCGCATTTGCATGTCTTGAGAAGGGAGTTCTGGGATTCCGGCTGCAATGGTGGTGATCTAAATGATGAGTACATCGGTCGCGTTAATCGCGAATGTCGCACATTTGGAATGGATGATGTGAATACCATGGAGTTTCTCATGGAAAGCGAGCCGGATGCGCTGCAATCGCGGATAGCGCCCAAAGACTTGAGCATGTGATTTTAATTTCACGGAGTGATTAATATGTCTATTAAAAAAGATGACACGGTCAGAAAGGTCGCCATTGTCGCGGCAATGCGCAATGTGGTTGATCTTGAAAGTGATGGGCCCAAGTCCAATGAAGAGGTTTATGCTCTTTTTGGTGAGATGTGCGATATTGCAGATAAAGGCATAGATCCATTCGCTGGAAAGGAAATTCACGTGTGGAATATCATTGATCAGGAATCATCAGATCAAGAGTCTTACAATGAGGTCCTTATGGAAATAACATCCCAAGCCGATGTTATTGAGCGTGCCATGCGTGGCTTGCTTAAAACAACCCATGAAGGTCTTATTGAGATGGCCATTAATGATGAGCTAGATTCTGATGCGAATGGCTGGGATCTGGCGCATGCCGCGAATCTAGGTGCTGAGCTAGCCGCCAAAGACGATGCGCTGGCATCGGATGCCTCCTATAAAACACAAAGCGAACCTTCGCTGTAGATTTGTTTTATAGGAGGTCCGTATGGCTGTTGAAGATAGCGATATTCTAAAAAAAATAGCCTTAGCTTCCGCAATGCGTAATATCCTTGATCTCGAAGATAAGGGGCCATGTACAAAATCAACGGATGAAATATTCGGCCTGTACGTGGACCTCTGTGAGTTGGCAGATAAAGGGCTTGATCCTTTTGAGTTTCATAAAATTCGTGTTTGGGACATATATGATGCGGAGAGACTGGATTATAGTGATGGGCTGCTGGAAGATAGTGAAGATCACTATCTCAATATACTCAATGAAATTAGTTCTCAGGCCAACTCTATTTTTGGTGGCTTACGTGAATTACTGAAAGTAACACATGCAGGACTGGTGGATATGACCATAGAAGGCGAGCTGGACCCCGATGCAAATGGCTGGGATCTGGCGCATGCCGCGAATGTGGGTGCAAGAAAACCTCCTGCGGATGCTTTGGCGACGGATGCATCCAATAGATCTAAAAATGAACCTTCACTCTAGAGGAGCGCTGGATGAATAACCCTACTGGCCAGGCACTCTCTGTATTCGGTGTTCAACAGTTCATGGATAAGGAAATCGAAATCGAACAACCCGAAAGGCAGGGATTTGTGGAAGAGGTGATCAGTAGAGCGCAATCAGCAATCGCCTTTCATGAAACAACTTTTCCAAACAATAGAGATGGTATTGTTCCAGCGCTGGCACATCGTGCTTGCCTGCAGGCTGAAGGTGTCACATCAGAGCTTGAAAATAAAGCCTTTGAGTTGCTGCTTTCGCTGGATGCCGAATACGATAATTTTGCTGCCTATCTTTTAGACACGGCACGGTATATGAGCCTTGATAAGCGGGTCGACTTAACGCCTTTCAAGCAGATCGAATCACGCTTGCTAGAAACCGCTGACGCGCAGAGTGCGAAACGCTGGCTGATGGAGTTTCCTTTGGTTTGTCGTTATGACGATCTGCTGGAGCATGTTAAAGCGCATATGCACCCATCTGTCTTGGAAGATGCGCTTGTCGATATCGAGCAGCGCTATAAACAGAACGATCCGCTGTCTGAGAAAGTAGTGCAATCAAACCAACCATTGATGTAGCCTGCTTGCCAAGAAACCCCTGCTTTGCATTAATTTAATTTATTTGGTATAACTAGATAGTTTACTAATGCATTTTCAAAGCAGGGGTTTTCCATGTCATCTGATACCCGCACTGTCGATCACAACAAGCTTGATTTCACCCGATGGTTGTTGGCGAATGAGCCTTTTCAGAAGTGGTTCCTCAAGCGAGCCCCTGAGATTGCTTCCGGTATAAATCACATACCAAGCTTAACGGCTAAAACCTATCTGGATGCCATTTTTGCCAATCAAAATCTTGCGCAATCCGCATGGTTGACGTGGGGTAAGCAAGAATTAGGCATTGATTTTGAAAACACTGCCAATAAAGAGCACCAGCCCCTACTGCTCGACGCGAAGGGTGCTGAAATGCTAGGCGTATCCCGTCTTGAGTATGTGTCTCGCGTGCAAATAGCTCGAGAAAGTGTGGCTATTGAGAAAATGATGCCTAGCGAGAAAGCACACTATATCAATCAGATGGCGGAAAGTGTTGTTGTGATAATGGAGATACTTGATCGACACGAAGTGATCCGTATCGAAGATGGAGATGGAAAGGGCGCAGGTATTGGTCAGTTTACAACGTATAGCGATTTTTGGAATCTGCGTGCATCCGCTGCGTGTGAGTCAGCATTGTTTGATGGTTTGGTGCTGAGTCGTGTTGCAACCGATACCCATGAGGGAATGTCGCAAGAGATAACCTGGTCTGTTGGATCAATTTACACCCCTCGCAAAGGACATTCTGATATCCGAGTAAACGAGATTCATGCTGAACGCGAAAAGGGTGGTTCCGGAATGATGGGGACGAACTATTACTGCGGCAATAGACTATTGAAAGTAGATGCAGAGTCTTTTGATGCGGTAAAAAACGGAGGCGAATCCTTGTTGTTACGCGAAACGCGCTCAACGCTATCCGCCTTTCAAGATATGGTTAAATCGGCGGTCGATCTGTCTGAAAAAGTCGCACAATCCTATGCATCTACTAGCACAAAAGACCCGCTCACCCAGACCCAACTTAATACAACCACGGCACCCAAGTTAGGGTAGAGGATATACCAATGACTGAACAAGATATGCTTGACGCTCAGACCTGTTTGCTGATTGATGCGCTTCGGCTTTACCAGCGCAGTAACACGGTGTACCAGGGCGTAGACATTGACACACTCTGTGAGCAGTTAAATATGGGCGATATTGCTTTAAAAAACATGTCAAAGCCGCTGGCCACGTACCACCTGGCGTACAGCTACGTTGATGCCGAGGGAACTGTAAAGCAAGGCTTAGACTGGGAATGCGAGGCGGAAAACCTTGAGCAGGCCGTTGAAAAACTCATTAAGGTTATTGAAGTGCCGGGCTCCTATAATCGACTGATCGATTGTGTCCCCTTGGGGAATGCTGCAGCGGAATCAGAGTTATTACCTCCGCTTATCCGTCAAGATGATGAAGATGGGTACCAGCTCATAAAAACCCCTGAAGCTAATCAAGTGTATATTTCGGTTGGCAATATTGATGTGAAGGTGAATCAGACGGATGAGGGTGTTGTTGTTGATCTGTTTGATCGTTGCGAAGGTTTGGAGCCACTGGCTTCCACGTATGCCTTTTTTTCTGAAGCCTCTTATCGTGAAATCCACGGCGATGATGAATTGTCGGCTTCCGATTCGGTGAGCCCATCAACCAATATGGGTTGAGCATATTCAGATTTCATAGGATCCAAAGCCATGCAGCAAGAAACATTTGAGTCATTATTAATCAAACACCCAGAAGTCCAAACTTTAAAAGTGAAATTTTCCGGTTTTAATGGCGAGGGGATGAATGATTATGTGGATTTGTACGACCATCAAGGCCATATGATCGATGCCGACATCGGAACGGCGCTTGATAAAATTGCTGATTATGGTGCGGATCTTATGGTTCACGCGATGGAACGTGCAGGCATGGATGGCATTCAAGATAATGAAGGCGGAGCCGTTTCGGTCACCTTTGAAATCACGCGTGACGAGGAAGGGGTGTCCATTTTAGCGGCGAGCGACCATGTTGAGCGTTTTTACACAGAAAGCACTGAGCAGGATGTTTCGCGCTGCAAACTGCTCTACCATGGTGAAAGGATGGAGCCCTCAGGTGAATCTATGGCGGGGTCCCGGTACCAAATCAAAGGGGATGAGGTCTATGATATCAAAGACCTGGATGATTGCCTTGATGGGGGATCATCATTAGGATCACTGTCGCCTTCCGTGTGATTTAACAATTATTGAGGTAAGTGCCATGAGCCATGTATTGTATACACTCGTTGTCCAAGAAGAATATTTAGATGCTACTTTGCTGCATCAGTATATTGTTGACACGGGTGCACATCCAGAGGAAGATGTGTTCCCAGAAGATATGCTACGTGAGCTGGCGGCTGATTATGCCCTGCAAACTGCTGAAGGCTCAGCGATCGCGATGAAAGAAGGGGAGATGCCCTGGAATCTATTTATGGAGAACTGCCCTCCTGAATTGCTAGCGAAGCACGGCTTCAATCTTATTGATGAAGACATATGTGCGTTCGCAAATATGAATACTAGTGCTAACATCTCCAAGGTTATGTACTCCGTTGTAGATGCGTATGAAAGTCTCATTGATCAAGATGAGCTTCAAGGGCTTTTTGATCGTCAGTCAAATGCATTAAAAGCAGCCGATACTAAATCGCTGGATAACGATGCTTTAAAGCGTGATATGTTGGATGCCGGTTACACGGAAGAGCAGGCTGGGCAGGTGGTGGGGGTTTTAACCGGCACATTGGATCCACTGAGTATCGAGTCAGTTGTTGAGCAGTTAAAGCGCAACCATGGATGTTCATCATGGGATATCCAGGATGGAAATATCGCGTCAGATTTTTTAGAGGAAGTTGCACTTAATTGCATTATGGAAGGCTTTGGGCTTGAGGAAGCCCGGACTGAACGTGCTGCAGCAGTAACTGACAATCCGGATATTCGTTACATCAATACGGGTGATCTGTATAATTTTACGCTATTAAAATATGAAGATCATTGGTATGCGACATCACTTAGTGATGCTGTTGAGGCTATCGAGGGATTGAACCCCATGGCCGGCAAGCTAAACCTGCCAGCGCCCACCCTGGACCCGTTAAGTGAGAATCCCAGTAACCCTTCAATGAAGTTAGGTGGCTAACCATAGATATCTACGATCGCGGTGAGCTGTGCTCATTCGGCAAAACGGAAGACGGCGAGGATTTTACCGGTTACGTGGTAAAGATTATTGCTGAGGCACCTAACGGTAGTCGCTGGGAATACAAAGAAGCGTTTCCATGCATCGAAGCTGGAATAGAATATGATGAATATCACAATGAGGTCCCATGTTTTAATGATACCTCTGACGAGGTTAAGATCAAAGTTGATAAGCTTATCAGCGAGCTTAAAGAAGCGCTGGCCGCTGGCCAGAGCTTAAATTTCGATGGCTGGCATGAGGTTGCCCCATCGTATGGCAGCGATACCCATGCGCAAATGGGTGATATGCTGCTCTACGATGATGATGGGGATGAGTCTCAGCATTATCAGGGCATGCGGTTTTAACACTCGAATTTTCAAAACTGCACGCACATTGTGAAGAAAGTTATTATTTGGTATAACTAGGTGTAATTTAGGTTTTATCAAAGAGGTCTTCATAATGTCATTCTCACATGTGCGTGCAGTTTGCTCTATCGTCTTAGATACCGCTGGTTTCGTAAACACTCAAGGTGGTGATATTGATCAGCTAATGATCGATCTGAATAATAATTACATGGACGATATACGTAACCATATTGGGAGTGGTGTGCTGACCACCAGGATTAGCGAAGTCATAGTAGATCGATGCAATAACCGTGCAGATTTTACTGAAGATCCTTGTTCCGGTGTGCTTCATGCCAATATCACACTGGATGTGCTTTTTGAAAATGCTAAGGAAAATGGTGTTTCTCAAGAGCAGCTAGGGTTGCGGGTGGAGGGGATATTTGATTTCATGGCCAACGAAGGCCAGCTAAGCTCATTCGATGATATTCATGTCGATGAATGGGAAGTTGAGACCTCAAGCGATTTGCGCAGTTATCTTGAAAATCTCGATGTGTTTTCGCTGCAGGATTACGCAAAAACGTATATCGCCTCCGAAACAGTCGATTACCTTGAAGACGGTCAGTTCTACCTTGGTCATGGCAAGGAAGTGCATTCTAAAAGCGAACTAGCAGGTATGCTCTTTAGTCAAATGCAGCGACTGAGTAGCGAACAAAATCACTACGTCGTTTATGTGGATGAGGTGGTCGGTGATTTAACATTTGATTCACGCTTCCTAACCAGTATCCCCCTAGGGGTGAGTATTGAAGAGACGATTGATTCCATCATGCGTAACTGGCACGACTATTCAAAGGTGACTAAAGATGGAGATGCGTATTTTTTTGCACCCGAAGCGGGATGGACCACTTCCTCATCAGCTACGGTTGAAGATTTCCAGCAGGTATCAGAAGACGAGTTCAAAGTACTCATTGAGTACATGAGATATATCCGCGACCCTGCTTTTGAAGAGGTTGACGAAATGGCGGATGGGCTTTCACCTGGTAAGTCATCACACGCACTTGGTATGTAAGTCTTGAGGCAGGGTGGTATAGGTTAAGACCTGGTTGCTCAATAAAATCACATGTGAAGCATGATGCTAATATGATGGTATACTTGGTTTAACCTAATAGAGCAGTTTAGATGAGGTTCTGCCATGCTAATAGAAGCGAATCTGGTATTTGCATTTGATGTCATTGATGCACTTGGCAAGCCGTTATCTATTTCCGATAAGGTATCTAGGTATGTCAGTATTTTTTGCTGGCGTTATGATGCGGCTAAACTGCTTGAGGATTACATTGAAGCTGAAACGAAGTTTGGTTGGTTAGCGAGTAAAACCCTCACAAAGGCAGCGATTATCGAAGCAAGCTATACCGGCCGCAATGGTAAAACACACGTTCTTATGGAAGATAGTGTTGAAGTTGAAGGTATGGCTAACGCTGTTGCAAATGAAATAAGTCCCTCTGCAGTCAGCGATCTGCTTGATGTGTTATCGTTAAATTATTTGGGGCGCGAGATCATTAATCCATTTAGGACGCCTGATGGTAAGCATCCTTGTAGTCCGGAAAAATACGGCTTTTGTTACGCAATCCTGGGGTATATGTTCAAACCGTTAGGTGAAGGAAAATCGCTATTCATATGCCCTGATGGATTTCCTAAGGATGCAAAACCAAATATGCCTTTGAGTGAAAAAAATGCGTGTGTATCTCTTCATTTTGAAGATCGGAACGCATACGTTGTTAAAGCGGCATTAAGTTTTCTGATATACGCCGATCAGAATAGAAATGATCTAAATATGGCAAGTTGCCATCAACGTAACGACTGTGCGGTGGCATTATGAAGATCGACTTACCAGAGCGCATCACTCAAAAGCTTGAATGTCTGAGTAATGTTGATCTCCCGGATCATGAAATATATCGCGCATTCAAGTCAGCTTTTAGTGAATGCTCCTGCCAGAAAGAGCGGGCAGTGGTTCAAGATGTATTTGATAGCTTTAGTTATTTTTATGTTGATTCTTCTAGCACACTGCTTGCCTCTATGGCTAAAAGAGCCGTGAGGCGCATGGAAGGGACGCGTTTCAAAGCCGCGCTGCTTGAAAAGCATCAAGGGAGTCTAAATGGAGTAGAGCTGAGCGACACATCAAAAACACGGTTTGCCGTATTTTCAGAGGACGCTTCTGAGCCCGGCCGGATTCGGTATACGTGCTTTGATGAACGCGGGTTCTTTGGGCACACCACAAGAGATACATACGAGGAAGCGCTAAATGAGGCATGGGTGGATGGTTACAGGGCGGAGTCTTATGGCGTGCTGGCGAATTTTGCAGGAACAAAAGCGTTTGCCGATGGCATTGAACACACGCATAAAATCGCCAGGGTAAACCAAGGCGAGCCATGGAGCAGCGTATTCCCAGTATCAGGTATCCCAGAGCAAGCGCCTGGAAACGATCCATTATCGAGCGATAAAGCATTAACCTCAACGCTAGAGATGAAGGGTAACTAGATGCACGACAAGAGTATAAGTCAACGGCTGGCGTTCGGTATTTCTGCTGCACAGTATCTGGATTTCATGCCAAGCGTTACCCAGCCCGAACTAGGGTACCAGGTATTCTGTGATTATTTAGGGCGCAACTCGCAGTCTGTTGATTGCAGATCAAACTCAACGCCTTACATTGTTTCGGTAAATTCGTTCTACGAACTTGAGATGACCGAGCTACTCAAGCGAATTGTCGATGCAACGGCAGAGTCGTCTATTCATCCTTTTATCGAAAAGGGGATGAGCCTGCTTGGCGAGCATCCTGCAATTTGCATTACTGATCTTGATATGGAGAGATGGGGCGATATTCTCAAACAGGGCGGCCTTCATGGTGAGTATGCGTGTAACGTCATAGATTTGAGTAAATCAATACTTCGTGAAGCGCAAAACACACTGGTCTCTCAGTTGGTAGTCCCATTAATATTGGATAGTGAACATCCTAAAACAGAAGTGGACCGTAAGTGGGTAGGTGTTTATTGGGAGGAGATTGAGGGTGTTTTAAGTGCGTTAGAAGAGCCGGTGGATGAGAAAATGCTTCTGGCATCCTACGGGTTGCAATTATGGGATCCGGTTGCGCATCACTCTCTTGATGAAATTTCTGACTTCCTCGGAACGCAGTCCAGGGTCCTGTATAACGCCGTTCTTCAAGTGTATGCACATCATTCGATGGAGTGTCTTGCATTTGAGGACGATGCTTTAAGCGGCACCAGTGTTGAGTTGCCTGGCGAGATCAGTACCTGCAAACCCTAGTGTTTAGCTGGCACCCTTCTCCGATGCTAATCATGCTTCCCGTGCCTCTGGACATGCCATCCCAGAAGGCAACTAAATGGGTTGCAAAGTGGGCCATGAGTTGATTTCTCAAGTGGCCCGCTGGTTTGCCCAAGGACTCCCACTCTGCAGGGAACCTGCGCAATCGGTAGCCTCGCTCAATACAGTAACGCTCACCTAACGTATCCGCGCCAGTAGCCCCGCCACTTACAATAACGATGCTTTTCGGATCCAAGTTGCCGAGGAGTTTATCGAGTTTCCTTGAGAGGTAAGCGTAGTCTTTGAAATCCCGGCCACCGGCCACTATTATGCGCTTTTCATCAATGGCATGATTGAGTGTCAACCATAGCCCAGGTTGCATGATATTGGCCGACGCATGCTTGAAAAAGGGTGCTATGTCTTGGTCCGTGTAACCTGCCAATCCACAACCAATACGCGTAAGGAGAAAGCTAACCTCCGGGTGCCGTCTCGCATGATCAATAAACTGATCAACTTCTTCTCGAATAGCATTAATCGGTAGAGTGCTGAGTTGTTCGTCTTTTGTAGGAATGGCATAGGCATTTCCATTAAGGCCGCGAGCGACACCTTTCACTGCGCCTTTGCCATTAATACCCATCCGATTCGACCCGTACACAAACACGGGTGGCTCTGGGATAGCATGGTCCCAATGGCCGTCTGCGATAGCGGCTAGAACGTCACCGTGACAGGCTTTGGGAGCACAAAAGCAGCCCAGTGTTTTGCCAGACAGTAACTGTCGTACCAGTCGCAAGAGCTCAGGTTGATGGATAATCCAGTCGCTAAATTGCTGTATGACCCCGTCCCGCATAGATTCATCGTGCAATGGAAAAGGATTGCCAAAACGGGAACCCCTACCGATGTAGATATCCGCTTTAACCTTTTTGCAGTGAACCGCCTTCGTGTGATTGGTCATAGGACGTTCTTCTATTACAGTGCGCCATAATATTGTTTAAATGTTACTATAATTTATACAATTAGTCGACGTGTACTCATGCTTTTACTGCGCAGTGAGTGTTAATAATGAAGCATCCGAACTCGGTCTGCGAGTGCCGGAAACCGCTAGGATTCACAATCTAGGTCCCGTGATCGGTAGTTGATAATATTCATCGGGTGAATTACCATAATTTATAATTTGTTTAACCATTTGATAAAAATGAAGTGTGATCGGTAGCCAGTGGTATCGCTTAAAGGCTGTTACTTCGTGGTTCGCTCACGCACAAGGGGGTCGTATGCCAAAAGCTTACAGAAAGACATATGCGTCAGAAAACAAGAAAGGGCACATCGTCAGCTCTATGAACTGGTGCGCTCGACATTTTCAAGCCATTAATGGCCAGTTGTTCTCTGATGAACTGGTTAATTCAGAAGGTACCCATGTTACGCTTTATGCCAAACGTGACGTGTCATTTGATGAGATTAAGTCTTTTGAAAAGGCCGTAAGATCCAGCCGAGATGTGGTGTGCTTTTCAGTCACTATTATTCCTGATCAATGGTTTGACCTGGTTGAATGGCCAGCGCCCAGATCAAATGAAAAACTAATCTTTGAAGGGCGCCCTAGTGAACTTGTGGCAAGAGCGAAAGAGTTACCACCCTCTGAATCAATCGCGTTCCAGAATCAGTGTTTAATTGCGCACGCGGAGGATTCTATAGCACCATATTTGGCCGTGGACTTCGCGCATTGCGTGCAGCCGGAAAAACGAAATGACGCGATTAATGCGCTAACGGATGACATTCTTAACCGGATGGGAAGCGATCAGCAGCGCTGTATGTGGCAAAATATACGTGCAGGTTATATGGCCGAGACTGAATCCACTGACACCTCTGGTTCAGCAGATCCATTGGCTGGCTCTAACCCCGCTCCAGCGCCCGGTCTATCGGGGTGAGAGACTTGCTATTCCAATGACGCCAGAATAATTGCAGGATGCCACCTCATATCACCGAGTAAGCAATTTTCCCGCTGCGCTCTCGTGTCTCTCGGTGCGAGAGGTATGCAGGTACCGTGATGTAGTATCAATACTGTCATGTCCAGCATCTGCCTGAACATGCGATAGTGGCCTGTTATTAAGATTGATGTCGTGAGTAATACCGGTGTGCCTTAAACTATGAGGCGTCATTGTTCTCATTTCTTGAGCATCAAGAACATGGCTGTCATTTTCTGCCAGGTCTGCAGCCCTTGCGAAAAGTGCATCGATAACATCCCTGATTCGCCTAATGCCTAAGTTAGCATTGATGAGCCCGGCATCGCGCCCATGTGAGGCTTTGTGATGGCGTATAAACAATGGAGCGTAATCGTCAGGGGCAGGGAGAGGGGTGAGCCCTAAATGCTGCCTGTAGCGTTTCAGAGCGTCCAGTAAGGCGTTAGAGACAGCCACCGTTCTTCGTTTGCCGCCCTTCGACTCTGGAATATAGAAGCCCCAAACCCCTGTTTTTGGATCGCGCCTGAATTGTGACATCACAGGGCTATAGCCCACCCGTGCTGCGATTTCGGATATTCTCAAAAAACACCCATACATGAGTGACACCATAAACAACGTCCGCTCATGTTCATCAGGGTTTTCTTCTGCTAATTCGTGAGCCGCATCCATGACGTAAGACCATTGAAGTTCTGAAAATGACTTTATCTCATCGTCGTCCTCGCCAGAGGCGCGAGACTGCTGCGACTGCTTAAAGCGTCCTGTTTTTAAGAGCATCATGGCAGGATTTCGCTCCATGATTTCCTCATTAATCAGATAGCTAAAATACGTAGAGAGCGCAGCAAGACGGGTTTTCATTGCGCTTGCAGAGATCGAGTATTTAATTTCACCGTTGGCCAGTTTTTGGCCGGTAAACGGTCTCCATTTGGGGTTTGGAGCACGTATACCTAGCCACTTATCAACGATGAACTGAGGGCTGTTGAATGCTGCAATCAGGTGTTTTGGCGGTGATGAGCACCAATCAATATACTGGGACAGGTGACTTCGCTTAACATCGACCACCGACATTTCAGCCACTTCGAAGCACCAGTGCAAAAAGGTAGTTATTTCACTGCGGTAGGTCTTGTAGTTATTGGGGCTGTACTTGTTTTCCATTAACCAGTCGTGAGTGTACTCATAGATTAAGCCTGCATCCGGGACATGGCGAAGGGCTATTTGAGTAACGTACTCATTAATGACTGAATTCGGCTCTTCCGCATATTCGCCTGAGTCGAATAGCGGAAGAGCCGGAGGGAGATCAAGCTTATCAAGCACGAATTAGTTCGCCTCTACAATGGAGATGATGTGCTCCACCAGTGCTTTAATCTCATCATCTGAGCACTTGAAGCAGGCTCCTTTAGGTGGCATTGCCCCTTTGCCCTTGAGAACGGTTTGAGTCATTGCATCAACACCAGATTCAATGCGAGGTGCCCATGCCTCTTTATCCGTCAAGCCAGGTGCACCTGCAACTTGTTGTTCATGACAGGCTTTGCAGCTGAGGTTAAATTGTTCTTCTACGGCGAGGCCGCTTGATGCAAGTGCGCTAGAACCAAGCATCACGCTTGCAGCGAAAATTAATCCCTTCACTGTGCTTCTGTTCATATTCCGATCCTTATTTTATCGGCTATCCGGGCTGGCACAACCAGTTCCCCGCTTGGCCGCTTCAAGGCCGTTCGTTGATAGACCCTGCCACCCTCCAATTCTCCAGTCTCCCGAATAATTTCCCAATCCTCGACGACATGGCCTGACGGCAGAAAAAGTAGAACAGATACCGTTTGCCGATCATCAGAGAGAACAATGCAGTCCATGCCGCCATCATTAGGCGCGGGGCCAAAAAACCTTGTCATCAATGCACTTTGACGCGGGCACTCGTCAAAGCCCGCTATAGAGACATCCTGACCATCCACGTCGATCACGTAACCTGGAGTAAAGACTAGAGTTGTCGATGTCGAGCTGGACATGTCATATTTCCCGACTGTGTACTCCCCAACATCCCTAGCCTGATCACAGCCAGTCAGCGCAAACGCCCCGACTGACAGCAAAAACATTAATTGTCGTATATTCATTAGTCAGCCCCCATTTACCTTGTTATCACACCTATAATCCGAATACCCATTTTCTCTAAGCTTTAATTTGAATAATTGTCATTGATTATAGGTGTGATTGTACCATCTATTCTTCATCTACTTCGGAAGAAGGCTCATCACCTTCCTTGGTAGCGTTGAGTACACCTGCAGCACCGCCCATGATACCTTCAGCTAAACTCTGAAATATCTTATCATTGCTGTAGGTGCCTGTCTGAATGCTATCGCTACCACTGTAACCAGACTCTCCTGATGGAGTTTGACCTGGTTGGTAAGGGCGCTTGAAGAAGAAGCGCCACGAGTCGTTTCCACCATGCAAGATGAAACGCTCAACTGAAACCATTTCCCATCCATCCTGACCGAGTTCGTTCAAGTATCGATTATAATCGTCGATATGGGTGTGCTTGAGGATACCAACCACTTTGTATTCCCATTGCGGTATAGTAGAGGCTTGCAGCTTGCCCGCTAATAGAAGGCATCCAGACAGCACGACAAGCAAAGCTAGTGTCAGTGTTTTGAAATCGCCCAACCATGACAGGGCGCCGGCGCGTGTATGTTTCATATGGCTTACTCCACTTGCAATTCCGTTGATTTGCAAATAGTATAACCATATATACAAGTTTATCAACTGGATTTTTGTGAATATAGGCGGGGTTATGTTCGCTATGATTAGTCAAAAGGTTTCATCCCCAGTGATGCGATACCACGGCGCAAAATTTAGGTTAGCACCGTGGGTTATGTCGTTCTTTCCGGATCATCACACATATGTCGAGCCATTCGGCGGTGCAGCTGGGGTTTTGCTCCAAAAGCCTAGGTCTCTTAGTGAGGTGTATAACGATCTAGATGGAGAGATTGTTAATGTATTTAGGGTGTTACAGAGCCAAGAGGCATCAGAAGAGCTTTGCAGACTTCTTGAGGTGACTCCTTACGCTCGCGCCGAATTCGAACTGAGCTACCTACCATCGGACAATTCAATTGAGCAGGCGAGACGCACCCTACTGAGGGCGCATCAAGGGTTTGGATCGGCGGGGGCTACAAAAGGTAGAACTGGCTTCCGTATCGATAGTGCTCGCAAATACGGCACTGCGGCCCATATTTGGGCGAGATACCCACAATGTATTGCATCATTCGCTGAGCGCCTGCAGGGGGTGGTGATCGAAAATAAACAAGCCGTTGATGTAATATCTAACCATGATCGTCCAGATACACTGTTTTTCATAGATCCGCCTTACGTGCATTCAACAAGAAAAATGAGACCTGGCGGTTATTACAATCACGAAATGACAGACAATGATCACATTAAGCTCCTTGAACAACTCAATGGAGTGGCAGGCTTAGTTGTTCTTTCAGGTTACGATAGCGACCTTTACAACGACGTTTTAACTGGATGGATAAAGTATGCAACCTCTGCGAGAATTAGCGCCGGAAGAGGGACGGCAACGCGCACAGAAGTGGTATGGCTAAATCCATCATGTAGCGATCGCCAAGCTCAAAAAAACCTGTTTGCATAAGGCGGGTGGTGCGTTTATCCGAATTGCGAGTATGTCGACTGTGATGAAAAAAACTATCAGGAACGAGGCCTAACTTTTCGACATATCAATTGATTCGGACATCAGGTTGTAGTTCTCAGATAAGCGATTAATATGCTCAAGGATGAGCGTTATGCCACCTGTAAGCTCATCTGCGCCCTCCGGTGTTGTGTCGTTATCACTAGTAAGAATTAAGCGATCTGCTATTTTTCGCATATCATTCAGCCCATGGAACAGCTGGCGTTCTAGCGACTTTTGTTGCTGGCTCTGCATGCGTCTAAAGGACTCACTGACAGATAGCCTGTCTTCAAGCTCTAATACTCGCTCTCTTAGCCTGGATATCTCATTGCTATTCCTGTGAGTCTCAGAGGCCAGTTTTTCATTCAAAATTCTAATCTGTGCGTGCTGTTCAGCTGTTTGATGCTCAAGACGCTTGATGTCGTCATAGGCATCCTTGAGCAGACGCTCCTTGTGCTGAAGGCTGTCAATAAGTCGCTCTTGTTCTTGCTCAAACATACTACGGACTTCCGCAATTTCTCTGAGTTGTTGGTGGATCCAGTCACGATCCTTGTGAAGAACAGATTTATACTCTTCAACGTGCGTCTTTGCCTTGTGTGTAAGCCCATCATAAAATCGCCGGGTGAGCTCAATAAGCTCGACCGGTAAATCAGATTCGAGTGAGATGCCTTCATCTAGCTTGGAGACCTCGGTGTCTCTCGTTTGGTGGTACCACTCATTAATGAGTGCTTGAAGGGTGCTATTGGAGCCATTGTTTACCCCCATCTGACTGCGGACGCTACCAATCGTGGGGCGAATACCCTGGCCGATCAACGCATCACAGGCAGGGTAGACATTGCTCTTAAAGAAGATTGAGCTAGTTCTGGCCATCTTGGTTCACCTTTGCTTGGATACGTTTTTGCGCCGCTTCACGGTGCGCCCTAACTGACTGGTCGTGCATTCTTTCGACTGCAGCAAGCGCTTCTTCGAGCTCGTAAGGATCATGAGCATGGGTATGTATAGCGCCCTCAAGCGCTTCAAGCTCAGTAATCGAGTTCGATAGGCTCATAGCGGTGAGTGTGCCATTTAAGTGAGGGCAGTATTCCCCGACTCGGGTATCAAAGGGTAGGTCGTTATCGGCTGTTAGTTTAACAACCATAGTGATATAGCGCGAGCTCATTGGACTTCTCCTTTTATAGAATCTTCGGATGTGCGCTTATGTAAACAGTATGGATCGCTGGGTGATATGCCGTAAAGCGCCTGACACACACTGAGTGTGACCCGAAGAGCTTTAAAGAGACGCAAGGCATGAAATGAAGCTGCGCTTCGAATGGCGTGGTGCACTTGAAAGCAGAACACGCATACAAAGATAAGGACCACCGACATAAACGTGGTGTCCCATAGTGGAACATTGTGACTCCATAGCTTTGCGATGAGAAAGGCTGTCCGGACAAGCAGGCTGAACAAAAATACCTGAACAAAAACACCCTCTACCAACACTCTTCGCGGGGTGAGGCTGAGTAGCTTAAGCGATTTATCAAGCTTGGATGTAGCGTCCGAGAAAATGGATGTAAAGAACTGGACGTCATCCTTGGATGGTTTCTGGCCTTTCTGTAGCCGCTGATCCATGAAATTCAGCGCCATCTCCATGGACTTAGTTTGATGGTTAACGCCCATGTAACGAACGCTGTATGAGATAAATGACATCTCGCACCTCAAAAAGTGGTTAATTTACACCTATTATATCGTATGTATCAGGTGTAATACATACACTACAGATTATTTATTGTTACTGCCGAAAATGTATCTTTTCGTCAGTAACCTGTCTCTAATGTGGCTTGGCAGGGTGTAGGGCGTTTTCTGGCAAGTTATCCGGTTGTTCTCAATGAGATAGCGGTATATCATCTAAGTGATATAAAATAGTCAAATCGAGGTGAAAATGAACGAAGCGACCATAGCCTACTACGAAGTCCTGCTAAGCCATCTTAAGACCTCGTCAAAGCCCACTGGCCTGCGAACAGCGGCTCTTGAGCATTTAGCACTCGGTATCTCCCAGGTAGCGGCCGCCAAAAAGCACGGCGTCAAACAGTCAAATTTAAGCAGGCTGCTCAAATCTATTGGGAAGCTAGATCAATGGGTGTTAGAAGTGAGTGAGATGAGGGCGCAAGTGGTGTTCCCTAATCTCTTAAGCGCTTATCATGATGATAAGCAACAAGTAGCGCACGCGAATCATAAAGCGCACAGTAGAAGGAGAAAAAGCCCTACCCAGCCATCTACCCGCTTGACTTGGAGCTAAAGCCCCGAAGCTGAGCGGAGGCAATGAATGCAAGTTTTTCTTGGTTTATTTATGGGGTATCCGGATTATAGGGTTGATGGCTATAGTCTCGCTGGCACAACCAGCCCCCCCCTGGCCGCTTCAAGGCCGTTCGTTGGTATACCCCGACTTCAACGCCAAGCGGCCGACCTGGTCTGGCCGGTACTGCATTCCGTCCTGGATCAGCCGGAACTGTTCCACCGAGGTCACACATCGGTCGCCTTAAATGGCTATTCGGATTTAACGGTTTATATCCCCATTAGCTCCTAACCAATCAGGTCGGCCAACCATCATCATATTTTGCACATCTGCAACTTGTCTCGCAGTAAAGATATGGCGTTTTCCACCAAGCCCAGTTTCACTAAAAGCCACAATTTCACCTGCAACCTCCGCAAGCTGCTTAGGCTTTTCAATTTCACGATAACCAACGAAGAACATTTCACCATTCGGCCCAGTTATAATTTCAACAGTAGGTAGCTCTACATCAGCCATTGGTATCTCCTTTTAATTTCTCTGTTGTTGTCAACCTAATAATCCGAATACCCCCTTAAATTACGTATCCGCTTATGTCAACGGTATCCACTTCTAAGGCTCGCCAGTTCCTGGACTGTTCGCGCAGGCGCTTCATCAAAATCTGGGTCTTCTCCCCTTGAAGCTGGCGACCGCCAGAACAAAAACTCTCGCGGAAAGTAACCAAGGGAATCCATGTGGTTAAAAGCTTGCGGCCTTCGGAATCCTGGGAAATAGATTGCAAATCCTCTTCAAAATGAGGTCTCCAATAATCTGTTTTTGCCCACTGCAAAAAAGCTTCGGCATCAGCGCCTACTAGAATGATCGGCTCTAAAGAATCAACAGGTTGAGTGATTGCAGCATCCAGGTCATGCTGATACGGCCATAACTCCAATGGCATAGATATGTTAAATTCTTCAAGAGTTCTCATACCATCCACTCCAATATCTGCGAACCCAAGCTTTTGTAGTATCTCTGTATCTCGTTTAGTCTCATCAACTTTCCCTCTACTTTATTATCCAACATATCATTGCGAAACCGGATTATGCTGTTGGCGTCAACCTAATAATCCGAATACCCTATTTATGTAGATGCCCTGTGACGCAGGGTTGTATCACGTCTCTTTTAAGTACAATGACGGTCACCAGTGAGATGGCTACGCCATAGAGAGCATCCATCGAAAAGAATGGCTCTCCTACTGCGGCATTCAAGGCAGACCATATAAAACCTATGGTGACTGTCCAGAGTAAAAGAAATCCGGGACTCGACTTTTCTAGATCGCTTGTCATGTCATGAACAAACGCTGTTGATCCAGTGACAATTACAATGATTGACATCCATATAAGCGTGAGTTGTAGCCACGGAAGCTGCTCCTCAGGTGAGAATCCTAAGGTACGCAGCGCCCAGAGCATTAAAGAAATGACTAGCCCGCTTAGTAGTGTTGAAAACACAACTAAGGCGATGCCTAAAAAGTAGGTGATTAGTTTTAGTTTGGTGATGTCGCTCATGGGCTTTAAGTCCTTATCGCTAGCGCTGCATTTATATTTAGTTAAACCTAATATGCAATACATTATATGATATAATTCATTTATGTCAATCCCAGCCAAGCATATGCCGCAGGTAAATTATGAATCTTCTTAAAAAAATCATTCTCCTAAATACATAGATGCGGTAGCTTTCGACCCGGTTGTTCTTAGATAGCTAGTTTATTGATCGCCACTTCCTCCAGCTTTGCTGGATTCAATAACCGCTCTAATGAGCAGCCTTTTTGCTATTATTGTGATATTCAGTTAAACCGATTATTATCTGTATAAAAGGAGATCCCATGACACAGCAACTTAAGTTTCAGCAACATAACGATTTTAAGGCGCTTCGTAACGAGAACGGTGATGTTAATATTGTTCTTGATTACATGGGAGTCGCAGACACCATTGTTTCGGTGGGACGAAAACAGGATGGTGCCATTGCGCTTCGTACTGAGTCAGGGTTTACGCATCTACTGGCATCTTGCATTGCCCAGGATGCGGAGGTTGTCTATCTCACGCAACTTACTGAAAAGGGATCACTTCAGTGCATTCAGTTACTACCTGAGATTGCTTACGATTAAGGATTTTAAATGACTTCAGCCTTGAGCCGCTTTTTTAGTAGTTTTTCAGGAAAATCCGAGGGTGCCACTCATGAAGTTGGGGCCGGCCATATGCGAAAAGCAGTCATAGTAGGTTTGTTGTTAGCTCAAGCGGCGACGATTGCATCGCCCTTTGCACCGACAGCCCAGGCCAGCGAGGCCCATGCTCAAGGCCTTCACACAATGGATTACGGGGCTCAGCACGTAGATTTTAGCACTGAGTCACGCCCAACCATGCTGATTGATAACCCGCTAATTGAAGGCGGGGTTGTTATCCTTAAAGGCTCTCATGATTCTGTGGATCGCGCTTTTGTCGAAGATAAGCTAGGTCATGATTATGTGAGCTCTAGCAGCTATGAATGCATCTATACGCCTGATGGCAGCTTAATAGATTCAGATTGATCTTATGAGATGCGATTGAATCATTCAGATTCGCCAGGTTCTGATCAGGTTTCAATTATCAACGTCAGTACTAAAGACAGTGCATTCATGTATGAGCACGCGAGTGATACCGCCCATCAATATATCGACCGGACAACGCTTTATCACGAAATGTTCCACACGGGCAGTTACAACACTTCTTTCTGTGATGTGATTTACACATCCATAGAACGGAATTTCATGGAAAATTCTGCAGATAGTTTTGCTTACATGATGATCGCAAAAGATATGCTGAGTGATGGCGTCCCCCAATCAGAGGTGTTGGATTATCTTCAGCTTGCCGTTGATATGAGACATAAAGAAACCTATGGCGAGAATTCTGCGAGCAGTGATATTTATACTAATCACTCCACGCAGCTATCGATCAGTGCGGTGGCGAATTTAATTGAGCAGGGGGCTATCGACGTCCAATCCATGACGCCTAAGGATATGGAAAGCACTGCCTTTCAGGTGGCCATGAGCAGCTATGACCAGTTTGCACAGAAGCCTAGTCAGTTGCTCACGGAATCCCTGGTTAATAGAGCGTTCAACCAAGTGGACTTAACCAGTGATGCAGAGGATCACGCACTCGTCGTAGACACCCTTGAATATCGTCTCAAGAATGGCCAGAGCCACCTAATGCCAGCTCAGACACGCCTGCTTACAGACTTTTATTTACACCAGGATGTGCTTGATAGTTTCACGCCAGAGTAGCGTGATGCTTACACCGAGGAGGTGTTAAGTCTTGCAGGTGGTACAAACTTCGCCGGCGAGAGTAAATCACTGGCCACTTTTTTTGAATCTCAACAGCGCAATCTAAGTGATGCAGAGATTCAAGAGCCTTACTCTCAATGGGGAGCGGACGTGGCAAGCAGGTATCAGGAAGTTCAGCTAAACGGTGGATTTGAATACCAACAGTTTAGCGTCATGTCGAGTGCCGTAAATTCAGAGGGATATCAAACACCTTTTGATAGTATTCCGGATAATATCTTACTGGCCTCACACATGTCCGGCAGTAATTCAGGAGACTTACATACAGCAGAATTAGAGAACTTTACCGAAACGGTTATCCGGAGTGCATCATCTATGAACATGGACTTTAACAGCATAGGTAAAACACCCAGCTGGCAGCATATCGCTGATCAGAACGCAGAATCCAAAAAGTCTGAGTCGGATGTTAAACATCAATCCGCTATGACGCCTTAAAGGATTTACAGGGCGTGTCTGGTGTTTTGCCTACTTCTTCGCAAAACGCCAGATAGTCATCTACAGCCAGCACAAACTCACGCTCCAGAGCCGTTAAATCCTTGGCTTCATACGTCACTAGATCGCGAATTAACGCCAACTTTCCGTATAGTGTTTCGCCATCAAGCTGAGGTTCAATCGTCCCCAGATAACCTTTGTATTTTAAATGGCTCATAAACCACCTCACGTGTTTTCATACGTTCATTGAGTTTCTCAAGCACACCGCCATTGATATTGTTTTCCATGTGGTGCAGGAGCTGAAGTGTGTGCATCCAGAACAACGCTGTTTAAATATCCTACAATTTTAGCATCAAAGCCGAATCGTGCATTCAATTTCGTATTATTACATTGAATACTGCCAAGCAGCACAAACTCTTGGAGACCCCAATAATAGCGCGGAAGCTTTCAAGGATCGGTCATTTCATAGGATACGTCTGGACCTTGCTTCTATTCGCTCAGCGTAGATTGTCACTATGGTATAATGAGAAATAAATGAATACGCTGATAAACAGCCTAATTGAAAGGAATGTCCTATGTCGTTAATTGAAAACGCTATCCAATCGCTTTCTGCAATGACTCACACCGAGTTAATGCTGACCGGTATTTTTGCTTGTTTGCTAATCCAAACACTGTTCCAGATTGCCGGTAGAATGACCGTTAAAACGCAAGTCGGCGCAAGCGAATATCAATCAGCCAGTTCTTCTACAGGAACGGTTTCAGCACCGATTAGAAATAGAACGAATTCCTAATCGGTACCGTGCGACTGATGTCGCGCAAATCGTAGAACAGAGTGAGGCTCAAAATTATAAGTTTTTATGAGCCTCACGTTACACAACAGCGATGATCACAGCGAAATATCACGCTTAGCTGGACTGTTTTCTTTGGATGCTGCGCTGTCAGCATTTTTCTTATCTACAATGTTTTGCCATGATTGATTTGCTTCTGTTGTCTCATCAAGCGATGAGTTGCTCGACATCAAGAATAGGCTCTTAATGGCGTCAACCATGGTTCTAATTGAATACGTACTGTTGTTTTGTGAACGTATCTCATTTAAGTAGCCCATGCCATTTTTGCAAAGCTCTTGTGAAATCTCATCATCACTAAGCGTTGTTTCTGTCCACTCACCGTTAGCGTTAAGTTTTTTCATATAACTATCGTGAGTATCAGATAGCACGATTATTTGATCGTCAGTGCTGATGCTCAATAGCTCTTCGTTACTGGTGCCAACTTTGTAACTGACCTGGCCATCGCAATAAGTGCGATACTCTGCTCTTTGATTGAGTGAAAGAGAAACCTCAACCGGCTTGTTGGGTATAGAAATTCCATACGACTGATGGTAATCATCTATGTTGCTGATCATGCTACCATCGACAAACAAGACCGACTCGCCCTTGCGGGTACTGAACGTTTTGACAATATCTTCCCTCGGTATCTTGTACTCGTCATGGGATGATCTTTCTGCATGCGCCTGAGCTAAATATATGTGTTTCATCATAGTTACCCTGTGTTATCCGTACTAAATAGTGCTGCAGGCTAAATCTCCCTTATCTGCTGTTAGCCAGCTAAACATGCCCATGATTACTCGCCTGTGCTGTTAAGGCTAATTCAGATTAAACTCATCTTCATCATAGATGGCAAAGGGATCGTCGACTCCCAAGTCGCGCTCATAATTGCCTGTTAAAAAGCCTTGATAGGGACAGCTATCTGATGCGTCCAAATGCTCATATTGAGCGTTTGGATTGAACGAAATCTTGATAGGATAAGGCAATGTTTCGATGGATATTTCGTCAGCAGGAAAGCCGTAATTTTCCAGTACGCCTTTAAATCCGGTTGGGAAGTGAAAATCATCATGGCCCATTTCATTTGAGCGACTTACAGAATTTAGATCAATCCCAATAATGCGCAGTGTGTCAGCTGGAATATGAGCAAACCTTTCCTCCATGATACCAAACGATGGTAGGTTCTTACGGGCCAGCCATTCATAGGCATCAACACCACCAAAGACGCCGTAGCCATCGTACTCAGGCTCAGGAATGGGTGACTCACCATTCGGCTGCAATAAATGCGGGACTTTTTTTGAATCGTAATAATCTGTCCCTGTCGCCCAGACTGACTCTTGTGTATCTGCCGTTTTCCAACTAAACATTCCCATCGTAAAAACCTCTTTAAATAGTATGTTATGAAGCGATTGAAAACTCATGACAGTTGTTATGAGCAGCACCCAGCTGATCATGCAGATCAACAGAGCGGATCGTGGCGATGAGCCCTTCAGCTACCAGGGGATTCGCATTTCGCTTAATGCATTCAATCAGACCATCGGTATTAGCGATGTCGCCATACAGCATCGCCACTTCGTAAGCTGCGGCTGCTGATGAGACATCAGCACTGTTCACAATTTTGTTTTCGAGTGCGTAGAAAAGAGGCAGGTCGTCGGCCGCATTTAACTGGTTTATAACCCTTACTGCATGCACTGCAACTCGATAGCCATCAAAAGGCAGATTAATGAAATACTTTAAGCATCGGTTGGCAGGATCAAAATGTGGGATGCGCTCAATGATTCGAGCTAAAAGACTTGGAATATCTTTCGTTTCAATCGATTGCGCGGAGTACAGTGCATACCGGCGATCGCATTCCTCAAGCAAGTGATCAATGAGCACGCTTGCAGCTTCGACCGTTCGCTCATCGGGTTCGGCGCCACCAAGCCTGTCCACGACGGGATACACCGACTTCAAATCAGACAGTCCGCTGCAGACTAGATGATGGATGGAATACAGTGGATCAACTATGCGACGCTTGCACATAAGCCCTCGCTTCGATAATCAGCAAACTAAAGCAGAACGGTTTATTTATATTTAGTTATACTACATAATCTTTGAGTGACTCACAAATTAATTTGAACAGATAGGGCCTCTATGGATAATTCAGTCATTCATGATCTTTTTGATGATGCTTATACCGTGAACACCATGGATGGCCTGGCCTCGTTTGAATCTATCAAGATAATACCAGCAGAGCCCGAATCCCTGACACTTGAAGATAAGGTAGCGCGCTTTGATCATGTGCTTGGCCAGCTACTTATTTCAGGTAAGCGCTGCATCCTGGGCGCATCGTTTGGCAAGGACTCCTCAGTGATGTGCAACCTGGCCATGAATACCATCGTCAAGCTCAAGCAAGCGGGACAGTTGGACCATTTTTCGCGTGAAGCGCCGGCCATGGTCGTTGTGCACAGTAACACGCGTGTAGAGAACCCGGTTGCCAGTGCTTTTGCGCTACAGGAGGCAAGTAAGATAGAGCAGTTTGCTATCCAACATGATCTACCGATTCAGGTGCACATTGTAGAACCGTCGATGTCGAACAATTATATTGTCAACATCTTAGGTGGCAGGACAGTGGCCACGCTGCCAGGCATGGGAGCAAAATGCTCTGTCATGATGAAAGTTGAGCCCATCACGCGTCACAAAAAGCGCATATTTAAAGAGTTTGGTAAGGATGATGTCTTTACCATGATCGCCACGCGGCGAGACGAGTCGACGCATCGCGGCGGCGCCATGGAAAAGCGCGGCGAAAGCGAGCATGCGCTGGTCAAAAATCCGAACAATGAATGGCTACTGAGTCCACTGGCGGATTTCACTCTTGATGATATCTTTATGCACATCGCAGAAGTCCGTAACGGGTTACACCAAACCTACTCGGATTTTGAAGATCTCATCGAGCATTATCGAGACCTGAATAGCGGTGCTTGCATGGTTAACGTCATGGCGGCGGGCAAAGCATCGAGCGGTGGGTGTGGCGGCCGCTCCGGTTGCTGGACCTGCGCAAGGGTCCGTGAGGACTTTTCTTTGTTGAATATGACAAAAGAAGAGCAGTTTAAGTGGCTGAAGCCGTTAAACGACTTCCGTAATCTAATCGTGTATGAGCACTGGAACCCTGATAAGCGCCGCTGGCTTGCGCGAAAGGTTAACGAAGATGGTACGATTAATCTATTACCAGTGAGCTACAGCGCTGGATTTTGCGCAGACATGCTTCGTTACGCGCTCACAATCCAATTGAGAGAAGCAAAAGAGGCTTACGTGCTAGGCATCAAGCCCCGATTTGAGATCCTGCGCGAAAAAGACGTTATTGCTATTCAGTTACTCTGGTCACGCTACGGCTTCCACAAGGGCGCTGAGGCGCTAGAGATATGGCGTGATGTGATGATCTATGGCAATGAATATGACATGCCTGAGATCGATCCGTATGCAGCGTCACCCTATAATCGCAAAGACATTAACGATGAAGACCCTGGTTATCGTAATCTTCCATTCGCTGATGAGCACTATCAATCAATGTTCAATGGTTTTCGTGATATCGAGGCGGCCGCTGCGGGTTGCGAACGTGTTGTCACAAAAAAAGGGGTCTATTACTCTGAAGCCAATGTGGACCGTGAGTTTGATGTTGATGATGAAGGTGCCGCGATGCTCATGGATTTTGAGCTAGACCATGTAATTGATACAGCCAAAGACCGGCACGCAACCTCTGTTTTTCATCGCCTCATTCGCATGGGTACCGTCGTGCTTAAAGCCGGCTCTGAAAGCGAGCAGAACCGCATGCTAATGACCGCAAACCAAATAGAGCGACTAGGGCTGGGTGATTATGAAAACAACCCTAAAGCATTGGCAGAGCGACTAAACGCATTTGCCGATGGAAGCCTTAGGCATGCGCAGCCTGGGGATTACATGGCGGCCAAAGCGGCAAAAGATGCAGAGAACGCCAATGTTGAGCTACAAGAGGATGATCCTTTGGCGGCCCATCAACGCAGCGCATCCGTAACGCTCGGCTAACTAATTAGGGCACCAGGATGAACATTTTTGTACATCAATCTAGCAACACTGACTAACAGTAAAGAGGTTATCATGACACAATTATTGGATGTCACCATTAATGCAAGCTTTCAGGTTATTGACGAATCTGGTCGAACCATTGAAGTGAGCGATCAGCTTAACGCCACAGTTGATTTTCCTCACTGGTTGACGGATTGCTCTAAAGCGCTAAATGAATATTGTGAGACCAAAGCGTGGCTGAAAGACAAGCAGTTGCTAAATTCGATTATCTTTAATGTAGTTGCCACCACCGAAGACGGTCGCTATGTTCCTCTGATGAAAGAGGGATACCCTGATATGGAAGCAGCTAAGGCGCTTGAGCGCCCTGTAGCAGAGGCGGGCGATCCTTTATCAGAAGGGAAGGTTGCACAAGAGACCAAGCCTCAAGCAGGTTAAAGGCAGAGCACCTGACCGCGTCACGCCTAATAAGAGGCACAAACATGTCTAAGCGATTAGATAAATCTGATTCAAGGAAACTATGAAATACAGCCCTTCAAAGACTTGCCAAAGCACTATCAGTTGGCAATTGTTTGGTATATGGCGGTAGAAGGCACTGCTTGGGAAGAGGGCGTGGATCTTTCGTCAATTCTTAGCCAAGAAGGCATGAGTGATGACGACATCAAATTGGCTCTAGTAGATTTATTGCCTAAGTATGAAGAGGTTTACGGTGAAAGACTCATTGGTACGATGTCAGTTAACACGGGCGCTATTCAGGATTCAGTGATGCACGATCCAGAGATCATTGAATCGCACGCAAGCTGGGATGCTTATCATGCGGGCTATCTTGAAGGGGGCCGCATACCAAGTCACGCAAAGAGTGACCGATGGCCGGTCATATTATCAAGTGATGATGAGGAAACCATTCTTGATGGATGGCACCGTTTTCATTGCTACTGTAGTGATGGTGCAGAGCAGATACCCGCGATTTTCTTTCCTGAGGATCATCATTTAGCGGCTCGCGGCTTGCTCGCACAGGACAAAAGTGATCCTCTGGCTGAAAAGAGCAAGGAAACCAAAGCTGGATTATTCATTTAAAAGGTAATACACAATGATTAATAAAGTATGGCTATTTGATATTAATAAGCGCGTCTACGAGAAAAACGAAAATGGACGCAATACCGGTGGTCCGATTTGGCGTGAGCACTGGCGTGAGCATCAGATTGTTGATGAAACCCGAATTTCATATATCACACGTGGAGGGTCCAAAGTTCCTAAAAAAGGCGGGCCTGGAATTGCATTCTCAGAAGAAGAAATTGATCGCGCCGAAATGATAGCTGTTCACGCGCATCGTATAGCAGAGCAGCTTAATCGCTGCAAAAACCCTGATTTGCTAATTGAAGTTGCACGTATGATCGGGTACCAGTGCAAGCAAGTTGATCAGGCTAGCGATGCTGCTGTTACTGATAGCGCTGACCCGCTAAGCCAGCCAGTATTGGATAACGCTAATCCAAAGTTAACGTAGGTCGTTATCAGATAGCACGAAAAACACCTTCCTTTTAGGTAGGAGAGATAAGCACTATCGGATGTGTTTTGTTTCTGTTAGCTAAGCCTGCGTGCAATGGAAAATAATGCCGAACGCTCTGCCTTCTCGTCTGGGACGTGCTGGAAATCCGCCCAAGCCCCTAAAAGCTCAACAGGGGCATCTAAACTGGGCCAGTAATTACCCTGGGGGCCAATGACAGCGCTTACTGAATTGCCGGTCGCCTCAAGAAGCCACCAGCGCTCAGGTATGTGACGGGTATCGATCAGTCCGGCAGGGCACAGATATAGTCTGTAAATACCCAGCCCACCCGTGGTTCGTTCAGGTTTTTGGGCATCAGCATAGAAGTCTTGTTTGCTTACCTTAACTTCGATGATGGCTGAGCAGCTGCTTCTAAAACCTATCACATCAGGCTGTTCACGGCTGCCGTGGCATTTCAGCTCTGTTGCGATGACCGGGAAACCGTTACGCTTGAGCCAGCGTGCGCCTAGATTAACTAATCTATCGTGCTCTTTGCTTGCCATATCCTGCCCCTGCCGCACTTTATAGATCTAGCTTTTATTATCCCCACGAAGATTATTTGCATCCGGATCCGTAGCGTTATTGGGAGCTTCATTCGGCCCTATTTGATTAAGCACTTTCGCCAGTATCATTAATGAAAACAACCCAAGTAGAATCATTGGTGATGCCCCCATTGCAACGCTCGAAGGATAGTGGCCATCTTGCACAGCTATGGACATGTCGTATAGGCCCTTCAAAAGAAGGCCTGTTACAATTACGATTAAAAATACTATGGCCAATTTCATCAAAATTACTCCGTGTTTGGTGTTTTGGCTCTACTAGAGAGTAATGCCGTTAACATTCGGCAGCTGATGTTGCCCCCCCGGCCGTTGCGGTACTGCCGGATCTGCTGCCGCTCTACACCCAGGTAATCCGCCAGTTGATTGTCATTGCTTAGGTCAAACGTTTTGATAAGCTTGTCAGCAATCTGATTGGGGGACAACACTTCATTCAACTGCATGTAATTATCCTATTGACATTAATAATGTAACTACTATAATTACATGGCGGCGAATATTCAAGTCTTATTCGCACAACAAAGCTTAACAGGGTTGGAGTGCTCATTTATGCCATGTGCAATTGTTGAACATTCATGCGGTAAAAAGACGCATCATACAAACGTGTTAACGGCTGGTTTGCGATTACAGAGGAACATGCGGTGTGTCCGACTGGTACTGACAGATGGGTCTGATCAGCTAATTGAGAGCGGTATCGCCGTTCACATGGTTGATGATCAATGGTACTGCCGAACCCAACTGGGGGTTAATCCTTGAAGGATTACTATAATCCAGGTTTTTGCGTTAAAAACCAATCATACAGAGGATTATCAGAATGACGTTTCAAAAGGGACAAGAAGTTAGCTGGCTACATGGCGAACATCATCGAGTAGCTACGATCGTTGATGTTGAAAATGGTCGCGTGAAGTTGTCGGGATTGACTTCTGATTATTGGGTTAAAGAGGAAACGTTAAAAGCTAAGGTTAATAAACCTTACCCTACTGCTCAACGAGGTTAAATTAGCCACGGACCTGAGCATAATTGGAATGGGTTTATCTATTAGAACTTGGGTATCAAACTTGGTTAGGTTATGGATAAGAAAATACTGGATAAAATCAAAAAATGTTTGCGACTAGCTACGTCATGCAACCCTAACGAGGCCGCTACGGCGATGCGCCAAGCACAGAAGCTAATGGAGAAGCATGGGATTAGCAAAGAAGATGTTTCAATCAGCGATGTTGGGACTGCTACCGCCAAAGCCGGTGCCGGCAAACGCCCCCCCACACATATCGTGATGATGGCTGATATGGTGGCAGGGGCTTTTGGGGCAGGTGTTACCTACTGTTCATTGCATGATGGTCATAAGTGGACTGGGGTAGTTGAATTTTACGGTGTGGGTAGCGTAGCTGAAGTCGCTGGTTACGCGTTTGAGGTACTTGGGCGTCAACTCAAGCGCGATCGAAGTAACTACTTAGCCAGCTTAAATAAGCGACTGAAACGAGGCACAAAAGTACGCCGCTGCGACCTCTATGCGCAGGCATGGATATACGAAGTGTCTAAGCAGGTAACCATGCATAAGCGATCGGATGCAGAGAGCAGCATCATTGAAATGTATAAGGCTAAACGCTGGAACACCCCACTAAAAACAGTTCAAGATCGTGATAACACAAAGCGTGCAAACGTCCGTGACCAGGATGCCTTTTTAAAAGGGCTGCAGGATGGCAAAAAAGTGAGTTTCCACCAGGGTGTTAAAAGTGAGGCTAGGACGGGCATAGGCCGCGAACAGTTAGCTCTGGCATAACCGAAATCCGATTTCGCATATAAAGATTTTACATGGGATGGAAAATAATGATGGACAGTCAAGAATTGAATCACTTAATCACAGAGGCGTACAGTCGGGATCTGCAAAAGCCTGAACTCGTATCGTTCAAAGAGGTGAGTCGCTGGAGTCGAAAGTTCGGGTTTCCTCTCGTTTGTTCTCTGGCTGATAAAAGTGAGGTAGAGCAAATTCACTGGGCAGCGAGATTGTTATTGGAAGTAGCAAGAACTTGGCCGCGTGAAGACATGCCCGAACTGCTGACCCCAGAGCCGGGTTCAGCACTAGCTTACGATGCAGAGATGCTGATTGCAAACGGGCTTGGAGCCATACAGCAATTGCGTTGAAGCGACCATCTTGTGGAAAGTAGATAGCCATGCCTAAAATTATGACTTGGAATCACCCCCAATTCGATTTGATAGGGACAAACAGTAATTATTTTCTATTGTTTGATGAGACACCAGATATTACCGCAATCCCTTTGCCACTAGAGTGTGGTGAGACCTTAAAACCTGGTGATGATTTCCACATGGCCGGTACCGGTGGTGCGGCGTTTAACCCAGGATTTCAGTTAACTGAAGGTTCTCTTACGTACTTGGGCCAGACCCTCTTGGATATACCCGGCATATCAGAAACAGTGACAATGTTACTGTTCGACTGGACTAATGGATGTGGAGCTCGCCCACTGCCTGATATAGCGGCACATGGCGGTAGAAAGATTGCCTATGTGGCGTTTTCGTTAATCAATGAGACTGAGTGGATGTTCACGTCGTCATCCTGCTCAGCACGGGTTGTGATAACTAATGAGCTACGGAGAGGGCCTGCGAGAGCAGCCACGGCAACACCTTATCAATGTGGGTTGTTGTGACCCGTACAGAAGTCTGGCTATGCGGGCACGCAGGGCATCTATAAAGGAACGGAAACGGCACAAAACACGGTGAGTATTGAGTGATGGCATACAGATTCGGGTTGTTCTTGAACCCCCAGCCCAGCGATTCGGCTGAAACCACCGAGGCTCTGGCCGCTGACAAAGCCCGAGCAATGTCGATCGCTAATAACGGCACCCCTGTCGCAGTATGGGATGACGAAAATCGCACATTGAGACTTTTTGCTGGCTACGAGGAGTTTGTACCAGCCTAAACGGAATAGAGTGGTCAGAATATGCCAGAGCAAGAGTTAAAAGAAGTCCGAATAGAACTGCCGGTTATCAGTGTGACCTGCCCTCACTGTCAAACTGAAGACGATTGTGCGGGGCATGCCTTCACTCCTTCGGAAGATTCGTATGTTTTCGGAGAAGCTAAATTCTTTTGCGATCACTGTGAAATGTGGTCGTTAATCATTTTGGTATAATTGGGAAGAGAAAAGGCCATGGAAATCATAGTGGTTATAAGCGTTTTGGTGAATGCGGCCCTTATCGCGGATAGTAAAGCCTTGTTCATTGTTGAAAGAATGAGCGATGAACTCAAGACGAAGTTAACAGATCACCGAATACTCCTTCAATCTTAATAGCAAAGACTTGGATAATGACTATTAATCAAGACCGAGGTCTTACCTCAATTCCTGAACGCGGTTATTCCGAACTACCCGCCGACCTTCTGGCAGAGTTGGAGAAGGATGGCCATGGTATTAGCTTCCCCGAACCTTCAGGCTGTCAATTGCGAGTTGTCAGAGAGGGGCGCGCCCACGGCGGTTTTTTTGCCTACCGCCACTATGGTGGCATTGAGCCGGCAATTCGAGCGGCAATGCTTCAGGGGCGGAAGCTCCGTGAAAAACACCGCATCACTAGGAATTTAACGCGGGACCATATTCAGTGGACTGAGCAGTATCGCCGCACCAGAGGCTGGACGGAATACAGCTACAGAATCTACATTAAAGTAGATGGGCGCATACGTTGTAAAACGTTTGGGTTTGGCTCTAAACGTCCCTCTCCGGATAAGCAATTGCATGCCTTTCGTACTGCTCGTCTATTCCGCGACTTTTATGACATTTATGGTGATGGCATTATTGAGCATTGGGCGTGGTTTTCTCGCTGGAAACATGTGCGGCTGTATTATCCTGAGCAGCCACCATTTGACTGGCATAACACTTGAAATTATTTGTCTATTACTCGACCAAAATCAATAGCGTTGTCCAACTCATCCTCTGAAAATAAGGAGTAGGCACGACGCTGTTCTTTTAGTGCGGCCAAGGCTGAGAAGAAGCAAACTTCACACAGATGAATCTCATAGCTGGCACCATCATGCGCAGAGTTATGCCCCCAATCCGCTTTCAGCGTCCCAAACTCAGATGTTTCACCGTCGGAAGTGTCAAGACCACAAACGCCACACAAGACATGACTGGTCACATCTACAGATTCCTGTTTCATTTCTTTCATCGTAGTATCTCCCCCTTTCCTCAAGTAATGTACTGGTACAAGATGGATTTAAAAACATCAGTGACCCGATTAGCACTAAATTTGGATGGCATGATACCAAAAGTGCGCAAAGTGACTAACTGCCATTACGTGGTGATGGTGTTAACAATGAAGCATCCGCCCGAGCGCACGCGAAAAAAATACAGAGTGACTGGGGCTTCAGGCCAAGCGCCTAGATAAGTAGTGCCTGGAGCCTGGCTTATTGCTGTTAATGATTCTGCAAATTTTCCGGGCGCGTTTGCCCCACACATTCGGCTGTTTCGCCTGTGATGAGCCACAATGCATATTGGGGGAATAAGCGGCATACCGCCTCTATTTCAGCGTCGGTCAATCGTGCATTACCGTTTCGGATATTCCCCCAGCGATAACGATCGATACCTGTGTGTTTCTCAAACCACTTACTGGTTCTCTTTCTATCGAAAAGGCTTAAAAGCCGAGATTTAATTTCAGTCATGTAGAGAGGTCATGGGCTGTGGTGTGTCAGCGCACTCCTGAATAGGGGACTCTTGATCTATCGCTGGATATGACTCCCCCGTCAGTAGCCACCAGCGGTACTGTGGAAATATTTTACAAAGCACCTCAATCTCTTCTGCACCCATGCGGGCTTTCCCTCGCTTGATGTTGCTCCAGCGGGGATAATTAGTTTTTCCCATTCGTGTCAGGTTATTCAAATCACTTCGATTAATAAGGTCGATTGAGCGTTCAGTTAAATTCATGGTATTTATTCACTAGTACATAGTACGGCAATTAAAGACACCGGGGCGGGCTTTGTCAAGAACCCCCATCCTGAGTGGGTGAGGGCATAAGAACGAAGAGTATAAAATTGATTACACAGGATTCATAAAAAGAGCAGCGAATAGCTGCCCTTTAACTCACAGCCCGACAGCGTTAGATTGGGTCATGCGTTTGCCAGTAGTCGGCATACGATGCACGATCCTCAGCCTCTTCATCGTCGTATGGTTCCGACTCTCCAGCATGCTCTGGGCATTCACCCGCGTGGTTAAGCTGAGTTGCATCATAGACATAATCATCGCCACAGCACCAACAAGAACCCACATGGTCACTGATATGACAACATGAGATACAGATCCATTTCTGCGGGTTCGAAAGTATAACTGGCTGCGTCGGTATTTGCCTGTTGCAAAAATTGCAAGCTGGGGTAACGGCTTCACTGATTATCTCCGCAGCATCATGCGAAAATTGCTGGTTAATACCTAATCTACCCATTCGCGTATTGATTGACGTAATATCAGGATCTGGATAACTCTCTGGATCATCCGGATAGAGCTGGAACTCGTCGGCTTTCAAAGCGGCCTGTGAATTAAAGCCATATGCAGCGGCTACAACTTCGTGGGCATGGCTAGATTTCAACTTGCCATAACCCCCTTCCTGGTAGCCAGTACGAAGCTTATCAGCGGCTTGCTTGAACGGTGTGTATTTAGACATCACTATCTCCTCTCGGCTATTTTTTGTTGGATGTTTAATCGGTAATAGCCAGAATTGATAGATGCCTATTTGTGAGGCGTGATAGTCAGTTCGGCATAGCTGTCTCGTCTTTCAAGTCACCCACAACTTCGGCATCGAGTCCTTCATAAGAAACTACCTTATCTGGGATTCGGCGTCAACATAATCGATGCACCATATAGACAGTTCAGAAGCAGCTACCGGGAATGGGGTGGCCTGCAGCAAAAGAGGTGCCAGCATTATTAGATTATGCAGTAAAAGCAAGGTCAAACCGGTATAAGCTAATGAGCAAAACCGGTTTGCAGTCAAATGACTTAGCGCAGCCCCTCATTAGGGCTGGCATTCTTTAATAGAATTCGTTCAAGTAACTGTACAACGCGGTCTTTTACCCTGAATGTTTCAATTTGATTTGCAACTCGCCAGTGTTGCTCAAACTCTTCTTGAGTTTCAGCGTAGGGGGCAATGGCTTCATGTGAGTAAAATGAATAGGGCAATGTGTGCCATTGTCTATGATGGTCATTCTGTGTGCTCGATGAATACAGGCATCCAGCCCTTGAGGACTCAAGGATGACATCTAGGGTATGCTCAACAGCAAGGTCGACAGCGTGATTTGTCCACATCAGGGTCACTTGAAGTTTAGTCAATCCTCCAGGGACAACAGCAAAATGATTTTCCCCAACGAAGTACCGTCGGTTTGGATACGGCTGGGTCACTCCCGTCGTATGGTGGAGATTGATTTGGTTGCAGCTGACCGTTAATTCAATGTCTTTGCAATGCAGGAGGTCAAGATCAGCTGCACGAGCTAATAGTCGTGGCCTAATGTGAAATATTCGGTGGTTGCTCAACTCATCAGGACTTATACCGGTTTGCTCATGGATGTTCTGCCGGATTTCATCGCCTTCAGCTATGTTACGAGCGGACCATTCTTTGTGTGATGCCAGCATTTTTGCCGTCACACCATTACGGAAGTGTGTAGCAAGCCAGGAGAAGTCATCACTTGGGTAACCTTCCGGAATCAAAGAGATAAGCTTGCGATACTCTTGATACCATGCCTGCCATTCAGGTCCAAAATCCTCAGTAGAAGATCCAACCCACCAACTAATCCCTTCTTCAGTAAACCTGATCTTTGGGGAGCGGCGATGCTCTATGTCAATATAACGCTCGATGTAGCCACTTTCCAAGGCTGCACTCATCACCTCCGGATAAGGCCGGCCGGATTTGGGATAGATGTCATATTTGAGATCCTGCACGGTCTGCCGGGGCAGATCTTTGCGCTTCTCTTTCATGTACTCCATAAAACGCTTTGCCATATCATCCTCATGCATGGCACTCCCATAGGATCGAAGTCCCAGGAATTCAATCAAGTGGTAAGCATGTCGATCATCTGGGCCCAGATTAAGAATGAACTCAACTGCCCGAGGCGGCTCTACATCAATGCTTTCAAACAGAGCCTGCTCTTCTGAATTCATTGCGCAAGCCAAACAGTCCTCCACCACCCCTAGTAAATCATGTGGGGCCCCAAGCTTATGCCAAAGGCTCTGAGCCAACGGTTCCAGGCTTTCGGGAGTGAGAATAACTGTAGCGGTATTCGTCGCGTGCGCGAAGCGTGTGCGAGCTTGAAAATCGCCCCAGTCATGATATCCAAGCACGGCTGCCCAACGATTTAGGAAGTCGCTCTTTGAAGGTAGAGCGTGAAAAAAAAGACTGCTATCGAGTAGACCGAGAATTTTGTGAGCCTGCGCTTTGGCAGCCTCCAGGTGAGCGGGTGCAATAGTGATATGCATAATGTGATCCCTTATATGTCGTTGTGATTTAGGCATGTATGCTGCTTCCATGCCGGCCACCGACTCAGGGTTGCAAGCATTTAATAGGTCTACCGATAACTCATTTGACTTAGGCATTGCAGCGCCACGGACGCGAGTTACGCCCTTAATGCATATTCTATCACATACAATGCACCGTTATACTTGGCAGGGACAAGACTAAGCGACTGCCAGCCTGTTTATTTAATTAAACCAAAGTGTCATGCGGCGAATCAGTTGATCCCCTCAGATCCTACAAGCTGACTACCTCCGAGCATTCTATCCAAGCACGCTGAAATTTTCTGAGCCCTATTGACGGATGTAATTACTTCAATTACTATTGGAGATATGCAACTAGGGTTACGCATCTGTAATCAATCGTTATTTAAAATCGATGGTGGTTATCATGAATGAGAATACGCGAAATGGGATGAATCAGCTGGGGGCTGCACTGGGTAAGCTTTATGCTTGGAATAATGCGGCAGATATTGAGTGTTTACAGGTACTGATCTGCACTCGGCTGCTAGAAGATCAACGCGGATACGCTGAGTTGGCTAAAGTTCGTAGAGACGTGGGGATGCCACCCGATAGGATGACGCGATGCTTACGCTTATTAGTAGGAAATAAAAAAAGTGTAAGCTTTCTTTACGGGATGGACGGTAGCAAGCAGAACGTTGCATTAATTGATATCACCAGTTATTCCGACTCACCTTCGGTAAAAGTGATTGGTCTCACACCGTTTGGCCTAGATATAGTTTCTAATATTGAACGTATCATTTCAGATCGAGATGCTGAAATTCAATCTTTACTCAAAGAGGTTAATGAAAGTAAAAAAACACTCGCAATTTTTGCAAAGCTAGGATTTTCTTTAGCCCAAATTGAGGCGCAATCACTCTCGTCACCCGGGCCAAATGACGTGTTCTTTGAGCGTTCATGTGTTTTATTTAATGCCATCGTAGATGATCTTGCAGAACTTCCAGCACACGAGCTCTGCAAGTTAAACCTACCGAATGTCCAGAAGTTTTTAAGATATGAGTTGCCTGGGTTTTCTGAAAGTGGATGCGTGGATGCTGATCGGCAAAAGGGTTATATATCATACATGCTTAAAATGCTGAGATCAGATGAGCAAACCAGAACTGATGCCTAGTGTTTAACACAATGCGGTGTACGGACGAGAGCTGAATAATGCTAAAAGTGACCAAAACTTCGGAACGACAAAGTGTCGACTTGAATGAGCCCAAGCGTTATATGTATTTCGCTACGTTTGGAGATCATTCAATCACTGTTCGAGAACTACCGTGTGGTTCGGCTCAAATAGAGCGAAAAGTGCATGGGCATTCACACCTTCACGATCTCATTTGGGAGTCAAACCTATCCATGGATCAGTGGGTGTCTATTCAAGACAGCCCTGACCTTTACATCCGGGTTGATGAGGATTAACGAAATGGTAATCAAAATATTCCAGGTTTTGGTCGTAGTAAGCACAGTAGTGTTGTTAGATGGTTGTGATTTCGGGCAGGTGGGTAATGATGTATCTGAATTTTATGAACTACCCAAACCTACGGTTTGGACTATTAAGGATGGCAGAGTTCTTAATCTAGGTGATCGAGCTGGAACTGTAGTCGGGACCGACAAGTGCAATAATGGGTTTGGAGAGGAGTATAACTGCTGGGTCTTTTCACTGATTCCTGGCGACAGAAAAGAGATCACTCTAACCGACGGTACACAAGAAGTTTGGACAACCGTAGACGTGGGCAATGGGAAAATATATCTGGAGCGTCCAAACGGTTTCAAAGTAAGTGATCGACTACCGTTGGATGGCTTTAACTCTTCGCCTAATTCCGCGAACCAGAATTAAATTTGCCTACAAACTCTCTTTCCCATACTCAACATTCATCATATTTTGTTGTGGCGGGTAGACGCAAACAGCTTGATCAATAGAATTGACCCGGCTATTATATGGCTAAGTCTAGCTAAGTTAGGATTCAATAATATGCAAGTGAACATGCACGAAGCGAAATCCCAGCTTTCAAAGCTTGGGGAGAAGGCTTGGGAGGGTGAGACGGTGGTCATCGCGAAATCTGGTAAGCCGTATCTCGATCTGGTACCGCATCGTGAGAATCGGACCGCTCGGAAGCCGGGTCGTTTGAAAGGTCAGATTATCATTGCAGAGGACTTCGACCAGACACCAAACGCGGTAATCGCTGCATTTGAGGATGGGCTGTGAAGAGATTACTGCTGGATACGCAAGTGCTGCTGTGGTGGCTCTTAGATGATGCCATGCTGGGCACCAAAGCCAAGGGGGCGATTGCCGATCCACGAAATCAGGTGTATGTCAGCGCAGTCAGCACATGGGAGATTTCCATTAAACGTCAGCTCGGCAAACTGCAGGCTCCGGAAGATATGAGTTCGATCATCGAGGAGGAGAGGTTCATCCCGCTTCCTATCTCGCTATATCACGGCGATCAGGCAGGGCAGCTCCCTGAACTGCATAAGGATCCCTTTGACCGGATGCTGGTAGCACAGGCCCAGGCAGAGGGTTTGGTGATCATCACCCATGATGAAGCGATCGCACAGTACGCCGTTAGAACGATGGCAACTAGATGATGCGTTTTTTGTTAAAGAAAGCACTTGGATGAAGTAAATTATGACTGAATCAAGCGATTTCCCCCGAATCAATAAACCCTGTCCGTCCTGCCCTTGGCGCAAAAACAAAACGGCAGCTGACATTCCGAACTTCAGCTTAGAGATGGCTGAAAACCTCTCCGGTTGCTGCCCAGATTCTCGCGGCATGGGGCCCTCATTCGGAGATTCGTTGTTTGCTTGCCACCAGTCCATTCAGGGCCAGGAGTTCGCGTGTGCCGGCTGGCTGGCGAGTGTGGGGCATGCGCACCCCAATGTACGCTTTGCTGTCGCAACGGGCCGCTTATCGGCTGAAGCATTAACACCTGGCGAGAACTGGCCTGAGTTGCACGAATCGTTTAATGAAGTGATCGACAAACTTCGAGGAAATAGCTCTGGAGTTAAACATAACTGAAACCACAGCAAGGAATAAAAATGGCTATTCGTATTGGGCACACTTGCCCACATTGTCAAAAACTTGAGCTTGTAATTGACCTTGAGGCTGGTCATGACGTACCAAACGGGCCAAGTTCTATGTACACCCCTGGGGGTTATGTTGTCCGTTGTGGCGGAGCAGTGGCTGGCGAATGTGACTCTCCAGATATGACAGGTCATTGCCGTAGCAAGGAAGAAGCATTAAGCATTGCTGTTAAAAGCTTGTCTGACTGGGAATACTTGATTAACTCATTGGAAAGCCTGGAGGTTTTCGATGACTAATAAAAAATCGATTAGTACGATTAACGTAAAAACAGGTGCCAATATGGACGCCCTGATTGAGTATGCTGTGCAGCGATCTATTGAAAAATCGCAGCGTGAGTCGCTTCCAAATCTGACCGCTTCTGACTTAAATAATCTGCGAAAGCAAGGAGTTCATCAGGGTGCATGGGAGGTTATTGTTAAGCTGTTAGAGCGAAATCAGAACTGCGCTGTTGCCGTGCTATCAGTTTTGAAACCTAACATGGAATATATTCACGAATTCGATTGGGAAAACCTTTCGGAATATTTTGGTAGCATTCCAAAGTCTAAAGAATGGATTATGAGTTTAATTGGTGACTCATCGCCACTCGACGCGTTAAGCGAGAATGGTGCTGATGTTGTTGCGAAGAAGGGTGACAGAATCGAGAGTGATATTTTTCTTGAGGGGCGCGACTACGGTATTGCTGAAGCACTGTTTGAGGCATATTTGCTGGATGAGAGCAGTACATACGAGGTTATGTGTCTCGACCTATGCGTAGCAGTTGAAAAAGTGCATCCGTTGACAATGGCTAAGACCATTTACAAGTGTGGCGACGCTGAAGCCTTTAAATCATTCCTTAATTCATAACTTAGCAGTATGAAGCTTTATCGCCCTCTACATTAGTTATCAGCCGTGTTTAATAAACGTTAGGAGAATAGCATGCTTACCGGAATAATCTGTGCTTTAACGTCAGTGTTCTGTGTTGTTTGCGGCATATCTGATTGGCGCCAAGAAGAGGTTATGCGAACCATTCTGAATATACTGTTAGCTATGGCTGCTGGACTGATCTCAGCTGCAAGCTTCGCAGGCATTTTTCTACTGTAAAAAGAGAAATGAATTGGATGATGAGTTCAGGATGTATTGCATGAACCAGGATTAAACGTGGTTATGGTTAGGTGAGTGTCGATTATGAGCAGAAAAATCTGGGTTGAAGTGACTTGCAATGGCTGTGGTTGCGCAGAGCACTTTCTACACCCGGTGACCAACGAACAGTTAGTTGAGAGTGGGTACTTGGTTGAGGGTAGAAAACACTTCTGCGATGACACCTGTAAGCAGCGGCTTAAAGATGGCCTGACACGGGATACAGAAATAAGGCTGGAATATGAGTAAGGTCAGTAAGCATTTAATAGAGTATGCCGAGGAAAGGCTGGACATAGAGCGGGCTCAAATCTGTATCAATATTCTTGAGATGATGAAAGACCCTGTCGGACAGCGCTGCATCGATCTCCTGCAGGCTAGCCAGCTGCGCCAACTGAAGCGGATGGATAAACATGCCGCCGCAATGAGTGCATCCGATAAGTAGGTGTCTATCTTATGATTAGGTTTGTTGATATTCGCAATCAAGGTATTGGATATCGTTTCGCTTTCTGGAGCACCATCAGCGATAAATTTATTTCAATTAACGGCGAATTCGCCTGGGATAATTGGAATGAGTTTCAGACGATCGCGGAAGAAAGTGGCTTAGAAGATATTGAGCGCTACCGTCGCCTCTGTCCAGACTGGACTAATGATGACATTAGCGGTGTGCTCAGAGCTTCCATGCACGTGAACTCATACTGTTTTAGGGCATCCCGAACCTGAGGTGCAATACGATTCAGTACAACAACAGATGGCGTATCTATATTGGTAGAATGCGTTACATACCAACGATGACGCGGCAGGCCTAGTCGAGCCAATAAATTGGAAATATCATCATTGCTAGCCTCTTGTAAAGCACTCATGTAACTCCCAAGCTCATCAAGGATTATCAAAGGTCGATTAGGTTTCGAGAAGGTAGTGTTCAGAATTCTGTGTCATTTCGATAAACTAAGCAAAAACGAGATGACACATGACCAAACCAAGCTTCGATATGGAAGCCGCTTTAGCCCAACTGCGTGAAGGCAAAGATCTCACAGGCAAAGACGGTATTCTAACGCCGCTTATCAAACAATTGACTGAAGCAGCCATGCAAGCTGAGCTTGATGAGCACCTGTCGACTAAAGAGCAGCCTAATCGTAAAAATGGCTCGACGTCAAAGACCGTCAAGAGCCCCGCTGGCAGCTTTGAGCTC